>Ga0189280_10007_pt1 | contig 452906 bp, 421 predicted proteins | sample N26B71minimetaG_FD_130327 | JGI IMG/M metagenome (GOLD analysis project Ga0189280, IMG submission 130327) | Marine microbial communities from the Costa Rica Dome - N26 B7-1 mini metaG | ecosystem: Environmental > Aquatic > Marine > Oceanic > Photic zone | place: Costa Rica: the Eastern Pacific... | reverse complement strand
GCCCGAGCCAGAGCTAGAGCCAGCGCCAGAGCCAGAGCCAGAGCCAGAGCCAGAGCCAGAGCCAGCGCCAGCGCCAGAGCCAGAGCCAGAGCCAGAGCCAGAGCCAGAGCCAGAGCCAGAGCCCGTTGCGGAATTGCCGCCGGAGCCGCTGCCGGACATCGAGCCCGAACCTCTCCCCGAACCGTACCCGGAACCGTTGCCCCAGCCGGATCCTGAGCCGATCCCGGAATCGGCATTGGTCATGGAAGAGGCTCTGCCGCCGCCCGAAGCGCCTGTGGACCTCGTCATCGACGATCCGATCCCTGAGCCGGAGCCCTTGCCGCTTGCCGTAGAGGAGGAGGTGCTGCCGGATCCTCAGCCAGGCCTGCCGGTCGAAGACATCCCCGAAGAACCGGCCATGGAAGACCCGGAGGAGCTGCCAGACGAGCTTCCGGACACGCTGGAAGCTCCCTTTGAAGACGCCGAGCCGGACCTTGAGGCCGAAGTCCTGCCTGAGGAATTGCTCGAAGCGACTCCCGATGAATCGGTTGAGGATCTGCCTGAAAGTATTCCCGACGAACAGCCTGAAGAGATTCCGGAAGACCTCGTCGAGGAGATTGAGCCTGAAATAGAACCCGTTGAGGAAACGCTACCACCTGTGCCTGACCCGGTGGTTGAGCCTGACCCCGAAATGGAGCCTGCTGCGGAAGCGCCGCTCGAACTGGAGCCTCAGCCTGAACCGGTACCCGAGGTAGACCTGCCCGATGTCGCGGAGCTGGAACCTGACCCGGACGAAGCGATCATCCTGCCGGAACCATCTGATGCGCCGCTGCAGACCCTTGCGCCACCCGTGCAACAGCCTGCCACCACGGCGCAGCCTTTTGCCAGGCCCCAACCTTTTGGACGCCCGCCCCCCGTGCGCGTGCCGGGCATCGAGTTTTCCCTGCCGCCAGCTACGGCCGGGGGAGGGGGCGGCGCGCTTGGCGCGCTACTCTGCCACAAGCTCACCGAAGAACAGCGACTCAAGGCCAATTGCGATCTCGATGCCACCAAACAAGCCTATAAGGACGCCGCCAATGCCGGCCTCGACCGGGACGAGCAGAACCGGCTCGACGGCACCTATGACGGCCAGCTGCGCTCAACCCTGCCGGATGATTCCGCGTTTGAGAGCTTCCTGAAACGCAATGACGGCATTCCGAAAACCACATTGGACGGGATCGACAACACGATCTTCATGGACCGCAAGCCGGAGTCAGAGCGCCAGCACGATCAGCTGATGCGCGGCGACACGATGGAGTGGGAAGACGAGGTCTTTGAGGCGCATCAGGACGAAGACTAGCGCCCGCAGCCCTATCTGCTTGACTCGAATATGCGACTCCGCCAACGGCTCAGGGTATGAACAAGGTTACTGTCTCCGTCTGCCCGCTGCCCCATTTCGAGGGGCTAGACCTGCCAGCTTATGAAACCATCGGTTCAGCCGGCATGGATGTCCGCGCGGCTGTTTCGCAGGCAGACCCGATCCTGCTGCAGGCGGGTGAGCGGGCGATGATCCCGACCGGCCTGTCAGTGGCCATTCCGCAAGGCTATGAAATTCAGGTGCGCCCGCGCTCCGGCCTCGCAGCCAAGCATGGCCTGACCTGTTTGAACACGCCCGGCACGATCGACAGCGATTATCGCGGTGAGATCAAGGTGATCCTGATCAATCTCGGACAGGATGCCTTTACCATCCAGCGCGGCGAACGCATTGCCCAACTGGTTCTTGCGCCGGTCACTCAACTGGCATGGATAGAAGTGGACGCGCTGGACGAGACGGACCGCGGCGCCGGCGGATTTGGCTCAACCGGAAGATAATCCGGGTTTCTTCTTGAACATGTGTTCACCCCTCCTTACATATTGAATATCGATAAGTTCAGGAGAGCGGTGCATTCGCCGAATTGCGGATCCATCTAACAGACGGGGAGCTCCAAACGACTGACTTTCGTACCAACGTCTTGTCAGAAAAGGAGCCTCGCATTGTCTTTCCTAGTCTTTCTTGTCTTTGTTCTGGTGATCGTCTCACTCGCGCGGTCCGGGAAGTCCCGCCCGCCTGAAGCGTCACCAGATGCCGATCAGATCGCCAATCTGGCCGAGCGTGTGCGCACGCTGGAAGCCATCATTCTCGACCGGGATCGTCGTTTGCGTCGCGAGATCGACGGCCTCCGCTAAGACCTGGCCAAGTTCCAGTCCGCGACAGGTGGCAAATTTTCTTGTAAGATTTGCCTGAATTGTATATATCGAAAAACGATACAAAGGGGAGTTACCGAATGGACCCGATTGTCATGGTCGTCCTCATTGTGCTGATTTCAGTCGGCGCAGGTGTGGTGAACAACTATCTGAAACTGAAAGCCAACGCCAAATCCGACAAGGGCGCGGACGAAGACATCCGGCGCGTCCTCGGTGAGGTCGACCGGTTAAAGGAACGTGTTCGGGTTCTGGAAAAGATCGTAACCGATCAAGAGCGTCAGCTTTCCGACGAAATTCGCAAGCTGGCCTAGTTGCCGCCGCCGCCGGGGATGCGCATACGCCGTCTTTGTGCAGCCACCTGTGACAGCGTCTTGCGTTCGCTTGCTGCGCCCATGTCGCGCCTGAGCAGGCAGCGACGCTGACGGCGTTCAATGATGGCATTCATAACGTGTCTTTCTCTTGTTGCGGAGTATAAGAGATGATCAGAATGCGGCGTCATTGTGTGTGAAAGGTTAATGCCTCGGAATGGCCTAAATCAGGGCGCCATCGGCCTTAGCGAAGCGTGCGAGCAGATAGGCATCGGTATCTTCGATCGTGTCGAGCTTGCCGAAAGCGAAAGCCTCCCGGTCCAGCACGAGGTCTCGCGGACGCAGCTCGCGACTGATCGACAAGCCATCTAGAGATCGTGCACGCGAAAAGGCGACATAGGCTTGTCCGTGGGCGAACATACCTGAATCGAAATCGATGAAGACCTTGTCGAGCGTCAGGCCCTGTGCCTTGTGGATGGTCACGGCATAGGCAAGGCGCAGCGGCATCTGTTTGAATGTGCCGACCACTTCGCGCTTCACTTTTTTGGTTTCGGGGTCCAATTCGTAGCGGTATTTTTCCCAGGCCGTCGGTTCGATTTCGTAGACATGATCGTCGATCTCGACAATTACGCGGGTTCCGGAAAACCCGGCGACTGTGGCCAGAGTCCCATTCACCCAGCGCCCTTCGGGATCATTCTTGATCAGCATCACCCGCGCGCCTTCCTTTAGTTCGAGGTCGGCTTCGGTCGGATAGGCCTTCTCATCGAACTGGCCCTGCACGTCAGCCTCAAATGTTTGCGATCGTGTATTCAAGCCTTCGAGCCGGGCCTGGTTGATACGGTAGGCATTGGCATTGTTGGGCGTCAGGACAACATGGGTTTCAGAGGCTTCGACAGCAGATCTCGTGCTGACCAGTCCGCGCAACACGGCCTCGTCATTTGGCGTGACCCGTCCGGTGCGCAGCGCGCCCAACAAGGCGAGGAAGCGAGGTTCGGCCTGCCGAAACACATGTTTGAGGGCCAGCAGGGAGAATTCGGCATCTTTGAAGGCAGGTGCGTTGAAGAAATAGCTTCCGCCATAGCGCTCACGCAGGATCGGCGCTTCCTGGCCCGAGACAACCGGAGGCAGCTGGTGCAGGTCGCCCGACAGGATCATGCGCACGCCGCCAAAGGGCCGTTTGGAGGCGCGGTTTAGCTTCAGGCTTTTGTCGATGGCATCCAGCATGTCAGACCGGACCATCGAGATCTCGTCTATGATCATCGTGTCGATGGCCTTGACCAGCCGTGTCGAGCGCAGCCGCTTGATGTCCGTGGGCTCGATCAGGCGTGGTGGGAATTTGAAGAAGGAATGGATCGTCTGCCCGCCGGCATTCATGGCCGCCACACCCGTGGGAGCCAGCACGATGGCCTTCTCGCCCGCGCCTGCCAGGAACTTGCGCAACATCGTGGTCTTGCCAGTACCTGCGCGGCCAGTGAGGAACAGATTGCCCTGTGCGCCGGTGCCGGTGGCGACCCAGTTTGCGGGCGTGGCATAGATGGTGTCGGGGGTGGTTTCGGTGGTCACGTGTCTGGCTTAACGGCGTTTTGCGCGGAAGGCGAGGGTGGCCCTGCCGGGAGTGGAAAAGCCCCCGAAGAAACACTTCGGGGGCTTCCAGTCAGCCAAAAGAATGCGTGCCGGGTTTAGCCGGCAATACGGCGGACATAATCATAGGCGCCTTTGCGGCTGTCCCGTTTGCGTGCGGGCTGGAACGCCACTTTCGCATGTTCGGAACAGTATGGACCGCAATCAGATTTGCGTCCGCAGAAAGCGAATTTCGGATCGGCTGGATCCCCAATCGGCCATTTGCACATGGAGTCGCGCAGCGTGAGGATCGATGCGGGTTCCCCGTCAGCCTGTTGCAGCGGCGGCAGCGGCGCCATCACTTCTGTGCGCTCTACCGGGCGCGGAGCCGCGGTCTCCGGAGTTGCCGGGGTTGCCACCTTGACGCTGCCATCAGGCAACACGCGCGGCTTCGGACGGGCCAGCCGTGGGGGGCGCTTTACCGGGCGGGATGGTGTCGCGCGACCCGACAGGCCCAGGCGATGGACTTTGCCGATAACAGCATTGCGAGTGACCCCGCCCAGCTGTTTGGCAATCTGGGAAGCCGAATGGCCTTCCGCCCAGAGTTTCTTCAGCACGCTTACCCGTTCTTCGGTCCAGGACATGGTTGATGTCTCCCAGCTCGGTTCAAGATCGTTAACACTTACGATCCATCAGCCCCTATATATTGAGATGACTTGATACACGTCATCCGCTCAGCACCTAGATATCGTATCAGCAGCGAAACGAAACACAACATGCAGCGCAGGCTTTCCACAGGCTTTCTACATATTGTGGTTAACTGCATCAGCCTGTGGACAAAAGCGAGGCAGCCAAATTTCCGAAGTTTTTCCGCGTCTTGCCCCTCGCAGACTCAGGTAAAGACGCCTAGATACTGCGCATGACCGATACAGCTGCTGACCAGACCTCCGCCCATCGCCTTGTCCGCCAGTATGGCAAAATGAACGGGTTGGGACTCTGGACCCTGTTCAAGCGCGAGATCGGCCGCTTCCTGAAAGTGTGGATGCAAACCGTGTTTGCGCCGGTCGTTACGACACTTCTTTTCATGACGGTTTTCAAGCTGGCCTTCGGCGAGCGCGGTCGGCTGACGGGTGATTTCGAGGGGCTGAGTTATATCGAGTTTCTCGCACCTGGCCTGATTGTCATGGCGATCCTGCAGAATGCGTTTCAGAACACAAGTTCCAGCCTCGTGCAGGCGAAGTTCAATTCCACCTATGTCGACTTCCTGATGCCGCCGCTTTCCCCCATGGAGCTGACCATCGGCTTTATCGGCGGATCGGTTGTGCGCGGCCTGCTCGTCGCCTTTATTTCCGCCATCGGCATCCAACTCAGCGGCCTTGCTGATCTCAGCGTGGCGCATGTCTGGCCAATCCTGTGGTTCAGCATCACATCTGCGATCGCGCTTGGCGCACTAGGTGCCATCGGTGGGATCTGGGCCGACAAATTCGACCACTTGTCTGCCGTGACCAATTTCGTGATCGTACCGCTCACATTCCTGTCGGGCACGTTTTACGACATCAAGGTCATGTCGGAACCCTTCTACACAATGGCTCTGCTGGACCCTTTCTTCTACATGATTGACGGGTTTCGGTATGGTTTCCTGGGCGTTGCTAACAGCTCCGTGATTGTTGGGGTCTGGGTAACGGGATTGCTGTCTGTTGCAGGCATATTCGCTGTCTGGCTCATGTTTCGGTCGGGCTACAAGCTGAAAGCCTAAGACTCCCCTCAGGCGGGAGCGGCATTGACGCTCCAGTTCCGTCCCCCTTGAATGCCGGAAATCCCGGCAGGGGAAAGAATTGGAGAAAATCATGGGTAGTGGGAAATTCCTCGCAGGTGCGATTGCTGCAACGGCACTTCTGGCTGGGTGCCAGATGATGCCGGCTGAACAGACAGTCGGCGAATATTGCGCCAATCCGGACAAGGCCGACGAGGCTGTTTGCAAACTGAAAATGGAAATCGACGGCAACAGCACCGCGCTGGCCGATACTGATATGCGTCTGTCACAGGCTCGGAACATGGCGGATAGCGCTACGGAGGCGGCTGCGCGAGCCCAGGCAAGCGCAGATGCGGCGAGAGCGCGCGCGGACGCGGCGATGGCGCTGGCCGAAGAGGCTAATGGCAAGGAAGTCCAGTGCGAAACCCGCACCATACAGAATTCCGACACGGGTTCCTGCCGGCCCGGCTATGCGCTGACCAGCTGCACGCAAACCCGCTACACCTATCGGGCAGGGGGCATGTCTATCCTGCGAGAGATCAATGACGAGCAGTGCCGCTTCAACAGCCGCGTGCTGGAAATGCAGGTTCGCTGCTGCGCGGTGTCCGGGTCGGCGCGGCAGCCGGAAGACACGCTGATCGAGAATGAGGTCCCACCGCAGCCGCCTCAGCCGGAAGCTCCGAAAGAGCCGGTGCCGGTCAGCCCGTAACGCAGACTGTCAGATTGAACTTCAGAGCCGCCGGAACCGTGTTTCGGCGGCTTCTTTCTTGCGCTCCATTGCTCAGTTGCTGTCTTGAACGAAGTAAAAGTCGCCACCCGTTGTGCCATCGGTGTAGATGGGGCGCTGTTTCTGTCCAGTGCGTGCAGCGACGGCATCCTGGACACGCTTGAACACGACATTGGCCGGATCATCGAGGGTGCTGATGAGGGCGGAGAGTTCTTCAGAATAGACTCCGTCATCAGCGGCTGTCTTGCCGGGTTCCGTTGCAAAGGCCTGGAACACGCCGGACGCCCAGCCGACCGGGCTGTAGGCTCGCATGAGGCCACGGCTCTGATCATCCATTACCGTTCGGCAGGCGTCAAAGACGATGAACGAAGTCGGTGCGACTGTGGTCGAGACACGGTTGAAGATCTGTTCAAAACTGACGCCAAAGTCGCGAATGTCGTCCGGTGATGCGCCGGGAATATCGGTCGGCAAGATGAAGTTCGTACCGTCGACGTTCACGCCATGACCCGAATAATAGAAGAAGGTGACCGGATAGGCTCCTGCATCCTTGCGTGCCTTGGCCATGCGGCCGAGCAGACTCAACGCGCGAACCGTCTGGCGTTGGCCGAGATCTTCGCATTGCAGGACCGAGAAGCCGACGCCAGTCAGTGCCGCGGTGATCCGGTCGCCATCGTCATGGGTCACAGTCAGGCGACTGACAGGGGGCGTATAGGCCAGATTGCTGAGCACCATTGCCTGACGGTCCGCATTCGGGCCGGCGACCCATGTGCAGCCTGCGATCTCGGTGTCGGGCAACAGGCCGGTCGCCGCGTTGGCAATATCGGCGGGGCTGGAAAGCGTTGACGGGTTTGATGCGTTGGTGGGCGCCAACAGTGTATTTGCGCCGCTGAGGGTGGAGGCCATGTCAGCTTCAGGCGCAGGGGAGCGACTTGCGACCGAGGTTGCTTCAGCAACCGGCCCCGGATCGACCAGCAATTCTTCAATCGATGTGACCTTGATTGAGAGTGGTATGGTTTTCACGGCGCGGGCAAACCGTTCGCCATTCACGTCGACAGTTTCCGATACGGTGAAGGTCAGATTGGGCGTTCCAGCCTGGCGTGGCGTGACCTGCCACTGCCAGAGCGTTGGCGACCCAGGCAAGACAGGCTGCTCAGAAGGTGTGGTGGCGACGAAGTCGTAACCCTCGCCGGAAGCCGAGGCCGTCATCACCTGGCTTGCGCGGACGGTGTCAAAGCGGAGCGACATGGCACTTTCTGAGCTGCCTGGCGCAAGGCCCGTGCCCATAATGCCACGTAGCGATTCATCCGCTTCGGCTTCACTCGTGTTGCGCTGAAGAGGCTGGATGGCAACTTCGAGGAAATAGGGCTGGCCGAGCACCATCTGTTCCGGCGCATGGTGGGCGATGCGGCCACTGTCGAAATCGTTCGCCGCTTCGGCTGCGAGTTCTGAATATCGATAGTCCCATTCTGGGCACGGCCGTATGAGTTGGGCGTCGTCCAGCGTCACGGTCTCGCTCCAGAAACAAAGCGGCTTTTCGACGATGCCGACTTCATAACCGTCTCCTGCAAGATCAATGGCGAGCGCATCCAGCGTGGTAATGAGGTCGCCATCGATGCGATGGGTGGCCTGCGTAAACGTCTCGGCATTCATATCCGTACAGGTAACGAGCAAGGTCCGGGGTGCGGAAATCTCCGCTTGGCAGGTTTCGGAATAGCCCGGACCCGCCGCGGTGGCTTCAAGATCCGAGAAATCTCCTTCCTCAAGGGCTGCGAGCAACTCAAGCATGGCGGGATCATCTGCGTACAGCTCACGAATATCGTCGATTTCATCAGCCGGTGCCGAGGCTTCATTTTCGTAGGCGTCTTCTTCGTCGGAATAGCCCCACTCGGATCCGGCATCTCCATATTCGCCATATCCTGTTGACCAGTCGGGCTCGTCTTCGACCATCGCCGGTGGCGGAGGTGGCGGAGGTGGCGGAGGTGGCGGAGGTGGCGGAGGTGGCGGTGCGGTGGGGCGAGGAGGTTTTTGCTCCGGACGGTAAGGGGCCGCTGTGGGCATCTCCTGCCGCTCTGATGGACCGGGGTCGGGCGTGACGACTTCAACTGAGGCGGGCGCGCGTTGAGCGGTCTCCGAGGTCTCGCACCCGACGAGGATGGTCGCCAAGACCATCAAGCTGATAGTGAGTGTAACTGGCCGCATCACCATCCCCCTGTTTATGGTTAAGCAGAACCTACACAGTAATCAGAGGGATGCCAATCAAACCGACCGCAGTTGAAAACCATAAAGCATTGGATAGTGATCTGATCCGCATGGGCGAAGGCGCCGGATGGTCACGAGGTCGAAATCCCGTGTCACAAAGGCGTGGTCCAGCGGCCAAGCCAGGAAAGGGTTTTTCGCGCCATAGGAATTGTAGAGACCACGTCCACGCTTGGGATCGCAAAGGCCGGCATGTTGCTTGAACTCCCGCACCATCCAGGACCAGCCGACTTCGTTGAAATCGCCGATCACCAGAGCAGGTCGCTCCTGCTCGCGCAATTCATCGGCGACGATCATCAACTCGTCATCAAGATGCTGTGTGTCGTCGCGGGGGCGTGGCGGGCGTGGGTGGATGCAATAAAGACGCACCTCACTACCAACCATGTCGATGTCCATCGTGAGTGACGGCACGTGATCCTGACAGAAATAGCGTTCCTGGGCCTGATTGATCGGGTAGCGTGAATAGAACAGAAGGCCGTTATGATCTTCCTTGTCCAAAAGGTAGGTGTGGGGATAGTCCTTTTCGAGGTCGGACAATGCATCGCGCCAGCGCGCATTGGTTTCTGACAGGAAGAGGACATCGGCATGGCTGTCGCGAATGCGGGAAATGACGGCGGTGTGGTCCTCATTCTCCTGCAGCACATTTATCAGCAGAATTGAGAGCGGCGTACCGTTGGCACCTGCTTTCGCGCGGCGCAGTTCGCGTTTGCGGCCCGGCAGGTAAGGCTGAATGTCTGCGGCGCAGATGAGGAAGGCGACGGCATAGGCCATCAGCAGGCTGGCATTGCCGAGTTCGGCGGCAGGGTAGAGTGAGATGTAGAGGGCAGCTGCAGCGAGGAGAACAAGGCAGGTTTGAAGACGACCATAGACCCAAACACGCATCCACCAGATTTCCGTGCGCAACTTCGGCGCGATGGCGGCGAACAGACCCCATGCGCCGATCAGGCCGAAGACGGGTTCGATCAGGGCGAGCATGGTGAAGGGGCCTTTCGGGTATAGCGGGGTTTCTGGGTGGGTTCGCTGAAGTTACGCGTGAAGGGCAGGGGAGGTTGCGGGCATGACTGTGCGCGAGTTCGCCTGAGGCGCGAAAATTGAATTTCACCGGGCGCAAAAAAGGTGTGATCGCGGACGATCACACCTTCTCTGGTGTTTCGAATCAGACTACCGAGACACTGTGCATGCACTCGTTGTCGGTCCTCGATGGACACCGGGTTCCAGATCAGGCTCGCGGAAGCGGGCCTTTTCTTTTGCCCTTTGTCAGGATCCGGTCTGGTCGCCGCCACATTCTTGCGAGCGGGCATGCGCCCAAGGCCGTCTCCCGGATCAGTTTCAGACATGTAATCGCACGGGCGAATTACGTGCTGTCCTGACCTAACCGCCGGTAATCCCAAGGGATTTTCCTTTGGTCACGTGTTTCGGATCGCGCTCCGGTCACGCCTCACAGCCCTTCGCTCCGGGGTCTAGCTCCCCTGATCGAAGACATCGCCTGCTTTGTCTCGCGGTCCTTCCAAACCCTTTGCGCCGCTGCTCTCACAACCTTGCTTCTGGCCTGGCCCTTCCTGCGAGGGCGACGTACTTGCCACCGTTCCTGAGGCTGGTCTGCTCCCGCCTGGATGTCGTTGGCTTACCGAAATGATTCCCCAAAAACGGGCATGAGTCGAGTCCCTTCTGAGGAGAATTTCACAGTTTTGTGATGGCGGCCTGAATCCGCGCATTTCTGCGTCACATCCCGGCTTGCACCTCTCGATGCGCGCAGGGCGCTGGGCATCGGGCGGCGAATGCGCTTAGGTGAGGGGCTTGCACACAAGGAGGCTGGGCCCTGGAAATCCTGACTGTACTGCCGCCGGTATTGGCGATCCTCGTCGCGCTGGTGACGCGCAATGTCTATGCTGCGCTGGGGCTCGCCTTGCTGGCTTCGGAGACGCTGATCGCCAGCTTCCATCCCGGCATGGGCGCACTGGGCGCGATCGACCGTGCGGTCGGTGTGTTCGAGAGCACGGGCAATACGCGCGTCCTGCTGTTTTGCCTGCTGATCGGCGCGCTGATCGCATGGATGCGCGATTCCGGCGGCGTCGAGGCGCTGGTCAGTGGCCTGATGAAGCGCGGCCTTGCCTCCACCCCGCGCCGCGCGGCGCTTGCTCCGGCGCTTGCTGGTACGGCGATCTTCGTGGAAACCAATGTCAGCTTGCTCAGCAGTGGGGTATTGGGCCAGCGCCTGTTCGACGCGCATGGGCTGAGCCGGGAGCGGCTGGCCTATATCATCGACTCCACGTCGGCGCCGGTCAGCACACTGATCCTGCTGAATGGCTGGGGCGCCTACGCCCTCGGCCTGGTCGAGCCGTTCGGATTCGAGAGCCCGATTGGCGTCGTGGCGGGCACGATCCCGTGGAATTTCTACGCCCTGCTGACGCTGGTGGGCGTCTATTTCACCGTGTTCACAGGCCGCGTCTTCGGCCCGATGAAGACCGCCGGGCAGGGCCGCGGCGTGCTGGTCGAGGATGAGGAACCCATCGCCCCGACCCGCGCGATCTACATGTGGCTGCCGCTGGCGGTGATGATCCTCGGCGCGCTGGCCTTCATGGCCTGGACGGGCGGCGGCAACATATTGGCCGGCAGCGGCAGCCAGTCGATCCTGTGGGCGATCTGCCTGGCCATGCTGGTCGCGGCCGTGCTGCTGGCGCTGGGCAAGGCCTTTCCCAAGGGCGGACTGCAGGAACGGGGCTTTGCCGGCATTGCCGAAATGGTGCCCGTGGTGACGATCCTGTTCCTGTCGATTGCGCTGGGCGACAGTTTGCGCGTGCTCGGCACGGGCGCGTTTCTGTCAGGCGTCGCGGCGCAATTTGTCTCGCCCATCATCGTGCCGGCGGTTCTGTTCGTCGTGGCGGGCGTCACCGCCTTCATGACCGGCACGAGCTGGGGCACATATGGCATCATGATCCCCATCGCCATGCCGCTGGCGGCGGCGTTGGGCCTGCCGCCCTCGCTCGTGCTGGCGGCGGTGCTGGGCGGCGGTGTGTTTGGTGACCATTGCTCGCCGATTTCCGACACGACGATCATCGCCTCTCTGGCGGCGGGCTGTGACCATATCGACCATGTCCGTACCCAGATGCCCTATGCGCTGGTGACGGGCGGAATTGCGGTGATCCTGTATCTGATAGCGGGCGCGGTAACCGGGGGATAAGGCGCGCCGTTCGGGCCCCGAATCTGGCCCATAAAGAGCCCATAAACTGTCCATAAATGGTACCGAACTGGCCCAGAGCCGGTCCAGAACTCTGGGCCATGTCCGGGCAATGGGGGAGGGGCGCGCCGCTATCCCCTGCCTCTGGGGGCGGGATCGCCCGGCGCGCATGGCCTTGCCCCCGGCGCAATCCGATGGGGCCGCGCCCGTGGCACTCTGCCTGGCATGAGTGATGCGCCCCGCCCCGCCAAACGCCAACGCCGCACCACGGCGAGCCTGACCGCCCTGCGCCATCTGGCCCGCGAGGCCGCAGAGGCGGGCGAGCCGATGCGGGAAATCGCCCGCCGTCTGGACCTGCCCTGGTCAACGCTGACCAAATGGGCGCGCGAAGATGGCTTTCGCCACAAGGACATTGCCGCCCGTCAGGCCGAAGCCGCCAAGGCGCAGGACGAGGCCGACCATATTCGCCAACAGGCGGAACTGGCCGCGCGGCGCACCATCTTGCGCGATGAGGAGGAGGACGAAGAGAGCGATGAGCCCTTCACGCCGCGCAGCCAGACGGATGAGGAAATCACGCTGGCCCGCGCCCGTGTTGGCGCGCTGCTGGAGGCAGGATATATTCCGGAGGCGGAGCAGGACATGCGCGCGGCCCGCCGCCTGACCAGTTTGCAGAGCTTTGCCGCCCCGGTGCGCGCCGCAACCGAGGCCGCCAGTCAGCAGATGCGACAGGCGCACATGAATGCCGCGCTCTACCGCGCGGCGCTACAGGTCTGCGCCTGTTGGGAGGAGGGGGACACGCCGCCGGACCATCTGCCCTGGGTGGTCTCGGCAACCTTCCAGAAACGGCTGGCCATTACGCGCGAAGTGGTCCTGGCGGTGGATCCGGACGATGAGGGCAGTGATCAGGAGCTGACGGAACTCCTCCTCCAGCTCGCGGCAATGGGCTGGTTCCGCAATTTCCATCCGCTGCTGCGCCAGGCAATCACCACGCTGACCCTGCAGGGCCATCACGCCCTCGCCGAAAAGGTCGGCGGCTTCCTCAAGGCAGAAGAAGCGGCCCTCCCGAAGTTGATCGAATGGTGCCACGCGAACGGGTATGGGTATCATGGGGAGGTGTAGCTAATTTTCTTCTGGCCTGGCGAATTCTGATGCGGAAATGTAGGTGGCAACAAAGCTCCGGCTACGCCATGTTTTGCGATCGAGCACCCAAATCCGACCATCACCTACTGAGACAATGTCGCCCTGTTGGGGTCTTATTTTCGGAGAGGTGTACTTCAGGAAGCTAGTTCGGGCTTCGTCTGGAACGTCTAGCTCAATATCCAGCCGATATAGTTTCATTAGGTTGTCAAACCCAACGAACAAAATTTCTTCAACTTGGTATAATTCTCTGAGCGCCGTCTTGTGAACCCGTGTATGCAACTCGGTCCAGTCAAAGTGAGTATTCACCATAGCCTGCTCTATTGTAGCAACGTCACCCTTTTTTCGGCGCTCGATAGTGGGTTTTGTCACCCAATTTCTAAGATCTCTCCCTGCCTTATCGGTGCAGGGATGCTTTGGCCACGGAGGTCCAAGATCATCGAAGAAAACTCGACTACCGTAGAGGTTTTCATAGTAATAAACCAAAGCGCCGCATTCGGGGCAGGTGGCGTTGGGGTTCACAAAGCAGGCAGCTCTGCTTCGGTCTGCTCCGGAAGTCTTTAGAACGCGCAGTGATGATTCGTGTACATATGTATTCAGTGGGTTGATACTGCCTCGCGGTTGCTGCTTATTTTGAGCGCACCATCCGCAGTCGCACCAAGGGTAATGGTTATATCCAGCCACAACATCACGCTTAGATTAGTTTATTCTTCGCCAGCTTCCAGTAATGCGCTCCCGCGGCGGTGAGGCGGCAGCCGGTTGAATTCATAGCTGCATAATACATGTGCTCCGCTTGAACCGGGTCTATCAAGCCATTCCTATTGCATGTTTGAAGATGTTTGAATATTTGCACATGCTCATCAATTGGTTCGGGCAGGCTCTCAGTTGGATCGACGTTCTTGCGATCTTCTTCGTATGTTGGGTCTAAACTGTAAATAGACCCTGCCTCTTCAAACCATTTGGGAAGCAGACGAATTGTCGATAGCGGCACTCTCGGTGGGACTGTTCTAAGAACAATAAATTCATCAACGTTTGCCTTGTATACAGGTCGTTGTCCGCCCCACGCTCCGAGAGTTTGATCGATAAACGCATAGACTGATGCGGGAGTTGTGCGACCTAAGACGTCTGATGCTCCCCCCCTTAATGCATCTACAACCAGGTTGGTGAAAATGCCCCCCCCGCCTTGGAGTTCCTCTTTGGCAGTCTCTTTGGATCTACATGCGGCCAAAATGGTCAGCCCAGTGCCAATTTTCGATATATCAGACGCGTTGTCTAAAGCGTCCGCTCCAGCGACTCCAGAGTGGCAAGAATCTAACATGATAACGACCGATTTGATGCGGGAGTGCGCATCATTTGCGAGCTTCACCAAATCGTTAAGTTGCACGCCCCAGTGCGGGGGTTTTCCGTCTTGCGCAACCAAATATCCCTTCTCGAGGTCTGCATCTAAAAGTCCGTGCCCGGCAAAATAGAAGAATGCAGTATCGCAACCTGTAGCGAATAATTCTCGGATTTTCCGATCTAGCAGTTCAGATGTAACCTCGGTTTCATCGCTAGTTAAAAGACGAACCTGAAAGTTCGGCGATCCATCAGCATTTGTTTCCATCAGTTCCGCAATGGAAACGGCATCCCGAACGCAACCAGTTAAAGAGCTGTCGCCATAGTCATCTATTCCGACTATTAATGCCCTGTTCTGCATCTTAGAGGTTCTCGCAAAAATTTGCGATACGATCCCAAGTCCAATTATAGACCATTTTGCCACTGATAATAGAAGGGAACGTCTTTGGTCTGTCATCGGTGCTTCCGTAAATTAGCAGAACAGGTATTCCTTCCTCGTAAGCACACTTAAGCTCCCAAAGCTGACCATCTGCACTTCTGGTATTCTTGGTAATAATACCTATCATCCCATCGCAGCCTTTTATTCGTTCTCGACACTTCGTTTTCCACGAAGAATCCCATGGTTGCTTAACCGACATATCGGTGAAATTGATATCGGACTTTTTGTTGTTCTTCTGCCCTACGAGAAAATCTCTAAGATTTCGATCTTCGATAGCAAAGCTTATGAATACCTTATTTGCCATTGTGAGTCTCCATAACGTAAACGCAGAAAGAGCTATCAGGGCAAGCCGTATCATAAACCCAACTCTTCCTCCCTCAGCCGCTTCACCTCGTCCCGGAGGCGCGCAGCTTCTTCGAACTCCAGGTTCGCGGCGGCTTCGCGCATTTGTTTTTCCAGGTCCGCAATGGCGGCTTTGAGGTTGTGGCCTGTTTCTCCGGCAAGTGGCAAGGCTTTTGTTTCGGTGACGCCGCGTGACTTGGTCTTGTCCTTGCCGCGGCCGCGGGCTTTCGGGGCGCTGCCGGGCTTTTCGCCGAGTTCGCCGAGAATGTCGGCCACGGCGCGCTTGATCGTGGTCGGCGTGATGCCGTGTTCGGTATTGTAGGCGACCTGTTTCTCGCGGCGGCGGCTGGTCTCTTCCATGGCGCGTTCCATCGAGCCGGTGATCCGGTCGGCATAGAGCACGACGCGGGCGTCGGCATTGCGCGCGGCGCGGCCAATCGTCTGGACCAGACTCGTCTCTGAACGGAGGAAGCCCTCCTTGTCCGCATCAAGGATGCCGACAAAGCCGCATTCGGGAATGTCGAGCCCCTCGCGCAGCAGGTTGATGCCGACCAGCACGTCGAATACGCCGAGGCGCAGGTCACGGATGATCTCGATCCGCTCGATCGTGTCGATGTCGGAATGCATGTAGCGCACGCGCACGCCGTTTTCGTTGAGGAAGTCGGTCAGGTCTTCTGCCATCTTCTTGGTCAGCGTCGTGATCAGGCTGCGATAGCCCTTGGCGGCCACGTCCTTGACCTCGGCCATGACATCATCGACCTGGTTGGCGCCATCCCTGGAGACGGGGCGGACCTCGACCGGCGGGTCGATCAGGCCGGTGGGGCGGATGACTTGCTCTGTGAACACACCGCCGGTGCGGTCCAGTTCCCACTTGCCGGGCGTGGCCGAGACGTGGACGGTTTGCGGGCGCATGGCGTCCCATTCCTCGAATTTGAGGGGGCGGTTGTCCATGCAGGAGGGGAGGCGGAAGCCGTATTCGGCCAGCGTGGTCTTGCGGCTGAAGTCGCCTTTGTACATGGCGCCGATCTGGGGCACGGTCTGGTGGCTCTCATCGGTGAAGACGAGGGCATTGTCGGGCAGGTATTCGAACATGGTCGGCGGCGGGTCGCCGGGCTTGCGGCCGGTGAGGTAGCGGGAATAGTTCTCGATGCCGTTGCAGGAGCCGGTGGCGGCGAGCATTTCGAGATCGTACTGGGTGCGCTGCTGGATGCGCTGGGCTTCGAGCAGTTTTCCGTTGGCCTCGAAATGGGCAATCGTGGTTTTCAGCTCCGCCTTGATCTTGTCGATGGCCTGGTTGAGCGTCGGGCGGGGCGTCACATAGTGGCTGTTCGCATAGATCTTGATGGCGGGCAGCTTCTGCATGGTGCGGCCGGTGAGCGGGTCGAACTCGGTGATGCTCTCCAACTCGTCGCCGAAGAAGGAGAGCTTCCAGGCGCGGTCTTCGAAGTGGGCCGGGAAGATGTCGACCACGTCGCCCTTCACGCGGAACGCGCCGCGGGTGAAGGCCATGTCATTGCGGGTATACTGGTTGGCGACGAGCTGTTCGGCGACGCGGCGCGGGTCGATGCGCTGGCCCTCTTCGAGCTTGAACGTCATCGATGTGTAGGTCTCGACCGAGCCGATGCCGTAGATGCACGAGACCGAGGCGACGATGATCACGTCATCGCGCTCGAGGATGGCGCGGGTGGCCGAGTGGCGCATCCGGTCAATGGCCTCGTTGATGGAGGATTCCTTCTCGATATAGAGATCGGCGCGCGGCACATAGGCTTCGGGCTGGTAGTAATCGTAATAGGACACGAAATACTCCACCGAGTTCTCGGGGAAGAAGGATTTGAACTCGCCATAAAGTTGTGCGGCGAGCGTCTTGTTGGGGGCGAGGATCAGGGCCGGGCGCTGGGTCGCCTCGATGATCTTGGCCATGGTGAAGGTCTTGCCGGTGCCGGTCGCGCCGAGCAGGACCTGGTCGCGCTCGCCCGCGCCGATGCCTTCGACGAGTTCGGGGATCGCGGTGCGCTGGTCGCCCGCGGGCTCATATTCGGAATGCACCTTGAACCGCTTGCCGCCCTCCAGCTTGACCCAGTCGCGGTCAGGCCGGTGGGGCGTCCAGTTGTCGGACGGCAGGGCGCCGGCGGCATCGCGCGCGAAGCCATCAAGCGAGAACACGCTGGGCGCTTCGGAAACGCCCTTGGAAGGAGGAGGAGGAGCCATACCCCACGATATGGGGCGCGGGCAGGGAGGTGTCTAGGGTGTTCTTGTTGTGTTCGGTGGGGTGGCAGGCCACTCCATAAATCGCCAAACACTCCTGTCCACCGAAGGTTGGGAATCTAGGTTGCCTTCAAAGTTAACTAATGGTTAGCATCTCACATTGGGGGGATGAGGCGATGAATTACACATTCTCGGAAAATGGAGTGGTTGTTGAGCAACTAACCGATCAGGGAATGCATCTGGAATTCGGTAACAGGGATTTAGAACGCTCTGTTGTTTGTTTATTGGGAATAGTTGGTACTTTAGGAGTAGTGCTGTTCCTGCAGTCGGCAATCACCGATCCAGGCGCTCGGCGATTTGCGATTGTATTGGCACTTGCTGTTGCGGTTCCTTGTCTGATTGCTTGTTTTGCTTGCTATCGATCATCTGCCATTCGAAACGCCCGAATGCCATCCAAGAGCAACGAACGGTTGCCTCATAACCATGTGGGCGGAGTGGGTGCTGCGGTTATATTCTTGTTGGCGGGCTTTGTCTTCGTTTCAGCCTATGCAGGGCAAAAGCTGAATGGGGCGATTGTGATTCCAGAGTGGATGGGAATTGCTGTTGTTGTTGCATTCGCGACTGTGTTTGCGTGGGTGTTTTTGTTTTCTCGAGTACTAGAGCTGGGCGGTGTCCGCGGCGTACGCAGACTGATGGAGCGGGCTGCTGCGCCTCTTGTGCCCTTCGGCTATTTTTTTAGCGCAATCGATAGCTGGTTAGTTTTCGTTGTGGCGCCTGCGGTCGGGGCGACGTTGAGAGGAGATATTGTACGGTACACAGTGTTTTTTACCCATATTGTAGTTGGCTGTATTTTTGCTTGGCATGCGACCGCCCCACTGGGTTTGATCGGGGCAATGTGGGCTTTCATTGCGGTAGTATCCGTAGCCCGCCGCTGGTCTTGGATTGAAACGGACAGGAACCGCCTGATTCAAGATCCCGATATGAAGACCAATTTGCTTCGTATTGGACTTCATGATGACCTCCGCGATGAGGCTGTTTCGGGACTACTTTTGTTGGTGCTGATACTTCCTATAGCAATGCGCCAGTTCCAGCTATTTGACTTTGGGTATCCGGTTTTTCAAGTCGAGACGGGAGCCATAGACAGACTGGATGCTTGGGTAGGATTTTTTGGGGTCGAGTTGCTTAAAGCGCTACCGTTTCTTGATTGGGCCGACATTTATAGCGCAGAGGCGGAAACAAGAATCCATACGAGCGCCCCACTATCAATGCACGTGTTGCTGGTGGCGCGGGCAATTATTGATCTCGTGTTCATTGGTGCGATCCTGCAGGCGTTGGCAATCTCTGTTTCGCTTTCCAAGAATCGCCGCGATTTCTTGGAAAGGCGGGCAGGTGTGGATGCACTCGACCCAAGGATAGAGGCTCGTGAACTCGCTCGGCTGTCTTTTAGGAAAAATGGTGAATGGCGTTTTAGAGAAGAAATACAGCAGTACACTCACTACAGTCCTAGTCGCCTTATTCGCCTTAAGGTAAAAGCGAAAAAAGGGTCCCGACTTCAAGTCGCCGTTGCTGAAATTATAAGACGTTCAGGGCTCGACATAACTCCGCCTGCCGAGTTGCTGCCCCAAGTAACCGCGTCGAAAAGGATTGACCCAGCTGAAGTTCGTGCGGTTTTGGATGAAATAGATGAGTTGAGACAGTACGATCTAGACTACCTCGCCATCGCACGACGCCAACTGAATTGGAAAAGCGGTGTGGAGGCTGAGAGAAAAAGATTAGTCCAGATGATCGTCTCAAAAGTTGACGCCAGTCCTCAGCGGGAGAGAGAGCTTGCTGAAGTGTTGGTTGGAAAGGACGCTGATAGCCTCGCGAATATTCGCGTCCTCGTGGTACAGTCTCTAGCGAGAAATGCTCAGGCAAATCCACAAAACTTAACGCCGCTTTCTCACGCCTTCCATTACGATCGCGCCAAGGTCGTTCGAAATACTGTCGCAGCGCAAATGAGAGCGCGTAAACTAAGACCAGTGAGTGAGAACGAGCTCACCATGTTGGAAATTGGTCGTAGAGTGGCTTCCGTATAAGTAGCTATTGAGAAAAAGAAGCTGACAATGACCCTCCTGACGGAAGCCCGCATCGCGAATGTCCGTAACCATATGGCGTTGGAGGTGACGCATGATTGGGATGCGGTGATGGCGACGTTCGCGCATCCCCGGTATGAGATGCATGGCGGCGGGCAGGTGTTCGACGGGGAGGCCGCGGTGCGGCGCTATTTCGAACTGTCGCGCACGCCCTTTCCGGATCAGGACAATGAAATCATCTCGATTGCCGTTGATGAGGCGACCGACAAACTTCTGGTCGAGTTCTGGCTGACGGGCACGCATACCGGCCCGCTACAGGTCGGCAAGACCATGATTGAGCCCACCGGGCGCCGTTTCAAGGTGCGCATGGCGGCAACGTTTGAGTTCGCGCCGGGCAGTGACCGGATTATCTGCGAACGCCCCTATTATGATCAGGGCGCCGTGCTGCGCGCGCTGGACCTTGTCTGATCGTGACGGCGCGTCCGCCGAGGCGACCAGATTGCCCGGACTCTCGTCAGGGTAGGAAAAAATGAACCAAATGGGGGCTGGGTCATAGTAGGGGCATGACCCAACTCGTTTCCGTTCCGACCCAGGCCGATTCCGCCCCCGCCGAATTGCGGCGCAGCACGCGCGTTCGCCTGCAAACGTCCGGGCGAGTTGTCCTGATGGATTATAGCGAGGCGCGCAGCATTCTCGTGCAGGATTTATCGGTGCACGGGGCCTGTCTGAAAGTCGGCGATTGGGCCGATCTGCCAAACCGTTTCCACTTGCTGCTGCGCCGGACCCCGTCCGAGCCGCATTTCCAGGTCGATTGCACGGTGCGCTGGCGCGTTGGCCCGGCGGTCGGGGTCGAGTTTGATCGCGCGATGGCCGGTTATATTCTGGCCGAACTGATCCGCCAGCCTGCGTTCCGTCACTGAACGCGGCGTCCGCACCTAATCTTTGGTGTCTGAATCCTGGCTGCGTTCCTTTGAGCGCAGCTGTGCCATCAGCTCTTCAAGTCTCGCAGAGGGTGGCGCTTTCAGACTCTCCTCAAAGGATTTCCTGAGTGCGTCGCGCAATGGATCTGCGCTTGTGTCCTCTTCCGTGTCTTGTGCGCTAGAAATAGACTGTCTCTTTTCCTGCATATCTGCGTCCCCAAACCCGCGCAGCTACTATAATCCGGTTCGAGCTTGTGGGCCCGAACAAGGGACGGTCTCTAGGAAGTTTTCCCCCCCTTGTCGATGCCCGGATCGAGACCGGAATCGCTCATGTCCGAGCGGGCTTCGATTTTATGATTCGTTGATCCGTCACGCTTGCGGATATTGGCGCTCACGACTGGGGGCCAATCGGCGCAGGACGTATCCGATCGGGGCTGGCGCGCCTTCCGCATCGTGTTGTGCGCGCTACAGGGGCATGGATGTGAAGTGGGGCGGGGGATACAATCGGCACGAGAAAACCACCGGGTCTGAGAGAAACTTTCAGGTTTTTCACTTTGTAACAATCTGAAATAAACCGTGTGGATGAGCGCCACGATTTTCGCGAATGTCTCCGTGCCGCATGGCCATGGCGGCCAGCTCGAAGGTGAGGCCGCACCCGCGAGAGCCTGCGCGCGCAACGCACACTTCAGATTTGCGTCAAATTTCACCTTTCGATTCAACCAGACTTCCACCTCGCTGTGTCAGAACGGGGCGTAACGATACGGGACGGATGTGTTCCGCTTTGTATCAAACATCTGGTTTCGGGAGCGGGCGATCCGTCGGTTCCTTGTAGAGAAGGTAGTAATCGCAATGGCCAAGACGGTGCTTGTAATTGATGACGATCCGACCCAGCGCCGCCTGCTTCAGGCTGCGGTCGAGAAGGCTGGATTTGCCTGTCGCACGGCGCCGGATGGCGAGGCGGGACTTGCGCTTGCCTCTGACCCGAAGGATGGCATCGACGTGGTCCTGCTGGACCTGACCATGCCGGGCCTGTCGGGCATGGACACGCTGGAACGCCTGTCGGCCAAGCGCGCTGACCTGCCGGTCATCATGCTGACGGCGACCAGCGGCATTGACACGATCGTTCAAGCCATGCGCCGCGGCGCGGTGGACTTCATCGTGAAGCCCGCCAATCCGGAGCGCGTCGTCGTTTCGATCCGCAACGCCCTGAAATTGCAATCCCTGTCAGGGGAAGTGAAGCGCCTCTCGCGCAAATCCGAAGGCGGCATGAGCTTTGACGACATGATCGCGACCGCGCCGCCGATGCGCCAGGTCGTGCGTCTGGCCGAACGCGCCGCGAGTTCTGATATTCCCGTCCTGATCCTGGGCGAAAGTGGTGTGGGTAAGGAAGTTGTTGCCCGCTGCATTCAGGGCGCATCTGACCGTGCCGGGAAACCATTCGTCACCGTGAACTGTGGTGCGATCCCGGAAAACCTGGTCGAGTCGATCCTGTTCGGTCATGAGAAGGGCGCCTTTACCGGTGCCGTCTCAAAAGCGCTCGGCAAGTTTGTCGAGGCCGATGGCGGCACGCTTTTCCTCGATGAGGTGGGTGAGTTGCCGCTGGATGCGCAGGTGAAGCTGCTCCGTGCCCTGCAGGAAGGGGAGGTGGATGCCGTTGGCTCGCGCCGCCCGACCAAGGTGGATGTGCGGATCATTTCCGCAACCAACCGCGATCTGTCGCAACAGGTTGCCGAAGGCACATTCCGCGAAGACCTGTTCTATCGCCTCAATGTTTATCCGGTTGACATGCCGTCGCTGCGCGAACGCCGTGATGACATTCCGGCGCTGGTCGACCATTTCGTGAATCGCTTCAATGCCAGCGAAGGCGCGAAAGTGACCGGTGTGGCCGACGAGACGATGAAGATGCTGTACGCCTTTGACTGGCCGGGTAATGTCCGCCAGCTGGAGAATGCTGTCTTCCGCGCTGTGGTTCTGTGCGATGGCGACCAGTTGCGCCCGCAGGATTTCCCTCAGATTTCCGGACAGATGCCGGATGTGAGCAACCTGCCTTCATCGCCCTTCAACAAGGCCCCCGATATCGCCGAGCCCGTTCAGTCCGGCGAGAACGGCCCGGTAGCCATTCAGGACGAGGCGGGCGAGCTGCGCACGCTGAGCGATATCGAGCGCGATATCCTTCAGTATGCCATCGACTTCTATGAAGGCCATATGAGTGAAGTGTCGCGTCGTCTCGGCATTGGCCGCTCGACGCTCTATCGCAAGGTCCGCGAATATGATCTCGATGTGCGCCAGGAGCGCGAAGCGAGCTAGGCCAAGGCCAAAGGGAGATGCCGGCACAGATCGGCGACAAAGCCCCGCCCCACCGGCGGGGCTTTTCTATGAACGGGCAGGCATCGCGTAGGACATGGTGACGTTACACCGCTCATAGCGGTGGCCATAGCGGCGCATGATGTTGTCATCATGCCGGAAGCCGTATTTCTCATAGAGCCGGATGGCCGACGCGCATTTCGAATTGGTCAGCAGGAAGAGGTCCTGGATTTCCATCTGGCGGGCGCGCTTCAGGATCTGCCGCATCAGGAAATCTCCCGCCCGGCGACCGCGCGCCGAGGCCAGAACGCCCATCTTGGTCAGTTCCACGCCGCCATCCGCCATCGGCATCAGCGCGCAGGTGCCAATGATGCCGAGTTCCGGATCCTCGACGAACAGGATGGTGCCGCCCTTGTCGATCACCTTGGCACGTGGGTTTTCGATCATGGCGATGTCTTCCGCTTCCAGCCGGAACATCTCCTCGACCCATTCGCGGGAGATGTGGTCGAAATGCGGGGCGAGTTCGTCCGAGAATTCCACGATCTTCAGGCCCGCAGGATTGGCCAGGGTCTCGATCCGCGCCGACAGGGGCTGCTCGGCGAGACGCGATTCCACGAGGCTGATTTCCGCCAGCAAGTCATGGTCTGGGTAGAGACAGAGTTGCTCGGCGGCCTCCTGAACGGCGGGCCAGAAGCTGGCGCGCATTTCGGACACCAGCGCTTCCCCGGCTGGCGTGAGGAAGATTTCCTTCTGGCGATTGTCGCCCTCAATCGGGCGCGTGTCGGTCAGGCCCATCTTCTGGAGCGCATTGTGGATGCGCGTGATGGCGGGCTGGCTAACGCCGGTGGCCTCGACGGCCGCGCTCACACTGAGCGGGCCGTTGGCCTCAAGCGCGGCGATCAAGGGAAAGTGCGTCGTCTGGATCGGATAGGCGCGATTGTCGAACACGCTGACAGCTTCTGCCTGCAGCCGGTCGGCAAGACGCTTCAGCCGACTGGCCAGGCCCAGATAGCCAACTTGTGCGAGAATATCCTGGCTCATCACGGGATTCCATAATCAGTTATATAACGCGTTATATGATTAGGCTTGGCCACGGGAACCGTCAAGATGAAATCCCGATTATCAGAGGGGAAGCGGTCTAGTGCCGGGTGGCGGCCTTGACGATTTCACCGATCTTGCGGGCATCGGCCTCGCGTGGGCTGCCGGTGCGCCAGGCGATACCGATCTGGCGGCCGACCACGGGACTGACGAATTCGCGTACGGCGACGTCCGGTCCGATGTTCAGGCCGTTATCTGTGGCGAGTTTGGGCAGGAGCGAGACGCCAAGGCCCCCGGCAATCATGTTGACCAATGTTCCGAGTGAAGTAGCGGCCACCTGATCAGTGCCGTTGCCGGTCTTCATGCGACAGATGGAGAGTGCATGATCGCGCAAGCAGTGCCCGTCTTCGAGCAGGAGGAGGTTCTCGCCCGCCAGGTCTTCTGGCGAGAGGCCGTTCTTCTTGGCCAGCGGGTGTGAAGCGGGCGCGGCAAACAGGAATTCATCATCGAATAGCGGCAGCATCTCGATGCCCGGAACGTCCCAGGGCAGGGCAATCAGGGCGGCGTCCAGAGTGCGCGTGCGCAACTGGTCGATCAGGCGCGGTGTCTTCTCTTCGTGCAGGTAGAGTTTGAGCTGGGGATATTGCTCGCTGAGGGCGCGGACTGCCGCTGGCAGGACGAAGGGCGCGATGGTCGGGATCGCGCCGAGATGAAAGGGGCCCGTGAGCAGAGCGCCGGCGCTCTGAACCGACTGGACCAGGGAATGGGCATCATTGATCAGCGCATTGGCGCGCGAAACCGCCAGCTCTCCGGCATGAGTCAGCTTGGCGCCGCGCGGTTCGCGTTCGGCCAGTTTGACGCCCAGCAAATCCTCCAATTCCTTGATCCCGGCTGACAAGGTGGGCTGCGTCACATAGCACGCCTCGGCGGCCCGAGAGAACGAGCCGGTCTCTCCAAGAGCCACTAGATACTGCAGTTGGCGAAGGGTCGGTATAATCATAGAGACAATCTATACCGGCAATGGGAATTATCAATTTTCCTTTTTGCCGCAACTGCGAGAAAGCACGGCCACCGGGCCCACCGTTCCGGCAGCCTCAACATCTTATCCCAGGAGATCCACTATGCTTGGCATTGGCGAAAAGCTTCCCGAGTTCACAGTCACGGGCGTAAAGCCGAAATTCATGCAGCATGAGCAGAATGGCGAAAGCGCATTCGAGCCCATCACGCAGGATTCCTTTGAGGGTAAATGGAAAGTCATCTTCTTCTACCCGAAAGACTTCACCTTCGTTTGCCCAACTGAAATCGCTGAATTCGCCCGCCTGTCCGGCGACTTCGAAGACCGCGACGCGGTTGTGCTCGGCGGGTCCACCGACAACGAGTTCGTGAAGCTGGCATGGCGCCGCGACCACGCAGACCTCGCAGAGCTGCCGATCTGGCAGTTTGCGGACACCCGCGGTGAGCTGGTTGATGGTCTTGGCGTGCGTGAGCCGTCTGAAGGCGTTGCCTATCGCGCGACATACGTTGTCGACCCGCACAACGTGATTCAGCACGTTTATGTGACCAATCTGAACGTCGGCCGAAGCCCTGCAGACACGCTCCGCGTGCTGGATGCCCTGCAGACCGATGAGCTGTGCCCATGTAATCGTCCGGTTGGCGGAGATATTTTGGAACCAGCTGCCTAGGTTGCGCATAGATAGAACGCAACGCTGAAACTTCCGGGAAGATGTCTCACTCCCTCCCCCACCCATGAGGCATCTTCCCTTCAGCGTCGCGAAAGGTCCGGCAGGCCTTCCGTCCACCCAGTTCCGGACGTTGGCACTCCCACCCCTCTAGCCTGCAAGGCTTGTCGGACCCATTCGCTCCCCACCCCATCAAAACAACGAATTCCGGAAGGATGAGGATTCATGTCTATCGAGTCCCTGAAATCTTCGCTGCCTGACTATGCGAAGGATTTGAAGCTCAATCTCGGCTCGCTGATGAACGAGACCCTGTTGAGCGACCAACAGAAATATGGCTGTTTCCTCGCCTGTGCCCATGCTGTGGGTGAACCCCAGACGCTGACGGCGCTGGAAGCGGAAGCGGACGGAAAGCTGAGCCCCGAAGCGATCAAGGCTGCGAAAGCTGCCAGCGCGATCATGGGCATGAACAATGTCTATTACCGGTCGATCCACCTGATCAGCAATTCGACGTACCAGACCTTGCCAGCCAAGCTGCGCATGAACGTGATCGGTGCGCCGGGAATCGAGAAAGCGGACTTCGAGCTTTATTCCCTTGGTGTGTCCGCCGTGAATGGCTGCGGCATGTGTCTCGATGCGCATGAAGCCGAATTGCGCAAGCACGGCTTGTCGACCGAGCAGATCCAGGCGGGCATCCGCATCGGCGCTGTGGTCAATGCTGTCGCCCGCGTGCTGGCTGCTGAGGCGGTCACGGCCGGCTAGTTGCGCGGCGAATGTTCCAAGACCCAAGGAAAGGCCCCGAAGCATTGCTTCGGGGCTTTTTTTGCGATTCGAAGCATTCGCGAAGTGATACGGGGCCGAAACGAACAGATACTGGGCACTGCCGAAACGAGCTGTGGAAATCAGCAGAAAAAGACATGTTCCGTCCCCCGTGCCTTTCTCGTCACAGCAGGGGAGGGCAGCGGCCTGATTCAGAAAGGAAAATTACCGGCCGCCCATTTCGGCCCATTCGACCGTTCCGGTATGTTGCCGTAATATTTCATCTTTGTTCCGGTAGTTTACGGGTGTGGATATTTCGATTCATCCACAGTGCCCATTGAGGCCCATACTGTCCCATGATACTCCACGTTAAGACATGGTTTACCCATGCGGGGTTTAGGCAGACAAAGTCAGGGTTGGCGGGTGTTCGTTTCCACCTATGAAAGCGCTATTGATGCAAAAGGTCGGGTTTCCATACCCGCTTCCTTTCGCGCTGCGCTGGGCGGTGGAAACCGGATTTTCCTCTGGTCGGCGCTCGACGGATCCGGTTGTCTGGAAGGCGGCGGTGAGGCCCTGATGGCAATGTATCGGGCGACGCTGACCCGGCTCGCCCCGCACTCCCCCGCCCGCAAGGCCCTGGTCACGCGCATCATCGCGGGCTCTGCCGACCTGAAGATGGACGATACCGGCCGCATCAAACTGTCTGACGAGTTGATGAAGGCGGCAAACCTGACCGATCGCGTCAAATTCGCGGGCAATATGGACAGTTTCCAGATATGGAACCCGGATCGCCATGCTGAACATTTCGACGCCATGGCCGCCGAGGCTGCGAAAGAAGACACGCTGGAAGCGCTCGGGCATGCCTATTCCGAAGTGCTGCACCAGCAGGCCTCGGGGAATGCCGCCCTGAAGCTCGTGGATGGGGGCGACAGCTGATGACACAGGACGCGCCCCTCGCTCCCGACCCTGGCCACAAACCGGTCATGCTGGATGAAGTGCTGGAATGGCTCGCCCCCAGGGATGGGGAGATCATTGTTGACGGCACGTTTGGCGGCGGCGGTTATAGCCGCGCCATTCTTGGGTCTTCCAAATGCACCCTGATTGGCATTGATCGCGATGTGGATGCCATTGAGCGCGCCCGGAAGATGGCGGAAAAGACGGAACGCCTCGTACCCTTGCTCGGTCGTTTCGGCGAAATGGACGACATCGTCCGCGCGGCGGGATATGAACATGTTGACGGCGTTGTGCTCGACATCGGTGTTTCCAGTTTCCAGATTGACCAGGCTGCGCGCGGTTTTTCCTTCATGAAGCATGGTCCACTGGACATGCGCATGGGCGATACAGGCCCAACGGCGGCGGATGTGGTCAATATGATGAGTGAGCGCGACCTCGCGAACATCATCTTCCGTCTTGGCGAAGAGCGCCAGGCACGCCGGATTGCCCGGGCGATTGTGCTGCACCGTGATGACACGCCGTTCGAGACAACCACCGAACTGGCCGATGCGGTTGAAAAGGCCGTGGGCGGGCGCAAGGGCGCGCGTATTCACCCGGCGACGCTGACGTTTCAGGCCATCCGCATGTATGTGAATGATGAGCTGGGAGAGTTGGCCCGTGCGCTGCACGCTGCCGAACGCCTGCTGCGTCCGGGCGGCCGTCTCGTGATCGTGGCCTTCCACTCGCTGGAAGACCGTATGGTGAAACAGTGGTTGAAGAACCGTGCCGGCAAGATGGGCGGCGGATCGCGTCATTTGCCGGTTGCGCAGAAAGGCCCCGACTCCACGTTCGAGCTGGCTGTTTCCAAGGCGGTTCTGCCGTCTGATAACGAAGTTGAAGGCAATCCGCGCGCACGCTCCGCCAAGTTGCGGGCCGCAATCCGTACCAGCGCACCCGCCATCGAAGAAGAGGCCAGCGACGGCATGAATCTGCCGCCCCTGTCAGACCTGGAGGATGCCCTATGAGCCGCCGCGCATTTCTGTTTGGATTGGTCGTTGTCGGCCTGCTGATTGTCAGCCTCTATCGTGCCAAATATGGCGCCAAGGACACCGCGGCTGAGCTGATGGCGGTTGAGGCGCAGATCGAGGAGGCGCGCCAGGAAAAGGCGCTGCTGGAAACCGAGCTGTCGCACATGAGCCGCCGCGAATGGATTGAGGAATATGCCCGCACCGAACTGGGTATGGCACCGCCCAAGCCGGAGCAGATGGCTTCCGAGGGGGATCTGGATGCACTGGTTGGCAAGCCCAACAGTCTGAGCGTCCCGGCGCCTGCATCCACCGAGAACGGGGAGGTGCCCGAGTGAGCGAAGCCTCCCGGAACCGGACACGGCTCGCTGGCCTCGCGGTCAGTGCGCTGTTTGTCGTTCTGGCTGGCAAGGCCGGCTACCTGTCCCTTGCGGGCGGGGCGGCACCTGCGCATGCGGCAGGTCAGAAGGCTGAGCGCATCGTGCGGGCCGATATTGTTGATCGCAATGGCGAACTGCTCGCCACATCCGTCTCCGCCTACTCGCTTGTCGCCAATCCGAAACTGATCTGGGATGGCGGCGAAGTGTCCGAAGCGCTCGCGACGGTCCTGCCGGATCTCGACGTGGCGGAGATGACCCGGCGCCTGTCAGATCAGACCCGTGAGTTTGTCTGGGTAGAGCGCGGCCTGACCCCACGCCAGCGCAAGGCCGTGTTTGACCTGGGCCTTGAAGGGTTGCGTTTCGAGGAAGAGAGCCGCCGGGCCTATCCACGCGGCACCTTGGCCGGACATTTGCTGGGCTACACGAATGTGGATGGCCTCGGCGCAGGCGGCATTGAGTATAGCCAGAATGAACGTCTGGCCGCCGGTGGAGAGCCGGTCCGCCTGACCATCGATAATGGCGTGCAGGCAGCGGTCGAGGCTGAGCTGTCAATCGCCGCTGCCGAGCATGAAGCTGAAGGCGGCGCCGCGATCCTGCTGGATGCGCAAACCGGCGAAGTGCGCGCCATGGCCAGCTGGCCGCCATTTGACCCGAACCGGTCAGTCGATATTCCGATGTCGGATCCGTCCCGCCTCAATCGTGCGACCGGGGCGGTCTACGAACTCGGATCCATCTTCAAGCCCTTCACGGTCGCCGCTGCGCTCGAAGCCGGCGTGGTGCACCCGACCGAATTGTTTGATGTGCGCCGCCCGCTGGAAATTCGCGGTTTCCGGATTGAGGATGATCACCCATTCCATGGCGATGCCGACATCACGCACATCATTTCCCAGAGCTCCAATATCGGCACGGTCCGGATCAATGAGAAACTGGGGCCGCGGCGCCAGCAGGATTTCCTGATCCGCGCCGGTCTGATGGAGCGGGTGAAGATCGAACTGGCGGGCAGCTCGGCGCCAATCCTGCCCGAGCGGTTTGACGATCTCTATTCTGCTACCGTGTCCTATGGGCATGGCATTGCTGTATCGCCCATGTCTTTCCTGGCTGCCTTTTCGACCTTTGCGAATGGGGGTGAGCGGGTTCAGCCGACCCTGATCATGAACAATCGGGATCGCCCTGCGCCTGTAAGAGTGATGTCTGCTTTGACGGCAGAAATGGTGAACGTGATGATGCGCGAAGCGGTCGTCACCGGCACCGGCAAGAATGCCGAAGTTGCCGGGTATCGCGTTGCGGGAAAAACCGGCACGGCGGAGAAGCCGATCCTTGGCGGCTATGATGATGACCACAATGTCACGAGCTTTGCGGCTGTCTTTCCCTATGATCGCCCCCAATATGCCCTGATCGTGACCCTCGATGATCCGAAGGCCGGATCAGGGGCCGGCGCCACGGCGGCCTTCAATGCGGCTCCGGCGGCGGGACGAATGATAGAACGTGTCGCGCCGCTTCTGGGTCTTGCGCCACGGTTCGAGGATATTCGCCCGGCGGGCGCAGCCCTCCGCTCCGGCCAGGAGAAGAGGAGTTCCTTGTGACCAAACTGAAAGACCTGTTCCCGCTCGTCGAGCAGGGAGACATCGAAATCAAAGGCATGACGGCTGACAGCCGTCGGGTAGCGCCGGGCTATCTGTTCGCGGCGCTGAAAGGCACCGTATCGGATGGTCGGGACTATATTCCGCAGGCAATCGAAAAAGGCGCTGCGGCGATCCTGTCCGAAGGCGGCGTTGCGGTAGATGGTGCTACGCATGTGATCGCGGATGAGCCGCGCCGCGCGCTGGCCCTCGCCGCGAAGCGCTTCCATGTCGCGCAGCCGAAAACGATCGCTGCCGTGACAGGTACGAATGGCAAATCCTCGACGGTGGATTTCTGTCGCCAGATCTGGGCGAATGCAAACCTGTCGGCTGCCTCGATGGGCACGCTTGGTGCCATTGGCCCGAAGGGCAAGATTGATGTCGGCCATACGACACCTGATCCGGTTACCATTCACGAGACCCTCCACGAACTGGCCGGGCAAGGGGTCACCCATTGTGCGATGGAGGCGTCCAGCCACGGCCTGGAGCAACATCGCCTTGATGGTGTGGACTTGTCGGCTGTTGCTTTCCTGAACTTTACCCAGGACCATCTCGACTATCACGCCACGATGGAAGAATACCTCGACGCCAAACTGCGCCTGTTCCGCGACTTTGGCGGACAGGGCATGCCAGCCATCGTGAACGCCGACAGCGACCATCGTGAGGTCTTCGAGAAGGCCGCAACAGATCATGGCCTGCAGGTCGTGTCCTTCGGCTGGCGCGGCGAGGATCTCTGGATCGACGAAATCATGCCGCGCGCGACCGGGCAGGTGCTCAACCTGTTCTGGCGCGATGTCGAATTGAAGCCTTTCGAACTGCCGCTGATCGGCGAGTTCCAGGCGTTGAATGCGCTGGCGGCGGCGGCGATCTGCTTGTCGCTGGGCATGGACGTCGACGCGGTGATGGACGGCCTGTCCAAGCTGAAGCCCGTTAAGGGGCGACTCGAACTGGTCGGCAAGACCGAGGCAGGCGCGGGCGTGTTTGTCGATTATGCCCACACGCCGGACGGGCTCGACGTGTTGCTCCGCGCCGTTCGTCCGCATACAGCCGGCCGACTGAAAGTCATCTTTGGGTGCGGCGGTGACCGCGATGCCAAGAAGCGCCCGCTGATGGGCGAGATCGCAACGCGTCAGGCCGACGATGTGATCGTGACCGACGACAACCCGCGCTCTGAAGACCCGGACATGATCCGGCATGCCATTCTCGAAACCGCGCCGAATGCGCGCGAGATTGGCGATCGCGGAGAGGCCATCCGGACGATTATCGCCGAACTGAAAAAAGGCGACACGCTGGTGATCGCTGGCAAGGGCCACGAGACCGGCCAGATCATTGGCGCGGATATCATCCCGTTCTCAGATCAGGACACGGCGCTGGATGCGCTGAAAGGCGGCGCCGGATGAACGCGCCGCTCTGGATCTCTTCCGATATCGCGCTCATTACGGGTGGCAGGGCGACGGATCCGTTCTCTGTGACGGGTTCAGTGTCGATCGACACACGCAGCCTGAAGCCGGGCGACCTGTTCGTGGCGCTGACGGACCAGCGCGATGGGCATGATTTCGTCGAGGCGGCCTTTGCTGCGGGCGCGGCGGGCGCACTCGTGTCGCGTCAGGTCGGGCTGGGACCTCAGCTCATTGTGGATGATGTGCAGGAAGCGCTGGAGCAGATGGGTGTGGCCGCGCGGGTCCGCTGTGGCGCGCATCGCACGGCCGTGACCGGTTCAGCCGGCAAGACCAGCGTCAAGGAAATGCTGGCACAGATCTATCGCGCCTTCGGTCCGGCGCACTGGAATGTGAAGAGTTTCAACAATCATTGGGGTGTGCCGCTGACTCTGGCGCGCATGCCGGAAGACACCACGCGCGCCGTTTTCGAGATTGGCATGTCGACTCCTGGCGAGATCGCGCCGCGCAGCCAGATGGTTCGTCCGCATACCGGCATCGTGACCTGTATTGCGGGGGCGCATCTTGAAGGGCTCGGCTCTCTCAGCGCAGTTGCACATGAGAAGGCAGATATCTTTACCGGCATGGAGGCCGGGGGGACATTTATCCTGCCTGCCGATGACGAATTCTTTGACTATCTTGCCGGACGCGCGCGGCGCTTCTGCCCGACCGGAAATCTCGAGAGTTTTGGCCGGAGCGCCAATGCGACGGCGCGTATTGTCGGATATGAGACAGACGGCAATGAAAGCCGGATCCAGCTCGATATTGTCGGCAAGCCGGTGCTTGTCACGATCAATGCGGTTGGTGAGCATTGGGCCATGAATGCGGCAGCGGCGGTTCTGGCCGCCAGCCAGTCCGGTCTGTCGGTCGAGGACTGCGCCGAGGCACTTTCGGGTTACACGCCACCTCCCGGTCGGGGGACAGCCGAACAGCTCACCCTGCCACAGGGTGGACACATTACGCTGATCGATGATGCCTACAATGCAAACCCGGCGAGCATGAAGGCCTCATTGGCTGCGCTGTCCCGTCGGGGCAGTGGACGTCGGCTGATTGCGCTCGGCGAAATGCTCGAAATTGGCGAAACGTCGGATGCTGAACATGCCGCGCTTGCGGATCCGGTGGCGGATACTGGGCCAGCTGCCATTTTCCTGGCAGGCGACAAAATGACTCATCTTTCGGACGCACTTCCGCCTCAGTTGGAGCAGACCTGGACTCGCAATTGGGAAGAGCTGTGGAATCCTCTGCAAAATGCGCTCCGAGATGGAGATGTGCTCTTGATCAAGGGGTCGAATGCGTCCGGGATGGCGAAACTAGCTGACCGAATTCGCCAATGGAGCGACTCGGCAATGGGTAAGATGGAACGCGGGGCAGAAGGCGCCGCAGAGGTTGGGTGATGCTATACGAATGGCTGGCCGCAGACAGCGGTATATTTAACGTTCTGAACTATATCACATTCCGGTCCGGCGCGGCCGTGGTGACGGCGTTCCTTGTGACCGTCCTGTTCGGAGACGCAATCATCAACTTCCTCCGTGCCCGGCAGGGTAAGGGCCAGCCGATCCGCGACTTGTCGCTGGAAGCGCAGCTGTCGAAGCAGGGCACGCCGACAATGGGCGGTTTCCTGATCTGGCTGGGCCTGGTGGTCGGCGTCTTGCTCTGGGGCAACCTGACCAACCCTTATATCTGGGTCACACTGTTCGTGACACTGTCTTACGCCGTTCTTGGCTTCCTGGATGATCTTGCCAAGGTTTCCAAGCAGAGCGCGGATGGCGTTCCGGCGAGCGTGCGCCTGCTCGCGGGCTTTGGCATAGCGGCGATTGCCTGTGCGTTCATCATGGGCCTGCACGGCGCGCACACGCCAGCGGGTCATGCCGAATGGGGCCCGCTGAACGGATTGGCTGAGAGCATTGCCAGCCTGGCACCCGAAACAAGCGTCGAGCCTGCCGACCCGGCCTTTTCCGGCGGCGTGGCTGTGCCCTTCGTAAATGACTATTTCTTCCCGCTTGGCGGCTTCTTCATCCTGTTTGGCATGATCGTTGTTGTCGGCAGCGCGAATGCGGTGAACTTCACCGACGGTCTGGATGGCCTCGCCATTGTGCCGATGAGTTTCGCGGCTGCCTCCTATGCCCTGATTGCTTACCTGACAGGTAACTTCGTCTTCGCCGACTATCTCGGCATCCAGTTCACGCCGGGCACCGGCGAGCTGACCGTGTTGCTCGCCTCCATGATCGGCGCGGGCATGGGCTTCCTCTGGTACAATGCCTATCCGGCCAAGGTCTTCATGGGTGACACCGGATCGCTCGGACTTGGAGGAATGCTGGGTGTCGTTGCGGTGGCGGCCAAGCACGAATTTGCGCTGGTTATCATTGGCGGTCTGTTCGTGATGGAAGCGGTGTCTGTGATGATACAGGTCGGCTGGTTCAAGGTCACCCGCAAGCTGACGGGGGAAGGCAAGCGCATCTTCCTCATGGCGCCGCTGCACCACCACTTCCAGAAGAAAAACTGGCCAGAAACGCGCGTTGTGGCGCGCTTCTGGATCCTGTCCGTCCTGTTCGCCCTCGCGGGCCTCGCAACGCTGAAGCTGAGGTAAGCCGAGACCCATGATTCCGATTACTGAATATGCTGGAAGAGATGTTGCAGTGTTCGGCCTTGGCCGGACAGGCCTCTCGGCTGCCAAGGCCCTCAAGGCCGGGGGCGCGCGTGTTCATGCGTGGGATGACAATGAAGAGACCCGCGCAAAGGCGGAGGCCGCCGGCCTGACCCTGTCAGACATCAACAAGCGCGACTGGCAGACCTTTGCCGCGCTCGTCCTTTCCCCCGGCGTGCCATACAAATTCCCGCAGCCGCACCGGATTGTGCGGATGGCGGAAATGACCAATGTGCCGGTCGTCGGCGACATGGAATTATTCGCCCGCGCTGTGCAGGCCCTGCCAGAGCGTGGCCGTCCGAAGATCGTGGCCATCACCGGCACGAACGGGAAGTCGACCACAACCGCGTTGATCGGGCATATCCTGAAACATGCGGGCCGTGATGCGCGCATCGGGGGCAATATCGGCACAGGCGTGCTGGACCTTGCCCCACTGCACGCCAACGCAACCTATGTTCTGGAGCTCTCTTCCTACCAGCTGGACCTGGTGAAGAGCCTGCATTGCGATGTCGCCGTGCTGCTCAACATCACGCCGGATCATCTGGACCGCCATGGCGGCATGGACGGGTACCAGGCTGCGAAAATGCGCATCTTCCAGAACCAGACCGAGAAAGATGTTGCGATCATTGGCTTTGACGATGTGATCACCCAGTCCATCGCCATCGGCCTGTCGGCAAATGGACCAGCGCGTGTTGTCCAGGCTTCATCCACCTATGCGCTCGGCCGGGGCGTCAGCGCCGTGGACGGACGACTCTATGACAGCAATAGCGGTCAGGCGCAGTTCGTCGGTAACCTCTCCGACTGCATGGCGCTGCCGGGCCGTCACAACCACCAGAATGCCGCGGCAGCCTATGCCGCCTGCCGGGCGCTGGGCCTCGACCCACAGACCATCATGGATGGTATTCGCACCTTCCCGGGTCTTGCCCACCGACTCGAAATGGTTGGCGAGATTGATGGCGTGAAATTCGTCAATGACTCCAAGGCGACCAATGCCGAAGCCGCCGAACAGGCGTTGAAAGCCTACAAGAAAGCATACTGGATTGCAGGCGGTGTTTCGAAGGCTGAGGGCATCCAGCCATTGGCGCCGCTGTTCCCGAACATCACGAAGGCCTATCTGATCGGGGACTCCGAAGAAACCTTCGCCGCAACGCTGAAGGGCAAGGTGGCCCTGCAAACATGCGGCACGCTCGAAAATGCAGTTCAGGCTGCATTTCGTGATGCAAAAGTGGTCGGAGACGAAAATCCGGTCATTCTTCTTTCACCTGCCTGTGCAAGTTTCGACCAGTTCCGCGACTTTGAACATCGCGGAGATGTGTTCCGGAGCATCGTCCAGTCAATGATGCCGCAGGAGTTGAAGGAGTTGGCTTGACCTACGTAGCATCCGCCCCATTGCTCGCACGCTCGGACATGTCCTGGCTGACCGAGTGGCGGCGGACGCTCGATTGGGGGCTCTTCGGCGGTGCGTTTTTCCTGATTGCCATTGGCCTGCTCATGTCGCTCGCGGCGGGGCCGACTGCGGCGGCGCGGATTGGCTATTCGGATGAATACTTCTTTGTGTTCCGTCAGGTCTGCTTTGCCGGTTTGGGCGCGACCATCATGGTGGTGGTCAGCATGCTGGACCGGACCTGGGCGCGGCGGTTTGCAACGCTGGTCTTTATCGTCAGCCTTGCCCTGATGTTCTTCATTCTCGTTTGGGGACACGAGGCCAAGGGCGCGCAGCGCTGGTTGCGGTTTGCCGGGTTTTCCCTGCAGCCGAGCGAGATGGTAAAGCCTGCCTTGATTGTCCTGAGCGGTTGGTTGCTGGCGCAGCGAGAGCTGTATCCAACCGGGCCTTGGGCGATCATTGCCTTCCTGTTCTATGCGGTCACGCTCGGCCTGTTATTGCTGCAACCGGATGTCGGCCAGTCGGTGTTGCTGAGTGCGGCCTTCGTCGTGACGTTCTATGTCAGTGGCCTGCCGTGGAGATGGGCGGCAGGGTTCGCGGTTGGCGGGGTCAGCTTGTCGGCGTCGCTTTATGCCTTGCTGCCGCATGTTCGCTACCGGGTGAACAGCTTCATCAATCCAGACTCTGCCGATACGTACCAGATTGACCGCGCCGCCGAAGCCATCGGCCGGGGGGGATTGTTTGGTGTTGGACCGGGGGAGGGGCAAGTTAAGATCCATCTGCCGGACGCGCACACTGATTTCATCTATGCGGTCATGGTCGAGGAGTTTGGCCTGATCGCGGCGCTGATGCTGATGGCGGTTTTCGTATTGCTGATCCTGCGGGGCTTCCGTGCCAGTTCACGTGTGGAAGATGGCTATGCGCGCGCTGCGGCTGCCGGACTCTTCACGCTATTCGGCCTTCAGGCTGCCATAAACATTGCCGTAAATCTGGCCCTTATCCCGCCAAAGGGCATGACACTGCCATTTGTGTCCTATGGTGGCTCGTCCATGATCGGGACGGGATTGACACTGGGCCTTGCGCTGGCACTTGTGCGCGGACAAGGTACGCGCACAAGGGGCCGGTATGGCTGAAGACAGAGACAAGCTTGTCGTCATCGCAGCAGGTGGCACGGGGGGGCACATGTTCCCCGCCAGAGCCTTTGCAGACGAGATGATTGCAAGAGGCTGGAAGGTTGGCCTGATCTCTGACAAGCGCGGCGCAAAATACGCCAAGGAATTTCCGGCAGACTGGCTGGAACAGATTCAGGCCTCTTCCCCCAATCTCCGCAAGCCATGGACCCTGCCGGCGACGGCCATGAAGATCAATGCGGGCATATCCCGTGCGAAAACCCTGATCCGTGAAACCCGGCCCAGCCTGATCGCAGGCTTTGGTGGCTATCCGGCCTTCCCGGCACTGGCTGCGGCGCGCCGCATGAAGGTGCCGATCATCATCCATGAGCAGAACGCTGTTCTCGGGCGGGTCAACCGACGTTTCGCCCGGCAGGCCAAACTGGTCGCCAGTGGGTTCGAGCGGCTTGACAGGCTACCCTCCTGGAGCGCGCATCTGGCCGTCGGCAATCCGGTGCGTGAGGCCATACTGGCGCGGCGGGAAGACCCCTATCCCTCCACGGACGATATGCTGACCATCCTGATTACGGGCGGAAGTCAGGGGTCCAAGATCATCGGTGAAACGATCCCGACGGCGATTGTTGATTTCGTGCCGCCCCCGCTGCAGGCGCGACTTCGCATCATCCAGCAGGTGCGTCAGGAACAGTATGCCTTTGTCGATAACATGTATCGGCGTGTGAAGATTGAAGCCGAGTTGTCGCCGTTCTTCTCGGACATGCCGCAGAAGCTGTCACAGGCGCATCTCGTCATCGCACGGTCTGGCGCCGGCACAGTATCGGAGATTGCCGCGGTCGGTCGGCCGTCCATCCTGATTCCGCTGGCGATTGCCATGGATGATCATCAGGCCGCCAATGCCGAGGCCCTGACGGAGATTGGCGCCGCCGACATGGTGCTGGAGAGCAATCTCTATCCGCAATTGCTGGGCGCGCTGATAACGGCCCGTCTGCAGGATGCCGACGATCTGCGCGCACGGGCGGCAGCCGCGAAGGCGTCGGCCAAGGTCAATGCCGCCAAAGAACTGGCAGACATGGCCGAACGAGTCGCTGAGCTTTAGGCTACACGGGGGGCGCAGGCGTGCGTCTTGTGCAATTCGGCTTCACGCAACCATTCCCATCCGAAGGCTTCATCCGTGTCGCCATCTTGCTGGCGGCGGGCCAGTCGTTCCAGTGCTTCGTCCAGTGTCGGCTCGTGGCCCTCTGGCACCCACCACATGACGAAATGCATCTCGCGCATCATCTCGAACCATTCAGCGCGGCGTTCGTAGAATTTCCGGTGGATCGTGCCCCAGACAAAGGTTTCGAGGCTTTGTACGTCTTCCCAGACGGTCAGATTGGCGACGAATTGCGGATCGCCATCGATCTTGGCTTCCGTATTGCCCTGGCCGGGCTCACCCGATCCTTCCATCATCCAGACGAAACCGGGCATGGATTTGCCGATCCCGTTGATGAAATCGAGATTGTCCATGAAATCTTTCACGCGCGGATCATCCGTCGGCGCGACGAGATGGCCGACATTGAGCTGGGCCAGATGCATTTTCATGAGTGCGGTTCCCCTCGCAACGAAGCACCCGAATTGTGCCTCATTACAGTCATTTTGGGATCGCACGATGCCCATTCAAGAAAAACGCCTCGGATTTCATGAATGCGTCATGCGCAAGCAGTCCTTGCTTCGCGCTCCCGCGTCACGGTATCGCTAGGCGTTCCCGTTTCCTCATTTGGACGATCCTGCATGACTTCTCCCACTCCGTTTGATCTTGGTCCCGCGCATATTGTCGGCATTGGCGGCATCGGCATGTCTGGCATCGCCGATGTCATGATCACGATGGGCTATCAGGTGCAGGGCTCTGACATACGCGAGTCCGACAATATCCAGCGCCTGCGTGAGCGGGGCGCGAAGATCTTCATCGGGCACGCCGCCGAGAATGTGGAGGGGGCCGGCACGGTCATCATCTCCACCGCGATCAAGTCTGGCAATCCAGAGGTCGATGCGGCGCGCGCCGCAGGTATTCCGGTCGTGCGCCGGGCTAACATGCTGGCCGAGATCACGCGGCTGAAATATACGGTCTGCATTGCGGGCACACATGGCAAGACGACGACGACCTCGATGGTCGCGGCGCTGCTGGATGGCGCAAATATCGACCCGACCGTCATCAATGGCGGGATCATCCATGCCTATGGGTCGAACTACAAGGCAGGCGAGAGCGACTGGATGGTGGTCGAGAGTGACGAAAGCGACGGCACTTTTGCCAAGCTCCACCCGACCTGCGCCGTGGTCACCAATATCGACGCCGAACACATGGACCATTACGGGTCCATGGAGAAACTCCGCGAGGCGTTTGATACCTTTGTCGAGAACCTCCCATTTTATGGCTTTGCCGTCCTGTGCACGGACCATCCTGAGGTGCAGGGATTGGCTGCGCGCGTTACGGACCGGCGCCGCATCACCTATGGCTTCAACCGCCAGGCCGATGTCCGCGCCATCAATCTGAAAACCGATCTGTCGGGCGCGCATTTCGATGTCGCGCTGCGCCGTCCCGGCTCTGCCCAGCCGCGGATGATCGAAGGGCTGACTCTGCCGATGGCGGGCGAGCACAATGTCCAGAATGCGCTGGCCGCCGTTGCTGTCGCGCTGGAACTTGGCGCCACAGACGATCAGGTCCGGACCTCGATGGGGCAATTTGGCGGGGTGAAGCGCCGCTTCACACAGGTCGGGGAATGGGTGCCGGTCGAAGGCAAGCCGCCCGTCCGCATTATTGATGATTATGGTCATCACCCGGTAGAGATTTCGGCCGTATTGAAGGCTGCCCGCGCCATGCAGGGGCAAGGCCAGCTGATCGCGGTTTGCCAACCGCATCGCTATACACGTCTGCGCGACCTGTTCGAGGATTTCTCCCGCTGTTTCGACCAGGCTGACCATGTGTTGGTCGCGCCGGTCTATGAAGCGGGCGAGAGCCCGATTGACGGGTTCAACCATGAGACCCTCGTCGCCAGCATAGTCCGCAATGGCCATCGCGGTGCTGCAACGATCCCGTCCATGGAGGCATTGCCAGAGACATTGAAAGCCCTGGCTGAGCCCGGCGCGATGGTGGTTTGTCTCGGCGCGGGGGACATCACCAAGTACGCGGCCGAATTGGCGGAAAAGCTGTCGGCCTGACGTTGCGACAGCGGCAAAACCGCTTTCACTTTCTTTCCGAATGTGCACGCTAGTCGACAGATGCCGGCAAGCGGCACTTGGGAGGATACCGCATGACCGAGACATCCATTTCGCCCGGCCAGGACGAAGAAGCTGCAATTGTAGCTGCGCAAGGCGCGCACACGGCCGGGGAGGGCGGAGCGCTCGGCAAGACGGGCTTTGCGTGGGCCTGGTTCGAATGGGCGCGCAATCCCTATTATATCCTCATCATCATCTATGTGTTCGCGCCCTATTTCGCCCGCGACATCATTGGCGCGGACATAATGGCCAGCGGAGAGCTGGAAGGGATGGACCCGGAAACCGCGCGCCAGGTTGCTGGCGCAAAAGGACAGGCCGTGGTGGCGTCCCTGTCAAAATGGGCGGGCGCGATTGCGGCGCTGACGGCGCCCTTCCTCGGAGCGGCATTCGACCGGGGCCTGAGGCGCAAGCCGCTCCTGATCCTGTTCCTCGGTGTCCTGTCTGTGCTCAGCTTCCTGCTCTGGTGGGCCGTGCCTGGCGAATCCGGATTTTCCACCGGCACAATCATCGCCATCCTCATCGCAGCCTATGTCACCTACACATTCAGTGAGGTGACGCATAACTCCATGCTTCCCGACGCCGCCCGGCCAAGCGCCCTCCCGGCCGTGTCGGGCTTTGGTTTGGCACTCGGCAATGCGGCGGCGACGCTGTTGTTCGTTGCAATCGTCTTCATGTTTGCCCTGCCGGATATGCTGAACTGGCCATTCGCGGAGCCCCTGTTCGGTATTGATACCGCACGGTACCAGCATTTCCGCATTGCCGGACCGATCTGCGCGGTATGGCTGGCCGTGATGATCGTTCCGTTTTTCCTTTACGCCAAAGATACGGGTGTGAAGGGGACCCCGTTTTTCCCATCGGTCAAAGAAGGGGCTGCGGGGGTTGTCCGCACAGTGCGCAAGGCAGCTGAATATCGGGAAGCGTTCAAATTCCTGATTGCGCGTACCATTTATGCCGATGGCATGTTCGCCCTGCTGGCGCTGGCGGCCGTCTATGTCAGCCTGTTCCTCGGCTGGGGCATTGTCGAGCTGACCGTCTACGCAATCTGGGCCTCGATCTGGGCGGCGATTGGCGGTGTGGCGGGCGGCTGGTTCGACTCAAAGCTCGGCCCGAAGAATGCGCTCCTGATGGAGCTGATGGCAATCGTCATCATCTTGTTCTTTGGCTTGTCCGTGACGCGGGATTCCATCCTGTTCGGCCTGATCGAGAACCGCGAACTGTGGCAGGCACCCGTTTTCTCCAGCCTGTCTGACGTCACCTACCTGCTGAACGGGGCGCTGATCGGCGTGTTCGCCACGGCGAACATTTCGTCGAGCCGGTCGATGCTGGTCCACATTGCACCAACGCATATGCGGGGGGAGTTCTTCGGGCTTTATGCGATTGCGGGCACCGTCACTGTCTGGATCGGGCCCTTGCTGATCGAATTGTTCACGACATGGTCGAACAGCCAGCGAGTCGGCATGTCTGCCATCGCGCTTCTGTTCTTTTGCGGCTTTGCCGTACTGACAACCGTGAAAGTGTCCAAGACCCCTGCTGAATAGAGGGCAGGGGACCCTAGCTGGTCGGGCCGAAAGAATCGCCTGTTCCGAGGGTCACGCGGGCAATTGCGTCGACACGGCGAGGACGGAGATAGAATTCATCGTCGATCGTCATCGTTGTGTTGAGGAAGCCACCAATCTTGCTGTCATACTCATAGACGACTTCGGACAAGATGATCGATCCTGGCGACGAGATGATCCCGCTTGGGACCGTGACCGTCGCGCCTTTGGAATAGGCGGTCATCTTGTAGGCGTCTGACCATGCGACAACGGCCTTGCCGTCTCCACTGTCGACGATGCTGGTGATCCGCATGGTGGCGCTCTGTGCCTCATATGGCTGCATCATGACTTCTGCGGCGGCAAACATTTCTTCCATGTCTTCGTCGGTCACCGTTGCGAGACGTGCGGTCAGGTCGCCAAGGCTCGCCGTGGTTGATGTGACGCGGCGATCCACCCGCATAAGCAGGCTCAGCTCGACCGCGCCCAGATAGATGAAAATCAGGATTGGTGCGATCAACGCAAATTCGACCGCAGAGACGCCTTCCTCATTATAGCGAATGCCGCGCACACCGCGCCATTTGAGACGGGGATTGAGTCGAGAGAGCAGGGATTTCTTGGTCATGGTCATCAATCTCCGAAAGGCTCGTTGCGGAACACCGCATTGGCCTGAAGCAGGTGGCGATTGTTTGGAAGGTTGGACAAAGGTGTCGATACCCACGGGGTCATGAGGGACCACTCATAATAGACACGCACAGCCACAATATCATTGGCCGAGCCGGGATCATATTTGAAGTCGGTATCATCAATTTCACCGTCACCGGCCAACGGCGTGGTCAGGTCGGCGAGGCTGAACTTGTCGAGCGAGCGCACGTCAATATAGAGGCGATCATCGCAATTGAGCAGATTGTAGAACTTTGAGCAGACTTCGTTCCGGAACTCGACTTTTGTGAAGCTGTTGTCCTGGGCCTGTCCGGTACGGATCTTTCTGGAGGCTTCCGCCAACGCATGTTCGAGTACTGTGGACATGATGAATATCAGGCAGATTTCCAGCAGGCCGAAGATCAGGAAGAAGAAAGGGACGGATACGAGCGCAAACTCGACGGCGGTCGCACCGCGCCGGTTTTCACACCATGCCTTGAACTTGCTGCGCAGTCGTGGCGCAAGAATGCCAAGTTGTAATGTCATTGTCGTCACCCACACAGACCCATTTGATCAGGTGAGGTGTCTATCAGATGTGGGTGATCAGCCAGTTTCGCGAATCTGTCGAATTTTATGTATTCGGGTCAGAGAAACGGTACGAACCGTCAATCAATTGCTGTCGGACAGTGCCTTCACGCCCGTTTGCTGATCGATATACTGTTCGAAGTGCTCCGGAGCATCGCCAACGCTGAGGGTTGAGCGGCAGGTAGGTGCACAGTCATATGTATAGTTGGATCCTGACCGGTTGATCGTCACCACATTCGCTTCATTCGCGACAACAAGGATGTCTGTGGAATAGATCTGGCGGCCAGATTTGTCGAAAATCAGCAAATTGGTGGTGCCAAACGTCTTGCCTGTAATGAAGATGAGCTTCTCATCATGGACCGCAACGTCTGCGATTGTCTGATTGCCCAGGACGACGCTGGCAGCTGCACTGCGCAAGTGAACCGGTATGGTTTTGTTCACCTCTACCGACAGAGGGCCCGCGACTGCGATTTGGGATACAAGCGCAGCGGCAACCGGCAGTGTGCAGATTTTCGCGAACAGATTCATCTTGCTGTCTCCAGACTTAATTCAGCCCGCGCACATTCTTCCAATAAGGTTGCACGTTTCCTAATAGCGTACCCACGACGACCAGATTTCGCTGTTCTAGTCATTATATGGGACTGGACCGGCAATTTCCGAATCACCAAAAGCCCAATATTTGCGGGCACTAAGAAGGTAAACGAAACCCTGTTTTGCCTTCACGGATTTTCTGTTTTCTTTCACGCGATATTGAGAATGAACCGGTAGTGTCAGTCATGTTCCGGGTAGAGGATTATTGCCGGGGCAATAACAATTGCATGATGGGAGTTTCCAATGTTTGCACGTTTTCTGAAAGACGAGTCCGGCGCTACGGCTATTGAATACGGTCTGATCGCTGCGCTTATCGCTGTTGCTATCATCGGCGGTGCTACCGCCCTCGGTAATTCTGTGAACGAAAAGTTCCAGGGCGTTGCCGACGACATGAACGCAGCCTAAGACCAAGACTTATTTAGTCTTGCTATACAAATGGAGCCGCCGGGGAAAACCTGGCGGCTTCTTTTTTATGCTCATACGGCGGAGCTTAAAAACTTCCTTCAATCTTTTGGGTCAGCATGCTTCGCAACAGACTTGAAGGAAGCCCTCAATGATCCTGGCCATGATTGCCGGCCTGTTCCTGGCCTTGTGCGTTTTTGCAGCGCTTCATGATGTGAATCGCCTGACGATTCCGAACTGGTTGAACGTGACGCTCGCAGTGTTGTTCGTGCCGGCAGCGTTCGTTTCAGGCGTTCCGATGGAAATCATCGGGGGACACCTTATTACTGCCTTGTGTGCCTTCCTGATCGCGTTCGGCTTGTTCGCGTTCAATATCGTTGGGGGAGGGGACGCCAAGATGATCCCTGCCGTGATGCTTTGGGTCGGGCCGAGTGCCAGCATCACATTCCTGTTCGTGATGGCTGTAGCGGGTGGCGCATGCGCCATCCTCATCATTCTGGTTCGCAAGACCATGCCGGTTGAAGTGGTTCCGGGAGCTGTCCGCGCCCCTTTCGAGGAAAAGGCGGGCGTTCCCTACGGAGTCGCGATTGCTGCGGGTGTTTTTGCCGCCGGTCCCCAGTCGCCATTTCTTACCGATGTATTAAGCCGGATCAGTCTTTTCAGTTAACGATGCTTTAGTGGCCTTGTGAAAAGGTCGCCTTTGACCGGACCACTCTGAATCGTTCAGGGCCGTCCGCGGAGTCTTGTTTCCAGAGGAGTGGGGCCTCATGTCGCCAATTCGTCTAATCATCCTGATCGGCGCTGCGGTTGCCGCAATTGCGGCGGCTTTCCTTGTCCGCAATCTCGCGCAGGCACCTGCGCCGACGATCCAGACTGAGCAGCAGACCGTGGTCGAAACGCGCGAAGTGTCCGAGACGAAAGTGCTTGTTGCACGCCGTGACCTGGACATCGGTGATCTCGTGACCGTGGATGATCTGGAATGGGCGGACTGGCCGGAAAAGAGTATTGTTGCTGGCTATCGCACGGAGACCGATTCACCGGAGGCGATAGAGGAGCTGGCCGGCAGTGTCGTGCGGGTGCCTATCTTCGAGAATGAGCCGATCCTGCCTCGCAAGCTGGTGAAGAAGGGTGATACGGGCACGATGGCGGCGCTGATTGATCCCGGCATGCGCGCCATGTCCGTCGAAATATCTACAGAATCGGCATCCGGCGGCTTTATTTTGCCGAATGATCGGGTGGATGTGATCCTGACATATCAAGCCACGATGCAGATGAATGGCGAAATGGTGCCGCAGACTGCCACCGAAACCATTATTCAGAACGTGCGTGTACTGGCGATCGATCAGGTCTACCTGACATATGATGAAGGCGGCGCCTCTCAAGTGGGCAATACGGCCACGCTGGAAGTGGATAGCAAGGAAGCCGAACTGATTGCGCTTTCGCAGCGCAAAGGCGCGCTTTCGCTATCGCTGCGTCCCTGGTCGGATGTTGGGGATAGCTATGACCGGGCAGCACGGATCGACATGCTTGAGAATGGCGGCAACAGCAATGGTGGCATTCTGATTTATCGGAACGGCAAAGCATCAAATGCCGGGCCGGGGGGAAGCTGAAAATGAAATTGTCCAGGATTTTACCGGGTCTTGCAGCATTGGCATCAGCCATTGCGCTCGTTCCGGTGGCACAAGCCCAATCAGATAGTTTGGGGACACGGATCACGCATCCGGGTCAATCGGAATACAGCCAACAGGTCACACTCGGCCTGAACAAGTCGATGATTGTCGAACTCGACACTCCGGCCGCCGATGTCGTCATCACCAATCCGGACATTGCCGACGCGGTCGTGCAGACAGCGAAACGTATCATCTTCCGGGGCGTGAGCTTTGGACAGACCAATGCGTTCGTATTCGACAATGCCGGCAATCAGATCCTCAATCTCGAAATCGGGGTCGAGATGGACATGGCATCGCTGGAGCAGCTCGTGGCACGCCATGTGCCCGGCGCCCGTGTGCGCATTGAGGGCATGAATGGTAGCGTTGTTCTGACTGGTTCGGCAGACAGTTTGAGCGCATCCAATGCCGTTGAGCGTCTCGTCTCAGCCTATGTGCAGGCTGGTGAAAACACGCAAGTCATCAACATGATCAGCATCGCTGCGAAAGACCAGGTGCTTCTGGAAGTGCGCATCGTCGAGATGCAGCGCAATGCCGTCAAGCAGTTGGGCATCAATTTGACCGGATCGCCGGGTTTCGGAGATCTGGCTGCATTGGTGGAGCGGCAGCTGTTTGTGGATAATGGAAGCGGTGTGCCGGTGGATTCCGGGACCACCGCGCTTGCGCCGGGCCTGCCATATTCTTTCAATGGCGATATCGGCAGCTCACTGAGCTATCCGGTTCAGGGACAGAGCCTTGGCGGCTTCGGTGGCACAATTGGTTACCAAAACTATGTCGGTACGGATTTGCAATCCAGTATCGGGGCCGAAATCAATGCATTGGAGCGGATTGGCGTCGTGCGCACGCTGGCCGAACCGAATATTGTCGCCATGTCTGGCGAAGCTGCGAAATTCCTTGCCGGGGGTGAATTCCCGGTTCCTGTCGGCCAGGACAATAACGGACGCATTACCGTCGAGTTCAAACCCTATGGTGTTGGCCTTGGCTTCACGCCGGTCGTGCTGTCAGAAGGGCGCATTTCGCTGAAAGTGTCGACTGAAGTATCAGAGCTCTCGTCAGAAGGTGCCTTTCAGGGAACCAGCACAACGACTATTGATGATTCCGGCAATGTTGTGACAGTGGAGGGCGTGACACTACCAGCCTTGTCAGTGCGGCGCGCTGAATCGACGATTGAACTTCCGTCCGGCGGTTCCATGATGATGGCAGGTCTCATCCAGACACGGTCACGTCAGAGCCTTGACCAAGTTCCAGGCCTGAAGAAGTTGCCGATCCTTGGGGCTTTGTTCCAATCACGTGACTTCATTCAGGAAGAGACCGAACTGGTCGTGATCGTCACTCCGTATCTGGTGGATCCAACGTCCAAGGATCAGTTGCGGACACCGGCAGATGGCTTCGCCAATGCGTCGGACGCCAAGACCATCTTCTTCGGAAAGATCAATGAGCAATATGGCAAGAACGGCGCAAAGGTAGACGCTTCCGACTATCGTGCACCCGTTGGATTTATTGAGGAGTAGGGGACCCAGGATGACCAGGCTATTGACTTCACCTCTTGCTCTGGCCGCGGCGCTCGGCGCCCTGACCGTGACGGGCTGTTCCAGCGCGGCACCGACGGCCGTGCCGGCATCTTATCTTCAGGGTACGCCGCTTGATCGCAATCCAATTACTGTTGCAAAGCGCACGGAATTTCTTGAGATCGACATTCACCCGGAGGCCAGCCAGCTGAGCCTGAGTGACAAAGCTCGCATCCAGAACTTTGTGGCCAGCTACCGATCGGTTGGCCACGGCCCGCTGATCATGTCGCTGCCGGAATCGTCATCCAATCCCCAGCTCGCGGTATCCGCCGTTGCTGAAGCCCGCGAAATTGCGTGGGAAAATGGCGTGGAGTACGAAGAGATCTCGGGCAGCAGCCATGGTGCAGAATCGACTGTGACGGAACCGATGATCCTTGCTTATCAGGCCTATGATGCGATTGCGCCGGATTGCCCGTCGCTCGCCTCCCTGAACATGGCAGACATTTCATCCAACAATGAGTTGCCTACTCTTGGCTGCTCAATCCGGACCAATCTTGCGGCAATGATATCGGATCCCGGCGACTTGCTGGGCCAGCGCGCTTTGGAAGAGGGCGATCCCGTACGCCGAAGCACAATCCTTGGAAAGTTCCGCGAGGGCGAGTCAACCGGCGCCGAGCGGAGCGATGCCGAGTCAGGTTCTGTGTCGACTGCGGTCGGCAACTAGTGGGGACGAGAAGGACTTAGTAGATAATGTCAAACGAAAACGCATTGTTCGACGACGATTTCGAGGACGTCTTTTCCGAAGATTCGATGTCCGACCACACACCGTCTGATATCGACCTCAATGAGGTTGACGACAGCGTGGACCAGGCTGTTGCCGAAGGCGCACCCATGGGCCTGACTGCAGACAATGATACGCATGGCCTCGGACATTCAGAGCCGAGCGGTGGCGACGTCATGTTGCCCGCCATATCCATCAAGCTGTTCTATGAGCGCGCGGAAACACGCGGTCTGCTGGAAGTCAGCGCGCAAGACCGACGTATGGGCCGGGCTACGGTCGAATGCATCCCCGGCGGCATTCCCGCGGCCATTGCGTATATGAGCGAGAATCCGACTCCCAATCTGCTGATGATTGAATCGTCGGAATCGGCTGGGCAGGTTGTTCGTGAAATCGATGCGCTTGCTGAGCATTGCGACGAGACTGTCAAAGTCATGGTGATCGGTGCCGTCAACGATATCATGCTGTATCGACAGCTCATTGCGCGCGGCGTGAGTGAATATCTGGTGCCGCCGTTCCAGCCCTTGCAGATCATCCGTTCAATCGGTGAGTTGTTCGTCAACCCGGACTCGCCATTTGTCGGAAAGCAGATCTCTGTTGTGGGCGCAAAGGGCGGAGTAGGGGCCTCGACAATCGCCCACAATTTGTCTTGGGCGCTTGCTGAGAACGTCAAGGTCAATACCACGCTTGTGGACCTGGACCTTTCCTTCGGAACGACAGCTCTGGACTTCAATCAGGAGACGCCTCAGACAGTGGCTGATGCGCTGCTCGCACCGGAGCGCGCCGACGAATCCGTTATTGAACGTTTGCTGGCCAAGCCGACAGACCGACTGTCCTTGTTTACAGCGCCCGCCACGATCAATCAGATCATGGATATTCCGGACGAAGCCTACACCACCGTGATTGAGGGCGTACGGCGTAATGTGCCGTACCTGGTGCTTGACTTGCCGCATATCTGGTCAAGCTGGATGCTCAGCACATTGATTGCTTCCGATGAAGTGATTGTGGTCTGCCAGCCAGATCTCGCATCGCTTCGGAACGGCAAGAACATGATTGACCAGCTCAAGGCGAAGCGGCCGAACGACCATCCACCGCGCCTCGTGCTGAATATGAGCGGAGTGCCAAAACGTCCGGAAATTCCGGTGAAGGATTTCGCGGCTGCGATCGGTGTAGAGCCGGATGTCATTCTGCCTTTCGATCCTGAGCTGTTCGGTACGGCCGCGAATAACGGCCAGATGATCTCTGAAACGGATCCGGCGTCCAAGTCGGCGCAGGCCATCGACCATCTGGCATCCACGCTGACAGGCCGGGCGGTGGAGCCTCAGGAGAAGTCGTTCCTTAAGAAATTGCTGGGAAAGTGACCCCTAGGGGGAATTTCATATGGCCTTTGGAAAACGACCTGCCTCAAGCGCGCAACTAACAGCACCAGCGCCAGCTCCAAAGCCGGCCCCGGCGGCTGAGGTGAAGCCGAAGCCGACGCCCAAAAAGCCACCTGTGCCCGACCCGGTGCCGGTGAAGGGCGCGCCGAAACCTCCGTCGGCGGGTGGTTCCAAACCCGTGCGCGTGCAGGCGCCGGAAGCCAAGCCGGAACCGGTTCGCAAGGTGAACCAGCAGTCAGACCAGTATTATGCGACGAAGATGACCATCTTCAATGCGCTGATCGACACGATCGACTTGTCGCAACTCGCTCAGCTGGATGCCGAAAGCGCGCGTGAAGAGATCCGCGACATCGTCGTCGAGATTATCAGTATCAAGAATGTTGTAATGTCGATTTCCGAGCAGGAACAACTGCTCGATGACATTTGTAACGACGTTCTGGGGTACGGCCCGCTGGAGCCATTGCTGGCGCGCGATGATATCGCCGATATCATGGTGAACGGTGCCGATACGACCTATATCGAGGTCAACGGCAAGATTGAACGCACCAATATCCGGTTTCGTGACAATGCCCAGCTGATGAATATTTGTCAGCGCATTGTGAGCCAGGTCGGCCGCCGCGTAGATGACTCTTCCCCGATCTGTGACGCCCGCCTTCTTGACGGCTCACGTGTGAACGTGATTGCCCCGCCGCTGGCGATTGATGGGCCAACGCTCACAATTCGTAAGTTCAAAAAGGACAAGTTGCGTCTGCAGGATCTTGTGAACTTCGGGTCCATTTCAGAGCCAGGCGCAGAACTTCTGCGTATCATCGGACATTCGCGCTGTAACATCCTGATCTCGGGCGGTACCGGTTCCGGGAAGACCACGCTGTTGAACTGTCTGACCGGCTTTATCGATCCGACCGAGCGCGTAATTACATGCGAAGACTCGGCGGAGCTTCAGTTGCAGCAGCCACATGTGGTGCGCCTGGAAACCCGCCCGCCCAATATCGAAGGCTCCGGCGAGATCACGATGCGCGAACTGGTCAAGAACTGTCTGCGTATGCGTCCTGAACGGATCATTGTGGGCGAGGTGCGTGGACCCGAAGCGTTCGATCTGTTGCAGGCCATGAACACCGGCCATGACGGCTCGATGGGTACGCTGCACGCCAACAGCCCGCGCGAAGCTCTCAGCCGTGTCGAATCCATGATTACGATGGGTGGTTTTTCGCTGCCAGCCAAAACCATCCGGGAAATGATCGTCGGCTCAATCGACGTGGTCGTTCAGGCATCTCGCCTGCGGGATGGCTCACGTCGTATCATGAACATTACCGAAGTCATGGGTCTGGAAGGTGAGACGATCGTGCTTCAGGATGTCCTGAAATACGAGATCGATGGCGAAGACGCAGACGGTAAGGTGCTCGGCACGCATAGAGGCACAGGCGTTGGCCGCCCGCGCTTCTGGGAGCGTGCGTCCTATTACAATATGGAGCGTGACCTCGCCACAGCGCTCGATGCATTGGGGTCCTGACGCATGGACGCAAACATGTTGATCTACGTCATCGGCGGGCTCGCTTTTCTGACAATTGCTGGTCTTGGCATCGCCTTGACCGGTGACAAATCCGACGCCGCGCGCAAGCGGGCCAAGGCGATTGGCACGGGTGGGTCCGGCGCGAGCAAGCGCGACAAGGCAATGGACGAAAATGCGAAGCGTCGTCAGAAAACCCAGGAAATGCTGGATACGATGCGCAAGCAGGACAAGGAGCGTCGCAAGTCCATTCGTCCACAGAATCTCAGCTCTCGCCTGACGCAGGCAGGGCTGGATGTGCCTGTCTCCGCCTTCTGGATTTTCTCACTTGTGCTCGGCATGGCGCTCGGCGGCACAGTCTATATTCTCGGCTTCGACGGGCTCGTGATCAGCGGCATTTCGTTCAAGAGCCGGCCAGCGCTGGTCGGAGGTGCCTTCTTCTTCGGCGCCGTCGGCTTGCCGCGGATTTTGCTCGGCATGGCCACCAATGGGCGCAACAAGAAGATGATCAACCAGTTTGCGGACGCGCTGGACATCATTGTGCGGGGTGTGAAATCCGGTCTGCCGCTGAACGAGTGCGTTCGAATCATTTCCAAGGAATCACCTGAACCCCTGCGCTCGGAATTCGCCATGTTGACCGACAACCTGTCCATGGGGGCAGGGCTGGAGCGGTCGCTGAACACTTTCTACAAGCGCGTGCCGCTTCAGGAAGTGAACTTTTTCATGATCGTCCTGATGATCCAATCAAAGGCCGGGGGCAACCTGTCTGAGGCCCTGGGCAACCTGTCGAGCGTTATTCGTGCTCGCAAGATGATGCGCGAGAAGGTCAAGGCCATGTCGTCCGAAGCCAAGGCGTCGGCCATGATCATTGGGGCGTTGCCCTTTGTCGTGGGCTCTCTCGTCTACATGACGACACCCGCCTACATCATGCAATTGTTCACGACGGATACGGGTCATCTGTTTCTAACCATCGGTGTGGTGATGATGTCCATGGGCATCCTGGTCATGCGCAAGATGATCAATTTCGATTTGTAAGGGACAGAGATGACGGACATTCTTGCATCACTGGCCAAGCCTGACGCGATCGCAGCCCTGCTGATCGCACTCGCTGTCTTTGGTACGGTCATATCCGTGTTGCTCCCCTACTTGCAGACCGACAAGCTTGAGACGCGCCTGAAGGCGGTTACCGATCAGCGGGAAAAGCTGCGCAAACAGAGCCGCGCAGCTCTGGACAATCCCAAAGGTCTTCGTCGAAAGGACGATTCTGTTGTCGGAAACATTTCGTCGAAACTGAACCTAGCAAAGGCGCTGGAAGATCCCAACATCGTCAACAATCTTGCCAAGGCGGGCCTTCGCGGCCCTGGGCCATTGTCGGCATTCTACTTTGCACGGATGACCATGCCGTTTGTCGGCGCGTTGCTGATGTTCTTCTACATCTTTTTCGTGAACGATCATGGCTTTGCACCAGTCCTGAAATATGGCTCATTGCTGTTTGGCGCGGCGGCCGGTTTCTACGCGCCCAATATCTATATTTCCAATGTCGCCCAGAAGCGTCAGCAATCCATCATGCGGGCATTTCCGGATGCGCTCGATATGCTGTTGATCTGCGTGGAGGCGGGCATGTCCATCGAACTCGGCTTTTCCAAGGTCAGTCAGGAAGTCGGCTCGGCATCTTCCGAGCTTGCTGAGGAATTTGGCCTGACGGTTGCGGAGCTATCCTATTTGCCCGAACGTCGCCAAGCCTATGAAAACCTCGCCAAGCGAACCGGCAATGAAGGTATCAAGGCAGTCTGTATGGCGTTGGGCCAGGCCGAACGCTACGGTACACCGCTGGGCGATGCGCTCCGTGTGATGGCGAAGGAAAACCGGGACATGCGCATGGCGCAGGCGGAGAAGAAGGCAGCAGCCCTTCCAGCTCAGCTGACCGTGCCAATGATCCTGTTCTTCCTGCCCGTGCTTTTCCTCGTAGTGCTTGGCCCGGCCTATATCGGGTTCAAGGCTTCGCAAGCCAGCGACGAGGCGTCAGTGCCATCGATCGAGCAGTCGGATACGAACTGGGGCTGAGGTCCGGGTGACTTCAGTGAAGCGCGCTCGCTGGCTGGTCCGGCGGGCGCGTTTCGTTTCTGAAGGGATGGTTTCGTCAGCCAGGCGTTCTGCGCAACCGCAGGCCGGTTGCAGCCGGAGCAGGGGCGCTATCGTCGCTCTCCGCTTCAGACGATGGGCCTGCCAAGGCGAGAGTCTCTGATTTGACGGGTTTGGTGACACTGGCTTTGGGTTGGGTCGCCTTTGCAGGAGCAGGAGGCTCCACGGCCTCGGGCGCCTCTTGCAGCGCATCCCACGACCGGACTGGTTGGACCATTTCCTGTAGCAGGGCGGTATTCTTCTTTACGATGCTCTCGGGCGCATAGCGGCTGCTGACCTCAGCCATTTCCTCGTACCGGCCTTGCAGTCCCAGTACCAGGGCGAGGTTTTCGGTCACGCGCAAATCAGCATCGGGCTGGTCGGCGGCCAGTCTCAGTTTCGCCTCGGCGCCCGGCAAGTCTCCGGCGAGTGCCAGAGACAGGCCGTAGTTCGCGAGTGTCACAGTGCGAGTCGGTTCCAATGCCAGCGCCTTGTCATAGGCGGCCTGCGCCATGCCGTGGCGTTCCATCTTGTCCAGCGTGATGCCGAAGGCTGACCATGTGTCGGGGCGTTGAGGTGCTACAATGGCGGCTTTTTCAAAGGCACGCGCGGCGCCGTTCAGGTTGCCCTCGGCGGAAAATACCTTGCCGAGTGCCATCAGCAGATCCGGATTTTCCGGATGCATGACCAGGGTCTGAGAAAGGACTTCGATCGCGCGCTCATTCGAGCCGATGCCGCGTAGCGCAGAGACGAACGTCATCGCCACGTCCAGATTCTTGGGATCCTTGGTGTGCTCATTGGCCCAGAAATTGGCCTTGGTCAGCGGATCTGAATTGTTTGCCGCTTCAATCTCTTCCGGGGTGGCGGGTTTCATCGCATCTTCAATTGCGCGGGCCATCTCTGCCTGGGCCTCTGCTTCAGGGTCTGGGGCAGATGCGCAGGCGCCCAGCGCGAGGATCAGCGCAGTCAGTGACGTTTTGGCTCTGGACATGAGCAGGCTCCGGGTTTGTATCTGAGACACTGCCAGCGAGTCTGGACTGAATGGCGTCAAGGATCAGTTAACGCCTCAGCAGATTCCATTAACTCTTCCCCCTGAAAGGGCTGAATTCCATGCACAAGAGCTTCACCGCCGACCCGAAGGGCGCCGTTGACGTCTTCCTCTACACTTCCAAAGCCTTCAAATCACTGGAGAACGATCCGTTCCCGTCCGCACATGCCATTGCTGAAGGGCAGGCTTTTACAGGCGCAACAGGGCAAGTCGTGCTGGTGCCGGGGGAGGCAGGCGGTCTTGCCCGGGTGCTGTATGGACTGGGCAAGGGCCAGGATGCGTTGGCTGTGGCTGGCCTGTCGGCGAAACTGCCAAAAGGATCGTATCGCATGGTCGAGGCAGGTGGTACGGCGTTCAGCTCGGTTGCGGCCGGTTGGGCAGACGGTGCGTACCGGTTCGACCGATATCTCAAAGACAAGGCGACGCCGCCTCAGCTGGTGATTCCGGCAGACGAAGATGCCGACGCGCTGAGCCGCGAGGCGGATGCCTGCGCGCTCCTGCGCGATCTGGTCAACACGCCTGCCGCCGATATGGGCCCGCAGGACATTCAGGCCACGATTTCAAACCTTGCAGAACGTTTCGGCGCGAAACTCACCACAATTGTCGGGGATGCACTTCTGGAGGCGAACTATCCAATGGTGCATGCGGTTGGCCGGGCCGCGACGTTCGAGCCACGCTTCATGGAGCTGGAATGGGGCGACCCGTCCCATCCAAGCCTTGCCCTTGTGGGGAAGGGGGTGACATTCGATTCCGGCGGGCTGGATCTCAAGCCGGGTTCGGGTATGCGGATCATGAAGAAGGATATGGGTGGTTCGGCGCATGTGATCGCGCTGTCGCAACTGATCATGAGCGCGAATTTGCCGGTTCATTTGAAGCTCTACGTGCCTTCGGTGGAAAATGCCGTGGCCGGCAATTCTTTCCGACCGGGCGATGTGCTGTCCAGTCGCAAGGGCCTGACGGTCGAGATCGACAATACAGATGCCGAGGGACGTCTGATTCTTGCGGACGCACTTGCGCGGGCCTGTGAGGAAGAGCCGGACCTGCTGATCGATTTCGCTACATTGACGGGCGCCGCGCGCGTGGCGCTGGGGCCGGATCTTGCACCTTTCTACACCGATGACGAGGACATGGCGGACGCAATGGAAGCGGGTGCCAAGGCATCCGGCGACCCGGTCTGGCGCATGCCGCTCTGGGACCCTTATCTCGCGGATCTGAAAAGCCCGATTGCCGACCTCGTCAATTCGGGCGGGCGATTTGCCGGGTCCATTACGGCGGGCCTGTTCCTGAAGGAGTTTGTCGACGCCAAGAGCTGGATGCACTTTGATGTCTGGGCCTGGCGGCTCGGCAAATATGGTCGTCCGGAAGGGGGCGCGCCTTGCGGCCTGCGGGCGGTTTGGCAGATGCTCCAGACGCGGTACAGTTAGGCTTCGCATTTCGAGGAATGAAATCATGTTGCGAACATATTGGCTGGCCCTGACGGCTTTCCTGCTGCCGGTAAGTGCCTTTGCTCAGAGTTCGGACATGGTCCGTGTGCCTGCGCAAATTGATGAGGGTGCTATTCCGCTTCATGGCGCATACCCGCCAGATACGGCTAACGGGGAAATCTGGACAGATATCGGGACCGAAAGATGGGTGCGGAATGTCACTCAGCCGACACTCTTGCCGGTCCTGCCAGATGAAGAAGTCGCGACCGGTGCGGCAGTCATCGTGGTGCCGGGCGGCGGGTTTCAGTTCGTGTCCATCGACAATGAAGGCTATCCGATCGCGCAATGGTTGGCGGACCGGGGTATTGCGGCGTTTGTGCTGAAGTATCGAGTGATGGAAACGCCGGTGCCGGAAGACGAATTCTCCGTACACATGGATCGCATGTTCGCCCCAACCCCTGAGACGGTGCCAATCGACATTCGCGAAGGACTATCCGTGGCGGTCGTCGATGCACAGGCCGCGTTGGAACTTGTCGAAGCCCGCAGCGAGGTGTGGGGGATCGACCCGTCGCGGATCGGTATGCTCGGCTTTTCAGCCGGGGCCATGACAACACTCGGTATCACGTTGAAAGACGGCGACGCGCCGCGTCCGGATTTTATCGGCTATATTTATGGGCCCATGACGCCGGTCGATATTTCAGGCGAAGTCCCGCCCATGTTCGCGGCGTTGGCGGCCGATGATTCCCTGTTTGGAGATCAGGGTTTTGGTCTTGTTGAATCCTGGAAAGATGGTGGGGGAGCCGTAGAGCTGCACTATTATGCAAGCGGCGGGCATGGCTTCGGATCGTACAAGCGCGGTGTGACGGCTGATGGCTGGTTTGATCAGTTCATCAGCTGGATGAAAGCGCAGGGCCTGCTGGACTTTCCAGTCGAGGAGTAATCCGCACGCTCGCGCTCTTGTCAGTCGATGATTTCAGGGCTCAGCACGCGTACTTTCGACAGGCGAATGGCTTCGCGGACGCGGCCACGCAGGACGAGCGTGTCGATATTTTCCGGGTCGGCAGCCATTGCGGCGTCGATATCTGCCATGGCGAGATTCAACTGGTCGAGGTTGAGGTGGGCCTCGGCACGCAGCTGGCGAGCGATGCTCATGTTCGGCGCGAGCGTGATGGCGCGGTCAAGGTCTTCCTTGGCTTCGGCCCAGTCTTCCAGCATCAGATGGGCGCTTGCCCGATCCACGAGCAGATCAGGGATGCCGGGTTTCAGTTTCAGCGCATTGGTGAAGGTCACGATGGCTGCCTCCGGCGCGCCAGCCTGAAGCCAGGCGTTGCCGGACTGGGTGAGATATTCGGCGCGCTGCTCGACCGACCCGCCATCGACCGAATTGGCGAGCTGTTCCAAGCGCGCCGCACCTTCATCCGGACGGCCGAGCGCGATCAGCGCCATGGCCGTACACTGGCGCGCGCCGGGCCGGTTGCCCTGATAGATCCAGGCAAGTCCATCCTCATAGGCTTCCTCGGCATCCACTTCGATCTTGGCGACGCAGGCTTCGAGTCGGTCGGCTTCGCGCGCCTCAATAGTGGCGCTTGAGGACTGCGTCATCGCCAGTGTTGCGATGGCCAGGGCAAGGATGGACATGGATCAAGCGCTCCGGAAACTGTACACGGGTCTTAGACCCGACAGGAGCGACCAGCGCAAATGACAGATACGACATCTCTGCTTTTTGTTTTTGGGCTTGGTTATAGTGCCCTGCACTTGGCCAGACGCCTGAAAGCCAAGGGAATACAGGTCTCTGGCACCGTGCGAAGCGAGGACAAGGCGGCGACCCTGCGCGCCGAAGGTATTGCCGCACAGGTCTGGTCCGGGCAGGGGCTGCCGGATATTCCAGACGGCGCCCATTGGCTGGTGACCTTGCCGCCGGATGAGGGCGGATGCCCGGCGGCGCGTGTCGCGACCGATTCTGAACCGGGCGCCGCGAGCATGACCTATCTGTCTACTACTGGGGTCTATGGTGATCTGGGCGGTGGTTGGGCGATGGAATGGAGCCCCGTTAATCCGGGGTCCGACCGGGCCAAGGCGCGTGTGCTGGCAGAGCGGCAGTGGATGGACGCGACCGATGGCGCGGCGCGGATTGTGCGCCTGCCGGGCATTTACGGGCTCGGTCGCTCGCCCTTTCAGAAGCTCAGAGATGGGAGGGCACATCGGGCGGTCAAACCGGGGCAGGTCTTCTCCCGTGTGCATGTAGACGACATTGCCAGCGGATTGGAGGCGTTGGTCCAGCGACCGCACCTGCATGGAATTTTCCATTTGTGTGATGATCAGCCCGCGCCACCGCAGGATGTGACGGCGTTTGCGGCGACCCTCCTCGGCATTGCGCGGCCGCCGGAAGTCCCGTTCGACGAGGCAGACCTCAGCCCGATGGCGCGCAGTTTCTATGCCGAATGCAAGCGGGTCTCCAATGCGCGCGCGAAAGCGGCGCTCGGCTGGCGGCCGGTATATCCGACCTATCGAGAGGGGTTATCTGCTGTATTGACTGCAGAATGCGGATCGGATTGAAAATTTTTTGATGTTTTCCTCCACTTTCGCGGGATTGTGGTAGGCTCCCGCTCAGGGTGTGGCCGTGACGAATGTTCGTCAGCTTCTGACCACATGAGGGACAAAAAATGACTTCAAGATATTTGCTGCTCGCGGCAAGCCTGATCGCGTTATCAGGCTGCGCGTATACTGACAAGTTTGGAAGCGCGGAGGAGCCGGTAGCGGCTGAAACCGCATCTGCGGCTGACGCCGAGATGAGCTTGGCCGAGATCGCAGAGAAAGCTGGCGCGCCATTGTTCGACGGCATGGGGGAATTTCATCGCCCCATCACCACGTCGAATCCGTATGCGCAGAAATATTTCGATCAGGGCATGGTGCTGGCATTTGGCTTCAACCATGCCGAAAGCATCCGCTCTTTCCGGGCGGCTCAGACGCTCGACCCGACCTGCGCCATGTGCTTCTGGGGCGAGGCGATGGCCACCGGCCCCAACATCAATGTGACCAGCAAGGGCAAGGCCGTGATGTCGGACGCAGACCGGCAGTCGGCTTTCGCGGCAATTGTCAGGGCTCAGGAATTGTCAGGTGGTGCGACGGAGCAGGAGAAGGCGCTGATCGTTGCCATGGCTGCGCGTTACAATGGTGATCCGTCCACGTCGCGTGAGCCGCTGGATGTCGCCTATGCACAAGCGATGGGCGACTATGTGGACTCAAATCCGGCGGATGATGATGCCGCGGCAATGTATGCCGAAGCCTGGATGAACACGATGCCGTGGGATTACTGGTCGGCCGATGGCGCGCCGAAGCCGGACACGGTGAAGGTGATCGAATCTCTGGAAGGCATTATTGAGCGGTCGCCGGAGCATCCGCTGGCGTTGCACCTCTATATTCATGCGGTCGAGGCATCCCAGGATCCGGGCCGTGCGGAGGACGCGGCCGACCAGCTCGCCGATCTGGTGCCGGGGTCTGGCCATCTCGTACATATGCCGGCGCACATCTACTGGCGTGTCGGGCGTTATGATGATGCCGCGAAGGCGAACATCACGGCGGCCTCCGTGGATGAAGCCTATATCGCCCAATGCAACGCGCAGGGATTTTATCCGGCGATGTACTATCCCCACAATATCCACTTCCTGTGGGCGGCGGCCAGCATGTCAGGTCAACGCGATATGGCCATCGACGCCGCGCAAAAGGTTGCAGACAATGTGAGGCTGGAGCAGATCGAGCAATTCCCGACCGTGGAATTCTTCAAGACCATTCCGATTCTGGCTCAGGTCCAGTTCGGCCAATGGGATGACATTCTTGCGTCCGATGCGCCGCCGGAGTCGCTTGATTATTCAAATGCCATCTGGCGTTACGCCCGGGGCGTAGCGGCGGCTCGTTCGGGCGACGTGACAAGCGCTTCAGGTGACCGGGCTGTGCTGGCCGGTCTGAAAGACAGTGTCCAGATCAGCTTCCTCGATACGGCGGACTATCCGGCCAGCGTGTTGCTCGGCATTGCCGATGCGCTCCTGCAAGGGGAAATAGCCATGGCAGAGGGCAATCCTGAACAGGCGATCCCGCATTTTGCGGCGGCCGTCACCGCGCAGGATTCGCTGCCCTATATGGAGCCGCCCTTCTGGTATTATCCGACCCGGCAGTCGCTCGGAGAGGCTTACGTTGCCGCGGGCAAGTTCGCCGAGGCCGAAAGCGTGTATCGCAAAGACCTTGAAGAGTATCCGAGAAATGGGTGGTCCATGTCGGGTCTCGTCAAGGCGTTGGAAAGCCAGGGCAAGACCGAAGCAGCCGAAGAGGTCGAGAAGACATTCGCGATTGTCTGGCGCCATTCCGATATCGAACTGGACGGCTCCCGGCTCTAGCCTCACGCACGAAAAAGCCCCCTCCGTGAGGAGGGGGCAGTTGCAGGGGATATTTTCTTCTCTTGACTATGCCGTCACGGAATCGCGCTGGCGCTCGTGTTTGCCTTCGCAAATCTCCTCAACGATCTTGGCGTTGAAGTCGCCAAGGTCATCCGGGGAGCGGGAGGTCACGAGGCCGCCGTCGACGACGACGGACTGGTCCTTCACAATGCCGCCGGCATTCTTCAGGTCCTGCTGGATCGCCGGGAAGCCGGTGACTTCGCGGCCATTCACGAGATTGGCCGAGATAAGAACCTGTGGGCCGTGGCAGATTGAAAAGACCGGTTTCTTCTGGGCGAAGAAGTCCGACACAAAAGACTTCGCCTTGTCATTGGTGCGCAGCGCATCCGGGCTGAACAGGCCGCCGGGAATGAGCAGCGCGTCGAAATCCTCTGCCTTCGCCTCGTCGAGGGACAAGTCGACCTGGTACTTGTCGCCATGTTCGCGGTGTTGATTGGCGTGGATGAAACCCTTCTCTGTCGAAACGATCATCGTTTCGCCGCCAGCTGCCTCGATAGCTTCCTTCGGGCTGGTGAGTTCGATTTCCTCGAATCCATCTGCAGCGAGAATTGCCATTTTCCGACCTTGGGCGCGTTGATTTGACATATAACATGTCTCCTTGATCTGGTGTGGTCACCGCGCTGCGACCTTTGGTGGGGGAGCGCGGGCGGACGGAACATCCCGTCCTGCACAAGATCAATGACTGGCCGGGGCCATCGTTCCGATTAACTCGCGGAAAGGTCAGGGACGCGTTGCAGTGGCGATTTCGGCGCAGGTCGTCTTCAGTCGCGCGATGTCCTGTTCGCGGGACAGGCGATGATCGCCATCCTTGATCAGGGTAAAGACGAGATCCTCGCTCGTGATCGTGTCGACGAGTCGTTCCGCATGCTTCCACGGCACGTCGGCGTCCTGCATGCCCTGCAGGATGCGGACGGGGATGTCGAGCTCGATGGGCGCGTCAAGGATCTGCCAGGTTTGGCCATCCTCGATCAGGGCGCGGGTGATGGTGTAGGGCTCATCATAGTCCGAGGGCCGCTGTGTGAAGCCCTGTTCCATGATCTCTGACTGCGCTTCGGCGGAGAATTCCGGCCACATCAGCTTTTCGGTAAAGTCCGGTGCGGGAGCGATCAGGACAAGACCCGCCACGCGGTCCGGGCGGGCGAGGGCGGCGAGCAGAGCCATCCAGCCGCCCATGCTGGACCCGACCAGCACGATTGGCCCGGTGCTGTGTGTGTCGATGGCGGCAAGAGCATCCTCGCGCCAAGCCGAGATCGTGCCGTCCTCGAAGGCGCCATCGGACAGGCCATGCCCGGAATAGTCAAAGGCGAGAAAGCCATGCCCGGCCTCGGTGGCCCAGGCTTCGAGTTCAGTCACTTTGGTGCCGCTCATGTCGGATTTGAACCCAGACAGCCAGACATAGGTGAGAGGCGAATGGGTCGGGGCCGAGGCGCGATATGCGAGGCGGCGACCCTCGGGAGAGGTGAAATAGGTCGTTGTCATTCCTCTCCCGTTCCGTCATCTGTCTCGCCTGTCAAGCGAGTGGAGGGATTACGACTTGCCCGATTTTCCGGATTTGACTGGCAAGACCATTCTCCAGGTGGCCCCTGAATTGTCGGCTGGTGGGGTGGAGCGTACCGTGCTCGAAGTCACCGAAGCCATCATACAGGCTGGCGGAAGGGCTCTGCTGGCCAGCAGGGGCGGTCGCCAGGAAGCTGCCTTCGAAGCCCTGGGCGGTGAGTTGTTCCGGATGGACGCCAAATCCAAGAATCCGATCACGCTGAAACGGAATGAAGGCAAACTGAAACGCTTGATCGCGCGCGAAGGGGTAGACTTGGTCCATGCCCGGTCGCGCGCGCCTGCCTGGAGCGCCTATTGGGCCGCCAAAGCGATGGATGTGCCGTTTGTGACCACCTATCACGGGGCCTATTCGGGCAAGACCAAACTCAAAAAGCGCTACAATTCGGTCATGGCGCAGGGCGACATCGTGATCGCCAACTCCAACTGGATCGCCGAGCATGTGAAAACGGAGCATGGTGTGCCATTCGAACGCGTGGTGACCATTCCGCGGGGTGTCGACCTGGAGGCGTTTGATCCGACCAATGTGCCGGTCGCGCGGGTGAAAGCCATTCGCGAGGCGCTCGGACTTGCGGATGATCCGCGGAAGATATTGCTATTGCCGGGACGCTTGACCGAATGGAAAGGGCAACTCATTGCCATCGAGGCGCTGGCCATGCTGGCATCGGATGAGCGCGACAAGCTGGTGCTCGTGCTGGCGGGCGACGCGCAGGGGCGCAATACTTATGTTACGCGGCTGGAGCACGCTGTGGTGGCGCACGGGCTCGACCGGGGTGTCATCATGTCTGAACACATTACCGATATGCCCGCGGCCTATCTGGCAAGCGATATCGTGCTGGCGCCATCGGTGCGACCCGAAGCGTTCGGGCGTGTGGCCGCCGAAGCCTCGGCCATGGCGCGTCCGGTGATCGTGGCTGACCATGGCGGCGGGCGGGAAACCGTGATCGAAGGCGAGACGGGCGCACGGGTGGAGCCGGGCAATGCGCAGGCGCTTGCAGGCGCTATTCGGGCCCTGTTGTCGGTCGGTCCACTGGCGCGCGATGGCATGGGCCGGGCGGGACAGGCACATGTTCGACAGCATTTCTCAAAGCAGGGGCTTCAGGCGGCGACACTGGGAGTCTATAAGACCTTGCTGGAGTAGGGGAAATCGAGGCTCGCATGGCAAAACCGGTCAAACCGGCAAGTCCCGTCAATCCGGGCGCAAAAGCCCTCAATGTGCTGGTCATCAAACTCAGCGCACTGGGCGATTTTGTGCTGGCATTGGGCGCGATGAAAGCGGTGCGCGAGATGCACCCGAAGGCGCGTATCACGCTGCTGACCACGCCATTCTTCAAGGAATTTGCCGAACTTTGCCCTTATGTGGACGCGGTGGAGACCGACGGGCGGCCGGATAGCATGAAGGCAACGGCTGCGCTGATTACCCGTATCCGTAAAGCCAAGTACGACATCATCTATGATTTCCAGACCAGCGGACGCACGAAGAATTATTTCACCGCGTTGAGCAAGACCGGCAAGGCGCCGCTCTGGTCGGGCCATCATGAAAAGGCGGCGTTTTTCCACGACAATGGCGAGCGCGCCACCATGCATTCGATTGACCGACTGGCAGAACAGCTCGAAGTGGCTGGCGTGGCACCGGGCGGCCGCTGGCTGGGCAATTCCGCGCCAAAGCCAGATCTTTCCTGGGTGCGGCCAAAACTGCGCGACGCACCGCGGTTGCAGCCAGCCTATTTCAGCCTTGAAGAGCCTTACATGTTGTTGATCCCGGGCGCTTCGGCCCATCGGGAGGCCAAGCGGTGGCCCGTTGAAAACTATGCGGAATTGGCAAAACGGGTGGCCGATGCAGGCATTACGCCGGTTATTATTGGCGGCAAGGATGAGGGTCCCCTGGCGCATGAGATCGTGCGTAAGGAGCCGCGCACAAAGAGTCTGACCACGCGCACCGATTTGTTTCAGATCGTGACCCTGGCGGAAAAGGCGCTGTTTGTGGTCGGGAATGATACCGGCCCGATGCATATGGCGGCGATTGCCGGCGCGCCGGGCGTTGCTCTGTTCGCGCTGACCGAGAGCAATCCTGACCATGCGGCCCCGCGCGGCGACACGACCATCATTATCAATTCAGCGCCCACGCTGGCCGAGTTGAGCGTCGACGATGTCTGGCAATCGGTTCGGGCTTTGGGTGTGCTGCCATCTTGACGGGATCGCGGAAGTATAGAATGCCCGTCCGCCTTGAAGATGCCTGCATTTACAGGCATATTGAAGCTTACCGAAATAGCGACAAAGGAGATTCGCCATAGCTCGCAGACCAGACACCGGTGGACCACAGAAATCCGCTGGCCCACGTATCAATGACGACATTCGCGCCGCCAAGGTTCTCTTGATTGATGAGAATGGTGAAAAGCAGGGCGTGATGCCCATTATGGCTGCCATGGACGCGGCCCGCGAAGCAGGCATGGACCTGGTGGAGGTTTCACCGAACCAGGAAGTCCCCGTCGTCAAGATTCTAGACTATGGCAAGCTCCGCTTCGAAGAACGCAAGAAGAAGGCGGCTGCGAAGAAGAAGCAGAAGTCTTCAGAACTCAAAGAAATCAAGATGCGCCCGAATATCGACACCCATGATTATGGCGTGAAGACGAAAGCGATGACGCGCTTTTTCGAAGGTGGCGACAAGGTGAAAGTGACCCTGCGCTTCCGTGGTCGCGAAATGGCCCACCAGCATCTCGGCATGGAATTGCTGAAACGCGTCCGCGACGATTTCGATGAAATGGCAAAGGTTGAACTCGAGCCGAAGCTCGAAGGCCGTCAGATGACCATGGTGCTCGCACCGCGCTAAAGCCAGCGCTGCTGACTCCAGCACAATAAGCCGGACGGGCCCTGCGCCCTCCGGTTTTTTTGTGTGTGGCGTGCGGAGAGACAAGGCCGCAGGGAAGGGGCATTCAGGAGCAGAGCAGGTTGCGACCCTGTCTCTTCCGCCTGCCGGGACTCGTCAGGTCCCCATCCCGGAGAATTTGCGCCCCGGGATGACCTTCACAGATTATTGCCTGTGGGTCCCTGTCGAGTTCAGGGCGCCAGTTCTGTATCAGCGACAGTCAGACGGCGGGGGAAAGCTTTATCTGCATCCCCGCCGCCAAGCATTTACTGACCCGCTTCGATGAAGGCGCGTACATCGTCGGAGAGTTTCTTTCCGTCGCTTTCGGCCAGGTACATCATGTGACCGGAATCGTAATAATCGAACTGGACCCGGTCGAGCACGACACCGTTCTTGTGCAGGGACATTTCCGCGCCGAAGAAGGGCGTTGCCAAATCGTACCATCCCGAGGCGAGCAGCACGCGCAGATCAGGATTTTCGCGCATGCCTTTGCCGAGCCATGGCGTGACATTCACATAGGATGGCCAGCCGCGCTGGTTCACATCCCAGTTCCACTGCGAGCCGGGTTCTCCCGTCAACACCTTGTACGGGCGGGTGAAGTCCACATTCAGCTCGCGGGTTAGATAGTCATTGATCGCAGCGACATAGGCGACATCCATGCCATAGCCGGACGGGTCGTTTTCGGGCGTGTCGGCCGTACCTTCACTGTCGACGCCCCGGTACCGGCTATCAAAACGGCCAACCGTGAAGCCTTCTCGGCGCAGCAGCTCCTTGCGGAAGCGAGCCGGATCAACGCGGAGATTGGCAAGGCGGATCCATTCCGGCGACAGGCCGATGAACTCACTCATTTCCTGCGCGATGCGAATCTCGTCGGCTTCGCTGAGAGTCGAGCCGCGGATCAGGGCAGGGGCCAGAGTGTCGGTGGCATAGGTGCGGGCGTCTTCGATGAAGGCATCGAAATCATTGTTCCACTTTGCCTTGTTGGCCTTGCCATGATGCCAGGCGGTGGCGGCCTCCGTCGGGAAGAAGGCGAGATGGGCCGTGTCATTGCCAGGCGCAAAGCGCGCAGTCTGGAAATCCAGGATGGCCGAAATCAGGATCACGCCATTGAGACCGATGCCGTTCCAGCCGCCTTGCAGCTTTTCGGTCAGTGCGGCGGCCCGCGTCGTGCCATAGCTTTCGCCAGCCAGGTATTTCGGGCTGTTCCAGCGGCCATTCTCGGTCAGCCAGATGCGGATGAATTCGGCGATGCTCTCGGCGTCTTCATTGACGCCATAGAATTCCTTGCCCTCGGTCTCGCCGAGTGGGCGCGAATAGCCGGTGCCGACAGGATCAATGAAGACGAGGTCGGTGACATCAAGCAGGGAGTTCTGGTTGTCGCGAATTGTATAGGGCGGCGCACCGACATCGGACGCATCGGACGGGGTAATCACTTGTTTCGGACCGAACGCGCCCATGTGTAGCCAGAGCGAAGCCGATCCGGGCCCGCCATTGAAGACGAAAGTGATCGGGCGCTGGGCGGCGCTGGTCGTGCTGGTGTCGATATAGGAGACCGAGAAGACTGAGGCGGTTGGCTCGTCCTTGTCGTCGCGCAGATAGGTCTCGCTCGCGACGGTCTCGTACTTCACCGTCTTGCTGCCGAGCCGGAGCGAATGGTCAGAGGTGAAGACCCGCGCCTCCGGCACCTCAGGCGCGTCTTTCGGCCCGTTCCCGGCGTCTTCAGCTATACTTGGCATGACAAAGATCGCCATGCAGGCGGCGAGAAGTAGCGTGCGCATGAAAGCAGCCCCTGAAACTTTATAACAATTTGCGACTTTATTCAGGCGGGGGCGCAAGGGCAATAGCCGCACGGTCCTGGACCCGTTTGAGTTTTCCGCATTTCGGAGTTACGCTTTCAGGCAGGGGAAAGCCTATGGATATCGTCTTGCTTTTAGGTTTGCTTGCTTTGCCTTTCCTTGTCTGGCGGGCTTGGGTAGGCCTCAAAATGCCAAAGCGGCGAGCCGAACGCGAAGCACGCCGCCGCGCGGTGCGAAATCGCCTGCAGTAACAGCATATTGGCCTCTTGATTCTCTGCCCCTGATCCGTCATAAGCCGCCTCTTCCGAGCGGTTTGGGCGAACGGCATGCCCTCCAGCTCATGAACCCTGGGCCGCCTATACGGTGTGAGCTCGACGACAGGAGAGATGAAATGCCGAAGATGAAGACCAAAAAGGCCGCTGCAAAGCGGTTCAAGATCACGGCAACCGGAAAGCTCAAGCACGGCGTCGCTGGTAAGCGTCACCGCCTGATGAGCCACAATTCGAAGTACATTCGTCAGAACCGCGGCACGAAAGTCGCTTCTCACGCTGATGTTGCTCGCGTTGTGAAGAAATTCCTGCCTTACGGCCTCTAGGCCCGTATCCTTCAAGATCTTGATTTAGGAGGCCTAAGATGCCCCGTTCACGTAACAAAGTTCCCGCCCACGCCCGCCACAAGAAGATTCTGAAGCAGGCAAAGGGTTTCCGTAACCGCCGCAAGAATACGTTCCGCATCGCGCACCAGTCCGTCTGGGAAGCCGGTCAGTACGCTTATGTCGGTCGTAAGGTCAAAAAGCGGAAGTTCCGCTCGCTCTGGATCCAGCGCATTAATGCCGCTGTGCGCATCCACGACGACGAAATGAACTATTCCCAGTTCATCAACGGCCTGACCAAAGCCGGTATCGAAGTTGACCGCAAGGTCATGTCCGACATCGCCATCCGCGAGCCGGAAGCATTTGGCGCCCTGGTCAAACAGGCCAAGGCTGCCCTCGCTTAACCTGCCCGCAAGGCACAAGTGACAAAGCCCGGCCCTCAAAGCCGGGCTTTTTCTTTAAGGGCGTTTGCATGCGGGCGCGAAGCGCCTAAAAAGCCCGCTGGAACAGCAAAGGGAAGCGACCCCCGTGTCCGATATCAATACGATTGAAAAAGAGGCCCTTGCGGCGATTGAAGCGGCAGGCGACCTGGCTACGCTGGATGATGTGCGCGTGGCCGAACTGGGCAAGAAGGGCAGGGTGTCCGGCCTGATGAGTTCGCTGGGCAAAATGAGCCCGGAGGAGCGCAAGGAAAATGGCCCGAAGCTGAATGCGCTGAAGAATCGCGTCGATGCCGCCGTCCGCGCCCGCAAGGAGGCGCTGGAAGCGGCCGCGCTGGAGGCTCAGTTGGCCAGCGAAACGGTTGACCTGTCCCTACCAGCGGCGCCGGGCCCGAAGGCCGGCGCGTTGCATCCGGTCATGCAGGTGTTCGAAGAAGTCGCCGCCGTCTTCGGCGACATGGGCTTCACGGTGGCCGAAGGCCCGGACATTGAAGACGACTGGCACAATTTCACAGCGCTGAACTTCCCCGAAGGCCATCCGGCGCGCGAGACGCACGACACCTTCTTCATGCATGCGCTGGAAGGCGATGCGCCGAAAGTGCTGCGCACGCACACATCTCCCGTGCAAATCCGCACCATGATGAGCCAGAAGCCACCGATCCGCATTCTCGTGCCGGGCCGGGTCTACCGGAATGACTGGGACGCGACGCACACGCCGATGTTCCATCAAGTCGAAGGCCTCGTCATCGAGAAGAATATTCATATGGGCCACCTCAAAGGCTGCCTGATCGATTTCGTGAAGGCGTTCTTCGAAGTGGATGATGTTGAGGCGCGCTTCCGTCCGCATTTCTTCCCGTTCACTGAGCCGTCGGCAGAAATGGACGTCAAATATACCCGCAAGGGCGAGACGATCGAGATTGGCGCAGGCGACAGCTGGATGGAGATTCTCGGCAGTGGCATGGTGCATCCGAATGTGCTGCGCAATTGCGGGATTGATCCGAACGAATATCAGGGCTTCGCCTTCGGTATGGGCGTCGACCGCCTCGCCATGCTGAAATATGGCATGCCGGACCTTCGCCCATACTTCGAAGCCGACCCGCAATGGACTCGCCATTACGGCTTCGCGCCCTGGTCGACACCGTCCGTCAGTGGCGGCTTGAGCTAGGGAGCAGGGGGCATGGGTACCGGCAATAAAGTGGAAATGCTGATTGCGATCTGCGCGGTGCTGACCAGTGCAATTGCCGTCTTCATCGCCTGGGACCAGGGCCGGGTCATGCGCGCGCAGCAGCATGGTGCTGTCTATCCCGTGATCCAGATCGACGGATTTGTTTCAACGAGTGTCGACACAGCCTCTATGGGTATCCGTGTTTCCAATAGCGGCGTCGGTCCAGCCCTGATCGAACAGGTCCGCATGCTCAGGAATGGTGAGCCGGTCGCGAGCCTCAACCTTTATGTTGACCGTTTCCCGTCCGGTTATGACCTTTCCTGGACGAGCCTCATCGGCCGGGCCATAGCACCAGGTTCCAACGTGGAGCCGCTCAGGGTCGACTGGTCTCGTGACGATATTTCGGGCGATCAACTTGACGCCGTTGCCGCAGAGTGGAGCCAGCTGGACGCCGAGATCTGCTACTGCTCGGTTTTCGATAGATGCTGGATAACCCGGGGCCTGGGTATGGGGCGCACGATGGGCCGCGCGGAACGCGTTAAACGCTGCGAACGCAGTGAGGTAGACCTTTTTGAAGCGGTGGCAAACGCGCCGCGCGCTTCAGGCACCGAAATGATTTCGGAAGTGGAATAGACAATGAAATTCACCCTGTCCTGGCTGAACGACCACCTCGCCACCAAGGCGCCGCTGGACGATATTCTGACCCTCATGCTGCAGGCCGGCCTCGAAGTGGAGGAGGTTGTGGACCCGCGCGAGAAGCTGGCGGCGTTTACGGTCTGCAAGGTCAAGGCGGCTGAACCTCATCCGGATGCTGACAAGCTGCGCGTCTGTACGGTCGATACGGTAGATGGCGAGAAGCAGATCGTCTGTGGCGCGCCAAATGCCCGCGCAGGCATGACCGCAATCTATGCGCCGCTGGGCACGTTCATTCCGGGCCTGGACTTCGCGCTCGACAAGAAACCGCGCAAGATTCGCGGTATCGAAAGCCATGGCATGATGTGCTCCACCAAGGAAATCGAAGCGGGTGAGGACCATGACGGCATCGCCGATCTGGAGGACGCCATTCCACTCGGCACGCCAGCAGCCGACGCTCTTGGCCTGGACGATCCGGTCATTGACTTCGAAGTGACGCCGAACAGGCCGGATTGGTTGGGCGTGCAGGGCATCGCCCGTGACCTGGCCGCGGCCGGGGCAGGGCGCTTCCTGCACGCGGACGTCAAGAAGGTCGTTGGCACCAAGGAATGCCCCGTCGAGATCCGGCTGGACGCGCCCGAGGCTTGTCCGGTGTTCGCCGGGGCCGTAATTGTCGGCGTGACGAATGGTCCGTCGCCTGAGTGGATGCAGCAGCGCCTGAAGGCCGTCGGCATCCAGCCGAAATCCCTGCTGGTGGATGTGACGAATTACATCTCGCTTGACCGGGCTCGTCCGTTGCATGCTTACGATGCCGCCAAACTGGCGGGCCCCGTCGTGGCCCGCCTTGGCCGCAAGGGCGAGGTGCTGGAGGCGCTGGACGGCAAGACCTACAAGGTCGGCGAAGAGATGTGCGTCATCACCGATGACAGCGGCGTCATCGGCCTGGGGGGGGTGATGGGCGGACAATCCACGGCAGTCTCTGACGAGACCGTGGACGTGTTCCTTGAAAGCGCTTGGTTCGACCCGCTACGCACGGCCCGCACAGGCCGCGCAACTGGCATCCATTCCGATGCGCGCTATCGCTTCGAGCGCGGTGTCGATCCGCACAGCTGCCTGGACGGGTTGAACCTCGCCATCGCCTTGATCGTGGAATATGGCGGCGGGGTCGTCTCCAAGCCGAAGGTTGCGGGCGAAGCGCCGGTCAATCCGAACAAGGTGACCTTTTATCCGGCCGATGTGGAACGCCTGACGGGGCTTACCGTCAAGCCCGCTGACATGCGCCGCATGCTGAAAGACCTTGAGTTCAATATCGAGGATGCGGGTGATGCCTGGTATCTTCGCCCGCCGACCTTCCGCTTTGACATGGAACAGTCGGCCGACATCGTGGAAGAAGTTGCGCGCCTGGTTGGGTTTGACCAGCTCCCAACCGCGTCCCTGCCAGCGCCCCAGGGCGGCGTGAAAGCGATTGCCACCCCGATGCAGGCCCGCGTGCGCGCGGCCCGCCGGGTGATGGCGTCACGCGGTTTCCTGGAAACTGTCAGCTGGAGCTTCATGGCGAAAGCTGACGCGGCGCTGTTCGGCAAGATCAATGACGCGCTGACGGTTGCCAATCCGGTGGCAAGCGAACTGGACTATATGCGCCCATCCGTGCTCGGAAATCTGGCCAAGGCCGCCCAGCGCGCCGCCAATCATGGCGAGCGCGGCGTTCGCCTGTTCGAGGCTGGGCCAATCTATCTGGGCGATGGCCCGAAAGACCAGCGCAGCGTCGTGGCGGCGCTTGTGCGTCCGTTCAATGAGCGGCACTGGCAGGGTGCACCTGAACCATATGATTCCTTCGACGCGAAAGCTGACCTGTTTGCTGTGCTTGATGCGCTCGGCCAGCCGGGCGAGCGCTTTCAGGTCGCCGCGCCCGCTCAACCGCACTGGCATCCGGGGCAGGCGGCCAGCCTGAAGCTCGGCCCGAAAGTGACGGTGGCGCATTTCGGCCAGCTGCATCCGGGCGTTCTGAAACAGATGGGTGTCGATGGGCCGATGTTTGGCTTCGAACTGAACCTCAATGCGCTGCCGCAGATGAAGGCAAAGAACACCAAGACCAAGCCAGTCTTCGAACGTGCCGAGTTGACGCCGATCCGCCGTGACCTCGCCTTTGTGGTCGATCAGTCTGTCCCGTCTGCAGATCTGGTGCGCCATGCCCAAGGCGCCGACAAGAAGCTGATCTCGAAAGTGGACGTGTTCGATGTTTATGAGGGCACCGGTGTGCCCGAAGGGCAGAAATCGGTCGCCTTTGAAATGACGGTCCAGCCGCAGGAAAAGATGAAAGATGAAGACATCCAGGCCCTGATGGACAAGGTGGTAGCCTCTGTCGCCAAGGGCACAGGCGGCGTGCTAAGAGGCTAGGCAACAAGAACCGTTCTTAGGGGGACTCGCATGGGGCTGTATCGCTGGTTGCATAATGAGCTGGTGCCCGAAGCCCGCAAGTCCGGCATTTCGGTTACCAACTGGATCATTATCAGCCTCGTTCTGGCGAGTTTCCTGTTCCTGGCGCTCGAGACCGAGCCGACCCTGTTGGCCATTCCCGAATGGAAGATGGTATTTGACTGGTTCAATGTTGCGGTCGTCATCATCTTTGCCGTCGAATATGTCCTGCGCGTCGCCATTGCGGGTCTCAGGCCGGAATATGCGGGCTTTGTTGGTCGTCTTCGCTACATTACGCGCTTCTATTCCATCGCAGACCTGCTGGCCTTTCTGCCGGAACTGATCGTGATGGTGGTTGGCGGGGGCATTCCGCTGATCGCGCTGCGCGTCTTCCGCCTGTTCCGACTGATCAAGATTGCGCGCTTCGTACCGGCTTTTGATGTGCTGGGCGCAGCGATGAAGCGGGCGGGAACGCAGCTTCTCACCACGCTCGCCATGGCGCTGGCGCTCGTCTATGTGGCGGCGGTGCTGCTCTATTTCATCGAAGGTGTGGGGCAGGGGCGTGAGGAGTTTGGCTCCATCCCGCGCGCCATCTGGTGGTCCATCGCGACGCTGACCACGGTTGGTTATGGCGACATCTATCCGGTCACCACGCTGGGGCGGATTGCGGCGTCTGTAATTGCTATTGCGGGGATCGGCGTGGTCGCACTGCCGGCAGGCGTGTTCGCCAGTGCCTTTTCGGACGAGCTGCGCGAGCGTCAGTTGCAGAAGCTTCAGGACCGCGTCGAGGCGGCCGAAGCGCAAGCCGGCGCTGCCCCCGAAGAGAGCAGCGCCTGAGCCGTTTAGTCCTGGGCCTTTGAGCCGTTCGCTTCGGACTGGAGCATTGTATACCGCTCGATTCCGATGCGTTCGATCAGGTCGAACTGCGTTTCAAGATAATCCACATGCTCTTCCTCATTGTTGAGGATCTTTCCGAACAGGTCGCGGCTGCCATAGTCGCGGACGCTCTCAGCATATTCCATCGCGTCCTTGAGCAACGGAATCGCGTCGTTTTCCAGTTTCAGGTCGCATTCGAGGATTTCGAAGACTGATTCCCCGATACGCAGCTTTCCGAGGTCCTGGAGATTCGGCAGGCCGCCGAGGAACAGGATGCGCTCGATCAGCCAATCGGCATGCTCCATCTCTTCGATGGATTCCTTATATTCATAATCGCCCAGCTTGCTGACGCCCCAATCGTGCAGCATGCGCGAATGCAGGAAATACTGGTTGATCGCCGTCAGCTCGTTCTTGAGACACTTGTTCAGAAATTCGATGACCTTCGGGTCGCCTTTCATGGGGAGCTCCTGCTTTGTGGATTTCGTATGGGCCAGCACCTAGGGTGATTGTGTCATGGGATCAACAAAAAATCCAATAAAAACAATTGTATATGAAAGTGCGACACAATTGCAGCGGCGCCTGAGAACGGTTTGAATCGGGTGTGTATCGCGGCTGACCGCGCAAAGGCCTGCAATTTCAGGGGGTGGGCGCCTATTCGGCGGCGACGAGCGCTGGCGCGGCCGGGCGCTGGTCCATTTCTTCGGAGATGATTTCGCCGATGGAGCAGCTGCATTTTCCGCACTGGAACTTGCACCCGTGATGCGCCTGCACGGCTTTCGGGCTGCGCGCGCCGGCATCGACGGCGGTGCGCACGCTCTTGCAGTTGATACGGTTGCAGACGCAAATGATCATGCGAACCATTTGCACAAGAATGCGAATGATTGTCAATCCGGTTTTTGCGCTTTGTTGCAGATGCGGAATGGCCCGGACGGGGGCGCCGCCGGTCCATTCGAATATGAGCGTCATGCCTCGGCGGTCTCATCCCACTGGAACACGTCATCAAGGCCGACGCCGAAGACCCGGGCGATGCGGAAGGCGCTTTCGAGGGAGGGGGAGTAGCGGCCCTGTTCGATGGCGATCACGGTTTGCCGCGTCACGCCGATCTCCTTGGCCAGGGCCGCTTGGCTCATCCCGTCATGGGCCTCGCGCAATGCCTTCACGCGGTTCAGGATAGGGGGGCGTTTGGCCATGGCTCACATGCCCCGGCGATAGAACAGGATGGTGAGGGCATATTCGGCCACCTGCGAGGCGATCAGGCTGGCCACCGCGATGTGGAACAACAGATTGCCGTCGCGCTGGAAGTAATAGCTCCACAGGCCAGCAAAGATGCCGAAGCCCAGCACATAGCCGGCAATATTGCCCGCGCGGCGCAGCACCTGCTTGTCGCGCTCATCTTCATCGCCGCTGGCCTCGTCCGGGTTGATGACGCCGATGATAATGTGGCTGATCACGGCCCCGACGATCAGCATGATCGTGGCCCCGGCGATCAGGCCGATGACGGGCGGCGCGGTTTCCCCCAGCGCATCCGACAGGGCCCAGACCCTGGACAGGTACCAGTATCCGGTGAGTGAGAGCAGCAGGCCCATGATCCAGGCCGATTTTTCGTGAAAGGACATTTGATGTCTCCATGTCAAAAATTTCTTACACGACCCATATAGTCAAAGATTTTTGACATGTCAAATATTCTTTACAAGAAAGTTCGCACCGCTTGACCGGAACCCCTGCGGCCTCTAGGTCCGGCGGACCTTTCATTTCTCAGTAAAGACAGACATTTCCGATGACCGATCTCTCCACGCTCGCCCATTCCGCTAAGGCCTGGCCGTTCGAGCTTGCCCGCAAGCTGGAACAGCGCGTGGAGCAGCAGATCAAGGCCGGCCAGCGTGAGGCTGGCGACCCTGTGACCTTCGAGACCGGTTATGGCCCGTCCGGCCTGCCGCATATCGGCACGTTTGGCGAAGTCGTGCGCACGACGATGGTGCGTCACGCCTTTGAAGTGCTGACCGGCGGCAAGTACACAACGCGCCTGATCTGTGTGTCGGATGACATGGACGGGATGCGCAAAGTGCCGCCGACCGTGCCGAACCCGGAAAAGCTGGAGCCGTACCTGCAACAGCCGCTGACGGCTGTGCCGGACCCGTTCGGCACGCATGATTCCTATGGCGCGCACATGAATGCGCGGCTCTGTGCCTTCCTCGACCAGTTCGGATTCGAGTATGAATTCCTGTCGGCGACGGAATGTTACAAGTCCGGCCGGTTCGACGCCATGCTGCTGGAGGCTGCGCGGAGATATCAGGACATCATGGATGTGATGCTGCCCACGCTGGGCGAGGAGCGTCAGGCGACCTACAGCCCGTTCCTGCCAATCCATCCGGACACGGGCGAAGTGCTCTATGTGCCGATGAAGGCCGTGGACGGAGAGAAGGGGACCATCACGTTTGAGGATGCGTCCGGCAAGGAATTCACGCTGCCGGTGACCGGCGGTCATGTAAAGATGCAGTGGAAGCCCGATTTCGGTATGCGCTGGGCCGCGCTCGGCGTGGACTTCGAAATGTTCGGCAAGGACCATCAGGCGAATGCGCCGATCTATTCCAAGATCACCCGCATCCTGGGCGTGCGGCCGCCGGAGCAATATGTCTATGAGATGTTCCTCGACGAAAAAGGAGAGAAGATCTCCAAGACGAAGGGCAATGGCATCTCGGTCGAGGACTGGCTGAAATACGCCCCGGATGAGAGCCTCGGCCTGTTCCAGTTCCAGAAGCCGCGCGTGGCGAAGAAGCTCTATTTCGACGTCATTCCGAAAGCTGTGGACGAATACCTGACTTTTCTTGAGAAGTATCCAAGTGAGGAGCCTGCGCGCCAATTGGAAAATCCGGTCTGGCACATCCATTCCGGCAACCCGCCAGCCGAGACCACGCCGGTCAGCTTTGCGCTGCTCCTGAACCTCGTCGCCGTGGCAAACCCGGAAGACAAGAGCCAGCTCTGGGGCTTCATCTCGCAATATGCACCGGACGCCTCACCCGAGAAGAACCGGTTGCTCGATGAACTCGCCGGCTATGCGATGAGCTATTATCAGGACTTCGTCCTGCCGCAGAAGACCTATCGTGCGCCAACGGACAAGGAACGCGCGGCGATGGAAAACCTCTCCGCGCGCCTCAAGGCGTTTGACGGTGAGCCGACCTCGGAAAACCTGCAGACGCTGACCTTCTCGGTCGGCAAGGAGCATGAGTTCGAGAATCTGCGCGAATGGTTCCAGGCGCTATATGAAGTCCTGCTCGGCCAGAGCCAGGGCCCGCGCTTCGGCAGCTTCGCGGCGCTATACGGCGTCGCCAATACGGCCCGCCTGATGGATGAGGCGCTGGCGCGGGACTAGTCTGCACGTTTCGTAACATGGCTTAAACATTCATCTGCTCTAGTCTGGCCAGAGCCAGAGGAGCCTTTGCCATGCCTGCCATTCGCCTAGTCCTAATCGCCGGCATGCTTGCCATGCTGCCCGCCTGCCTTGCCACCAAGATCGTGACCGTGCCCGTCAGCGTGGCGGGCGACGTGGTCGAGGGCACCGCGAAGGGCGCCTATGCGGTCGGCTCTGGGGTCGTGCACGTCACCGGAGATGCGCTGGACGGCCCAGAGGAGGACGTCAAGCTGAAGGTGAAAGTCAAGAAATTTGGCGGCGGCACCAAGACCTATACGCGCACCGTCGAGTCCGACGATATCGAGAAGACGCTCGAAAAAATCGGCAAGAAGGGCACCATTATCGACGTGCAGGTCGAGCCGGCAGAGTAGGTGCCTACTCCGCCGCCGCGATCAGCGTGGTCTTTGCCTTGGGCAGCGTGCCGTCCGGCCAGCCAGCCCAGAGCTCTGTCTCTTTCGCCTTGGCGACTTCGGCGGCAGCTTCCTTCACATGGCCATAGCCGCGAATATCGTCTGGGATTTCGGCGAGCGCCACGGCGAGTTCATGATTCTTCGCGGTCAGTTCCTGCGCGATGCGGGACAGGCCGGCGAGATAATCGTCACGCAGCTGGCGTTCCATCCGGCGCTCGGCCGTGTAGCCGAACAGGTCAAACTTCGTGCCGCGCAGGCCCTTGAACTTCGCCATCAGCTTGAAGACCTGGAACATCCACGGGCCAAAATGCTTCTTCTTGGCGTGCCCGTTTGCATCCGTCTTTGACAGAATGGGCGGGGCCAGCATCAGGCGGAGTTTGCCGCCCTTGAACTGGCTGGCAATGTATTCAGCGAATTTCCCATCCGTGTAGAGACGGGCGACTTCGTATTCGTCCTTGTAGGCCATCAGCTTGTAGGCATAAGCGGCGGCGGCGCGGGTCAGCTTCTCACCTAATTCTGCGGCATGCTCTGCTGCGCGAACCTGCGCCACGATGCTGCGGTATTTCTCCGCATAGGCAGCATCCTGATAGGCGGTCAGGCGGTTGGCACGATCGTCGATCAGCTCGTCGAGGGTTTTCTCTTCGATATGGCCGCGCGGGTCCGTCTGCGGCAGCAGGCGGTCCGGGTCAGCGGCGGCGATGCGGCCGATGTTGAAGGCGGACATGTTGTCTTCCACCTTCGTTCCGTTCAAGCGGATCGCGCGGTAGAGTGCCCGCAGGCTGATCGGCACCTGGCCCTTCTGCCAGGCAAAACCGACCATGATCATGTTCGTATAGATCGCATCATGCAGATAACCGACCGCAAGGGCCTCGGCATCGAAGGCAGCGAAGTCGCGGGCCTGCCGTTTCACGCGCGCGGCGAGGAGATCGCTTTCAAACCGTTTTGACCGGTCCCGGATGAATTCACTGGTTGGCGTTACGTCGGAGTTTGCATAGGCCGCCGTGCGGCCAACATCCATCAGGTTCAGTGCGTCGCCCCCCGCCGCCACGACGAGATCGCAAGCAATGATGAGGTCGGCGCTGGCAGGCGGAACCTTGCCGGTCGAAATCAGCTCCGGCTCACGCGCAAAGCGAATGTGGCTAAGCACCGGACCACCCTTCTGGGCAAGGCCGGTCATGTCGAGGCTGGAAGCCGCATGGCCGTCCACATGCGCGGCCATGGCCAGTACGGCGGCGACCGTGGTGACGCCTGTGCCGCCGACGCCGGTGAACAGCACGTTCCACGGCTCAGATAGGCTGGGGGTTTCCGGCATTGGCAGGCCGGCATCGTCAAATTCCGGACGGGGCTGGTCCTGCCAGGCAGGTTCGCCATCCTGGATCGTCACGAAGCTCGGGCAGAAGCCGCGCAAACAGGAGAGGTCTGTGTTGCAGGTCGACTGGTTGATGCGCCGTTTGCGGCCGAGTTCGGTTTCGACCGGCTCCACTGACAGGCAGTTGGATTTGATCGAACAGTCGCCACAGCCTTCGCAGACTTCGGTGTTGATGACGACGCGCGTACGGTCCGGTGCACGAAGGCCGCGCTTGGACCGGCGGCGTTTTTCAGTTGCGCAGATCTGATCGTAGATCATGACGGAGACGCCCGGAGTTGCGCGCAGCATCACCTGAACCTCGTCCAGCTCTTCGCGATCAAAGATCTTCACGCGGCGCGGCAGGTCTTTCACATTGGCATAGCGGGTCGGGTCTTCGGTGACGATCACGATCGTCTCCACGCCTTCGGCTTCCACCTGCTGCGCGATCTGGGCCGGGGTCTGGCCAGACTCGACTGTCTGGCCGCCGGTCATGGCGACAGCGTCATTGTAGAGAATCTTGTAGGTCATGTTCGCGTCGGAAGTCACCGCTGCGCGGATGGCGAGGCTGCCCGAATGGGAATAGGTGCCGTCGCCGAGATTGACGAAGACATGGCCTTCTTCAGTCGCCCAGTGCTGACCAACCCAGGCAATACCTTCGCCGCCCATCTGGCTGGTCATGTCGGTTTTGCGGTCCGGCATGAAGTTCGCCATATAGTGACAGCCGATCCCGGCCAGCGCGCGCGAGCCTTCCGGCACAACGGTGGAGGAATTGTGCGGGCAGCCGGAGCAATAATGCGGGGTGCGAATGGTTTCGGAGGCATTGATGCGCGCCGCTTCGCCAGTCCGGCCAATCCGATCAAAATAGGCGTTGGCGCGGCTGGTATCCCAACCTTCAGGAAGGATCTTCATCAGCGCGCCAGCCATTTCCGGGATGGAGATGGAGGCGATATCGGAGAGCAGGGGGCGTCCCTCGCGATCGCGCTTGCCTTCTACAGTCGGACGTTGGCCATCCGGCAGATCGTAGAGCACCGAGCGTAGCTGATCTTCGATCAGAGGGCGTTTGTGCTCGATCACGACCACACGTTCCAGACCTTTGCAGAACGCCCGGATCCCTTCGGGTTCAAGCGGCCACGGCATGGCCACTTTGTACACGGAGAGACCCAGGCGTCCTGCATCCTGCGGTGACAGGCCGAGCGCCGCGAGCGCCTCGAACACGTCGCGGGCAGCCTGGCCCGTCACGACAACACCGACACGGGGTTTCGGCGAAGGCAGGATGACATTGTCCAGCTTGTTGGCGCGCACATAGGCCTGTGCAGCCGGCAGCTTCACCTGACGCAGGCGCCGCTCCTTATCGAGCGGGCTGTCGCCGCGGCGCATATGAACGCCGTCTTCAGGCAGCTGGAAATCAGGAGAGACAAAACTGAACCGGTCAAGATCGACGCTTACCACAGCGCCGGAATCCATTGTGTCTGCGAGAGCGACCAGTCCGGCCCATGCTCCGGAGAAGCGGCTCATGGCCCAGCCATGGATGCCGTAGTCCAGCACGTCCTGGATGGAGGCGGGGTTCAGTACCGGGATCTCCGCATCGGCCATCGCGAACTCTGATTGCGAGGGCAGGGTGGAGGACTTGCAATTATGGTCGTCGCCGATGATGGCGAGTACGCCGCCATGGTCGGAGGCGCCAGCGGCGTTGGCGTGTTTGAACACATCGCCCGTCCGGTCTACGCCAGGGGCCTTGCCGTACCACACGCCGAAAAGGCCATCATACTTCGCGCCGGGGAACAGGCCGAGCTGCTGGCTGCCCCACACAGCGGTGGCACCGAGGTCTTCATTCAGACCTTCCCAGAATTTGATGTCATGGGAATCCAGCCATTTTTGAGCGGCGCGAAGCTGTTGATCGTAACCGCCCAGCGGCGATCCGCGGTATCCAGAGATGAAGCCGGCTGTGTTGAGGCCCATGCCCAGATCAAGGCGTTTTCGATCAAGTGGCAGGCGAACAAGCGCCTGAATCCCTGTCATGAAGGCTTTTCCCTCGACAAGCTCGTATTTGTCGTCCAGCGTGACTTCGCGGTGTTGCATAGCATGCCTATCTGATGGGTTTAGGCAGATTATTGGTCAAACCGCGTGAAATTGCTTGCCTATCTTGCGCAAATTTTGCTATTCCGGGGTAAAATTTACCGGATAACCTAAGAGAGCGAGCAAAATTGGCCCAAGAATTAGATGCTGTAGATGCGCGAATACTGGACATCATCCAGCATGATGCCGGCTTGTCTGTCGCCGAAATTGCCGACCGGGTCGGCTTGTCCTCATCGCCTTGTTGGCGGCGTATCAAGCGCATGGAAGAGGCCGGCTTCATTACAGGTCGGGTGACCCTGCTGGACAATAACTCACTCGGGCTGAATTTCGAAGTCATGGCGAGCGTCAAACTGGCGCTTCCGAGCCGGGAAAATCTCGATGCTTTCGAACAGATGGTTCAGGCTTGGCCGGAAGTCATCGAATGCATGACGGTTACAGGTGCGGTCGACTACATGATCCACATCATCACGACCGACATGCACGCTTATGACAATTTCCTGCGGGACAATCTGCTAGGCTCAGCCCTCGTGTCGGATGTGCAATCACGTATCGTGATCCGGGTCGCAAAGCGTACGACTGCCCTGCCGCTTGATCTGGTTGAAGATATCAAGAAGCCTGCCTCTGCTTGACCGATGACGCTAGCGCCTGGACTATGAATGCCATGATCCGCGCCGCGATATCCCTCTCAGTTCTTGCCGTACTGGTGCTGCCATCATCGGCCGCACCGCTATCGCCAGAGGAGTTACAACAGAAGGTCGAAACGGTTCGGGAAGATGCCGGGCTGGTGGCTCTTGGGGCTGTCATTGCCAACGCCGATGGGGACATTCTTGGTCTCGCAGTTGATGGAGCCCGCGTGCAGGGCAAGCGGGGGGCTGTCCAGCAGGGTGACGCCTGGCATATCGGCTCCAACACGAAGATGCTGACCGCGCTGCTTTACGGTCGGCTCGTAGAGCAGGGTGAAGCGAGTTGGGGTGCGACCCTGCCAGAGTTGTTGCCAGACCTTGCCGACGAGATGGATCCGGCCTGGGGCGATGTGACGATTGAGCATCTGCTTTCTCACCGGAGCGGACTTGCCGCCAATCCCGGTATGATGTGGTTCCTGACCAGTCGCGGCTCCAACGATCCTGTCGAAACTCAGCGCACTGCTTTGGCGCGAGGTTTTTTGACAAAGCCGCCTGCCGGCGAAACGGGAACATTTACCTATTCCAATCTTGGTTACATGATTGCGGGGGCAGCACTGGACCGGATAGCCTTGCGGCTGGGGCACGAGAATTACGAGACATTGTTCCTGTCCACGCTTGTACTCCAGAATGAGGGTTGGGGGTTCGGACCGCCGCCGACGGGGATTGAAGGCCACGCAAAAGGCCTGTTCGGAGGTTTGAAAGGCCAGGGCACCGGCAGCGGAGCGGATAACCCGGCCGCGCTGGCACCCGCTGGCACGTTACATGTGCCATTGGCAGCGCATGCGCGCTTTGTCAGCGGCTTTCTGGAAGCAGATGAGACCGAGCAGAAACTGCTTACGCCATATCCAACCGCGGGATCCGACTATGCGTTGGGGTGGGGCGTCTCAGCGCCGGGTCCGCATGGACGTCTCTTCGCCCATAACGGGTCGAATACGATGTGGTTGTCGTCGGTTTACCTGCTGCCAGATGCAGGTCTTGTCGTAATTGTGAACACAAACAGTTTTAGTGATGAGGGCGTTGCGGCGGTCAATAAGCTCGCTCGGGAACTGGCAGACGCATTTGCCGAATAGTCTTACGGCATGTCCACATATGTGACGTGTCCATCAGACTCATTCAGTATGCGGGGTTCGTCACCCGGCCAGACTTGCAGTCGGGTCTGCATGCGCGGAGACGCGCGGTCTCCTCCAAACAGGGATTCCGGTTCAAAGCAAAGCCAGGCGAGGGGGGCAGTCTCGGTGGCAGCTGCGCCCGCTTCTTCGATCAGTCGCTTCATGCGTGCAACATCTTCTTTTGACGGATAAACAAGGAAGACTGAGTGATAAATGACTGTCAGGCCCTCTGAGGGGCGTTTGGTCAGTTTTTGGGCGAGCCAGTCAACCGCATCCGCCTGTTCCACGCGAACGCCCATATGTCTGGCCAATTCTGCCGCCGCATCCAGACGGGCCAGTCGTCCAGCCTGGTCTGGCCAAATGTAGGATTTGAGCCGCAGGAAGGCGGCCTCATTTGTCAGGTCAATCGGGTTCAGGTCGCAAGCGGCGCGTGAAGCAATGACTGGAGCGGCGTCGAGATGTGCGGGCTCGGGTCCGTTCCAGATCGTGGATATCGTGACGTCGCTCGCGCCCGGTCGTTGCCAGGTTCCGCCATCATAGGTGAACCGATCCCAATTCTGGTTGAGGCCCGCACTCGCGCCGAGCTCAAGCAGGTGCATGGGCATACGGTAGGTTGCGGCAAGTTCGAGAAAACCGGGCAGGAGCGCAATCGACCGGCGGGTCTCATTGGTCTGCGGGGGACTCTTGATGAAGGTGCGGATGTCGGGGATGTGCGCCACAAGCCAAGGCTGGGCCTCGGCCCAGACAGCCTCCATCTTCCACTCCGCCAGATGGCCGGGATAAGTCGCGGCAAGAGCAGGTGCTGCGTTGGTTAGCACGGCATGGTGAAGGGCACCGGCCAGCCTGAGGCCAAGGGCATCCTTGCGGGGATTGCCGGTCCAGTCGGCGCAGATATCCGCGACCGGGCCATTGGCCTCAAAATCTTCGGCAAATTTCCGGAGCAGGGCCGCAGTGAAAGGAGAGCCCAGATCCTCGCACCATCTCGCCTGTTCGGTGAAATGGTCGAGGATCCGGGTTTCATCCAGCATGCCGGACCCCTAGTAGCGTTCGAGCGCCATGGCGATGCCTTCGCCGCCACCAATACAGAGACTGGCCATGCCTTTTTTCAGGCCACGATCTTCCATGGCCGCGAGCAGTGTGACGATCAAACGAGCGCCGGAAGCGCCGATCGGGTGACCCATGGCGCAGGCACCGCCATTCACGTTCAGCTTGTCGTGCGAGATGCCCATTTCCTTCATGGCGATCATTGGAACGACCGCGAAGGCTTCGTTGACTTCCCAAAGCTCGACATCGTCGACGCTCCAGCCAGCCTTTTCCAAGGCTTTCTTCATGGCAGGCACTGGCGCGGTCGTGAAGTATTCAGGCTCGTGCGCGTGGCTGGACGAAGACACGATCTTGGCCAGCGGATTGAGACCGCGTTTCTTGGCTTCAGATTCGCGCATCAGGACGAGCGCAGCTGCGCCATCTGAAATAGCTGAGGCATTGGCTGCGGTAACGGTGCCGTCCTTGGAGAAGGCGGGGCGCAGCGACGGGATTTTTTCCGGCATCGCAGTGCGAGGCAGTTCATCAGTGTCGACGACCGTTTCGCCCTTGCGGGTCTTGATGGTGACCGGGGCAATCTCGCGCTTGAACTTGCCTTCTTTCGTTGCGTTCTGTGCGCGCGACAGCGTTTCCAGCGCGTAGGCATCCTGTTGCTCGCGTGTGAACTGGTACTCACCCGCGATCATGTCGGCGAATTCGCCCATAGGGCCGCCCTTGTAGGCGTCGGACAAGCCGTCGAGCGCCATATGGTCCTGAGCGTTCATGGTGCCGTATTTATGGCCCTTGCGGACGTTCAGCAGGTGCGGTGCGTTGGTCATGGATTCCATGCCGCCAGCGATCACGATGTTTGCGTCGCCCGCCAGAATGGCATTGCGGCCCATGACGGCAGCTTGCATGCCGGAGCCGCACATCTTGTTGATCGTTGTGGCTTCAAGGCCCTTGTCCTGACCGGATTTGAAACCTGCCTGACGGGCAGGAGCTTGGCCCTGTCCAGCGGGAAGGCAGTTGCCCATGATGATTTCATTCGCCTCGCCGGGGGCCAGCTTTGCTTCGCTGACAGCTTTCTCGATGGCAATGGCGCCCAGCTCGCTGGCAGTCAGGCTGGCAAGGTCGCCGAGCAGGCCACCCATGGGCGTGCGGCCCATACCGACGATGACGACGGGATCTTGTTCAGACATGGAGTTTCCTTCCGCTATGGATTTTTTTTGCAGGTGCGAACACAAAGCGCGTCCGGGCCTAACTCGTCAAGAGTTCACGAAACGCGATTGGCGGAGATTTCTTCATCGAACGGGGCGCGCAATCGAGAAGTTGTCGCCGTTCTATTGTAATGCCAGTGCATTTTCGGCTTCAATGAAAGCCACGAGAGCAATCTGGTGAAAATGTCGCTGGGGATGGGTACCTTAAATGGCAAGTTCGACTTATGCCTTGGCGCGCAGATTGCTTCCATCTCGGATGTTCTATGCTGGTCGGCAATTGTCCCGGCGCCTCCGCAAGTTCCGTCTCCACGAACGTTATACCGCGAAATTTCCGAGCCGACGCGATCTGAAAATATTCTCGATATCGCCAGACGCAGAGTTGCACGTCTTCTGGAAAGTCCTGCCCATTGGCCGCGGGCCCGCGTTTTCGCTTTTCATCCACGAAGACGAAGTCCTCCGCTTCGATTGTTTCGGCGAGGATGAGGGCCATTATCACGCGCATTTCGAGCGGGGCTGGAGCGCGGCCCAAACTCGAATGTATTTCTTTGAAGCAAGCGAAAGCGAACAGATAGACCGAGTTGAATTCGAGCTTTTGAACAATCTCGACTACTATCTCCAACGACACCCGTGGGCACGTATTCGCGCAGTGCGCCTGGATAGAGGGCAGCTTGAAACAGCGTGTGCTGCAGCCGGTGAGCAGGCGCGGGCCTTTCTGCGATCCATTCCCGAACTTGCCGTACCGGCAGGATCACTCCGGTCGTGAAGTGGCGCGCCTGATAGGCGTCATCCGCCGAGGGCCGCCTCGATATCTGCCACGAGTTCCGGATCCGATGGGGTAGTGGCAGAGGGGTAGGCCTTGAGCGGTGTGCCGTCGCCATCGACGAGAATTTTATGGAAATTCCATTTCGGCTGCGCGGCCTCGCCAAGCATGTCCACGGCATTCAAATAGAATGGGTGCTCATCAGCGCCCGTCACAGCGTATTTCTTTGTCAGCGGGAACGTCACGCCGAAATTCAGCTGGCAGAACGTCTGGACCTCTTCCTCAGTCCCGGGTTCCTGCCCGCCGAAATCATTTGAAGGGATGCCTAGAATGACGAGCCCTTCCGCTCGCTTCGCTTCATACAGTGCCTGAAGGCCCTCATACTGTTTGGTGTAGCCGCATTTGGAGGCTGTATTCACGACGAGGATCGCCTTTGCATCGAGTGCTTCAAGGTCGACTGGCTTTCCATCAATGCTCGTAAATTGCGTTGCCGTCATGGAAGGGGTTTGCGAATTGCTAGGGGATTGTGCCTGGCTTCCTGTCGGGACTGCCAGGACAAGGCAAACGACGGCGAGGGCTGGGACAAGGAATTGGCGCATGGGGGCAGGTTCCTGTGCATCTGACGTCAGATGATAGGGCAAACCACGCAGCTGTCACGTCTTCCTATCGAACAGGCCGTGGATCGGTTGCATCCAGCCGGATTGCCGCCTCGATGATTTGATCCAGTTGGGCGTCGATCTGATCGACCGAATGGACTTTTACATGGCGCAGAGCCTTGCCGGTGCCTTCGATCCGATCTGGAAAGGACGGCGCAAGTTCGGCACCATAGAAGATCTGGAGATTGCAGCGGTCCTTGTATGCCGCAATCGAGAATATCCGCTCGGTCCCACTCCAACACGGAAAGCCCCAGGCGAGCTTGCAGGTCAGGCCGGGGCCTGCCCGCTCGATGCTCGCTCGAAGGCTTTCCGCAATCTCGAATTGGGCCGGATCGAGTTCCGAAAACCAGGTTTCCGTCGTCTTGGCCACGAATGGGGCCTACTTCTTCTTTGCGCGCTTGGCTTTGTCGTCGGCCTTGGGCGGCATTACTTCGAACGTCATCTGGAGGTTCACGCGATACTTTTCGATCTTGCCGTTCTTGATTGTGGTGTACATTTCGTTGACGTAAGCCGATGCGAGGCCTTTGACGGTGGCGTCAAAGCGTGTGACCGCTGTCTGAATCGCATCCTCGAAGGATTTGGTCGATTCCGACATGATCTGTTCTGATTTCATGATGGCCATGGTGCGTCCCTTTCGCGTTGAAAGGGCCATTCAAGACCTTTTAGGCCCAAAAGCCAAATGAACATTGGGAAGGGACGGGTGCGACCCTAGATGGTCGTGAGTTGAAAACCCGCTTCAGAACCTTTTTGCCAGACAACGCGTGCGGGGCCCTGCAGGCCCACTCCCTTGGCATGAAGGGTCACGAATTCAGGCATGCCCTCATTGGTCGGAAACCGGAGGCGAACGCCTGTGTCAGAATAGTCCAGAACGATACCGCGACGCTTGTAGCCGGATTCGTAAACGACATTTGCTTCCCGATAGACCGATGCACGGACGGGACGTGGCCGTTCTTTTACGGGCGTCACCATCTGTTCTACGCGCGCAGAGGCGGGAGCCTCGGAATCGGAACTTGATGTCTTGAACAGGCGGTTTAGCAATTTCATTTTGGGCGGAATCCTTATCCGAAGATTTTCTTGCAACCGCCATGCCAAATCAGGCTGCTCGGTCAGAATATACCCAAACTTCTTCAAGACAAGTAAAGAAGCAGCACTCTAAAGCGCTGCTTCTGTAGTGTATGCTACGGTTTATAACCGTTTACCAAATCCGGATGCGCTGCTCAGGCGGCAGGTACATCTCGTCATCTTCCGTCACGTCAAAGGCTTCGTACCATTCTGCCATGTTCTGAACGACGCCGTTTACCCGGTAAACGGGTGGGGAATGTGGGTCTGTCAGCAGCTGGCGACGGGTTGCCTCTTCGCGGTACTTGGACCGCCAGACCTGGGCCCAGGCCAGGAAGAAGCGCTGATCACCGCTCAGTCCGTCCAGCACAGGCGCTTCCTCATCCGGGCTGATCGTGCCGTTGCCATCTGTGTCGAGGCTGAGCTTGTAGGCCTTGTATGCCATCGAAAGACCGCCGAGATCGCCGATATTCTCGCCGAGTGTCAGCGCGCCATTCACACAGGTTTCCCCATCATCCAGGGGACAGAAAGCATTATATTGCTCTACCAGCGCGCCGGTCTTGGCCTTGAAATTGGATTCGTCTTCAGCGGTCCACCAATTGCGGAGCGTGCCATTTCCGTCGGATTTGGCGCCCTGATCATCGAAGCCGTGGCCCATTTCGTGACCAATGACGCCGCCGATCGCACCATAATTGACGGCGGGGTCTGCAGTCAGATTGAAGAAAGGCGGCTGAAGGATGGCAGCGGGAAACACGATTTCGTTCCGGTTGGGCGAATAATAGGCGTTCACCGTCTGGGGCAACATGAACCATTCGGTCTTGTCGATCGGCTGGCCGAGCTGGGAGATCATGTCCTTCCAGGCCCAGTCATTCACCGCCATGGAGTTGGCGAAGGCGTCCGGGCCCACATTCAGGTCCGCATAGGTCTCGAAGTTCTCCGGATATCCGATTTTTGGGGTGAATTTGGCGAGCTTGTCATGTGCTTCTGTCTTCGTGTCGTCGCCCATCCAGTCGATCTCATCGAGATTGCTGGCCATGGCCGCTCGCAAATTCTCTACCAGATCGTCCATGGCTGCCTTGTTCTCGCTCGGGAAGAAGCGCTCGGCATAGACTTTGCCGACACCTTCTCCGACGGAGCCTTCGACGGTTGAGACTGCACGCTTCCAGCGCTCGCGCTGTTCTTCGGCACCGCCCAGTTTCTTGCCATAAAATTCGAAGGTCGCCTCATCCAGGCGGCGGGGCAGGACATCGGCGTGATCGATCAGGAAGTGGGCCGCTAGATAAGCCTTCCAGTCCTCAAGTGAGGCGGTTTGCATGATCTCGAACAGGCCGCCTATGCCGCCGCCCGAGACTTTTTCGATCTGTTCCGCGGTGAGCCCGTTTTCTGCGATCTCTTCGGCTGTCGGAGTGACCTGGCGCACGACAAAGGATTCTTCGCTGTTCAGGCCAAGGTCCATGAGCATCGTCGCCACCGGGAAGTCTCCGGCGAGCTGTTCCAACTCTGCGCGGCTCATCTTGTTGTAGGTGAGGTTGCGATTCCGGCCTGTTGCGCGGTCCCAATGGGCGCGAGCAATACGGGTCTCGAGCGCGATCACGCGGTCTGCCGCCGCCTCAGCCTCCTCGTAGCCTGCTTCTGTCAGCAGGGTGGTCAGCATGGCTTTGTAGGCCGCGCGGATTTCAAGGTTTTTCTCTGTATCGTCGAGATAATAGTCACGGTCGCCAATGCCGAGCCCGGCTTGGGTCACATAGAAGATGTACTGGTCGGTCTGCTTGGAATCGACATCGACCCAGCCCGCGATAGGGGAGGCGTAGCCCGTTGCCGCAAACAGCTTGGCGAGGTCTTCCCGGCTATCGATATTCTTGATCTTGCTGAGATAGGGCGTGGCGGGCGCGAGGCCAGCGGTTTCGATACCGCTCGTGTCCATATAGGCGTTGTAGACAGAGGCGACCTTGCCTTCGAGTGTGGCTGGATCAGGTTCGGCTTCGGCAAGCTCCTGAATGATATTGAGTACGCGCTGCTCTGACTTTTCAGCCAGCAGAGTGAAGGCGCCATAGCGTGTGCGATCACTCGGGATAACGAAACTGTCGAGCCATTTGCCATTGGCATAGGCGTAGAAATTGTCGCCGGGTGCGATGGAGTCATCGCGCAATGTGAGGTCAACACCCCAGTCCCCCCAATAGTCAGCAGCAGACAGCTCCAGGCCTTCTGCGGTGACATATTTGCCTGCTTCGTTCGGCGTGTTCGAGGATGTTGATGTTACTGTCGCAGCCTCTGCTGACTGACCAGTGTCTTCCGTGGATGCCGGCGAACAGGCGGTGAGGAGGGCAATGGTCGCTGCCCCGAGCATGAGGTGTTTCATTTAAGGTCTCTCCAGTAATATGGATAAAGGCCCGACGCCTGATCCGGGCGGGCCTTTACCGTGTTGCGTACATTTTATTCGGCGGGAGCCATTGGACCAAGTCCGCCATCTTTGCTCGTGCCAATCAATTCATCCTCGTCGATGGTCACTTCTCCGCTATAGGTCTCACCGATCTGGCGGAAAGGCTTGCCGCCCCAGGTCCAGCGGAAGATCCGGCCAATCTCGACACCGACTGCGTAAAGGGCAGGGACCATCAACAATGAGACAAAAAGCGCGAATGCAACAGCTGCGCCCAATGACACAACCATCGGTTTGAGGAATTGTGCCTGAACGGATTTTTCTGCAATCAGTGGCAGGATGCCGACAAAGGTGGTGACGGAAGTCAACAGGATGGGCCGGAAGCGGGATACGCCCCCATCGACCAGCGCCTGAACGGCACCTGCGCCTTCATCCCGCCGTCGATTCACATAATCGATCAGGACGAGATTGTCGTTGATCACGACCCCTGCGGCTGCAGCAATGCCGAAGAACGAGAACATGGCCATCGGTGTATCAAATATCCAGAGCCCGAAGACTGCTCCGCAATAAGCAAAGGGCAGGGCCATCATCAGCAGCAGTGGCTGAGCGTAGGACCGGAAAGCCACTGCCAACAAGATGTACATCGCGCCGATGGCAATCAGGATCAATCGACCAACTTCTTCCATGAACTTCTGTTCTTCTTCGATGCCGCCCGCCACGCCGCGCTCGACATCCGGGAAGGTCTTCTCGAAGTCTGGCCAGAAATTTTCGTCCATTGAGGCCATGATCTGGTTTCGCCCACCGTCGCCCAGCACTTCAGAATACACTGAGACTGACCGGGTGCGATTGCGACGAACGATGCGGTTGATCCCTGGTGCGTAATCGAAGTTTGCGACCTGGGTAACCGGAATTTCGCGACCATCGGAAGTGCGAACACGAAGAGAATTCAGGCTGTCCAGACTTTCCCGGGCCGATTCCGGCAAGCGGACCATGACGCGGACATCCTCGCCATCTCTCGGCAGGCGTTGGGCTTCTTCACCATAATATGCCTGCCGGACCTGGTCGGTGACGCTGGCCAGCGTGATGCCGAGCGTTTCCGCGCCCGGTTTCAGCGAGATACGAATCTCTTCAGCGGCTGAGGAGAGGTTGTCTCCAATATCGTAGGCGTTGGCATAAGTTGCCAGGTGCTCTTTAACTGCGGCAGCCGCTTCACGCAGACGGTCTAGGTCTTGATGGTTGAGGGCAAAGCGCACGCCGCTCTGTTCATCATTGAAGGTGAAATCGAAATTGATTTCTTCAGCATCCTGAATATCACCGACATTCAGGCGTAATTGTTCGGCTATATCCTTGGACCGCAATCCGACAGGCCGGTCTTCGGGTGGCAAGACCCCAATCCAGGCATTGACGCGCGTCCCGGACGCAACGACAGCGGCATCCTTGATCAGGCCACCCTCTATGTTCGGATATTGTTTGATCGATTCCGCCATCGTAACGTCGATACCGGCTTGCAGCTGGTCGCGGATCTGTTCGAGGCGGGTGTATGGCGTACCGTCTGGCATATCGATTTCGACCCGAACAAGGTCTGCTTCGATTTCCGGCATGAATTTGAAGGGTACGATGCCCATACCTGTGATCCGTGTCGCCAGGAAAAACAGGCAGAAGAAGAACATGACGGTTGCATAGCGGTAGCGGATCGCCAGTTCGAGGAAGGGTTTGTAGAGGTTGTTGGCAAACCAGAGCAGGCTGTCTGCAATCGAGTGCTGCAGCTTCAGCAATTTGCCAGACGGGCCGTCGAAGGACTGGCGCTTCATATGTGACAGATGGCTCGGCAGGATCAGCATGCACTCGATGATCGAGAAGATCAAGGCCGCGACCACGACGAATGTGATTTGCTGGGTAAACATCCGGGTCGGGCCGCTAATGAATGCCCACGGCAGGAAGGCGATGATCGTGGTCAGAACGCCGAACACGACCGGTTTGAGCACGAGTTGCGTGCCGACAATGGCAGCGTCCAGGCCTTCGCGCCGTCCGCTTTCGATCTCGCGGTGAATATTCTCGCCGACTATGATGGCGTCATCCACGATCACCCCGATCACCAGCAAGACAGCGAATGTGGAAAGGATGTTCCAGGAAACCCCGAAATAGGGGAGGAGCAAAATCCCGCCCGCAAAAGCGGTGATGATTCCGATCGTGACCCATAGGGCCACAGTTGGGCGCAGGAACAGCAGCAGGACCAGCATGACGAGAACGGCCCCGGTCAATGCAGATTGCTGGATCAAATCCATACGGGCATTGAAAGCCACGGAATCGTCAAACAGGATGTCGATCTTCACGGCTTCCGGGAGGATGCCGTTGGAAGGGTCATTGGCGCGGTCCACATATGCCTTGATGTCGTCAGTATATTCGACAATGTGCATCGTGTTCGGCTGGGGAACCTGCACGAAGACGGTTGGCTCGTTATTGTATGTGGCCTTGAACTTGTCTGTTGCGAAGCCGTCATCGATCGTGGCGACGTCGGCCACGCGGATAGTGCCCTGTTCGGTCGATTGGCGGATGATGATGTTACCAAATTGATCCGCTGTGTCGGCCAATTGCCGGGCCGTGATGGCAACGTCGCCGGTTGAAGATTCAATTCGGCCGCCTGACGAGTTCAGCGAGGATTGACGAATAGCACTGGCCACATCACTGAAGCTCAGCCCGTATCGGCGCAATTGTTCTTCCGATACTTCGATGTTGACTTGTTCGTCGATAACGCCGCCCAGCTGCGCCAGCTCACCCCCGTTAATGTTGGCAATGTCATCACGAACCCGGTCGCCGACGCGTCGCAGCGTGCGTGCGTCCACATTGCCGTGGACGGACAGGCCAATATAGTTGTTGCGCTGTTCCCAACGTGTCACCTGCGGCTGGAACGCCGCTTGGGGCATATTGTTGATCTGATCGACGCGAATTTTCACGTCATCCAGAAACTTGTCCATGTCGATATCGTCGCGCCCCTTGATGTTGACGACACCGAAGCCTTCATTCGCGATCGAGGTGATCCGGTCGAGGCCGTCAATGTCCGCGACAGCCTCTTCAATACGTGTAACGATCTGGTCTTCGACATCCTGTGGCGAAGCGCCATTCCAGGTAACCGATACCGAGGCACCCGTGATGTTCACCACGGGGAACATTTCCTGTTCCATCTTGGTGTAGCCGAAAACTCCGCCCGTGAAGGCGACGATCATCAGAAGGTTTGCGGCGACGGCGTTACGGGCGAACCAGGCGACAATCCCCCTCATTGGGCTGCTCCTTCACCTGTGGTTGACGCAATTGCTGCTGGCTCGCCGGAGCTGGAGGATTCCTCGGTCCGCTCGGGCTCGTAAATCGTGATTGTACCATCTTCCATACGTTGCATGACGGTGATGCTCATACCTTCGAACGGGGCTTGGATCGGGCTGGTGATGGCCAGTTCACCGGGCTCGACACCTGACGCAAGATAGGCTCCATCAGGATCGGAGTAGATCAGCTTCACCTGGCGGATCGCCAGCTTGCCTTCGTCTGGCAGGCCGACAAACAGGCGATCATCTCCGCGTAGAGCGCCGCGTGGTGCAATCAGCACGTTTTCGAGTGTTTCCCCCTGAATGATGGCGGTCACGAAAAGGCCGGGTGCCATGGGTGCGTCGCCATCGGCGCCAGCGCCATACGGATCCTGAAGTTCGGCTATGACATTGATCTGGCGGGTTTGCGAATTCACAGCGGCTGCCGTCCGGACGACCTGTCCGTGCCACTCGCGCTCTACGCCGCCAACCGTGGCGCGGAAGGTCACATCCGGACCGGGCTGGGCCTTGCTGGAACTGAAGGCAAGGGGCAGGCCCAGACGCCCCATTTCGGCGTCCTTGAGCGGCAGGGCGACTTCAACAACATCATTGGCGAAGATCTGGCCAAGTGACTGGCCGACAGAGACGACTTGACCAATATCAACATTGCGTTCCCGCACGCGGCCGGCAAAAGGTGCGTAGACGGCCGTTCGGTCAAGCGCCAATTGGGCGTCTTTCAATTGGGCTCTGGCAGATTCCAGCGCTGCGCGAGCGCCTGCCAGCTGAGGTTCACGGCGGGCGAGGGGAGAGGCGTCGGAAATACCGAGGTCCTCGATGTCCTGTAGCGCCAGTTCAGCTTCGGCCTCTTCGAGGGCAAGGGCCTGCTGGGCGCTGGCCACGGTAGACTGGGCGCGTACAACTGCCAGTTCATAGTCAGCCGCCTCAACACGGACGAGCAGCTGACCTTTGTTGATGAAACCGCCATCGATGAAGTCAGGGGATACGTAGGAAATCCGGCCGGAAATTTGCGGGGCCACGATGATCTCGCGTCGCGGTCTTACCTCGCCTTGCGACTCCACGACGAGCGTCAGGTCGCCCTGGCGAACGGGCTCTGCAAATACATTCAGGCCGGCGCGGGCTTCCTCGGCTTTTTCAGGTTTGGGTTTGATCGCTGACAGAGCGGCCACGCCGCCGATACCAACCACGGCGAGGATCCCGATCGGAATCAAAACTGAAATGAGGCGTCCCATGACTTATTCTCCTGCCGCTATTCTGCGGCGCTTTCTTGCGGGGCTTGAACGGTGGTCGAGGCAGTCTGTACGGGCAGGCCGCCCCCAAGGGCTAGATGGTAGGAAATCCGGTTCGAAGCACGCGATGCGCGCGCGGAAACCAACTGGCTCTCAGAAGTGAGACGCCGGGTCTGGGCATCGATCAGATTGAACACGGTGATCGTACCACTTGTGTACTGACGCTCGGCCAGTTCTTCGGCAAGGCGAGCCTCTTCCAAGGCGCGCAATTGCGCATCCTCTTGCAGGGCGAGATACGTGTCGGCTGCGATAGCGTCCTCGACTTCTCCCCACGCCGTCAGCGCAATGCCAGCATAGCTCGCAATCGCTGATTCTGCTTGCGCCACAGCGGCATCACGCTGGGCGTCCAGGCGCCCGCCCGTGAACAGTGGCTGGATCAGGCTTGCCACGAGCCGGGCGGCAATCCGCTCTGGATCGACCATGTCTGCAAATTCGGACTCGCTGGTAGAAATAGAGCCGGTCAAGCGCAGGGCGGGCAGCATGGCGAGGCGCGCTTGTTCCGCGCGCAGGCCAGCAGCAATGATACTCGCTTCGGCGCTCGCCACATCCGGGCGACGCGATAGCAACAGCATTGGATTGCCTTCTACGACCAGCGTTTCCAGCACCGGCAATTCTGCCGTGGCTTCGATTTCGGTTGCCGGATAGCGGCCTAGCAGGATTTCCAGCCGACGTGCGGCCTCACCTGATTGCTGACGGCGTTGAGCAATACTGGCTTCTGCGCCAGCAAGTGCGCTGCGTGCGGTGCGCACATCCAATGCTTGGGCCAGTCCGCGCTGGAATCGGCGTTCGGTCAGAATGCGAACCCGGTCGCGTGCTTCATAAGTCAGTACTGCCACGCGCTCCTGCGCCAGTGCAGCGTTCAGATTGATCCAGGCAATGGCAGTTTGAGCGGCAACAGACAACTCGGCGGCGGCAAAGTCAGCTTCGGTTGCGGCAAGGTCTGCTTCTGCGGCGGCAATACCACGTCCGAGCCGGTTCCAAAGATCGGCTTCCCAACTCGCATCAAGGCCCAGACCGTAAATTCCGTCCGTCGCTCGATCAAGATCACCGCCAACTTCAAAGGAATTGGATGTGACTCCAGCGCTGATGGAGCCGTCAATACTGACGGCACGCTGAGAACGGGCCGTGCGGATTGACGCAGCAGCTGCCCGGACAAGTGCGGCGCGTGATTCAAGCGTAGGGCTATTGGCCAGAGCCTCGCGCACCAGACTTTCCATGACCGGATCGCTGAACTGGCTTAGCCAGTCGCCGGTATTCGCCTGACCAGCAACACCTGATGCCGCCCAATCCACTGGAGCGTCAGGCGCGATGGCAAAAATCTCCTCGCGATTTCCATCAATGCCGGGCAAATTTGCCTGTGATGTTGCGCAGGCCGCAAGAATTGCCGGGGCTAGTAGTAGAATTGATCGTGTCATGCCGTCGGCAACGCTCCTTTTTCCAGACGTCGGATACGCCCGCTCTAGTCGACTGTCAATGATAAATTATCGTTTTTCAATAATTACATTTAGTTGCACAAATGCCGCTTGTGGTTGTGATACGTCGTGAAGGGCTTGGCAGATGTCTGGTTGCGTATTAGCGGCTTCGAGACCTGAAGTCTTTGAGTAGTTAGTTAACAGGAGCATGAATGAGCGAAGGCATGTCAGCCGACGCAAAACAGTCCGCTCGTAGCGCCCTCTCGCGGCGCGCGAGAGACTTCATAACGCTTGTGTGCTGCTTCGGTTTTATCCTTCTTTTGATGTGGATGACAGGTGCAATTGGCCTGATTGAGGCGATTGCCGCCCTGTTGGTGGCCATGTCCGTCGCGACAGCCATCTTCGTGGGAACCGCGACGATCCTTCCCATCAGTCCACGGCTCTCGGTTGAGCCAGCGCTCGTTCAGCCGAATATTCAGGAATCTGCCATTCTTTTGGATGCATTGCCGCTGCCGGCTTTCGAGATTGATGACGAGCAACGCATTGTCACAATGAACGAAGAGGCGGAGTTCATTCTGCGGCTTGATGGGCGTGTAAACCCCCGCGCCAGTACCGTCATCCGGTCGCCGGGGCTGCTTTCTGCGATCGAGAATGCGATTCAGACTGGCACGGTCGAGCCGATGGCTGTGGAGGTCGAGAGCGGGCCAGACGAGACGTGGCGGGCGCATGTATCGCGACCCGGCCGGGCAAGACGTACGCTCGTCGTTCTGGAAGACCTCACCCCTGTTCGCCGGGCCGCGCGGGCGCGATCAGACTTTCTGGCTAATGCGAGCCATGAATTGCGCACGCCGCTGACTGCGCTGTCGGGCTTTATCGAGACGATGCGGGGCCCTGCCAAGGATGACAAGGATTCCTGGGACCGATTTCTGGCCATCATGGCCGGTGAGACCGAGCGCATGTCGCGATTGATCGCGGATTTGCTGTCCCTGTCGCGGATCGAGTCTTCTGAACATGTATCGCCGCGCGAACGCGAGGAATTTCGGGACATTGTCTCCGATGCCACACATGCTTTCAGCGCCATCGCGGCGGAGAAGGGGGTACGGCTGGTGGTTCAGTCGGATGATGGGCCCATGCCGGTGATCGCCCACCGCGACGAGATGATTCAGGTCGCGGAGAATCTCGTTTCAAACGCCCTGAAGTATTCAAAGGAAGGCGGACAGGTAATCCTGAGCTTTGGTATAGCCTCCGGTATGGCCGAAGCACGCTTGAAAGCGGGGCAGACCTGGGCCAGCAGCGAGCGCATGACCTTGTTGCCCGCGTCAAGCCGGCCAGGCACGCAGGAGCGCGCCATCTGGATGCGCGTAGAAGATCAGGGACCGGGGATCGAGCGTGAACACTTGCCGCGTTTGGGCGAACGCTTTTACCGCGCCGATCAGAGCCGGGGGGGCAAGATCACCGGCACAGGGCTCGGCCTGGCCATTGTGAAGCATATCATGGCCCATCATCGCGGCGGATTCTCGGTAGAGACGCGCATTGGCGAGGGGACGGCTTTCGGAGTCTGGTTGCCTGCTGCCCGCGAGGAGGGTTTGTCCGACTAGTCGCGTGCGCGGCGCGCTGCATCAAACCAGTCGGTCACCATATTGCCTGGCAAGGCGTGCAGATCATGCAACCAGTTTGGCAGATTCTGCAGGGCACCTGCAGTGTCTTCCCAGCGACGCAAATTTACGTCAGCGGCAATCTGAAACGCATCGCGCAATTTGTCTTCGGTCATCGGAGTCGCCATGCCTTTGGGCGCCATGACCGACATGCTTTTCTGAGTGGCAATCAGGGTTTCGAGCGTCGCAGCTGTCATGGACAGGCCCGCGCGCCACGGAGTTAGCCAGAGTTCAAGCATTGCAATACCTCACATTCTTACAACAGACATAGGGCTTAATGCTGCGCCGCACAACAAATCCCGTGCCATTGCGTAATTCATGCCCTGTTTCCGCCACAGCGGAATGCGACTAGGATTCCTGCAATGCCTGCCGATACGCTCCCGCCGAATTTCGTGCCATCCCCCGCCCGGGGCAGGGTGTTGGTATTCGATTCCGGCATGGGTGGTTTGACCGTTGTGGAAGAAATACGCGCCTTGGGACCGGCGCTAGGTATCCATTACTCTGCTGACTCTGCCTTTTTCCCCTATGGTGAGAAGTCCGATGAAGCCTTGCAGGCGCGTTTGCCGGCCGTTGCCAAGGCGCTGTGCGATAAAGTCAAGCCGGATGTCTTCGTGATTGCCTGCAACACAGCGTCGACTCTGGCTCTGCAGGACGTGCGGGCTGCTCTGGATATTCCGGTTGTTGGAACAGTACCGGCTATCAAGCCAGCGGCTCAATTGACCCAGACCGGCACTATCGGTTTGCTGGCAACCCCCGGAACGGTGCGGCGCGCCTATACGGCTGAACTCATTTCCAATTTTGCGCGAGATGTGGACGTTGTGATGCATGGCAGTATCGAACTGGTGAAACTCGCAGAGGCGCATGCGCGCGGCGAGGATCTGCCGATCAATGCCTTCGAGGCAGCCCAGAAGCCTATGTTCGACGCTCCGGGTGGGGACCGGATCGATACGGTCGTATTGGCGTGCACGCATTTCCCGCTCGTGCGGGCGCAACTGGTGGCCAGTGCCCCGCGGCCTGTCAGCTATATTGACTCAGGAGCGGCGATCGCGCGCCAGACCATCCGTGTGCTTCCGCCAGAGACTGAAGCGCAGGGAATTGGGGGCCATGCGTGGCTGACCTCGTTGCCTGAAGACGTGCCAGATCTGGCGCTTGTCCTCAGGCGGTACGGGTTTCCTAACGTTCAGCGTGTGCCGGACGCGCCGATCGAGATCACTTCTGCGCCGACCGCATTGTAGAGACTCGGCCAAGGCGCATCGTGAACGCGGGCGACCAGAGTTTCCCCGAAGCCATTGAAGCGACTGGACATGGCCCGGCCGTAGGCGCCCAGGTTTCCGAATTCCAGATAGTCACCTTCTTCGAGGCCGGCAGGCAGCCAAACTTTGGCAGGGAACTTGTCGGTAGAATCGCAAGTCGGGCCGTACACAGTGTACTCAACAAGTCGGCCAAGCGTGCGTCCATTGCTTGGCAGGGCCCGCATCGGGAACGACCAGCGCTCGTGAACTGCATCATAGAGGGCGCCATAAGAACCGTCATTGATGTAGATTGCGTCATCCTTCACCAACTCAATACGGGCAAGCAGGCTTTCCGACTCGGCAACCAGCGCGCGGCCGGGCTCACACCACAACTCGGCGTTTTCAAGAACGAACATGTTCTCGAAGGCCTGCTCAACCATCGCCGCATAGTCTTCCAGAGATGGCGGAGGATTGTCCGCATAGATCGAAGGGAAGCCACCGCCGACATCCACGATATCAACCGTGACCGAAGCCGCGATGATGATGCGGGACACATCGGCCATAGCCGTCCACCAGGCGGTAGGCTTCATCGCCTGGCTGCCGACATGGAAGGATACGCCCAGTTCGTCCGCATAATGGCGGGCTTCACGCAGGATCTCGGTCGCGTCTTCTGCGCTGGCACCGAATTTACCTGCCAGCGGCAGAGCAGCACCGTCACAGGATACAGCGATCCGTACAATGATCGTAAGGTCCTTGGCGTAGCCGGTTTCCTCGAGGATCTTGTGCAGTTCCTGCATCGTGTCGGTGACAAAAATTCGTACACCAAACTCGTGATAAGCGCGCTGGATGGCGCGGCGGTTCTTCACAGGGTGCAGGAAGGCCATGCGGGCGCCCGGGAATTTGCGATGGATCAGTTCGATCTCTGGCAGCGATGCCGTATCGAAACTGCGTACGCCAGCTTCCCAGAGGGCTTCGAGCACATGCTCGCCCGGGTTCGCCTTCACGGCATAGAATGGCTCGCCAGGGAACTTTTCCTTGAACCATTTTGCGGCTGCAGTGACCCGCTCAGGGCGGAAACACCATACCGGCAGATCAGGCTGCGCATCGGCAACAATATTATAGGGGGTAGCATAGGAGTGCATGACACCTAACCTCCAAAGGGCTTTTAACCAGCTTTGGGCGTTAGTACAGGGGGCCCCCAGTTTAAGGGTTGGCCCAGATGTCCGCCACATCGATTTCGAGGGGCGATGTAGGGGACTCTTTTCGGGCATGCAAGCAAAAATTTCGGGCAACCTGATATTTTTGTCACCCACACATCACATTGAACGGGTAGGGACCTTGCTTTATGGGCATCAGGCCGGGTGCCAACGCCCCTCAGCCAGATGTCGTTCGCCGGAGCCATGATCGCATGACAGCCAGAATTGGCAGTATTCTTTTCCCCCTCGTTCTTTTGTTCTCGGCTGCGTGCGGCCGGACTGACCTGTCTGATCTGGACACGGGGGACACCATCCCGCCGCCACCTGTCAGCGCAGACGGCACACACAAAATTCGCATAGTCGGTTCCTCCACGGTCGCGCCGTTTGCAACAACCGTTGCCGAGCGTTTTGGGGCGACCACGCGTTATCCGACCCCCATAGTGGAAACCACAGGGACGGGCGGGGGGTTCAAGACATTCTGCCAGAAAATCGGACCGGATCGTCCGTCGATCTCGGACGCCTCACGCATGATTACTGAAAGCGAACAGGCGCTGTGTGCCGAAAATGGCATAACCGAAATAACGGACTTGTCGGTCGGGTTCGATGGGATTGTGCTGGCCAATGCTCGTCAGGCTCCGACTCTCGACCTGACGAAGGAGGAAGTGTTCCTCGCGCTGGCGGCTCACATTCCGGATGGGCAGGGCGGTTTCCGGCCCAATCCCTACAAGAACTGGTCCGAAATCAACCCCGACTTGCCTGACGAGCCAATCATGGTGCTTGGACCGCCGCCTACATCTGGCACGCGGGATGCCTTCACCGAGCTCGGCATGGAACAAGGCGCGCTTGCCTTGCCGGAATTGGTGGCGTTGAAGCAGGCTGACCCGGCAGCCTTCCGGCTGCGCACGCATACGATCCGTACCGATGGTGCGTGGATCGACCTTGGTGAAAATGATACGGCGATCATCCAGTCGCTGATCAAGACACCAACGGCTGTGGGCGTGCTAGGCTATTCTTTTCTCGAGCAGAATGGAGATCGCGTGAAGGCGGCGCATCTGGATGGCGTGCCGGTGACCTTCGAGGCCATCGCGTCAGGCGAGTATGGCTTGTCGCGCAGCATGTACATCTATGTGAAGAACCAGAATATCCCGCTCGTACCGGGCCTGACCGAATTCGTTCAGGAATTTGTATCAGACCGCGCCATGGGGCCGGATGGCTATCTGCTCGAAAAGGGCCTGATCCCGTTACCGGATGAATTACGCATTGCCGAGCAGGAGGTGGCCCGACAGCTCGAGACAAGGGTTGCCCGCGAATAGCTATAGGCTGGGCAAGGTTGGCTTCTTCCGGCGGCGCAGCCTGATCTTTTGCCAGAACCGCTTGCGGGCGGGGGCTGGCAGCGGCTGCAAATTCTCGATGAAGGCTTCGGCGCAGGCGCGCCAGCTATAGGTCTCAGCATAGGCGCGGCACGTGGCGCGGCTGAGCGAGAGACAGGCGACAGCGCCTTCGGCAAGATTGCCGCCAGCAGGTGTAATCGTCCCGGCATCGGAGCCCGGGATAACATCGCGCGGACCGGTCGCATCATAGGCCGCAACCGGTGTGCCGGACGCCATGGCTTCCAGAACAACAAGTCCGAATGTGTCCGTCATGCTCGGGAAGACAAAGACATCTGCGCCAGCATAGCAGGTCGCGAGTTCTTCATTGAACTTTGCGCCCAGGAAGACGACGTCTTTATAGCGCTTCTGCAATTCCTCGCGCTGCGGGCCATCGCCAATGATCACTTTCGTGCCCGGCAAGTCCAGTTCGGCAAAGGCTTCGATGTTTTTTTCCACGGCGACGCGGCCGACATTCAGGAAAATCGGGCGTGGCAGGCCTTCAAACGGGTCGCCCGGCTGACCTTCCTCGATGCGGCGCTCCGGGGTGAACATGTTGGTGTCCACACCCCGGCTCCAGGCGACGAGATTGATGAAGCGCTGGGCCTCCAGCTCCTTCACCATGGAGGGGGTCGGTACCATGACCTTGCCGGAATATTTGTGGAACCAGCGCACAAAGGAGTATCCAGCCCGGGTGGGGACCGGTAGTCGCGCTGAAACATATTCCGGAAATCGTGTATGATAGGCGGTCGAAAAGGGGTGTTTCACCATGAGGCACATGGCGCGCCCGGCCATGCCGAGGGTGCCTTCGGTAGCGATATGGATAGCGTCAGGCTCGAATTCGTGGAACCGATCTTCAATCCTGCGCCGGGCGAACAGGGCCAGCTTGATTTCCGGATAGGTCGGCAGTGGCATGGTTCGAAACCCCTGGCCGGGATGAACAATCTCCCAGACATGGCCCATAGCCTCGGTTTCTTCGATCACGCGCTTCATTGTGCGCACGACGCCATTAACCTGAGGATCCCAGGCGTCCGTAACGAGCATGATGCGCATGAGCGCTCCTTCAACAGCCTCAGCCAGTCCCGCGCCAATGTGGCCGTGTTGGTGCACTGCGTAAAGAGGCCGGGATGCGTTGAACTTCTCTCGCATCGGGTCATGTGAAAAGATATAGATAATTCGGAATTGGTGCAGATCGGGGCAGGACTAACCCGTTTGCACCACATTCAGGCTGATAATTGCTCCTACGCCTACAGGCTCACACTTACCGGACCAGTACCCATATGGCTGACACGCTCGCGCTTGAAAAAATTGACTGGCATGCACTCGACCAGATTAAGTTTGCGGATGAGGAGGCCTTGCTGGAGGATCTGCTCAAACAGACACCACTATCCGATGACTTGCGCCAGGCAACCATGCGTCGAGCGCTGGAACTGGTCGAGACCGCCCGTGCGCGTGGCCGCGATAAGGGCATGATGGAAAGCTTCCTTGAGGAGTTTGGTCTGTCGAATGCAGAAGGTCTGGCCTTGATGTGTCTGGCCGAGGCGCTGCTGAGGGTGCCCGACGCCGAAACGCGCGATGAGTTGATTGCAGAGAAAATCCGCTCCGGCGACTGGAGCGCGCACCAAGGACAGTCCGAATCCTGGCTGGTAAATGCTTCCACCTGGGGGTTGATGCTGACCGGGCAAGTAATTGGTGTGCCTGCAAGCCTGAAGAAAGGACCCGCGAAGTTTATTCAGGGCCTGATCCGCGAAAGCGGTGAACCGGTCATCCGCGCTGCCATGATGCAGGCCATGCGCATCATGGGTGAACAGTTTGTTCTCGGACGGACCGTGAAGGATGCCCAGAAGCGCGGACGCAGAATGGTCAAGGCAGGGGATGCAGCGCATTTCAGCTTCGACATGCTCGGGGAAGGGGCCCGCACCGCCGAAGATGCCGCGCGTTACCTGAAAGCTTACCAGCACGCGATTGATGGCGTTGCCGCCGAAAAGGATAAATCCACCGCGCCGGAACAAGGTAATGGCGTGTCGGTGAAGATGTCCGCGCTTCACCCGCGCTACGAAGCGGTAAACCGAGCGCGGATCATGGATGAAATGTATCCGTCCGTGCTGGAGCTATGTGAACGCGCAGCGAAAGCCAATATCAACCTCTGTCTTGATGCGGAGGAAGCTGACCGGCTGGTGCTCAGCTTGCAGATTCTTGATCGGCTCGCGCGGGAACCTTCGCTGAGGAACTGGAACGGGCTGGGGCTGGCTGTTCAAGCTTACCAGAAGCGCGCAGGTGATGTGATCGACCGGCTGAAAGATCTCGCCGAGCAGACAGGCCATCGTTTCATGGTGCGGCTCGTGAAGGGCGCATACTGGGACAGCGAAATCAAGCATGCCCACGTCGAGGGCTATCCGAACTTCCCGGTCTTCACCACAAAGGCCGGGACCGACTTCAACTATCTGGCCTGCGCGCGCAAGATGCTGGAAGCCAAGGATGCCATCTACCCGCAATTTGCCACGCACAATGCGCACTCGGTTGCCGCGATCGAGATGCTCGCTGATGAGATTGGGAACTCGACATTCGAGTTCCAGCGCTTGCATGGTATGGGAGAGGCGCTCTATGGGGCTGCCGGTCTAGGCCGCCGCGTACGGGTCTATGCACCTGTCGGTGCGCACAAAGACTTGCTTCCATATCTGGTGCGACGCCTGCTGGAAAATGGCGCGAATACAAGCTTTGTACACTCCTTCCTTGATCCGGACGTGCCGCCTGAACAGGTTGTGGCGGATCCCATCGTCAAGGTGGAGGTCGGTCCCCGACGTCACCCGCGCATCCCGACGCCGCCACGGCTGTATGGCGCTGAACGTCGCAACTCCACCGGTCTCGACCTCAGCCAGCGCAGTGTGCGCGATGAGATGGCCGCCGCGATCAAGAGTTTCCGGGACAGCCCTTCGATTGCGGCTGGACCTATCGTGTCTGGCAAAGCGGTCACAGGTGGTGGAGAGATGATCCGCGTGCCGTTCGATACCGAGACCGTTCTTGGCAGCTGCCGGGAAGCGCAGGATGACGATATCGACCGGGCACTAACGGCGGCGACCCGGTTTCAGCCCGGCTGGGATGAGCTCGGCGGCGCGGAGCGAGCGAAACATCTGCGTGCCATGGGCGACGCGCTTGAGGAAAATGCCGAACGGCTGATCGCGCTGATGGCTCGCGAAGCCGGCAAGACGTTGGCGGATGGTATTGCGGAAGTCCGGGAAGCAGTCGATTTTTGTCGCTACTACGCCATGCAGGCGGAAGCGGAATTCACGACACTGCAGAAATTACCCGGGCCGACTGGCGAAACCAATCACATCTCCCTGCACGGCCGCGGTGTATTTTGTTGCATAAGTCCATGGAACTTCCCGCTGGCAATTTTCACGGGTCAAGTTTCCGCGGCATTGGCTGCGGGTAACACGGTGGTGGCAAAGCCGGCAGAACAGACGCCCCTGATTGCGTTCGAGGCGGTGAAACTGTTCCAGAAGGTCGGGTTGCCAGGTGACGCCTTGCATCTATTGCCGGGCGGGGGAGAATCGGTTGGCGCCAAGCTGATCGGCGACCTTCGTGTATCCGGCGTATGCTTCACCGGCGGGACGACGACAGCCCGGATCATCAACAAGACACTGGCGGACCGCGACGGTCCGATTACACCGCTGATCGCCGAAACAGGCGGTTTGAACAGCATGTTCGTCGATACAACGGCGCTGAGAGAGCAAGTCATAGATGATGTTATTGACTCCGCCTTTGGGTCAGCGGGCCAGCGTTGTTCCGCGCTTCGGATCGTGTTCCTGCCGAACGAGACTGCAGACCATCTGATCGAAGGCTTGATCGGTGCGATGGACGAGCTCAACATCGGTGACCCCGGTCAGCCAAACACCGATTTGGGTCCCGTGATCGATGCAGAGTCCCGCGCTTCCCTTCAGGCCTATGTCCAGATGATGAAGGACGAGGCTAAGGTGTTGCACCAATTGTCGCCCGGCCGGATCGGCGAAACGGGCTATGGGTTTGGTCCCGCGCTGATTGAGCTGAGTTCCATCGACCAGATAACTGAGGAGAAGTTCGGCCCGATCCTTCATGTACTGCGGTACGATCCGGATGACATTGCTGAAGTTGGCGCAATGATGAGAGGCAAGGGATACGGACTGACACTGGGCGTTCATTCGCGGCTCGAAAGCTTTCAGCAGGAGGTGCGCGACGCCTATCCTGTTGGCAATACGTATGTGAACCGGTCAATGACGGGGGCTGTTGTGGGTGTACAGCCCTTTGGGGGAGATGGCTTGTCTGGCACCGGCCCGAAGGCCGGTGGCCCGCACTACTTGCATCGTTTCGCAACTGAGCGCACCCTGACGGTGAACATTACGGCACAGGGCGGGGACGCTGAGTTGCTCAGCCTATAACGGAGTTTTGCATGAAGAGACTTGCCTTGATTGCGTTGACGGGGGCGCTTTTGCTGGCGGCTGGGTGTCAGAAACAGGTTCGGGACTTGTCGGACGTGAGTGAAACGTCAGGTGAGGTTGACGAGGCAGGTGAAGAAGACACCGCGATTGATGTTGCGACCATTGCTTCGGTAGACGAACTTCCCCGCGAGATCATCGTCGATGATGAGTTTCTCAAGGCTGAGGTCACAATTGATGAGGCCGTGTTCTCCAAGGCGCCAGCCATTGGCATGGATCTGGTAGAGAATGCACAAATCCGGATCGAGGCGATGTCGGAAGACGCCCAAGCCTACAAAGCGGCAGACCCGGATTACTTCCGAGCCTATGGCCTACGGATCAATTGGGATATCGTAGCTGAGAGTGGAAATGTTGTGAGCCTCGAAGGCTTCCATTATACGTTCACTGGCGGCGCACATGGAAATCACTTCACCGCTGGACGGCTCTATAACGGAGCGACTGGCGAACCGATGCGGCTCAGCAGTTTTCTGCGTGAACCGCAGGCTGCCATTCAGACGCACATGAATGAAGTATGGACGGAAATAGCCCGGCAAAAAGTCAAGAAGAGCGGAAATGTATCAGACCTTGAGCGCTTCAGGAGTGAGGCGATGGAGCTGGTTAGCGCTGACATGGTTCTCGCGGGGGAAGTGAACTTCGTGCCATCGACTCTGCCCGGCAGGTTCGGCGGGTATGCAGTTCACTTTGCCCCCTATGACATCGGCTCATATGCGGAAGGAGCCTATCATGTCACAATTCCTCAATCAGTGTTCCGTGAGTCCGTGAAGCAGCAATATGTATCTTTGTTCGATGGAGAACCTGCCGCCGTTGAACGATTGGGCGAGTAGCGCGAGATTACTCGACCGTATCGTGATCAATCTCGAGAAGTCTCAGACGTGACCTGGTTATTGGTGAGACTTCTACAAGACCCGGCCAGCCCTTGCTGGAACTCAGGGTCGCATAGAGAAGGGCCGCGCTCGGATCAGCGCTCGTCTCAGGCAGGGTGCAAATCGCTACATAGCTATAAGGTGCAAGCGCTTGCTTGCGCAGCTCCGGGTTTGTCAACGCAAAGGTCTGGAAGACGCGTTCGATGCCTGGGGAGGCTCTGTGAAACGGCATCGCGGCAATCTTGTGTGGGGAGCCTGTGTCGGAGATGTATTCCGCCAGCGTGAGAGACAGGCCGAGCGGTGCCATGATCCTAGAGGCCGGTAACGTCTCCAGGCTGGAGAGATCGGCATCCCGGCATGCATCGCCCTCCATGTAATCGATCAAGGTGAGCGCCCGGCCTGTTGGTTTGACGAGCAGGGCGAAGCTGGCCAGCAGGAGCGCGGGCGGCAACAAGACCGCGATGGCTCTTCGTGCGCCCCCATCCTCCCTTACCCTCTCGATGAACAGGGGGAAGAAGAGGGGCAGGAGCGCGGCGGGAAATTTGAAGTTTCGCATTTGCCAGGCTGTGAGCAGTGTGCCCAGCGTAGCTATCAGCAGTAGGATCAGAACGGGAGACCGGTAAGTCTTGGGGTTCATCCATGCGCCGAGTGTGAGCGCCAGTAGAACCATGAAGATGAGCACGAGTAGGTTCTCGCCACGTGCGAAGGCACCTGCAGGTCCCTTTTCCTGGATGACATTCGAGATCCAGTAAGTATGGGCAGTCTCATTGATCATGGTGTAGGGGCCTGCATGGCATTCGGGAAACGCCGTCCACAGAACGCCCAGAACAACAAGCGCACCTGCCACGAGCACTCCTAGTCGCGCTGTCGGGCTGTGCAGGCCAAGACGTTTCCAGATGATAGGCGCGCCCGCAGCTACGACTCCAGCCGCTATCAAGGCGCTGGCCCAAGGGGCTGACAGGGCATCGCACTGCGTCTGGAAAAGTGCCCCGCCGGTCAGGAGCAGCCCGGCGGGCAGGGTGAATGCCAACAATGACCATCCAGTGAGGCTCAACCTCGCCACCATGGTTGAATTTGGTGCGAGGGCCGCGTGGATAGCTACTCCTGCAAGGGCGAGCGTAATGTAGGGCGCGCACTCGAGGCCGACAGCGATGGAGAGGACGCTTGCGACGCCGACGAGAATGCCTGCAAACCGATGTTTCGACACGATCCCGAGGCAGAGCGCAAGCAGCAGGACGATCTGCACATTGTGATGGTCGACCCGGTTTGGCATGAACTCGATTACGGCAAACAGGGAGGCGACCGCCGCAGCGCCAATCTGCGGCAGGCTTGGCTGCTCCCCAAGGATCTCCCGGATCAGCCGCACGGCCAGCCACGCATATGCGATGAGCCAGAGCAGTGGAACGACAAAACGAGCTATCTCGAACGCCGCGTCCTGTCCAAAAGCTGGCTGGAATAGCCAAGTGACCAGCACATAGGGTAGATCAACCAGACGCGACCAAGGTGAGACGTACGGCTCCGGCATGGCCAGAAAGGGCCACGTCAAATCATGCCACTCACCATCGCGCAGCAGGTCGGCGATTTGCAGCCGCCGGGCGATGTCGTCAATATCCTGAACCGTGCTGCCATTCACGGCGTCGCCAGCCAGCAGACCTATGGCAATGAGCAGAAAAGTCCCTATCGGCAGCAGTGACGAGAGCCGAGAGCGTAGCGATGTATTTTCAGGTTGCACCGCGTGCTGACTCCCCGTCGTCCAGGGGTGCACACTAGGCCGAAAACATGAAGAAAAGCCCAAACAGGCGCTGAGGGCCGCTGTCAGTCGTTGCAGGCCTGATAGGAAAAGTCTCGCCGGTTGGACCCGTCTTCCAGCGCAATATGCGCTTTCAGAGCGTCGCCCTCGCGTTGGTAGTGAATTAGCTGCGGATAGTCGTGTGCGCTGTTGATGAAAGTAACCGACTGGTCCCCCTGCAGGCTTTCCACGAATTTCGACGGGCCAACGCCCGCCGGATAGACATTGAGCACGTAGAGCGGGCCGGGTTTGATGCGCATCTGCTCAAAAAAGCTCACGCTGCCATCACCCAGTGTCACCGCATAGCCGAAAAGGTAGCCCGCTTCCGGCATTGACCAGACTTCCTTTGATGTTCCGCTTTCGCTGATCCAACAGCCTGTAATCCACGCTAAAGGGTGCGCGGGCGGACCTGGTTCGACTGGATCGGCTGATGTGCAGCCAGCCAGCGCAAGAAGTCCAAGCAAGCTTCGTTTCATGTGATCACCTGCATTCAGTCGGGGCTCTAGTCTCCTGATACCATGAAATGCGCCATCAGAGTCGTAACCGGCTTGGCGCGTTCATCCTGCCACGCCTCAGCGCGGACCGAGCACATGCGCCGTCCCATCTTGGTGATTTCTGCGCGGGCGTAGAGGTCTTTGGCGTGGCCCTGGCGGAGATAGTCGATCGTCAGATTGATAGGCCGCGGCGGACGCTCAAGATGCTCGGTAACCAGAAACACTTGTGCCTGCGATGTCAGTTCCAGAAAGGCGGCGATGGCGCCGCCGTGAATAGCCTTGATCATGAAATTGCCAATCAGCTTTTCCTGATACGGCATGATCATGGTCATTTCGTCGCCCATGACTTCGCATCTCAAGCCCATTTCCTGGGCGAGGGGGGTGCGAGCAATGAAGGCGCGGACTTCATCAGCGCGGGTCTGTTCAGTCGTATCCATGTCATTCGCCACTACATCGTCCTCATGCTGTCAACCGAGCGCGGTTTGTTGATGGCGAATGCACCTGCGGCGGTGGCAATCACCTTGTCGCGGTTCTCATGATAGGCCCAAGCACGGGTGAAGCAGATGTTTCGTGTCACGTGATAGCATTCGGCTTCGCCAATAATGTCGCGTCCCTTGTCAGCCGGGCGCATATAGTCGAGACGCAAGTCCAGTGTCGCCACGAAACGCGGTTTGGGCAGGGCAGAGCTGGCGGCCGTACCGCACAAATTGTCAAGAAATGCGGTCAGGACGCCGCCATGAATCACGCCGGTGTCCGGATCACCCACCAGGCGTTCTTTCCAGGGCTGCAGGCCCCAGACATGACCTTTCTCAATACGGGTAAACCGGAACGCCATGCGGCGTCCCCACGGGATACCGCCACTGATCATGTCTATGTTTTCGTTCATGACCTCCCAAGGCGCGGGAGATGACGCGGCGTCATCGCTCATAATGGTCCTCATTCGTTTGACGAGTCGTTCTGCCCGGATAACATCATTGGCGATAGAGCAAAACAAAGAGCTCATGTGGAGGAAGATGAGATGGCATTTGATGGCGCGACGAAGCCCAAGGTTTGTATCATTGGGGCAGGGTGCTCCGGCTTCACGATGGCCAAGCGTCTGAAGGATTATGACATCCCGTATGATTGTTTCGAGATGTCGGACAATATCGGCGGCAATTGGTATTACAAAAACCCGAACGGCGCTTCGTCTTGCTATCAGTCTCTCCATATCGATACGTCGAAGTGGCGCCTTGCCTTTGAGGATTATCCGGTTCCTGAGGATTGGCCGGATTTCCCCCACCATTCCCAACTGCTTCAATACTTCCACGACTATGTCGATCATTTTGGGTTGCGCGAAACAATCACGTTCAACACGGCGGTGACCGATGTCGCGGACTTGCCCGGCAATCGATGGAAAGTGACGCTATCAACCGGTGAAAGCCGCGAATATGACGCCGTTATCGTGGCGAACGGACATCACTGGGATCCGCGCATGCCGGAATATCCGGGGTCGTTCGATGGTTATCAGGTACATTCGCACAATTATACGGATCCGTTCGAGCCATATGACTTCCGGGGCAAGCGCGCCATGATTGTTGGCGGCGGGAATTCGGCCATGGATATCTCGTCGGAGCTTTCCCAGCGTCCCCTGACCGAGCGCCTGTTTATATCCATGCGTCGAGGTGTCTGGGTCTTGCCGAAATACATGGATGGACAGCCGGCCGACAAGGCCGTGTTGCCAGGCTGGTTGCCATCGGGGATTGGGCGTGCGTTGGCGCGCAAGAAGATCAAGAAGACTATCGGCATGATGGAGGATTATGGACTGCCAAAGCCGGACCATGAGCCGCTCGATGGGCATCCATCCGTATCCGGTGAATTCCTGACGCGTGTCGGATGTGGGGACATATGCCCCAAGCCGGGTATCGAACGTCTTGATGGAGACGGTGTGGTCTTCACAGATGGGACACGGGAGAAGATCGATGCGATTGTCTGGGCGACAGGCTACAATGTGACGTTCCCGTTCCTGAAGCAGGACGATCTGACCCCAAAGGAAAACGTGTTCCCGCTTTACAAGCGTATGGTGAAACCGGGACGTGAGACCATCTTTTTCCTCGGCCTGGCGCAGCCATTGCCCACGCTCGTGAACTTCGCCGAGCAACAATCCAAACTGGTCGGCGCAGCGCTGAACGGCGAATATGCGTTTCCGTCAATCCAGGAGATGGAGCGGATTACAAAAGAAGATGAACAGCAGCATCTTGGCCATTTCTATGACAGTCCGCGTCATCGGATGCAGGTCGATTTCAATCTTTATTGCAAAGACCTGAAGAAAGAGATTGAACAGGGGGCGAAGCGCGGGCGCGTGGTTGCCTGATGTTAACCGGTCGGGGGGTATAAAGAGGGCCCATGACCCGATTGCCTTTCCTGTCTGCCGCCTTATTGCTGGCTGCTTGTGCGTCGCCAGCGCCGGTGAAGATACACTATCCGCCGGCAGAAACCCCTGACGCGTCTGTCGGTGCGGCGCCCGTGGGCACTGTGGCAGAGCAGGGACCCTTCGCTCCGAACGCCTATTTGCGAGCTTGTTACGGGATCCGGGTCTCCAATTCGCCGATCGTGGACAAGGATGGCTGGGTCGTGAACTACAAGCCGATCGTGGTGGTGAACGGCATACCGCTTGCCGCCGCGCCGGCAAATGATGTCTGTCTCACGTCAGGCTTTGGCCAGCGCTTTGGCAGGCGACACGATGGTATCGACCTGCAGTCTCGCCCGGCGGGGACAATTTACGCCAGTGCACCGGGCAAAATCATCGAGTCCCGTGTCTCGACAGGGTATGGCAACATGGTGCTGATCGATCATGGCAAGGGTGTTTACACGCGTTACGCTCACCTCGCCTATATCCAGCCGGGCGTTACCAAGGGCGCAACAATTGGCTTCGGCCAGCCCGTTGGCTTCATGGGGGCCAGCGGCAATGCGACCGCCATTCATATCCACTTCGAAATCCTGACAGGCGACTACAGGAACCCGCGCGGTTCCAAAGGCCTCATGCCGCGTGACCCTTTTTCATTTCCACCTTATGAGTATGCTCAGGCCTATTAGGGACTGGGAGGACGATATGAGGGGGTTTTGGATCGCGGGCATCGTGTCGACGTTCATGCTCGGGGCATGTACGACAGGGCCCATGCCAGACGGAGAGTCGGTTTCGACCAGCGTACCTATCGGTGAGGAAAGCGCTTTCGCGGCGGATTTCGGTATGCTGGCAGATTTGGTGGGCACGCGCTGGTACGGCGAACCAAGTCAGGCAGACGCAGAGCGCGGCCAGCCGGCTGATTATTCCGAATGGAACTGGGATCTGGGCGGTTCGGTTCTGGTCAATCGACACGTGCTGGCGGATGGCTCTTATGGCGGTTTGACTTACGTCCAGAAGAACCAGAAGTCGGAGAAGCTCGACTATGTCTACATTACCAGTGCCGGCTTCCGGACGTCGGGCAGCTTCACGCTCAATGAAGATAACAGCTGGACCGCGTATGAAGAGGTGACCGGCCTGAGCGATATTATTGGCGTGCGCTCGACCGGTCGCATGACTGAAGACGGCGCACTGGTGTCGGAATCAGAATTCGAGACTCGTGATGGCTGGGTACCCGGTCACACCTTTCGCTACGAGCCAACCAGTGACACCATGCCGAATTTGGTGCCCAATCTGGAGATCGAGTGAAGTCTTTCCTTGATCCTGACCTGATTGCGCGAACCTATCGCGATCCGATCGCGGTGGCCGTTCTCTTGGTTGACTTGTTGCCGATCCTTGCGGTGCTCGTTTTCGGCTGGGGCGCAACGCCGCTTGTGGCGCTCTACTGGCTGGAAAACCTTGTCATTGGCATGTTTACCGTATTGCGCATGGTTGCAACGCTCGCCGGGAACATCGTGAACCTGTTTACCGTGCTCTTCATCGTGCCATTCTTTACACTCCATTATGGCATGTTCTGTTTTGGTCACGGCGTTTTCATCCAGGCACTCGCGACGAGCGGATCTACCACTGGCAGCTCCGGTATGCCGGGATTGGTCTATTGGGCGTTGAGTTCGGGGCAGGGGATGGTCTGGTTTGTTGCTGCGATCATTGCGATCAATCTGGTGATCTACTTCACAGACTTTCTTATGAAAGGCGAGTTCCGGGAAACCCAGCCGATTGTTGAAATGTTCGCACCCTATGGTCGGATTGTGACCCTGCACGTGGCCATCATCCTTGGGGCCGTATTCGCGATTGCGACGAACGAGCCGCTTCTGGGGGTCGTCTTCTTGATCTTCCTGCGCGTCGTGTTCGGCGTGATCGTGTCGGCCATGCGCCAACGCAAACTGGACAGGGCTAGCCATGCGCTTATGAAAGAATTCCCGTCAACAGCGTAAAAAGTTGACGGGTGATGACGCCTTGGTCATGATGTGAGGCTTCCCTCAGGAAAGGCGTGTATGAGCTCCATCGTAAAGACACTGGCCGGTTCAACCGGAAAGCGGGCCAGATCCAAGGCTGCCAACCGACGGGCCATCCTGCAGGCGGGGCGCCGCGTGTTTGCGCGGATCGGCTTCGAGGCCACGACGGTACGCGACATTATCCGGGAAACCGAACTCGCCGCCGGCACCTTCTACAACTACTTCAAGTCGAAAGAAGAGGTGTTCGAAGCGATTGCCGAAGATTCCACGCATCGCTTCCGTTCACGCCTGCAGGATGTTCGCGCCTATGCCACGGACTTCGAAACCTATGTCCATGATGCCTATCGGGCCTATTTCGGTTTCATCGCGACCGAGAATGAAGAACCGATCCGCAATGGCGCGCCGCATCTGGCCCTGATCGGCGTACGAGTTGATACGCCCGAAATGCTGGCCGTGGCAGAAGAAATCCGCGCCGATCTGGAACACGTCCTGTCCGGCGAGGGCGGCCCCAAGATCGACACAGCCTATCTGACGGCGGCGGCCATCGGAATTGCCCGTGAAATGGGTGAGCACATGTTGCTGCGCCGCCCGGTAGATGTTGACGGTGCAACGGAATTCGCGACGGCCTTGCTGCTGGCGGGCGTGCGGGAGATTGCCGCGAAGTAAGGAGAAACGCCTCTTGGCGCGGACGCGCTTGCAAGGCTAAGCTTTTTGTCAACAAGACAGGACGGGAGGCGACCATGAGCCTGCAGCAGATAATCACCAAATTCATCTTCAAACTGCCGGACGGCCTGCTGGTGCGCATGGCCGGCGGCAAGCCGGTCGAAGTGCGGGGCCGCGTCCTCGAGCCGCAATTGCAACTGGTTGCATGGAATGGCCGCAACGCACCGCCGATGTCGACCCTGGAACCGGAAGTCGTGCAGGCGGCTGTGAAAGAGCAGCTCGCCATGTTGGAAGCTCCGCTGGAGCCTGGCGTGACGACGGAGAATTTTACCATTCCCGGGCCCGACCGTAACGAAATTCCGGTGCGCCTGTACAAGCCATCCGGCCAGGATTCCTCTGTGCCATTGCTGGTCTATTATCATATGGGCGGCGGCGTGGTTGGCGACCTTGAAACCTGCAATGCATGGTGCTCGATCCTTGCTTCCGTCACCAAAGGCCCGGTCCTGTCGGTCGACTATCGTTTGGCCCCACAGCACAAGTTTCCGGCTGGTATCGATGACTGTATCGCCGCGTACGAATGGGGCGTGCGCAATGCCGGCAAGTATGGTGCGCCCGAAGGCATGGCGGCCGTGGGCGGGGACAGTATGGGTGGCAATTTCTCGGCCATCATCTCTCAGGAGATGCAACGCGAACACAAGCCACTGCCCGTCTATCAATTGCTGATCTATCCGGCCGTGGACATGGTCGAGGAATTCCCGTCGCGCACCGAGTTCGGAGAAACCTTCTCTCTCAGCACAGACACGATGAACTGGTTCATGGAGCAATACCTGCCGGACGATTTCGACATGTCCGATCCGCTCCTGTCGCCGGGGCAGACCGCCGAGCTGGAAGGGTTGCCCCCAGCGATCGTCATTACGGCGGGGCATGATCCATTGTGCGATGAGGGCGATGACTATGCCAAGCGCCTCAAAAGTGCGGGCGTGAAGGTCACTCACAAGCGCTATGATACGCTACCTCATGCCTTCACGGCCTTTTCCGGTTTCTCGCCGGGCTCTCGCAAGGCATGTCTGGAAATCGCCAACATGGTGAAAGACCTCGTCTCAAAATTATGAAGGCCCTCGTCTGTAATACGGTAACGGACGATTATTCTGGACTGTCGGTTCAGGATGTTCCAGTGCCCGTGGTCGGGAAAGGGGAAGTGCTGGTGCGCGTAAAGGCAGCCAGCGTGAACTTCCCAGACCTGCTGATGAGTCAGGGCCGGTACCAGATGAAACCGGAGTTGCCCTTCACCCAGGGCATGGAATGCGCCGGAATCGTCGAAACCGTTGGAGAGGGCGTCTCCGCGTTTTCACCGGGTGACCGGGTGGTCGGCGGCAACAAGACTGGAGCCTTCGCAGAATTTGCGTTGCTGCCCGCCTCCAGCCTGTCTCTTGTGCCGGACAATATGGGATTTGCGGAGGCGGCAGCCTATCCTGCAGCCTATCTGACCGCCTATGTCGCGCTCGTGCGGCGGGCCAATTTGCAGCCCGGTGAGACATTGCTCGTGCACGGCGCAAGCGGCGGCGTGGGTATGGCGGCCGTCGATGTCGGAAAGCTGCTCGGCGCAACCGTGATTGCGACGTCTGCATCAGACGCCAAATTGGACAAGGTCATCGCGCATGGAGCAGACTATGCCATCAACGTGGCGCAAGGCTTTCGCGACAAGGTGAAAACGCTCACAGGCGGACGCGGAGCAGATGTCATCTTCGACCCGGTTGGCGGCGATGTGTTTGACGAGAGCGTTCGCTGTATCGCATTTGATGGACGTTTGCTCGTGGTCGGGTTCACGTCCGGGCGCATCCCGGAAGTCAAAGCGAACATGCCCCTGATAAAGGGGTTCTCCGTGGTCGGCGTACGGGCCGGGGAGTATGGCCGTCGCTTTCCGGAGCGCGGCAAGGAGAATATGGAAGCAATTTGGAAATGGGCAGCAGAGGGCAAGACCCGGCCGCGTATTCATGCCGAGCTTCCATTGGAAAACTGGCGGGAAGCCTACCGCTTGCTCACTGATCGCGAGGTTGTGGGCAAAGTGGTCATCAAGCCCTGAATAGAAAATAAAAGAGGAAACGAAGATATGTCGACACTCCCTGAAAAAGGCCTGCAACTACGCTCGCTGATCAAGCCGGAAGGCGAACTTGAACTGTCCCTGGTTGAGGTAGACCTACCAACGCCCGGACCCGGCGATGTGATCATCAAGGTCGAGGCGACCCCGATCAATCCATCCGATCTCGGCCTGCTGATTGGTGCAGGAGATATCCGCACGGCGGTACAGAGTGGCACGGCGGATCGCCCAGTCATCACGGCAAAAGTACCCGAAGCTGGTCTGCGTGCGATGAAGGCCCGGATCGGTCAGTCACTTGGTGTTGGAAATGAAGGTGCCGGTACGGTTGTCGCCGCAGGCGAGTCCGAAGCGGCGCAAGCCTTGCTCGGCAAGCGCGTTACGGGCCTTGGTGGTGAATTCTACTCCGAATACCGCATGCTGAATGCCGCCCAGGTCATGGAGCTGCCGGAAGGTGCTACGGCAGAGCAGGGCGCCTCCTGCTATGTGAATCCGCTTACGGCACTGTCTTTCGTCGAGACCATGCGCGAAATGGGTCATGAATCCCTCGTGCATACGGCCGCTGCATCCAATCTCGGCCAGATGCTGAACAAGATCTGTATCAAGGATGGCGTGCCGCTGGTGAACATCGTCCGCAAGGAAGAGCAGGCCGAAATCCTGCGTGATATCGGCGCCAAACATATCGTCAATTCCACGTCGCCAACCTTTATGGAAGACTTGATCGCGGCGCTGATGGAAACCGGTGCGACGCTCGGCTTTGATGCGATTGGCGGCGGTCCACTCGCCGGGCAATTGCTCATTGCAATGGAGGCGGCCGCCAGCCGCAAGATGAAGGAATACTCGCGTTATGGCTCCGGCCAGCAGACGCAGGTCTTTATCTATGGCCGGCTCGACATGTCACCGACCCAAGTGCCTCCGGGCGTGGGGTTTGCGTGGAACCTTAGCGGATATCTGCTGACGCCCTTCCTTCAGAAGGCCGGCAAGGAAGTCCGCGCCCGCATGTACAAGCGTGTGATGGATGAGCTGACGACCACGTTCGCCAGCCATTACACCAAGCGCATCTCGCTCGCTGAGGCGCTTAACCTTGAAACGCTGAAAGCCTATGACGCCAAGGCGACTGGCGAGAAATACCTGATCACGCCGAACTGATAATATCCCAATGGTTGTATGACTCATCCCCCTTTGGTAGTTTGTAATAGTATTACCAAAGGGGGTCGCATGGGTCAAAGAGTCTGGGTAACTGTTGCGTTCGCACTGACAGTAGGATTTGGAACGGGTTTATATGCCGGGCCATACTTTGTCTCGTCATCTGAGACTGACGGCAATTCATTCGATCTGTCCTCCTTGCCTGACGAACTCCGGCAGAAGCATCGCGATCCAGACTATTTGCTATCCGAGATCAAGAATTACGAGCTCATGAAGGAAGCTTTGGCTCGTCTGGAGGCTGAGCAGTCGAGCCAGGAAAGTCTTGTTCTACCAGAAGGGATGACATCGGTTCCACTTGGGCAGCTCTACCTGCCCGACGACGAGGTTCATTGGCCGGAAGACGTCAGCGGAGACGTGGGCGCAGCACTGGACGCTGCCAAAAATGGGTGGGTCATCCTGAACTATTGGGCGAGTTGGTGCGCGCCCTGTGTACATGAGTTACCGGAAATGGGAGAGGCAGCGCCTTTATATGCTAAGAGGGGCGTCACGCTGATTGCTGTGAATACTGACCCGACTCAGACAGATTCAAGGGACTCTATCCGCGCCCTCTTTAGTGACCGCAATGTCGATCATCTTGAGCCGCTGATTGCAGAGGGTGAGGGTCTGGAGTCACTTCTGGCTGCGAGCGGCCAATCGAAATCGAAGCTTAGTTTGCCTACAAATATTGTGTTCGCGCCGGGCGGAATTCCCTACGCCATGTTTCAGGGCGGAGATACGAAAGCAACCGAAGCTTGGACAGCACCGGAAACTTTGGAGTTCCTGGAGATTATAGTCAGGGCAGACTAGCCGATCCTGTCATGCGTGATGCGTATGGCATGATCGGAATCTTTCAGGACGACAATGTCGGCTGTTTGCTTCAGCGGCGCGATATGGTCGCGCAAATTGGGCAGATTGATGCGGTCCCAGACGGATTTTGCAAACTCGAGAAGTTCAGGTTCCGTCATGTGAAGAAAGTTTGCATAAAAAGAACTCGGGTCAGTCTCTGCCGCGCGCCAGAGGCGATGGAAGCGTTCCGTATACCAAGTCAGCAAGTCGTCTTCTGATGCATCGAGATACACAAGATAGTCCGGCTCCCGCGCAGGACGCGGAGGCGGCGACAATGGCTGGAAGCCAAGGCCTTCGAGGATCAGTATATCGGGCTGTGCAATGGTTCGCGTCATGCCCGGGTCGACGTCGTAGGTGACATGGCTATAGCCGGGAAAGTCGGCTGTGCCGGTTGAGAGGGCGGCGATTGCGTCACCCAATGCCTCGGCATTGTAAGTTTCTGGAAAGCCCTTGCGGAGTGTCAGGCCGCGTTCTTCCAGGATTGTGTTCGGATAGAGAAACCCGTCCGTCGACACGGTTTCCACCGCATGTGCCTCGGCCAGGACTGCAGCAACCTGGTTGGCCAGAGTCGTCTTGCCCGAGGCAACCGAGCCAGTCAGGCCAATGACGACGCCCTCATGGCGACCCGAAACTCCGGACAGGCGTTCCCCCAATGCGGTAATGCCGAGGGCATGTTCTTTAGATCGGGTCGTCATGAGGCGTGAGGCTCCGGGCGGCGATTGCGTGCCCGAAGCCTAGTGTTGCGTGCGCGACTGTCCAGCCTGAAAGGCGTCAAACGGTGCGCTTGGCCTTGTCTTGTGCATTGGTGGCTTCAATCGCGTCTCGGGCGGCTTGCCATTCGGCGTCGCCCCACGCCGTCAGTTGAGCGAAGTTTCCACCGGATGCATTGTACATCGCTCCGTCGATCGCGATGGTTTGTCCATTCACATATTCCGCGCCAGACGCCATCAGGAACACGGCCAAGTTCACCAGTTCATGCATCTCGCCAACGCGGCCCATCGGATTGGCGGCGCCGGAATCCATGCGCTTGGCGCCTTCGGCATCCGGAGCCAGCCGCTTCGACATACCTTCCGTCGGGAAGGGGCCCGGCGCAATGGCGTTGAAACGGAGGCCGTAGCGCCCCCATTCCACGGCGAGGCTCTGCGTCATCGTGTTGACGGCTGCCTTTGACATGGCCGACGGCACCACGAATGGCCCACCATTCCAGACCCAAGTCGTCAGGATTGAACAGACGCTGCCCTTTTGACCCTCCTTGATCCAGCGTTTGCCGATGTCGTGGGTCATGCAGAAGGTGCCGCGGAATACGATATTGGAAATCGCATCGAAGCCCCGGATTGAGAGATCTTCGGTCCGGCTGATGAAATTGCCAGCGGCATTGTTGATGAGGCCGGTCAGCGCGCCGTGCTTGGCCCAGATATGATCATTCGTGTCGGTGATGGCTTCCGCCACGCGGATGTCGCAGGCATGTGGCACGACCTTGCCGCCATGCTTGTCCATCAGTTCACCTGCGGTGTCTTCGCAGACCTGTCCACGCCGTCCGCAGATATGCACTTCCGCGCCAAGCTTCAGGAAACCTTCGGCCATTTCCTTGCCGAGTCCCGTGCCGCCGCCTGTTACCAGAATGCGTTCCCCGGCCATCAGGCCGTCGCGAAACATTAGTTTTGTCATGTCCATTGAATTCCTCCCGGTTTGTTTTTCTGATATGAGTATAAGTCGGCTGAGCGGGGAGGCACCCATGAATCGTGCATTGGCTATCGTTGCCGTCGCGGCATTTGCTGCGGGTACAGCCCGGGCGGGGCCGCTCGACGTTTTCGGCACTTTTGTGACGCAGGAAGAAAATTCCCACATCCGGATTTCCGATTGCGGGGACGGAACGCCTTGCGGCGTCATCGTCTGGATCGATCCGGCGAGTGTGTCTGGCGACGCGACCCCCGAAACGGCGACCGATGCCAAGGGCGCAAAAATCCTTGGCCTGACTATGCTTGAAGGGTTCAAGCAAAAAGCCAAAGGCTGGACAGGCGGCACGATATACAATCCGAAGGAAGGCAAGACCTACGGGTCCAAGATCAAATTGCTGGCCGATGGTGTACTGGAAGTGAAGGGCTGCATCGGCCCGATCTGCCAGACGCAGCATTGGGCGCCGGTTGAATCTACTTCCGGAATGGCAGACTGACGAGTCGCCACAGGACCCATATAGGGATCACCACCGCCGCACCCGCCAGGGCTGGTTTCCAGAAATTGCGCACTGCCCAGCCAAGCGCCGCCATGGTCGTGCTTGCAACATTTGCGATGGCCGCGCCCATGTCGACGTCCGGATTGGACGGATTGAACTGGGACGCCAGCACGAAGAAGCCGACCAGAATGCAAAGGCCGAGCAGCTTCAGCGATCCCCAGACCGAGATGCCGAACAATCGCGCGAGCAAGGAGCGTGGAGGCGCTTTGACCGGTGCGCGGGGCGGCAAAGGCTCCGGCACCGGCTCAACTGTCACTTCCGGTAGTTCTGAGTTGGGATCTGTCGACATAGTATATGGTGGGGCCTGTTAGTCGTTGGCCGCCTGCTTCTGGATTTCAACCTGGTGCGGATAGGGTATCGAGATGCCTTCCCGGTCAAAGGCTTCCTTGACTGCCTTCATGAGGTGGAATTTGACGTCCCAGACATCGGCCGCTTTCACCCAGCTGCGTGTGGCAATGTCGACCGAACTGTCTCCAAGATTAACAACCTTCACGAAGGGTTCCGGATCCCGGAAGATACGGTCATCTGCTTCAATCACCTGTTTGATGACGGCGATGGCCTTGTCCATGTCGTCATCATAGTCGATGCCAAAGGTCACATCGGCGCGGCGGGTGTCGTATCCGGAATAGTTCTCGATGACGCCATCAATGGCCTGACTGTTTGGCACGAGGACTTTCACATTGTCGACTGTGGCCAGCACGGTCTGGAACAGATTGATGTCTTTGACGGTGCCGGCAACGCCAGCGGCCTCGATATAGTCGCCGAGCTTGTAGGGGCGAAACAACATGATCATGACGCCTGACGCGATATTGCCGAGGGCGCCCTGCATGGACAGGCCAATGGCAAGGGTCAGCGCGCCGAGTACGGCGACGAAGCTGGTGGCCTGAACCCCGAAGACCTGCAGCACGGCAATCAGCACAGCAGCGGTGATGGCCCACCGGACAAGAGAGGCAAAGAAATTGCCGAGCGTATCGTCAATGCCTTCGCGCTTCAGCGCTGCGCTACGAACGAGGCCCGCCAACCAGCCGGCGATGCGCAGACCGATAATCAGGACCAGCAAAGCGCCAAGTACTTTCACGCCGAATGAAATGATGAAGGGGCTGTATTCGCTCCAGAGCGCGGCTGCAGTCAGCTCTTCAGGCATGGAGGTCTCCTTTTTATTGTCAGGGCAGGCTAGTCTTCAGTCTCTGTAATGTCTGATTGTGACGCGTGTTCCGGTCTCGACTCAGCAGGTGGCCGGTAAGCCATGTTGACCTGATGCGGGAAGGGGATGGTGATCCCTTCACGATCAAAGGCTTCCTTGACGGCCTTTGTGATGTCGGCGCGGACCTGAACGAATTCGGGCGTCGCCACAAAAGCGCGCAGGCGCAGCCGAACGCTCCAGTCAGCAAGCGTATGCACGCCGACCCAGGTTTCATCCTTGGCCAGAATACGCGGATGCTCATTGGTCGTGTCCAGCAGGGTTTTGAGCGCATGATCCATATTGTCGTCATAGGAAATGTCAAAGTAGAGATCGAAGCGACGACGTGTCTGGCGTGTGTGATTGACCAGCGGATCGCCCCAGACCTTGTCATTGGTGACCGAGACGATCTTGTTGTCGATTTGTTTGAACGTCGTGCGGAAGGGCGTGATGTCTGTGATTTCGCCGTCCATGCCTGCCAGGGTGACGAAATCACCAATTCGGAACGGCCTGAAAATGGCCAACATGACTCCGGCCGCAACCGCCTTCAGCGTGTCCTGAAGCGCGAGGCCAATGGCCAACGCTGCGCCGCCCAGCAGCGCCGCCAACGATGCCGTCGGGAAGCCGAGTTGGGTCAGTGCCAATACGATCGCAACGGCGAAGATCAGATATTTCAGGAGCGAAGCGGAGAAGGCAAACAGCGTATCATCGGCCCCGTGACGCATATGAGCCTGATTGCCCATTTTCCGCATTGATCGGGCAACCCAGTTCGCAAAGGTCACCGCAATGATCAGGATCGCGACCGCAGCGAAGGCGCCTGGTCCGCGCTTGTCTATGATCGCTTCCCAGTCATAGCCCGCGAGCCCAAGGGGCAGGGGAGACATGAAAATCAAAGCGAAAACGCGAGAGACTGAACTGGCAATATCCCAACTCGATCCCTCGAATGATTTGTCCTTGGCGGTCACGCGCTTCCCAAAGGCGGTAATGATGCGTTTGACCATGCCCGAAAGAAACCAGATCAGGATACAGGCGAGGACAACGGCGCCCCACTTCTCCATGAATGGCCAAGAACTTGCCAGCCAGACAGGCCAGTCTGTGGTGTCGATATCGGGCAGGGCGATTGTGGTGAAATCCATAAAGTGGCCGGGCTCGTTGTTTCTATGGGCAAAAGAGCGTCAGTTTGCGCCGCTTGTCCAGTTTGCTCAGGCGGGTATGACTGATCCGTCGGCACCCCGAAAGAGGCGCAAGCAGAGAATGAGGGTAAGCACCCCTGCGCTGATAATGGCGAGCCAGTTCATCTCCGTCACATACCAATTGTTCAGGACGATCCCGATCATGCCCCAGCCCAGGGCAATGAAATACCACCAACTGCGGCTAACATAGCGGGCGAACATCCACGCCGAAATGCTGGCGGTCACCAGCGTGATCCAGAGCATTTGCCACGGAAAATCAGTCGCCCCGAGGCTCGAGAAGCTGCGCAGGGTCAAGGGAACAGAGATCGCGATGGCGACGGTAATCCAGCCAGACAGCATGGCGGCGGTAAGATCTGCGAGAGCTTTCTTGGGACTCCAGCCAGTTTCACGCAAACGGTCCATGCGAAATGCTGCCGTCCATACGGCAATGGCGATTGGAAAAAGGAGCAGGAAATCCAGGGGTTGAGACGCGATCAGCTGCGCACTGATCATCCAGACGATGTTGAACGCACCAGCCCAGGCAAGGGGTACCGCAATTCGCTCCATCCAGGGCTCGCGGGCACGCCAGTAGGAAATGCCGAACAGCAAATAGGCGAGGAAAATCACGCTCCAGATTGAAAAGAACGCCGGCAAGGGCTGTTCCGGAAGCGTCATGTCACGAGTGGCGTTTCCAATCGGTGTGCCAATGCCCAGTGCAGGCGCGAGCGCGCCGGACAGGGGCTGAAGCACGCCGAGAAGAATCACGATCAGGGGCAAAAATGTTTTCATGTTTTCCATATGAGCTGAATTTCAAATGGGGCAAATCCGCGGCGTGTGAAAAAAGTGGGATGCAGGCTGGCGTTTTCACGTTATACGCCCCGATCTCTGCGGAGACTCACAAGAGGAATTTGCTTATGGCAAGGACACCTGCGGCCAAGAAGGCCCCTGCAAAACCGGCCGCCAAGAAGGCGACCACCACGGCCAAGACGGCCACCAAGAAGCCTGCTGCCAAGACGGCCGCTGCGAAGAAGCCAGTTGCTCGCAAGGCAGCTGCGCCGAAAGCCGCCCCAAAGGCGACGGCTGCAAAGACGCCAACCACGGTGACGATGCGCCAGCTGTCGGCAGAAATGGCTGAGGCTCATGGTCTGACCAAGAAGCAGTCGGAAGAAATCTTCTCCGACCTGGCTGATCGGATCACCAAGCGCCTGAAGAAAGGCGAACGTTTCCGTCTGAACGGTCTCGGCACGCTGGAAGTGCGCAAGCGCCCGGCACGCATGGGCCGCAACCCGGCAACGGGTGAATCCATCAAGATCAAGGCGTCGAAGAAAGTTGCTTTCCGCGTCTCCAAGGAACTGAAAGAGTCCGTTTAAGGACTTTCGGTTTCACTATGTTTCGAAAGGGCCGGGTGCATGTCATCCGGCCTTTTTTATTCTTGCAGCATTGCCTCCAGAGTCTCCAAACGGTCCGCCTCGTTTGCGGGCTTGTCCCAGCGGATGCGGTTGATACGCGGAAAGCGCATGGCGATGCCGGATTTGTGACGGGCCGAGCGCTGCAGGCCTTCAAAGGCCACTTCCAGAACAAGTGATGGCGTCACGGAGCGCACAGGTCCGAAACGCTCGACCGTGTTGTCACGGACGAATTTGTCGAGCTGTTTCAGCTCCTCGTCGGTAAAACCGAAATAGGCCTTGCCAACGGGCGTCAGCCGATCCTCGCCGTCTTCATCGCGCCAGACGGCGAAGGTGAAATCGGAATAGAAACTGGAGCGGCGGCCGTGGCCGCGTTGCGCATACAGCAAGACCGCATCGACGAGCCAGGGGTCTCGCTTCCATTTATACCAATGCCCCTTGACGCGGCCGGGCACATAGGGGCTGTCCCAGCGTTTCAGCATCAGGCCTTCGATCTCCGGGGCAGGGGGCTCCATGCGGTGCGCGTCCAGCGCCGTCAGGTCGGTAACGGGCACGAGCGGCGACAGGTCAAAGCGTGGGCTGGCCGTTTTCGCGATGAAATCTTCCAGGCGTTCCCGGCGTTCGCGAAAGCTCAGGGGGCGGATATCTTCGTCTCCAGCCTGCAGTAGGTCATAGGCGCGGAGGAAGGCCGGGCGCGCATCCATCTGCTTTTTCGAGACGGTCTTGCGGTTCAGTCTCTGCTGCAACTCATTGAACGGCGCGACGCTATGCCCATCCTCCCCGCGCACCAGCAATTCGCCATCCAGCGTGCCTTCAAAACTCATTGCGGCCAGCACATCCGGAAAAGTATGGGAGATGTCGTCTCCCGTGCGGGTATAGATCCGCCGCACGCCGCCTTCGCTGCTGGCCTGCACACGGATGCCGTCATATTTCCATTCGGCGGCAAAGGCGTCGGCTGTGATCAGGGCCGGGTCCACCGCATCGGGATTATCGCGCTCGGCTTTCGGCACCAACGGATGCGCCAGCATGACCGGTCGGAAGGGCGCCTTGATGTCCGGCTCGGGGCGGCCGGTCTTGCCTTCGAGCCAGGCGAACAGGCTCTCATAGGGCGGGGCGAGGCCGTGCCAGATCTCCTCGATCTCGGTCACGTCCACGCTGCCGAAATCCGCGAGCGCCAGTTTGGCAAGCCGGGCGGAGACGCCGATGCGCAGGCCGCCCGTGATCAGTTTGAGCAGCGCCCAGCGGCCGGTCGGGTCCAGCCCGTCGAGCCAGTTGGCGACCAGTCTCTGCGCCTCGGGCCGTGTCACGCCGTCCAGCGCTTCGACAATCTCGGCCAGCGGCGGCGGGCGGTTCGCGCGCCGCTCGCCCGGCCAGACGAGGCTGACGGTTTCGGCCATGTCGCCGACATAGTCATAGGACAGGCGGAACAGTTCGGGGTCCATCCGGTCGGTGACCAGTTCGCGGATCGCGGCGGGCTTGATGCTCTTCAGGTCGAGGTCGCCGGTCAGCGCGCCGAGGGCATAGCCGCGGTCGGGGTCTGGCGCGCTGCGAAAATAGGATACGATCAGGCGTAGCTTGCCGTTACGCGAAGGCGTTAGGACAAGTCGGTCAAGAAGTTCTGCGAAGGCCTGCATGCGCCTAAGATAGAGCCGCCGCGCCAAGAATCCATCTAGGGGAGTCCTCCATGAGCCTGAAACTGCACCACCTCAACGCCTCGCGCTCGCAGCGCATTGTCTGGCTGCTGCTCGAACTCGGCGTGCCGCACGAGATTGTCCACCATAGCCGCGCCCCGGAAACTCGGCTGGCCCCGGCGGCGCTGCTCGCCATTCACCCGATGGGCAAGTCGCCCCTGCTGGAAGATGGCGACACGGTGATCGCGGAGACCGGCGCGATTGCCGAATATTTGCTGGCCAGACACGACCCGGACCACACGCTACACCCGCGCGCGGACTCGGCTGATTTCCCGCGCTACCTGGAATGGGTCCATGCCGCCGAGGGCGCGATCTTCCTGCCGGGCCTGTTCCGCTTCTACCTGATGAATGCGGGCCTGCTGGACACGCCGCTGGCCGCCTCCATGGAGGCCGAACAGGCCAAGGCGATGAAGACGATCGAGGGGCACCTGGCCAAACATGCCTATTTCGCCGGCGACAGCTTCACCGCCGCCGATTGCCTGATGGCGTTCCAGGTCCAGTCCGCCGCGGCCATGGGCGCGCTGAAAGCCTTGCCCGCGACCAGGGCCTGGCTGGAAAAAGTGCAGGCGCGCCCGGCCTACAAGGCGATGCTGGACGTGGGGGTCTAGGGTCAATTCTCCCCTACCTGCGGAGGAGTGGGGCGATTGCCATGCAATCGCGATCCCCCTCTAGCTCCCCCTTTGCAAGGGGGAGAACGGCCCCTCAAGCAAGGCGACTGCTGTCTGCGATCCTCCCCCTGCAAGGGGGAGGACAGGTGGGGGTCTGCGGTGTTCCCGCCAGCAGTCAAAGCCGGACTGGCGCGCGCCATCCGGGTATCTCGTAGTCGGCCCCTCACAGAGCCGTCGGCGCAGCGGGCGCCGTGGCGCTCCGCCTGATGATTTGGAATGGCTACGGAATGGAGCGTTACCGCCCGCCGCGCCGGACAGGAGTTTCGGCGAGCACCCTCATGGGGCCCATGGTCCCGGGTCTTCGTTACCGGCGCCGCGCGAACGATTCCACCGTGCTTTCACACGCATGGCTCATCCGGGGATTTCTCCCGTGCGACCGGACGAGGCGGATTTCCAACCGAGCTTCCTCGGCTCACCCTGGCCTGACCTGCCTAGGCGCGCATCGGACCGTCGCCCCAACCCGCACCATCCTGACCCTGCCCCACACAACCAGAACGGTACCTGATCCGGCTCCTGTGAGAACAGATGCTTAGTATGGGGCGGGGAGTTCTCAGACGGATAGGGAGCGCAAAATCCCAGCTCCGAAGATACCTGCGAAGGCAGGTATCCATCTCCTGAAGCTGCCTCATGTGCATGGGTAGAAGTCCCGAGATGGACCCCTGCCTGCGCAGGGGTCATCGGAGGAGAATGATCTCTATCCCACAAACCGTATCCTCGGCGCATGCCGGCGTCTCCTGCCGAAGCCAGACGGAGCCTGCCGGACGAGACTCCGGCATGCGCCGGAGAGGCGAAACAACCTCTCAACTCACCCCATCTCTTCCTCATAGCCGACCATGCGCAGCGGCTTGGCGCGGCGGCCTTCGAGTTCGGCCCAGCGGACGAGGGCGTCTTCGCGGCCATAGGTGATCCAGAGTTCCTGCGGGTCGACTTCGCGGACCGTGTCGGTCAGCTCATCCCAGTCGGCATGGTCGGAGATGACCAGCGGCAGTTCGACGCCGCGCTGTTTGGCGCGCTGTTTCACGCTCATCCAGCCGGACGCAAAGCCGATGACCGGATCGGGGAAGCGCTGGGCCCATTTGCCTTCAAAGGCGCCGGGCGGGGCGACAATGATCTCGCCCCGGAACACTTCGCGCGCCGATTTTGACATGTCGTCCAGCGTCGCCGGGCGCAGCTCGCCAAGGCTGACGCCCGCGGCCTCATAGACCTTGCAGAGCTTTTCCAGGCTGCCATGAATATAGATCGGCCGGTCATGGCCCGCCATGCGCAGGTGCTTGATGACGCGCTGGGCCTTTCCCAGCGAGTAGGCGCCAATGCAATGGGTGCGGTCCGGATTGTCTGCGACCGAGCGCATCAGACGGTCAATCTCGTGTTCCGTGGGCGGATGGCGGAAGACAGGCAGGCCGAAGGTCGCCTCGGAAATGAAGACATGCGTGTTCTCGACCGGTTCGAACTGGGGACAGGTCGGATCCCAGCGGCGTTTGTAGTCGCCGGTAAAGACCATGCGCAGGCCCTTGTGCTCGACCACGACCTGCGACGAGCCGAGGATGTGGCCCGCCGGGGAGAGCCAGACCGTGACGCCATTGATCTCGATCGCCTCGCCATATTCGACCGCTTGTGTCTGCTTGGCGAAACTGTCGCCATAACGCGCGGCCATGATGGACAGCGTGTGGGGATGGGCGAGCACTTTGCCATGGCCGCCGCGCGCATGATCGGAATGGCCGTGGCTGATGACGGCCCGGTCCACCGCGCCGCGCACAGGGTCCAGATAGAAATCGCCCGGCGGGCAATAGAGGCCTTTGGGGGTCGGGTGGAGCAGGAGGTCTGGCCGCAGCATGCCTGTAATGTAGGCGGTGTGGCCGAACGGGGAAGGGGCTGGGTGTGGCCTCTTCCGAAATGCCGGCAGCTGGGGTAGGCGACGGGGTCGCAATTCAGACGTCCGGGAGTCCCTCATGCAGATCGGCATCGATTTCGGAACATCGAACACATCGATTGGATATTCCGGGCCACAGGGCATCCGCCTGATCGAGTTGGAGCCGGACGCGACGTCGATTCCGACAGCGGTGTTTTATGGGCTGGCCTCCGGAGAGTATGCCATCGGGGCCGAAGCCGTGGCGGCCTATGAAACGGGCGAGGAAGGCCGGCTGATGCGGTCGATCAAGTCCGTGCTCGGCTCGTCCCTGATTGATGAGACGACCGATGTTGGCCGCCGTCGCTTGCCGTTCCGGGACGTGATCGCGCATTTCCTGCGCCGGGTGATCGCCCGGGCGGAAGCCGAGACAGGCGAGCGGGTGGAGTCAGTCGTGCAGGGGCGACCGGTCTCGTTCAATGACCGGGATGCCGACCTTGACCGACGCGCGCAGGCGATCCTGGAATCCTGTCTGCGTGATGCTGGCGTGGCGCATGTGGAGTTCCTCGATGAGCCGGTGGCGGCGGCACGTTCGGTGAGCTTTCCGAGCGGTCGGGAAAAGCTGGTCTTCGTCGTGGATATCGGCGGCGGTACATCGGATTTCTCGGTCGTGCGCATCGCGCCGGACAATGACGGTTTTGATGTGCTGGGCAGTACCGGCCTTTATGTGGGCGGCAATGATTTCGACCAGAAGCTGAGCTTTTTCGAGCTGTCGCGGCTGCTCGGGCACGGCGAGACGCTGGAGCTGAACGGCTTGCCGGTGCCGTCTGCGCCGTATTCGATCCTGTCGGACTGGAAAAGCCTGAACAAGCTCTATGCCCGGGACGTGCAGAAGCGGATCGGCTGGATGGTGCAGAACAGCCCGAACAGCCGGGCGATCCGGGCCTTCGACCATCTTGTGCGCCACCATGAAGGCCACGCCTATGCGAAGCGGACCGAACAGATCAAGATTGACCTGAGCGACACCGACCAACAGGCTTTCGTCTATGACACTCCCGATTTGCGGCTGGAGCGTGTGGTAGAGCGCCAGGCGTTCGAGGGCCTGATTGACGAAGCCGTGTCACAGATGGATGCGGTGGCAGTGGATTGCCTGGACAAGGCGGGTGTGTCACCGGACCGGATCACCGACATTGTCATGGTGGGCGGGTCGACCTTCATTCCGCTGGTGCAGGCCCGGTTGGCGGGGCGGTTTGGCAATGCTGTGATCTCTGAGAGTGACCGCTTCGGCGCCGTTGCCAAGGGCCTGGCGGTACATGGGCAGCGCAATCTATGACAGGCGTGTGCAAAAGGTCGGCCTTTCGCCCGGGATGATCAGGCAGCGATAAAGGGCCGGCCCGCTTTTCAGAAACAGGAAGTCGTCATTGACGTGTTCCAGGTCAAACCCTGCATCCAGCAGATCCTGAAGAGGTGCCCTGTCGGACAGGATCGCGGTTGAAGTGACGGACGGAGCGGTCGCAGGCATTTGGGTGCATGCACAAAGCGCCAGCGCAGCAGCGGTCAATGAGGCGAGGACGGAAGCACGTAACTTCATGTTGTTTCCTTCTCCAGACGATTTCGATTTCCCGCTATGATAGTGCACTGTGCGCTTAAAGGAAGAAGTTTCGAAAAACATATCCAAACTGAGTCGAAAGCTGTCCCGCCACACTTGCGACACGGTCATCTGTGCATAAAGTCAGGCCGATCCAGAGGAGAATCACGCATGCGCGCAATCCGGAAATGTCTCGTATCCCTGTCTGCGCTGGCTGTGCTGGCCACGCCTGCTCTGGCTGAAGAGGGCGGATCGACACAGGCGCTGGATGATGCGCTGGCGGCCGGCTACAAGGCCGGGTTCATCTGCTCGTCCACCTTCAATGCGGGGCAGACGCTGGAGGAAATCCGCCAGAACGAGTTGTCGGGCATTTATCCCGACTACCAGCGCAGCTTCGACAAGCTGCCGGACGCGATGATCGACCCTGTGCGCAAGCTGGTTTCGGTGACCTATTCCAACACGATGCCGCCGCGCATGGCGGCCTGGCGTCCCGGTTTCGGCTGTACCCAGCTGCCGGTGGGCGCAGAAGAGGGCGCACTGAACTTCCTGCCGCGCTTTGCCGCCTGGCCGGACTTCACCGGCGAGGACCGGGGCAGTGCCATTGGCTCGAACGTGAAGGTGCAGCTGCGCATCGAAGAGGCCGAACGGCTGGAAGCGCCGGTCTCGTTTGCTTTCGACGAGCGTAGCTATGGCAATGGCACACGCACCAGCGCCGTGGTTGTCGTGAAGGACGGACAGGTCGTGGCCGAGCGCTATGCTCGCGGCATTGATCATGAGACGCCGCAGCGGACCTGGTCGGTGGCAAAATCGATTTCTGCGACGATCCTCGGTGCGGCGCGCCGGAACGGGCATATCGATCTTGATTACCCGGCCGTCATCGCCGACTGGAACAATGGCGCGGACCCGCGCCGCGAGATCACGTTGCGCGACCTGCTGCAGATGGCGAGCGGGCTCGACAGTGGTGAAACCGGTTCGCGCACGGACCGGATCTATTTCGGCGGCGGACGCGTGGTCGATCAGGCCGCCTCGAAAGTTATGGAAGCCAAGCCGGGCACGCGGTTCAAGTATTCCAACAATGACACGCTGATCGCGATGCGCTCATTCCGGGAATCTCTGGGCGCGGATGATTCCTATCATCGCTTCCCGTATGAAAAACTGCTGCACAAGATCGGGGCAGTTCACACGACGCTGGAAGTGGACTGGAATGGTGACTTCGTCTCGTCCAGCCAGGTCTGGTCTACGGCGCGCGACCTCGCCCGGGTCGGCCAGCTCTACCTGCAGGACGGTGTGTGGGGCAATGAGCGCCTGCTGCCGGAAGGCTGGGCACAATTCGTTTCGGCCCCCGGACCAGCACAGCCAACCAGCGGACCCGGCTATGGTGCGCAATTCTGGCTGATGAATAATGCCGAGGGTATTCCGGCGGGCACCTATTACATGGCGGGCAATCGCGGCCAGTATGTCGTGATCGTGCCAAGCATGAACGCCGTCATTGTGCGGCGCGGCTTTGATGTGATTGGCGGGGCGCGGTTTGATATCAACGCGTTCACGCGCGACGTGCTGCTCAGCCTGCAGGCGGCCGAGGATGCCCGCGCTGAAGAAGCGGCCCAGCGCGAGCAGATCGAGTTGGAAATCCAGGCCACAATCGATGCGCGCCGGGCCCGTTCTGATCGTGCGAAGGATGCCATCCGCGCAGAAATCCTCGAAAAGTACGGCCTCGAGGAATAGCGCCTATCTGGAGCCGGTCCCGGAATTCGGGATCGGCGTCAGGTTCGAGATGAGCTGCCGGTCGGACTGGCTGAAGCTTTTCATCATGGCGGAGCCTTCGACGGTCACATCAAGACTGGCCACATGGGTGCGACCATCCGGGGCGCGGTCGCACGCGACTTTCATTTCGAACTGTTTGATCTTCGCGACAGGCATTGGCTTGAACGGCTTTTCCGCCACCATTTCATAATTGAGGATGCCGGGGGCAGTTTTGTCCACGACGACTTTTCCGATGAGGTGCTTATAGACCTTGTCCATGTCATCTGGCTCTGCGCCGGGCTTTGGCCGAAAGCTGTAGGTGGCGGTGGTGTCTGTTTCACTGACAAGCTTTGCGTCGGCGGCGGGAATGTTCTCGGCAAAATCCTGACACCAGATTTCGCCGTCCGTATTGGCTTTCATGTTTTCGACCCGCTTGGCGAAGTCTTCGCTCCAGGCTTCAGGCTCAGGTGAGATCACGCTGAGGCGCTCGCCTTCCGGCTGGCTTGGATCGACCCGCATGAGCGCGTCCACCTCGTCACTGGAAAGCGTCAGATCAAACGCATAGAGCGGGCCGTCGGCAGAGGCGGAGAGGGCTTGTTCCAGGGGTGATTGGGCAAGGGCAGGGGCCGCAAGCGCGATCAGGCTGACGGAGACGGCAAAGGAGCGGAACATGGCGGGCCTCATGATAGTTGTCTGAAAAAGAGGTTTGGCCTGAGGCAAGCTGAACGCATAGTGAAAGCAAGCCGATTACTGCAATTCTTGCGAGATTTTAATTTCAATCATGGCTGATTCCGCCGTTTCCCCATTCCTGCTGCCAGAGCCATTCGAAGCCTGGTTTGCCGGGCGTGGCTGGAAGGCGCGGCCGCACCAATTGGCGCTTGCCGAGAAGTCGCTGAGGGGCGAAAGCGCGCTGCTGATCGCGCCGACCGGCGGCGGCAAGACGCTGGCGGGCTTTCTGGGCAGCCTGATCGAACTGAGTGAGCGCAAGCGGGCGGCAAACTCTGACCGGCCTGCTTTGCACACGCTCTACATCTCTCCGCTGAAGGCGCTGGCAGCAGATGTGCAGCGCAACCTGATGGGGCCGGTCGAGGACATGGGGCTTGGCATCAGGATCGAAAGCCGGACGGGGGATACGCCTTCCCATGTGCGTCAGCGCCAGAGACGGACGCCGCCGGACATATTGCTGACCACGCCGGAACAGCTCGCGCTGTTTCTTGCCTCCGATCATGCCAAGGAATTCTTTGCCGACCTCAAATGCGTGATTGTGGACGAGATCCATGCGATGGCGGCCTCGAAGCGCGGCGACCTTTTGGCGCTCGGCCTTGCGACGCTGGCAAGCTGGGCTCCAGCCTGCCGCTTCATTGGCTTGTCTGCGACGGTGCGCGAGCCGCAATCTCTGGCCGACTGGCTGGATGTTCGCTCCGGCGCGGGGGAGGTACGTGTCCTGACCGCCGAGGGAGGTGTCTCGGCGGATGTGAATATCCTGATCTCGAAACAGCGAATTCCGTGGTCGGGGCATTCCGGGCGATTTGCCGTGCCGGAAGTGTATGAGGCCATCAAGAAGGCGACGATGACGCTCGTCTTCGTCAATACGCGCAGCCAGGCCGAACTGATGTTTCAGGAGCTGTGGCACGCCAATGAGGACGGGCTGCCGATTGCGTTGCATCATGGCTCACTCGCGCGGGAACAGCGCACCAAGGTCGAGGCGGCGATGGCGGCTGGCGCCCTGAAGGCGGTGGTCTGTACGTCCACGCTCGATCTCGGCATCGACTGGGGCGAGGTGGACCTCGTGATCCAGATGGGCGCGCCGAAAGGGGCCGCGCGCCTGATCCAGCGCATCGGCCGGGCCAATCATCGGATGGATGAAGCCAGCCGGGCCGTCCTTGTGCCAACGAACCGGTTCGAAGTGCTGGAGTGCCGTGCGGCAGAGGCAGCGGTCGAGGCCGGCGAGATTGACGGGGAAGGGGTCCGCGAGGGCTCGCTGGATGTGCTGGCGCAGCATGTCATGGGCCGGGCGTGTGGCGACGGATTCCGTCTGGAGGAACTCTATGAGGATATTATCCGAGCCGCACCCTATGTGTGGCTCGACTGGGAGACCTATGAGCGGATCGTCGATTTCGTGGCGAGCGGGGGCTATGCGCTGAAGACCTATGACCGGTTCCACCGTATTGTACGTCGCCCGGACGGGGTGTGGGTGGCGCGCACGGCGCGCGACGCGCAGGCCCACCGGATGAATGTCGGCGCAATTGTGGAATCGCCGATGCTGGCCGTGCGGCTGGCGCAATTCATCGGCAAGGAAAAGCCGGGCGAAAAGCGCAGCGTGCGGGCCGGACTCAAGCTGGGCGAGATGGAGGAGTATTTCCTCTCCACCCTGACGCCGGGCGATACATTTCTTTTCGCGGGCGAAGTGCTGCGGCTTGTCGGCGTGGACGGTATGGATGCGCTGGTCGTGCGTGCGGTCGGCGACCGACCGGCGATCCCGTCCTATAATGGCGGCAAGTTTCCGCTGACGACCTTCCTGGCCGACCGCGTTCGCAAGATGATCCATGACCCGGCGCAATGGGAGGGGTTGCCCGACCCTGTGCGCGAATGGTTCGAGGTCCAGAAGCTGAAATCCACCATTCCGCCAGCGGACCATTTGCTGGTCGAAACTTTCCCGCGCGCCGACCGGCATTACCTTGTCTGCTATCCGTTCGAGGGGCGACTGGCACACCAGACGCTGGGCATGTTGCTGACGCGGAGACTGGAGCGGATGGGCGTAAAACCCACCGGTTTCGTCGCCAGTGAGTATGCAATGGCGGTGTGGGGCATGGAGGACATGTCCGAAGTGGACATGGACGCACTGTTCCATCCGGACATGATGGGCGACGATCTTGAAAGCTGGCTCGATGAGAGCGCGCTGATGAAGCGGACCTTCGGTCATTGCGCCCAGATTTCCGGCCTGATCCACCGCAACCTTCCCGGCAAGGAGAAGAACTCACGGCAGGTGAGTTTTTCCTCCGACCTGATCTATGACGTGCTGCGCAGCCATGAGCCGGACCATATCCTGCTACAAGCCGCCCGGCAGGACGCGGCGACGGGCCTGCTCGATGTGCGCCGCCTGTCAGATGCCTTGGTGCGGATCCGTGACAAGATCGACCATCAGGCGCTCACCAAGATCAGCCCCTTCGCCGTACCCGTCATGCTGGAAATCGGCAAGGAACCGGTTTCAGGCGCATCCGTACAGGACGCCATCCTGGGCGAAGCGGAAGCCGATCTGGTCAGAGATGCTATGGGCTGACAGATTACGGCAATCGTCATTTGACCCCCGGGCCATTGCGGGCCAGATTCATGGTCCATGACTGCTGCCGCCAAGAAACCCTCTGAAACACACCTGCACCTGGCCGGGGAGCTGCTGACGCCGCTGCCGGAGGGGGCGTTGTGGTGGGCGGCCGAGCGGGTGCTGGTCGTGTCCGATCTCCATTTCGAGAAGGGGAGCGCGTTTGCGGCGCGGGGCCAGTTGTTGCCGCCCTACGATACGGCCGCGACGCTGTCACTGGTCGAGCGACTTTGTGCCGGGCTCCAGCCGAAGACCGTGATCTCGCTGGGCGACAGTTTCCACGACCGGGCGGCCGAGCTGCGCCTGCCGGAGGAATATGCGCGGCGCATTCAGGCGCTGACATCGGCGCATGACTGGGTCTGGGTAGAGGGCAATCATGATCCGGACCCGCCGGCCCATCTCGGCGGCCGCGCCAGCAAGGTGCTGCGCATCGGGGCGCTGGTCTTCCGGCACGAGCCGACGGGGGAAATCGGCGAGGTGTCCGGGCATTTGCATCCGGCCGCCAAGATCATCGGGCGGGGGCGTTCGGTACGGCGGCGCTGCTTCGCCAGCGATGGCGCGCGGCTGGTGATGCCCGCCATGGGCGCCTTTACGGGCGGATTGAACGTGCTGGATGAAGCGTTCGCACCGATCTTCCCGGAAGGGGCCATGGCCTTCGCATTGGGGCAGGACCGGGTGTTCATGGTGGCCGCCAAAAGCCTTGTGGCCGATATGCCACGCGGCGCGCGCTGGAAATTCTGAGCGGCTAATATCGTTTGTGCATCGCACAAAAGCGTGCCATATGCCGCTGTAGCAGGGCGAATAGCTGCTGCTCTCGCATTGATCGTTGCCTTTTCCGGGTTCGCGTCGAGTGCGCCAACAACCGGGATGCCGATCGAAAGCAGGCTTCCTAAAATTTAGAGCCTAACAGGGCGCGCGGACTTTTGAGTCCGCTGGGCGCCCGCACATGAAAGTATTGATTTGACACAGTTTACCGAACTCGGCCTCGCCGAGCCCGTCCTCAAGGCGATTGCTGCTGAGGGCTATACCAAGCCGACTCCGATTCAGGAGCAGGCGATCCCGACACTGCTGGAAGGCCGCGACCTTGTGGGCATTGCCCAGACCGGCACTGGCAAGACCGCAGCTTTCGTGCTGCCGCTGCTCAGCCGTATGGCGTCCAATCCTGGCCGCCCTGTCTCCAAGGCAGCCCGCATCCTGATCCTGGCGCCGACGCGTGAGCTGGCCGCCCAGATTGCCGAAAGCGTACGTGTTTATGGTAGCCAGATGAAGCTGACCACGGCGATTGTCGTGGGCGGCGTGAAGCCCGGCGGACAAGTCCGTGCGCTGGCACGCGGCGTGGACGTATTGGTGGCAACACCGGGACGCCTGCTGGACCATATGGAAACCGGCGCCGTGAATCTGAGCGGTACCGAAGCGGTCGTGCTGGATGAAGCCGATCAGATGATGGATATGGGCTTCCTGCCTGCGATCCGTAAGGTGATGAAGGCCATTCCAACGCGCCGCCAGACGCTGCTCTTCTCGGCGACTATGCCGAAGGAAATCCGCTCGCTTGCGAATGATTTCCTGCGCGATCCGGCCGAAGTGACCGTCGCCACCGTTTCCAAGCCTGCCGAAAAGATCGACCAAGCGGTCTATATGGTGAAGGGTACGGCCAAGCCGCGCCTGCTGGCCGAAATCCTGTCTGAGGACGACATGGACCGCGCCATCGTGTTCACCCGCACCAAGCATGGCGCTGACAAAGTGGTCCGCTACCTTGCCAATGAAGGCCTGTATGCCGAAGCGATCCACGGCAACAAGAGCCAGAACCAGCGCATTCGTGCATTGGACAATTTCAAGAAGGGCAAGGCCCCGATCCTGGTTGCGACCGACATTGCCGCGCGCGGCATTGATGTCGACGGCGTCAGCCATGTTGTGAACATGGACATGCCGAACCTGCCGGAATCTTATGTTCACCGCATCGGCCGGACAGCTCGCGCCGGGAAAAGCGGCATTGCATTGTCCTTCGTGGGCAATGATGAGCGCGGATATCTGCGTGACATCGAAAAACTGATTGGTCGCAAGATCGACCGGATTGATCTGGACGAAGACATGGCGCTCGACCTGTCCTTGCCGGAAGAGCCGGGTCCGCACACCAAGCAGAGCCGAGGCGGCGGTGGCAGAAGCCAGGGCGGCGGACGTCGTCAGGGCGGCCAGTCGCAGAACCGTAATCGCTCCGGCGGTGGGGGCGGCAAAGGTGGCTACAAGGGCGGCAAGCCCGGTGGATCACGGGATGGCGGCGATAGAAGCGCCGCGCGTTCCGAATCCGGCGGGGGTGGCTCCCGTCAGGGTGGCAACGGTCAGAAGCGCCGGAGCAAACCGAACAAGTCCTGGTCGCCCGTCAGCTAAGGCCGGCCTGCACTCTTTACCCAATGTCAGCCTTGTTTCCGCGCCGTCCTTCCGCCAAGGATAGGCCGGAAACAAGGAGGATATGCCATGAAGACTGCCATCACAGAAATGTTCGGAATCGAGCATCCGATCATCCAGGGCGGCATGCACTATGTCGGGTTTGCCGAAATGGCTGCCGCCGTGTCGAATGCTGGCGGTCTCGGCATCATTACGGCCCTGACGCAGAAAACCCCTGCAGACCTCGCAAATGAGATCGCGCGCTGTCGTGACATGACTGACAAGCCGATCGGCGTGAACCTTACGTTCCTGCCGGTCGTCAACGCGCCGGACTATCCAGGCTATGTGAAAGCCATCATCGAAGGCGGTGTGAAAGTTGTTGAGACCGCCGGGAACAATCCTGTGCAGGTCCTGCCGATCCTGAAAGAGCACGGCATCAAGGTGATCCACAAATGTACCGCCGTACGCCACGCGCTGAAGGCACAATCCATTGGCTGTGATGCGGTCTCCGTCGATGGTTTCGAGTGCGGCGGACACCCTGGCGAAGACGATATCCCGAACATGATCCTTCTGCCGCGTGCGGCGGATGAACTGGAAATTCCATTCGTTTCCTCAGGTGGTCAGGCGGATGGACGCAGCCTCGTGGCATCTCTCGCCATGGGCGCGTCGGGGATGAACATGGGCACACGCTTCATCGCGACGAAGGAAGCCCCCGTGCACCAGAATGTGAAGGATGCCATCGTTGCCGCGTCCGAACTCGATACCCGCCTTGTCATGCGTCCGCTGCGCAATACCGAGCGCGTGCTGACCAATGTTGCGGTTGAGCGCCTGTTGGAAAAAGAGCGCAAGCTGGGCGCAGACCTCAAATTCGAAGACATTATCGAAGAGGTCGCAGGCGTCTATCCGCGCATCATGAAAGAAGGCGAAATGGATGCAGGTGCCTGGTCCTGCGGCATGGTCGCCGGTCTAATCCACGACATTCCGACCTGTAAGGAACTGATCGACCGAATCATGAAAGAAGCTGAAGATATCATCACAAACCGTCTGGCAGGCATGCTGTCGGGCAAGGTTCCGGCCTGATCCATTCTGAAAGAACTTTCTCATGATCCGTATCCCCCTTTTCGCCAGTGCCTGTCTCGCTCTCACCGCCTGCGGTATGGGCGTCTCAAGCGACAATAACGCAGCATCTGTTTGCAATACCATGCTGGCGGGGGATCCGGAGATTGTGGAAGATCTCGCCGAGGACGGCGATACGATCGAAGTCTATTGCGGCTGCTACCAGACCCTGCTGGCTGATAAGTCCGAAGACGATCAGGCCGACATTTTGAAAGTCAGCCAGGTCGTGGCGGACATTCGCGAAGATGAGAGCCTGGGCCTGGAAGACGCCGCCGGTCGCCTGATGAGTGATTTCATCGAGGATGGCAGCAGTCCGGCCTATGGTATCACTCGGAGTGATTTCGAAATGACGGGCACCTATATCGATCAGGTTCGCCGTGAGCTGAACAAGGACGACAGCGCCTGCACGGCGTCCTGAATCTCAGGATAGCGCAGCCTCGATCGCGGCAGCGATTTCAGCTTCTGACATAGATTTTGTCACGGTGCTGATCACATCTCCAGAAGACCGGTCAATCAGATAGAGTTGGCCGGTCTTTATTTTGTCCGGGAAGATTTCGCGCATCGTGCCAGCGATGCCGAGGGTCTCTGCGTCTGCGAAATAGGCAGAGTCGTCCCTGGATGAATAGTCGAGGGCGAAGAACTCAGCGCCGTCAAACGGGTTTGAGGCCCGCACGGTTTCGACCTTGGGATCGAGCACCTTGCAGCTGCCACACCAGCTGGCATAGCTCAGGACTGCCAGAACTTTCGTGTCTTCAGCAGGCGCGGTGATTTCCTTGACATCAGCAAGACTGCCGGACGCAGCCACGGATGGGCCACATGCGGCAAGCGCAGCGATCGAGATGGCAGCAAGGCTGAAGCGCATGAAATTCTCCTGAAGTTTGAGCAAGCAGACCTAGCATGAGCGTAGACCTTGTGGGGTCACACTTGCGTTATTCAACGCGAATGCTGGCGGCACCTGACTCTACCCGACCGATGATGGCCGCATCGGCATGGCCGTGGCGGCGGAAGGTTTCCAATACCGAGTGCGCCGCCTCGGGCGAACAGGAAACGAGCAGCCCGCCGCTGGTCTGCGGGTCGCAGAGCAGGTCGGTCTCCATCGCGGACATCTGTCCCGTGACCATACGAGATACCGAATCCCAGTTGCGGCCGGACGCGCCGGTCTTGATGCCTGACTGAGCGTGGCGACGGGCGCCTTCAAAGACAGGGACCTTGTTTTTCTCGATAACGATCTGAAGGCCGGCACCGCGCGCCATTTCGCTGGCATGGCCGAGCAGGCCAAATCCGGTCACGTCGGTTGCGGCATGAACATCAGAAGTTTCTGAGAGCTCCGTGCCCGGCGTATTGAGCCGTGTCGTCGAGGCGACCATTTCGTCATACTCGGCAGGGGAGAGGAGTTCCTGTTTCAGCGCGGCGGAATAGATGCCAATGCCGAGTGGTTTGCCAAGGATCAGGACATCGCCCGCCTGTGCGTTGGAGTTCAACAGCAACTTGTCGGGATGGCCCATGCCGAGGGCTACGAGGCCGTAGATTGGCTCGGCGGAGTCAATCGAATGCCCGCCCGCGATGGGCGCGCCGGCGGCCTCGGCCACGCTGCGCCCGCCCGCAAGAATGGCGCGGATCGTCTCATTGGCAATCTTGCCGATGGGCATGCCGACAATGGCGAGACAAAAGATGGGTTTCGCCCCCATCGCGAAGATATCCGACAGGGCATTGGTTGCGGCGATGCGCCCGAATGTATGCGGGTCGTCGACGATAGGGGTGAAGAAGTCGGTCGTGGCAACGAGCGTGGTTGTCTCGTTGATGAGGTAGACGGCCGCATCATCGCTCTTGCCCGCGTCCACAATCAAGTCTGAATGGCCAAGTGACAGGGGCATCTCACTGAGAATATCCGCCAGCACATTCGGCGCGAGCTTGCAGCCACAGCCGCCCCCATGGGCGAGGGATGTCAGGCGGGGTTCAGTGTGATGGTCGGGCATGATGGGATCCTCTCGGGCTGCAGACTTACCGCGCCGGGCACTGGCGGGGCAAACAAAACCTGCTAATCGAAGAGAGATGCCTTATCTCGAAACCGTCACGGATATCAGCCCGGAAAACCTGTCGCGCTATGATGCGATCATTGACGTGCGCTCTCCGGCCGAGTTCGCGGATGACCACATGCCGGGCGCCATCAGTCTGCCGGTGTTGTCGAATGAAGAGCGCGCGCGCGTTGGCACCATCTACAAGCAGGAGAGCCCGTTCCGCGCCAATCGCGTCGGTGGCGCAATTGTGGCGCGCAATATTGCGCACCACTTGGAGACCGCGCTGGCAGACAAGCCGAAGAGTTGGCGACCGCTGGTCTATTGCTGGCGTGGCGGGATGCGCTCGAACTCCATGGCGACGATCCTGTCCTCGGTCGGCTGGCCGAGCGGCGTGGTGAAGGGAGGGTACAAGACGTGGCGGCGGGAAGTCGTAACAGGGCTGGAGCATGAGGACAGCCGGCTGCCGGTGCGCCTGATCGATGGTCAGACCGGCACGGGCAAGACGGCGTTGTTGCAGGCCATTGCAGCGGCGGGCGGGCAGGTGATTGACCTTGAAGGTCTCGCCCATCATCGCGGTTCGGCTTTTGGTGATCTTGGTGACGCGCCACAGCCGGCCCAGCGCTTGTTCGAAAGCGGCATCTGGCAGCAGTTGCGCCAGTTCGATCTGAGCCGTCCGGTCTTTGTCGAGGCGGAGTCCGCGCGGGTCGGCCGCTGCCGCGTGCCCCGGCGCCTGTGGCACTCCATGCTGGCGGCGCCGCGCATCGAGATGAGGGTTCCTTCAGACGTGCGGGCAGACTTCCTGCTCTCTGCCTATGAAGACATCATCCGGGACAAGGACCGGCTGATGGAAGCGCTCGCCAAGCTGAAGGGCCTGCAGTCGAAAGAGACGCTGGCCGAGTGGCAGGCATTGGCGGAGGCGGGAGACTATCGCGCGCTGGCGCGCCAGTTGATGGACCGGCACTACGATCCACTCTATGCGCGCAGCCGCAAACGGCGCGACGATGCGCCGGTAGATATGGTCAGGTTGGAGAGCCTGGATGATACGGCGCTGAAGCGAGCCGCAGAGAGACTGGTGTCGGGCACCTAGCGTCCGCGCGCCTCTTCCGTGCCGCGCCGGGCCAGTTCGTCGGCCTTTTCATTGCCGGGGTCACCGGCATGGCCTTTCACCCATTTCCAGGTGATGTCATGGCGCTGACAGGCTTCGTCCATCGCCATCCAGAGATCCTGATTCTTGACCGGCTTCTTTGCGGCGGTCTTCCAGCCATTGCGTTTCCAGCCATGTATCCATTTGGTCAGGCCGTCTTTCACATAAGTGGAATCGACGTGCAGGGTGATCCTGGACGGACCTTTCAGCGCGTTCAGCGCCTCGATCACGGCCAGCATTTCCATACGGTTGTTCGTGGTGGCCTTGTCGCCGCCCCAGAGTTCCTTGCGGTTGTCGCCTGCCACGAGCAGGGCGCCCCAGCCGCCGGGGCCGGGATTGCCGCTGCAGGCACCATCCGTCCAGATTTCGATCTTGTCAGTCATGGGATTTCAGGTGCGGGGCTTTGGCGGGTCCGTCAAGCGTCAGAAGACGTTGATGTCTGCCTGATGCAGTTGTTCGGCGGGCTTCACGATCGCGAGGAAGAGCAGGCCGCAGACGAGGCCGGCCAGCGCACCGATACAGGCGCCGGTGAGGGCTGCGCCGAGGCCGGTCAACAGCGACGCTGTCACGCCGAATCCCCCTGTCGTGCCACCGACGAGCAGGGCGCCCCAGATGCTGGCCCAGCGCAAGTAGGGCGCGCGGGCCGCGATTCCCTGATGCGGGAACCTGCCGATGGACAGACCCATGGCCAGCCACGCGGCTGGCACGGTGACGAAGAACAGGGTGAAGTTGAACAGGGACATCATCGCAGCCATCTGGATGCCGAACAGGAAGCCGCTATTTGGGCGATCGAACATGGTGGGCAACATGCCAATCCCTTCGAGCACGCCAAAGACAAAGGTCAGGAAAAGTCCGATCAGCGTAACGCCAAGGCACGCCGCCAGGGAGGACAAGAGCAGGCCGAGTTTTACACGGCGGATCTTTCGGTCCTTGCTGAGGGCTCGATAGTCGACCGAAAGGTCAGACGGACCGGTGCCAACCACCTCACCATTTGGTCCGAACTCTGTCATGCACCATAGCCTTCCGCACTCGTCACTTTGCGATGAAAGGCGAGGCGGCCGGCATATTCGAGGGGATTCTTGGGCTTTACGAGGGCGCCCTCAGGCGTCGAGGTCCAGTCCACCATCCGCGTCAGGAAGAAACGCAATGCTGCGCCGCGTGCCAGCAGGGGCAGGGCGTCGCGCTCAGTTGGCTGCAGCGGGCGCACGCTCTCATAGCCTGCGATCAGGTTTGCGCCCTTGGAATAATTGTAGTCGATGGCGCCGCGCCCTGGATTGTCATCAAAGGCCCACGCATTCAGGCAGATGGCGAGGTCATAGGCGAGCGCATCTGTGCAGGCGAAATAGAAATCGATAATGCCGGAAAAGTCTTCGCCCAGGAAAAACGCATTGTCCGGGAAGAGATCGGCATGAATAGTCCCGCGCGGCAGGGTCAGGCTTTGTGGCTTGGCCTCTGCGATATCAGCAAGGGCTTCGTCGATCAGGGCTGACAAGCCGGGTTGCAGTTTTTCGGCCTCGTCCGACTGGCCTGCCCAGAGGCGCGGCCATGCCGATGGACCAAGACTGTTGGGACGGGTCATCTCAAAATCTGAAAGCGTGACATGCATCCGCGCGAGACCTTCCCCCAGACCACGGCACTGGGCGGGAGTCGGCTTTTTCGGCGAGAGTCCATCAAGGAAAGACACGATCACCGCGGGCCGTCCCTCGAGCGTGCGGAGCGCTTTGCCGTCTTTCGCGAGGATGGGCTCCGGGCAGGGGAAGCCCTTGCCCGCCAGATGCTGTTTCAGGCCAATGAAATAGGGCAGGTCATCCGCATTCACCCGTTTTTCGAACAGGGTAAGAATGAACCGGCCCGTCGTGGTTTCGAGATAGTAGTTCGAATTCTCGACGCCTTCGGCAATGCCCTTGAAAGACAGGGCATTGCCGAGATTGTATTCGTCGAGAAACGCCGCCAGCGCGTCGTCTGAAACCTGAGTGTAAACAGCCATGAAGACCGATTAGGCGGTCTTGGCGACCATGTCACGCTGCAGCGTCTTCCCAGCCAGCAGATAGTGGATTGCTGCCCAGCCATAGATCGATGCGAAGATGATAATCGACCATTGCAGGCCGCGTGCGTCGGCGCTGGTACAGGCGGCAACCTGGTCGGCGCTGAGGCTTGCAGCTTCCTTGCAGAGGTCCAGTGTCAGACCGAGATCGGCACCCGACAGCATCATCGTCTTCAGCACTGTGGACAACAGACCGATCAGGGTGGGGCCAAGGCCGAGCCCGATCAGGTTGACGGCAAAGAGCGTGATGGCCACGGCGGTCGCCCGCGTGCGCGCATCCACGACGCCGGCTGAGACGGCATACATTGGCCCGAGATAAAAATAGTGCAGCATGGCGGCGGCCATGAGCGGTGGCAGCATCAGCGCGACCGACGGGCTGAGATAGCCGAGCCAGTAGAGCGGCACCGACAGGCCCATGCCGAGAGCAGGCATCCAGGACAGGGCCGTCGGGTAGCGTTTCGCGAGGCGATCAGCGAGGAAGCCAGACAGGAACACACCAATGGCAGCCATCAGGCCCAGCACCAGAGAGAAGATGAGGGCGGCTTGTGTGAGGGTCAGTTCATGCGTGCGCAGCAGGAAGGAGGTGGAGAAGGCCGCGATCCCGTATCCTGCAAATGAGGCGAGCGCTGCGCCAAAGACGACATGCACATAGGTCGGCTTCTTGCTGAGCTTCTTCAGTGCGGCGCCGAAGGATTCCCGTTCCGGCTTCGCAGCATTCGGCGGATCGGTGTAGCCGCGCGGCGGCTCCTTGACCGTGAGGCCGATGATCAGCGCGAACACCAGGCCGGGCAGGCCGACCGCAATGAACGCAATGCGCCAGCCTTCGAGGCTCTTCCAGTCGATCATGTCGGCGACCCAAGTCCAGCCCCAGCCTTCCAGCAGGGCGTGGACATTCTCGCCCGTAACATAATCATTGATCGGGCCTGCGGCGAGACCGGCGCACATGCCACCAAGCGGCACGCCAAGCGCGTAGATTGAGGCGGCGGTCGCCCGACTACCGGGCTTGAAATAGTCGGCGATGACAGATTGCGCCGGCGGCGTACACCCTGCCTCACCCACTCCGACCAGAAGGCGGAAGGCAAACATGGTCGCGAAACTGACGGCAAATCCGCAAAGGACGGTCATCAGGCTCCACATCGTCAATGAGGCCACGATAATCATCATGCGGCTCGTCTTCTCCGAAAAACGGGCAATCGGAATACCGAGCGTGGTGTAGAACGTGGCGAATGCCAGACCCCCGAGCAGACCCATCTGCCAGTCTTCCAGACCAAGGCTGTTGCGGATCGGATCGGTCAGGATGCCGAAGATGGACCGATCAATGAAATTGAAGATGTAGACGATGAGCAGGGAGCCGAGCACATAGGCGCGATACCCCTTGGTGCGATAGCCGGTTTCAAAACCGGGTTTCTCGTCGAGCGCAGCGGTCGTGTCTGTCATTCTACTTGTGTCTTTCCGTCGCTGTGTTTCAGGAATTCATGTCGGCGGCTGGGGAATCGGGATTGTACCGATCCTTCATGAATGAACGCGAAGCCATGAAGTAGCAAAATGCGGCGACGATGAAGAACAAGACCGTCGCGGCCATGGAGTGGCGCAGGCCATTGGCATAGGCGCGGCAAAGCTCAGGGCCTTCCGCGCCGAGGGCAGCCGGGTCCGTGCCGCAGAGGCGCGGATTGAAGGCGTCCGCAAAGGCTGACAGGCCGGCTTTGCCGATTTCCTGTCCCATGAAGAAATCGCTCATCGCCCCGACAAAGAGCGGGCCAATGCCATTGCCGATCAGGCTGACAATCAGCAGCAGCACGGCAATCGTGGTGGCGCGCGACTGTGGGCTGACAATGGCCGTGCCGACCATGTACTGGCTGGAAAGATAGGCGTAGTGCATCGTGCCCGCGATGATCCACAGACCAAAGGCGATCTCGATGGTCGGGGCGAAGAAGGCACCAACATAGGCGGGCACGGCAATCAGCAGGCCAACGCCCGGGAGCCATGCCGAGATCGTGGAGAAGCGGCCTGCGAGCTTTTCCGAGATGTACCCGCCGAGGAATGTGCCGAGAGCGGCAACTGCAGCCAGCGGCGCGCCATAGAGTACGGCAGCGTCGCGCACATCAATACCATGAACGCGCTGGAGGAAAGGTGCCTGGAAGCTGATCAGTCCATAGCCGACAAAGGCCACCAGAGCGGCGCCGAGCGATAGCCACCAGAATGTCGGCTTGGCAGAAAATTCACGGAAGGCATCAAAGAAAGGGGCCTTGCCATTGCCCTTTGCCGAGGGCGGGTCGGAATAGCCGCGGGGAGGTTCCTTGATGGTGAACATCAGGATGATCGCGATCAGCACGCCCGGCGCGCCGACAACCACAAACGCGATACGCCAGCCTTCCACGGTCGACCAGTCGAGATTACCAAACAAACCCCCAAGACCGAGCGAACCGATCCAGTTGCCGAAATCAGCCCCCTTGATGCCGGCAATCGTGCCGCCGAAGAGTTGCGCAAGCACGCCGCCAAGCGTGACGCCCATGGAATAGATGCCGAGCGCACCCGCGCGGCTTTTCGGGGGGTAATAGTCAGTGATCAAAGAGTTGGCGGGCGGTGTGCAGCCTGCTTCGCCGACGGCAACGCCGACGCGAAAGACGAGTAGCCAGATGAAGCCTGAAGCGACCCCGCAAAGCGCTGTCATGACGGACCAGACGATGATGCAGAGCGCAATGATCAATACGCGATTGGCGCGGTCAGCCCACATCGCGATCGGAATGCCCATAGCGGCATAGAACAATGCGAAGGGCGGCCCGGACAAGAGGCCCCATTGCGTGTCATTCAGCTGAAATGTGTTGATGATCGGCTGGGCAACGACCGAAATGAGCGTTCGGTCGATGAAGTTCAGCGTGTAGACCAGCATCAGGGCGATCAGCACATAGGTGCGATAGCCTTTTGAACCGAAGCCTGTGATGTGTCCGCCCGTGGCCGTTTGGCCAGCTGTCGTGTCGGTCATCCGCCGAAAATCCTCCCGAAAATACCGGGCGCGTCTTGGCGGCGCCTCTCTACATGTCCCCCTACGGTAATGACATGTGCGGGGGGCGCAAGGCCTTACTCTGCGACAGCGTGCGAGCAAGGCCTTGCGGAGGTCAAATTGCCACTACTGGCTCAGCGCCAACTGTACTTCCGACGCCGCAACGGCGAGGGCTGCAGCATCAGCGTCCATTGGGGCAGGGCGAAGCGCGGTCGGGTAGGCTTCAGCCAACAGGCCAAGCGCCGCGCGAATGGATTCTGCTGCATCGGAATTTTCGGCCGTGATGTCGCTTTCCGCTTGCGTAAAGGCGCGCTCGGCGGCCTGATAGAAGCCGTAGCCGTCCAGATACGTCTCGTAGAAATCAGAATCGAGCGACAGGCGATACATGTCGGATGCGCGATCGATCTGGTCGGAGGCGACATGGGCGCTGACCATGGCATCGGACATGTCGGTGGCGGGGGCGCTCTCGGCAGCTTTGTCGAGCGCGGCAAGGATCGCGTCCGTGCGGGCGTTGATCTGTTCCTGGCTTTCCCCGGCAAAGACCGCTGCAGACGTGTCTGTAAACAGGTCGGTAAAGTCGGCGACGCCTTGAGCTGCAAAGACCGGTTCCATGTCGAACAGGACTTCGGAGACCGGATGCGCGTACATTTCAGCCGCGGCGGTCGTTTCGCCTTTGGCGTAGGCGTCGCGCGCGGCCAGGACGTGGGCTGCTGCAATGGCCAGCGCGGCCTTGTAGACGACCGGGTCGGTATAGGCGGCGTCAATGGTCACACCGCCTTCGCCTTCACCGCCTTCAGTGGCCAGTGTGTTGGCTTCTGCGGTTGGATCCACTTCTGCAGGTGTTTCAGGCTGCGCGATCTCTGTGCCTGCCTCGTCGGCAGGGGCGGCAGGCTCACTGCAACCTGCAAGCGCGCCAGTCATCAGGACGGTGCCCAGACCAAGACTGGTCCACTGCTTCAGTTTGGTGTCAAAGGCCATGATATACTTCCTCTTTGCGTCGATCTGCTATAGCGCTGAATGACGCAAATGCAAATTATTCGCAAGTAGGCGCAACATGCTTTTGACCCTTTCCAACGTACTCGATGAGGCCGACCTGCGTGATGTCCGCCATCTGGTCGCAACACTCGGCTGGCGCGATGGCGCAGAAACGGCCGGTGGCATGGCCCGGGCGGTCAAGCGCAACCAGCAAGCAGATCTGACATCCCGTACCGGCGCTCAGGTTCGCCAGCTGCTGAAGGCCAAGGTGGAGCGACACCCTGTTCTGCGTGCGGCGGCCCAGCCACGCCAGTTCTCGAAACTGATTGTCAGCCGGACCGAGGAGGGCGGCGGTTACGGTCATCACGTCGACAATCCATTCATGGGAGCAGGGGAGTCGCGCTTGCGCACCGACTTTTCTTTCACGCTCTTCCTGTCCGATCCGGGCGACTATGAGGGGGGCGAGCTGGAGATCGATCTGGCGGGGATGACCCAGTCCATCAAATTGGACGCGGGAGACATGGTGCTCTATCCATCGACCAGTCTGCACCGGGTTGCGCCGGTGACTTCCGGCAAGCGGCTCGTCTGTGTTGGCTGGATTGAGAGCAGCGTGCCAGATGCGGCGGTACGGGAGATCATCTTTGATCTTGAGAATCTGCGATCCAGCCTGTCGGGCAGGCTGGATCTTCAGTCTCCGGAAATGCTGGTTCTGTCGAAGAGCATTTCCAACCTGGTGCGCCGGTTCGGCCAGAGCTAAGTCATGGCAGCAAGGGTGTCGGGCAAGCCAGTTGCAGCTAGCAGGAAGCAGATGGCGGCAATAATCGCCCCGAAAGTGCGAACATGGTTCCACCCTGTCCAGACGGTACCGAACTTCTTCCAATAGATCGCGGCATCCGGCGAAGAAGGCGTAAGGCCGTCGAGATGTTTATTCATCGGAACGTTGCCGAACATGGTGACCCCGAGCACGGCCGTCATGTAGATCGCGGTTCCGATCAGTATCAGGATCTTTGGTGACCCTTCCAGGCTTTGCCAGGCATAAAGGGAGGCGGCGAGCATGATAGGTGCCAATGCCAACGTGATCGCCAGAAATGCCGAGCGAAACACTGTCCGGTTGATCTGTTGCATGGAGTCGATGCCGCCAGCTGGCGCGGCGCGGATGATGCCTGCCATTACGAAATCGGAGAAGGCTTGAAACACACCGCCGACGAGGGCGGTAAAAAGACCGATGGTGAGGCAGGCATAGACAAAGAGATGGGTCGTCATGAGTTTGATTCCTTGGATGTGGCATGCCCGCCGAAGAGGATCAGTCAGCTACGGACATGCGGGGTGAGTGAGGCGGGCGTCACGCAGCGGCGCTCCAGAGCCCGGAGGCGGCGACTTCGTTGGCGAAGTCGGAAAAGTCCTTTGGCGGTCGGCCCAGGGCCCGTTCCACACCGTCACAGATTTGGGCATTGCGGCCATCAAGTATGGTGGAGAATAGGTAGTCGAGCAGCCAGATCATGTCTTCCGGAGCGCCAGCCTGGCGAAACCCTTGAAGAAATTCATTAGCAGGCACACGGACGAAACTGATCTTGCGGCCGATTGCGCGTGACAATTCGCTGGCCAGTTCGTCAAACGTCATCAGTCGGGGACCGGTCACTTCGTAGACTTCGCCAATATGTCCGGTCTCGGTGAGAGCCGCGACGGCCACGTCGGCGATATCCTCGGCATCCACGAACGGTTCCGGCACATGTCCAGCCGGCAGTGTGATGTCACCAGACAGGACCAGCGGCAGGAAATCGCCTTCGGAGAAATTCTGATTGAACCAGCTGGCGCGCACAATGGTCCAGTCGAGACCGCTTTCCTGCACGATGCGCTCGCAGGCCTGGGCGTCTGGCTCTCCGCGTCCAGACAGCAGGACGAGATGCTGCACGCCCTGCGCTTTTGCGCGTTCGACAAGGTGCCGGATCGCTTGCTTGGCGGCGGGCACGGCGAGGTCAGGCGTGTAGCTGATATATACCGCGCTCATGCCAGCCAGCACGGCGTCCCAGCCGGACGGCTCATCCCAATCGAAGGCGGGCGAGCCGGACCTTGATCCGACCCGGGTATCAATACCCCGCTCGCGCAACCGGCCGACAATCCGACGACCGGTCTTTCCGGTGCCACCCAATACGAGCACGGGCCCGCGATGCGTTGTCTGGTTATGAAGGTGCTGTGTCATGTTCAATCTCCTTTGCTTGACACGGTGTAAAGTTGACATGGCGTCAAGTGCCTATAGATTGACATCATGTCAAGTGAGAATCTCGAAACCCGCGAAAAAATCATGCGCGCTACATGGAAATTGCTGGAGGAATCTGGCGGGTCCGGCGTGCGCATGAGCGATATCGCCAAGGCCGCGGGCATCAGCCGCCAGGCCGTCTATCTTCATTTCCCGACACGCGCGGACCTGCTGACCGGGACGGCGCGCTATATGGACGAAGTCCGAAACATAGACGAACGTCTTGCGGCGAGCCGTAAGGCCAAAGGAACGGACCGTCTGGATTTGTGGGTAGAGGCGTGGGGGAACTATATTCCGGAAATTCACGGAGTGGGGCGCGCCTTGATCGCCATGCGAGACACCGACGACGCCGCTGCGGCTGCCTGGAATGACCGAATGCAAGCCGTACGGCATGGATGTGAAGCCGCTGTGATGGCGCTCAAGTCCGCAGACCAGCTGATGCCCGACTATTCAGTCGAACAGGCAACGGATTTGCTCTGGGCGCTGTTGTCAGTCGAAGTGTGGGAAAAGCTGCGGTTCGAATGCGGATGGTCGCAGGCCGTCTATATTACGGCTGTTCAGAAAATGGCGCGCGACAGTCTGGTGTCCTGATCAGATCAGTCCGGCTGATTTCAGGCTGGTGACGCCGCCCGTGCCGGCAATCAGATGATCGTGCACGGTGATGTCGAATGGATCGAGTGCATCAATGATTTCGCGGGTAATGTCGATGTCTGCGCGCGACGGTGTGGGGTCACCTGACGGATGATTGTGCACCAGAATGAGCGCTGATGCATGCAGCTCCAGCGCGCGGCGGGCGACCTCACGCGTATAGACGGGCGCATGGTCGACCGTGCCATGTCCCATGATTTCGTCGGCGATCAACTGGTTTTTCCGATCCAGGAACAGGATGCGGAACTGTTCGCGCTTTTCGTGCTGGAGTTCGGTGCGAACATAATCGATGAGCGCCGACCAGGAGGAAATGGCGGGCTTCTTCTGGATCGTCTCTCTGGACGCCCGGGCGTTGAGTTCCGCAATGGCCTTGAGATACGCCGCGACTGTCTCGCCGACACCGTTGACCTTGATGAGGTCGGATGTCGGGGCAGCGAGGATGGCCGACAGACTGCCAAAGCGGGCTTCCAACGCTTTCGCGATGGGTTTGACATCCCGGCGCGGGATGAAGGCCATGAGCAAGACTTCGAGCACTTCGTAATTGCTCAGCGCGGTTGCGCCGCGCGTCAGCAGTTTGCCTCGCAATCGGTCGCGATGACCTTTCCAGTGGGGTTCTTCGGAGGACGTGCTCATTATGGTTGAAAAACCATGAAATGACGTTTCGATAAAGTGACTTAGATCACGTGGCCCCAGATTGAACTTGAGAATTGTGTGGTCGCAGATAGACTTCCCCCAGGGACAATCCGTGGGAGAATGAAACATGTTGAATAAAATCGCGCTTTGCAGCGCTGGCTTGCTGGCGCTGTCTGCTTGCATGACCCAGCCGAAAGACCTTGACCATCGCGGTGTTTCAGCAGATCATGTTCACGCGCATCCCGACAAACTTGTCGTTGCGGGAGCAGGGGAGGCCATCGAGAACCCGTTCCATCCTGTCCGACTATTGCTGTCGTCCGAAGAATCATCGGGCGATGTGACAGTATACGAATTTGAACTGCCTCCGCGCCGCCCTGGGTCACCGCCACATACCCATACCCGCGAGGATGAGTATTTCTACGTCGTGTCCGGTGCGCTCAGTGTCATGTCGGGCGACGAGATCCTGTCGCTTTATCCGGGCGACTTCGCTGCGTTGAACCGGGGCAACACGCACATGTTCTGGAATGGCAGCGATGAGACCACGAGGCTGATCATGACCACCACCGGTGGGTCTTTTGAAGGTTTCATGAATGATGCCGGTCCGCGCATTGCGGAGGCCAAGCCGGATTCAGCCGAAGCAGCAGGCGCTGTAATCGGCCAGCTTGCAGCCGAATACGGGATCACGATTGCGATGGAGAAGATGCCTCCGGAAGCCGCGCCAATCTATATGCCGCCGCCGCCCGAAGAATAGCGCCCGCTAAAGCTGGACCTTGTGAGGCTGGTGCCAGCCTTTCGGGGATGTGCTGAAGATTTCAACACCATCCTCGGTCACGCCGACAGTATGTTCGTACTGCGCCGACAGCTGGCGGTCGCGAGTCACGGCCGTCCAGCCATCTGGCAGGATCGCAGCGTCCTTGCGGCCCAGGTTCAGCATCGGCTCGACCGTGAAGAACATGCCGGGCTTCAGTTCCGGGCCGGTATTGTAATCCGATGAGTGGACGACGTTTGGCTCGTCATGGAACAGGCGTCCCAGGCCGTGGCCGCAGAAGTCCTCTACGACCGACATGCGATTCAGCCGGGCGATTTCGGAGATCGCGCCGCCAATGTCACCAAAGCGCTTGCCGGGGCGGATCTGCGCGATGCCGGCCATGAGCGCATCATAGGTCACATCCATCAGGCGCTCGGCCTTCCGCTTTACATTGCCGACGCCATACATGCGCGAATGGTCGCCATGCCAGCCATCAATGATCAGGGTGACGTCGATATTGGCAATATCGCCTTCCTTCAGCGGCTTGGCGCTGGGGATTCCGTGACAGATGACATGGTTGAGTGAAATGCAACTGGCATGGCGGTAGCCGCGATAGCCGATCGTCGCGGAGGTTGCGCCATGATCCATGACGAATTCCCGCACCAGATTGTCGAGATGTTCGGTGGTCACGCCGGGCTTCACTTCCGGCACCAGCATATCGAGGCATTCAGCCACGAGACGTCCCGCCTTGCGCATACCTGCGAAGCCTTCGGCATCGTGAATGCGAATTTCGCCCGTGCGCATCGGCAGCAGGAGGGAAGTGTCAGTCATCAATCGGGGCCTTTCAGGGGCGGAAATACCTGTATCTGCCCCCTAGATAGCAATTTGCCCGGCTAAGTTCCACCTTTCGGCCTGCCAAACAGTATCAGACTCAGGCCCCGTCCGTCTTGTCGCGCTTTTCAGCGGCCGCTTCGGCAGACTTGGCAGCGCGTTTCAGTTCTTCGCGCCGCTCGTCATCAAACCGTTCGGGCTCCTGGTAAATCTCGCGCGTGCCTTCCTCGCTGACCGCTTCCGCGGTGCGGGATTTCAGTCGGCCCCGGCTGACTCCCCAGATCAGGGCGATCAGCAAGAGCAGCGCGCCTACGCCATATAAGAGTTCCGGTGCCATGGGTCTTGTTCCTCTGAAGGGGTTACTGGAGCTGGGTGCCCAGCGTAATATCGATGGCGCCGAGGGCGACCGACATCGGGCAGCCGGTCTTGGCCTTGTCGGCGATGGCGTCAAAATCATCCTGTTCGATGCCTTCAACCACGGCCGTAAGCGTCAAGGCGCTGCGCGTGATTTCGAATCCGCCACCCTCTTTCGGCTCGACCGACACGATGCATTTCGTATCCAGGTCGGTGGCAGGTGTTCCGTTCTCGGCCAGCAGGTGGGAGAGCTGCATGGTGAAACAGCCCGCATGTGCGGCGGCGAGCAATTCTTCCGGATTAGTACCCGACGTGCCGCTCTCATCTTCAAATCGCGCCTTGAAGGAGTAGGCGTGATCGGACAGCGCGCCGCTCTGCGTCGTGAGCGAGCCCGTGCCGTCCGCGAGGTTTCCGGACCAATGGGCGGTGGCATGACGTTTCATGGCGTGTCCTTTCAATCAATTGGGTATTGAAAAATGCAATGCGCGCAGCCTCAATACGTTCCCGCTTGTTTCTCCTAAATGCATTGGTCATGGTCTGGTCCTGCGGGAAGAAAAGGAATGCGCGCAATGCTCAAATTGGAAGCCTGTCGTCGGTGTCTCACCGGGTTTGCCTTCGCCTTGACGGCGCTGTCTCTCGCGGCGCTGCCCGCAACGGCGGAACAGAATGAGGTAGCAGACTGGCCGCCTCTCGCTCCTGCCGGGTCCGCCAAGGCGTTCAGCTCGGATGGACTGCATGCGCTCGACGAACGCCTGCAGAAGTTCGTCTCGGACGGGCATGTCGTGGGCCTTCAGGCCCTGCTCGTTAAAGATGGTGAGGTTGCTCATTATGGTCAGTACGGTGTGAGGGATGTTGAAACATCGACACCCGTGCAACCGGGCACGCTGTACCGGATCTATTCCATGACCAAGCCGATCACAGGCGTTGCCCTGATGCAGCTCCATGAAGATGGCAAGTTTGACCTCGACGATCCGATCACAAAATACATCCCTGAATTTGAAGCGCTGAAAGTGCTGGCGGGCGAGCATGAAGACGGAACACCGATCCTGAAAGACCCATCGCGCCCCGCGACCATGCGGGAACTGATGAGTCACTCGGCCGGTTTCGCTTACGGCCTTGGTGGAGATGATTATGCCAATGCCCAGTTTCGGGAGCAGAATGTTCTCAAATCGCCTGACCCGCAGACCTTCATCGACAAGGTCGCAGGTATCCCCTTGCTGCATGAGCCGGGGCAAATCTGGTACTATTCGGTCTCGGTCGACATTCAGGGTTACCTGGTAGAAAAATTCTCGGGATTGTCTCTTGGCGAATACCTCAAGGAAAATGTCCTCACGCCGCTGGGCATGGATGATACCGGATTTTATGTTCCCGAAGCGGAGTATGATCGGCTATCCGACGTCGTGTATTATGCCTCCGAGCGGGATCGGTTCGAGCCATTCTACACCGAGACTGTTCAGTTCAGGCAGTCCACCATCGCCTTCGAATCGGGGGGCGGCGGGCTCGTGTCCACGATCGACGACTATGCCCGGTTCTGCCAGATGATGCTCAATGGTGGCATGCTGGACGGCCATCGTATTCTGCAGGAGGACACGGTGGCCCTGATGCGGACAAACCAGTTGCCGCCAAATGCAGGCGTGGAATTTGATGGCACGCAGCGAAGTGTCTTCACGCCGAAGCGTCGCGATTTCGGCATCGACTTCGCCATCATCTCTGATCCGGTCGCCATGGACAGCCCAGCCGGTACCGGCACTTATTATTGGGGCGGGGCTGCTGGGACATGGTTCTGGATCGATCCGGAGAATGATCTATTCTTTATCGGCATGATCCAGCGCTTCGGCGCACGACCCGGGGAGCCGGCGGGTTTTCGTGAGGAATCGATGCGGCTCGTCTATGAGGCGCTTGAAGAATAAGCCAGTCTGGGCAAAGTGTCTTTATGACAAAAGAATCTCCCACGGCAGCCGTCCTCCTGATCGGGGACGAGCTGCTCTCCGGTCGGACGCGCGACATCAATCTGCAACAGATTGCTTCCTACCTTGCGCCGCTCGGTATTCCCGTCCGGGAGACCCGGATCGTGCCCGACGTGGAAGACGAGATTGTCGAGGCCGTGAATTCGCTGCGCGCAAAATACACCTATGTCTTCACAACGGGCGGCATTGGTCCGACACATGATGACATCACGGCTGATGCCATCGCCAAGGCGTTCGGGGTGGAGATTTCAGAACATCCCGAAGTCACGGCTATGCTGGCCCAACGCTATGAGGCAATGGGCACAGACTACACGCCAGCCCGTCGGCGCATGGCGCGTATTCCGCATGGCGCCCAGATCGTGGCCAATCCCGTGTCCGGGGCGCCGGGCTTCCAGACCGGGAATGTCTTTACCCTGGCGGGTGTTCCGTCGGTTGCGCGCGGCATGCTGGAAGATATCGGGCCGAGGCTGGAGACAGGCGCAGTCATTCACAAGGTCACGATACGGGGCAGGGGCTTGCGCGAAGGTGACATTGCCGAACCGCTGGGCGTGCTGGCCAAGGAGATGCCGGACGTCGCACTCGGTTCCTATCCCTGGTTTCGGGGCATTGGTGACAATGGTGTCCACCTGGTTGCCAGCACGATACAGGAAAGCCTTATCCCCATGATTACTGACAAGCTGGAAGCGATCATCTCTGCGACGGGCGTCCAGCCGGAGCGGGTCGAGGACGCAAACGCATGAGTTTTCTGGCGCGCACCCCCGCGATCCTTGTCAGCTTCGTTTCGATGCTGGTGATTGGTGCAGGCTTCGGTCTGTGTCGGCCAATGGTGGGCGGGGCATTTCTCGACATGACCTCCGATCCGGAGATGAGCCGAACGGTCATTGCCACGATGAGTGACGCCCAACGTGCCGCCCATGCCTGGGTGACGGTGTTGCTGGATACGGCGTATCCCCTGGCTTATGGGGGCTTCCTCGGCGGACTGGCCCTGCGCTTCTTTGGCGGCATGGGAAAGTACGCAGCGCTACCAGCGTTCGGAGTCGTGATCGCCGACCTGACTGAGAACATGGTTCAGGTGCTGGCCTTGGCGGGATGGGTCGACGCGCTTGATGCCAAGGCCTGGCTGACGCCCCTCAAATTTGGCCTGTTCTTCCTTGCGGCCGGAATCGCCGTGATTGCTCTCGTGATCGGCATTGTGAATCTGGTTCGCAAGCGCCGGGCCTGATCCCTTCCAAAACCGCCCTAACGTCAAGCATGGTCCTCCCCGCTTGTCCTCGCTAAGAGAGGCAAACAGGAAAATTGGAGGATCCCATGGCGGAAGACATCGTAAAGGTCGAATTGGACGGACCGGTTGCGCTCGTAACACTGAACCGGCCCGACGCGCTGAATGCGTTGAACCGAGCCCTGCGCGCCGAGATCGTCAGCGTCTTCAACGAGCTGAAAGAGAACATGGATGTCCGCGCGGTTGTGCTGACTGGTGCCGGGCGGGCCTTCACCGCCGGGATCGACCTGAAGGAGGCCGGCCAGACCGGTTTCGCCCTGGGCGCTGACGAGGATTCCAAGTCCATAGATATGGCGCGCGCACTGGCCGATTATCCCTGGCCAATCATCGGCGCGATCAACGGCTTTGCAATCACCGGCGGGTTCGAACTGGCGCTGATGTGCGACGTGCTGCTGGCCTCTGAACATGCCAAGTTTGCCGATACACATGCCCGCGTCGGCATCGTGCCGGGCTGGGGCCTCTCACAGAAGCTGTCGCGCATGATTGGTATCAGCCGAGCCAAGGAGCTGTCTTTCTCCGGTAACTTCCTCGATGCCCACACCGCGGAACGTTGGGGACTTGTGAACCGTGTTTACGAATCCGACGAACTCGTGCCGGCTGCCATGAAGCTGGCGCACGACATGTGCAGTTCCCAGCCGGACCTGCTCAAGCAATACAAGGCGCTGATCGATGATGGCTATGGCATGAATTTCGCCGCCGCCATGAAGGAAGAAGTCAAACGCTCCATTGCTCATGCCGAATCTGTGACGGCAGACGCTGTGGAAGAGGCTCGCAAACAGGTCACCGCGCGTGGCCGGGACCAGCAGGAGTAAGCACCATGAGAGACGTAGTTATCTGCGAACCCGTCCGCACCGCCGTTGGCGGTTTTGGCGGCGCCTTCAAGACCGTGCATGCGCACGAGATGGCATCACATGTCATCCGTGAGCTGATGGTAAAGACAAAGCTGCCCGCCGAGGCGGTGGAAGACTGTATCTTCGCGCAATGTTATCCGACCATGGAAGCCCCGGCCTTTGGGCGCATGGTGGCACTGGATGCCGGGCTAACAACTTCGACCGGTGGCTACCAGATCGACCGGCGCTGTGGCTCCGGCCTGCAGGCGGTGATCAATGCCGTGATGCAGGTGGCAACCGGCGCAAATGACGTTGTCATCGCGGGCGGGGCGGAGAGCATGTCGAATGCGCCCTTCTTCTCCATCGATATGCGGTGGAACATCAAGGGCGACGGCCTGATGCTGCATGATGGCCTGTCACGCGGTCGCTATACAGCCGGCGGCAAGAACCATCCCGTGCCGGGTGGCATGATCGAGACGGCGGAGAATTTGCGCCGTGATTATCAGATCACGCGCGACGCGCAGGATCAGTTCGCTTACAATTCGCACATGAAAGCGGCTGCGGCCCAGAAGTCGGGCAAGTTCTCTGAGGAGATCATTCCGTACACCGTGAAAGGTCGCAAGGCCGATACGGTCGTGGACCAGGATGAGCACATTCGCCCGGATTCCTCTCTGGAGAAGCTGTCCACGCTGCGCGCGATCCGGGGCAAGGTGGACGATCAGTCGACGGTGACCGCTGGCAATGCGTCCGGCCAGAATGATGGCGCGGCAGCCTGCATCGTCTGTACGCGCGAGGCGGCAGAGAAACATGGCCTCAAGCCGCTTGGGCGATTGGTTTCATGGTCGGTTGCAGGCGTTGGGCCTGAAGTCATGGGAATTGGGCCGGTGCCGTCCAGCCAGAAGGCCCTCAAGACGGCAGGTCTTGAACTGAAGGACATCGACGTCATCGAGCTGAATGAAGCCTTCGCGGCGCAGGTGCTTGCCTGCACCAAGGCGCTTGAATTCTCCGAGGACGACATGGAGCGGCTGAACGTGAACGGCTCCGGCATCTCGCTCGGACATCCGGTCGGCGCGACCGGCGTGCGCATCCTGACCACGATGCTCCGGGAAATGGAGCGCCGCGAGGCGCGCTATGGCTTGGAGACCATGTGCATCGGGGGCGGGCAGGGGCTCGCAGCCGTGTTCGAGCGGGTCAGCTAGAACACATCTTCAGCCGGTGGCCGTGTGTTCAGCGCAACGGCCACCGCGATAATGAAGAAGACGACGCCGAGCAGATAACACAGGGTGCTGGCAATATGGACCATTCCCATTGTCTGAGCCGTACTGCTGACATCATGCGTTCCGAGGATGACCTGCTGCCGTAGAACTTGTCCGTTGATTTGCGCGGCGTGACCGAACAGCGCTGCACCGAGGTGAAGCGCGCCAAATACGCTGGCCGCCGTTGAAGGCCGGACCCGCAGGATGAGCAAATGCACGAGACCAAACGCCACCGCAGACAATCCTGACAGGACGCCTTGCGGCAGGGTGGATGCCAGCATAGCGGTTCTGGCGAACCTGCTCATGTCTGGCTCGATAAACGCAGGAATGGCTGTGGCCGTCACTATCATCAGAGCAGCCGAGATGAACCAGAGTGTCGGGAGGCTGTTTTTCAACGCGCAGGTCGTCCTTCTTTCTGCTGGTTTCAACGATGAAATCTAGCATCCCCCGTAAAATACCGTTATGTCCAGCATCGGCCATGCGGGCGTGGCGAAATTGGTATACGCAAGGGACTTAAAATCCCTCGGCCGCAAGGCCTTGCCGGTTCGAGCCCGGCCGCCCGCACCATGCCATCATGTTTGGTCGACTCTTATGATCGAGACAGAACGCGCAGGTCGCGTCCTTGGTACACGGCTTGCATGTTTCTCGCCCAAGAGGAGAAATGACATGTACCCAGCCATTCTGTCCTGCCGCCGCCCGAAACTACAGGTCCTGCGCCTGTCGGGGGCCTGCCTGCCGACGCCTGCAGCACCGGTTTCATTCCCAAAACGCATAGAGCCTATTTCGGCTTTCGGGGAACAAAAGGACAATCTCGATCATATCTAGAGGGCAACACGCAGAGAATTCACAAGGACAAGCCCTCATGTTTCGCGCCCTTATTGCCTCCACTGCCCTCGGCCTGATGGCCCTGCCTGCCTTCGCCGGCCCGGAAGCGGAGGCCGTAATCGAAGGCGCCGCAAAGCATATTGCCGACCCTCAGAAGGGCCGCGAAACGCTGCGCCAGTCCATGGACCTGGATACAGTCGCCAATTTCACCCTCGGGAAATATGCGCGCCGCGTCACGGATCAGGAACGCAGCAGGTTCGCAGACGCCTTCGAAACCTATCTGTTGAGCAGCTTCGAAGACCAGCGTGAAAAATTCCGCGATGCAGAGATCACGGTTACCGGATCAAAGGATCGCACGCCGACAGATTCCATCGTGGAAACGCGAGTCGTTCGCCCCGGCGAGGCGCCTCAGACAGTGCGCTGGCGTGTTATTGAAAAGAATGGCGACTGGCGTGTCGTGGATGTCGAAGTGCTGGGCCTGTGGCTCGCCATCGAACAGCGTGCCCAGATCGCGGCTATCATGGACCGTCCGCGCGCCACGATTGATGATGCGATCAACGCCCTCAATTCCTGACCTGGAATCTGGTCAGGCGGCTTCGTCGACCACAGCTTCTTCCTCATCGGACTTGTCCTGACGGTCTGACGCGTCGCCGATCGTGAACAGGTCGGCCTCGCGGCTGAGCCAATCTGCCAGTTCTTTGTCGGGCACACCCAGAACTCTCAGCATATCCGCGACCATTTCGATCCCCTTGGGCTCTCCAGCCACGAGGTGCGCGCGTATGTTCAGTTCAAGATATCGGTCGAGATCATGGATGGTTTCGACAGCGACGAGTCGGACCAGGTCTGGGAAGCGGCGATTGATGCTGGGCGTGACTTCCTTGGACACTTCATAACGCGCTTTTCCAAGCACGACCGCGCGCGCATTGCTGCCCCCCACAGCTTCGATCAGCTTCATGTTGGCGGCATCTCCGAACGAGACATTGTACCCATCTGCGACCGCAGACAGAAAGCGGTCGGGATCTCCGTCAGTCGCGATATAGGGGATGTCAAAGTCGATCAGAGCGTCGACGGCCAGTCGCCCGGCGGCAGACATGCCAATGACGATGACAGGCCGCTCGCCAGCAGGTTCGCCTGATGTTTCCATCGTGACCTGCTTGCGCCGCGCCAATTCGCGCGAGAGCTTGCCTCCGAGCATGGCCCAACTCGGTGCCAGAGCCAGAGAGAGTGCAATGGCGGCGATCAGGCTGCCCATGAGGGCAGGGGGCATATTGGCAGTGATTGAGGCCAATGAGAGGATGACGAGTGTGAATTCCGACCCCTGTGCCAACAATGTGGCGAGCTGGGTAGCGCCGGGCACACTCCAGCCATTCATGCGGGCGGCGATATAGCCGAGCGCAGTCTTGACCGTCAGGATGCCAAACGCGCCGATCACGACGAGCGGCAGGTTTCTCAGCAGGCCCGGCAAGTCAATCGACAGGCCGACACTGATGAAAAAGAAGGACAGGAGCAGCCCGCGAAATGGTCCCATTTCCGTTTGCACCTGGTGGCGAAACGGTGTGCCGGACACGGCCAGGCCTGCCAGGAATGCGCCCAGGGTCAGCGAAAGTCCGATCATGGCAGTCGCGCAGGCGGCCGCCAGCACAAGCAGCAGTGTGAAAGCCGTAAAGGCTTCGTCATTGCGGGTGGCTGCCAGCGTCCGGAAAACCGGGTTCAGCAGGTAGCGTGAAAACAGCATGGCTGCGCCGAAAGCGATCAGGGCCTGCACAAAGGCCAGCAACAATCCAGCCGCCAGCGGGACTGCACCGCCATTCAGGAGATATTCTGACAGAAGGCCCGCAAGGCCGGCGGCGGTCTCTCCTTCCCCAAGCGACGTGGCGAAGATCATCAGGAAGATGGCGACAATATCCTGAAAGATCAGGACATGTGTGGCCGTGCGCCCGATCGGACACGAGTTCTGCTCGCGCTCTGTCAGGATCCGCGCAACGACCGCTGTAGACGAAAGGCCAAGACTGAGGCCTACCGCGATCGCAATCGGCCAGGATATGCCCAGCATATAGAGCGCGCCTGCACTGATCAGGCCTGTCAGCAACAGATGGACAGGGGCAAGGCCGAGCAGGTCACCACGGCTTTCTTTCAGTTCGCGGAGCGAGACATGCATGCCGATATCGAAGAGCAGGAAGACCACGCCGAGCTCGGCCAGCAAATGCGTGCCGCCACTCTCATGGATCAGGTTCAGCATGCCCGGACCGATCAGAATTCCCGCGAGGAGGTAGCCAACGATGGGGCTGAGATTGAGCGCCCGGGACACCAGGGCGGCTGCCGCGCCGAACCCCAACAGGGTGATTGCGGGAACGAGCGCGCCCACGGCGTCGGCAGGGCTCATTTCAGCGGCCATGGGGGAGCTCTTTCTTCTGGGTGGAGTCGAACTCCCAACTTAAGGAGGATTGCGCAAAAATAAAGGCCGCCAGCTCTCGAGGGAACCGGCGGCCTTCACCAGACTGCACGCGAAGGAGGGCAATGTCTCGCGCACAGTTTGTGAAGAATATCCGAGCGCTAGAGGCTCTTTGCGAGAGTCAGGACAATGCGCTCGTCGGCGATGTCCGTACCGTCGATGTCGGTATCCCAGTAACGCAGGTCCACATCGATGCCGATTGGCAGCGAGTAGGTGCCACCAAGCGACCAGTTGGTGTAGTCGCCGCCACCATCGAAGGAGTAGTTGCCGACGGATACGTCAGCTGCGAAAGCGTCGGTGAAGGCATACCCCGCAGAGCCTTCAACATAGACGCTCTCATTGTCTGGATCCCAGTAGACGGCGCCGCCTACTTCAACTCCGCCTTCGAAAGCATAACCCAGAGCGGCCTGCAGTTCGACGAAGTCGAGGTCTTCATCATCCGAGTCCGGATAGGAATAATAGATGACGCCGAGATCCCAGGAGACGCCGTTCGAGAATTCGCTGGCGACGCCGGCGTAGAGGTCGAGCTCTACATTGGAGTCAGAACCGTCTTCGAAGTCGATATTCGATGCCCATGTACCCGCATAGAATATACCGTTCGCATAGTCGAAGCCGCCGGAGATGGCCATGTCCTCATTGGACTGGGAGACGCCACGCCAGACATAGTCTGTGCTGAGAGCGACGTTACCGGACCATTCTCCCTCGGCAGCTGCCGTGCCAGCCACTGCCAGCATTGCTGCAAGTGCTACCCCTGCGCGGAAAAGCTGTTGTTTCATGTTTTAGTACCCCGTTGTTGAATCGCGCTGTTGCCAGCGCCAAAACCACGATGACGCGGCTTTATCCGGGATCAGAAACAAAAATATGGAGGTTGCGGGACGGCAACCGGAACGCCAGAATTTTGTGCACGCAGGCGCGACAATGCCTTAGGCTTGTGCGCTCTGGTTTTGGTCACCGTGCGGTCAACGGCGCGTACCCAAGATGTGTGCCAGCATCGACCAAAAGCGTCTCTCCCGTCACGTGTCGAGAGGCATCGGTCAGGAAGAAAAGGGCCGAATCTGCAATATCGTCGGGCCCGCTGGCCACGTTGAGTGGCGTCGCGGCCGCAACGGAGGCTTCCATGCGCTGATACTGGTCTTCATCCATCTTGTCCTTGAACCAGCGCGTGCCGATAAAGCCCGGACAAATCGCATTCACCCGAATCTCCGGGGCCAGTGCGCGGGCCAGCGACAGGGTCATCGTGTTGAGCGCGCCCTTGGTCGCTGCATAGGCCACCGATGAGCCGATACCCGTAACACCCGCGATGGAGGATGTGTTCAGCACAGCAGCGGCGCGACCAGTTTGACGGTGACTTTCAATGAGCAGGGGTTTGCAGGCCTGCATCATCAGAAAGGGACCGGCGACATTGACTGCGTAGAGGTCCAGGAAGTCTTCGCGGGTCAGGGCGTCCAGATCGGAATGGTCGCGCGCGTGTTTGGTCGTGCCGGCATTGTTGACGAGAATGTCCAGCCGCCCGGCCTGGGCCGCAGCCTCGGCCAGTTTACGACAGCCTTCATCCGTCGACACGTCAGCCTGAACAAGGCGCGACTGCGAACCGAGCGCCTGACAGTCCGCTGCGGTCGCTTCGCCCTCCGCAACGGATCTGGCGCAATTGATGATCACATCAGCGCCGCGCTCGGCAAGTTTCAAGGCGATTGACCGTCCCAATCCTGTGGCTGAACCGGTTACGATCGCCTTGCGCCCGGCGAGGTCTTTTGGCTGTGTCATCGCGTTTTCTCCCGTAATTTCCATATGTGTCTGGGCTGGAATGTACGGGGCGTTGAACAATGGTGGCAACAGGTTTCACCGAATTGGTCAAGAAAGCTGAAACCCGTCATTGGTACCCGTCGCTGCCTATACCGGAGACAGCAACCCATGGTCAGGTCGGCCAGTATCATTCAGCGCATTCAGGCCGTCTCGCGACGATCACGCGAGGATATGCGGCAGGTCGCGCAGGAAATGTGCTCACGCGGGCCGCAATCTGATGCCGAGGCTCAGGCTCTGTTCGACTTCAATGCGCGAATGAGGGGAGCGGACCCTGACTGGGACAGCCGGTTTGTCCGGGTGATGGCGCGTTATGTGCTCGCCCGCGATGCCGCCAATGGGGCGTTGACGCCAGCCAATCTCGATTGGCTACAGGAGCGGGTCGCGATCGGGGACAGGCTGCGCAACCGCAATCTGGCAGGCCTGTTCATGCGGCTGCTGCGCAAAGCCAGCGGGACGCCCGATGGGTTCGGTTTGATTGTGTTATCCCATTTATGCGACCAGATGATCCTGGATAATCAGGCAGATGCAACATCCGTGGGGAACGTCGCTGAAACGCTTCTGCTTTCGGGCCCGGAGCATGCGCCCTGGGTCAGCCGGGCTGAGGCAGCGATCCTCTTCCACACACAGGAGAGCATAGAGGGCAGCGAGAACGACCCGTCGTGGAACTTCCTGTTTGCACGGGCCATCGGGAACCATTTGGTCGCCCGCGCGCATCCCAATCCCCACACGGAACGCCATGCGCTCAACCGCAAGCATTGGCTTGACCCGAACGATCCCAATCCCGGCAAGTTTGTCGGGTGTCTTGCGCTGGGATTCGACAAGGGAAGCTGGTTCGAGCAAATGGGTAGGGAAGCGGAAAGGGCGAGCCTGGCCCGCCGAACTGCCAGCCTCGCCGCGAAATCAAAGCCTGCCCAGCCGCCACCTCGTACTGGCTGGTGGCGCAAGAGCCCGCCACCGAACCCGGTCACCACGGCGAGCAATACCCTGGTTGACTTCCTCAACCGTGAAGCGCCAGGTTTGCTGGCCGGATTGGTCGTCGCGGCACGCTAAAACGGAGGATTTCGCCATGCTCTTGCTCAATCTGATTGTGGCGGGAGCGCTGGTGGCGATTACGTTTGCCATCCACTTCGCGGGACTGGTGGCCCTGTCTGCGGTGATCCGCAAGCGGGACGTGCCGCACGTGAACCTGTCGACCGTGGTCGGGCAGGGGCTCGCCATCTTCTTTGTCCTGCTCAGCCTGTTTGCCATCCATTCGATCGAGATCTGGGTGTTCACGCTGACCTATCTGGCGCTGGGTACGTTTCCGGATGTCGAAACAGCCGTCTATTTTTCTACCTCGACCTTTTCCACAGTGGGATATGGCGATGTGCTGATCGACAAGGACTGGCGCATGCTGGCGGCAGCAGAATCCGTCATTGGTTTCCTGCTGCTCGGCTGGTCGACGGCATTCCTTGTCTCGATTTCTGCTCGGGTGCGCAACTTCGAGGCGCGCATCGAGCAGTTGGATGACAAGGACTAGGCCGGTTCCACGTCCTGCTTCATGAAGAAGCGCGCCCCGGCTACGGCCAGGCCCACCAGAACCAGTCCGCCAATCACCAGCGTTTCCGGTTTCGCGCCGAGATACTCGAAATATTGCGTGTAGCCATGGATCGTCAGGAACGCGATTGAGGTTATCGACAGGAAGCTGTTCCGGCGTGACGTAAAGATCATGGCGACGAGCGCGCCAATCCAGCCCAAGGTGAAGACATGGTCGGGGATGGCAATGGCAGCTTCACGCCATTCCGACCGGTCCGACCAGCGCTGCGGCGCAAACCAGTGTTCGCCAATCCGGTCACCCCAGAGCGAACCCACCCAAAAGGCAAAATTTACCATGAACATGGCCGTGCGTGCTGCGACGGTGACCAGATTGTTCCATGCGTCTGACAGGGTATTGCGGGCACGATAGAGACCCAGGGCGAGCAGGCCGAAGACAAGGATCGTGATGGTCGGTTCTTCGACGAACAGGGCGTAGCTGGCATGCCAGTAGCCTGTGCCAGAACCAAGAATGGCACCGAGGGACAAGACTGCAAACGCTGCCAGAAGTGCCGAACGGAACCACAGCGCTGCCGCGGTCATGACCAGTGCGATCAGTACGGTGGGCACCGTGCCATCATCCACTTCCCGGAATTCCCATCCGATCCAGCCTGCCACGCCAAGTGTACCCATAAGCGTTAGCGCCATGCCGAGGGTTTTCACGGAATTTCCACGTGCGCTGCGGCGCAGGAATCCCGCGCCGCCCAACGCGACAAGTGCCAGAACGAGACCGGTTATGGCGTTCGGCACAAGTGCGATCGTGCCGCCGGCGACCGAGATGGCTCCGAAAATCAGCAGAATGTTTATCAGCACACCATTCCTGCGATCAGGCAGGGCGAAACCCTGCAAGCGCGCGGCTTCGGAGGAGTCGATCTGGCCATTGGCCAGCAGGGCATCGAGGTCGAGTATGATCCGGGACATGAGAACTATCTCCACAAATAGTGAGCGCTTACTAACATATCTGCGGCATCGTGGCAACCGACTTCCCCTATGGGAATTGTGGACATCGGCTTTCGGGCGGCTTAGTGCAGTCGCTGAAAGACTTTACATTGGATCGAGGCAGCATGTTCAAAAAGATTCTGATCGCCAACCGGGGGGAAATTGCAGTTCGGGTCATCAAGACCTGTCGACGGCTGGGCGTACAGACAGTGGTGGTCTATTCAGACGCCGATGCGGATTCCATGGCCGTCGAGATGGCCGACGAGACTGTCTATATTGGTGCGTCACCTGCGTCAGAATCTTATCTGGTTGCCGACAAGATCATTGATGCGGTTCGCCAGACCGGTGCAGAGGCGATCCATCCTGGCTTCGGTTTCCTGTCCGAAAACCCTGTGTTCGCCAAACGGCTTGAAGAAGAGGGGATCGGCTGGATCGGCCCGAACGCCTACGCCATTGAAGCGATGGGCGACAAGATCAGCTCCAAGAAGCTGGCTGCCGAGGCCGGCGTGTCGACCGTGCCAGGCCATATGGGTCTGATCGAAGACACCAAGGAAGCGGTGAAGATTTCCAAGGAAATCGGTTATCCGGTCATGATCAAGGCGTCCGCGGGCGGGGGCGGCAAGGGCATCCGGGTCGCGGCCAATGACAAGGAAGTCGAAGAGGGCTTCCCGGCCGTGAAGGCCGAGGCGAAAGCGTCCTTTGGGGACGACCGTGTCTTTATCGAGAAGTTCATTCTTGAGCCGCGCCATATCGAGATCCAGGTGCTTGGCGACAAGCATGGCAATTGTATCTACCTCGTTGAGCGCGAATGCTCGATCCAGCGCCGCAATCAGAAAGTCATCGAGGAAGCGCCATCGCCGCTGCTCGACCCGGAAACCCGCAAGAAGATGGGCGAACAAGCCGTGGCCCTGGCCAAGGCCGTGAACTATGACAGCGCCGGCACCGTGGAATTCGTGGCGTCTGGCGCCGACAAGGGCTTCTACTTCCTTGAAATGAACACGCGTCTCCAAGTGGAGCATCCGGTGACCGAAATGATCACCGGTGTTGATCTGGTCGAACAGATGCTGCGGGTCGCTTATGGCGAGACGCTGAAGCTCCAACAGTCCGATATCAAGATCAATGGCTGGGCCGTGGAAAGCCGCGTCTATGCCGAAGACCCGTATCGCAACTTCCTGCCATCGATTGGTCGCCTGAAGCGTTTCCACGCGCCATCAGAAGGCGCGCTGGCTGGCGGTGAGGTGCGTATGGATTCCGGCGTCCGCGAGGGCGACGAAATCTCCATGTATTATGACCCGATGATCGCCAAGCTGATCACGCACGGCAAGGATCGCGACACCGCGCTCGACGTGCATGGCGAGGCGCTGGACCGGTTCCATATTGAAGGCATTCAGGACAACATGCCCTTCATCGCGGCCGTCATCGACGAAGAGCGGTTCCGCTCTGGCAATATCACGACCGCTTATATCAAGGACGAATTCCCGGACGGCTTTGACGGCGTGGAGCCGACCGAAGCGCAGGAAATTCAGCTGATCTGTTCTGCGGCCTATGTGCACGGCTTCTTCTCGCGCCGCGCCGCCGATACGAGCGGCCGTATGTCGCCGACGCCGGATGCGCGCCGCGACTGGATTGTCATTCTGGGCGACAAGCATCACCCCGTCACATTGGACCTCGGCGACGATGGCGAAGCCGAGATCACCATCAATGGGGGCAAGACGCACACGCTGGTCACCGGTTGGTATCCGGGCCAGCATCTGGTCGAAGGCCTGCTGGATGGGCAGCCCTTTGCCGTGAAGTTTGCTGACCGGACCGAAGGCTATCTGTTCCGTCATCGCGGCGTTGCCCTGCGCGCGCTGGTCTGCACGCCGAACGTGGCCGATTTGCACGCTCGCCTGCCGGAAAAGGAAAAGCCGGATACGTCCAAGCTGATCATTTCCCCCATGCCGGGCCTTGTCGTTTCGATGGATGTCGAACTTGGACAGGAAGTGCAGGAAGGCGAAGCGGTCTGCGTGGTCGAGGCGATGAAGATGCAGAACATCATCCGCGCCGAAGCCAATGGCACTGTGAAGGCCATCAATGTCGGCGCTGGCGACAGTGTGGCCGCCGACGAGATCATGGTGGAGTTCGGCTAAGGTCGGCTCACGCCTGAACTATTAACCCTGCTCTAACCAAATCGACGCGGAATCCTGCCTTGTGGGGCAGGGGGAGATTAACGAGTCATCCCTTGACCTTGCCGCTGATGCACCGAAAGTGCACCGGCCTTTCATGGTGAAAGCAATTCAAAGGGGGCCGAGATGGTCAGTTTTCCAGATGCAGTAAAAATGTTCTTTTCCCGCTATGTGGATTTTCAGGGTCGCTCACGCCGCTCGGAATACTGGTGGGTCGTACTCTTCAATTTGATCGTGTTCGGGGTCTTGGCGGCCCTCGCATTCGGCCTCGGCGGCAATTTCGAAACCGGTGAAATGAATCCGATCGGCATGATCTTCTTCGCGCTGATGGGTTTGTATGGCCTTGCCGTGATCATTCCGAGCATCGCACTCTTCATCCGCCGTCTTCACGATATCAACCAGACTGGCTGGATTTATCTCGGTCTCGTGATTGCCGGCTTCATCCCATTCATCAATTTCCTGGCAACGATTGCCCAGATTGTAATTGCCTGTATCCCCGGAACGGTTGGCCCGAACAAGTATGGCCCAGACCCGAAAAATCCGATGGCTGGTACCGCAGACACGTTCGTTTAGGCGCTGTCGCAGCAATCGAAATCCAGAGGAGCCGGACAGTCGTCCGGCTCTTTTTTGTTGCAAGAGTTTATCGTTTATTGATAAGGACGCGTAGTGTTCGACATGGCCCTGCCGTGTGAGGACCCGGATCGAGGAGACTGAAATCCTATGGACATGAGATATGTCCTCTTGTCGTCAAAAGGCCGTATCGGGTCGCGCACATTCCTGCGCGGTCTGACAGTGATCACGGCCGCCTTCATGATCGTGCAAGTGGCGAACACGTTCATCTCGCCCATGTTCGGTATTCTCGTTTATCCGATGGTCTATGTGTATGTCTGCCTGTTCTCCAAGCGACTGCACGATGCTGGCCATTCGGGCTGGTTCTATCTCCTGTTCCTGGCTGGCTACGGGATTGTGGGCAGCATAGTCAGCGCTCTGTTGATGCCTATCCTGTCACCGGTCGCGTTCGAGATGTATGCCCAATTCGGGAGCGACCTGTCCGGCGCGATGGATGCGTTGACTGAGAACATTCAGGAATTCGAGCGCCTGACCGCCCTGACCTCGCTAGCCAGCTTCCTGCTGACGACCGCATTGCTCGGCTTCATCGCCGCGCGCCTGCCTACCGATCTGGAAACGAACCGGTATGGCCCGCCGACATCCGGCACCCCAATGTCCAACACCTATTCCTGACCACTCCAGAGGACCCTGCCGGCATGACCCATCACACAATGACCCCCATCGATGCGCATCGCCCCTGGATCAGGGATGAGCGGGACGACCCGGCCCGGATGGACTGGTTTCAGACCCTGTTCAACCCGATGGGCATGACCGGAAAGCTGCATTTCAGCCGGGCGTGGACCTTCATGTTCATGGGGCGGGTGCTGCTATTCATCGTGCCGGTCTTTGTTGCCTTCATTGCCGGTCTTGCGGGCGCCGACATGTCAGGCGCGTGGCAGCCGGTCAAATCAGTCGGCATTCCACTGCCAGCGCTGTTGTTGCCGTTCTTCTTCTTCACGATCATCACGGAGTTCACATCATGGGTGGCGCATGTGCGCCGGTTTGCGGAAGCGAACCGCTCGACGCTGAAGGCCGCCATCGTGCTCGTCCCACTCTTCCTTGGCTTGCTCGGATTTGCCGGAGGTGTGGTGTCAGGATCTGCGCAGTATCAGGCCCAGCAGGCAAAGGCGGCTCAGGCAGAGACTGTCGCCGCAGAGGGCGGGGAGGCGGCAGAGACAGATGCTGCGGCACCGCAGGAAGCGCGTGGCCCGCGCCGTCCGGATGGACCGCCACCAACAGAGATGCAGATGGCAATGGGCGGCGGCATGGGCCTGGCCATGCCGCTCTGGGCGCTCTCATCCTTTTTCGTCATGTTGTGGACCTTGCTGCATGTAGCGCGCCTGCCGAATGGTGGCGCTGGCCCATTTCGCACAGGCAGTGATCTGACCCAGGAAGAACAGCGCCTGAAAGCTTACGAAACAGCCTAGGCAGGTTCTCTGATCGGATCGGGAGCGCGTACCAGCCGACTTTCGAATACGGTCTCGAAAGCATCTTTCAGGGCCAGGTCGACCTCATCCATTACGGCAGGGATTCCGAGATCGACTAGGCTGGTCACGCCATAGCGCGGGTCTGCGATCCCGCAGGGTGTGATGCCTGAGAAATGTTCGAGGTCTGGTTCCACGTTCAATGAAATACCGTGGAAGCTGACCCATTTCTTGAGGCGTACACCGATGGCGGCAATCTTGTCTTCGCGCAGTGTCGCGCCGGCTTTCGTGCGGTCTACCCATACGCCGACGCGGCCGTCACGCGGGCCCGCCTCGACATTGAAAGCGGCAAGCGCCTTGATGATCCAGGTCTCCAGATTTTGCACAAAGGCGCGCACGTCCCGCCCCCGCAGGGCAACATCCAGCATCACATAGGCAACCCGCTGGCCGGGGCCATGATATGTATACTGGCCGCCGCGCCCGGCATCAAAGACAGGGAAGCGGGCCGGGTCACGCAGGTCGTCCGGCTTGGCAGAAGTGCCTGACGTGTAAAGCGGTGGATGCTCCAGGAACCAGACCAGTTCCGGCGCGCCATCCTCCCGGATCGCGCGGGCGCGCACCTCCATGAATCGGACCGCATCCTCATAAGGAACCGGGCGGTCTGAAACGGCCCATTCTGTGTCGGGGAATTTCTGCATCACCGGGGGCATATAGGCGACATTCAGGGCTTCACAAAGTGCTGGTGTCGCCTTATACGGCCCGTCTGCCTCAATGAAGACCAGTGCGGTCATGGCGGAATTGGTAGACGCGCAGCGTTGAGGTCGCTGTGGGGCAACCCGTGGAGGTTCGAGTCCTCTTGACCGCACCATTCATTCACGGTGGCGCGTTGCGCCAAAAATCGATCGAGGATCGATTTTAGTGGATGAATGAAATCAAAGACCCACACCCGCATCAACACCCGCCACAATCACTGCGGGCACGCTGTGAGATTCCTGCGAATCCCGGCTAGCTCAACGTATTCGGTTCTTGCCGACGCCACGTAACCCCGGCAAAGAGGCGCCATGACAGAAACGTCCGTTCAGCCTGCCCAGACCGCTGAGACGCCCAACGTCGATCCGGATCTGCTGGAAGATATCATCGATGCCGTTGATGAAAAGGATACGCGCTGGCTGGCGCGGACGCTGCAGCGCATGCATCCGGCCGACGCTGCCGATGCGCTGGAGGCTTTGTCCTTTGATACCTTCTCTGAAGCGGTAGAACTGCTTGGCGGCGAGCTGCCAGCGGACATCCTGATCGAACTGCGCGATTCCTATCGCGAAGAGGCGGTCGAAGTGCTGCCGGACGCGGCGGTGGCAAGCGCGCTCGACGAACTCGATTCCGATGATGCGACGACCATTCTCGAAGACCTCGAAGATGACCGCCGTGAGCGTATCCTGGACGACCTTGCCCCGGTGGACAGAGCCCAGCTGGAGCGGGGGCTCTCCTATGAGGAAGACACTGCCGGCCGTCTCATGCAGACGGAGTTTGTGGCCGCGCCGGAATACTGGACGGTCGGCCATGCGATCGACCATGCGCGGGAGCTCGGCGAGGAATTGCCGGAAGTCTTCTACGAACTCTACGTGATCGATCCGGGCCATCGCCTGCTGGGAATCGTTTCGCTGGCGACGCTGCTGCGCACGCCGCGAGATGTGCAATTGTCGGACATCATGGAAGACGCATTGTCCTCTCTGAAGCCGGAGATGGACCAGGAAGAAGTGGCCTTCCAGTTCCGCAAATACTCGCTGGCTGCGGCGCCTGTGACGGATGAAGGCGACCGCCTCGTCGGCATGATCACGGTCGATGACATGGTCGATGTCATGCAGGAAGAGAACGCCGAAGACCTGCTCTCCCTGCTCAACGTGACCTCGGCGGACGGTGCCGATACGGTCTGGGATACGGTTAAGGCGCGCGCGCCGTGGCTGGGCGTTAACCTGTTCACCGCGTTTATTGCTTCCGCCATTATTTCCCTGTTCGAGGCGGCCATCGCGCAAGTTGTGGCATTGGCGGTACTGATGCCGGTCGTGGCGGCGCTGGGGGGCAATGCGGGCAGCCAGGGGCTAGCCGTTGCCGTGCGCGCCATTGCCGAACGGCAATTGGACGGCGCTGCGGCGCGCCGCGCCATCTTTCGGGAAGTGTTCAGCGGTTGCGTCAACGGAGTCATCTTTGCCATCGGGGTCGGGTTGATCTCGCTGGTCTGGTTCCGTGACGTCGAGCTGGCGCTTGTGATCGGCGCGGCAATGTTGGCGACGTTTATCTGGGCGGGCCTGTCGGGCATTCTTGTTCCCCTCGGCCTGAAGCGCCTTGGTGCTGACCCTGCAGTGGCATCGTCGGTCTTCGTGCTGACGCTGACTGATGTGATGGCATTTTTCAGTTTCCTTGGCCTGGCGTCGCTCGTGCTCCTGTAAATTGGGCACTTCTTGGCCAAATCTCGCCTCTCGGGTGAATGGGCGCGAGATTTGCAGCGCTTGCCCGTAGTAAAAAGTCAAACTGTCCCAAAACGGGAGCCATGCTTTTGGCCCGTCAAATGCGCACGTCCGACAAGGGAGTCGAACTCATCAAGAGTTTCGAGGGCTTTCGTGCGCGCGCAAGCCGCCTGCCGGATGGCAAATGGTTGGTCGGTTACGGGCATACAGAGACCGCACGCGCTGGCCTGACCGTCAGCGCCTTTGATGCGGAACTGATCCTGCGCTTTCACGATCTGAAGCGGATCGAGAACCATCTGGCGCAACAGGTGTTCACGCCGCTGAGCCAGAACGAGTTCGATGCGCTCGTCTCGTTCGCCTTCAATATCGGTCTGAAGGCCTTCGATTCCTCTGACGTACTCGCGCACCTCAATTCCGGTGACCGTATTCTTGCTGCTGAAGCCATGAGTAGCTGGCGCCGGGGTCGGGTGGATGGTCAGATCCGCGTGATTGATGGACTTGTGCGCCGCCGCGCCGTGGAAGTGGCAACCTTCCTGGATACGCCCAAACGCCGTGTTTCGATCCCGAGCGCGCTTGTCCGCCCCGAACGCGACGGCCTTGCTGGGCCAAACGGGAATCGGGACACTTCCATCGTGTTGGAGCCGCGACCTGAACAGAACCGCGCTCGCGCCACAGCCGAGCGCGAGAGCCCGCCAGAGGCCGCCGCCCGCGCAGTGGCCCAGCGCCTGACACGCATACTCGGGGAAAATGGTTCCCGCGCATCCGGCGAGCCCGACCCGCAGCCGACAGGTGATTCCACCGTTGACGAGATTACGCGCGCCGTTTCCGCGCTGGCAGGTCCCGAAGGCAATGGCGAACCGACCCAGGCGCCGCCAGCCTCCATGTCGGAACGCCGCCGCGCCTATCGCCCGCCAAACCTGTCGGATCCGCAGGGAGAGGGGCTCACGCTCGACAATCTCTCTGTGCCGCCGACAAGCCAGAAACTGATCGATGACCTGGCCACGGTCGGGGTGGATACATCGCGCCTGATAACACCCGCGCAGGCCGAGATAGAGGACTTTGCTCCCGCACACGGTTGGCGCTGGTTGCCGTTTGCCTTGTTGGCAGGACTCGGCACGATTGGCCTTTATGACGGACTGCGCCGCATCCTCACCCAATCGGGCGCGCGCATGGGCGAGGCTGCGAGCCAGACCTATACCGGCCCCCTGATGGCGCTGGGCGGTGGCTTCCTGCTATTCGTCTCGGTCTACTATCTGTACCGCATGCTGGCGCAGGAAGATTAGGCTGACAGCCGGGGGAAGTCTTGCTAAGTCAGCGGCATGATCCCGAACACATATCCCACTTTGAACTTCGATCTCGGTGAAACTGCGGACATGATCCGCGAGACCGTGGCAAGTTTCGCCCAGAACGAAATCGCCCCTCGCGCTGCAGAGATTGACCGCACGGATACGTTTCCGCGCGACCTGTTGCCGAAAATGGGCGAACTTGGCCTCCTCGGCATCACGGTCGAGGAAGAGTGGGGCGGCACCGGGCTTGGCTATCTCGAACATGTGGTCGCGATGGAAGAAATTTCACGCGCTTCGGCTTCAGTCGGCCTGTCCTACGGCGCCCATTCCAATCTTTGCGTCAACCAGCTTCGCCGCTGGGGGAATGACGACCAGAAATCCCGCTACCTTCCCAAGCTCGTCTCTGGCGAACATCTTGGTGCCCTCGCCATGAGTGAGAGTGGCGCTGGCTCTGATGTCGTGTCCATGAAGCTGAAGGCTGAGAAGAAGGGCGACCGCTATGTGCTGAACGGCACCAAGATGTGGATCACCAATGCGCCGGACGCTGATACGCTGGTCGTCTACGCCAAGACCGAGCCACAGGCTGGCTCGCGCGGCATCACGGCCTTCCTGATTCAGCGCGACTTCAAGGGCTTCTCGGTCGCGCAGAAACTCGACAAATTGGGCATGCGCGGATCGGAGACGGGCGAACTTGTCTTTGAGGACTGCGAAGTGCCCGAAGAGAACGTCATGGGCCCGCTGAATGGCGGCGTTGGCGTTTTGATGAGCGGGCTTGATTATGAGCGCGCCGTCCTGTCAGCCGGCCCGACCGGCATCATGCAGGCCTGTATGGATGTCGTGATCCCCTACATTCATGACCGGAAGCAATTCGGCCAGTCGATCGGCGAGTTCCAGCTGATCCAGGGCAAGGTGGCGGACATGTATGTCCAGATGAATGCGGCCAAGGCCTATGTCTATGCCGTCGCCAAATCCTGCGACCGGGGCGAGACGACCCGCAAGGACGCCGCCGGCGCCATTCTGTATGCGGCCGAAACCGCGACCAAGCTCGCGCTAGACGCGATCCAAATCCTTGGCGGCAATGGCTATATCAATGAATACCCGACCGGTCGCCTGCTGCGCGATGCCAAACTCTACGAAATCGGGGCAGGGACGTCGGAAATCCGCCGCTGGCTAATCGGCCGGGAACTCTTCGGCGAAACGGCTTGAATCCCATCCGAAAGTGAAACATTATAACATGAGACGAGAGGCGCTCATGTTACGTTTGTTGATCCTAATCATACTCAGCCTGACACTTCTTGGTCGTGCGGGAGCGGATGAAGTCATTGCCTGCATTCCTGACCGGGAGAAAATGCTCAGCGTGGACTACAGCACCTTTGATCACGATCCCCGACTGGGGTGGCGATCCATTGCTGAACGCCCGGAATGTCGGCTGGAGGCTGCGGACTTGCTTCGAGCGTATCATGAACGGCTGCAGGCGCAGGGCGAACCCGTCAAATGGGATGCCGAGCAAGGTGACGTTACTCTATCAGATACTGGAGAAGTGGGAATCCTGTATTGGCATGAGGGGCAGCTGCGCGCTTTCGCCGGGCAGACTGCAGAGGCGGTCGCTCTGTTCCGCAAGAGTCTCAAGCCAGCGGGTAAGAATTATGGTGCCTGGAACCAGTATGCCCTCGGATCAATAGCGTTTCTTGAGGACGATCTGCAGGAGTTAAAGCGCAACGCCAACGTACTGCAGGAATATGATTCGGCCTCGCCGAATTTACGAGTTTTACAGCGGATGATCCATTGTTTCGGAACTACGTATGCGTACGCGTACAGCAATGCGGACTGCACGCCGAAAGCGGCTAGCTTACCAGATGAAGCAGAAGAGCCGGGTCATGATAGCGTCGTAGGAAAGCAGAATGCGTCATCCGCGCTGATGGAAATTGAATCCTGCGCTAGAGACCGAGTAGGTTATGATAAACCCATCGACTTAACCGATTGCCGTTCTTCGACGTTCACAGAATGCATGGATGATAAGGGTGGCTCCTATGGGGGCATGCGGGTTTGTATGGGTATGGAAGTCGCACGATTGGATGAGCTTACGCAGCAGCAAATCATCCGGCTCAAGTCGGGCTATTGGAACCGCTTTAATGACCGACGCGGTCAGGTTGTCTTTGAAGCGAGCTTGGATGCGGCCCAGGCTGCGTGGGTCAGCTATCGAGAAGTTGAAATGGCTCTTCAAGTCAATGCACATCCGGATGGAATGCATTACAAGTCTCATGGCTATCTGGAAGCAGCGGCAATTGGACTTCGATTGACCCAGCGACGATATGCGGATGTGTTGCTCATGGAATTGCACATGCGCATGAATGAATCCGTCGATTAAGCCGGGCAGCACTTCTCCTTGATTGTGGCCCCTTCGAAGGCCTTCATCGTGGCGACATAGCCGGACTCGACGGTTTCGTCATAGGCTTTCCAGTCGCGCAGCTGGACATCGGCAAGTTGTGGCAGGACCAGAACATCTGCCATGTCATGTCCAAATTTGGTGTCTGCACGGATCGTTGCGGTCCGCATGAGCAGGCCGGCAATAGGGGGCGGGCTGGAAAACCCGTTATTGAAAACCCAGCGGAAGAAGCTCGGCGGTTCAGAAAATTCCTCCAGATCCATGTTTTCCGGCTGGCGCGTGACATCAGAGCCCACGACAAAGCCGCGATGCATATCCCGCATGATATCGGCCGGAAAATTGTTCAGCACTGCGCCATCGACCAGCAAATCCTTACCGTCCACGACCGGAGGCAAGATGCCCGGCAACGAGATGGTCGCCCGCAGCGCATTGCGCAGCAGGCCTTCGCGATGGATGCGCGTGGCGCCGCTGGTGAGGTTGGTCGAGGTACAGAAAAAGGGAATGTCGAGATCACCGATCTCCGCGTCGCCGAAATGCTCTTTCAGCCGGGCTGCGACGCGCGCGCCTTTCACCATGCCGACGACGGGCAAATGATAGTCCCCGAGCGGATTGCTATCGACAAATGCCTTGCGGATGCGTTGCTCGATTTCGGCATCGCTCCACCCCATTGCGACACAGGCCGCGATGACCGAGCCCATCGAGGCGCCGCCCACAAAATCGATCGGCAGGCCAAGTTCCCGCATCGCCTTGACGACGCCGATATGAGAATAGGCGCGCGCGCCCCCGCCTGACAGGATCAGGCCGACGGAGACACCAGCCATGATGCGCGCGAGCCGGTCGCAATCCTGGCCTTCTACCCGGCTCCAGTGAAAGACGCGGGTAGCCCCGGACGCGGCGATCCATTCGGCCGGCTTGGCTCCCTGGCGCTCATCGCTGTGATGCAGCAACAGGACGTCCACGAGTTTCAGCGTGCGGGCAGGGGACTGGTCATCCGGCATCAATGGATTGGAGGGGCGCGCATCAGCGCGGCCCACGACCCAGATCCGGTCGGCCTGGCGCATGGACAGGCGATACCAGGAATTGTCGCCAATGGCCGAGATCAGGATCACGACATCATGTGCGCGCTCCAACTCGTCAAAATAGGCAGCCGGGCGTTCATCGCCCATCTGCTCGTCAACAATCACGGCTTTCCGCCCAAGGCGTTCCAATGCCTGTTTCAGCGACCGGGCCCGCAGCTTCAGATCGATCGTCGGTGACGTGGCGACGAGCGTGAACACTTTCGGCGCAGCGCTGGCAACGCGATCACCGGATTTCCCCAATCGGCGCAAAATCACCCGGATCATGGATTCGAGCAGTTCCGGCTCGGCTTTCACCATCCGGTCCCAGCCCTTGCGCGAGACGCCGATCAGTTCCGTGTCGCGCAGCGCGTAAACCGAACTCGTATGGGGTGCATCGTTCGGCACGCCATCGCCGGTCAGGTCGACCCCGCCGAGGAAGAGTGACATCTCGCCGGCCGGCTCGCCGGAGCGGATATGGCCGACAAATTCGGACTTTCCATGCACGCCTTCCCGGAAGATGCCCAACGTTCCGGACAGGACGAAATAGAGCGTGTCAGCGGGTTCTCCGGCAAGATAGAGCGGCTTGCCGGCGGCGACCGAAAACCAGATGGCTTCCTTGCCTGCCGCCTTCATGGCGCGGGCCGGAACATCCTTCAGGAATTCAATGGCCCGCAAGCGGGGAGTGATATCAATGCCCATGTTGAAGAACATGCCCATTTCGATTCCCTTTTCAAAGCCTTTCGCTCATCCCCTGTGTTTCAAATTCGCATGACGCCCGCGTGACAGGTGGGCCGGGCGCCGCTAAGCAGGCACAAAATTCCATTGGGAGGCGTTATGCCGGTTCTGAAATCCAGTCTTGATGTGTCCGGTAGCAAATTTGCCGCCAACAAAGCCGCCATGGAGACGCTTCTTGCCGAATTGCAAGAAAAAACCGCTAATGCCGCCATCGGAGGCCCGGAAGCGTCTCGCAAACGCCATGTAGAGCGCGGAAAATTGCTGCCGCGTGAACGAGTCGAACGCCTGCTTGACCCGGGCTCTGCCTTTCTCGAAATCGGTGCGCTGGCCGCCAATGGCATGTATGATAACGAAGCCCCCGGCGCAGGCCTGATCACGGGGGTCGGCCGGGTTGAGGGGCGCGAATGCCTGATCGTCTGCAATGATGCGACGGTAAAGGGCGGCGCCTATTTCCCGATGACGGTGAAGAAGCATCTGCGCGCGCAGGAAGTGGCCCTCGAAAATCACCTGCCATGTATCTATCTGGTCGATAGCGGCGGCGCGAACCTGCCGCATCAGTCAGAAGTCTTCCCGGACCGGGAACACTTTGGCCGCATCTTCTATAATCAGGCCCAGATGAGCGCGAAGGGCATTCCCCAGATCGCCGCCGTCATGGGCAGCTGTACTGCGGGTGGTGCCTACGTACCTGCGATGTCGGACGAGACCATCATTGTGCGCAAACAGGGCACGATCTTCCTCGGCGGTCCACCTTTGGTGAAGGCCGCCACGGGGGAAGTGATCTCAGCCGAAGACCTTGGCGGCGCAGATGTCCATGCGCGCCAGTCCGGCGTGGCAGACCACTATGCGGCCCATGATTCTCACGCGCTTGCCATTGTCCGCTCCATTGTCCGCACGCTGGCCACGCCAAAGCCCCAGCCCTTCGATCTGACAGAGCCTGCAGAGCCACTTTACGACCCTGCGGAGATGCATGGTCTGGTGCCTCAGGATGTCCGCGAGCCCTATGACGCCCGCGAAGTCATCGCGCGTCTCGTGGACGGATCGGAATTCCATGAGTTCAAGAAGCTCTATGGCGAGACGCTCGTCTGCGGGTTTGCGCGCCTCTATGGCATGCCGGTCGCGATCCTCGCCAATAATGGTATCCTGTTCTCTGAAAGCGCGCAGAAGGCCGCGCATTTCATCGAACTGGCCGACCAGCGCCGCATCCCGCTGGTCTTCCTGCAGAATATTACCGGCTTCATGGTCGGGTCGAAATACGAGGCTGGCGGCATCGCCAAGGATGGCGCCAAGATGGTGACCGCCGTGGCCACCGCCAGCGTGCCGAAATTCACCGTGGTAACCGGCGGCAGCTTCGGCGCCGGCAATTATGGCATGTGCGGCCGGGCTTACAGCCCCCGCTTCCTGTTCATGTGGCCGAACTCCCGCATCTCCGTCATGGGCGGCGAACAGGCCGCCAGCGTGCTCGCCACAGTCAAGCGCGACGGCATTGAGCGCAAGGGCGGGGAATGGTCTGCCGAGGACGAGGACAGCTTCAAGCAGCCGATCCGCGATCTCTACGAAGCTGAAGGTTCGCCCTATTTCTCCACAGCGCGCCTATGGGATGACGGCATCATCGACCCGGCCGATACGCGCCGCGTTCTGGGCCTCGCCCTGTCAGCCAGCCTCAATGCTCCGTTCCCGGACAGAGGGTTCGGCGTCTTTCGGATGTAGGGGTTCTACGTATAAAATCTGTTGCCGGCCAATGGTAGAAGCTCCCTGTCACATGGCAGGAGGCTGACCCTCATGACCCGCTCTATCTGTATCATCGATGGCCACCCCGATCCCGATCCGGACCATCTCGTCCACGCGCTCTGCGATGCTTATGCCGAGGGCGCCGAGGCGACCGATCACACAGTGTCTCGCATCCGCGTGGCAGATTTCGACATGCCATTCCTCAACTCTGAGAAAGAGTTCGCAATGCCCCCGCCAGAGCCGGTGCTGAGTGAACGCCAGAAGATCGCCAACGCAGACCACCTCGTCATCGCTTTCCCGCTCTGGATGGGCGGTATGCCAGCCAAACTAAAGGCCTTCTTCGAACAGGCGGCCCGGGCAGAATTCTTCCTGAAAACAGGTGAGTCCGATCATGAATGGCCTGAGCGCATGATGAAGGGAAAGTCGGCCCGCATTATCGTGACGATGGGTATGCCCGACCTGGTCTATCGATTCGGCATGGATGCGGGCGCATTGAAAGCGTTGGAGCGCGGCGTGCTTGGCCTGTCTGGTTTCAAACCGATGCACCACACGATCATCGGCGGCGTTGGCGCTCTGACGCCATCAAAAGTCGAATCCTGGTTCGAGTTCATGAAGGAGATCGGCGGGCAGGCCGTCTGATCCGGGTTCATTACATCTTCGTCGTGAACGTCTTTTCACGCATCATTACCACTTGTTTCGAGTATGTTCAGTCCTGTCGCGGTCCCCTGCGACGTATAGAGTAAGAAGGAGTTCGAACATGGTCAGACGTAGCAGCTTTCTGGTAACGGCGGCGATGATGACGGCCCTGATGGGCCATGCGGGCGAGATGCCCGACTTCTCGTTGCTGGATCTGGATGATGATGGCCTGATCAGCGAGGACGAATATGTGAGCTACTCCGACAGCGCGGGCACAGCCAGCGAGTCGGAGGCGAAAGCGAAGTTCACGAAATTCGACCTCAATTCGAATGGAACCGTGTCCGAGGAAGAACTGGCAGATGCCCTTGCTGCCTGGCGGGGACGGTCCGATCAAGGCGCCGTGACGGCGGCTGGCCTGCCGGTTCGGTAGGCTGCCCACCCAGTCGGTGCTGAAGGGGTCCGCCGGTCCAGCGGGCCCCTTTCCATTTGGAACGAATACGATAAACAGCGCCGATGGCGACAGCGCACCGACTGGCAGCAAACAGGTTTGATCTCATCCGGCTGGCGCTCGCTTCGGCCGTGTTTGCCTATCATGCAATCGTTCTGTCCGCGCTCGCGCCGATGAGCGGGTTGGAGCGCGCCTGGGGCCAAATTGCCGAGATCGCCATCCAAGGCTTCTTCATTGTATCCGGCGCATTGGTGGCCGGCTCGCTCATGCGGTCGCAAAACCTTGCTGACTATGCTGGCAAGCGGGTCCGTCGACTTTACCCGGCTTATGCTGTCGTCATTCTGATCCCGGCGCTCATCAGCCTGCTGATGGGCGGCAGTATTGGTGGAGTCGCAGAATATGTGGGTGCCAATCTCGTCTTCCTGAACTTCCTGTCGCCGGATTTGCCGGGTCTGTTCGAAGGCAACCGCTTCACAGAGGTCAATGGTGCGTTGTGGACGTTGAAGATCGAGGTTCTATTCTATCTCATCCTGCCGATCATCGGCGGACTGCTGCGGACGATGCGCCGCGCGCAGTGGAGCGTCCTGGTGGGCCTGTATGTGTTGGGGGAGGGGTGGCGTCATCTGGTGCCTGTTTTTCTGGAGGGGGAATCCGCGCTTATCGCGGCGCGCCAGCTGCCGGGTCAGTTGGCCTTTTTCGCCAGTGGCATTGCCTTGTGGCAGGTATGGGATCGGGCCCAGGCAAAGCCGCTCTGGTTCGGCGTGGTGGGGCTCGCATTGACCTTGCTTTCCTTCGTCCATCCCTGGCTGGAGCCGCTCCGCGCGGCCGGACTGGCGGGCCTGATTGCCTGCCTGGCTTTCCTGCCAGGTCCTGCGCTGAACGCGGCGCGCTTCGGCGATATCAGCTACGGCGTTTACATCACTCATTTTCCGATCCTGCAGGGCCTTGTCATGGTCGGCGCTTTTGCAGCATTCGGCCATGCGGTCGGCTTTGCCCTGTCGGCGCTTCTCGTCATCGTGGCCAGCTATGCGCTGTGGCATCTTGTCGAGCGGCGCGCCTTGCGCCCATCCAGCCACTACCGCAAAGTAGCCTCCAACCCTGAACAGGACTGATCCCCATGCGCGATTCCGACTATGATCTCATCACGCTCGAAGCGACGCAGGAAGGCTTGGCGGTTGTCACGCTGAACCGGCCGGATGTGCACAATGCGTTCAATGCCGAGCTGATCGCCGAACTGACCGATGCGTTCCACACCATTGCCGACCAGCGCACCATTCGCATGATGATCCTGCGCGGCGCGGGCAAGAGTTTTTCGGCGGGCGCAGACCTCAACTGGATGAAGCTCGCGGCGATGCATACGCGCGAAGACAATGAGCGCGACGCGATGAACCTCGCCGAAATGCTGCGCACGCTCTACGACATGCCCCAGATGACGCTTGCCCTGGTGCAGGGCGCCGCCATGGGTGGCGGGGCCGGCCTCGTGGCCGCCTGTGACGTCGCTGTGGCGATGAAGGGCACGACGTTCCGCTTCTCTGAAGTGCGCCTCGGCCTGACCCCGGCGACGATCAGCCCCTATGTGATCGAAGCCATCGGCGCGCGCTGGGCGAAGGCCTTGTTCACCACCGCCGAAACGTTTGATGCCGAATATGCTGAGAAGCTGGGCCTCGTTCAGTATGTTGTGGAAAACCAGGCCGAGATGACGGCAATGGAAGAACACCTTGCCGATCTTGTCTTCGCCGCTGCGCCCGGTGCTGTGGCCGAGAGCAAGGCACTGGTGCGCGATGTCTCCGGCGTATTCATCGACAAGGATCTCAGCCACGAGACATCAAAGCGCATCGCAGCGCGTCGGGTCTCGGATGAGGGCAAGGAAGGCATTGAAGCCTTCCTCGACAAGCGCCCGCCTAGTTGGGGTCGGTAACCAGCACACTGTCTTTGGAGTCCACCGGCAAGCCGAAGTCGGCCAGCAGATTAAGTGTCGCGCTGATCGGGTTTATCCCCGTGAGCGCTTCGATCTGGTGCTGGAAGAAATATGCCACGATGCCAAACAGGATGATGTAGATCACGAACTGCATAAGCGACTTCAGCAGGAAGGCACCCGCGCTGCCCGCGACGAAGCCGATGGCGCCGAGGATCAGCGCGCCGGCCACGGGGCTGAGATTGCTGACGTCTGCCGCCTGCGTGTAACCAATATAGCCGCCAACGCCGGCGCCGATGACTCCCGCGACACTGCTGATCCGGATTCCTGAAGCATAGGCCATAAGACACTCCCGTGGTTTCTTGGCATTAACCCTTACGACAGCTGGCAGGGGTGTCAAAGGTGGAATTTGGACTGGCAAAGGCCCTTGCCTCGCCCGGTGCGTGCCCCGATTGCGCCGTGTTTCCTGCAGATAGAGGAGGGCATGGAGATACCGGTCCCCGCCCAGACCCGCGCGCAACAACGCCTGCATGCCGCGCGCGCCGCGCTGCATGCGCGCTGCGTGAACGGCCCGGTCAGCCAGACCGTGTTCGAATTTGTGGCCTTCGGCATCAAGCAGGGCTGGGCGTGCCTGTTTGGCGGCCTGATGCTGGGGCTCTTGCTGCTGACCTTTGTCTGGTATCCGGAAGGCGCGCCGCTTTCGCGCTATGATTTCCTCGTGCTGGGTGCGGTTGCCATTCAGGTCATGATGCTCTGGTCGGGCCTGGAAACATGGGAAGAGGCGAAAATCATCCTCGTCTTCCATATTGTCGGCACGGTCATGGAACTGTTCAAGACCTATCATGGCAGCTGGATCTATCCCGAGGAGAGCTTCCTGCGCATTGGCGGTGTGCCGTTGTTTACGGGCTTCATGTACGCGGCAGTGGGCTCCTATCTGGCGCGAGTCTGGCGCATCTTCGACTTCCGGTTTGACCGTTTCCCGCCACTCTGGGTTCAAGCCATTCTGGCAACCGCGATCTACGTGAATTTCTTCGCGCATCACTGGCTGCCGGATGTCCGGATCGCCCTGTTCGTGGGCACGGCGATGGTTTATGGGCCATGCCTGGTCTGGTTCCGCGCTGATGAAGCCCACAGGCCGATGCCGCTCGTCATCGGGTTCCTGCTCGTGGCAGTTTTCATCTGGTTTGCTGAGAATCTTGGAACATTCGCCCGCGCCTGGGCCTATCCCGGGCAAGAGCATGGCTGGCAGATGGTCTCTTTATCGAAACTCGGTTCGTGGTATCTGCTGATGATAATCAGTTTTGTTCTGGTGGCTTTGGTCCACCGGGCGCCGGGAGGGCCACGCATTGAAGATCCAGAAGCTGCTCGTCGCAAACCGGGGCGAGATCGCCTGTCGCATCTTTGAGACCTGCCATGGGCTCGGCATTGCGACAGTCGCCGTCTATTCCGATGCCGATGCGCGCGCGAAACATGTCCGCGAGGCCGACGAAGCGATCCATATCGGCCCGTCGCCTGCGCCCGAAAGCTATCTCAAGGTCGAGGCCATCCTTGCCGCTGCCAAGGCGACCGGCGCCGATGCCATCCATCCGGGCTATGGTTTCCTGTCCGAGAATGCCGATTTCGCCGAAGCCGTCGAGAAAGCGGGCCTCATCTGGGTTGGCCCTTCGGCCAAGGCGATCCGGTCCATGGGCCCGAAGGACGAAGCCAAGCGCATTGCCGAAGAGGCCGGCGTGCCTGTGCTGCCCGGCTATCGCGGCGAAGGGCAGGAGCTGGAAACGCTTGCCAGGGCGGCGAAAGATGTCGGCTTTCCGCTGCTGATCAAGGCGGTTGCCGGGGGCGGCGGGCGCGGCATTCGCCTCGTCTCCAAGGCGGGCGAGCTGAAGGCCGAGCTGGAAAGCGCGGTGCGTGAGGCCGAGAGTTCCTTTGGCGATGGCCGGGTCATGCTGGAAAAACTGGTCGAGCAGCCACGCCATATCGAAGTGCAGGTCTTTGGCGATGCGCATGGCAATGTCGTCCATCTCTATGAACGCGATTGTTCGCTTCAGCGTCGCCGCCAGAAAGTCATTGAGGAAGCGCCCGCGCCCGGCATGCCGGATGATGTGCGAGCGGCCATGACGGACGCAGCGGTGAAGCTGGCGCAGGCTGTTGGGTATCAGGGCGCGGGCACGGTGGAATTCATCGTCGACGGGTCAAAGCCGCTGGGCGTCGACACGTTTTGGTTCCTCGAAATGAATACCCGGCTTCAGGTGGAGCATCCGGTGACCGAGATGATTACCGGGCAGGACCTTGTCGCCTGGCAATTGCTGGTCGCTTCCGGCGAGGAAATCCCGCTGGCGCAGGACGAGATCCCGCTGATGGGCCATGCCATCGAGGCGCGCATCTGCGCCGAAGACCCGGCCGATGGCTTCCGCCCCGGCGCGGGGCTGATCCTGGAATTCGGCCTGTTGCAGCCCATTGATGGGGAAACGATCCGCTGGGATGCCGGTTTCGAGACGGGTGATCGCGTACCATCCAACTATGATTCCATGATCGCGAAACTGATCGTGCACGGAGAAGACCGCGACGCGGCGGTTGACCTGCTGACCGAGACGCTGTCGCACACCCAACTCTCGGGCGTGCCGGCCAATACCGGCTTCCTGCGTCGCTGCGCCCAGTCGGACGCGTTCCGCGATGGCACGCATCATGTGAACTGGATTGCGGAGCAGGGGGATGCGCTGACCCAGCCTCCCGCCGCGCATCAGCATGCATCTGTTCTCGCCGTCTGCGACATCGAGCTGGATGACAGCGCTGCCGTCACACCATGGGGAATCCGGGATGGCTTCCGGGCGAATGGCGCGCCTGTGCGAAAGGCGGCCGTCGCTGTGGGCGCCGATGTAGACTGGTTTGACCCGTCCGAGCATGACGTCGATCCGGACGCGCCGCTGCCTTTCGTGACAGATATCTCTCCGCGCCGCTATGCGGTGACGACCGGCGGGGACAATGTCCTTGTGGAAGTGCCGGACTATGACGCCGATGTCGAAGCGGTGCTGGGCGGCGACTCAGTCAGCGCGCCGATGCCGGGCAAACTGCTCGCCGTGCATGTGAAGCCGGGCGATACGGTCACCAAGGGTGATCCGGTTGCGGTGATGGAAGCCATGAAGATGGAGCACACCCTGCCGGCGCCGCGCGATGGCGTGGTGGAGTCCGTGGAGGCTGCCGCCGGGGACCAGGTCGCCGAGGGCGATGTGCTGGTTCATCTGGAGGCGGAGTAACCCCCACCCTTCACATGCAGGTGTGGCCCTTCAGGCTCCGGACAGGTGAGGCCGGAGCAATCTCGCGCGCCGAGAGTGGGTGTGGAGACGCGCGAAAACAAGGAAACATGTAAAGGGTAGGGGCCGCTGCGTGACTAGGCCGCGACAGCGTAACCGGAGTGGACCCGTGCAGGCATCTGCGCTTCTGGGCGATAGCGGCGGTGCACGATCGGCGGCGCGCTGATCTCGCCAAGCGGATTGGCCGCGTAGGCCGTCGGCTCGGTTCTCAGGATCAATTCGCCATATTCATTCTTGGCGACAGAGACGGGCGCGGCAGAGCCGTCGCGCTCTGCGGCCCAGAATTCAACGCCTGTCGAGGCCAGCGCAATCGCCTGTTCCAGCTCCATCCGGAAACCATCGCCATAGACGACATCCTTGGACTCAATTGGATCGTACTCACATCCCTTGATCACCAAACCCGACATGCTGAAACCCCTCGTGAAACTGTGTGCTGAACCTGTTCTTCGCTTGATCTGCGATAAGAGAACATAACCAGAATATTCACCTTTTGGAAAGGAAAAAGTTCTGACTTTGTTCCAAAAAGTTTGAAATCCGAAAAGATTCAGGAGTCTACGAGGAGGGTGCTAGCCCTGCAGCCGCCTGAGCGCTCGGTCCCGCCCGATCAGGGGCAGCAGTGCGCCCATGTCGGGGCCGTGTTCTTGTCCGGTCAGCGCCTTGCGGAGCGTCATGAACAGGCCGCGGCCTTTGCGGCCGGTTTCGGCCTTCACGGCATTCGCCCACTGACTCCAGCTCTCGCCCGTCAGGTCGCCCTCGGGCAGCAGGGTTGCGGCGGTCGCCACGAAGTCCTTGTCTTCAGCATCCACCAGAGGCGTGATCTCGCCAAACACGGTCTCGACCCATGCGGCCACGTCCGGCAACAGCGAGCAATTCTCGCGCACAACAGTCCAGAACGCCTCGTCGGCGGCGCGGGGGTCCACATCGGCGAGCCGGTCCTTCACCGCCTCAAAGGGCAGGCCGTGCAGGATGGCCGCGTTCAGCGACAAGAGTTCGGCCTCGTCGAAGCGCGCCGGGGCGCGGCCGATCTTGCCGAAATCGAATTCCGCGACCAGCTGGTCCAGCGTCTCGCGCGCCTCGACATTATCCGACGTACCGATCTTGGCGAGCAGGCTGGAGACGGCCATCGGCTCATAGCCCTGCGCGCGCAATTCGCCCATCGACAGCGAGCCGAGGCGTTTCGACAGGCCCTGACCGTCCGCGCCGATCAGCAGCGGCGTGTGCGCCATGTCCGGCGCCGTGCCGCCCAGCGCCTTGAAGATCTCGATCTGCGCGCCGGAATTGGTGACATGGTCTTCCCCGCGCACGACATGGGTGATCTTCGCCTCGATATCATCGACGACCGAGGGGAGGGTGTAGAGATAGGAGCCATCCTCGCGGATCAGGATCGGGTCGGACAGGCTGGACGTGTCGATGCTCTGGTCTCCGCGCACAAGGTCGGTCCACTCGACGCGCCCGCCGGAGAGTTTGAAGCGCCAGTGAGGCGTGCGGCCTTCGGCTTCGAGTTTCGCCTTGTCTTCATCGCTCAGCTCCAGCGCTGCGCGGTCATAGACGGGCGGGCGGCCGCGCGACAGCGCGATCTTGCGCTTGCGGTCCAGCTCGTCAGCTGTCTCGTAGCAGGGATAGAGCAGGCCCATTTCGCGCAGCTTGTCGGCCGCCGCGTCATATTCGGCAAAGCGTTTGGACTGGCTGAAACTGTCGTCCCAGACGAGGCCGAGCCAAGTCAGGTCGGTGCGGATTCCGTCTTCATATTCCTGTGTCGAGCGCTCGGTATCGGTGTCATCGATGCGCAGGATGAACTTGCCCTGCTGGCCCTTGGCGAACAGCCAGTTGATCAGCGCCGTGCGCACGTTACCTACGTGCAGGCGGCCGGTGGGCGAGGGAGCGAAGCGAACAATCGGTGCAGTCATGGAAAAAACCTGTTTTGAAGCGTGCTTTCGACATCAAATCTCGCAAAAAGCCAAGGGCCGATGCCATATTCTTGCTATTGTTCGTGCTAATGTGCGACGGGCATGTGAGTCGCCGTCGAGGAGAGGTAGATGAGACTGGGCTGTATTCTGATCGCCGCGGGCCTGTTGGCGGCCTGCGGGCAGGAGCGTGCGGAGGCTCCGGCAGAGACGCCGGCGCCCGCAACGACCGAGGTGACGTCAGACCTCGACAGCGCGCTGGAGGCAGAGCCTGCCGCGCCGCCCGTCGATGATATCAATTATCAGGCCCTGTCGGGATATGATGAGAGCTGGTATGTCAGCGCGGGCTGGCCCGGCGAATATCCGGCCGGTTTTGCGGTGCTGGATGCTGGTACGACCGTTCCTGCCTGGACGGTGCCGAATGGCGCCAATGAAGCCGACACAAGCTGCGCCCTGCCGCAATACGCCAATTACCAGCTCTGGAATTATGACCGCGCCGACGCCGATGACCTGCGCTTCTTCGTGGCGACCAAGACGTTCCCGGTCACGCTCAACCAGGATGCCAGCATCGAATACATTTCCGATGGCGGCATCCACACGCTCGACCTGAAGGCTGGCGACCAGCTGACATACCTGCGCTATCTGGGGGAGGGGTTCACCGTTGTGTCTTATGACGGCGCCGAATATGACATCAACGAGGCCGAGCTGCGTGATATCAGCGATATCGGCTCCATGCCGACGGTTGAGGACCAGTGGGTGCGCGTCACCTGTGCGGACGGCACGCAGCCCTGGCTGCTCTATGCATCCGTCATCGACCATCCCGGCATCGTGCCATCGCCCATGCTGGCCTATGGCGAAGCGAGCGATATTGCCCCGGAAGATGCCGAGCAGATCCGCATGGATGCCGAGGCCAACCGCCTCGCCTATGAAGGGGTTGAGCCCGGCTCGCTCGAATAGGCGCCCACCGGCCGATCAATCGTCCCGGAAGCGGTTGGTGATCGGATAGCGCCGGTCGCGGCCGAAATTCTTGCCGCCGACCTTCACGCCCGGCGGGGCCTGACGGCGCTTGTATTCGGCGATGTAGAGCAGATGCTCGATCCGCTTCACCACGGCCCGGTCATGCCCGCGCGCCAGGATTGCCTCGATCGGCTCTTCCTCGTCCACCAGCCCGCGCAATATATCGTCCAGCACGTCATAAGGCGGCAGCGAGTCATCATCGCGCTGGTCCTCGCGCAGCTCCGCAGAGGGCGGCTTGGTGATGATCCGCTCCGGGATCACTTCGCCCGCCGGGCCCAGCGCGCCGCGCGGCACCATCGTGTTGCGCCATTTGGCCAGTTCGAACACTTCGGTCTTGTAGAAATCCTTCAGCGCATTGTAGCCGCCACACATGTCGCCATAGAGCGTCGCATAGCCGACCGCCATCTCTGACTTGTTGCCCGTCGTCACCACCATATGGCCGAACTTGTTCGACAGCGCCATCAGCGTCACCGCCCTCAGGCGCGACTGGATGTTCTCTTCGGTCGTGTCCGGCTTGGTGCCGGCAAACTGGTCGGCCAGCATCTCGCCCATCGCGCCCACGCCGGGGGCGATATTGATGCTGTCATATTTCACGCCCAGCGCCTCGGCGCAGGCCTTGGCGTCTTCCAGACTGTCCGAGGACGTATATTTCGACGGCATCATCACACACCAGACCCGGTCCGGCCCCAGCGCGTCCACCGCCATCGCCGCCGTCAGTGCGCTATCGATCCCGCCTGACATGCCCAGCACGACGCCGGGGAATTTGTTCTTGTTGACATAATCGCCCAGCGCCAACACCGCCGCGCGGTATTCGGCATGCCAGCCCTCGGTCAGCTCCGCCTGCGCGTCGCTCTCGAAACAATGCGTGGCCGGATCATAGGCCACCATCGCCGTGCCGGTGACGAAATCGCCGAGCAGCTGGTGCTCGGTCCCGTCATGGTCCACCGCGTAGGAGCTGCCATCAAAGACCAGCTCATCCTGCCCGCCCACCTGGTTCACGAACAGATACGGCACGCCCGTCTTGCGCCAGGCGGAAAAGGTCGTGTGCCGCTCCACCTGAACCGTCCTGCGCCAGGGCGAGCCATTCGGCACGATCAGCATGTCGGCGCCCGCATCATGCAGCTCGCTCGGCACGCGCGGATACCAGATGTCCTCACAGATCGCGACGCCGATCTTTACGCCATGAAACTCGAACACCGGGGGAGGGCCCTCGCCGGCATCGAAGATGCGCTTTTCATCGAACACACCATAATTGGGCAGTTCGCGCTTGTCATAGCGGCCCTTGATGGCTCCGCCCGACAGCCACACTGCCGAATTGTGGCGCTTGCCATCTTCCATCCACGGCGCGCCGATGATCATGTCCGGCGCATCGGCGGTCTCGGCGGCCAGCGTGTTGACCGCCTTCATGGAATCTTCCACCGCGGCGGGCTTCAGCACCAGGTCTTCGGCCGGATAGCCCAGGATGAAGAGTTCCGACAGGACGACAAGGTCAGCGCCCTCGGCCTTGCCCTCGGCCAGCGCGCCCCGCGCCAGCTCCAGATTCCCCCGAATATCCCCCACCACCGGGTTCAACTGCGCGACCAAGATTCTCAGCTTTTTGCTCATAAGGAGCATTTAGTGGATGGGGACGACGATGTCACCACACATTAGTTGTCTGCGAAGCGTTCGACCTGTTCCGCATAGTTGAGATGACCAAAAATCACGGCGATGTCATCTTCGCTAATGGCCCCGCGTGCTTTAAGATGGCGATACGCCCGAATTTTGTTCCGATAACCCTTTGTTAGCCGCACCCTGTCCCCATGGACTAATAGACCGTGAACTTTCAGCCTGTTTGGTAAGCGATCCAGTCGTGTTTTTCGCCCACAGATTGCCCACCCGTCAGCCTCGATAATCCTGCTTAGAGATGGAACTAGTGCGGATGGGGGATCACCTTCTCCAGATAATACTATATCGTCAGCATACCTAGTATAAGTGCAATCGTTCTCGTTTGCGTACTGTTGTAATTGAGAGTCCAAATTGCGAAGAACAATATTTGATAATACGGGGCTACAGGGAGAGCCTTGGACCAGTCGACCTCTCATGCTGCAAAGTTGAGAGATTAAATCCAAGCTGCCGTTAGTTTGATACCCTAAATGACTCAACGCATCTTTGATTCGAACTATATCCACCGAAGGAAAGAAGTTTTCTATATCAATGCTGAAAACCCATGATGCGCCCAAGTGTCTTGCCGCTGCAGAGAGGTGCGAACGACCGGGAACAAAGCCGTGCACATTCCCTTGGGGCTCAAACTTAGATTGAAATACGATGGACAACCACTTTTGGACACCTTTCAATCCTACTTTGGGTGCCATGATAGTGCGTGTATCTCGGCCTTTAGGAATCTCAAATAAGCGATAGTGTGCCTTCTGGCTTTTAGTCATCGAAACGACGAAACCGGGATTGTATCCGAACATTACAGCGAGAGAGTTGATTGAGGTGATCGGCGGAAGCCCAAGTTCAAAAAGACGCCGTATTTCCCTATCCTCTTCGGCTTGCACCTCACCAAGAGCTGTAATCAGTTCATCCGCTGAATCGAATATAAAGCCGATGTTATGGGAAAGATGGAGTGGGAGCTTCATTTAGCAAAGAATTCTTTCAAGAGTACCGACTTGTTCGGTGGTGTTTCGAAGGAACGCCGCCGAACAAGTCGGTGCGCCTTCTAAGTTCGATCTTGGCAAGTGAGCATGATACACGCTCGCGCCTGAAGCTCCCACATGAGCAAACTACTCTCGGCGTCTGGCCAAATCAAGCGCCCTCACAACATCGGGGCTCATTCGGTCTTTGCGGCTACCCAAAAGCTTCAGGGTGTTGAGAGTTAAGACGTATTTTTGAGTCTGCGCCAGCCGCAGCAATCTTTCTGAGCGCCGAAGTCGATCCAGCATCCGCTCCGTCCAAATTCGGTTGGGAATTTCGAAGCCCTTGATTTTAAGAAAGTCTTCGATTTGTGTTGGTGACGCTGGCGCCAATGTGCGAATGGCTGACAGAACAGACGTTGGTGTGGGTAGTTTGGCGGAAGTCGTATAAATTATTCGGTGGTTTTTTACTCTGAGTACAGAAAAAAGTTCGGAAACAACGCTTTGTACATCTCGCATTTCGTCTTCGCTTAGCCTCTGCCTCGGCTCAATCCAAACTTCGAATACGGACTTTTTTTCGTTGATAAACACATTGTTCACTAAACGCGGGAGCCGCTGTTCTAGCGCAGTTTTTACGCTTGACGTCATGTCAATGCGTTTGTTTTGAATCAGCACAAAATCAATACGTGCATTTAAGTCACTGATTGTATTCGACAGTTTTGAGAGGGTTAGCTTAGATGGCCTCTGGTAACCTCGTTTGTCTCTGCGTAATTCGATAAAGGCAATGAACGAACCATCTGTGTCAGGATCGTTTGTTAGTTCTCCAATGACTTCGACGTTCTCCGCTTTGCATGCTGCAAGGATCCTATCTTTCAGGCTATTGGGCATCCAGATACCTCCATGCGTCCTCAATGGTGCGACAGTAAGATTTGGTTTTCTGCTCCCACTGGTGGGCTTCGGTTACGGACACACCGTTCAGGGCGAATCGCGACTTGCTTTCAAACTCCACTTCGCTTTCGGGATTGTAGTCAGCTGTGACCCGAACAGCGTAAGCCAATACCAATTGCTGAGCGAGATTGAGAGCAGCACTTTTCGCTCTATTCAGAATATTCTTAAGTTCCCCATCTTTGGTTCGTCGCGCAATTTCAAGTCCCCGGTTAAGCTCCTTTACTATAGTAGTTTTTAGAAATTCGGGAAATGCCTTGTGAGCGTGGGGTGTGGCATTGGGGGAGATTGATTGGAATAGCTGACGGGTGAGTAGGAACGAACAATAATAGTATCGGTTGAAGGCCGATCTAGCGAAGATGTCCCGATCTGCCGTTGATCGTTTTTGAGCTTCGATCTGAAGGTGATGGGCGACTATCTGCAAAATACAACTCCGAACCTGAACAAGGCCAAATATACCTTTGATGGAATTTCTAGCAACACCATGAATCCGTCTGATACCCGCCACCCCCATACTCCCCGCATGGATGCGCAAACGGACATTCTGAAACGGGGGCTGGAACATGCCGGGCGGGCGGTGCTGGATGCTTCGGCGCTGGCGAACCTTCATCTCGGGCCGAAAGTGATCGGGCGGGGGGTGGCGCAGCGAATTTCCGGGCGGCTCAAAATGCTGGAAACCATTGTCCGCCGCCTGATCCTGGTCCTCGCGCTCAATCTGACGCTCGCTCCGGCGGCCCCGCGCGCCGCGCCCCCTGACCCAAAGCCCGAGCCGGACCTGCCCGACGGCGTCGAACTCGCCATCTTTCCGAGCCTTTATCCAAGACGTTTGAAACTGCTGCCCGCACGCCAGACGATCGAGGGCGATTTTCCGGACATTCTCCGAACCCTTTCCGGACCCGTAACCCCGCACAGGCTGATGGCCCGCATCGCGGCGCTCCGGCGCGTGATCGCAGACCCGGACGGCCACGCCCTGCGCCTCGCGCGCAGTCTCAAACGCTTGCAGAAGCATGGCGAGCCGCGCCCGGCGGTTGGCCCGGCGACCAGCGCCTTCCGCCTCTCGCCAGAGCTGGGCGCGATTGCGACGCTATTGCCCGCGCAGATCCGCGCCGGGCTCGACTCCTGGGAAAGCTCTGGCTGACGCCTGCCTCACAACACAAAAAAATGCCGGAGCGCGTGGGGCGCGTCTCCGGCCAAAGGTTCTGGAGGAAATAGAGGGAAGGGGCTCTAGGCCATGGCCTGTTCGTCGACCACGAAAGGCCCGAGATCTTCATAGAAGCGGAACTGGTTGCGGCCACAGCGCTTGGCTTCGTACAGCGCCATGTCGGCGGCATGCAGCAGCGGGCCTTCGCCCATACAGTCATACGGCGCGGCGGCAATGCCGATGGACGTGCTGATGCGAACGCGGTGGCCGGTCGACAGGCCATAAGGCTCGCTCAGCTTGCGCTTGAGCCGCAGGGCCAGGCCCTCAACGGCAAGGCGCGATGGTGATGTGCTGCAGACGATGAAGAACTCGTCCCCGCCTGTGCGCACGGTCAGGTCGCTGTCGCGAACAATGGCTTTCATCCGGGCCGCCACGACTTTGAGCACTTCGTCGCCCGCGCCATGACCATATGTGTCGTTGACCGCCTTGAAGCCATCCAGGTCCAGCGCCAGGATAAAGAGTGGCGCGGTGTTTGAGGCTTCTGCGAGCATGGTCGGCAGACGCTCTTCGAGGGCGCGCTTGTTCGCGAGATGAGTCAGGGGGTCCGAATAGGCCAATTTACGGACCTCCTCTTGCTTTTCGACCTGTGCGGTAATGTCGTTGGAGGTGCCGATATAGCCGGTGATGCGACCCTTGTCGTCAAAGCACGGCGCGCCGGCCATATCCATGTGATAGGTCTGGCCATCAACGTCCGTGAAAATTCCGCGCACACGGGCGTAACTCGCGGCCGACTGAACCGCATTGGTCATGATCTCGGAGTTTTCTTCATCGAACTGGATAATGTCGAGATAGTTGCACCCGACCAGGGAATTGCGGCCGCCCTGAAGTTTCTGGAGGAAGGTGCCCTCGGCATAGATCAGCTTGCCCTGGAGATCGGTTTCCCAGAACAGGTCTGAGGCCACGGCGGAGAAATTGGACAGGCGCTTCAGTGTTGCCTGGGCTTCGCTATGTTGCTGGTCCAGCTTCTTGAAGGCCCGGATCATGATCTTGTGGGCCGGCCAGAAGACCAGGAACACTTCCGCGACAATCGTCAGGACGAGGGCCAGGACCGTATAGGTCTGGATCGTACCCAGCCATTCGGCGCGCTTGTTGGCCTGCGCTTCGAAAGCGTCCGCTGCCTCTCCGAGCCGATTGGCGAGGGGGCCGGAAGCCTCATATTCAATTGCCTCAAGCGCCGCGGACGTATTCCGGCGGTCGACCAGAACCCAGTTCACATTGTTGATGAGCTCAAGAACCTTGGCATGAATGGAGTTTTCGCCTTCGGAATAGATCGCCTGAAGTGCGGCATCATCTTCGCCAAAGCGGATAAGTTCATAGTGAGACGTCTCGAACAATTTGATGCTGTCGCGCAAATTCTCCCGCAGCTCCGGCGATCCGTCTTCGGCGTAATCATGGGCGGCATGCGACATTTGCTGCAGCAACATGCGCTGGCTGCCGCTCATATTGATCGCGGTCGCATCATGCGCACCTTGGCGGAGGGCAGTCAGGGAAACGATGTGGCTGGCAAGGATCAGCGCCAGAACAATGCTCAGCGCGAGGATGTACCGATTCAGGTGCGACTCAAGAATTTCGCGCCCGGAATGGCGCTTCTTGTCGTGTTTGAATAGGGTGCGTCCGAATAACATGATGGGCGAACCATACCCAAACAGGGTTAGAATCGTCTTTCCGAATAAAGGAAATTTCTTACCGGCGTTTCAAATCTTGTTTACCTAGATATCAAGCTCTTCAACGAAAGCAGCGTTTTCCTGAATGAACCGGAAACGCAATTCGGCTTTCTTGCCCATCAACGTGTTTATCAGCTCCTCGGCCGGAACCTCGACATCGTCAATCGCCTCCAGAGTGACCCGCGCAAGCGTCCGCGTCGCCGGGTTCATTGTGGTTTCCTTCAGCTGAGACGGGTTCATCTCGCCGAGACCCTTGAAGCGGGTCATGTCGACTTTCTGGTTCGGTTTGAAGTGCTCTTTCATTTTCTCGGCCCGGTCGGCATCGTCCATCGCGTAGACGATCGTGCCCTTGTTGGAGAGCTTGTAGAGCGGGGGCAGGGCCAGGAACAGGCGTCCGCTTTCGATCAGGCCCGGTGTCATCCGATAGAAGAAAGTGATCAGCAAGCTGGCAATGTGGGCGCCATCTACATCGGCATCCGTCATGATGATGATGCGGTCATACCGCAGATCGTCCATGTCGAACTTCTTGCCCAGCGCCGTGCCGAGCGCCAGTGAGAGATCATTGATCTCCTGATTGTTCATCATCTTGTCGAGCGAGGCGCTTTCGACATTCAGGATCTTGCCGCGCAGGGGCAGGATGGCCTGGGTCTTTCGGTCGCGGGCCTGCTTGGCGGAGCCGCCAGCCGAATCCCCCTCGACGAGGAACAGTTCCGTGCCGTCCGGCCCCTTGTTGGAGCAATCCGCCAGCTTGCCCGGCAGGCGAAGCTTCTTGGTGGCCGATTTGCGGCTGATATCCTTGGCCTTGCGGCGGCGCTGGCGCTCTTCCGCGCGCTCAACCGCCCAGCCGAGCAGTTTGTCGGCTTCTTTCGGACTACCGGCCAGCCAATGGTCAAACCGGTCGCGCACGGAGTTTTCCACCAGGCGGAACGCGGCCGTCGTCGACAGCTTGTCCTTGGTCTGACCGACAAATTCCGGACCCTTGATGAAAACAGACAAGAGCAAGCCGGAATGGCCCATGATATCTTCGGCGGTGATTTCGGAGGCTTTCTTGTTTCCGGTCAGTTCCCCGAAATTGCGTAGCCCTTTTGTGATGGCTGAGCGGAAGCCCGCTTCGTGCGTACCACCATCCGGGGTCGGAATAGTGTTGCAATAGGAGCGTGAAAATCCGTCCGCCTCGCCAAAGCCGGCGCGCGTCCAGGCAATGGCCCACTCGACCTTGCCTTCGCCGCCTTGATCAACGAGACCGGTAAAGGCTGCATCGGTGATGGTCGCCTTGTCCTTGAAGACTTCATCCAGCTGGTCTGCCAATCCGTTCGGATAGGAGAGCGTGGCTTCGGCAGGAACCTTGGAATCTTCTGGCAGCAGGGAAGGATCACAGCTCCAGCGTACTTCAACGCCTCGATAGAGATAGGCTTTTGATCGCGCCATCTGAAACAGGCGGGCCGGGCGGAAACGCATCTTTTCGCCGAAGATCTGGAAGTCCGGCTTGAACTTCACCACGGTCCCCCGGCGATTTGGCGCCGTGCCGACTTTTTTCAACTTGTCCTGCGGAATGCCGCGCGAGAAGGTCTGCCGGTACAGGATCTTGTCGCGTGCGACTTCAACTTCGACCAGTTCCGACAGCGCATTGACGACCGAAATGCCGACGCCGTGCAGGCCGCCGGCGGTCTCATAGGCCTTGTCGGAGAACTTGCCGCCCGCATGCAGTGTGGTCATGATGACTTCCAGCGCGGACTTTTTCGGGAATTTCGGGTGTGGATCAACCGGAATGCCGCGGCCATTGTCGCTCACCGCCAGGAAGCCATCGGCGTCGAGCTTGATCTCGATCCGGCTGGCATGCCCGGCCACCGCTTCATCCATGGAGTTGTCCAGCACCTCGGCAAAGAGGTGATGATAGGCGCGCTCATCCGTGCCGCCAATATACATGCCGGGGCGTTTGCGGACAGGTTCAAGGCCTTCGAGGACCTCGATATCCTTGGCGGAATAGCCGGTACTTTCTGTACTCATTTGGTCAAACAGCTTTGCTTGCTTGGCGGCTGCCATATGATGTCTCCGATAAGGGCGGGCGACTCAGTGTCGATATGGGAGAACATAAGATGACAGCCTCGATTAATACGGCGTTAACCCTGGAGAGCGGGCTTACATTCCCCAATCGGCTTGTGAAGGCGGCAATGACAGAGGGACTCGCTGATCCTCGCAACCGGGTAACTGAAAGCCATCTGACATTGTATCGCCGCTGGGCGGAAGGCGGCATAGGCGGGATGATCACAGGAAATGTCCAGATTGACCGCAATCATCTCGAACGTGCGGGAAATGTGGTCATAGACGGCAAGCCGTCAAATGAAGAGATGGATATGTTCTCGCGCTGGGCCGACGTTGGCAAATCTCATGGCGCCGCAATGATCATGCAGGTCAGCCATGCCGGACGCCAAACGCCAAAACTGATCAATCCGAACCCCGCTGCGCCAAGTCCGGTCGCGCTGGGCTTGCCGGGCGGCCAGTTCGGTCAGCCCCGCGCGATGACTTTGGACGAGATCAAAGCCGTGATCGAAGGCTTCGGCCGGGCCGCCAGCGTTGCAAAGCAGGCGGGCTTTGACGGTGTTCAGGTTCATGGCGCGCATGGCTATTTACTTTCTTCGTTCCTGTCGCCGCTGGCGAACCAGCGCCAGGATGACTATGGCGGGCCGCTGGAAAACCGCGCGCGCCTCCTCGCCGAATGCGTCAGGGAATCGCGCATTGCGGCAGGGCCGGGGTTTTCGGTTTCGGTAAAGCTCAATTCCGCAGACTTTCAGAAAGGCGGGTTCAGTTTTGAAGATTGTCTCGGCGTGATCGACATTCTGAACGAGCTTGGCGTCGACTTTGTCGAGATATCCGGGGGTAATTATGAACAGCCCCGCATGATGGACAGCGAAGGCCTGGAGCCGGTTTTTGAGCAGAATGTCCGTGAATCCACGCGCGAACGGGAGGCCTACTTCCTGAAATATGCCAAAGCAGTGCAGGCGCGCAGCCAGTTGCCACTCATGGTGACAGGCGGATTTCGCACGACCGAGGCCATGAATTCGGCGCTTGCGGAAGGGGAGGCCGACCTGATCGGTCTTGGCCGGCCGCTTTGTGTCGAGCCGGACACGCCGAAACAGCTCTTGTCCGGAGAGGTCGCTGCCGCCGCGCAATGGGAGAAAACATTGCGCCTCGGGCCGGGATGGCTGGGGCCGAATTCTCCCATCAAACTGGTGAAGGCGCTGAACGGTTTTGGCGTTATCGGCTGGTATTATGAACAGTTGCGCAGGCTTGGCGCCGGCGAGGCCCCGGATACGGGATTGGGCGTGCTTTCTGCCTTCCTGGCCAATCAGAAAAATGAAAGCCGCACCGAAAAGGCCAGAAAAGCCGCAATGCCCTGATAGGAGACGGTTTCCACAGAAGAGGGAATTTCCTGAGCATCCGGTGGCTTGAACCGGCCTGCATCGCCCTCCACATCTGGTGAAACGCCCGACTCCTGCCATCATCGGCAGGTAGGGTTTCCTGAGCTGCCGCCCAGTCGGGGCTCAATTTGAAGAAGGAGGCATTGTAGATGCCAGGTATAAAGAACCTTCCGGTGTTGCCGCTTCGGGACATCGTTGTGTTTCCAGACATGGTCGCGCCCCTGTTTGTTGGGCGGGACAAGTCTGTACGGGCCCTCGAAATGATCGAAGAGGCCGACAATGAAATCATGCTGGTCGCCCAGCGCGACGCGGCCATAGACGACCCGGGCTCAGATGATGTCCACGAGGTCGGCACGATTGCCACCATTTTGCAGCTGCTCAAGCTGCCTGACGGTACGGTGAAAGTGCTGGTCGAAGGCAAGACGCGTGCGCGTCTGAACCAGCTGCACGACCGCGGCGAATATTTTGAAGCTGAAGTCGAAGCCTATGACGAGGCCCAAGGCACCGATGATGACGTGCAGGCACTCATGCGTGCCGTGCAGGAGCAGTTTGAAAATTACGTCAAGCTGAACCGCAAGATCCCGCCGGAATCCGTCACCACGATTGCTGCGCTGACCGAGCCTGGTCGTCTGGCCGATGCGGTGGCGTCGAACCTGTCTGTCAAACTCTCCGAAAAGCAGGAATTGCTCGAACTTCCCGATGCGAAAGATCGCCTCGAGAAGGTCTTCGCCCTCATGGAAGGCGAAATGGGCATGTTGCAGATGGAGCGGAAGATCAAGAACCGCGTCAAGCGGCAGATGGAGAAGACCCAGCGCGAATATTACCTGAACGAGCAGATGAAAGCGATTCAGCGCGAGTTGGGCGAGCAGGGCGGCGATGGCGCTGAGCGCGACGAGCTGGCCGACCTTGAGCAGAAGATTGCGGATGCCCCGCTGTCTGAAGAGGCGCGCCTGAAGGCCGAAGCCGAGATCAAGAAGCTGCGTCAGATGTCGCCAATGTCTGCGGAATCGACTGTCGTGCGGAATTATCTCGACTGGCTGCTGGCCCTGCCTTGGGGCACGCGCAAGGAAATCGAGACCAATCTCGCCAAGGCCGAGAAGCAACTTGATGACGATCATTATGGTCTCGACAAGGTGAAAGAGCGGATCCTGGAATATCTCGCCGTGCAGAAACGCACCGGCAAGATGAAAGGACCGATACTCTGCCTCGTGGGCCCTCCGGGCGTCGGCAAGACTTCGCTTGGCCGCTCCATCGCTGAAGCCACGGGACGCGACTTTGTGCGCGTGTCGCTGGGCGGCGTGCGGGACGAAAGCGAAATTCGTGGCCACCGCCGGACCTATATCGGCTCCATGCCGGGCCGGGTGATCCAGTCGCTGAAGAAGACCAAGACGGGCAATCCGCTCTTCCTGCTGGATGAGATCGACAAGATGGGCATGGACCATCGCGGCGATCCGGCATCTGCCTTGCTGGAAGTGCTGGACCCTGAGCAGAACTCGACGTTCAACGATCACTATCTGGAAGTCGATTACGATCTTTCTGACGTGATGTTCGTGACGACGGCGAACTCGCTCAACATGCCCCAGCCGCTTCTCGACCGGATGGAGATCATCCGCATCGCAGGCTATACCGAGGACGAGAAGGTGGAGATCACCAAACGTCACCTCATCCCGCAGGTCCGTGAAGATCACGGCCTGAAGGAAGGGGAGTGGATTGTGGCAGATGAGGCCATTCGCGACCTTGTTCGGTACTACACCCGCGAAGCCGGTGTGCGGAGCCTGAAGCGCGAAATTGCACGGCTGGCCCGCAAGACGGTCCGCATCCTGTCTGACAAGGAGGGCGAAACCCTGACGGTGACGTCGGAGAACCTTCCCGAATTCGCAGGCGTGCGGAAATTCCGCTACGGTCTCGCCGACGAGACCGACCAGCTCGGCGCGGTGACAGGCCTTGCCTGGACGGAGACCGGCGGTGACCTGCTCACCATCGAGGCGGTCAAGATGCCGGGACGCGGCAACATGAAGGTCACGGGCAACCTCCGCGACGTCATGAAAGAGTCGATCCAGGCGGCCAGCTCGCTGGTCCGGTCCCGGTCTGTCATGCTCGGCATCAAGCCGACCGTGTTCAACACGACCGACATCCACGTGCACGTGCCCGATGGCGCGACGCCAAAGGATGGCCCGTCCGCGGGTGTTGCCATGACAACGGCGATTGTCTCGCTGCTGACCGGCAACCCGGTGGATCGGGAAGTGGCCATGACGGGCGAGATCAGCCTGCGGGGACGCGTCCTGCCGATTGGTGGCCTGAAAGAGAAACTGCTCGCAGCTCTGCGCGGCGGCATCAAGACGGTGCTGATCCCGGAAGAGAACGAGAAGGATCTCGAGGACATTCCGGAGAATGTGAAGACCGGCCTGAAGATTGTGCCCGTTTCGGACATCAATGAAGTGCTGGCCATCGCGCTGACGCGGCCCTTGTCGCCGATAGAGTGGTCAGAAGCAGATGAAGCCGCATTGCAGGCCTCATTGTCCGGTCAGCCGGGTAATCAGGCGACCGATCCGGCCCGTCCTCACTAGGCTGAATTGAGACTTATGACAGGCGGCCGTTCAAACACTGAACGGCCGTCTTGCTTTTTCTCTCAACCCCGTGCATTTGAGCGGGATTGGGGCGGTTAGCTCAGTTGGTAGAGCATCTCGTTTACACCGAGAGGGTCAGCGGTTCGAGCCCGTTACCGCCCACCATTTTCTCTGAATTTCCAGATTGTGTCGTCTCGGGCTTTCCTCAAAGGACTGGCCATTCTGACGGCACGCTGCGGCCTTCACGTGAGACCAGCGCCATTCCGGCGGCCTGAACCTCGGCAAGCAACCGGTCTTCGTCAATTAGTGTGGAGCGGTAGTTCTCGACCACGCGCCGCCCATCTACCCAGACACTGTGAACGCCGCGGCCATCGGCGGAATAGATAAGCTGGTTGACCGGGTTGAAAAGCGGCACCCATTCCGGCCGGTTGCGATCATGCAGTACGAAGTCGGCCTTTTTGCCAGGTTCCAGTGACCCGATCTGGTCGGCCATCTGCGCGCCTTTTGCGCCATTGATCGTGGCCGCTTCCAGCACGCTATAGGCCGAGAACAGGCTTACGTCGCGGCGCGCATCCTTGAACAGGCCTGCCACGGCAAACATGGCGCGCATGATATCGCTGGTATTGCCATTATTGTTGCCATCTGTGCCCAGCTGGATGTTCACGCCGGCGGCGGCCATTTCGGGGAACAGGCCGGCAGAGCTTGCCCCGTACCCGCCTTTCATGGCGGTCATCGGGCAGTGCGTGACATGCGTGCCGCTCGATGCCAGCAGGTCGACTTCGTTCTGGTCCAGATGCACCGCGTGGGTCAGGGACAGGTGCGGGCCGAGCGCGTCGAGGTCTGCCAGATGGGCGATTGCGCGCTTTCCGGCTGTCTCGAGATAATACTCTGGATCTGCCGGATCGGCGCTCATATGGGCGCTCACACCCAAGCCTTTCGTGCGGGCAAGATCCGATGCGCCGCGCCATAATTCGTCGGTTGCCGTGTTGTGGCCCACCAGGAGCGGCCAAGCCGAAATCAGTGAATCCTCTGTTTGCGGGTAGGCGTTGGACTGGTCGTCCATGCGCGACAGCGCGGAATCAGTCAGCGCCGTCTGATCGTCGTCGGGTGCAAAGGCGCGGTCCTGCAGCCATTGACCAATCCGTCCGCGGATGCCGATTTCGGCAAGGCCATCCGCAACAGCTTCGAGGTTCAGGATCGTGCCGGCCTCGATGAAAGTCGTGGTGCCGGTGCGGAGCATTTCAAGGGCCGCAAACTGAGCCGACAGGCGTTCGTCGGCAGGAGTCTGGGTCATGTACATCGGAATCAGCCATCCGAAGACGTTCTCAGCCCAGTCGGTATTGTCTGGCACGATTCCCCGGGTCAGCGGTTCGCCGGTGATGTGGACGTGGCAATTCACGAATCCAGGCGTGATGACGAATCCATTGCCGTCCAGCGTCTCACGAGCGCTGACCGAGCCGGATATTTCGCTGTCCTGACCGACGCTGTGAATGCGGTTTCCGACGATCGCGATTGCGCCATTTCGATAAATTCGCCGCGTCGCATCCATCGTGACGATCCATGCATTTCGGATGAGCAAGTCAACAGGGGCAGGGTGGGTCATACGTGTCTTGATCCATCTGAAGTTCTCGGCGCTCGAAGACGGTGCCGAATGAGGCGTGCAACTTGATCCGGAAGGCTCGACCGAATGTGGAGCCACAGTGAATGAGGCGTCTTGATCGAGTCCGCACAATAAATTTTGGAGATGGAGCGCGTAGAGGAGGGGAGTTGCTCAGCAGGTTTACGATTCCTCATTCCCGCAGGGTTTGGGGTTCGAGAGTGTGGCCTTTTTGCCAACCTTGTCATAAATCCGGAAAAATCGGTCTTTGAAAAATTTTCTACCGCGATTGCTCAATCCTGCGCGGGATTGCGAAAGTCCCAATAGCTACGGGGAGAAAATTGTTGCAAGAGCGGTGAAATCGGTTTCATCGGGTGCGTGCTGAGTGACACCAATCCAAAATTTTCGTCATGAAAGGCTTGATAGCGCAAACATTTGGTGATGCACTGACTGTCGGGTAGGTAGATTGCAGGGGCAGTCCGCCTGACCGAGACAAGCATTGAAGACCGGCACCACCGTCGTGAGTGGCCTGTCTCAGGGAGGATTGTAATGACTGTTTCCACGGACAAGGTCCGTGCGGATTCCGCACGGAAAGTAAAATGGGGAACGCTGCTGTGCAGTGCGTCCGCGGTGTCGCTGCTGTCAGCCCTGCCATTGGCAGCGCAGGCGCAAGACGCGAATGAAGAGACACTGACGCAGGAAACTGTGGTCGTACAGGGCATCCGCGGATCGCTCGAGCGCGCCATGGACATCAAGCGCAGCTCCAATGGTGTTGTTGACGCCATTTCGGCCGAAGACATCGGCAAGTTCCCGGACACAAACCTCGCGGAATCGCTTCAGCGCATCACGGGTGTGTCCATCAACCGGGTCAACGGCGAAGGCTCCGAAATCACCGTTCGTGGCTTTGGCCCAGGGTTCAACCTGGTCACGCTGAATGGCCGGACCATGCCAACCGCCAAAATTCGCGCCATCGGTACGCGCGGCAATTACGGCGCTGGCGGAGATCGCGCGTTCGACTTCTCAAACCTTGCTTCTGAAGGTGTCAGCGGTCTTGAAGTCTACAAGACCGGCCAGGCTATCCTGCCATCGGGCGGTATTGGTGCGACGGTCAACCTCAAAACACGGACACCTTTCGACGATCCAGGCCTGAATGCGTCATTCTCAGCCAAGGCGATCAATGACACGAGCGTGGAAGCCGGCGATGACTTCACGCCAGAATTGTCTGGTCTTGCAAGCTGGACCGACCCATCGGATCGTTTCGGCATCGGCATTTTCGGATCCTATTCAAAGCGCGATTCCGGCGCGCCATCACAGCAAGTCAATGACTGGATCGTCCGTGAATCCGCAGACGGCACAATTGATGGCAGCTATACGCGTGGTGATGGTTCTACCCAAATCACCAATCCACCAGCTGCTGGCCAGCTTTATGCTATCCCGCAGGATAGTCGCTACGACTTCTCGGATATTTCTCGCGAGCGTTTGAACGGCCAATTGGTTCTTCAGTTCCGTCCAATCGATAACCTCACTCTGACAGGTGACTACACCTACGCGATGAACGAGTCGGACGAACTGCGCTATGAGCAAACCAACTGGTTTGCCACGCCGTTGGACCAGATCATTTTCGACAATGATGGCCCTGTTGCGACCGCCGTGTTCATGCAGGAAAACAATAACGGTTCGAAAGATATCGGTTTCGAGCAAACCAATCGTGCCACGAAGGATGAATTGAACTCTTTCGGCTTTAATGCCGATTGGGAGTTCTCTGAGCGTGGAACGCTGATCTTCGATGCGCATAGTTCGAAGTCTGAATCAGGTGGTAACAACCCGCTCGGCCACACGGCGACTTTCGTGACCATGGGCGCGCCGGTCATCCTCCAGCATTCAGTTGATTTCCGAGGTGGCACGCCGATCCAGTCCTACACGATTGACGATTCCGTTCGTGGAAACGGCAATGGTGTCCTGGATGCGGGTGATCTTGGTACGCAGGTGCAGCGTTCGAACTCTTCCAACATGCAGCACGAGATCGACGAATTCGATCTTCGCTTCGTGTGGGACTTCGATGACCGCACAAGTTTGACTGTCGGCAGCAATTTCCGCGACAGCCAGATGGATCGTACCACCCGCACCACCCAGCAGGATCTCGGTTCATGGGGGATTTCCAATCCGGGTGATGTCGAACAGTTCGCGCCAGGCGTGATGCAGACCTACTGCCTTTCCTGCCTGTTTGACGATGTGGCCGTTGGTCAGGCTGACACGGCGTTCCGCGTCGACGCGACTCAGCTCTACCCGATCCTCGAAGCGGCGTATGCCGGCAACGGGGTAAACATCTCTGAGTCCGATGATACTGTGCAGGAAGAAATTCTGTCTTTCTACGCTCAGTTCAATATCGAGCGCGACTTCATGGGGCTTCCGACGCGCACAAATATCGGTGTCCGTTATGAAGACACCAACGTGAAGTCGACAACCGTTCAGTCGATCCCATCGGGCATCTTGTGGCAGTCGGACAACGATTTCCTCATCGTCCAGTCTGGCGCCCAGCAGGACCTGTCGGGCAAAGGCGCCTATGAAGAAGTCTTGCCGAACGCCGACTTCCAGATCGACCTTACGGAAAATCTGGTTGCGCGGACTTCGTTCAGCAAGACGATCGGCCGGGCTGGCTACAGCAGCTTGTTTGCTTCAACGACCGCGAATGCACCAAACCGTCCGACGGCCTTTGGTGGATCGCTGACCGGTGATTCCCAGAACCCTGGTCTCTTGCCGCTCAAGTCCACAAACTTCGATATTTCGCTTGAATGGTACTATGGCGACACGAGCTATGTGTCGGCTGGCTACTTCGACAAGAAGGTGAAGAACTTCATCGGTAACGGTGTTGTCGAACGCAATCTGTTCGGTCTTCGCGATCCGGCTTCAGGAGCTTCTGGCTCACGTTCCGGTGATGCGCTGGCTATCATCAATGCGCTCGGCGTTGACCAGTCTGAAGCGAACCTCTTTACGCTGACAGCCCTGATTGACGCAAATGGCGGAGATACCGCTGCGGCCCGTGCAGAGTTTGAATCACAACTCGTCGGCGGAGCATTGCCGCAGAGCTATGTGGACCAAATTCTTGGCCAGTATGATGTCGCGTCCAATGGCAGCGATCCATTGGCCGTGTTTGGTGTCAACCAACCAGTCAACAATCGCGAAGGCAATATCGACGGGATGGAGTTTGCTTGGCAACACTTCTTCGGCGAGACTGGCTTCGGTTTCCAGGCGAACTACACACTGGTGAATGGCGATGTGGAACTGAACCCTGCCGCTAGCATCAACGACAATCAGTTTGCCCTTGTCGGCCTGTCCGACACGGCTAACCTGACTGCGATCTACGAGAAGTACGGCTTCTCTGCACGTCTTGCTTATAACTGGCGTGACACGTTCCTTCTCAACACGAACCAAGGCGGTGATCGGTCTGGTACATATGTTGAGGATTACGGTCAGTACGATCTGAACGTCAGCTATGACATCAATGAGCAGATTGCCGTTTCCTTCGAAGGCATCAATCTGACTGGTGAAGACCAGCGCATCTACCACCGCGTGCCGGAGCAGGTGTACTATGTCTACGAGCTGGCACCACGCTACCAGGTTGGCGTCCGCTACAAGTTCTAGTCGGAGACGACTGGAACGAGACTTGGAACATTCAGGAAAGGCCGCTGCTTGCAGCGGCCTTTTTTGCCCCCGCTTGTAAGCATGGGAGGATTGTTTCATCATGACGGAAACGCGCTCGCACGGCACAACGAGCGTAAGCAGCACCGAAAGGCGCCTCATGGCCAAGATGGCACTTCTGAACAATATCGATCATCCGGATCTCAAGGTGATCACCCGCTTTGACGCGGCCTATGGCGACAGCGTCAATCAGGCAGCGGTCTATCCGACAGAGTTTTCCGAGCTTCAGCGCGAATACCCGATCTTCTTCCGAAAGGACGAGGAGGGGGCTTTTTACTGCGTGATCCTGCTCGGTCTCGACAAGGGCGAAAACCTCTTCCTTGATGGTGCGCGCTGGCAGGCCCGTTATGTGCCCGCGATCCATCAGCGCGGCCCGTTCATGATCGGTTTCCAGAACCAGGAAGTCGATGGCGAGGTCCGCCGAGAACCGGTGATCCATGTGGACCTAGAAAATCCGCGTGTCAGCAAGACGGAGGGCGAGCCGCTTTTTCTCGCACATGGCGGCAATGCACCATACTTGCAGCATATCAGCCAGGTCTTGCGCGTGATTACGGTCGGCGCAGATATGACCGCGCCCATGTTTGCAGCTTTCGAGCAGGCTGGCTTGATCGAGCCTGTATCACTGGACGTCAAACTTGATGACCATACTGAATACAAGGTGCCTGACCTCTTTACACTGAACGAAGAAAAGCTGGCCGCTCTGGAGGGAGATGCGCTGCAACAGCTCCATCGTGGCGGATTTCTGCGCGCAGCTTATCTTGTGCTGGCCTCGTTAGGCAATGTGAACCGGCTGATCAATATGAAGAACGCAAAACGGGCAGCAGGCGGCTGACCCCCTGGGAGGAAACCGTGTCCTCACTGGACATACAGCGCAAAACGAAGGAACTGGCCGGCATTTCGCCGGACGCCATACCGTATGACCAGCTGATGCGCGACCAACAGCCCGTCATCTTGAGAGGAGTGGCGCGTCAGTGGCCTCTGGTCCAGAAGGGCTTGCAGTCACTGGACGCAGCCATGGACCATATCGCCTCGTTTTATGGCGGGCGTCCGGTCGTGGAATATCGCAGTGCGCCAGAAGAAGGCGGGCGGTATTTTTATACTGAGGCGGTGGACGGCTTCAATTTTGAGCGCGACCGTGTTCCGTTGCCGGATTTCTTTGATCGGGTACGCGAAACGGCAAGATCGTCTGACGGGCGCTCTTTCTATATTGGTTCGACCGATCTCGATAATTTCTATCCGGGCATGCGCGACGAGAACGACCTTGTGCTGAACGATCCGATGTTTGATGCGCACAAGCCAATGGTCAGCATCTGGATGGGAAACCATACGATTGCTTCAGCCCATTACGACATGTCGAACAATCTGGCCTGCTGTATGGTCGGCAAGCGACGCTTCACATTGTTCCCGCCTGAGCAGGTGGCCAATCTCTATCCCGGCCCTCTGGAGCCCACGCCCGGCGGACAGGTCGTGAGCATGGTAGACTTCCGTGATCCAGACCTTGCGCGCTACCCGCGCTTTGCCGAGGCCATGGCCGCTGGGGAGGTGGCTGAGCTGGAGCCGGGCGATGTACTGTTCTATCCAGCACTCTGGTGGCACAATGTTGAGGGCATCGGCGACTTCACGGCCATGATTAATTATTGGTGGAACACGTCGCCAGCCTTCATGGATACGCCCCAGAACACCTTGCTGCACGCCATACTCAGCTTGCGGGATCGTCCGGAGCCGGAGAAGCAGGCCTGGAAGGCCTTGTTCGACTATTATATTTTCGGACCCTCCGAGCAGCCGGCTGCGCACTTGCCCGAAGCGGCTCAGGGCAATCTCGGGCCGCTCGACGAGGTGAAGGCACGGCGGCTCCGTGCACTCTTGCTGAACAAGCTCAATCGCTGAAGACTATAAAAAGAACCGGGGATCACATTGGAAACGCAGAATATCAGGAGAGTAGTCATTGCTGGCGGCGGCACAGCTGGCTGGATCGCTGCGGCCTCGCTCTCACGCCTGCTTGGCCCCTTGCTGGACATAACGCTGGTGGAATCCGATGCCATCGGCACAGTCGGAGTCGGCGAAGCAACCATCCCAACGCACCGTACGTTCCACCATCTGATGGGAATCGACGAGCGCGACTTCATGCGCGCCACCAAGGCCACGTTCAAACTCGGCATTGCGTTCGAGGAGTGGGGCGGGCTTGGTGATCGCTACATTCACTCCTTCGGCCAGGTCGGCAAGTCGAACTGGATGGGCGAATTCTACAATATCTGGATGTACGCGCAGGAGCGTGGCATTGGCGCTGAACTCGACGCTTACTGTTTCGAATTACAGGCTGCAGAGGCGGGACGGTTCTTCACGTCCGACAAGGCCAACATAAACTATGCCTATCATCTCGACGCCAGTCTCTACGCGAAATTCCTGCGGACCTTCAGCGAGGCCAAGGGCGTCAAGCGTGTTGAGGGCCTGATCGAAGAAGTCGAGCAGGATGGCGAGAGCGGTTTCATCACGGCGCTCAAACTGCAATCCGGCGAACGTATCGAGGGCGACCTTTTCATCGACTGTACCGGGTTCCGGGGTATGCTGATCGAGCAGACCCTCAAGACGGGTTATGAAGACTGGACTCATTGGCTGCCGACCGACAGTGCGCTGGCAGTGCAGACGCGCTCGGTCGGCCCCGCTCAGCCCTATACTCGCGCCATCGCGCATCATGCAGGCTGGCGCTGGCGTATCCCGCTACAGCACCGGGTCGGCAATGGCCTTGTCTTTTGCAGCCAGAATATGCAGCCGGACGAGGCAAAGGAATATCTGCTTGGCCATGTCGATGGGGAGCCGCTGACCGAACCTCGCCTGATCCGTTACAAGACCGGTCGTCGCAAGAAGGTGTGGAACAAGAACTGCGTGGCGCTTGGCCTGTCGAGCGGTTTCGTTGAGCCACTGGAATCCACCAGCATCCATCTCATCCAAGTCGGGGCGACCCGTCTGGTCCAGCAGTTCCCGTTTGCCGGGATAAGTGAGGCGATTGCGAACCACTATAATGAACAGGCCGAACGCGAGCTTGAGAAAATCCGCGATTTCATCGTGTTGCACTACAAGCTGACTGAGCGCGACGACTCGGACTTCTGGCGCGCGCGCCGCGATATGCCGGTTCCAGATTCTTTGGCACAGCGCATTTCCCTGTTCCGTGAGAACGGCCTGGCCTATCAGGCGACGGATGATTTGTTCCGCGTGGATTCCTGGCTGCAGGTTATGCTCGGTCAGCGGCTGAAGCCCAAGGGATATCACCATATGGGCCATCTGATGACAGATGACCAATTGATGACGGCCTTGGGTGGCCTTGAGGCCAATATCTCAAAGGCGGTCTCACAGATGCCGAGTCATCAGGATTTCATTGATCAATATTGTGCGGTGCCGGAATCCGAGACTGTCTAGACCGTCTCGGCCACTTTTGCTGTTTCCGATGAGGCCTGCGGAGCAGGGGCGTGCACGAGCTCGTTGAGCATGTCCTTCACCATGTCTTGTGCCTGTTCCACAACGCTGCAGACCAGTTCATGTGAAAAGCTGGCTCCACCAAACCAGGTGCGTTGATGGCCTTGTACGCGTTTCAGCGCGCCAAAAAGGCCGTCGCGCACCGCCTCTACCTTGTATTGGGGGAAGTACTGCCAGACCTTCTGTTGGATCACGCTTTCGATGGTAAAGCCGTGCTTTTCCGCATCGGCCAGCAGGATCTCACGAAGTTCCGGCGCGGTCAGGCCGGTCGAAAACTGGCCCGTCACGTAGAGACGGCCGCCCAATTCCTCGCTTTCGCCTTCGCGGCGACCGCCCAGGATTGCTCCTTTCCGCGTACTGTCCATGCTGGCCTCTGAATAGCCGATGATCATGTGACCTTCGAACCAGTCCGGCGAGGTCAGCAGCGTAGTGGTATAGTTTTGCCATTCAATGCCGTTGCAGATGAACATCTCGTCGCGCGTTGCGGCGCAGAACTTGACGAAATTCTGCATCGGCACGGTAGAGACCACAGCGTCGAATTCTTCGCTCTTGCCAGCCGTCGTGATCACGGGCTTTGGTCCGGACCGGTCGAGATGGGTCACCGGGCTCGATAGCCGCACGTCGAGATCCTGAGCGAACCGGTTCCAGAACTCGCTCCAGCCCTGATCAGGCATGTGCATGTCGTTGAGGACGCCTGACAGGAGATAGTTCAAATCGCACCACTGGACGGTCTGGCCAATCGTGGCTTCGTCGGTGAATCCATAACCCTGCGTTGTCTGAATTCGGTGAGACGCAAGGTCGATTTTCGGCAGGTTGAGTCGCTTCACCCATTCCGCTGTCGTCATGGCGGCTTCCGCGCGCACGTCCGGATCGTCTGGTCGGTCTCGGATATCGCGGCGCAGCCGTCCGGCAGCCCTGATAAACTTCAGGGCCTGCAACACCATGGGCGGACCGTCACCCGTCCTGACATAGTCGACGACCTTCAGGCCATCATATCGCGCCTCACCCAGGCGGCTCAGCGTGATCCCGTGCTGGCGCATCCACTTCTTTACAAGCTTGTGAGAGCGGGTGGTGTAACACGTGCCCATCTCATTCATGGCGTCGCCACGGACAACGGAAAAAGACTTGCCCCCCAGACGGTCTTCGGCCTCGAACAAGACCGCCTTGTGTCCGGCCTGCTTGATGAAGCGTGCCGTGCTCAGTCCCGCAGGCCCGGCACCGATGACTGCTATTTTGAAAGGCGATTTGGGGCGGGACACCGGAACTATACTCTCCTCAATCGGAATGCACGCTACAGAACCCGGGACAGGATATGCAACCGTTTAAGAGTATCTATCTTTGGTTAACACCCGCGTTAACGACAAGTTTCCACAGTCTGCCAATCCCTTCGGGCCTGTAGACCGGATTGTTCACCTTGCCTGTGTATAGCGGTGTCATGGCGAAACAGGAAAAATCATTTCTGTCTTATGTAACCGGGAACACGATTCCCCGGGCGACGGCGGTTGACCGATTGGTCCTGCTGCAGCAGCACATGGATTTTTCCAGTCACAAGCTGGTTATGGCGACGATCATGCTGGTCAACACCATCGGGGCGAGCTTCCTTGTTCACCGCTGGGTGCCTGAAACAAATATTGAAGCCTGGATTGCGATCAATCTCTGCCTAGCCACACTGCTCGTCATTGATTTCCTGTTGAAGCGGGGGCGCCCGGCTCCCAAAACGGTCAGCGGCAAGTACCTTCGCCGTTCGGAATTCCTTGCCATCCTGTTTGGCCTTGCATGGGGATCCCTGCCTTTCTTTGTCGGAGCAGATGAAAACGCCGCAATGATCATGGGTGGTCTCATGATCACCCCCATGGCGGCTGGCATGGCCAGTATGTTGACGCGCGTGCCCCGCATTGTCCTGCGTTATGCACTTTCAGCCTTTTTCGCGAGTGCGGCCTACAGCGCCTATGCGCAATCCGTTACGGGCGCCACGATCTGTTTGATGATGGTGTCCTTCATGTTCGCGCTCTATCTTGGCGCACGCTCCAGTTACATGGTCTACAAGTCAGACATCGACGCGACCCAGAAGGCGGAAGAATCCCGAGACCTTTTGATTGGTGCGCTCGAAGCCAGCCACCAGGCCTTTGCAATCTTCAACGAAGATGGGGATGTCGTCGTAGAAAACCAGCTGCACCAACAAGTGTTTGGAACAAGCGAAGATACGCTGGAGCCCATCGACAAACCGATCCGTCGTGATGGGGTCTTTTGGCAAAAATCCGTCGAATGCATCAGCGGTGTCGGCACTGTGGTCGTCTACACAGACGTGACTCGCATGGAAGAAGCCCGGTCTGAGATCGAGCATGCTCGTAACGATGCTGAAGCGGCCAACGAAGCCAAGACACGTTTCCTCGGCTCAATGAGCGCCGAACTCAAAGTGCCGCTTGATGTCATCTCGGCGTGCGCCGGCGTTATCGGCTCATCGTCAAACATCCCATGCAGCGAAGAAGAAGTCAGCACCTATGCCGACAAGATTGCCGAACAGGCGATGATCCTGTCTTCGACACTGGATGGCATCATCAATTTCACGCGGATGGAACGCGAAGACTATCTGGCGCAATCATCAGAAGTGCCAGTGTCTGAAGTGATCCAGAACGTTGTGCGCAAGCTGACCGAAGGGGAATTCTCGCGCTTTGCAGATCGTCTCAAGGTCAGCGTGCCGAGCAATCTGGCTGCGGACATGGATGAAAGCAGCTTTGAAATCATCATTCGCAACATCATCAAGAACGCGCTGGAATCCGGCTCGTCGGCGCCTATCGTGGTCAAGGCGGGCATGGTGTCGGGCGTTGGGCTCGTGGTCATGGTCCGTGACCGGGGCAGGGGTATGACCTCAGACGTGCTTGAAAAGGCCTTCGAACCCTTCTTCCATTCTCGTCCGGCGCACCAGAAGTATGACCACTCGACCGGTGTCGGTCTGGGCCTCAGCGTCGCGCGTCGTTTGGCCGATGCTCAGGGTCTGCGCATCAAGCTGCGCTCCGAACTCGGCCGTGGAACAACGGCGTTTGTCACCATTCCAGAGACGCTTGTGCGTCGCTCGGCCCCTCAGGACAGCGCCACCGCAACGGAAATTTCGGTCATTGATCCTGCAGAGTTGCAGAAGAAGACCGGCTAAAGCGCGCCATCCTTCTTGGCAACCTGACATTCAAAACCACTATTCCAGAACACTTTGCCTTAGTTGGCGAGCTCGCTATGCGATTGCGTTAAACGCAGGAGGATCGCGCACTGCAAAGGCTGCGGTGCGGCGTATGCTCCTTCAAAATGGAAGATCGTTCTAGGCGCTCGTCTTGCGAATTTGAGGAGCGGATATTGCCTGATCCGCTTCACGACGGTCTGAAACAGATCCACTGCCACGGAAATGCTTTTCACCGCGTGCAGGCGCAATCGACAGATAGTGGATGCGTTTTTGTTCGACGCGGGCCCGTGACAGGGAATCCAGGATCACGCCTGCGGTGAAAGACATCATCGCGCCCAGCAACAGGGTCATGGCCAGCATCCAGGTCGGCATGCGGCTGACCAGACCGGTTTCGAAGTATTCTGCCAGCACCGGCACGCTCAGGATCGCGGCGAGACCAAACAGGCCTGCGGACACTGAGCTGAAAAACATGAATGGCCGGGTTTCCTTCACCAACATGCCCATCATGCGCAGAATGCGGAATCCGTCGCGAAATGTGGACAGTTTGCTTTCGGAGCCTTCGACGCGGCGGCCATAATCGAATTCGATCTCGGACACGGGCAGACGCAGGGTCGAGGCGTGGACCGACATTTCGGTTTCGATTTCAAATCCTGGTGACGAGGCGGGAAAGCTCTTGGCGAAGCGACGCGTAAAGGCGCGATACCCGGAGAAAATATCGGTGAAATCGCTGCCGAACAGGGCGCGATAGATCATGTTGAACAGGCGGTTGCCGAAAGCGTGGCCATTGCGACCTGCATCCTCGGTAACGTTTCGGCGCGTGCCCACCACCATGTCTGCCCGGTCTGCCAGCAGCGTATCGATCATGCGCGGCGCGGCGGTCGGATCATACGTCCCGTCGCCATCGGCCATCACATAAACATCGGCTTCAATGTCCGCGAACATCTGGCGCACGACATTGCCTTTGCCCTGTCGGCGCGACGGTACGACGGTGGCGCCTGCAAAGGCGGCTTGGGCTGACGTGTCGTCGCTGGAATTGTTGTCATAGACGTAGATGCGGGCGGCTGGCAGGGCCTTGCGAAACCCGATGACCACGGACGCGATTGATTTGCCTTCATTGTAGCAAGGCAACAGGACGGCGATATTCAATCGGGCAACATCTTCTTCGGTCATGGGTTTTCAGCGCCTCCCTCTTTAGGGTTTCCTACACCCCCACTGGTTAAGTTTGCCTTTCGGGAGTGGAAGGCTTGGTTGCCTGCAGAGTGGGAAAGGGAGGTCGTGCAAACTCGGTTCGACGCCAAAATCGCTGTGTTGTTTGTGGTCGTGCCGGTCTGGCTGGTCGCATCTGCCGCCCTCCAGGGAACGCTTGGATCGATCGGGCCTGATGGCGACGATGTGATGCGGCTGGTCCAGATCAAGGATCTGCTGAACGGCCAGGACTGGTTCGATCTCCATCAATACCGGATGGGTCCAGACGGCGGCACGGCGATGCATTGGTCGCGACTGGTCGATCTTCCCATCCTCGCGCTTTTCAGCCTGTTTGACCTGTTCCTGCCCTCCGAAACGGCGCTTGTCTGGGCTTATTCGGCATGGCCACCTCTCAGTGTACTCATCGTGCTCGGCGGTCTCTATGTGGGCGCGCGCCAAGTCGGCGGCCGGGCAGGGGCCTTGGCCTGTCTCGTGCTCAGTATTTTTGTCTACTCCGCTCATTATCGTTTCCGACCGGGAGCAATTGATCATCACAATCTCCAATTGGCGCTTATGGCGGTGGCGATGGGGCTTGCGCTTGATCCACAGCGTCGGGCCAGCAGAGCGGTCGGCGCAGGTCTCGCTCTGGCAGCGTCCGTTGCCATTGGCGGCGAAGTCTATGTATTCGCAGCCGCGATATGCGCATTCATGGCCCTGGATTGGGCCGTGTCCGGCGCCGCAGCCATGCGCAGCGCAGCCGGGTTTGGGGCGGGTCTTGCTGCCGGATTGGAAATTGCCTTCTTCGCGACGGTCGCGCCGTCTCAATACACTGTCGTGGCGTGCGACGCGCTTTCTGCGGTCAGCTTGTTGGCTGGCATGGCGGGTGGATTTGGTCTGGCCGCCGCCGCATTGCTCATGTCAGGTCGCATATGGTGGCTGCGGCTGGGTACGCTGGCGCTGGTGGGGGCCGCCTGTGCGGGGGCACTGGTTCTGGTTGGCCCGGAATGCTTGTCCAACCCGCTGGATGAGTTGTCTCCGGATGTGAAAACCCTTTGGCTCGACCGTGTGGATGAGGCGCGCCCGATCTTCGCAGAACGATCAGACCTTGTCGCGAAGCTTGGATTTTGCCTTGGCATCACGGTTCTCGCGCTGGGGCTCTGCCTTTACGGCCTGTATCGCCGCCAGCGGATGCGCGCGAATTTCCTGTTTGTGGCGCTGCTCGTCTCGGCAGTGACGATGACCCTCTACCAGACCCGCTTCTACGTATTCGGCCACCTTTTCGCGGTCATTCCGTTGGGCTTGTGGATCGCAGATGTATACCGCACCGGTAAGGCGCGCAGCGCGTCCAGCGTTGCCTATATTGGCGCGTTGGCCCTGAGCGTACCCTTCCTGTGGGCATTGCCGGGCCTCCTGGTGTCGCCTGCGGTTGAGACAAACAAGACCGGCGACAAGGCCGACTGCCTTCAGGACAGTCTGTTTGCCACCTTGGAGACGCTTCCGAAGGGCCGGGTCCTCGCGCCGGCTGATTTTGGCCCAAAGATCCTGAATCGCACCGATCACAATGTCCTGCAGGGCAATTATCATCGCGATCAGGACGGCATCAGTCAGGCCATTGAGCTGTTGCTGTCCCATGCAGGGGAGACGCGCGCGAAGCTATCCCGCAGCAGGATCGACTATATCGTGACCTGCCCGGCGGATGCCGAGACGAAACTGATGACCACGCATGATCAGGACGGATTTGCGGCACGTCTCAAGCGCCAGGAGATCCCGGATTTCCTCGAAAATATCCCGCTCGACACGGGTGCGAAAACGCCAGCGCGTCTCTATCGGGTGCTTGGGGACGGAGCCGTCGACCAGAAAGATGAAGATCTTTCTTAAAGCATCTTTGGCCTTTGTTAACGATTGCCGTACGATGCGTTCCGTTGGCGATGCGGACGGTTGTCTGTGATCGAAAAAAATCCCTTTTAAAACAGCGCAAATATTCACCGTGAACGCTGCGTACCACTTATGTGCCGAGCGACTCTTGCATTAAAGCGGCGTTAACGGCAGATGGTGTATGGGGCTGTGTAAAGAATTGCACATGCGTGCCGGGCAAAACCGCTCGGCCGCTCAAGAAAGAGCTCGGGTACGACATGATTGGTAGCCTCCTCGGCATGCTGTCTACGGACATGGCCATTGACCTCGGGACAGCGAACACGCTGGTCTATGTGAAGGGGCAGGGCGTCAAGCTCGATGAACCCTCTGTCGTTGCCTATATGACGCAAGGCGGTCGCAAGATTGTCTATGCGGTCGGCGAGCAAGCCAAGAACATGCTCGGCAAGACTCCGGTAAACATGGAAGCCATTCGCCCGATGCGAGATGGCGTGATTGCTGATTTCGAAGTCGCAGAAGAAATGATCAAGCACTTCATCCGGAAGGTTCACAACCGCCGGGCGTTTGTGTCTCCCCTCATCATCATCTGCGTGCCAAGCTCCGCCACCAGCGTTGAGCGCCGCGCTATCCACCAGTCGGCCCTCGCCGCAGGTGCCCGCGAAGTGCAGCTGATCGAAGAACCAATGGCCGCCGCAATCGGCGCGGGCCTGCCGATTGATGATCCGGCCGGGTCCATGGTCGTGGATATTGGCGGCGGTACGTCTGAAGTGGCGGTCCTGTCGCTGGGCGGCATCGTGTATTCGCGCTCAGTCCGCGTTGGCGGCGACAAGATGGATCAGGCCATCGTCAATTACCTGCGCCGCGAGCAGAAGATCCTGATCGGCGAAATGTCCGCTGAACGGATCAAGAAGGAAATCGGCACGGCCCAGCCGCCGGAGAATGGTACCGGCATGGCCCTGACCGTTCGGGGGCGCGGCACGCTGGATGGCGTTCCGAAGGAGACCGAGATCACCGAAGCGATGATCGCCGAAGCGCTGCGTGAGCCCGTGACGGACATCATTGATGCTGTTAAGATTGCACTCGAAGCCATGCCGCCGGAACTGGCTGCGGATATTGTTGATCGCGGTATCGTTCTGACAGGTGGCGGCGCCCTGTTGCGCAATCTCGACACGGTCATCCGTGAGCAGGCTCAATTGCCGGTCATGATCGCCGACGATCCGCTGAAATGTGTTGTGAATGGCTGCGGGCACGTGCTCGAGAATTTCACGAAGATGCGTACGGTGCTTTCACCCGAAGTCTGATTGAGATGAGCTGACAGGGGTAATTTCGCAAGGGAACTGGCCAATGGCGCGCCTCGGCCGATCAGGATCGAAGAGTCAGAAACGCTCTCCCAAGCGTCTAATCCTCGGTGTGTTCATTTTCGGCGCGATTGCGCTCGTCTTGGCCCAGTCCGCTCCGCAAATTCGCACGCTTTTCAATCCCGTTCGCACGACCGTTGGTGACCAGCTAGGCGGCAATGAGGGTTTCAATGCCTGGGCATGGGTGACCGGCCAGGCCAAGCGCGAGCGACGAATCAAGGAACTCGAAGCCGAAGTGCGAAATCTCTCGCGCTACAAGGCCGCCGCCATTTCAATGGCCGAGCGTCTCGAAGCCTATGAGGAAATCCTCAACCTGATGGGCGAGCCACCGGCACGGGGCGTGACTGCGCGGGTGACCGCAGAGAATGACGGACCGTTCGCGCAGACCATTCTGGCCAATGCGGGCCGTGCGCAGGGCGTCGAGCCCGGCGCGGTAGCCCTGAACGAGGGGGGGCTGGTCGGCCGCGTCATTCAACTCGGCGAGTACTCTTCTCGCATCCTCCTGATCACCGACTTCAACAGCCGTGTCCCTGTCATGGGCGAAGTCAGTGGCGTGCGGGCCATTCTCTATGGTGGCCGCGATGGCCTCGGCAGCCTGACGGATTTGCCGGAGCGCGATGATTTTGTCGAAGGCGAACGTATCCTGACCTCCGCCGAGGGTGGCGCTTTCCCGCGGGGGCTGATCGTGGGTGAGGTTCGCAAGGTTGGTGACGACTGGCGGGTCAAATTCTCGATGGCAGAGCGTGATGGCGGCTATGTCCAGATGATCCCGGCCCCAGAGATACGCAAGCCAATGGAGCTTGAGGTGGAAGAACCCACCATTGCTGCAAGCCCGGCACAGGGGGCGCGCCAATAGGATGTCGCGCTCTGCTCCCCGCAACAAGAAAAGCCTGTGGTCGCAGACCGGCCCGACGCCCCGTCTCCTGTTCGGGGCGTTTGCCATTGCGGCCATCGGATTGCTGGGCCTGACACCGCGCGAAATCTTCGGCTTCTCAATTGCCTGGCCCTATGCTGCATTGTGGGGTGCCGTCGGCTGGGGCAGGGTGGGCCTGTCGCTGCGTCCAATGATCCTGCTGATTATTTTCGGCCTCGTGCAGGATGTAACATTCCACGCGCCGCTCGGATGTTTTGTCATCGTCAACCTGCTCGCCTACGGTGCCAGCACCGCAATTGCTGATATGTTCGATGTCATGAACGAACCTCTTGTCGCGATCATGTCACCCGTCCTGCTGTTCTCCGGGGCCTTTCTCATCCTGTGGCTCATGGCGTCGACGCTGGAAGACCATCCCGTCCGCGTGGTGCCGCTGTTTGCGTCCTTGCTTACAACCGGGCTCGCCTATGCCGTGCTCCAGAAAATGTTCGACCTTGGCCGCAGGCCGGGTGAACTTGCGGGGCAGGCCGGATGAGCAAGAAGACTGCCGATCTCGATTTTGCGTTTACACGCCGTACCGCAATTGCCGGGGCTGCAGGCGGCCTCGTATGGGCCGGCCTGATTGCGCGTCTGTTCCAGCTGCAGATCCTCGATCAGGAACGCTATCAGGCACAGGCCGAGGCCAACCATATCAAGCTGCAACTCGCCCCGCCGCAGCGCGGGCGTATCCTTGATCGGTTTGGACGGCCGCTGGCCTCGCACCGCCGAGCGGGCCGCATCTCGATCACACCGGAACAGACTGACAATCCAGAGCATACGCTCGCGCAGATCGCCGCGCTGATTGAGCTGCCGGATGAGCGGCTCGAACGCATAGCCAACGAGATCCGCCTCAGCCGTCGCCGCAATGCCGGTTTCGTACCCGTCACGGTCGCGCACGAGCTGACCTATGAAGACTTTGCGCGCATGAACGTGCATGCGGCGGAGATGCCCGGTGTGAATGTCGAAATGGCGCTAACGCGGTCCTATCCGCGCGGACGCGATTTCGCGCATGTGCTGGGCTATGTCGCACGCGCCAGCCAGGATGATCTCGTTCGGCTGACTGACGACATGACGGACAAGGAAGCCGAGACACTGAAGACCATGTTCCGGCATCCGGACATGCGGACAGGTCGTCAGGGCATGGAGCGCTTTGCTGAAGAATGGCTGCGCGGCAAGCCTGGTTATCGAAAGCTGGTGACCAATGCGCATGGCCGCGTGATTGAGGAAATTCCGGACGAGCGGCTTGCGCCAACGCCCGGCAAGGACCTGTTCGTCACCATCGACTCAGACCTGCAACGTGTCGCGATTGAACGCTTCGAGGGCGAAAGCGGTGCGGCCGTTGTCATGGATGTCGAGAGCGGCGACGTGCTGGCCATGGTCTCCACGCCTGCCTTTGACCCGAACGATTTCGTCAATGGCATCTCGACCGCCAATTATTCCGAACTGCGCGACGATACACGCTCACCGCTCTATCCGCGTGCGCATGGCGGTGTCTACCCGCCGGGATCGACGTTCAAAATGGTCGTCGCGACGGCCGCGCTGGAAGCTGGCGCGATCAAGCCGACCGACCGTGTGCATTGCAATGGCTATTACCATTTCGGCAACCGGACCTGGCATTGCTGGAAAAAGGGCGGGCACGGCTCAGTGAATTTGCACACGGGCATCAAGGGCTCGTGCGATGTCTATTTCTACGAGATCGCCCGACGTACAGGCGTCGACAAGATTGCCGAAACCGCGCGCAAGTTCGGCTTTGGTCAGGACTGGGTGCTGGGTATGACGGGCGGCCGGGGCGGCCTTGTTCCGGATCGCGAGTGGAAGCAACGCGTCCGCAAGGAAAACTGGTATGAAGGCGAGACACTGAATTTTGGCATCGGTCAGGGCCAGCTTGGCACCACGCCATTGCAACTTGCGCTGATGACGGCGCGGATCGCGACCGAGGGCAAACCGTTCAAGCCGCGAATGATTGGCATTGGCCCGCAGTCGCAGGATGATCATACGCTGGATGCGCCGCTCGACCCGGAAGTCATGAAGCTGATGAAGGCAGGCATGTATGGCGTGACCTCCGAAGGTGGAGGCACGGCCTATCGATCCGGTGACCTTGGCCTTGGCGGCCCGCGCCTCGCCGGCAAGACGGGCACGGCGCAGGTGCGCCGTATTACCCGAGAAGAGCGCCTCAGTGGCGTGCGCTCGGGCAGCGAGATTGCCCGCGAGCTGCGTGACCACGCCTTGTTTGTGGCCTATGCCCCGGCGGACAATCCCAAATACGCGATTTCGGTTGTCGTCGAGCATGGGGAAGGGGGCTCGCGTACGGCTGCGCCCGTTGCGCGCGACATTCTACATTTCGCGCTCAAGACAGATAGCCGCCGCAAACCGTCCTATTCGCAAAGCGCGTCGCTGCCGACCTCCATGACCGATGCGGGAGAGCCAACATGAACCGCGAAGGGTTTACCGGCTTCTCGCGCGGCGAAGCGCGGACGCGCACGGCAACCTCTCTCAATTTCGACAATCAGGGGCCGCTGAACAAGCTGATGCGACTGCCCTGGGGCTTTATCCTGCTGATTGCGGCGATGGCGCTGACAGGCATCGCGATGCTGTATTCTTCAGCGCACACCAATCCTGCCGAAGCGCATCTCTGGAAGTTGCAACTGGTGCGTTTCGTTGTCTGCTTCTTCATGATGATCGGGCTGGCCATGTTGCCGCTGTCCTGGTGGATGCGGTTGGCCTTTCCTGCCTATGTCGGCACGATTGTTCTGCTCATCCTTGTGGAAGTCATGGGCGTTACGGGCGGCGGCGCGCAACGTTGGCTGCAGATCGGACCGGTTGCCGTACAGCCTTCGGAATTTGCCAAACTTGCCGTCACAATGGCGCTCGCGCGTTATTACCAGATGGTGCTGCAGCCCCAGACCGGTCGCGTCATGGTGCATCTGGGCGCGTTGGCGATCATCCTCCTGCCAGCGGCGCTGATTTTCAAACAGCCGGATTTCGGCACGACGTTGGCTCTGGTCGCGTCAGGTGGCGTGGTTATCTTCCTGGCGGGCCTGTCAGTTCGCGTGATTGGGACTGCCATCATCGGCGGTGTCGCCTCGGTCTGGCCGGTCTATCAGTTCGTGCTGGCACCCTATCAACGCGAGCGCGTCGACACGTTCCTCGCACAATTGTTTGGCGGTGCGACCAATGCACTGGGCGAAAGCTACCAAATCGAACAAGGCAAGATCGCCATCGGCGCTGGCGGCCTGAACGGACGTGGCTTCCTGCAGGGCATCCAGTCTCAACAAGACTATGTGCCTGAACAACATACCGACTTCATTCTCACTGTGATCGCAGAAGAGTTTGGCTTCCTTGGTTCGACCGCGCTGCTTGTCGGCTTTGCGGTGCTGCTGGGGTGGTCGCTCTATAGTGCGGCGCGCTCGGTCAGTTGGTTCGGCCGTCTCGCATCTGCGGGAGCCGTCGCAACCGTCGGCTTTTACATCGTGTTCAATGTGGGCATGGTGTTGGGCTTGTTGCCGGTGGTTGGAATGCCCTTGCCATTGATCTCGTATGGCGGCACAGCCATGCTGACGACCATGGCGTGCTTCGGGCTCATCATCGCGGCGCACATGCACCGTGACGAGAAACTGACAGCCCGAGGTCTATTTTAGCACTAAAACATAACAGTCGTTGATTTTTGTTTCGCCGAAGATAGGTTCGCGCAAAACTTGTACCCGGGGAGAGGGCGTATGGCAGGAGAAATTGGTCGCAAGACGGACCATTGGGGTTCGCGCTTCGGTTTCATCATGGCGGCGGTCGGCTCGTCCGTTGGCCTCGGAAATTTCTGGCGTTTTCCATTCACCGCGGGGGAGAATGGCGGCGGCGCCTTCATCATCATCTATCTGTTTTGCGTCCTGTTCCTCGGCCTGACCGTGCTGATGGCGGAATATGCGCTCGGACGGAAGTCGGGCATGTCGGCCATTGAAGGCATCCACTCTCTGGCGAGAGCCGAGAACAAGAGTGAGAATTGGCAGGTCGTTGGCTGGATCGGATCGCTCGGCGCCTTCTTTATTCTGACCTTCTACATCGTTATTTCAGCCTGGGTGCTTGCCTTCATCCCGCAGGCATTTGGGGGCACCTTCAATGGCTTTGCCGCCGAGGCCGCCCGCCTGACGGCGGAGACTGGCACTACTGTTTCAATTGCGGATGTGTCGGCTAGCAATTTCGGTGAAACGATCAGCAACAAGTACGTGATTGGTGGCCTGCTTGCTTCCTTCCTGCTGACAAATGTTTTTGTGGTGGCGCGCGGCGTGAAAGGCGGCATCGAGAAAGCTGCAACCGTGCTGATGCCTGCCTTCTTCATCCTGCTGATCGGGATCGTCGGTTTTGCGTTGGTTGAAGGCGATGCGGGCGCAGCCGCCGATTTCCTGCTGACCCCTGACTTCAGTGAAGTGACCATGGGTACGTTCCTTGAAGCGGTCGGCCAGGCCTTCTTCTCGCTGTCAGTCGGCTCCTGTCTGATGATTACTTATGGCGCCTATCTCAGCCGCGATACAAACATTCCGCGTGCTTCGGCGATCGTGGCCAGCGCGGATACGATGGTGGCACTGATTGCGGGCTTCGCGATCTTCCCGATTGTCTTCGCATTCGGCGCAGACCCTGCGGGCGGTCCCGGCCTGTTCTTTGTGTCCATGCCGATTGCATTCAGTCAGATGGGCGCACTGGGCGTCTGGGTTGGTGGCGCCTTCTTCCTGCTCGCTCTGTTTGCGGCGTTCACGTCATCCATCTCCTTGATGGAAGTTGGCGTGGCATGGTTGGAAGAACGTGAAGGAGTCACGCGCCCGGGCGCGGCCATGGGCATCGGTTTCATGCTGTTCATGATCGGCATGGGCTATGTCTATTCCACCGACTTCATCGACTTTGCAGACATTATCACCGGCAACATCATGCTGCCGCTCTGCGCGCTGCTGCTGGCCGTGTTTGCGGGCTGGATTGTCAGTCGCGAGATGCTGACGACCGAGTTGGGCGAAGGCACGATCATGAACCTCTGGCGCTTCATGTGTCGCTGGATCGTGCCGCCGGCGCTGGCCTTCATTCTGGTGCTGGGCACGCTGACCAAGCTTGGCGTGATCTAGACGACGCGCCAAGCATGCGAAGTCATCGGATTGAGGGGGCGGTTATCCGCCCCCTTTTTCATGCAACCATTTCAGTTCTTGCCGGACCAATCCGGCGGCGGCGCGGGCATGGCATTCTGCTCCTGTCTCCAGCCGTGATGCTCAGCGCGGTTGGTGGGAGTTGCGGTCGCCCATGGCCGCCGCTCCAGCGGCGGAAGGTATGAGGGTCGCGCCCTGATACTTCCCCAATACCCAAGACTGCGTGGCCTGAAATATCTTCCGCCCGCTACATTTATCGAAAAACCCGGAAGGCGATGCCTGTCCGGCCATTGGCGCTAGGACTTCAGTTGGCCTGCATACATGTCGGCCAAGTCATCCGTGGCCTGAATGAGCTTGTCGACAATACCTGGCTCCATCGAGGAATGACCGGCATCGGGTATGATATGGAGATCAGCTTTCGGCCATGCCTTGGACAGCGCCCATGCGGTCGACAGTGGCGTAACCACATCGTATCGCCCATGTACGATCGTGCCTGGAATGTCCTTCAGCTTGGTCTCGGCCTCGTCCAGCAACCAGCTATCATTCGCGAAGAAACCACGATTGACAAAATAGTGGCATTCGATGCGCGCGAACGCGTCGACGAAATCATCTTCATTGAAGCGGGCAGGGGTCGTGGTCGGACCCTTGATGGACAGGGTCTCGCCCTCCCAGCGCGACCATGCGCGCGCGGCTTCCACGCGAACCTGCCGGTCTTCACCTGTCAGGCGGCGATGGAAGGCCATCAGCAGGTCGTCGCGCTCGTCTTCCGGGATCGGCTTGATGTACCGGTCATAAGCATCCGGGAACAGACGGCTGGCGCCGGATTGGTAGAACCACTGGATCTCCGCCTTCGAGACCAGGAAGATGCCGCGCAGGACAAGGCCCAGCGTGCGGTCGGGATGTGTGACGCCATAGGCCAGCGAAAGGGTCGACCCCCACGAGCCGCCAAAGACGACCCATTTGTCGATCCCGAGCATGTCGCGAATCGACTCCATGTCGTCGATCAGGTCCCAGGTCGTGTTTTCGCGCAATTCGGAGTGCGGGGTGGAGCGGCCACAGCCGCGCTGGTCGAACAGAATGATGCGATATTTGCCCGGATCGAAGAAACGCCTCATTTCTGGGCTAGAGCCGCCTCCGGGGCCTCCATGGACGGCAATGACGGGAATCCCGCTCGGATTCCCCGATTCTTCCCAGTAAATCTCGTGGATTTCACTGACTCGCAGCCGTCCAGAGCGTCTGGATTCCAGTCTCGGGAACAAAATGCGGCGGTTTGGGCGTCTGTTCATGCAGTCTTCACCTATTTTCAGTCAAATTCACAGCCATTACTGGACTTGGTCCAATTGCGTCCGTAAACATTATTACAGGTGTGGTCCCAATCAGGTGTGCAGGTGGCTGTCAAATGCGTAGTATAGTTCTGGGTGCATCCCTATGCCTTTTGGCGGGGTGCGCAACCGTCTCGATGGTACCCGGTGAGGCGTCGGTGGAAACCAGCCTTACGCAGTCCCAATCTGCCTTGCGCAAAGTATCAGCCGACTATTGTGCGGACGCTGTGAAGAATGGCTGGATCGAAGCAACAGGCGGCCTTGCCGCATTTGCGTCCACGCTGATCAACGGAAAATCCGATAGTGACGATAGCCGGGACTATGCGTCCCGCATCGGAGCGAAGTCTGATGCCCCCTCGCTTGTACTGGCCCGCATCGTGTCGGACGCACAGGCCGCCCGCACGGGTCTGGCAGATGTCAGCCGCGAAGCCCGCGATGTGCTGCAGTCCGGCAAGGAAGATACCGCCAGCCGCGCTGACGTGATGAGCTATGAGCGGGCACTTGTTCGCGCGCAGATGGCCTATCGCAATTTCCAGGGTGCCATGGGTGAAGTGACTTCACGCCCTGACATGGACATGGATGTGGCGCCGGTGGACCGTGAGCTCAAATCCTTCGCCGATACGATTGATGATGCGCGTGAGACGGCTGATGGTCTGGCCGACAAGTACGCCTCGCTGAGCCGGTCGACGAGCTAGGCTTTCCGCGCGCCCCACGCGCAGCACGCCCATCCCACCAGATATGATATGCCGCCGATCGGCGTGATCGCACCGAACCAGCGCGGCGCGCCGAGCGCCATCGCATAGAGCGAGCCGGCGAACACAATCGTCCCGAATACGAACGTCCAGCCGGCTTTGCGCACAAGGCCCGTCTTCGCATGGAGCGAGATGGCGAGCGCCGCGGCCGCGTGGGGCAGGGCATAGAGCGTGGCGGTGTGCCACCAGTCGAGCCCTTCAGGGGTCAGCTGGCCGTCCAGCGCATGGGCGCCAAATGCGCCCAAGGCGACGGCAAGAAAGCCCGTGAGGGCCGCGAAGATGCCCAACCGGTTCATGCCATGCCACTCGGCTGGCGCGGGATGGCATAGGTGACGACGGCATGGCTGGAGGGCTTTTCAGCGCCCTCGATCCGCACATCGACATCCATGACCGCCAGTGCCTGTCCGATCTTCATGATGCGCGCATCGGCGACCACGACGTCTCCGATACAGGGACGCAGGAAATTGATGCTGAGATTGCTGGTCACCGTCATCGGCTCATGTCCTGTCTTCGTCATCACCGCCATGTAGGCTGCGGAGTCGACCAGAGCCATTTGAGTGGGTCCGGAAATATAGCCACCAGGGCGAAGGTGTGAGGAGTCGGCAACAAGTCGCATCACAGCGCGACCGTCTTCCATCAGAACCACTTCGCTGCGATTGTCCTGGGTCTCGAATGCCCCTTTGAGAAATGTGTTGGCTTCTTCCGCCGTCATCTTGGTCATCTAAATGGAGCCTCCCTTGGCGTCACGTCTTGAACCGCGTGTCTCTGTCGTTCACCCTACTTGCGGGACGTTGCCCGCCAAGAGGTAACGCGAAGGAAGGAAATGACATGCTGACCGCCGGAGACGAATATCCGATTCACCAGACGCCAGAGCCCATCGCCTTTTCCGGCTCAGACCGGAATTTCTATGACCGGTTCTTTTTCAATGGCTATTCCGCCGATGGCGAGACCTTCTTCGCGGCGGCGATGGGCATTTATCCGCATCTGAACATTATCGACGCGGCGGTCTCGATCCTGCGCGATGGCAAGCAGCATTCGGTTTTCTTCTCCCGTCCCCTCAATATGGAGCGGATGAACACATATGTCGGGGGCTTCTCGGTCGAAGTGGTTGAGCCGCTGAAGCGCATCCGATTGAAAGTTGAAGAGACCGAAGGCATCGCGCTGGATGTGGAGTTCGAGGGCAGGGCTTTTCCGATCGAAGAACCTCGCTTCACACGTCGGCAGGGGCCGCGCATGCTGATGGATGTTACCCGCATGACTCAGAATGGGCGATGGTCCGGCAAGTTGCGCCTCGATGGACAGGAAATCACCGTGTCGCCAGACAGCTGGACGGGCACGCGTGACCGCAGCTGGGGCGTGCGCCCGATCGGCGCGCAGGATACCCAGCCGCTGATCCCGCCATTGCCGCCGCAATTCTACTGGATCTGGACGCCGACGAATTTCCCCAACCTCTCAATGTTCTATCATGTGAACCATGATGAGGCGGGTGAGGCATGGAACACCCGCGCCGTGCTGGCGATGGATGGCGCCGGACAGGGCGAATTGCTCCATCTCGACAAGCCGCACATGGACATCAATTACACGCCGGGCACACGGCGGATGAAGTCGGCCAAGCTGCATCTCGAGGACGGACAGGGAAATCCGCATACGGTGAGTTTCGAGCCGTTCGGAACCTTCCTGATGAAGGGCATCGGCTATGGCCATCCTGAGCGCAAGCATGGCTCCTATCATGGTGACCAGTTGTCGGTTCTCCGCGAGGATTATGAGCCAGAGAAAATGTCTTGGCAACAGCCTGAAAATCTCCACATCCAGGCCATCGCCCGCGCACAGCATGAAGGGCCGAACAGCTTGTCGTCCGAAGGCATCGGCGCCTTCGAACAATTGTTCATGGGGCCTCATGCCCCCAGCGGTTTCAGGGACATTCTCGACGGGGCGGCCTAGCCCCAGAGCGCTGATGTTGGTGGGCTGACCATGCCGTCCGAATAGGTCAGGCCATGCGCGATGTCTTCGGCGAGCCAGAGCGGGCCGTCCAGGTCTGCCGCGTCAGCGAGGCCGGCCAGTAGAACGGCGGGCGCCATCGACAATGATCCGCCCACCATGCATCCGAGCAGGACACCAAGTCCGCTTTCGCGTGCGGCGCGGACCGTGCGAATAGCTTCTGTAAGCCCGCCGGTCTTGTCGAGCTTCACGTTGACCGCATCGTAGCGGCGGGCGAGTTCCTGGATCTCGGCGCTCGTATGGGCGCTTTCGTCTGCGCATACGGATACTGCGCCGGGCCTCCTTAGCAAGGCCTCGTCTTTGCCAGCCGGAAAGGGTTGTTCGATCAGGACCACGCCCAGGTCTGCGGCACGCTTGACGATGGCAGGGAATTGTTCTGGCAGCAGACCTTCATTGCCATCCACGATCAAGCGGGCATCGGGACGGGCCGCATGAACTGCTTCGATCCGTTCAAGGTCTTCCGGTCCGCCCAGTTTCAGCTTCAGCAAACGGCTGGGCGTTGAGCGCGCGGCCTCGGCCATTGCGGCCGCCGTGTCGAGGCTGACCGTAACCGCAGTCTCGATCGGCTTGGGTTCGGGAAGGCCCGCCAGTTTCCACACAGGTGTGCCGGTCAGTTTGGCTTCCAGATCCCACAAGGCGCAGTCGACGGCGCACCGGGCAGCGCCAGCGGGCATGGCGGTCTGCAAGGCCTCCCGGCTGAGACTGCCTTCGATCTGAGCCCGACGGGCTTCGATCGCTGCATGTACCCCGGTCTGGGTTTCGCCATAGCGCGGGTAGGGCACGCATTCACCCTGTCCGACCGCCTCGCCCTCGCGGATGGTGACCCGAATTGTATCCGCGCTGGTCTTGGCGCCGCGTGAAATGGTAAACGCCGTCTTCAGGGGTGAAGAAACATCAGTAATTTCAAGTGTTCGCTGGCCCATGTATGGTCCCAATAGGTGAAATTTGAACAATCATGCTTTTCAGGTCTTAAGCATGTTTGGATAGGGTGGTCAGGTAGAAAAGCAATTGAATGGCGAACCCTAGCATCCCCGAATTCGCGCTGGAAACCAGCGGCGAACAGACCGTCCTCCGTGTCTCGGGGGACTGGACCGTGCGCACGGTTCAAGCCGTGGACGACGGTTTGCGAGATTTGGAGGCCCATGAGGGCGCGCTCGTGTTGGACGCTGCGGCGCTCGGCAAGCTCGACACCGCCGGCGCCTTTGTCATTGACCGCACGCTGCGACAATTGTCAGAAGCGCCTGCCCGAATCGAAGGCAACCATCCCAACGCCGAAAACCTGATCGGCCAGGTGCATGCCGTGACCGATGTGGAAGAGCCCAAGCGGCCGCCGCACGGCGGACTGGTCGATATGCTTGAGCGGACCGGCCGCGGTTTCATGAACATGCTGGGCGAAGCCAAGGACACGTTGGCCTTTCTCGGCGAGACGCTGGTGACGACATTTCGGCTCGTCCTGACACCCTGGAAGTTACGCTGGACCTCAATTGTCTCTGTGCTCGAAGAGGCCGGTCTCGATGCGATGCCAATCATCGCGTTTCTCTCTTTCTTTGTCGGTATGGTGGTGGCCTTTATTGGCGCGACAACCCTGCGCGACCTGGGCTCTGAAATCTTTGTGGTCGAACTCATCGGTTTTGCCATGCTGCGTGAGCTTGGGGTCATCATGACCGGCATCGTTCTGGCGGGGCGGACCAACTCCTCGTTCACGGCGCAAATCGGCACGATGAAGATGCGCCAAGAAATCGACGCCATGCAGACACTCGGCCTGAAGCCGATGGATGTGCTGGTCGCGCCGCGTATCATTGCGATGGTTGTGGCCACGCCGGTACTCGCCTTTGTAGGCACGCTTGCAGGCATTGCAGGCGGCGTCATCGTTGGCTGGCTGGCACTGGACATCAATCCGGCACTCTTCCTTGACCGTCTTCAGTCGAACGTGCCGTTGGACCAGTTCTGGGTTGGCATGTCCAAGGCTCCGGTGTTTGGGTTCGTGGTGGCGCTTATTGCCTGTCGTCAGGGCCTGAATGTGGGTGGCAGCGTCCAGTCGCTTGGCAGCAAGACAACCACATCGGTTGTGCAGGCCATCTTCTCGATCATCGTGATCGATGCCTTGTTCGCCATCTTCTACATGGAGATGGGCATTTGACCGACGAAATCATCATCCGCGTGCGTGACCTGAAGACCGCTTATGGGTCTCATGTCGTACATGAGCATCTTGATCTTGATATTCGTCGCGGCGAGATCATCGGCGTCATCGGCCCATCGGGTTGTGGCAAGTCTGTGCTTTTGCGCGCGATCACTGGCCTGAAGGAACCTTCGGCGGGCAGTATTGAAGTGTTCGGCAAGCGATTGGAGACACTCGACCCGGACGAGCGCGCCGCCGTGGAGCGCAGCTGGGGCGTCATGTTCCAGGACGGCGCACTGTTCTCGAACCTCACCGTGCGCGAGAATGTCATGGTGCCCATGAAGGAGCACACCGACCTCTCGCCGCAGCTATGCCGCGAACTGGCGGACATGAAAATTCTGATGGCGGGCCTGCATGGGGATGCCGGTCCAAAGTTCCCGTCCGATCTGTCAGGTGGCATGCGCAAGCGCGCGGCCCTTGCACGGGCCTTGGCGCTCGATCCGGAACTCCTGTTTCTGGATGAACCTACCGCAGGGCTCGACCCGATCACAGCAGCCAATTTCGATGCGCTGATCCGACAGCTGCAACGCGCATTGGGCCTGACGGTCTTCCTTGTGACGCATGATGTGGATACGCTGCAGGCAACTTGTGACCGGATTGCCGTGTTGGGCGAGAAACGCGTGCTGGCAGTCGGCACAATTGATGAATTACGGGCCTTCGATCATCCGTGGGTCCAGGAATATTTCGGAGGTCCGCGTGGGCGGGCCGCGACGGGACACTAGAAGAGGACCCGGAGACGATGGAAACGCGAGCGAATTACGCCCTGATCGGAGCATTCGTCCTGATCGCCACGATGGCCGTAGCGGTATTCACGTTGTGGCTGGGCCAGTCCCAGTTCCGGCAGGACTTTGAAGCCTATGATATTGTCTTCGAGGGACCGGTCTCGTTGGAGCAGGGGGCTTCGGTGCGCTATATCGGCATCAAGGTGGGTGAGGTCTCCTGGGTGCGGATCGACCGGGGGGATCAGTCCAAAGTGCGGGCCCGGATACGTGTGGACGCGGAAACCCCTGTGAAAGTGGATTCTACGGCCTCTATCCAGCTGGCCGGCATTACGGGCATCACATTTGTTCAGATCACGGCAGGCTCACCCAAGGCAGCACCTCTGCGCGCGCGGCCGGGTCAGCCCGTGCCCGTCATCAAGGCCGAGCGGACACAACTCGACGAAATTTTTGCCGGTGGCGCCGAAGTGCTCGGCAAGGCCAACCGGACCATTGAGCGGGTGAACCTGATCCTCACGGATGAGAACATCGAGTCCCTGTCAGCCACGATCCGCAACATCGAAACACTCAGCGGGCAACTCGCCGCCTCCGATGGCACGATGGCGCAAGCGACCCAGACGCTGAAAGATGTGTCGGCGGCGAGCGCGCGCTTTGAAGCGGCCTCTGCGTCGTTGGAATCCTTCGGGACGAATGCAGACAGCCAGATGACCGAGTTCGGCTCGCAGGCCAATGCGCTGGTCGCCGAAATTCGCGAAGTGGCTGCCAGTGCGAACAAGACGGTCGAGCAGAGCAATCTCGCGGTACTTGCGGCGACAGACGCCATCGAAGGCCCGGCCACAGGCGCGCTGGTCGACGCGCGTCTTGCCAGCCGGGATTTGCGCCTGTTGATCAACCGCCTCGACCGGGTCGCGCGTGAATTGGAACAAAACCCCCAGGGCTTCGTGGTCGGTGACCCGGCCCCATATGAGGAGAGCCGCTAGATGATCCGTGTTCTTATGACTGGCCTTGCGGCCTGTAGCCTCGCAGCATGTGTGTCTGTCTTGCCAGAGCCAAAGGTGCCGCAGGGCCTCTATCGCTTTGCGCCGATGGAAACGACCTACGATTTGGATGCGTCTGTTCTCATTCGTGAGCCGGATGCGTCACGCCTCGTAGCCGGCCGGGCGATTGCGGCGGAAGATTCCCGTGGGGCGCTACGTTTGGTGCCGAATGTGGAATGGACGGATTCATCGACACGCCTGATGCAGATGGCGATGCTGGACGCGTTGCAGGGGCAGGGCGCAGGCAAGGCGATTGCGCCCGAGACGGGGGCTTCAGCGCCCTATGAGCTTTCCTGGCAGGTAACGGATTTCACCTTGTCCGGTACGACCGGGCGGTGCCGCGTGCGCGCGACGCTCATGGACGGTGGATCGCGAGATGTGCTGGACCAGATCGTGGTGTCAAATTCTGCCAGTGCCAATGGCGGGTCAAATGCAGACCGCGCCAAGGCGCTGGGCGAAGCAGGCCGGGCCTGCGTGAACGATGTGGCGGCCTTCGTCAGCCAGTACATCAACGTTCACGCAGACGCGCCTGAGGCTTGATCTAGCCGCTTTTCATCTGGTCGAACGCAATGTCCTTGTCCACGCGGACATCCTGGGGCAGGCCCAGAACGCGTTCGGCGATGATGTTTTTCAGGATCTCATCCGTGCCGCCTGCAATGCGCAGGCCGGGGGCCCACATGAAGCTTTGCTGGAAGATGGCATCGGCTGGCATGCGATCTGAATCCGTCAGGATGCCGTAATGGTCCTGCATCTCGATGGCCGAGTTACAAATGTCCTGAAGGTGGTTGGCGGTGATGATCTTGCCGATCGAGTTTTCCGGTCCCGGTGTCTGGCCGCGTGACAGGGCCGTCTGCGTGCGGAACTTGGTCAGCTTGTAGCCTTGCGCGGCAACATACCAGTCGGCCAGTTTCTCGCGGAAAGCCTGATCAGACATGGTGCCGGCTTCCTTGGCATAGGCCATGATCTCCGCCCAGTCCGGGCCAGGGGAACCGCCCACGGCAAGGCGCTCGTTCATCAGTGTGACGATGGCCACTTTCCAGCCCTGGCCGACTTCGCCGAGACGGTCGGAATCCTTGATGCGGACATCCGTGAAGTAGACTTCGTTAAACTCGCGACCACCAGATGCCTGGTGGATCGGGCGCACTTCGACGCCAGCCTGTTTCATGTCCACGATGAACATGGTCAGGCCCTTGTGCTTCGGCACGCTCGGGTCGGTCCGGGTCAGCAGGATGCCGTAATCGGAATAGTGTGCGCCGGAGGTCCAGACCTTCTGGCCGTTGATGACCCATTCGTCGCCATCCTTGACGGCGCGGGTCTTCAGGCCCGCAACATCAGACCCGGCAGACGGTTCGGAAAAGAGCTGGCACCAGATTTCCTCGCCCTTCATTGCCTTGCCAACATAGCGCTTCTTGTGCTCGTCGGAGCCGAACGCGATGACGGTCGGGATGCACATGCCGAGGCCAATGGTGAAGGGGCCAGTCGGCGCGTCGAACTTGCCTTCTTCCTGGTTCCAGATGACCTGCTGCATCGGCGTGCCGCCGCGCCCGCCGATCTCTTTCGGCCAGGTGATCTGGGCATAACCGCCTTCGGATTTTGTCTTCTGCCATTGCTTGGCAAGTTTCATGAATTCGCTGCCGTCCACGCGCTGACGCAGCGGCTTGTCGCCCTTGGGCTCGAGGTGCTTGCCGAGGAAAGCGCGAGCTTCGGCGCGGAATTCGGCTTCTTCTTTGGTGTCATTGAAGTCCATGAGTCATTCCTCCTTAGGCGGCATTCTTGTTTTCAAGGGTGCGGACGAGTTTTTCTTTCCACACTTTGGGCGCTCCGGCCTGAACGGCCAGCAGCTTGGCGCGGCGGTAGAAGAGGTGGCAGTCCACCTCCCATGTAAAGCCCATGCCGCCATGGGTCTGGATGTTTTCCTTGGACGCGAACCAGAAGGCTTCGCATGCTGCAATGCGCGCCGCGGCGGCGGCTTCCGGCAGTTCGGCGGCACCCGTCGAGACGGCCCATGCGCCGTAGAAGCAGTTCGAGCGAGCAACCTCGTTCTTCACATACATTTCAGCGAGCTTGTGTTTGATCGCCTGGTTGCCACCAATGGGACGGCCGAAGGCGTAACGCTCTTTTGCATAGTCCGTCGCCATTTCCAGCGCCCGGGAAGCGCCGCCCAGCTGTTCGAAGGCGAGCAGGACAGCCGCATGATCCAGGACCTGGTCATTCAGCATTTCGCCGTCGCCCGCGTTTCCAAGACGCGTGGCCGGAGCCTTGTCGAAGACGATCTCGGCATGGCTGCGCGTTGGGTCCAGTGTCTGGAGCGTCTTGCGGGTCACACCTTCGCCGGTCAGGTCGACCAGGACCAGGCTCGCGCCGGAGCCTTCCTTGGCCAGCACAACGGCGTGCGTTGCGATATCGCCATCGGTGACCGGGACCTTGGTGCCCGAAAGCGTGGAGCCGTCGAAGGTCGTTTTCAGCGTATCCGCTGCTGGATTTCCAGGGCCTTCGCTGGCGGCGTAGCAGCCCACTACATCACCGCTGACGATACGCGGGAGGATTTCGGCCTGTTGCTCATTCGAGCCAGCCAGCTTCAGCGCTTCGGTGAAGAAGTAGACGGTGGAGGCCCACGGAACCGGAGCCAGGACGCGGCCCATTTCTTCTGCCAGCACGCACACTTCGAGCAGGCCCAGGCCGAGGCCGCCATGCTCTTCCGGGATTGCCGTGCCGAGCCAGCCCATTTCCACCACCTTGTTCCAGACAGTTTCATTGTGGCTGACATCGTCGTCATTCAACACCAGACGGACGGCCGTCATGGGGCATTCGGCTTCGAGGAATTTGCGGGCCTCATTGCCGAGAAATTTCTGGTCTTCGGAAAAGTCGAAGTTCATGTCGCTTGCGCTCCCCTTTGTGGCCGGTCGGGCCACTCTTTTTCTTCAATGATGAGCAAAATAGCGCGGTTTACGTGCGCGGAAACCCGTCACCCAACGGAAACGCGAAAATCCACTTTTGGTGGGAAATCGTGCCGGTAGGTCAAATTTCATCGATCGGTTTCACTGCGTTGAAAGGCCCAGATGGCAAAAATCACGTCTGAATTCGGGAGCAACTGATGGCCAAGGCGTTATTTCACAAATCGCAGCGCGTCTTCGTGAAGCCCGTCGGAACGTGGGCGCTGATCGAAAAAGTCGTGCCGCATTGGGTCAAGGATGTGGATGAACCGCTCCGCGTGACCTATGAGTGCGGATTGGGACGCAGTTTCCAGTCTCATGAACTGGCGGCTGAAGAGAGCTTGGCGAGGGATTCGCATGTCCTGCGCCCGGATGACGATGATTCCCTGCTGGAGCACTGGCATATCGCTCGCCGCCGCGCGAAATGGCGGGCCAGTATTGGTGGCCTCGGCATCAGTGATGTCGGGACCTATCCCGTTGTTGTGACGGATGAAGATGACCAGGGCGGTTGGCGCGTCACGGGCGGCGAATATGATCGCGACCCGCAACGTATCGAGCATCAGGCCCGCATGATCGCCTGCACGCCGGACTTGTTGCAGACCGTACGTCAGATCGCGGACTTCTGTCAGGAAAAACCGGATGACTGCCCGTCCGAACTCAAGCAGGTCGCCCAGCGTTGCGCATCGATCCTGCGCTTTGTCTATCAGCTGGATGATGCGGCTGAGGCAGATTCAGCGACGGTCGCGGCTGAATAGCCGCCCCTGTCGACCAAGTACCCCGACAACAAGAACTCCGACCAGCGCGCCGCCCAGATTGGCCGCAACGTCAAGGCTGGACCCCTCGCGTCCGGCCTCGCCAAGCATTTGCGCAATCTCAAGCCCGATACCGAACAAGGCTGATATGCCGAGCGTGAGAGCAGCCGGGCGCAGGCCCATCCCGAGCGCCACCGAGAGCGGCGCGGCAAGGGCGGCGTAGGCTGCAAAGTGCTTGATCTTGTCCGACAATTGAGGAGCAGGGGCCTCACTGACCGGGACAAGGGAATAGACTGCGATAATGATCGCCAGTCCGATTGCGGCAAGCCCCGCCAGACTGCGGATGAGGGGATGAGACAGAAGTGCGCGCATCAGGCCTCGCCATTCGGGTTGATATCTGCAGACGCATGGGCGCTAGCCCTCGACGTTGCCAGCCAGACTCCCTAACTGAAAGACTGAAATCCTGTTTGCCGGAGAAAACATGCGCACTGAAGCCCCCATTGCCGTTCAATTGTCGGATTATTCGTCCTATCCCTTCGAAATCGAGCAGGTGGATCTGAGGTTTGACCTTCATCCGGATGCGACGCGGGTGCGCGCCGATCTGAAGGTCCGCCGGACAGGTGACGCGAACGCGCCCCTGGAGCTTGACGGCGAAGCGCTGGAGTTGAAGTCGATCGCAATTGATGGCGTTGCAGTGCCGGATGATGCCTACCAGCTGACGGAGACCGGACTGACGCTGGCAGAGGTGCCAGACGCGTTTACGCTGGTTACCGAAGTCGAGATCGCGCCCTCAAAGAACACTGCGCTGTCGGGTCTCTATATGTCAGGCGGCCGTTTCTGCACCCAGTGCGAAGCCATCGGATTCCGTCGCATTACGTTTTATCCCGACCGTCCGGATGTGATGAGCCGCTTCACCGTGCGCATGACGGCCGACAAGGCGACCTATCCCATCCTGCTGTCGAACGGTACGCCGGGCGACGCAGGCGATGTGGATGATGGTCGTCACTTTGCGGTATGGGATGATCCGCACAAGAAGCCGGCCTATCTCTTTGCGCTCTGCGCTGGCGATTATGATGTCTACTCTGATCAGTTCACCACCATGAGCGGCAAGACCATCGATCTGGCAATTCATGTCGACAAGGGCGATGCGGATCGTGCGGCCTGGGCCATGGACAGCCTCAAACGCTCAATGAAATGGGATGAGGAGACTTATGGCCGGGAGTATGATCTCGGCGTGTTCAATATCGTGGCTGTGCGCGACTTCAATTTCGGCGCCATGGAGAACAAAGGTCTGAACATCTTCAACTCGGCCTATGTGCTGGCTGACGAAGACACCGCGACCGACGCAGATTTCGAGGCCATCGAAAGCATCGTCGCCCATGAATATTTCCACAACTGGACTGGCAACCGGATCACGTGTCGAGACTGGTTCCAGTTGTGCCTCAAGGAAGGCCTGACGGTTTTCCGTGATCAGAATTTTTCTGCCGACATGCGCTCGCGCCCAGTGCAGCGGATAAAGGACGTCATCCGCTTGCGCGCACGCCAGTTTGCCGAGGATGCCGGCCCATTGGCGCACCCGGTGCGCCCGACCACCTATGGGGCCATCGATAATCTCTACACGGCCACGGTCTATGAAAAGGGCGCGGAGATAATTGGCATGCTGCGCCGGATGCTGGGTGAGGAAACCTATCGCAAAGGCATGGACCTCTATTTCGACCGTCATGATGGACAGGCTGTCACCATCGAGGATTTTTATGCCTGTTTCGAAGAAGTCAGCGAGCAGGACTTCACTCAGTTCCGACTCTGGTATTCGCAAGCTGGAACGCCAGAAATCACGATGGAAGAAAGCTGGAATCCGGAAACGCGCGAGATTGCTGTCACGCTGAAACAGAAGACGCCAGCAACACCCGGCCAACCAGCCAAGAAGCCGATGCTGATCCCGATGGAAATGGCGTTGATCGACGATGAAGGCAACATGGCTGAATGGATCACGCTTCTGGAAGATGAAGAACTGACCATGACCTTCGACCTGCCGGAAGGATCTGAACGCCCTCTGGTGTCGATCAATCGCGACTTTACCGCGCCGGTACGCATCAAGCGAGCGCTCAGCCGCGATGACCAACTCGCGATGATCCGACTGGAAACGGACCCGTTCAATCAATGGGACAGTGTGCAGAACCTCGCCAAGCAAGAAGTTCTGGCCCTGTCCGAAGGATCGCAGGCAGAGCCGGATGATGCGCTTGTCGAAGCGATGGCTGTGGCTATTCGCGGCGCGGTGGACGACCCGGCCTTCGCGTCGCTCCTGACACGCCTGCCGGATGTGGGTGAACTGTTCCAGGAACGTCAGCCGGCTGACCCTGTGGCGTTGAACACCGCGCGCAAGAAACTGCAGGCAGCCCTCTACAGCAAGCTCTCCGATTTTGTGGATGACATTCTCGCCAAGTCTTCCCCGGAACCCTATGATCCGGGTGCAGAGCAGGCGGGTGAACGCGCCCTGCGCACGGCATTGATCAACCTGTTGGCAGCATCAGGCCACGACGAAGCGGGTGAGCGCCTTCTGGGTCTCTATAACGCCGCCACCAACATGACCGAGAAGCTCGCTGCGTTGCGCGGCCTGGCAGGGCTGGAAGGCGCGGCGCGGGAGACTGCACTGGCCGATTTCGAGAGGACGTGGAAATCCAACCCGCTGGTTATGGACAAATGGTTTGGCGTACAGGCGGGTACCGGTGATGCCGCAACAGTTTCAAAACTGGCGGCGCATCCGGATTTCGACATGGGCAACCCCAATCGCGTCCGCTCGGTCGCGGCGGCTTTTGCAATGCAGAATCTGTCCGGGTTTCACGCGCCGGACGGCTCTGGATATGAAGTCATCGAAGGCATTATCCTTAAGGCCGACAAGGTAAACCCTGCGCTCGGTGCCCGTCTGCTGACTGCGTTTGAACAGTGGCGCATTCTGGAGCCGAAGGCGAAGGCAGAGGCCGAAGCCTGCCTCCGTCGTCTGCAAGCTGCTGATTTGTCAAAGAATTCTGCAGATATCGTGTCCCGCGCCCTGAGCTAGGCGGCAGAGCCCGTTTTCTGGGTTAACGAAATCTGTACCTTTGTTAAGAATTGGGCAAGGATTACGATAGAAAACCAAAGCTGAGCCCTTGTTTTTCTAAGGAATCGGCACAGGAAGCACCTTGTCCAAGTCGGTTATCCCTCCGCAAACGGATACTGTCGCTGCGGGAGTCCCCAGTCGCGATGACCGGCGGCTGAAATGGACGATCATTGCGATTATCCTGTTGCTGGCAGGCGCACTTGGCCTGAAGGCCTGGGAAGAGCGCCAGACGGCCGACTCCACGCTTCTGGGTGCGCTTGAAGCCAATTCTTCGACCATCGCAGCGCGGCTATCCGGTCATGCCGGCACAGCTGAAATGGCGATGCGGCTGATTGCCGATGCAGGCGCGTCCCGCTCGGCAGTCGCCTCCGCTACGCCAGGTGTCGATGTGGTCGTTTCTCTGCAGGAGGCCCGCCTGGCACCTCAGGGCAGCCGTCTGCTGGCGGCTGTGCCGGTTGCAGAAGCCATGCTGGCCGGAGGGCATCGGATCGGTCTGTCGGGGCAGGGTGACATTGTCGTGGCTACCACGGCCCCGGATGGCGAAATCATCTTGGCGCTTGCCCCGGCGGGCACATGGTTGCCGGCAAGCCGGGCAGGTACCGGTATCTTCGTCACCGACAAGCATCTCAGTGCCGGGACGATCCTTCCCGGCACAGCGGGCATGTTACCTGCCACGAAGTTTCGCGCCCTCGGCTTGCTCGACCGCGCCGCGACAGGGTGCGCGCCGGTGGGCGGCAGTGCTTTGCAGGTGTGCACCAGTCAGGCCACGCCGCTGTTCACGCTGGACGATTTTATACGGCTCCTGATTTTTGGTCTGCTGCTGGCAGCGCCCATGCTGGTCATTCTCGGACTGATGAACCAGCTCTCGCGAGAGCCTGAAGTCACGTTCGTTGAACGCGCGCAGGAGATCGAATCCGACCGGTTCATGAGCCCGGTCATGCTGGGTGTGCGTGCAGGCTATTGGGAGTGGTCAGACGATTCCAGCGCGGTTTATCTCAGCGATGCGGCATCCGAGTTGATGGGCATGCTGGGCGATGGCGAGATTACGATTGATGAAATGCTGCCGCAGGTACACCCTGAGCATCAGAAGCGGGTTCAGGACGCCTTTCGCAAAGGCTACAAGGACGGCTGGGTGCAGACCAGTTTCGTGACCAGTTTCCAACCGGCCCGCTGGATGGAATTGCGTGGCAGTGTGACGCCTCATGCCGAGACCGGGGCGAATGTCTATGGCGGCGTGTTGCTGGATATTACCGAGCGCAAGCAGGCCGAGGACCGGATCAAGGCGGCTGAACGCCGACTACGTACGGCTATCGAAGGCTTCAATGGTCCTTTCGCCCTGTGGGACAATCGCAAGCGTCTGCTCTATTGGAACTGGGCCTTTGCCTCCGACCTCCAACTCGAGGAAACCTTGCGGCCGGGCATGGCGCATCACACGGTGAACATTGCGCGGGCAGGGGCCTTGCGTTCAGAGCACCCCTCTTTGGAAGATCCGCAGACGACCTTGCTGGAGCTCAACACCGAGCGCTGGATCAAGCTGGTGGAGCGCCCCACGCTTGATGGTGGACTGATCTCGGTTGGCGTGGATGTCACAGAGAATGTCCGCAATGAGGAAGAGCTGAGGAAGCAAAAAGCCAAGATGCACAAGACCGCCCTGGACCTTGAACGGTCTGAAGGGCGCGAGCGCGAACTGTCTCGGAAATATTCCGAGGAGAAGGCCAAGGCCGAACATGCGGCACACACCAAATCAGCCTTCCTGGCGAATATGAGCCATGAGTTGCGCACGCCGTTGAATGCGATCAATGGCTTTTCCGAAATCCTGTCGAATGAACTTTACGGCCCGATGGGGGACGAGCGTTACAAGGGCTACGCGCAGGACATCCTGACTTCGGGCCAACACTTGCTGGACATGATCAACGATATTCTCGACATGGCGAAGATCGAGGCTGGCAAGATGACAATCGACCCGCAGCCCATTGATCCTGTGGACCCGGTCGACGCGGCTGTGCGCATGATCCGTCGCAAGGCAGAGGACAAGGAAATCGAGATGGTGCTGGATGCCCAGCCCAACATGCCTGAGATTGATGCCGACCATCGGGCGATCCGCCAAATGGTGCTGAACCTCATATCGAATGCGATCAAGTTCACCGATGCTGGCGGCAAGATCACGGTCGCGGTCGAGCAGCGCGGACCGGAAATCTATGTCGGCGTGACCGATACCGGTATTGGTATCCCGGCTGAAGACCTGCCACGCCTCGCGACGCCGTTCGAGCAAGTCTCCGGCACCAAGGACCGCAATTACGAAGGCACCGGGCTTGGCCTTGCACTGACGAAATCCTTTGCGGAAATGCATGGGGGGCGGATGATCCTGTCCTCCATCGAAGGGGAGGGCACGACGGTGGCATTTACCTTGCCGATCTCCGGCGCACGCGAACTCGTCGATGAGACCAATGCGCGGGACGTCGCCTAGGGACGCAGGTTCCAGCTGGTGATGCACGACGTGGCGCCGTCGACCTCGACAACGCCCCATGCCCCGGTCTTCAGCTTGCGGTCGAGATCGTCTGGTTGAACATCCACGACATCTGGCAGGAAGCGTGCGATGCCGTTTGAGGTGACGATCAGTGCTGTGTCTTCCGCGTTCAGGCCGGCGGCGCGCTCCAGCAGGCTGCGCCAGCCCTCGCGGAGCGCGTCCGCATCCACGCGCCAGCCCTCGGGCGGCGTGGCATCACACTCCCAGGCTTCGAGCGCTGCTTCGCCAATCCGTGCCACGACCTTGTCTTCCGGCTGGTTTTCGTCCGGGCCGTAATCGACTTCGGTCAGGAAAGGCAGGACGATAAGGGCAGGCGCGCCGGTGTGCATGCCGATCATGGCCCGTGCGGTCTGCCGTGTACGCATCAGCGGAGAGCAGAAAGCGGCGACAAATCGGGTGTCCGCGAAATGATTAGCGAGCGCGTCAGCCTGTGCCAGTCCGGATGCGGACAAGGGGAGGTCTGTGCGTCCGCCGACACGGGTGACCGTGTCGCCCTTGTCGAACGTGTTTCCGTGCCGGACGATGATCAGTCTTGCCATGGTCCGGTCAGTCCTTCAGCGGATCGCCATGGGTTGCGATCAGGCGCTCGGCGAGGGCCACGTCTTCCGGTGCATCAATGCCGGGAATGGCGATTGTGTCCGGCTCGACTTCGACACATTGCACGCTCATGCCGTTCTCGAGGAAGCGCAGCTGTTCGAGACCTTCGAGCTTTTCATAATGGCCTTCCGGCAGGCTGACATATTTGCGCAGCGCGGGGAGGCGATAGGCATAGAGGCCAATATGGCGGCAGACCGGAGACATGTCGACTTGCTGGCGCAGCGCGCCTTCCTTGCGGATGGCGGGGATCAAATTCTTGGAAAACCAGAGCGCGCGCCCAGCGGCGTCATGCGCCAGCGTTGTGCCGGAGAAGGGGGTGGTTTTCTTGTGCGCGCGGAAGTCGTCGAGCGCCTGCCAGGTCAGGCGGACATAGGGCGTGGCGGCATCGGCGCCGGAACTGGCGGCGGCTTCGGCGACGGCGACAACATGTGCGGGTGGGGTAAAGGGCGAGTCGCCCTGCAGGTTGACGACAACGTTTGGCGTGACCCCCATCGCGTCGACGGCGGCGAGGGCACGATCCGTGCCGGACGGGACGTTCGGATCGGTCATGACGACCTCAATGCCGAGGTCCCGGCAATGGCTGGCGATGCGCTCGTCATCGGTGGCCACGACACTTGCAGCATCATCCAGTTCAGCGGCGGCACGCGAAGCCATCGCGGCCACCCGGCTCACCATGGTGCGGCCGGCGATCTCGACCAGAGGCTTGCCGGGGAACCGGGTGGATCCATAGCGGGCGGGGACAACGATCAGCGTTTTCATGGCCGCGCTCTTACATGGCTCGCGGCGGGTTGCCTACATCGTCTTCGCGCATTTGTTGCATGAGGCCGATGATCGGCGCGACCCACTGCAAGGCCTCTTCGTCCACACCTTCATCGCGCAGGAAGCCCATCAGTGCAGGGGCGAACTGATCGCTCTGCCCACATTCCACCAGCGCCAGTTCCAGTTCAGGGATGACGACATTCTGGAAGCTGTCAGCAAAGTTCTGAAGGTCGTCTGTCCGCGACATCAGCCGCATCGTGGCGAATGTGTTGAGTTCGCCCTCGCTATCAGTAATGCGCCGCAGGTCGTTGATCAGACCACGATTTTCGGAAGCGAACTCGCCGAGGATACGGTCGGTCTTGTATTCGACCCATTCCTGCGTGCAGGGCTCAGGCGCTGTGACACAGGCAGCGAGCGGGCAGGTGGCAATGGCCATTGTGGCGAGCAGGCGTTTCATGGAAATCCTCCGGAGCGCGATTCAGGGGGCCACCCTAGACGCCGATCCCATTACCGCAAAGCGCGGGACTCATTCGCAAAAAAAAGCCCCCGACGCAATGGGACCTGCGCCGGGGGACTCCGCCTATGCATTCCGTGCAATGCGCGAGCGGGACCCGTTATTCGTCTGTCGTGTCGGTTTCAATCGTGATCGTGTGGCTGGACGAACCGTTGACCTGCTTCTTGAAGGCCTTCTTTTCGGCGGCGTCGAGCTTGTCGCTCTTCATCACGGATTTGATCGTCGCCTTGGCTTTCAGCGTGTCCTTGTCGCCCTTGATGCAGGCGATCTTCACGTCCCTGGTCTTGTCCTGGCTACTGCTCTTTTCGAGGATCCGGGTCTCGCCCTCTGCCAGATTGGCGTCGCGGCATTGCTCGACCAGATCGGTCAGTACGATATGGGTATGCTCCATTTCATCCTCGAACTCCTCGCCATAGGCGATCTCGATCTTGCGTTCGAGCGCATCGGCATGCGCTTCGATGCGAGCCTCAAGGGCGTCCATCTGGGGTTCAAAGCGGGTTTCCCAGGCGTCTGCATGAGCTTCGGCGCGCTCGGCAATCGCTTCGGCATGGGCTTCCCATTCCTCGGCCTGTGCCTCGACCTTCTCTGCCCAGGCTTCCCACTCGGCTTCGGATTTCGGCATGGTGTCGTCGGTGAAGCTGAAGGCCATCTCCATCTTCCGGTTCAGCTCTTCGTCAAAGCCTTCGAAGGCGAGTTCGATGTGCGGCATGGAGGCCACCAGAGTTTCGATTTCGGCCGTTTCAGCTTCGATCTTTGATGTCAGAATTTCAATTTCCCGCTCAAGTTCCGGCGTCATCGCATCGACCGAGAAAGGATCGCCGATGATGACGACCTGCCGGTCCTCGACCTTGTCGCCATCGATGAACAATGTGCCATCCTTGAAGTGCAAACTGCGATGCTGGGGAACTGGGTTGATGTTGTCGGGTTCTCCGCCCGCGAGTTCGGCCATATCGACCTTTTCATCGGCTTCGGCAGAGGCACAGGCGGTGGCTACGAAGGCTGACGACATGAGGGCCGCGCTGCCGAGAAGTCCGGAAACACCTGCGCCGAGCAGACGCCGCGAGCGGGAGGGGCTGGGTGTGGTCATGCGGATCATTCTTTCCTTCAGGGCGTGAGTCAGGGGCAGGCTGGCCGCGGCGGTCAGGCGCTCCGGCAGGGCAAGCTGAACGGCCTTCAACAATGTCTCACCATAGGCGTGAGGGGAGGACGCTCCGGATTTCAGCACATCGCTGTCGCAGGCTGCTTCCTGATCGGTGCGGAAGGCGCGTCGTGCAATATAGGCCAGCGGATTGAACCAGAGTGCAGAAACGAAGATTTCCGACATCTGCAAGGCCCAGAGGTCGCCGCGCTTGATATGCGTCAGCTCGTGCGCCAACGCTGCCCGTTGCTGGGACACGGTATAGTCTTCCTCGAACCAGGCCGGTAGCAGAACAGTCGGGCGCAAGAGGCCGGAGACCAGCGGGCCAGATGAAATGAAGCTGGTGGAAATCTGCGGAGTGCGCTTCAGGCCGATCTGCCGGGCCACATCGTCGGCAAGGCTGGCGAGCTCGGGCGAGGCAGGCATCTCTTCGCGGCGCAGGGTCTGCATGAAACTGTGGTGTGCAAACGAACTGCGGGCAAGCATGTAGATGGCTCCGCCAGCCCACACGGCCAACACGGTTCCAAGAAGGAGTCCGCCCAAAACAGGCTCGGACAGTTCCGGGAAGGCCGCAGGACCATGAGCCACTTCGAACAGGGGGCTCGAAGACTCAGGACCGGTTGCTGGCGGAGCCCAGACGGCGTTGGCTGCGGATCCTACGGGTTCAGGTGAGCGAACGAATGCAGGTGCAGCATCTGCCGTCCCAGCCGCCGCAGGTGATTGAGACTGGAACATCTCAAAGAACCCGGCCAGCGGCGTGGGCATGGAAAGGGGAGGCAGGACAAGCCGGGCCAGCGGAATTGCCCAGAGCGCATAGGCGACACCCGCGCCGAACTGCCGGGCAACATGCTTGCGCGCAAACAGAATGAGCGCGATCAGGACAGACACCGCAATCACGGTCTGTACGCCATAGGTGAAGTTGAGGCTGTTCAGGTCGAAAATCATTTCTTCAACTCCCCTAGAAGCTTTTCAAGTTCTGCGATGTCATCGGCCGTAAGACCGCGCGTATCAGCAAGGTGCGCCACGAGGGGGGCTGCGCGACCGGAAAAGACCTGGTCGACGAACTGGCGAGCGGCCCCGGCCTTGTAGGTGCCTTCCTCGACGAGGGGATAGTAGAGATAACGTCGGCCATCTTCCTCAGTGCTTAGCGCGCCCTTCTCCACAAGGCGGGCCAGCAAGGTCTTGACGGTGCGGCTGGTCCAGTCCTTTTCGGTGCCCAGCGCGTCGTGGACATCCGAGGCGGCAAGGCCCGGCCGCGCCCAAAGCACGCTCATCACGTCGAGTTCTGCATCGGAAATCTTCATAGTGTAGAACCCCTCTCTGGACTACAAGCGTAGTCGTATGACATGACTACATGCGTGGTCAACAAATTTTCCATGACACGTTCGTAAGGTGAGCTGGCGCTGCAGCAATACATCCTCGTGTGGCTTCTATTCAGTCACGGCGTCGAGTACGGTCATCTGGAGAAAACTGGAGGAGACGGCCATGAGACCAATGATGATCGCAGCTATGGCGCTGCTGACGGTGCCGGTGGGCTGCGCGACCACGGGCAGCTCTGGTGATCTGGGGCGGGTTCTGGGTGAGGTGATTGGCCAGCAAACAGGGCAGGGCGGTGCGCTCAGCCAGGCCGAAATTGATGCCGGTCTCCGCGAAGCGCTCACAGTGGGCACCAACATCGTGGCAGCGCAACTGGGCCAGACCAATGGCTATTTCGGAGATTCGGAAATTCGTATTCCGCTTCCGAAAACCTATCGGGATATCCAATCCGGCCTGTCGCGCGTCGGGGCGAGCGGTCCACTGGATGACCTGGAATTGCGTATGAACCGGGCGGCGGAGGCAGCTGTGCCGGAGGCAAAGACGCTGGTCATAGGAGCGATCCGCCAGATCACGATTGAGGATGCTGTACGCATCCTGAATGGCGGCGACACAGCGGCGACAGACTACCTGCGCGAGAAGACCGAGAGCCAGCTGCGTGCGTCATTCACACCCTATGTCAAAACGTCGCTTGCACAGGCGGGTGCATTCACGTCACTTGAGCAGGTCGCCAATAGCTATGGCGTCGGGGGAGTCACCTCCAGCCTGCAAAATGACTTGACCAATCACGCGGTCACACTGGGACTGGATGGCATGTTCCACTACGTGGCTGCAGAGGAGAAGAAGATCCGTGAGAATCCTGTGGCTCGGACGACCGATCTGTTGCGGCGCGTCTTTGGATCGAGGGGCTGATGCGTCGATTTACGTATGAGGCCAAAGCCGGCGGAGAGATGGCCGGCATTGAATTCGGTGACCCAATCAAGCCCTTCTCTGCGGTATGGCTGCATGCGACCGGATTCAATGGAATGACCTATCAGTCATTGCTGGCGCCCCTCGGGCTTCGCCAGCGTGTGGCGGCGCTCGACATGCGGGGGCATGGTCGTTCCACATTGCAGGCCAAACCCGGCCGCATGAAATCCTGGAAACGCCACCGCGACGATGTGATCGAATGGTTGGAGAAAGAAGCGCCACAGGGCGTGATCCTGGGCGGGCACTCCATGGGCGGGTGCGTGGCCCTGTTGGTGGCAGGCAAGCGACCCGATCTCGTCAAAGGCCTCGTACTGGCCGACCCGGTAATCATGTCGAAATCGGTTTATTTCTGGCAGCATATGCTGTCGCCTATTTCATTCCTTCTGCGGCGCAATGCCATGGCCCGTCAGGCCAAGAAACGCCGCGCCGAGTTCGGATCGTTCCGTGAGGCGCTTGAGTCCTATACAGGTCGCGGCGCATTCAAATCATGGCGCGAGCCCTTTCTGGCAGATTACCTGCTGGATGGTATTGAACGCACCGACCACAATTCTGCTGATAGCGATGAGCAGACCTGGCGTCTGCTGTGTGAGCCGAAATGGGAAGCAGCGACCTTTGCCGCCCAGCGCAACCGGCCTTGGGGTGCCCTACGCCGCGTAAAGAAACACCATATCCCGATGACCATTTTGAGGCCGACCCGGGATTCCGTGATCAGCGACAAGGTGCGCGCGCGATTGATCCTGTCCTATCCCGCCATGATGATGAAGGCGGTGCGCGGCACGACCCACTTCCTGCCGATGGAAGCGCCTTATGAAGTGCGCGACCAGCTGTCGGCCTTCCTTGCGCGCCTCGTCGAGCGGTTCACGCTTGAGGAAGATGCCTTCGTGGAACGGTCGCTGAAAGTGCGGCGGCGCGGGTCCAGATAGGGCTGGCCATATCGGCTGGATTTAGAAAAGCTCAGTAGTGGAACAATTCGCGGTCGTGTAAGGATGCGCGGTTGCCATTGGAGCTGACCCCATGCCCGCTGATATTCTGACCCTGCCGGGGGTAGAGATTGCCATCGTGCTGTTGCTGGTGGGGATCGTGTTTTTCGGTTTCGTGAGGGAAGTCCTGCCGGCGGATGTCGTCGCGCTGCTGGCGATGGGCGCATTGTTGCTCACGGGTATTTTGTCGGTGCCTGAGGCACTTTCGGTCTTTTCGAATTCCGCGCCGATCACGATTGCGGCCATGTTCGTGTTGTCGGCGGCGCTGGAGCGAACCGGGGTGATTGATGCGGCTGGACGGCTGGTCTCGCGACTCGCCAGCCGGGCGTCGCCAGTAGTGGCAATGCTGGCCATGATGCTGGGCGTGATGATCCTGTCCGCCCTCATGAACAATACGCCAATCGTCGTGGTGCTGATCCCTGTGGTGATCCAACTCGCGCGGACGATCGGCGTGACGCCGTCAAAACTGCTGATTCCGCTTTCCTTCGCGGCGATCTTTGGCGGTACGACGACGCTGATCGGCACCTCGACCAACATCCTTGTGGACGGCGTCGCGCAGGAGGCGGGGCTGGCCCCGTTCGGCGTGTTCGAGATCACAGGCGCCGGGGTGATCCTCGCGCTGGTCGGGGCTGCCTATCTCGCATTGACTTCGCCCTTCCTGTTGCCGACGCGGGAATCGCTGGTGGACATGTTGCCGAATGCGAAGGACCGGCGATTTCTGGCGCAGATATTGATCCCTTTGGGGTCGCCGCTGATCGGAAAGACGGTTTCCGAAACCGGGTTTTCTGCAGAGAAGGGATTCAAGGTGATCGACGTCTTCCGGGAGGGGCTGTCGCTGCGGGCTGATTTGCGCGACCTGTCGATCCAGGCCGGAGACCGGATCGTCTTACGTACACCGGTCTCAGAAGTCCTGACACTGAAGGAGGCGGGCAGCATCGCCATTGGTGCATCTGCCTCCGATGCGCGGCCTGCCTTTGAGCCGATCCAGACCAGCGAGACCGTCATCATGGAAGGCGTGATCGGGCCGCAATCGCGGTTGACCGGCCGGTCGCTGAATGGGCTCGGCCTGGCACGCCTCTATGGTGTCTACGTGCTGGCGATCCACCGGCGCGGGGAGAATGTCACCAATACAGACGACATCCGCTTCGACGTGGGCGACACGGTCCTGTTGGAGGGTCCGGCACGGGGCATGCGTCAATTGTTTGATGATGGCATTCTCAACAATCTTACCGAGACGACCGAGCGCGCCATGAGACGGGGCAAGGCGCCCATCGCGATTGTCGCGCTGGTGTCGGTGATGGGGCTGGCTGCGCTGGGCGTGCTGCCGATCTCGGCGCTCGCGCTGATTGCGGCAACATCCGTCGTTGCGCTCGGATGCCTGGACCATCAGGAAGCCTATCGCGCGATCCGCTGGGACATCCTGATGCTGATCTTCGGCATGCTGGCACTTGGTACGGCAATGGAGAAAACCGGTGCGGCCAGCCTGCTGGTCGGGCATCTTGCCGGACTGACGGGCGGGATGGGGCCGCTGGCCGTGTTGGCGGTGCTCTACCTCGTCACATCCTTCCTGACCGAGATCATGAGCAATAATGCTGCCGCGATCCTGCTGACGCCCATCGCCATTGGGTTGGGAAGTCAGCTGGGCATTGATCCACGCCCCTTCGTCGTGGCGGTGATGTTTGCCGCCAGCGCGAGCTTTGCCACCCCCATCGGCTACCAGACCAATACATTGGTCTACAGTGCGGGCGGGTACAAATTCTCGGACTTCCTGAAGATCGGAGTGCCGCTGAACCTCGTCATGTTCGCGGCGTCCATGATCGTCATCCCGATGTTCTGGCCGCTGGCCTGAGCATTACCAGAGCGGGCGGTCAGGGGAGGCGGCATCGGCGAGTTTGCCCATCAGGCGTTCGAGCTGTTTCTGCTCCTCCTCCGTCAGGCTGCTGGCCAATTTCTGTTCCGCGCCGAGCGCCATCGGTACGATGAGTTCGTACACATCGCGGCCAGCCGGCGTCAGGAAGAGCTGGGAGCGCCGACCATCGGTCTCTGACGTCTTGCGCTCCAGATAGCCCATCTGGATCATGGCAGCGATGGCGCGGCTGACCGCGACCTTGTCCATGGCGGTCAGCTGGCCGATTTCGGTGGCACTGATGCCGGGCCGGTCGCCGGTCACGGCCATGACCCGCCACTGCCAGATCGAGAGACCGAATTCGCGGTCATACAGGCTCGCGATCCGCGTCGAGATCGTGTTCGACAGGACCGACAGGCGGTAGGGCAGGAATTCGCGCAGGCGAAGCAAAGAAACGTTTTCAATATCAGGCATGGATTACTGATTCAGGGTTGCGTTCCGCCTGTCAAATAGTTACATATGAAACTAATAGTTTTGACCCCCCGGAATTACGACTGGAGCGCACCATGGCAGACCTTTTTGAAAATCCCGCCGGCCTCGACGGTTTCGAGTTCATCGAATTTTCCGCGCCTGAAAAAGGCCATCTGGAAGCGGTGTTCGAGCTGATCGGCTTCACAAAGATTGCCCGCCACCGGACCAAGGATGTCGAGCTGTGGCGCCAGGGCGGTATCAACCTCATCACCAATTACGAGCCCAAATCCGCGGCATGGTATTTCGCCCGTGAGCATGGCCCATCCGCCTGCGGCATGGGCTTTCGCGTGCGCGATGCCCGCAAGGCCTACCAGCACCTTCTGGCTCAAGGCGCCGAGCCGGTGAACGTGAATACCGGCCCGAGCGAGCTGCACATTCCAGGCATCCGCGGCATCGGCAATTCCATCATCTACCTGATCGACCGCTATGGCGACGATCTCGATATCTATGACATCGACTTTGAATACCTGCCGGGTGTGGACAAGAATCCTGTTGGCGCCGGCTTCAAGCTGATCGATCACCTGACGCACAATGTTTATGGTGGCCGGATGAAATATTGGGCAGATTTCTATGAGAAGCTCTTCAACTTCCAGGAAATCCGCTATTTCGACATCAAGGGCGAATATACCGGCCTGACCTCCAAGGCGCTGACGGCGCCGGACGGCAAGATCCGCATCCCGCTGAACGAGGAAGGCGAGGGCGGCAAGGGCCAGATCGAGGAATTCCTGCGCGAATACAATGGCGAAGGCATCCAGCATATCGCGCTGATCTGTGACGATCTCTATGCGTGCTATGACCGCCTGAAAGAACGTGGCGTGCCCTTCATGACCGCGCCGCCGGCCGCCTATTACGAGATGCTGGACGGGCGCCTGCCGGGCCATGGCGAAGACGTTGAGGGCCTGAAGGCCCGCGGCCTGTTGCTGGACGGCACGACCGAGGGCGGGGAGCCGCGCCTGCTGATGCAGATCTTTGCGCAGGCGCAGATCGGCCCGGTCTTCTTCGAGTTCATCCAGCGCAAGGGTGACTACAAGGACGGCTTCGGCGAGGGCAATTTCAAGGCCTTGTTCGAAAGCATGGAACGTGACCAGATTGAGCGAGGCGCGCTCAAGGTAGAGGAGGACGCGTAATGACGGCTCCCGCTCCCCTGAAAGGCGTTCACCATGTTGCCTATCGCTGCAAGGATGCGAAGGAGACGGTGGAATTCTATCGCGACGCGCTGGGCATGGATTTCCAGCTGGCCATCGCCGAGGACAAGGTGCCGTCGACCGGCGCGCATGATCCGTACATGCATGTCTTCCTGGATGCCGGGAATGGCAATGTGCTGGCCTTCTTCGAATTGCCGACCCAGCCCGACATGGACCGTGACCGGAACACGCCGCAATGGGTGCAGCATATCGCCTTCCGCGTCGGCTCCATGGATGAGTTGATGGCGACCAAGGCGCATCTTGAAGGCATGGGGCTCGACGTGCTCGGGCCGACGCATCATGGTATCTTCAAGTCGATCTATTTCTTTGATCCGAATGGCCACCGCATCGAACTGGCCGCCGATATCGGCACGCCGGAACAGATGGCGCAGCTGAAAGAGGTTGCCCAGCCGATGATCGAGGAATGGAGCGCGACCAGGAAGGCGCCGCGCCATGCCGCATGGCTACATGAGAAGATCGCAGACGAAAGCTAGCCATTTTAATATGAGATCGTTTGATGATTAGCGACATATGGCGAGGGCATATCGAACGGTGGGCTGACGAATGGTGTCAAATCATCGAAGTCTATCTTTTTGGTAGTTGGGCAAAGGGAGATAACCATTCCAAGAGTGATGTCGATATTGGTGTTATTCTTCGTCAAAAAGGCCGTGATGCCGAAGATGTTTGGTACGATCATCACACCGAATGGGAAGAGCATTTGCAAAGCCAGCTTGGCGTGGATGTGCAGTTGGAAATTGCAAACGAAGAAGTTGCACCATCCATCGTTTGGCCAGCAGTGAAAGAGCATGGAATATTGCTATATAGAAGGACTTCAAAGTGAAACTCGCCACACTGAAGAATGGCGCCCGCGATGGCCGCCTTGTTGTCGTCTCGAAGGATTTGACCCGCTACACCGATGCGGCGGGCATTGCGCCGACGCTGCAGGCGGCGCTCGACAAATGGGATGTCTACGCCCCGAAACTGCAACAGCTGGCCGAGCAGGTGGAACTGGGCAGCGTGCCGACCGCACGTTTCCACGAGCATGATTGCGAAAGCCCGCTGCCGCGTGCCTATCAGTGGGCGGACGGGTCGGCCTATATCAATCACGTCGAACTGGTGCGGAAGGCACGCGGCGCGGAAGTGCCGGAAAGCTTTTATGATGATCCGCTGATGTATCAGGGCGGCTCCGATGCCTTCCTGGGCCCGCGCGATGCAATTCCGCTGGGTGACATGGCATGGGGCTGTGACATGGAAGGGGAGATTGCCGTCATCACCGATGATGTGCCGATGGGCACGAGCGAGGCGGACGCCGCCGCTCACATCAAACTGGTCATGCTGTGCAATGACGTGTCCCTGCGCGGCCTGATTCCCGGCGAACTGGCCAAGGGGTTCGGCTTCTTCCAGTCCAAGCCGCCAAGCGCGTTCTCGCCGGTCGCGGTCACGCCGGACGAGCTGGGCGAGGCGTGGCAGGGTAGCCTTGTCCATCTGCCGCTGCATGTGGACTATAATGGCCAACCATTCGGCCGCGCCGAGGCCGCCGAAGACGCCACGTTCAGCCTTGCGCGCCTCGTTTCCCACGCGGCCAAGACGCGGCCCCTGTCAGCAGGCACGGTAATCGGTTCCGGCACGGTCTCCAACAAGGGCGCCGATGGCGGCCCCGGAAAACCAGTCAGCGAGGGCGGACTCGGCTATTCCTGCATCGCCGAAATCCGCATGATCGAGAAGATTGCGACCGGCGAATTCAAGACCCCCTTCATGTCACCGGGCGACGTTGTGCGGATGGAAATGCTCGACAAATCCGGGCATTCGATATTTGGGGCAATTGAACAAACGGTCGAGCAGGTCTAGAACCCCTGCTGCACCGCAGCATTACCCAAGGGGAGGCCCGCACTTCATGGCGAGCAAGATATACAAGACGGCCGCAGACGCGCTGGATGGCGTGCTGTTCGACGGCATGACGATTGCCGCAGGCGGATTCGGCCTTTGCGGCATTCCGGAACTGTCCATCGCGGCGATCCGCGAGGCCGGCACCAAGGACCTCACCGTCTATTCCAACAATGCGGGCGTTGATGAGTTTGGGCTCGGCGTGTTGCTACAGACCAAGCAGGTCAAGAAGATGTGCTCGTCCTATGTCGGCGAGAATGCAGAATTCATGCGGCAATACCTCTCCGGCGAGTTGGAGCTGGAATTCAACCCGCAAGGCACGCTGGCCGAGCGCATGCGCGCTGGCGGCGCAGGCATTCCGGGCTTCTACACCAAGACGGGCGTCGGCACGCTGGTGGCCGAAGGCAAGGAAGAGAAGGTCTTCAATGGCGAGACCTATATCCTGGAAGAGGGGATCTTCGCAGACCTGGCCATCGTGAAAGCCTGGAAGGCCGACACGACGGGCAATGCGATCTTCCGCAAGACTGCGCGCAACTTCAACCTGCCCGCCGCGACCTGTGGCAAGATCTGCGTCATGGAAGTCGAGGAAATCGTCGAGCCGGGCGAACTGGACCCCGACGCGATCCATCTGCCGGGCATTTATGTGCACCGTCTTGTGCAGGGCGAATTCGAAAAGCGGATTGAACAACGGACTGTCCGCAAGAAGGAGAGTGCCTGATGCCTTGGGATCGTAACCAGATGGCGGCGCGGGCCGCGCAGGAACTTGAAGACGGCATGTATGTGAACCTCGGCATCGGCATTCCGACGCTGGTGGCGAACCATATTCCCGACGGCGTCAACGTTACGCTGCAATCGGAAAACGGCATGCTGGGCATGGGGCCGTTTCCCCATGAGGGCGAAGAAGACGCGGACCTGATAAATGCTGGCAAGCAGACGATTACCGAGCTTCCCCAGACAGCCTACTTCGACAGCGCTACCAGCTTCGGCATGATCCGGGGTGGCAAGATCGCCATGGCGATCCTGGGCGCGATGGAAGTGGCTGAGAATGGCGACCTGGCGAACTGGATGATCCCCGGCAAGCTGGTCAAGGGCATGGGCGGTGCGATGGACCTTGTGGCTGGTGTCGGTCGTGTCGTGGTGATCTCCGATCATGCGAACAAGCGCGGCGAGTCCAAGATCCTGAAGGAATGCACGCTGCCCCTGACCGGCCTGAAAGTGGTCGACCGGATCATCACCGATCTTTGCGTGATGGACGTGGTCGAGGGCGGCCTGAAAATCGTCGAACTCGCGCCGGACGTAACGCTGGACGAGGTGAAGTCGAAAACCGAAGCCACACTGGTCGACTAATCACAATGAACTGACAGGCGGCGCGCGCCTAGAGTGCGTCGCCTGACAGTTTGGGTACGATGCGATAGCGCGCCATCACGAAGCAATAGACCGCGAAGCCTGCAAGGCCAGCCCCTGCGAGCGCGAGCAGGATGCGTCCGAACGTCTGTGTCTCCAGAATGCGCAGTGCTTCGCCAAGGCCGGCGGCATGTTCCGGGTTGGCGGTTATGCCAGCGGTCAGGATCAGACCACCAACAATCAGCAGGACGAAGCCATGTGCGGCAAGACCGAAGCGGACGACGGGCTCGAGCTTCTCCGCCATTTCCTTGCGGACGATATCTTTGCGGTGGGCCGCCTTCCACGATTTCACGAACAGGTAGATGGCAACGCTTAGCGTCGTGATTCCAGCAGCGATTACGACCAGTCGACCTGCCGGGTGTTGCATCAGGGATGCGCTCCAATTCTCGGCGGAGGAATCGTTGCCGCTGGCCTGCGCGCCCTTCATCAGGATGAGGATGGCCGAGACGCCGAGGGCAGCATGGGTCAGGCCTGACATGATCTGACCTGCGCGATTGGCGTAGCCTTCGGCATCATCGCCTTCATTTTCGAGGTCCATGATGCCGTCCACCAGTCGCCAGAGTGTGTAGGCGAAAAGGCCGGCGGCCGTGATGGCCAGCAGCACGGCACCAAAAGGCTGGCGGATCAGGAAGTTCAGCGCGCCGGAGGTGCCTTCGGCCTCGCCGCCATTCAGGGCTGCAAAAAAAGCGAGCCCGCCTACGATCAGGTAAACCATGCCTCGCGCCCCATATCCGGCCCGCATGAGCCATTCGAGGGCGGTATTGGCATGGTGGGTCATCAGGGGCCTTTCTGTATCTGAGGAGTAAAGCCCCGACGCGACAATCGGTTCCGTACGTGGCGGTTGCCGTGGCATCCACAACTGCATAGGGTCCGGCGCGACTTCCCAGAACAAACGGATTTCCAATATGTCCCAATTCTCGACCCTGACACCCATGCCGGCGGATGCACTTCTCGGCCTGATGACGGCTTATCGCGAAGATCCACGCGAGGAAAAATTCGACCTAGGTGTCGGCGTCTACAAGAATGACAAGGGCGAAACCCCGGTGATGTCGGCCGTGGCCAAAGCCGAGGCGCTGATCCTGAAATCCCAGACCACAAAGGTATATGAAGGGCCGCGCGGCAATACCGACTATTGCGCCGCCATCGAAGGCTTCGTGTTCGGGGAAGGGGCGGCCGCTACCCAAGAAGGGCGTACGCTGTCGTTCACCGCACCGGGCGGATGTGGCGCACTGTTCCTTGGCACCGGCCTTATGAGCCGGATGGGCGTCAAGACGGTCTGGGTGTCGAACCCGACCTGGCCCAACCATCCGAACGTCGTGCGCTTCATGGGACTGGACGTTGCCGAGTATCCTTATGCTGATCCGGAGACGGGTGAGCTTGATCTTGCTGCCATGCTGGCGGGCATCGAAAAGGCCGAACGCGGGGATGGCATCATCATCCAGGGACCTTGCCACAACCCAACCGGCATCGACCTGACCATCGAGGACTGGAAAAAAGTCGGAGCGCTAGTGAAAAGCAAGGGCCTGATCGCGATGCTGGACGTTGCCTATCACGGCTTTGCGAAGGGGCTGGACGAAGACGTCAAAGGCGTGCGCGCGTTCATCGAGGCAGCGGGCGAAGCGCTGGTCTCCTATTCCTGCTCAAAGAATTTCGGCCTGTACCGCGAGCGCGCAGGCTGTTTCCTTGCCGTGGGCGAGTCGGCTGAGGGCATCGCGGCGGCGTCAACACATGTCGCAGCGCTGGCGCGAGCGAGCTATTCCATGCCGCCAGCGCATGGCGCAGCGATTGTTGCCACCATCCTGAACAATGCAGACCTGCGCGCCGAATGGGAGGCCGAACTGACGCAGATGCGTGAACGGATGATCTCGCTGCGCAAGGCGCTGGCCGAGACGTTGGTCGAGAAGACCGGTTCCAACCGGCTCGGCGCGGTGGCGATGCAGAATGGCATGTTCAGCCAGCTGCCGCTGTCGAAGGACGGCATCACGGCGATGCGTGAGAAGAGTGGTCTTTACATGCCAAATTCAGGGCGCATCAATATCGCCGGATTGAACCTGAAGGATATTCCGGCTGTGGCAGATATCATCGCCAAGGAAGCCTAGATTTCAAGGCCGGGCGCCGCCATTTCGGTCAGCTCACTTATCATTTCGGGCGGCGCTGGGATGGCCTTGCGCGCATCGAGATCCAGCGTGATAGCGGTCGCCTGCATGGTGGCCCAAGGCGTACCTTTGGCTGGATCCATCATCCAGTGAATCAGATTGTGCGTCTTTCCAGAGGCGCCGCCAAATGAGGTGTAGAGCTCATACAAATCTCCGGCGACGGGCATCGCATGGTAGCGGAGCCTGTATTCCAATACTGCAGCACCCATGCGCAGATCGCCTGCCGTGTCGGCCACTCGCTTGCGCCAATTGTAGAGAATGTTTGGCACTGAATCCGAGGTGCGCCCGATCATCCAATAGGGCTGCATGCGCCCATGCACGTCGAGATGTTGGGGCGGAATGGCGCCGCGTCCGGCGAGGGGAGCGCCGACCTTCTTTACCCGGTTGAGCGTGATGTCTGACAGCGGCAGGCCGGGCGCCGACATGTCGATGGAGCGTGGCGCGGATTCTTCGGGCGCGGTGTCTGTAAAATTCGGGAAGGCTGCGCGGGTTCGAGAACTCCACGGGAAAGGTTTGCGCATGGTCGTGTCGACATGTAGCACGCGCGTGCGCATGGCGGCGGCGAGCGATCCGTCTGCGTGGCGTAGTTCCTGATAGATCAGGGCGCTGTCTTCGTCCGTTTCCAGCACGCAACCATTCATGGTGAGCGGCCGGCCGGGCAAAACTTCGCGTACGAAGCGGATATGCTGATCGACTGGAATGATCGTCGATGGCGACGACGCCTTGAAAGCGTGTGGCATGCCGAGGTCCGGCGCAAAGGCGGCGAGGCCTTCCAATTGCTTCTCGACATAGACGCGCACATTCATGTGCCCCATCTCGTCGCAATCCCACTGATTGCAGCTCCCCCTCCACAATGTGATCATGCGGCGCAGTCCCGGCATTTGCCGCGCACTTCCACGACGGCACGGCTCATCTGGAAGCCTGCGGCGGTTGTTTCAGCTTCGAGCGCTTCATTCGTTGCTGTTGCGTGCAATTCCTCTGCGCCATGGCAGGTGTCGCAGATGAGGAACACCGCAGAGTGATTGTGGCTGGCATGGCCGCAAGCGACATAGGCGTTCAGGCTTTCGATCTTGTGGGCGAGGCCGGTTTCCTGGAGGAAATCGAGCGCGCGATAGATGGTAGGGGGCTTGGCAGAGCCTTCGCCGTCGAGATTGGCCAGCAAATCATACGCCTTGGCGGGCGCTGTGCTCTCAAGCAGGAGGCGCAATACCTTGCGGCGAATGCGCGTCATCCGCTGTCCGCGCCGCATGACGAGGGTTTCCGCCTCATTGAGGAAAGCATCCACGTCCTGGGGGCTGCACGGGGTGTTTGCGTGAATGTGACTATGTGATTGGGCCATGCCTGCAATGTCGTGCGTTTCGGCCGGAATGTGAAGGCCCCTGTCCCCAGCTTTACAGGACAAGCCCCCTAGACGGAGTCCGCAAATCAGCTGAGATTCTCCGATAAGGCGAACAATAAGGGTAGAGAAATGGCACTGTCTGAGCGCGAAGGTCTGGAATTGTGGCGGCGTGCCGTAACAGCGTCTGTGCGTTCGGACGCGCCCGATTTGACCGCGCGCCAGCAGGCCATTCTGATGACGATCGCGCTGACACCTGGACCCCATACGGTACGCGGCCTGGCCGAGCACCTGAATATCGCCAAGCCAGCGGTCACGCGGGCATTGGATGCGCTCGCCCGGCTCGATTTCATCCGCCGGATCAAGGACGACACGGATCTGCGCAATATCTTCATCGAGCGCACACCAGCCGGTATGGCATATCTGCGGACATTCTCCGGCCTTGTTCTTGCCGCAGCTTCTGGCAAGGATGATAGCCAATTGGCGCCCAAGCGCAGCGGGAAGACCAACGCCGCCGCCTGAAGCGCCCGAATACGGGAACAGGCATGCCAACATTTTACGACAAGAGACTTCAGCGACCCGTTGGCGAGGCCTTTGCCTATCAGGTGACCGCCGGTGTGGCGGCTGTACGCGAGACACCGGCGCCTGATGGTCGCCTCGCTACGCAGGCCCTGCATGGCGAGATTGTGGACGTGCTCAGAGAGCAGGGCGAGTTCGGCCTGGTGCAGTGTCGCCGTGACCGGTATTGCGGTTGGGTAACCATGGAGGCGCTATCTGCGCCGCTACTACAGCCAACGCATAAGGTTTCGTCATCCAAGACACATTGTTACAGCGAACCTGATCTCAAATCTGCCCCGCGCTTCCTGTTGAGCCATGGCGCGCGTTTGTCGGTCAGCGGGCGGGAAGGTGACTGGCTTTATTCGGATCGTGGCGGTTGGGTGCACACGCGTCATGTCGTTCCGATGGAGTTTCTGGAAGATGACCCGGTTGTGGTGGCGGAGCGTTTTCTCGGCACGCCATATCTGTGGGGCGGACGGGAGAGCCTCGGGCTCGATTGCACCGGGCTGACCCAGCAGGCCTTCGAGGCGGTGGGTGTGATACTGCCGCGCGACAGTGACATGCAGTTTGCCTGGACCGGAGATGACATTCCGGACTGGCGCGCGCCGAACGCTTTGCGCCGAGGCGATCTCGTCTTCTGGAAAGGGCATGTCGGCATCATGACCGATGCCGACCATTTGCTGCATGCGAATGCGTGGCACATGGCTGTGGCGGTCGAACCGCTGGAGTCTGCCATTACAAGGATCGCAAACTATTACGCCGAGCCCATAGGGGCCCGGCGCATAGATATTTCGTCGAAACGGGGGCGCACCCCCGACTGGCTAAGCGTAAGCGCCTAGTTATCGTCCGTGGCTTCGGTCACGGCCTCTTCAGCTTCGCCTGCAGCGTCTTCAACTGCTTCGACGGCTTCTGCCGGAACGGTTACGGTCTCACCGGTGCCACCATCATCCCGGCCGGTCGCATCAACTGAATCGATGGTTTTGACTTCGCCGGTGGCCAGGGTCGGGTTTTCCATGTCGTCCACGCCATCGGCTGGAAGGGTTGCTTCGACGGCGTCGCCTTCGGCAGCTTCCGCACCCTCTTCGCCCTCGGCGCCTTCTTCAGCAGAAGCAGCGAGTGGTTCCGGGAAGGCCGGTGGGTTGGTGGTATTTGCTGCGAGATAGGCGATCACGTTTACACGATCATCATCGCGGCGCAGTCCAGCAAAGGACATGGTCGTGCCGCGTGCGTAGGAAGACGGGTTGTAGAGCCAGTCATTCAGGTTTGCGTAGTTCCAATCACCGTCCATGCCCTCAAGCACGGCAGAATAGGCAAATCCGGCATGGGCAGCCTTGTCGGCGCCGACCACGTTGTAGAGGTTCGGGCCGGTGCCGTTCGCGCCGCCCTGATCAATCGTGTGGCACGTGGCGCACTTGCCTTTGAAAGTGCGCTCGCCACGAGCGATATCTGCGCTGGCCAGCAAAAGGCCGAGGTCGAAGACTTCTTCGGCTTCGCCGCCGGTGCCACCTGCGTCAGCAACTTCGACGCAGTAGGCGAATTTCTCGCACATCTGTTCCGTCATGGAGGCCGCTTCAGCGTGCTCGTCGCCATGATGGGCGCCTTCGCTTCCACCGCTGAACACGATGCCGGATAGTGTCTGCAGGGCGAAGACTCCGAGGGCTGTAGCGAGCAGCGCACCGAAAATCTTGTTGAGACCGAGTTCTCCCATGGAGGCATTCCTTCGAATCTGTCTGGTCATACGTCTTGGCGCGCGCCTTTTGGCACGCTAACGGAGTGCAGACAATATAAAGGCTGTGCGTTATAGGGCTTCCCCCTTTCGTCGCGGCGATCCGACGCACATGATTCCACGAAAAAGGGGACATCAAACCCATGACCGGCAAAATCGCGTATCAGGGTGAACCTGGCGCAAACTCTCATATCGCCTGCAATGAAGCGTATCCCGCCCTTGAGCCGATGCCGTGCCGCACGTTTGAGGACTGTTTCGCGGCTGTGGAGCGGGGAGATGCCGATTTGGCCATGATTCCCGTGGAAAACACGATTGCCGGCCGGGTGGGGGACATTCACTATCTGTTGCCGAACACCGAGCTTCAGATCGTTGCTGAGTATTATCTGCCGATTCGGTTTCAGTTGATGGCGCTGGCGGGCACGCGCCTGGCAGATATAAAAAAAGCGCGCTCTCATATCATGGGCCTCGGACAATGCCGCAATTTCCTGCGTGCGCACGGCATTGATTCGGTCACAGCGGCGGACACGGCAGGCGCGGCACGCGAAGTGGCCGAACTCGGCGATCCATCCGTGGCGGCAATTGCGCCGCGATTGGCTGCGGAGGTCTATGGTCTGGAAATCCTCGCTGAAGACATCGAAGACGCCGCCCACAATACGACGCGGTTCATCATCATGTCGAAGGACCATTCAGACGTTGAAGCCAAGGATGGCCCCGCCAAAACGGCGTTCATGTTCGAGGTGCGCAACATTCCTGCGGCGCTCTACAAGGTGATGGGCGGATTCGCGACCAATGGCATCAACATGACCAAGCTGGAAAGCTATATGGTCGGCGGGTCGTTCACTGCAACGCTCTTTTATGCCGAAATTGACGGTCACCCGGATGAACGACACGTTCAGCTGGCCTTGGAAGAGCTGGGCTTTTTCTCGCAATCCCTGAAAATTCTCGGCGTGTTCCCAAGCACTGAACACGCGCCGGACTAGCAGTGAGACATCGCCTCTTTCAGAGCTTCGGTCACATGGTCGGCAAAGAGCTTTGTCTTTCCGCGTAGGCGGCCGGCGGTCCAGACGCAATTCACGGGCAGGCTCTCCATTTCCCAGTCGGGAAGGATGCGGACCAGTTGACCATCTGATACGCAGCCTGAAACCAGCCAGTTCGGCGCCATGAGGATACCGAGTCCGGCAAGTCCGGCCTGGACGAGATTATCGCCACCAGACGCTGCGAATGGGCCGTCCACCCTCACAGTTATCTTCTCGTCGCCGCGTGTCAGAGTCCAGTCAGAGTAGAGCCCTTTCCTGAACAGGACGGCATCATGGTGTTCCAGGTCTGTCGGGGTTTGCGGCGTGCCCTTCCGCGCGAGGTATTCGGGCGCTGCCCAGAGCGTACGTGGAGAATCTGCGAGCTTCCGAGTCATCAGCCGGGAATCGCTGAGATGGCCAAAGCGGAATGCCAAGTCGATGGCTTCCTCGACAAGGTCGGTCAGCGCGTCATCCGAAATCACATCGAACCGAATGCGTGGATATTTCTCCAGGAAGGGTGGAATGGCCGGGACAATGATCCTCCGGGCGAAGGAATTCGAGCACGATATGCGTAGCAGGCCGACCGGCTCATGTTGCAGGCCGCGCGCTTCAGCCTCCGCAGATTCATAATCCGCGATCAGGTCGACTGCGCGTCGGTAGAAACGTTCGCCAGCTTCGGTAAGGCTGAGCGCACGTGTTGTCCGCTGGAAGAGCGTAACGTCTAGTTGGGCTTCGAGATCCTGAATGCGGCGGGACACGGTGGGCTGGCCCACTCCGAGCGCCGCGGCGGCCTTGGAGAAGTTGCCCGCTTCAGCCACGCGAACGAACAGGCGCATTGCGTCGATACGGTCCATCTGACCCCTCCCTGCATGTCGAACGCTAATTTAGGGACGATAAACGCGTTTCGCGAGTGCGAAACAGCAATTCACGAAATTTAGCCTTTCGGCTCACACAAAAGTGGGTGGGGCTCACACGTCCTTGTTTTGAGGGCGAGCGAATTTCGTGAGACAAGCCTGCGCAAGGGAGGACGTAAAACATGCTGTCACACGTCAAGAAATATGCCCCAGTAGCCTATGCGCTGATCGCCGCCGCAGTCTTTTTGGACAGTTTGCGGTTCAAGTTTACCGATGCGCCCGAAACGCAGGTGATTTTCGGAAAGCTTGATGCGTGGGCTGCCGGCTTCGGGGCGGGGGGATTGTTCGATCAGACCGGCCTGTTCAGCCAGTACGTCATCGGATCAGCTGAGTTGGTCGCCTCAACACTATTGCTCATAGGCCTTGTTTCAGCCCTGCGCCGGTTGCAGACACTGGGCGCATTGATCGCGACCGCTGTCATGACCGGAGCGGTAAGTTTCCATCTGTTCACGCCGCTGGGCATTGATCCGAACAATGATGGAGGCGGTCTTTTCGCGATGGCGGTTGCGGTTTGGCTAGCGTCGATTGCGTATCTCTTGTTTCATCGGAGTACGCTCCTTTCCATTCTCACCGGAGTAGGCCGTGCCATCCTGCCTGGACATACGCGCACTGTGGTGGACCGTACCTCTGCACCTGCTAAACTGGCGTCAGTCCAATCCTGAACCCAACCGGAGTTTTCGAAATGAAGCTACGTTCGATGATTTTTGCCGCTGGGCTTGCTGGACTGCCCATTGTGGCGGTCGCACCGATCGCGCATGCGGAGCCACCAATCTATACGGGCGTGTTCTCTGACACGGCCTTGCAGGGGTATGACCCTGTCGCCTATTTCACATCGGGAGCGCCGGTGAAGGGCGATGATGCGTTCACGGCTGACTATATGGGCGCAAAGTTCAAATTCGCTTCTGCGGTCAATCGTGACGCCTTCATAGAAGCCCCGGAAAAATATGCGCCTCAATATGGCGGCTATTGCGCTTGGGCGATGGCGGACGGCAAGCATGCAAAGGGCGATGCGAGATACTGGAAGATCGTCGATGGAAAGCTCTATCTCAATTACAACAAGAGCATCCAGAAGAAGTGGGATTCGGACGTTCCAGCATTCATCGATCGCGCGGATACAGCCTGGGCCAGCATTAATGACTAGGGCAAGCGGCCCAATTGGTTAAAGGGCGTTTTCAGAAAATTGGAGTGCATCTTTCTCCGGTGCGTCCTGCAAAAGCGTGTTGAATCAACTGTTTCGTCCGGCCAGGCGTTCCGGTGCTGCACAAGTCGAAAAATTCCCCGCGTAAACGGCGGGCAAAAAGAATCGCCACAATGGGCGGGTATGATTGGCAGAGGATCAAGCGGGTACCCCATCCGCGAAGATCAGTCCGGTCTGAACGGGCCAGAGGGCACTCGATGCCGTTTGCCACTGACCTGTCAGAGTCCCCCGCGTCCTATGGGCGTGGGGGTTTTCGGTCCGGCCCCCAATATCGGCACAAAAAAACGGGCGGGAGGCCCGCCCGTTTCCGACAAGCATGTCCGCAAGCTTACTTCTTCTTTGCGGCCGGCTTCTTTGCAGCAGGTTTCTTTGCAGCGGGCTTGGTGGCCTTTGCTGCAGGCTTCTTCGCCGATGCGGCCGCTTTCGGAGCGGCAGCCTTCTTGGCTGCCGGCTTTGCCGCAGCTTTTTTCGCAGCGGGTTTCGCCGCTACTTTCTTGGCTGGCTTTGAGGCCGTTTTTGCCACGGTTTTCTTGGCCGCGGGCTTTTTGGTGGCGGCCTTCTTGGCCGGCTTTTTCAGAGTTGCTGTTGCCATGTCGGGTCTCCTGTAAATGGCAACATTCAGCCTAGAATGATTCGAGCAAAATCAACTCCATTTTTGCGTAACTCCGCAAAGGGATAGTCTGAGGTCAGACCGCCCGATCAGCCCCGTTCGGCCCACACTTTCAACAGATGGTGCGCGATGGCCATGGGCGGGGGGCAGAAGAAGCGGTCGTGCGTGCCAGCCAGCATGCGTTTGACATCGTCGCGCGTAAGCCACTCAGCCGATTCCAACTCGTCGGTGTCGACCGTGATTTCGTCTGTCTGAGCTTCCAGGATCAGGCCGACCATCAGCGAAGACGGGAAGGGCCAGGGCTGACAAGCGATGTATTCGGCGCTGGCGGGGTCGCAGACAATGCCGGCTTCCTCTTCCAGTTCGCGTGCGGCGGCTTGCTCGATTGTTTCGCCTGGCTCGTAGAAGCCTGCGAGGGAGGAGACAAATCCGGCAGGCCAATTTGCTTGTCGGCCAACAAGGCATTTGTCGCCCTTGACCGCGAGCATGATGGCCACGGGGTCCGTGCGCGGAAAATGTTCGGTTCCGCACGCGGGGCATTCGCGTTTCCAGCCTGCTTCGACAATCGCGGTACCTGCGCCGCACTTTGCGCAGAAGCCATGCGAGGCGTGCCAAAGGAAGATGCTGCGTGCGGTCGAGGAGCAATTGGCTTCCAGCGCGCTCATGCGCCCGGCCGCCGCGCGAAACTCTATGAACTCGCCGACGCCAGCGATGAGAGAGGTTTCAAGATCAAATTTGGGCGGCAGATTAACCGCGAAGACGGGTGCGCCGCTCGTATCCTGACCGAGGAAAATGCGGGGAGAACCCGGCGAGACTTTCTCGATTTCCGGCCCCATCCAGACAAGGCCGCCATCTGTCGCAGCGAATGGATCACCATTGCGCAGCATCAGGACCAGCACATCGTCGCGCGCAAAAGCTGCATCCAGCCAGGCATCGTCCTTGCGGTGATGCGCGGCACGATCAATCGGCTTGGCAGCAAGCGGCATGTCATTGGAATTGGTCATGTGGCGATCCTCACTTTGCCCGGCTGACTTGCCGCCTGAAGGCGGGTTTGTAAATGAGGTTCGCCGCGGCAGGGGCCTGCCTGACAACAAAGCATAGCCAATCGCGGCGGGCACGTGTATGTGCGCGGCAAATCAGCCTCCCTCCCGAAAGCATACCCTCCATGTCCACGCCTATCGAGAAAATGCGCAACATCGCGATCATTGCCCACGTTGACCACGGCAAGACCACGCTCGTCGATGAATTGCTGAAACAATCCGGCACGTTCCGCGAGAACGAAAAGACCGCCGAACGGATGATGGATTCCAACGATCTGGAGAAAGAGCGGGGCATTACCATTCTCGCCAAGACGACGTCGGTGGAATGGAAAGACTATCGCATCAACATCGTCGATACGCCCGGACACGCCGATTTCGGTGGTGAAGTGGAGCGTATCCTTCAGATGGTGGATGGCGCCATCGTGCTGGTCGATGCGGCTGAGGGCCCAATGCCACAGACCAAATTCGTCGTTTCCAAGGCCCTGAAAGTCGGCCTTCGCCCGATTGTGGCCGTGAACAAGATCGACAAGCCTGAGCGTCGGCCCGATGAAGTGATCAACGAAGTGTTTGACCTCTTTGCCAATCTCGACGCCTCAGACGACCAGCTCGACTTTCCGATCCTCTACGGCTCGGCCAAGCAGGGCTGGATGAATACCGAATATGAGAACCAGACCGAGAACATGGATTCCCTGTTCCAGATGGTTGTTGATCATGTGCCCGTACCAAAAGTGGAAGAGGGACCGTTCCGCTTCCTCGCCACAACGATTTCTTCCGATCCGTTTCTCGGCCGCATCCTGACGGGCCGCGTCTCGTCCGGCACGATCAAACCGAACCAGTCCATCAAGGTGCTGAACCGTGACGGCGAACTGGTCGAGCAGACCCGCGTCTCCAAAGTGCTGGCGTTCCGCGGCCTGGACCGCGTGCCGGTCGACGAAGCCCAGGCTGGCGATATTGTGTCCCTTGCGGGTACGACGAAGGCAAACGTAGCCGACACATTCTGTGATCCTTCCGTCAGCGAGCCGATCGAAGCGCAACCGATCGATCCGCCAACCATCTCCATGACATTCCGCGTCAATGATTCTCCGCTGGCCGGTACCGAAGGTACGAAAGTCACCAGCCGGATGATCTGGGACCGCCTGCTGAAAGAGGCCGAAGGCAATGTCGCCCTCAAGGTCGAGCGTGCCACCGACGCCGAGGCGTTCACCGTCTCCGGGCGCGGCGAGCTCCAACTGGCCGTCTTGATCGAAACGATGCGCCGCGAAGGCTTTGAACTGGGCGTCTCACGTCCGCAAGTCGTGATGCAGGAAGGCCCGAACGGCGAGAAGCTTGAGCCAATCGAGGAAGTCGTCATCGATGTGGATGACGAGCATTCCGGCGTGGTCGTGCAGAAACTGTCCGAGCGCAAGGCCGACATGCTGGACATGCGCCCGTCGGGTGTCGGTCGTACGCGCATGATTTTCCATGCGCCGACACGCGGCCTGATCGGTTATCAGGGTGAGTTGCTGTCCGACACGCGCGGCACCGCGATCATGAACCGCGTCTTCCACGAATACGCCCCGCACAAGGGCAAGATCCAGGGGCGCCATACGGGCGTTCTGATCGCCATGGAGCAGGGTGAAGCAGTCGCCTTCGCGCTTTGGAACCTGGAAGATCGAGGTCCGATGATGATCCATCCGGGCAACAAGGTGTATGGCGGGATGATTGTTGGCGAGCACAATCGCGACAATGATCTCGAAGTGAACGTGCTGAAGGGCAAGAAGCTGTCCAACGTCCGCGCGTCCGGTACTGATGAGGCTGTGCGTTTGACGCCGCCACTGCAGATGACGCTGGAAAAGTCGCTGGCTTATATCGCCGATGACGAACTGGTTGAGGTCACACCGGAGAACATCCGGCTGCGCAAGGTCTATCTTGACCCGCATGAGCGCAAGCGCGCGGCCAAGAAGGGCGACTAAGTCAGATTGCTGATGCGGGCCGGGGAACCGGTCTGCAATGGCCACGTTGTGTCTTCAGATGTTTTAGAAGCACTGGAGCGCGCAATGTCGTCTTTCGGAATTTACCTGATCGGTTTCCTGGTCCTCGTATCAGGGCTTGCCTATGCAGCCTTTCTGCTTGGTGCCCCGCCGGTCTGGATCGGCACTGGTGCCATCGTGCTGATTGGCTTCGGTATCATTACCGGCGTTGCCAAGACACGTCGTCGGGATGAGACCGCGACAAGCGAGTAGGAGCCAATCCTATACGACAGTCGGCCGCATGGTCGCCGCCTTGCCCTGCACCGATTTTGGCGGAAGCTTTGACAGGTGAAACGCCTTGCGCAGCCATGTATTTGTCGGCGTCTCGAAATAGCGGAAGCTGAGATAGGCAAGAAACGAAGTGAGCGGCAGCACGGTTGCGAACAAGAGAATGGTTGCGACCCAGTCATTGCTGGTGAGGCGGAACAGCGTGACCCCGAATGCTGTCATCAGCAAGGGGTGGATCAGGAAGATTCCATAGCTGATCTTGCCGCCCATCGACAGGAAGTCATTATTCAGCGGTTTGCGGAACAGATCTTGTCCGGCGCAGGCAAACACGACGAGCGCGCTGGAGACAGCATAGACACCCATCCGTCCCCAAGATGGCAAAGTGGTGTTCATGGCGATGGCAAAGCCCGCGATGCCGATCAGGCCAATGGGCCACATCGACGTGCGCTTCACAAATTCCTGAACGGCCTTCTGTCGCAAAGCGAGCCCCATGATGCAGCCCATGGCGAATTCCAGGAGGATCGGGTTTCCGTAGAATTCGCGATAGGGACCTGCGGGCAATAGCTGCGCTCCCGCAATCACGCCAATGGTCATGAGGATGGCAGCGGGAACTTGCACGCGCTCCGGCACGAATAGCGACAGTGAGAAAAGCAAGTAGAACAGCATGATATAGCCAAGCGTCCAGCCCACGAACAGGATCGGCTGGATATCGCCACCAAGATCATAGTGTGGAAGGAACAGATAGCTGCTCACGATAGAGGACAGGGACGTATCAGCCTCGTGGAAGAGCCACGGGCGCGCCAAGGCGAGGAGCAGGGTCAATGTTGTTGCCGCCCAGTAGAGGGGCACAATTCGCACGGTGCGCTTCATCATAAAGTTCAGGGGCGTGTCATCGGGGCGCGTGATGTAGACCAGAATAAAGCCACTGATCGCAAGGAACAGGTGAAATCCAGGCGCTGCAGAAAAGGTCAGGTGCACAGTGTCCGAATGAGAATGCACGAACGCCCGTATATGGAAGATCGCAATAGCGTAGCAGGACAATGTCCTGAGCAAATTGATACTGTGCAGCATGTCCAGGCCCCCTGACCTGCTTTCGTCCCGTTAGACACGCGAGGCAATGCAAAAGGGGTGCCATCGGACTTCCCGCACGGTCGGTCGGGGCGGGAAGTCGCAAATTTCTCTCAATTTGAAGGGGTTATAGCACCAGAATACCGTTCACGATTTAACGTGAACGGTATTCCGGTTCGGGACTATTTTCCCTCCGAATCCTCATCGATTTTGGCCGGATCATATTTGGCGAACCACCCCATGATATTGTCGGTTTTTGCAATCAGGCGGCTCGGTCGACCTGCAATATAGTGCGAGGACCCGGGCACGCGGATGAGCGCGGTGTCTACGTCATTCATCTTGAGGGCGGTGTAGAACTGCTCTGCTTCCCAGGTCGGGGTTCGCCAGTCTTCTTCGCCAACCATGACCAGAGTCGGCGTGACGACTTGATCGACATACGAGATTGGAGAAAGCTTCAGGAAGGCGTCCGGATTGGACCACGGATCTTCACGTATCCAGTGACGCCGGACAAATTGTGCGATGTCGCCGGCAAGCGCCATCGTCATCCAGTTGATCACCGGTTTGATGGAGGCAGCCGCAGCAAACCGGTCCGTCTTGGTGACGATCCACGCCGTCAGGATGCCGCCTCCAGAACCACCGGTTACAAACAGACGATCAGGATCAGCATATTTACGTGCGACGAGTTCGTCGACCACGCTCATGAGGTCATCATAGTCATAACCCGGATAGGCTTGGTCGATGGCCTGGGCGAATTCTTCTCCGTATCCGGTCGACCCGCGTGGGTTCACATAGACGGTGACATATCCCTCGGCAGCATAGCGCTGAATCTCGCTGGCGAAGAAGGGGCCGTACATGGAGAACGGTCCGCCATGGATTTCGAGGATAAGCGGGAAGCTGCCATCCGCCGTGAAATTCGGGGGCAGGGCAACCCAGGCCTCGATCTCGAGGCCGTCATGGCTGGACGCAACTTTCAGTTCTTCAATGGGTGCCATGTCGAGATAAGGCAGCACATCGGAATTCAATTCCGTCAGGATGCGTCCATTCTTTCCATCCGACCGGATCGTGGCGACTTCAGCGGGCCGATCTGTAAATCCTGCTGTATAAGCAATCTGTTCGCGCCGACCCGATTTTGCCACCGAAAAACTGCCACCTGCATAGGGGCGGCCGATGGATGTGCCGCCGATCCCCGTGACCACCTGGGTAAGGCGACCCTGAAGATCCAGCTCGTTCAGCGTAAGGACGCCATGGTCCTCAAACAGCATGAAGAGGCTTTTGCCATCCGGTGCCCATTCGATCTGGCCAGGCGATCCGGGAAAGCCTGACAGGAGCTCACGAACGCCCGAGCCATCCGGGCCCATCACATAAAGGTGGTTCTGCTGGTAGGATTTCAGCTCGTCATCGTAGCCGAGAAAGGCAATTGAGCGTCCGTCCGGTGCGGGCGTGGCGGCGAAGTCCGGCCCGTCGCGTGAGGTGAGGGGCGTGATCTGGAGGTTGGACAGTTCGACCGAATATATCTCGCTCTCAATGGGGTCCATGTCGCGGTCGTCGGCGAGATTGCCCGTGACGAGCAGCGTATCATTGTCGAGCCAGGCTTGCCCGCCCATGTCGGCTTCGCCTGTCGTGACTTGCCGCGGTGTTCCGCCCTCTGCAGGCAGTACGAAGACTTGGTCCGCGCCATCTTCAAGATAGCCGGCACCGTCAAACCGGAAGGTCAGATCGTCAATCACCTTTACCGGATCAGCCCATTTCGCGCCCTCGGGCTGTTTCGGCGGCGTCGCGAAGCCCGGCTTGTCGCCTGGTACGAACATGGAGAAGGCGATGTTGCGGCCATCGGGAGACCAAGTGGCGCCTGATGGGCTCTCCGTGAACTGTGCAAGCGAATAGGACAAGCCGGTGTCCATATAGACGAGTTTCAACTCGGGCTTTCCGCTCGCTGTGCTCGTGTAGAGGACGCGGGAGCCATCGGGCGACCAGCTTGGCGCGCCTGCACTGCCGCCCACACCGAGCAGGGGACGCTGGGCACCACTCTCAATATCAATAATCCATAGATGACCCGTGTCGCGGTCGGTCATCCGGTCCATGCTGTGGCGGACATAGATAATGGTCTTGCCGTCTGGCGAGATCTGCGGGTTGGTCGCATACTCGATGTCGAAGACGCGCTCTGCGGTGAAGCGCTTGCTGTCTTCAGCCGTTTCTTCCTGAGCAATTGCCGAAGTGACGGCCAAAGCCGCCGTCAGGCCTGCAGCGGCGCAAATTTGGTGAAGTTTCATTGAGTATCCCTCCAAGAACCCTGTGCCGAAAGGCTAACACGGTATTGGAGGAGGGGTTAAGTGTTTCGGGGTGGACGCTGGCCCTTGCACCGAGCGGCCGCTCGGCGCATATAACCGGCAGGAGGCAGGCGGCGGACGGGTCGCTCGCCAATCGGGTCAGGTCGGGAACGAAGCAGCCCCAACGAGTTTTTTCGCCCGGGTCGCTCGTCTGTCTCCGCCTTACCCATGAAATTCAATCAATTGATGTTGCGCAGGTCTGTGCCCAGCTCGAGGTGCAGCCTCAGGCGCGCCAATGTCCGGAACACAGAGAAGTTCAGCTTCGCGCGCTCCAGAATGTATTGATTGCGGTCGAGCCCCGGGGTCAGTGTGCTGGTCTCCTGAAGGTGCAACAGATGCCGACCATCCTTTTGCGGGACGATTGTGAACTCGCAAGATGATTCGGTCACCGCACAGTGCTTGTCCGTCGACCGCGCAGTCGTGCGATAGCAATAGCGTTTGCGCGGGCGGGATTCGGTGACTTCGAAGACGAGCGTGACATCGGGCTGGTCTGGGTCGCTGGCCTCGAAAATGTCGTAGGCAGGGTTGCCGGCACCGAAGGTAAAGCCGCGCTGGCGCAGGGCATTGCTTGGGGAGGCAAGGTCCAGTCGTTCAAAGATCTCGGCGGCGGGGGCGTCGATGACCGTTTCGCCGTCATTCACGATGGGCGCGTTGGCCCAGTTCTCAAGGGTCTGATTCTTTAGCCAGTTCAGCATAGTATCCTCTTGCAGGTCAGAATTGGACCAATGAGACCATAATGCACGGTGGACGTTAGTGATTGTCTCAACAGGTCGGACCAATCGGTTGAGGAATCGTCACTCTGCGTTAACTGAATCCCTGTCGATTGATCTTCCAAGAGGTAAAATCGGACCAATCTGAAAAGAGATTTGTGATGCAGATTTGTGCAGTCTCTGAAAGGCCAATACTGGCGGGCCATCGATGGGTGTGTTAATCATTGATTAACCAGAATTCCACGGCAAATTTGACGTTTTAGAGACAAGGCCCGTTGACCCGATATTAACCTTCAGACACTATATCTTGTGTCAGGAACGGGGTTGAGAGCAATATCTGGCTTTCAGGGGCTTCCGGACCTATATGTATCTATCGATTCTGAAGGGCTGCTCTTATGTCTGCAACCGAGGCAAAAACTGTGTCTAAATCTGCGCTCCGCAAGGGTAAGCCCAAGGCTGGAGTGGAAGGCCTGCTGCGCGTTGTTGAAGGCAGCCCGATTGTGATGGATCCGTCGCGTGATTCCCTTCTGACCGAATTCGGCAAGAAGACGCTCCAGGATCGCTATTTGCTGCCCGGTGAGTCCTATCAGGACATGTTCGCCCGCGTTTCGCTGGCCTTCGCCGACGACACCGAGCACGCTCAGCGCCTGTACGATTATATGTCCAAGCTCTGGTTCATGCCTGCGACGCCTGTTCTTTCGAACGGTGGCGCGGCACGCGGCCTCCCCATTTCCTGCTTCCTGAACCAGGTTGGCGACTCGCTAGACGATATCGTTGAGACCTGGACCGAGAATGTCTGGCTCGCATCAAATGGCGGCGGCATCGGAACCTATTGGGGCAATGTCCGCTCGATTGGCGAGAAGGTTGGTCAGAACGGTCAGACCTCCGGAATCATCCCGTTCATTCGTGTCATGGATTCGTTGACGCTGGCGATCAGCCAAGGTTCGCTGCGCCGTGGCTCGGCCGCGTGTTACATTGATGTCCACCACCCGGAAATCGAAGAGTTTCTCGAAATCCGCAAGGCGTCCGGCGACTTCAACCGGAAATCCCTGAATCTGCATCACGGTATCAACATCACCGACGACTTCATGGAAGCGGTGAAAAATGACGAGGACTACGGCCTGATCAGTCCGAAGTCGAAGGAAGTTATCCGGACGATCAATGCTCGCAAATTGTGGCAGAAAATTCTTGAGCTGCGCATGCAGACTGGTGAGCCATACCTGTTGTTCACCGACACCGTGAACAACGCCATGCCTGCTCACCAGCGCAAGCTTGGCCTGAAGGTCACACAGTCCAATCTCTGCTCCGAAATTACCTTGCCAACCGGTGTCGACCATGCAGGCCAGGACCGCACCGCTGTGTGCTGCCTGTCTTCGGTCAATGCCGAGAAGTATCTCGAATGGTCCAAGGATGAGACCTTCATCGAAGACATCTTCCGCTTCCTCGACAATGTGCTTGAAGACTTCATCGAGCGCGCGCCGCCGGAAATGGCCCGCGCTGTCTACTCCGCGAAGCGTGAGCGTTCGGTCGGTCTCGGCCTGATGGGTTTCCACTCCTTCCTGCAGACAATGAATGTGCCGCTGGAAAGCGCCATGGCGAAAGTCTGGAACGAGAAGATGTTCAAGCACATCCGGCAGGGTGCCGATGCGGCTTCTGTCAAGCTCGCCAAAGAACGGGGGCCCTGTGAGGATGCCCGTGACGTCGGCATGATGGCCCGTTTCAGCCACAAGATGGCCGTGGCCCCAACAGCATCGATCTCGATCATCTGTGGTGGAACGTCGGCTGGCATTGAGCCAATCCCGGCAAACGTCTACACCCACAAGACGCTGTCAGGTTCCTTCACCGTGAAGAACCAACAGCTCCAGCGTCTTCTGGCCAGCAAGGATATGGACACAGACGAGGTCTGGACCTCAATTCTCGAGCATGAAGGCTCCATCCAGCATCTCGAATGCCTGGACGAACACGAGAAATCTGTGTTCAAGACGGCGTTCGAAATCGACCAGCGCTGGATCATCGAACTGGCGGCCGACCGCACGCCTTATATCTGCCAGTCGCAGTCCCTGAACCTGTTCCTTCCGGGCGACATCGCCAAATGGGACCTTCACATGCTGCACTGGACAGCGTGGGAGCGCGGGCTCAAATCGCTTTATTATTGCCGCTCCAAATCGGTACAGCGCGCGGCATTTGCCGGGTCTGAGAAGTCTGAAGTCCAAAAAATGGACACCCCGAATACCGATTATGACGAGTGTCTCGCCTGCCAATAAGGCTGCGACTGGAAATAGGCATATAACAAAAGGCCGGTGCCTCGTGGGGCCCCGGCCTTTTTTGCATGGAACTGGCTGAAGGCAGAGATTGAGGCATTTGTGATCGAATAAGCCGAACAATTTCATGAAATTTTACAGCTGGTTAACGGCGCCGGTGACCCGAAAATCAGTCAAATGACACCGAAAAAACACAATTTTACCGGGTTCTGGAACAAACACTACACAGGCGAGTTATGACGAGAAGAATTAATGGAATTCGGCCCATTGGCGTTTGAGACGGACGAGTTCTTTATGTTAAGTTAATCGTCAAACGGTCTAATCCTTGAATAGACGAGTGCTCAGGGATGAAGGCATGAGAGGTATAAGGCAGATGGCATTTGCAATTTCTTCCGCAGTCATCACGATGGCGTGCCAGGGATGCGTATCGACGTCTCCACATGAGCAAGTACGCTCCGAACCTGTTGCGCCTCCAACACTTGGTATGCAGATGGCCGCGCCAGCCAATTATGCGCCCAACTCCGTCCCCAATGCAGCTTCCGTCCACGTATTTAGCGCACCCTCGGCCCGGTTTAGTGGCGTACCGCTTGAAGCGACGAATACAGTCGCGGCGCAGATGATCGCCGACCAGCCCATTGACTACCGCTCTCACCCCAATGCCGAGTTTGGAGTCCCAAACAATACGCGCGTCGACTGGGGGACCAGTGAGACGCTCGTCGCAGTGGCCGCCGAGCGCAGCCGGGCTGCACTCTCGCGTCCGGGCCAGCTGGAAAAGAATATCGCCGCCGAGATAGCTATTTCCGCGCCGAAGGAGGTGACTGGCCTCAGTTTTGATGTCGGCCTTGCGCCACGTATTGCGGTCCGGGAAGAGGGCGAAGTCCTTACGCGCCGGGTTGGCGGTGAAGTTCGAATTGGTCAGGATTTCGACCTGCTTGACCGCAACGGACAGCCTCAGGGCTGGTACGTCTTCGCGGGTGCTGACGGGGAGGCGCTTGTATGGGATGCCGATGCCAACGGGTTCCGCCCAAGCCTGGGCGACATGTCGCTCACGGACCAGGTCACCGTCGGTGATCTTCAAGCAGGTGTATCCGTGCAGCGCGGCGGGGGCGAACTGTCGCTCAGTTATATTCGCCGTGAAGTGAAGTATTCAGACCGGAATGTCAGCATCAGCGAGACTGAAGATTTCGCAGGTGTTAGTTTCACGATGCGTCGTTAGCTGCTAATCGACGCCCATGCAGGCTCGATTCCCTCTCATCCAAGCTGCGGCCCTGGTCGCAGCTTTTCTGTATGCTCCGTCGACGTACGCGCAGGAGGGTGAACCGACTGTTCCGCGCAAACCTGCGGTTGTGTCTTTCTCGACGGAGAATGATTTCTTCGGCGGTGGCACGGATCGCAATTATTCCAACGGACTTCGCATAGAGCGCGTGTCCGGCGCAGACAATGTTCATCCTGGTCTCGAATGGGTCGCCGATCGTCTGCCGTGGATTGATCTGGATCGTACCGAACTCCGGCAAGGCTTTGCCATTTCACATGCCATATTCACTCCCGAAGACATTCAGACGTTTACACCCGACCCGACCGACCGGCCGTATGCAGCGTGGCTCGCCCTGTCATCGACCGTGGCTGCCAGCAGCGAAAACACTCAGGACACTCTGCAGGTCAATCTTGGTGTCGTCGGACCATCGGCGGCCGGCGAATTTGTGCAAAACACGTGGCACGAGATCATTGGAGTTGCGACTGCGAAAGGGTGGGATCACCAGCTGAAGGATGAGCCGGGAGTCGAAGTCATTGCCCAGCGAATGCAGATGTTTGACGGCCCAAACTTGCCACTCGGGCTGGAGACTGATTTTGGAGCGCACGTCGGAGTCGCGCTCGGCAATGTGCGCACATATGGATCTGCAGGCCTGACGGCGCGAATCGGATGGGACCTGAATTCGAGCTTCGGTCCCCCGCGCATCCGTCCAGCCCTCTCAGGGGCAGGAGAGTTCGTGCCCGGAACGCCGGAAGATCCGCTTGGTGGCTATTTCTTCGTGGGCGTGGACGGGCGGGCCGTGGCCCGTGACATGTTTCTGGACGGGAATTTGTGGCGGGATGGGCCACGCGTTGAAGATCGTCGGACGGTAGTGGGCGATATTCAGGCGGGCGTGGCGGTCCATTACCGCAGCGTGCAAGTGGCCTTCACTTTCGTGAACCGAACTGAAGAGTTTGTCCGCCAAGACGGCCCGCAACGGTTTGGCGCCTTGTCGATCAGTATCTCCCGCTAAATTCCTGTTTCCCTCGCGGCTGTCTTGCGTGCCTTTTGGCCTCGTCGCACAGTGCGAGAAAACGGTGCGTGAACGCGTCGCTATGGGAGGAAGATATGCGAGTTCTATTTGGTGTGGCTGCAGCCATCCTGCTGGTGGCCTGTTCTCCGGGCACACAGACGAATATTCCTGAATCCATGGCCAAGGCTCCGCCGAAGGGCGAGGCGACGGATACGACCCGCGCAGCAAATGCGGCTGTGGCTGACCGCCTGCCTCTGGAAGACACTTCCGATTTTGTTGACGCAACGCGCGATCTGCTGGCGCAGCTGAAACAGGACACGATCAACGACGCCGATGGTAATGTCGTTTGGCAGGTCAGCCGTCGGGACTTCATTGACGGGGACAGCCCCGACACAGTGAATCCATCGCTTTGGAGGCAGGAGCGTCTGAACTCCGAACATGGCCTGTTTGAAGTCATGGATGGGATCTATCAGGTTCGAGGGTATGACCTCGCGGTCATGTCGGTCATCCGGGGCGATACTGGCTGGATCATTGTAGACCCGCTGCTCAGTCAGGAGACAGCTGCGGCTGCTTTGGGACTGGTCAATGACACGCTGGGGAATCGCCCCGTCACGGGCGTGATCTATACCCATTCCCATGGTGACCACTTCGGCGGTGTGCGCGGTGTGATCGACGAAGCCGACATCGAAGCGCGCGGTGTACCCGTGCTCGCACCAGTTGGCTTTACGGAATCCGCCGTCGCCGAGAATTTGCTGGCCGGGAACTATATGAGCCGACGAGCTGTGCTGATGTTTGGCAATACGTTACCCAGCGGCCCGACCGGGCAGGTAGGCGTGGGGCTGGGGCCAGCGCTTTCCCAAGGCACGATCGGTCTGATCGCGCCGACAGAAGAGGTACCAGGCCGTGGAACCGTTCGCGTGGTAGACGGAGTTACGTTTGAGTTCGTCGATGCGGCGGGTACCGAAGCGCCTGCGGAATTCATGTTCTATCTACCGGACTTCAACGCGCTCTGCACGGCCGAAGTCGCGACAGCAACGTTCCACAATGCACTCACCTTGCGAGGCGCAAAGGTTCGCGACCTGCTCGAATGGAGCCGAGTGATCGACTATGTTTTGACTGAATATGGAGGACGGTCGGACGTCGTTTTCGCATCGCACCATTGGCCGACATTCGGGCAGGAGAATGTCGAGACCTTCCTGCGGGGTCAGCGCGATATTTATCGGTATACGCATGACCAGACTGTTCGCCGAGCCAATCGCGGTGAAACCCAGTTCGAAATTGCCGAAGAACTCGCTGAACCTGCGGTGCAATCAGAGAATTTCGATACGCGTGGTTACTACGGCACGCTGAACCATAATGCGAAAGCCGTCTATCAAGGGTATTTCGGGTGGTGGGATGGTGTGCCGGCGACGTTCAATGCACATCCACTGGAAGCGAAGGCCAGTCGGTTCATCAAGGCCGTTGGCGGCGAAGAGGCGGCCATCGTCATTGGGCAGGAAGCCTTCGAGGAAGGCGACTATCGTTGGGCTGCCGAAGTTTTGAACTATGCGGTCTTTGCCAATCCTCAGAATCAGGTTGCGCGAGACTGGCTGGCTGCGAGCTATGAGCAGATGGGCTTTCAGGCAGAAAGCGGCGCGTGGCGCGATTTCTATCTAACGGGAGCGCAGGAGCTTCGTAACGGCCTTGCCGATGCCGGAGCGGTGCGCACCCGAAGCCGTGAGTTCGTCGAGGGGGTGCCCACGATTGAACTATTCAATGCGCTAGCCGTTCGCTATGCGCCCGAAAAGCTCAGCAGGGAGCCGTTCGAACTGAACTTCCAGTTTACGGACATCGAGGAGGAATTCGTCATTGATGTAGGGAATGCCACGGCCTTCCCACGCCCCGGTGTCCAGTCCGATGATGCCGTGGCAACGCTTACCCTGTCGCGCGATGCCTTCAATGACCTGATTCTGCAAACCCGCAGCTTTCGCGAGATCGCCGCTGCCGGGGAGGCGTCAATCGAGGGTGACCCCACCGCACTGCTCGCCTGGTTCTCGGCGCTGGAGACTCCGGACTTCTGGTTCAACGTCGTGGAGCCTTAGGCGGCGTCAGTCTTCCAACTGGTCACGGAAAAAGTCAGCGATCATCGGCGCGACCTTGTCACCTTTGGCGCCCAGACGATCATTCAGGCTCTTGTGATCGCGGTTCTTGACGAGGCGCGCTTCGGCCTTGTGTCCGGCGCTGTTCAGCGCTTCCGCCAATTCCTTGGCGCGGCTCGGCGCGACAGCTCGGTTCACATAGAGCAGGAGGAAAGGTGGGATGTCGGTTGTTTCTTCTACCAGTAGGGTCGGGGAGGCAGCCGTCCAGACGTCTGGGTCATCGCTGGTAAAGGTGGAGTGGTAGAATTCGGGGATATCGCCATCACTGCCGGTGCGAGCCATATTGTAGGCGGCGCTATCCATGGCGACGACGCCTTTGATCACGCCTGGCGTCAGATCAAATGCGTCCAGATAGTCCGGATCGATCGCAGTGAGCGCTGCCATATGAGCCCCGGCAGAGTGACCCATCAGGAAGATACTGTTCGGGTCGCCCCCGAACTCTGTTGCGTGCTCATGGAAGTATGCGATCGCGGCGGCCGTATCCTGCTGTTGGGCGGGGAAGGGATGTGCGGGCGACAGGCGGTAATTTACGGCAATGAAGACAAAGCCCTGATCGTTGAAATAACGCGCCTGAAACATGCCCAATGCGCTCAGCTTGTTGCCAAAGGTCCAAGCGCCGCCATGCATCATGAGAATCACCGGCGCATTGTCCGCATCATCAGGAATGTAGACATCAGCCCGTACGTCGCCGGGATCAAGACCTGGCGCATCTGCATATATTACATCCCTCACCACTTTAGCATTTGCTGGTGGGGCAAACGCGAAAGCCGAAATCAGGGCAAGAAGAATGGCACTGAAGAAACGCATGAATATCTTGTCTCGTAAGGCGGGAATGGAACGCATGGGTATCGGTTTGGTGCCGATCATTCTGCACTAAACCGCATGGCGCCACCCCTACGAGGGAAATATGCCAAAACTGTGGGCAAGCCTGTGAACAAGTGCGGTTTGCCGCAGTCAAACATCTTGCGGCAATGGCATCAATGAGGCACTATATATGGTGTAGATTGTCCCAGAAAACGCAGTAAATGACGTAGGAGGCCCTGATGGCTGACGGAAATTCCAATGTGCCCGGACTGCTGACCCCGAGCCGGGCGTACAAGCCCTTCCGTTACCCGTGGGCGTATGACTTCTGGAAGGTCCAGCAGCAGGTACACTGGATGCCGGAAGAAGTGCCCCTCGGCGAGGATTGCAAGGATTGGGCGGTGAAGCTCAATGATTCCGAGCGCAATCTGCTGACCCAGATCTTCCGCTTCTTCACCCAGTCTGACGTCGAAGTCGGTGCGAACTATATGGAGCATTACATGCCCCTGTTCAAACCGACTGAAGTGTCGATGATGCTGGCCTCGTTCTCCAATATGGAGACGATCCATATCGCGGCGTATGCTTTGCTGCTCGAAACCATCGGCATGCCCGACTCGGAATTCTCGGCCTTCATGGAATATGAGGAGATGGCCGCCAAGCACGACTATCTCGGCCAGTTTGGCACAGAAACGAATGAAGACATTGCTGTTTCCATGGCGGTCTTTGGCGGCTTCACGGAAGGCCTTCAGCTGTTCGCCAGTTTCGCGATGTTGATGAACTTCCCGCGCTTCAACAAGATGAAGGGCATGGGCCAGATCGTGTCCTGGTCTGTACGGGATGAGTCGCTGCACTGCGAAGGCATGATCAAGCTGTTCCACACGTTCTGTGCTGAGACCGGCGTCATGAATGACGCGCTGCGCGAGCGGATTCGCGAGTGCTGTCGCACCGTCGTGACGCTGGAAGACAAATTTATCGAACTCGCATTCGAAATGGGTCCGGTCGAAGGCATGACCGCCGACGATATCAAGCAGTACATTCGCTACATCGCGGACTGGCGTCTCGGCCAGCTGAAGCTTGAGCCGGTGTTCGGTGTGACCAAGCACCCGATCCCATGGCTGACGGAAATCCTGAACGGGGTAGAGCACGCAAACTTCTTTGAGCAGCGTGCAACCGAATATTCCAAAGGTGCGACCAGCGGTGACTGGCACGGCGATGATGGCGTGTGGTCAAAGTTCGACACGCGCAAGCCTGCGGACGCGACCGTCGGTTAGCATTTGGCCGCCGCTTTCAAGCGAGATTAAAAAGGCGCGCGGTCTGAATGGATCGTGCGCCTTTTACATTGTGGCCAAGGTTGCTTCTGAAGCAAATGCCCCGCCGAATGCAATGAGGGGCTGCCCGTGGCCCTGGGCAGCCCCTCCAACGCTATTCCGGGAGGAAAAGGTCTAGCGTTGTCCCGCGTCAGCGACGAGGGTTACAGCTTGGCGCGCAAAGACAGGCGCGGTCGGGAGGCTGGAGATTTCCTGCTTGTCCAGGATCTTCTTCAAAGCAGCCTTCTTGATATTCTTGGTACATGTACGGTCTACAACCGGTTGGCTGGTGACCGGGGAGCGTGTTGAGCAGGCTTCCTTGGCTTGCGCCTCGATGGATTCGAGAACGACAGCTGCGCCAGCGTCGGATGCCAGCAGGGCCTTGTCATAGGCAATTTCTACAGTGATGGGTTTGCCTTCTGCATTTGCAGCAGCAGGAACGATGATCGCGGCGGCCATCAGGACCGGGATGATGAACTTTTTCATGTCAAAACTACCTTCAGAGTTAGCGACGGCGTGATTGCCGACAGGGAACTCCTCCCGCCCCATGCGACGTCATTGTTCTGTTCTCCCCACAGTGACACCGAAGCGTCATGGCCTTTCCGTGCGGGATTGACGTTTCATGTTGCACCGCAACAAAAGCGCATGTTTCCGCATGGCTCAAGTGAAAGGTGCACGGCAGAAAGTCATAGCTGGGTTGCGCCTCATGTTTGCACGAAGGCTGTGCGGGTCGTGCTCATTTGTTTGTCATATGCGACCGGCTCAGGCTCGTAGATTGACAGAACGTCGCAATCCCGCCATTTGACGCCATGTCGAAATTGAACACACCCGAACACGTTATAGATGCGCTGGAAAACCTGTATTCCGACGCCGTTTCCGCCCTGTCCTCGGCCCTGGACATGTTCCTTCATTCCGGAAAGCCACCGGCGCCCGCGCTGCGCGAATCCGGCGCGTTCTGCTATCCGCAAATCAGGATCGTCTACAATCCCGACGGACCACCCCCGCCGATTTCGCGCGCCTTCGGCAAGATGTCAGAAGCTGGCACATATGTTTCCACCATCACGAGGCCGGACTTTTTCCGCGACTATCTGACAGAACAGCTCTCCCTGTTGATGCGGGACTATGACATTGATGTGTATGTCGAGCAGTCGGATTCCGAAATTCCGTATGCCTATGTGTGGGAGCAGGGGCAGGCCAGTGGACTTGACGAGATCTCGCCAGCTGAACTGGCGCGTCACTTCCCAAGTCCAAACCTTGCCGATATTGGTGATGAAGTGGCCGATGGGGAGCTATACGAGCCCTATGAAACCCATCCACTGGCATTGTTCGACGCGCAGCGAGTCGATTTCTCTCTGAAGCGGCTGCAACATTATTGCGGTACGCCCGTTGAGCATTTCCAGCATTATGTGCTGTTCACGAACTATCACCGTTACGTCGATGCGTTTTGTGACTGGGCGTTGGACAAGCTGACAGAAGACAATCACTACACGTCTCTATCTGTTCCGGGCGGGTTGGAGGTCTCTGAGCCCACCGACACGTCCCGAACGGAAATCGATGCTTCACCTTGGCGCCGATTCCAGATGCCAGCCTATCATTTGCGCGCGCCGAATGGCGGCGGCATCACATTGGTGAATATCGGTGTCGGTCCGTCCAATGCCAAGACCATCACAGACCATCTCGCTGTGTTGCGGCCTGAAGTCTGGCTGATGGTTGGCCATTGTGGCGGGCTGCGCCATAGTCAGGCAATCGGAGACTATGTGTTGGCGCATGCCTATTTGCGAGAAGACCATGTGCTCGACGCTGTTCTACCGCCGGAAATTCCCGTGCCGCCAATTGCCGAAGTGCAAGTCGCGCTGCAACAGGCGGCTGCGTCTGTGACGGGTGAGGACGAGAAACAGTTGAAACGGCGGTTGCGGACCGGAACGGTTGTGACCACGGATGATCGGAACTGGGAACTGCGCTTCTCTGCGTCCGCGCGCCGGTTCAACAAATCCCGAGCAATTGCGATCGATATGGAAAGCGCGACAATTGCTGCGAATGGCTTCCGCCTGCGCGTTCCATATGGTGTGCTGCTCTGCGTATCGGACAAACCTCTCCACGGTGAGATCAAGCTGCCGGGTGCGGCGAACCGCTTTTATGAGCGGGCCATTGGCGAGCATATTCGTATCGGAATAGAAACACTGGAACGTTTGTCGGCGGACAAAGGTGCGAAGCTGCACAGCCGCAAACTGCGCGCCTTTGATGAGCCACCGTTCAGATAGGCAGAGCCGTCTGGCAACAAAAAAAGGCGCAAGGCCCGGAAAACCGAAAACCTTGCGCCTTCGCCCGGGCTCACCTGAGCCCAAGCCTGTCTACTGCAGTTTGGTAATCTTTGTGCCTTCAATGCTGATGCCAGCCATCAGGCCTTTCTGGTCGAAAACAAATGCGTACGCGTCTTCCTTCAGTGTAGACGTGGAGAGGTTTTCTGCAACGCCCGCATTCACAAGAACCACAGTTGGTCCGACGCCGATCTCCCAGCCTTCGGATTTCTTGAGGTAGTCCACCGCATCATCATTCATCAGGAAGACAGCATAACCATATGACTGTGCGCCAGCCTGCAGCCCCCAGGACCCGGTGAATGAGCTGTAGTAATCAACAGTCGATCCACCACGGATCAGCTCGCCTTCGCCATACGCTCCGCCGACCCCCAGTCCGGCCTTGACCATGGATGGGAAGACCAGAACCGCGCGAGACTGGCTGTTTATGGCGCGGGCAGCGGCGTTCTCGCTGACCAGCTTGTTGAGAGCGGCGCGGCTCCCAGCGTCAATCTGCGCGCGGTCCACTTCGTCTGGGAGGGATGAGCAGGCGCTGAGGCCGAGGGAAGTACTGGCGGCGAGGCAACCTGCAAGCAGGGCAGAACGAAACTTCATCATGGACTTTGCTCCTTCATGACATCAGTACGCTTGAACTCCGGATTCCGGGCAAGGTTCCCGGAAGCGAGACACAAGATACCGCACTTTCGTTGACTTGTATCAATCAGCTGATCGGCTTTCCACCGGTTACGCCAATGATTTCGCCGCTGATATAGCTCGACTCCTGCGAGGCGAGGAAGACAAAGGTGGGTGCTAGTTCCGCTGGCTGGCCCGGCCGACCCATGGGCGTGCCCTTTCCGAATTCCTGCACTTTTTCCTGTGTTTGTCCGCCGGAGGGCTGGAGCGGCGTCCAGAATGGGCCCGGGGCAACGCCGTTAACGCGGACGCCGCGCTCGATCGCACCCTGAGCAATGGCCTCGGTGAAACCGCGAATGGCAAACTTGCTGGTGGCGTAGTCGAGCAGATAGGGAGCTGGGCTGAAGCCCTGATTGGACGTAACATTGATGATGGCCGCGCCGGGCGGCATGAGGGGGAGCGCAGCCTTGGTCAGCCAGAACATGGCATAGACATTGGTCTTCATGGTTTCATCGAACTGTTCATCGGAAATGTCTTCGATGCCCGGTTGGCGCACCTGCTTGCCCGCATTGTTCACCAGAATGTCGAGTCCGCCCATTCTCTCATGGGCTTCCTTGATCAGGGTATTGCAGAATTCCTTGTCGGTCAGATTGCCGGGCATGCGGTGTACGGCGTGGCCTTCGCCTTCCAGCAGGTCGCAGACCCAGTCGGCGTCTTCTTTCTCTTCGGGAAGGTAGTTGATGCAGATCTCTGCCCCTTCGCGGGCATAGGCGATGGCAATTGCGCGACCGATCCCCGAATCGCCACCGGTGATCAGTGCCTTGCGGTCCTTCAGGCGGCCGAAGCCCTGATAGCTGTTCTCGCCATGATCTGCTTTTGGCTCCATCTTGTGATCGAACCCTGGCTTGTCCTGCGGTTGCTTGGGGAAGGGCGGTTGTGGGTACTGCGTTCTTGGGTCACGCATGTCATATTGGGATTTGACGGTCTCGGTCATGGGGGCCTCTTTGAATTGGTGTGTCTCAATTCAACAGCGCCCAGGCCAACCGGTTCCCCTCATATTTCAGTCTCTGGTGGTTTCCCCTTGGACTCTCGGATTGCCGCGTCGTGAACGCAGCCTGAATGATCGACCCGGCCAATATTCAGGCTGGGTCCGGCTTTTGCCAGTCATGTGGCTGAAAAGAAGGGGAATAAACCATGCAAGACTGGTTCGATCAGATTGACATAAATCAGTATCTTCCGTCGGCGCTCTCGTGGGCGACCAATATCCTGCTCGCCCTGCTCATCTTGATTATAGGGTTCTGGATCGCCGGACGGGTCGGCAAGAGCATCCGAAATGCGGGTGAACGCAATGAGCGGTTGGACGACACGCTGTTTCGCTTCATGGGGAGCGTCGCGAAGTACGTTATCCTCGCTTTTGTCATCATTGCGGTCTTGAACCGTTTTGGCGTTGAGACGACCTCCATCGTGGCGCTGCTCGGCGCGGCCAGCCTCGCGGTCGGCCTGGCTCTGCAGGGAGCGATGTCGAATCTCGCGGCGGGGGTCATGCTGATGGTGTTCCGCCCCTACAGGGTGGGCGATTTCATTGACGCGGCTGGGAAGTTTGGGAAGGTGGACGAGATCACCCTGTTCACCACAGTGCTTCAGACATTCGACAATCAGCAGATCATTATTCCCAACGGCCAGATCTGGGGCGACCAGATCATCAATCACAGCCACCACCCGGTACGCGGTGTGGATATGCATTTCGGCGTGGCCTATGGCGAAGACATCGACAAGGCCCGCGCGACCATCGACAAGGTGCTGGCCGATCATCCTCACATCCTGAAGGATCCTGCACCCTTCGTTGAGGTCGAGACCCTCAATGACAGCTCGGTAGACTTCATCGTGCGGCCATTCTGTGAGGGCGCGCATTACTTCGATGTGCGCTATTCGCTTCCCGAGCAGGTGAAGAAGGCGCTGGATGCAGCTGGCATCGAGATTCCATTTCCCCATCGCAAGGTGATTGTGGTCAACGAAAACAGCTGAGCGGAAGGGGAGGGTCACAAAACCTTCCCCGACGCCCATCTGGACGATTGCGGCGTGGCGCGGTACCTCGCATCACATGACAGAGAGAATCTACACGCTTCAAGGCGTCCGCAACTTTCGTGACTTTGGCGGCTATGCTTCCCGCCACGGTGGACAGGTAAAGCGCGGTCGGTTGTTCCGATCCGGGCACTATGCCGAGGCCACCGAAGAAGACCTGAGGGCACTTGGCGCACTGGGTATCCATCTGCAGGCAGACCTCCGCCGCCCGGACGAGCGCGAACGCAACGTGGCGCGCTGGTCTGCGCCCAATACGCTGACCCATGATGGGGGCCGGGAGCATGAAGCGCCGCATGCGCAATTCCTGAAGAAGGTCGAAGCGGATGCGCAAAAGGCCGATGACTGGATGAACGACTATTACGCGCTGGCGCCGTTCAAGGCTCATCACGCTGAGCTGTTCTCTGGCTGGTTTGAGCACCTGGCCGGGCTGGAGGGTGACTCCGCGGGGCTCGTGAATTGCGCGGCTGGCAAGGATCGGACGGGCATTCTCTGCGCGCTCACGCATCACATTCTCGGTGTCGAGGAAGCCGATCTTCGGGCCGATTACGAACTGACCAACACGGCGGTGAATGTCGACGAGTTCCTGCCGCAGGCGGCAGCCTTCTTCAACGAGCAAGTTGGGAAGATCTATGAGCCCGAAGTGTTCCGACCGTTTCTCGGCGTGCGGCTGCGTTATCTCGATACCGCCTTCAACGTGATTCACGACAAGCATGGAACCGTCGATGCCTATCTGGCGGATGTGCTGGGTGTGGATGACGTCGCGCAGGAGCGCTTGCGAGCCCGATTGCTCGAGACCTAATCCTGCTGTGAGTAAATGAGATGAGCCCGCCCCATTGCGGCAGGGCCGCATGAGTCGCTAAAGTCCCGGCTGATGAGCGATTCCGAACTCCCCGAAGAACGCGACGACCAGACCTTCTCGATGTTCGGGGAGGATGAGGCGCCGAAATCGGCCGAATATCAGGTGCTCGCGCGCAAATACCGGCCCCGCCGGTTCGAGGACCTGATCGGCCAGGAAGCCATGGTCCGCACGCTTTCGAATGCTTTCGAGACGGGCCGAGTGGCGCATGCCTTCATGCTGACCGGCGTGCGCGGCGTGGGAAAGACGACGACCGCCCGCCTGCTGGCGAGGGCCCTGAACTATCAGTCAGACGATCATGACGGCCCGTCGATCCGGCTCGACCCGAAGGGCGAGCATTGCGATGCCATTATGGCGAGCCGTCATCCGGACGTGCTGGAACTTGACGCCGCCAGCCGCACCGGCGTTGCCGACATGCGCGACCTGCTGGACGGGGCACGCTACGCACCGGTCTCGGCGCGGCACAAGGTCTACATCATCGATGAGGTTCACATGCTGTCGACGGCCGCGTTCAACGCGCTGCTGAAAACGCTGGAAGAGCCGCCCCCTCATGTGAAGTTCATCTTCGCAACTACTGAGATCCGCAAAGTGCCGATCACGGTACTGTCGCGCTGCCAGCGGTTTGACCTGAAACGGCTCGATGCCGTGAATTTGTCTGAACATCTCGGTCGGGTCGCCACGCATGAAGGGGCGAAAGTCTCGGAAGAGGGACTCGCTTTGATCGCCCGGGCTGCCGAAGGTTCCGTTCGCGACGGCCTCTCGATTCTCGATCAGGCCATCGTGCAGACCATGGATGGCGAAGAAGTCACTGGCGCGGCGGTGCGTGACATGCTGGGCCTCGGCGACCGGGCGCGCCTGCTGGATGCGTTCGAGAAAGCGATCTCCGGCAGTGCTGCAGAGGCGCTGGCCGAGGTGAAAGACCAGATTCATGCAGGTGCTGATCCGGCGGTTATCCTGAAAGACCTGATGGATGTCTGTGCCGATGTCTCCGTAGCTCAGGCCACGGGGGGAGAGTTCCAGTCTGCCGGGCCCGCCGAATGGACCCAGCGCACATTGGCCATGGCGCAGAAACTGACCGCTGCGCAGGCCGCGCGCTACTGGCAGATCCTGCTCTCCGGGTTTAATGACCTCCAGACGGCGCCTGACACGGCGACCGCGCTGAACATGATCATCCTGCGCCTTGCGGCGGCGGCAAACCTTCCGTCACCGGAGGAGGCTGCGCGCATGATCGCCGAGTCAGGCGGTGCGCCGGGAAAGTCTGAACAACATGGCATGGCCCCGTCTCCCGCCGGCGGGCTGGAGAGCTTTGCCCAAATTGTCACCTATCTGGGTGAGCACCGGGAAGTGAACCTGCAGGTCGAGTTGGAGCGATACATTCGGCCAGGTCCTGTGCGCTACGGCTATTTCTCATGCGAACTTGAAGACAATGCACCAAACGATTTGCTCGCCCGGCTAAAGGCGTTCCTCGAACGCGACACAGGCGATGACTGGGTCGTCGAGCAGATCCGTACCAATGCCGAAACAATGCGCCAGACGGAAATTCGGACGCGCGAGGAATTGTTTGCCTCAGCGGCGGCGCACCCGGCTGTGGCAGACGCCTTGAAGAGTATTCCCGGCATTACCATTGTTGACGTGACCGAGCCTGCCGCAAGCGACGGCAACGTTATTGACCTGAACTCCAGACGATCGGCCTGAAGGAGGCCCGCTTCCCATGAAAGACCTTGGCAAGATCATGCAACAGGCCCAGCAGATGCAGGCCAAAATGCAGGAAGCGCAGGAAAAGATCGAATCGACCGAGGCCGAAGGGGTCGCCGGGGCGGGTCTTGTGTCGGTGCGCCTCAAGGGCAAGGGCGATATGGTCAGTGTCAGGATTGACCCATCATTGATGAATGATGATGCCGAAATCGTTGAAGACCTTATCAAGGCTGCGCATTCGGATGCGCGCAAGCGTCTGGATGAAGCCATGGAAAAGGCTATGAAGGATGCGACGCAAGGTCTTGGCGGGGGCATGTTGCCCGGCTTCAAGCTACCGTTTTAGGGGCGACTCAGTAGAGTTCCGGTTCCTTCGTGCTGAAGGCCGAGGCCAGCCAGCCACGATGGAAGACGCCGCGCATCGCCCAGAAATTCCGCTTTTGTGTGGACCAGAAGAAGATGCCAGCCATCGCGTAACAAAAAACAATCTTCGCCAGCGAAGCGAGCACAGTAATGGTCAGCGTAACCGTGTTGCGTGTGGTCAGGGAGTGGTAGCCGAAACTCATCCCTGAACGGAATTTGCGCTGGCGGATCCATTCGGAGTCCAGGCGCTTCGGGTCTACCGCTTCATGCACGATCGCCGCTTCGCTTATGCCAAACTTGGCGCCTGCATACCAGAGCCTGAAAAAGAACTCAGTGTCTTCGCCACCAGTCTTGCCTTTTTCGATCAGAAAGCGCTGGCCTTTCACGATAGGGGAACTGGCGCGCATCAGAGCGTTGCAGGTATGTCCGGTTTGCACCACGCCGCCTCGGCGTACAGGGACATTCGAATGGTAATCCTGCTGGCGCATCCAGTTAGGCGCCGTCTCAGGATAAACGGCGATGGCTGGGCCGAAGACAGCGTCCAGAGAATTCACGCGTGCCATCTGGAGCAGGGAGGCCAGCCAATCCGGTTCTGCCACTTCATCGTCATCGATGAAAGCAATCCATTGGGCGGTGGCGGCATCCAAACCGGCGTTTCTCGCGATCGAAATGTTGTTTGCGGGGGCATGAATGTATTTGACGGGCATGGACAAGTTTGCCGCGACGGCCTCGACCCGGTCGCGGGCCGATGGAGTTTCGTCATTGTCGATAACAATTGCGCGCGCCGATACGCCGTCCGGCAGGGTTTGCCGGTCGAGCGATCGCAGCGTGTCCTCAATTGAAGGCCTGCGATAGGTGCAGACGCAAATATCGATAGTCAATTCGGCGACCTCATAGGGGGCTTCATACGCGTCAAACATGTCGGGATACTTGCCAGCAAGTCCCATGCCACGCATGCGTGATTCCTCCAGATGGGAACAGTGTCAGAACTCTGTATCCTGGCTGGATGTGGCTATCAGCTCGTTTATAAGGCGTTCCGCATCATCGGGGGTGCGTGGATCCTGAGCAACAAGGGTGCGCGACCATACCAGATCATCAGTCCCTTGGGCGAACAGGGCGATTTGAGCCGTCTGGTCTATACCATCTGGACCTGGAACGCCGCCGAACATGAGGTTTAGACCGCCTTGCAACAGCTTACTGGCGGAGCTTTCCACATCGAATCTAACCTGGATAAGAGCGACCAGATGCTCTGGTGTGTCGACTTCGGAGGTCTGAACCGGACCAGGATTGACCGCAGCCTCCTCCAGCTTGATCGCAAGGAATTTTGCTCGTTCTTGTCCTTCGTCAGATTGATCGAACGCATCGGCTGGAACCGCGTTCGACAAGGCGTTGGCAAGGTTAATGCGAGCCGTTTCTGAGGAGTCCGATTGCGGTTCTCGCTGGCCAGAAGCAGTAACCAAAGTGACTTCGGCCAGCGGCGGCAGGTATGTTATTGCGCCGGTTGGTGGCAGTTCTGCTTGAGATATTGGGCCAGGTGCTGATGCACAGGCCCCCAGCGTCAAAAACAGACTCATCCATATCAGTCGCATCTCGCTGCCCTTGTGCCATCCCGGTGGAAAAGAGGATCAGCCTGAGCGGGAAGTCAAGCGGTGGGCAAACCACAGCGTTCAATAGACAATGCGGCATGTTCCTTATATGTTCTGAGCAGAATCGTGCGAGGATGCCCGTATGGACCCAATCATCATTATCGGCGGGGCCGGCTTTGACGTCGTGCACCTTGTTCTGTTCCTCCTGGCTCTCGCCTTGGCGGGCACGGCCTGGTGGCTTGCCAGCAAGTTCGGCGCGAAGACGGAGCGGCTGACACTGGACCTTGAGCGTGCGACCGATGAACTTGTCGAGGCGAAACAGCGCATCCGCACGCTGGAAGAGGTCTCGCGCAAGGCAGAGCTGGAGCTGGCCGAGGCGAAAGCCCGCAGCGCCGAGGATGAACGCAAGTTTGGCGAAATGGCGCAGGGTGTCCTCGAGCGCGCGAACAAGCAGTTTCTGCAGCTTGCGGATGAGAGATTCCAGCGACACAAGGAAGGCGCTGAAGGGCATCTCAAGGAGCTGATGAAGCCGATCGGCGAGAATTTCGATGCCTTTAAGAAACGGGTCGACGAAATCGAAAAAGTCCGCACCCAAGACAAGTCTCTTTTGTCGGAACAGGTCAAGGCGATTGGGGAAAGCCTGCACCGCAACACGCAGGAGACCGGCAAGCTGGTCAACGCGTTGACGGCTCCAAAGGGCGGCGGGCGCTGGGGGGAGATGACCTTGAGAAACGTCATGGAGCAGGCCGGCCTGTCTGCGCATTGCGACTTCTCCGAACAGGTGCATGACCAGACGGAGGAGGGACGCCAGCGACCGGATGCGATCATCCGTCTTCCGGGCGAGCGACAGATCGTGATCGACTCCAAAGTCTCGCTCGCCTCCTATATGGCGGCGGTTGAAGCCGAGGATCCGGCCCAGAAGGTCGTTCATCTGAAGGCTCATGCGACCAGCGTCCAGCGGCATGTGAGCACGCTGGCCTCAAAGGACTACCAGTCGAATCTGGGCAATCGCTTTGACTATATTGCGATGTTCATTCCCGGAGAGAATTTCTTCGCGGCGGCGCTTGAGCATTCTCCGGACCTGATTGAAAAGGCCATGAGCCGGCAAGTGATTGTGACGACGCCGACCACGCTGATCGCACTGGCCCGGACGGTGGCCCATCTCTGGCGCCAGCATCACCAGAATGAAAATGCGATGGCCGCGGCGGAACTGGGTGCAGAGCTTTACAGTCGGATGGGTGTAATGCTCGGCCATATCGAGAGACTCGGAAAATCGCTGAACGGCTCGGTGGACCATTTCAACTCCGCGATGGGATCGTTCGACAAACGAGTCCTCCCGACCCTGCGCAAGTTCGAGGACATGGAGATCGCCCCGCCCGCCAAGACGCTGGCTGAGCCCAAGCAGATCGAGAACAGGGCGAATGTATCGGAGAATACAGGGGAGCTGGACTTTGGCGGCGCCAAGAAGCCGCTGGCGGCGGAATGACGGCCAAGTGTTGACCAGAGGTCCCTGCGTGCATATCTGAAAAGCATGGCTATCAGAGAAATCCTCACCGTCCCTGACCCGCGTCTGAAGGAAGTATCGAAGCCCGTCGAGGGCGGCGTCACCGACGAGATTCGCGCGCTCATGGATGACATGCTGGAAACCATGTATGACGCGCCGGGTATTGGCCTCGCGGCGATTCAGGTCGGCGTGCCGTTGCGCGTGATTGTGATGGATCTCGCAAAAGAGGGCGAAGAGCCCCAGCCGCGCTATTTCGTGAACCCGGAAATCCTGCCTCTGACTGAGGACATGGCGCCTTATGAAGAGGGCTGCCTGTCGGTGCCGGACATTTTCGATGAAGTCGAACGTCCGACCGAGTGCCGCGTCCGCTACCTCGACTATGACGGCTTCAAAGTCGATGAAGTTGCAACCGGCATGTATGCGGTTTGCATCCAGCATGAGATGGATCATCTGGAGGGAACGCTGTTCATTGACCACCTTTCGCGTTTGAAACGCCAGCGCGCGATCGACAAGGTCAAGAAGGCCAAACGCCTGCACGCACGCGAATCGGCCTGATCGTCATGAAGAAGCGCGGCAGCTTCTTCGCGCGTCCCTGGGTTCGTTGGACCGCCGCTTTTTTCCTGGCTGCCCTGATCGTGATCATTGTGGGCGGCAGTGGGCTCATCCCATTCAGTATGTCGGGCGCAGTGCGCTGAGCCACTTGCGAAACGTTGCTTTCAAAATGACTCCGAACAAACTATTCCCGGCATGATGACCAAACCCCTTCGCCTTGCTTTCATGGGTAGCCCGGATATCGCCGCACATGTGCTGGATGCGTTGATCACAGCCGGACATGAGATCGTCTGTGTCTATTCGCAGCCGCCACGTCCCGCTGGCCGGGGCAAGAAACTGACTCCCACGCCCGTGCATGCCTTCGCTGAGGCCAGGGGGATCGAAGTGCGTACGCCCAAATCCCTGAAGAAATTGCCGGAGCAGGAGGCGTTTGCGGCGCTGGATCTCGATGCGGCTGTGGTCGTGGCCTATGGGTTGATCCTGCCGCAGGCCGTTCTCGATGCACCGCGCCTTGGCTGTCTCAACATGCATGCGTCGATCCTGCCACGTTGGCGGGGCGCTGCGCCAATCCAGCGCGCCATCATGGCAGGGGATACGGAAACCGGCGTCGATGCGATGATGATGGAAGCCGGGCTTGATACGGGGCCGGTGCTTGCCTCGGCGCGCACGCAGACCACCGAAGAAGATACGGCCGGCAGCGTGCATGATCGGCTGGCCGCGCTCGCCGCAGAACTCGCGCCGCGTGCGCTTGAAGGCCTCGCCGATGGCAGCCTGACCCCCGTTCCGCAGACGGAAGAGGGGATGACTTATGCCGCCAAGCTTGGCCCGGATGACCAGAAGGTCGATTGGTCGCGGCCTGCGCGAGAGGTCGACTGCCATATCAGGGGCCTGTCGCCGTTCCCGGGGGCGTGGTGCTACTGGACGCCGCCGGGCAAGGAAGATCCGGTGCGCCTGAAACTGCTGATGTGCCGTCGCTCCGGTCGGGAAACCACTGCGCCGGCCGGCATGGTTCTGGATGACCGCCTGCTGGTCGCTTGCGGCGATGGCGGCGCTGTGCGTATCCTCCGCCTGCAAAAGCCAGGGGGAAAGCCAATGAATGCAGACCAATTCCTGCAGGGGCAGGCGATTGCTCCGGATACGGTGCTTGGCTGATGAGCTTCTGGATTCGTCCCGCCCGTGAAGAAGACCTTGATGAGATCGTTGCGCTGAATGATCTTGCCTTTGGCGGCAAGGCTGAGGGCCGCATGGTTCGGGATCTCGCCAAGAGCGGTGAGAGCGTGCTCTCACTCGTGGCGAGCGACGATAAGGCCATTGCCGGCCATATTCAGTTTTTCCGCATGCAGCTCGATGGCGAACCGGTGGCCGTCGGTCTTGGGCCAATGTCGGTTCATCCTGATTTTCAGAAGACCGGTATCGGCAGCGGCCTGATCCAGATGGGCCTGATGGCGCTGGAAGGAGCGGGGGAGCAGATTGTCTTCGTGCTGGGTCACCCCGAATACTATCCCCGGTTTGGGTTTTCCGCTGACCTTGCCCAGCCATTCGAATGCAAATGGTCCGGCGAGGCTTTCATGGCGCTGCGTCTTGATCCGGCGGCACCAACATCCGGCCGGTTGACCTATCCGGCGGCCTTTGGCTAGGGCCGCTGAATGCCACGTTACAGACTCCTCCTCGAATACAATGGTGGCCCGTATCAGGGTTGGCAGCGCCTGCCCGGAATTCCGACCGTTCAGGGCGCCCTTGAAGAAGCAGCCGCAAAGCTCGATGGTGCACCCGTTGAGGTGCATGGCGCTGGGCGCACCGATAGCGGCGTTCATGCGACAGGGCAGGTCGCGCACATGGATCTGCGAACTGACCGCGGAACCAAAGTGCCAGATGCGATGAATTTTCATCTGCGCCCACATCCGATTGCCGTCTTGAAGGCAGATAAAGTGGATGATGACTTCCACGCCCGCTTCAGCGCAACCGAGCGGCATTATCGCTTCATCATTATCAATCGACGCGCTCACCTCACGCTGGATGACGGTCGGGCCTGGCGGATATCGTCACAGTTGGACGCCGACAAGATGCATGAAGCCGCGCAGATACTTGTCGGGACGCATGACTTCACGACATTCCGCGATACGGATTGCCAAGCCAAGTCGCCGGTTAAGACGCTCAATGCGATCTCTGTTTCACGTTATGGAGATCGGGTCGAGATGACCTGTCGGTCGAAGAGTTTCCTGCACAGGCAGGTTCGTTCGATCATGGGTAGCCTGGTGGATGTCGGGCGTGGCAAGCAACCTGTCGAATGGATCGCGGAGATCCTGGCGGCTGCCGAGCGGACGGCGTGTGGGCCCATATCCCCTCCGGACGGGCTCTATCTTGAAAAAGTAGATTATGAATAGTCCCGCCTGACGCGAAGTCAGTCTGTGCATATTTCCGCTTCCGCTTTAGCCTTCCCTAAAAACAATAGGGAGCGAAAAGATGGCCATCGATTTTACGATACCGGAAGAGGCAAAAGAAGTCCGCGAGCGCGTGCGCAAATGGGTGCAGGAAGAATGCATTCCTGCTGAACAGGAAATGTCCAACGGTCGCGCGTTCAAGGACGTGTTGCCAGAACTGCGCAAGAAGGCGCGCGCGCAAGGCCTGTGGTTGCCCTTCATCCCAGTCGAGCATGGCGGAATGGGCCTGGGGCCGCTGGCCAATGCGCTGGTCCAGATGGAACTTGGCCAGAGCCATCTCGGTGCGCTGTCGATGAATTCGCAAGGTCCGGATGATGCGACCATGCTCACACTGTTGGCCCACGGCACCGACTTTCAGAAAGAAAAGTACCTGAAACCGCTGCTGAATGGCGAAAAGCGCATTTGCTATTCCATGACGGAGAAGGCGGCCGGCGCGGATGCCACTGGCATGCAGACGCGTGCGGAAAAGGACGGCAAGGGCAATTACGTCCTGAATGGTGAGAAATGGTTTTCCAGCGCCGCCACCGCTGCTGACATCGCGGTCGTCATGGCCAAGACCAATCCGGACGCGCCTCGCCATCAACAATTCTCCACCTTCATCGTGGAGCTGCCCAATCCGGGTTACAAGATCATCCGTGATATTCCCACCATGGCAGTGCATGGGCCCCACTATGAAGAGATGGGCGGCGGCCATGCTGAAGTGAAGATCGAGAACCTCGTCGTGCCGGAAGAAAATCTGCTCGGCGGGGAAGGGGGCGGATTCTCCATGGGCCAGCATCGCCTGGCCTATGGTCGCCTGCGTCACGGCATGCACAATGTGGCGATGGCTCAGCGCGCACTTGATCTGGCCACGGAACACGTCACGAGCCGTGAGACCTTCGGCCAACCACTGGAAGATCGCCAGGGTGTCCAGTTCATGCTGGCGGAATGTGCGAGCCAACTTTACATTGCCCGGCTGATGCTGATGCATATTGCCTACAAGGCCGAAAATGGCATGGATCTGAGACAAGAGAACGGCATCGCGAAAGTGTTCCTTGCGAACATGGTTCACAAGGTGGTCGACACCGCGATCCAGCTGCATGGCGCCCTTGGCTATTCGCTCGATACACCCCTGGCGGCTTGGTACACGCACATCCGGTCCCAACGCCTCGTAGATGGGCCGGACGAAGTGCACAAATGGATTACCGGCAAGAATGTTATTCGCGCGTTCCGGAAGGACGGCACGACCGCAGCCGCAGCGGGCGGGGATCTGCTTTGATCAAGCTGACCTTTTGCCTGCGCCGCTTGCCCCATCTGAGCCGTGAGGAATTCCAACGCTACTGGCGGGAGCAGCATGCCCCGCTGGTGGCGAAACATGCCGAAACGCTAGGCATCCTCCGCTATGTGCAATGTCACACGGGGCACGACGCATTGAACGGCGCCATGCAAGGGTCGCGTGGCGGACCGGAAGCGTATGACGGCGTTGCCGAACTGTGGTTCGAGAGCGAGGAAGCCATGGCCGCGAATACCAGCAAGGCGGCCGCGAACGCCGGTGCCGAGCTGCTGGAGGACGAGAAGAAGTTCATCGACCTTGCCAACTCGCCGCTCTGTTTTGGAAGGGAGTATGAGATCGTAGGTTAGTCGCAGCGCTCAACGTTCGCTTCGCCTGAAGTTCGCCGTGAACGTCACAACTCAGTTTTTTCGCGCGGACGGTTGTGCGCGCGAGCAGCCCGGATTGCCACGCATAGGGAACTTTGCCTCCTGTAGCGTGTTTTTGGAAATGTGAATTCGCTACAACTTCCGACTTGTGCTCGCTCTGCGGCGTCGAATGTCAAATACGCAGTGCTGGTTGTGCTGTGCTTGGTATGGCTCGTCCCAATCTCCGTGGCACAGACTTCGGATACGAGCGAAGATCTCAATCCGATCATCCAGACTCCTCCGGCGGTCAGCGATGCGTCCATCAAATCTCGTATTTCCGCCATCTTTGATGAGATCGAATCGCTGAATCGTGTGACGGTCGAAGTTAATCACGGTGTCGTACGGCTGGCCGGGGAAGTCCCCAGCACCAGCGCTGTTGCCCGCGCCGAAGATCTGGCCTTGCGTGTAAATGGCGTTGTCACGGTTGAGAACGAAATCGACCGAAGCTTGTCAGTTGAAGATAGCGCGACGCCGTTTTTTGGGGACCCGTCTGATACGTGGGGAAGTGTTGTCCGCGCTCTTCCACTTTACGGTATCGCATTGGGAGTATTTCTCACGATTGCGCTGATTGGACACTTGGTTGCCTCTTGGCGGAGTTTTTGGCGTTGGATTCTGCCAAATCCGTTTCTCGTAGAACTGGTTTCGGGTGCGTTCCGTATTGTCTTGCTGCTGGTCGCTCTCGTGGTCGCGATGAGCATTTTGGGTGCTACAACGGTAATGGGAACTATTCTCGGCGGAGCCGGCGTCATCGGCCTGGCGATCGGCATTTCTGTCCGAGACACACTGGAAAACTACATTTCTTCCATAATGCTGAGTGTGCGCCAGCCATTCAGGGCAAATGAGCATGTTCTGATTGATGAATATGAGGGAAAGGTGATGCGCTTGACCTCTCGTGCCACCGTGCTGATGACGATGGATGGCAATCATCTCCGCATCCCCAACTCAACTGTTTTCAAGGCCGTTATCCTGAACTACACGCGCAACCCTGAGCGCCGATTTGAGTTCGACCTTGGCGTCGATGCGGCCGATGACCCTGTCGCGGCAATGCAGCTTGGCCTCGATAAATTAAAATCGCTACGTTTCGTGTTGGACCATCCAGAGCCGGAAGCTTTCATCCAGACGGTTGGAGACTCAAACATCATCCTTCATTTCATGGGATGGGTGGATCAGGCACAAACAAACTTTGCGAAGGGACGCGGCCTCGCGATAGCCGCGACCAAGGATGTTCTGGAAGAGGCGGGCTTTACTCTGCCGGAGCCGATTTATCGGCTGCGTTTCGACAGCGGCGTAGAAGATGCGCTAAAAAGCGGTAAACCGGAGATTGGCACGCAGCAATCTGCAGATGTTAGACGTCCCAAGCCCCATGTTGATACGCGCGAAGCGACGGATGTGGCGGCGGACAACACCCTTGATGAAAAGGTGGCGGCTGAACGCGCCAACAACACCGAAGATGACCTGCTGGATGAACAAAGCCCCGTGGAGTGAACGAGGTGAATGTGCATCGTGACGACGGCTACAGTGCGTTGGTCGGTAGAGCGTTTTCAAGGTCCGCGAGAATATCGACCAAATCCTCCAGCCCGACAGACAAACGGATCAGGCCGTCAGAGATACCATGCTCCAGCCGTTCTTCCTGTGAGTATGTCGAGTGGGTCATGCTGGCAGGATGCTGAATCAGGGATTCCGCGTCGCCGAGGCTGACGGCGCGCTGAATCAGGCGGAGCTGGTCCATCATGGCCGTTCCGGCTTCGAAGCCCCCCTTCAGCTCAAAAGCGATCATGCCGCCAAAGGCACTCATCTGGCAGCACGCAAGCTCATGTTGCGGATGACTTGGGAGGCCGGGATAGTAGACTTCGGAAACTGCAGGGTGGCGCTCCAGCCACTCCGCTACGGTCTGCCCGCTCTCGCAATGGCGCGCCATCCGCAGTTGCAGTGTCTTCAGGCCCCGCATAACCAGCATCGCCGTCAGTGGGGCCATCACCGAGCCGGTCATGTCCTTCACGCCAATCATTCGAATGTCATGGATAAGGTCTGCGCGGCCACAGACCACGCCCGCGACGAGATCACCATGCCCGCCAAGGTACTTTGTTGCTGAGTGAATCACGAAATCGGCGCCCAGTTCGATTGGCCGGGTCAGGAGGGGCGACGCATAGGTGTTGTCGACCACCGTCAACGCTCCGGCCTGTTTCGCGACGGCTGAAACGGCGACAATGTCGACCAGCCGCATGTTCGGATTGGCCGGGGTTTCAAAATAGACGATCCGGGTCTGCTCGCTGATCGCTTCGCGCAAATTGTCTGGATCGCGCAGGTCGACATGAGTGACCTTCACGCCGAAGCGCGAAAGGCCGTCGCGCATGAACGCAAATGTGCAACCATACAGCGTCTTGTCGGTGATAATTTCGTCGCCTGGCTTTACCAATGTCCACAAGGTAGCGGAGATGGCGCCCATACCACTGGCGGTTGCAAGCCCCGCCTCTGCACCTTCGAGATTTGCCACTCTCGATTCGAGCAAGGCGACCGTTGGATTTGAGATGCGGGAATATATGTGCCCTTCGATTTCGCCTGCAAAAAGTGCTGAACCTGTTGCAGTATCAGGGAAAACGAAGGTAGACGTCATATGCACGGGCGGAGTAAGGGAGTGCGAATGATTTGCAGGTGCGTAGCCATGGTGGATGGCGCGCGTTGCGGGTCCGTGAGAGCGAGCGGTATCGTGTGGCAACGGGAAACCTCCTGAACTGTTCGCACAATCTAGCAGCACACTTGGGACATGTGCTGTCAATTTATGCCAATAAAGAAGCAGAGATTGGCAGAAATAAACAACTGGGGGTTATATGGACAAGATTGATGCTAAAATTGTGCGCGCCTTACAAGAGGACGGCCGCCTGACCAATCAGGATCTGGCCGAAAAGGTCGGATTGTCGCCTTCGCCCTGCCTGCGCAGGGTCAGGAACCTGGAGAAAGCGGGGATCATCAAGGGCTATTGCGCCACGATTGATCAGAAGGCGTGCGGGTATCCCATTACGTGTTTCGTGCGCATTCGCTTGTCGATCCACACCGAAGACACCATCCAGAAATTCGAGCGGATCGTGCATGATACGCCCGAAGTGCTGGATTGCCATTTGATGGCGGGCGGATCGGACTATCAGTTGCGAGTGGTGACCGGCGGACTCGATGAATATGAGGAGCTAGTACGCCATACGTTTCAAAAGCTACCGGGCATCTCGTCGGTTGAAACCAGTTTTGCCTATGGCGTCGTGAAGAAGTCCCGAGTGCTGCCCGTCAAGATCCAGTCCTGAATACCCGTTTGTGGCGGGTAGCGGCTGAAATTTGATGAAATTCCGGCTCTTCCTGTACTTGCGCCGTGATCCCGCATAGGCGCGGGGGAGGGACCTGCTATATAGGCAAGTGATGAGCACAGATTCCCTCGACCAGTCACCGCAAGAGCCCACTCTTGTTGAATCCCGCAATCGGACGAGCCGCCGTCCGGGCAAATGGCGTATTTCGAACATCATTGATGGCCGCGCGCTTCGTGTGAAGTTGACCGCTGCGGCGCTCGACAACCTCGGCGATGCTCAGGCGATGCGTAAGGCCGCACTGGACCATTTGCACGGGGCCATGTTTCGCGGCCGAATGATTGCACAGGAGCGCTTGCAACAGGGGGCCGAAGGGCTGGACACCGCGCGACTTCTATCTGCGGTGCAGGACGAGGTGATCCATGCACTATATGATTTTACCACGACGCACGTTCACCGCGCTCGCAACCCGACAGAGGCCGAACGCCTGGCGATTGTTGCTACGGGCGGATACGGTCGCGGGGTGATGGCGCCGTCCTCCGACACCGATCTTTTGTTCCTGCGCGCATACAAGGCCTCTCCGCACACGGAGAGTGTCATCGAGTATATGCTCTATGCCCTGTGGGATATGGGGCTCAAGGTTGGCAATGCGTTCCGTACGCCCGCCGAATGCGTGAAATTGGCGGCAGAGGATGTTACCATCAAGACATCCCTGCTGGATGCACGTTTCATGTGTGGCGACCAGGCATTGTTCGACGAGATGCAAGCCAAGTTCAAAAAGGATGCCGTCGAAGGCAAGGATGCTGAGTTTATCGCCGACAAACTGGCTGAGCGCGATGCGCGGCATGCGCGCCAGGGTGATGCGCGCTATGTCGTTGAGCCGAACATCAAGGAAGGCAAAGGTGGCCTTCGCGATCTGCAGACACTCTACTGGATTGTGAAGCACATTTACGGCGGTCAAACGTTGGAAGACGTGATGAAAGGCGGCCCCTTTACGCGGAGCGAGTACGGCTCATTTATACGATCCGCCAAGTTCCTCTGGACGGTTAGGTGTCATCTGCACTTCGTGACTGGCCGCGCCGAGGAACGTCTGAGTTTTGACCTGCAGCCAGAAATTGCGGCGCGTATGGGCTATCGCGACAGAACGGGTCAGCTTGGTGTTGAACGGTTCATGAAGCGCTATTTTCTGGTTGCAAAAGACGTTGGCGCATTGACGCGAATTATCGCCGCCAAGCTGGAAGCGGAGCAGAAGAAAAAGCCTGAAGGGTTTCGCCGCCTGCTGCCGCAAAAAACACCACAGGCGCTGGACGATCCTGGTTTTGTGATTGATTCTGGGCGGGTCGGCATCACATCAGAGGATGTGATGAAGCGTGACCCGCTGAACATGCTGCGGCTCTTCATCATTGCCCGGCGTGAGAACAAGGATATTCATCCCGATGCCCTATCGGCAATTACACGCAATCTGAGGGGCATCAACGAACAAGTTCGGGGTGCGGATGAAGCTCGCGCACTGATCCTCGACGCCGTCATTGGCAGCAAGGACCCTGCCTTGATTCTCCGCCGCATGAATGAAGCAGGTGTGCTGGGAAAGGCCATTCCGGAGTTTGGCGGGATTGTCGCGCAAACACAGTTCAACATGTATCATCACTACACGGTGGATGAGCATACAATCCGCGCAGTTGAGGCAATTGCCGAGATGGAGCAGGTCAACGCTGAGCGCGTGCCGCTTGCAACCGAAATATTCCCGCTGATCGAAAACCGCCGCGCGCTTTACCTCGCCATGTTGTTGCACGACACGGGCAAGGGACGGGGCGACCAGCAGATTGAAGGCATGAAAACGTCGACCCGCGCCTGTCAACGCCTTGGCATACCTGCGGACGAGACTGAACTTGTTGCCTGGCTCGTGGGCAACCATCTCGAACTCAGCGAAACGGCGCAGAAGCGCGACATTTCGGACCCGCGCACGGTGACGCAATTTGCCAATCTTGTGGGCTCATTGGAGCGATTGCGATTGCTCTATATCCTTACTGCAGCCGATATTCGAGCCGTTGGTCCCGGCGTATGGAACGCATGGAAAGGCCAGTTGATGGCCGATCTCTATCACAATACAGCCGCTGCTCTGCGCGGGGGTCGAGCCGATGAAGCGGGTGTGCAGGCGCATCTTGAGGGGCGTGCCGAGTCACGGCGCGAAGCGCTGGTTGAGGATTTAGGGAGTATTCCGCCGGTCCTGCTGGAAATGGAAACAGCGTATTGGACGGGCTTTGATGTGCCTGAGCTCACCTGGCATGCAACCGCCCTGAAAGGATCGGGCAACGTCGTATGCTACCGCTTTCCGCCGGAAGGCGGTGCGCTCACTCTGCTCGTATCAGGACAGGACCGGGCTGGGCTGTTTGCGGACCTTGCCGGCACATTGGCCAATCTCGGTGCAAACGTCGTTTCGGCGCAAGTCTTCACAAACCGCAGTGGACGGATTGTCGATATCTTCATGGTGCAAGACGCCGCGCAAAAGCCGTTTGGTCAAAAGGACGAGACGCGACTGAGGCGTCTCGAGACGGCGTTGGCGGAAACGTTGGATGGGGCCAGCGTCAAGGATCTGGCAACCTCCCGCACTGGACGCCGCCAGGCAGCCTTCCTTGTGCAGCCTTCTGCGCAAATCCGGAACGATGTATCGACCGAGTACACGGTGGTCGATATTGCCGGGCGAGACCGACCAGGCTTGCTCTATGATGTTGCCAGCGTACTGGCTGACAGTGGCTTGTCCATTCACTCGGCTCATGTGGGGTCTTATGGCGAGCGCATGTTTGACGCGTTTTATGTTCAGACGAGCGACGGAAAAAAACTGACAGGCTCTGCCCAGATTGAGACATTGAAGGATCGTCTTCTTGACGCATTGGGCCAGCATGAACCCGATGCGCCGGAAACACCGGCCCGGAAGCTGAGGCGTTCGCGCGCCGTGGACAGTTTCTGAGAATGCGATCAGGGATTCCTGCATGAGCGTCGCCCGCAATACCTTGGTGCAATCGTCCCTGACTTTGGGCAGCCGTATCCTCGGCATGGTTCGCGACATTCTGCTGATCGCGAAGATTGGTGCCGGGCCGATCGGCGACGCCTGGGCGACCGGGCAGCAATTCCCGAACCTGTTCCGCCGTATCTTCGCTGAAGGCGCCTTTGCCTCGGCCTTCGTGCCAACCTATGCCCGCACGCTGGAAGCCGAGGGGGCGGAAGCCGCGCGCGATGTGGCACAGGAGGCGCTCCGCGTCTTGTTCGCCGCGACAGCGGCGCTGACTATCCTTGCGCAGGTTTTCATGCCGTGGGTCCTGTTGCTGATCCATGGCGGGCAGGCGGATGATCCGGAAAGCTATGGCCTCGCGGTGCTGCTGACGCGGATCACGATGCCGTATCTGACCTTCATGGCCATCGCGGCGCTCCTGTCGGGTGTCCTGAATTCGGCTGAGCGATTCATCCTGTCGGCGGGCGCGCCGACCTTGCTGAACCTCTCCCTGATCCCGGCTGCCTTCGTGGCGCCGGATGCCAAAGGCACCGCGCTGGCGGCGGCGCTGGCCTATTTTGTTGCGGGCGTGCTGCAGGCAGGAGCACTCTGGTGGGGCGTCAACCGGCAGAAAGTACGTCTCAGCCTGATTGGCTGGCCCCGCATGACACCTGCCGTGAAGAAAGTGCTGAAGCTCGCCATTCCCGGTACGATTGCAGCGTCCGGTACGCAAATCAATATCATCGTCAGCCAGTCGCTGGCGAGTTTCGAAGTCGGCGCGAAATCTTGGCTCTATGCCGCTGACCGGCTTTACCAGCTGCCGCTCGGGCTTGTGGGGGTGGCCGTCGGTGTCGCCATCCTTCCGCGTCTCAGCCGGGCCGCGCGGGCGAGTGATGACGGGTCAAGCCGCCAGACGATGGATGAGGGCATTGGCCTCGCCCTGGCGCTGACCCTGCCGGCGGCCGCGGCGCTGATGATTGCGCCAGTCTTCCTCATCGACGCCTTCTTCACGCGCGGCGAGTTTCTGCCGTCCGATGCCACGATGTCCGGAAATGCGCTGTTTCATTTTGCATGGGGCGTGCCCGCCTTCGTGCTGATCAAGGTGCTCGCGCCTGCCTTCTTCGCGCGGGAAGATACCAGGACACCGATGCGCTTTGCGCTGATATCGGTCGTAATCAACACAGCGCTCGGTGCGGGACTGTTCTTCTGGATGAAGTCCAATGGTCAGGCGGGCTTCATCGGTCTTGCCATCGCCACCTCGATTGCGGCCTGGGTGAACACGGCGCTGCTGGCCCTGACGCTGATGCGGCGCGGCTGGTATGTTCCCGGCGCGCGGCTCGTCTCTGGGGTCGTCCGCGCTGCGGTCGCTACGGCGATCATGTCGGGCGCGGTTTGGTTTATGCTGGAAAATCTCACTCTGATCCGGGCCGAACTCTGGAATTCGCGCATTGTTTCGGCCGCCGCCATCGTGCTGGCTGGCGGCCTGATTTACGGGATTGCCGCCCTGCTGACTGGTGCAATCCGCATTTCTGACATTCGACAGGCTTTGCGGCGCTAGACAAACGCGCTAAAGCGCCTGCCCATGACTGATACACCTGAATCCTATAACGGCCCGCAGCGCATTTTCTCGGGCATCCAGCCAACTGGCAATCTCCATCTGGGCAACTATCTGGGCGCCCTGAAGAAGTTCGTGGATTTGCAGGAAGATGGTTGGGACGCAGTGTACGCCGTGGTGGACCTGCACGCCATCACGATGCCGGTGGAGAAGGGGGCTCTTGTGAGCCAGACTCGCCAGATCGCAGCGGCGTTCCTTGCCTGTGGCGTCGACCCAAAGAAATCCATCATTTATGCGCAATCGTCGGTGAAGGCGCATGTCGAGCTTGCCTGGATCTTCAATTGCGTGGCGCGCATGGGATGGGTCGAGCGGATGACGCAGTTCAAGGACAAGGCAGGCAAGGATGCCGAACGGGCGTCGGTTGGCTTGTTCACATATCCTGTCCTGCAGGCAGCCGACATCCTGGCCTACAAGGCAACGCATGTGCCGGTAGGCGAGGATCAGAAGCAGCATCTGGAACTCAGCCGCGATATCGCCGACCGTTTTAACCGGGAATACGACGCGCCGGGCTTTTTCCCGCTGCCGGAGCCGCTAATCAAGGGGCCGGGCGCGCGTGTCATGAGCCTGAAGGACGGCACGAAGAAAATGTCCAAGTCTGATCCGTCTGAGCTCTCTCGGATTGCGCTGGTGGATGACGCTGACACGATTGCGAAGAAGATCAAGAAGGCCAAAACGGACCTTGAAGGAGACATGCCAAGCGACGTGGAGGGCCTGAAAGGGCGTCCGGAAGTCGAGAACCTTGTCGGCATATATGCGGCACTCGCAGGCGAGACCGTCGAGGGTGTGCTCAAGCAGTATGGCGGGCAGGGATTTGGCGTTTTCAAACCGGCCCTGGCCGAGGTGACGGTCGCCCATTTGGCGCCGATCACACAGCGCTATCGTGAGATTCTGGATGACCATGCGTTTATCGACTCCGTCTTGAAAAATGGTGCTGAGCGTGCGGATGCGATCTCGGCGCCGATCATTGAAGATGTTCGAACGCGAGTTGGGTTCTGGGGGGCATAGTCTCTGAGTGCGGCGTACCCCTGCGGCGCCGCGCTCCATTGACCCCGATGACGGTCGGCCTACTTCTCGGGCAACGTTCAGTCGGTTGGAGTTCTTCTATGCGTATCATGGCACTTGTCGCATCCCTCGGTCTTGCGACCCTGGCAGCGTGTTCACCAGCCTCTCAAGGGGGTGAAAACTCGGTCAGCGTGAGCGAGGCATACATCGTGAAGCCGACGCCCGGTCGCGATGTTGCCGGAGGCGGTCTGACCCTTACGGTGACCGGTGATGCAATGGCGCTGGTGGGCGCAGATACTGACATCGCCGATACGGTCGAACTGCACACGATGAGCATGGAAGATGGTGTCATGAGAATGCGCAAGGTCGAGCAGCTGGACGTGTCCGAGGATGCGCCACTGGTGCTGGAAAGCGGGGGTGCCCATTTGATGCTGTTCGGCGTCAGCCCTGACATCGAGATTGGCGAGACGGTTGACTTGGTCCTCACTCTGACGGGTTCGGACGGTTCCGAATCGACCCTCACCACAGAAGCCGAAATCCGCGGACTTGGCGATTAAGCTCACCAAGGCGCAGTTTTTTGCGCCCAAGTTGCCTGAAATTTATCCTCCAAAACCATGCCGTCCGGCCAATTGGCGGGCAGGCATGATGCTTGCATATATTTAACAGTAAATAGACTGTTAAAATTCGCGGAACCTCGGCATAGTGTCCTGAACGCAACAGGTTCCGCGTGAGTGTGATTGAAAACAGGGTAGAGTGAATGGCATTTGATAGTCGCCTCCCCGCGGCATACCAGGAGGAAGGTCCTGTCGTGACTGTGCTGGGTTCCGATCATCTCGTAACATTCGACTATGCTGAGCCTAGCCCCATCATGTTGTTTGCCCAGCGCTGGTGGCGCCGGACTGTGACGCTTCTGAAAGTCGGCACGGTTGTATGCGCAGTGGCGGCGTATCCCATCATGACAGTCGCCTCCAATCGGATCGATGACAGCAGTATCGAAGTTGCGGGCCAGAACTGGACCTTGCCGGAAGTTGGTGTCTCGATCGTGAAAATCGCCCGTGAGCTGGAAGGTGCTGGCTGGGCAGGGGATCGTGCAAATTGGCACCCTCAAGCGCGGCTCACCGCCATGCCCGCTTGGCAACGAGCAACCGCAGATGCTCTTTCACAACACACTGCGCTTCTGGCGGATCTAACGGTCAAGGATGGCGACGTCGATTCAGATTTGAAGGCTGCTGCACGCCTCTTGAAAGGGGTGGAAGGCGAAGACATGCGCCCGCGTCTGACTGCGGCAGCCGAGGCGTTGAACCGTTACGACTCTCGCGCAGGCCGTGGCCTGGCAGCAACGCCAGACAAGGTAGTCAAATTGGCAGCTGAAGCGACTCTGTTTGCGAACTGGGCCGGAGCAGATCGGATCGATCTGTCCGTTCAGGTCAATCAGGATGTTGTTGAGTGGCCAGCCAGCAGGGTCGATATCGAGACATTTTACGGCGCGAAAGCCCGTGCACATCTCGCACAGCAAATGTTGGCCGCAGCACGCACTGCGGAGCCCCGCCTCGCGCGCCTGCCTTCGGTCAGTACGGCCTTCGATCGCGCCGAACTGGCCTGGAGCAGGGCGGCACAGATGAAGCCATTGGTCGTTTCGAACCAGAGCGGTGACGGCCCATTCATGGCCAATCATCTGGCAAGCATCGGCTTTTATCTCAGCGAAGCTCAGGATGCGTCCCGAAACCTGGCTGAAGCATTGGGTCAGGTCCCTGAGGGCGCACTCGAGAATGTTGCTGCATTGGAAACGCAACTCGCCTCTGCGCCGTAATCTCACGCTATCCCTTGAACCTGCACCTCGCCTGAGCCATCTGGATTGGTAAGATCGCAAGCCAGAAAGGGCCCCCAAGGCCATGTTCATTCAAACAGAACCAACGCCGAATCCGGACACCGTAAAATTCCTTCCCGGCCATCCTGTGGCGGGCGATGCTGGTCCGTTTGATTTTCCCGATGTGGCCAGCGCTCGAATGAGCTTGCTGGCGCGTGCGCTCTTTCAAGTCGACGGCGTGGAACGGGTTTTCCTTGGCAGCGATTTTGTGTCGATCAACAAGGAAACCGACAAGGACTGGAAACATGTGAAGCCGATGGTGCTCGCCGCCATCATGGATCATTACATGGCTGGCTTGCCGGTGGTGGAAGAGGGCGCAGCGCCGTCGGCCGATGCTGAAGCCAATGTCAGTTATGAGGGCGAAGCTGCCGAGATCGTCGAAGAAATTCGCGAACTTATCGAGACGCGTGTTCGCCCCGCTGTTGCCCAAGATGGCGGAGACATCATTTTTCACAAATTTGAGCCGGATACCGGTATTGTGCATTTGTCGATGCGGGGCGCTTGTGCGGGCTGTCCATCGTCGACCATGACCCTCAAGCAGGGGATTGAAAACATGCTGAAGACCTATGTGCCGGAAGTCACCGCCGTTGAGGCTGTGCTGTAGGTTTCGCGACATTTGGATTGCTGCCGACCGCATTGATTGTTCAGGCGTTTCCCGGCAAGACTCAGAAGCATATTTCAGGAACAGAAGGAAACAGGTCATGTCTCATCCGGTCAACGACCATGCGCTCGACGTGATATTTCGGGATGGACGCAGCTATAATGGGTTCCAGGACAAGGATGTGCCGGAAGTGCTGGTTCGAGCTGTCTATGACCTTGCCAAAATGGGGCCGACCAGCGCCAACTGTTCTCCGGCGCGTTTCGTCTTTGTATCTTCTGCGGAAGGCAAGGAGCGACTTCTACCGCTCGTCTCGCAGGGCAACCAGCAAAAGGTGAAGGAAGCCAAATGGTCCGTGATCATCGCATATGACATGGAGTTCCAGGAGAAAATCCCGAAACTGTTCCCGCACAATCCTAGCGCCAAGCACTGGTTTGATAGCAACCGTGAAGAGACAGCGTTCCGGAACGGGTCGCTGCAAAGCGCCTATTTCCTTATGGCGGCGCGCTCACTCGGCCTCGATACAGGACCGATGTCCGGCTTCGACATGGACGCCGTGAACAAAGAATTCTTCGAGAACCAGGATGGTGAAGAAAAGAGCTGGCGCGCCAACTGGATCTGCAATCTTGGATATGGCGACAAATCGACCATTTTTGCGCGTAGTCCGCGTCTGCATTTCGATGAGGCCTGTCGGATCGTTTAGTAAGCCATGCTCGTCCTTGGACTGAATACTGCCTTTTCGGCTATGGAAGCGGCCATTATACGCGATGGTGAAATTCTCGCCGATGCGCGCGAAACCATGGCGCGTGGACAAGACAAGGCGTTGCCAGGCTTCGTAGAGCGCTTGCTGGATGAGGCCGGCGTCTCGCTAGCCGAGCTTGACCGGATCGCTGTGGTGACCGGGCCGGGCAGTTTCACGGGCATTCGCATTGGCGTTGCCTATGCGCGCGGGCTGGCGCTTGTGACTGAAGTTCCCTGTATTGGCGTGACCAGCATCGAGGCCGCCATTCCCGCGGGAATGGAAGACACTGTGCTTGGCTGCATAGCCGCGCAGAAGCGCCCGCCGGAGCAGACATGGTGGGTGCAGGGTGTGTCCGGCAATCAGGGCCTCGCTGGCACGATGGAAGTGGGTTTAGACGAATTGAAGGCCATGCTGACCGGGTTTCACGCTCCCATCTTCATGCAGGGGAGCGAGGCGTTGGAGGAGATGGCAGAGGCGCTGGACATCCGCCCCCTAATTCCTTCGGCCGTGACGGCGGCCTTGAAAGCGCCCCTGTTCGACCCCGCGCAGCACCTGCCCGCGCCGGTCTATGCGCGCGAGCCAGATGCGAAGCTGCCGGAAACAAGAACCTGATGTCGGGCCTACTGGTGCTACGACCGGACGATGCGGGGCGGGTGGCCCTGTTGCATGCGAAATCCTTTAGTGAGAGCGAGGCCTGGAGCGCTGCTTCGATGCGCGATCTGCTCAAGGACCCGAACGTGCTGACCTTGGGCATCCTCTCCGATGGACAATTGGCCGCTTTTGTCATGGGCCAGACGGTGGCGGGTGAAACCGATATCCTGACCATTGCGACCGATCCGCACCAGCGCCGGAAGGGACTGGCCGGTCGCTTGATCAGCGCGCTGGTAAAGCGTGTGGGAGAACGGGGCGTCACGCGTATCATGCTGGATGTAGCAGAAGACAACCTGCCCGCTCGTGAACTCTATCGGGCGCATGGGTTCGCTGAAGATGGTCGCCGTCGACGCTATTACCGCGCCGCGCGAAACGTGCCTGTGGATGCTATCCTGATGTCCCGATCCCTGAGCCTGTAGGTCTTGTTTTCAGTTTCTTTGGGCGGCGCTCGAAAATGCATTATGTTCCTGATGAAACCGCCATGGAGGATATCCAAATGACCACCAATTCCGACCCGGCAGAGATTCCACAGGAAGTGTACGAGCTCTACGACGCCTATTGTCATGGCGACATGTCGCGGCGCGCCTTCTTTTCCGGCCTCAGCAAATATGCGGTCGGCGGCCTGACGGTTTCGACGCTCGCCGCCTGTGTGATGCCGGACTACGCGAAACAGCAAACCCAGCCAGGTGACGACGGCCTGTATGAGGAAATGCTGCTCTACGACTCCCCCAACGGAGCCGGCAATATGGAAGGTTATTTCGTGCGGCCGGCGGGGGCTGAGCAAGCATTGCCCGGCATCGTTGTAATCCACGAAAACCGCGGACTGAATCCTCACATCAAGGACGTGACGCGCCGTGCCGCGCAGGCGGGTTATGTCGCCTTCGCGCCTGACGCGCTCTACCCGCTCGGCGGTTACCCCGGAAACGACGATGATGGCCGCGCGATGCAGACAAAGCGAGATCGCGAGTCCATGGTGCAGGATTTCATGGCTGCGGCTGAGTTCCTGCGGGGCCATGTTGCCGCGAACGGCAAGGTCGGATGTGTGGGTTTCTGTTTCGGCGGGGCCGTATCAAACCTCATGGCAGTGCGTCAGCCTTGGCTCTCAGCAGCCGTGCCGTTTTACGGTGGTTGGCCAACGGTTGAGGAGGCTGCAGACGTGAAAGTGCCGTTGCAGATCCACCTGGCGGGCTTGGATGAGCGTGTGAATAGCGGTTGGCCGGTTTACAAGGCGGCTCTGGATGAAAACCGTGCCGAGTACGAGGCTTATATCTATCCGGGTGTGAATCATGGTTTTCACAACGACACGACCTCCCGCTACGATGAGGAAGCTGCACAGCTGGCATGGGCCCGCACCGTGGAGTTTTTCAACCTGCATATGGGCTGACCGAGACGGATATCGCACCACCTGTTGGTGTGTTTGACACCTTATCTGACTGGACTTCCCTGAAATGTGAGGGCAAAACATGGCTATGGATCGACTCGAAAAACTCTGTGCAGACAAAGGTCTCCGGATGACTGAGCCCCGGCGCATTATTGCGCGGGTGCTATCCTCGTCTGAAGACCACCCGGACGCCGAGGAGCTGCACCGGCGTGCGAACTCCATGGATGCGTCGATCTCTCTGGCCACCGTCTACCGGACCGTGAAGCTGTTCGAAGATGCTGGCATTATTCAGGCACATGATTTCCGCGATGGTCGCGCACGCTATGAAGAGGTGCCTGACGAACATCACGACCATCTTATCAATGTGAAGAGTGGCGAAGTGGTCGAGTTCCATTCCGAGGAAATCGAACGTCTTCAGGTAGAGATTGCCAAGAAGCTTGGCTTTAAACTGGTTGATCACCGTCTCGAACTCTATGGCATTCCACTGCAGGACGACGACCAGGCTTCATAGAAGTTTGGTTGCCCGACGCAGCCCGTTCAAGTCCCGTAAAGTATTCAGCGTCCACACTGGCTGTTCAGTTTTGACTGGTCTGGGCCGGTGCGTGAATCCTTGCAGGCTGCCCAAGATCAGCCGCATTCCGGACCTAATCAGATTACGGGACGGTAATTCGACATGTTTCTGGCTTTCCTCGCGAGCTTCATCATGATGACGCAGGCGCCGCCGCTGAATGCGGCGCTGAGCGCAACTGAGGCACCGCGCACGCTTCGCGCCGCCTTCACCGTCGAACTGCAAAGCCAGCATGCCAGCCGCGTATATTCGTATGATCCCCGCAAAGAGAGGGATGCCCGTTGGCAAATCGTGTCATGGCAAGGCGAAGACGATGAGTTGGAAGAGGTCGCCGCAAACTGGGCCAACGAAGCTGCGCCAGATGGGCGACTGTTCCCGGATGACCTCCGAGCGAGCATGGGGCAGCAGGTGCAGGTTCAGGATATGGGGCATGCTTGGCGGGTCGCGTTCAGGCATCATCCCTCGACCAATGATGGTGAGTTCGATGTCTGGGCCGCCGAGCGCTTGCAAGCTTCGGCATGGCTCGATCCGGTGGGAGAGCGATTTCTGCGCATTGACTACCGACTCCCGCATCCGGTCGCCGGGCCAGAAGGCGGCAAGCTGACCCGCTACGAACAGAGCTATTTCATCCGAACTGAGCCGCGCTGGGGGATGAGCTATGTTTCCAGCTTCTCGATCGATCTGGAAGCCCGCGCAGCATTCCGAACCATTTCACGGCGCTATTCCGCCAGTATCGTCAAAACAGAATTCTTCTTTGCGAGCGCAGAAGCCGAGGCAGATTTCGAGGTGAGACGAAAACGGCCGCAGCTCATGTCTGGATTGCCGCGCTAAGGCGGCTAGATTGGGCGCATGACGATTCACATGGTGAAGCTTTGCGTTGGCGCGGAAGACATTGACGATTTGGTGAACTGGCAAAAGCGCTTGATGAAACAGGGGCGTGAGCCGTTTCATCAGACCCGCATGATGCCTAAACAGAAAGACCAGCTGCTCGAGGGTGGTTCGATCTATTGGGTCATCAAGGGGGCCATCCGAGTACGTCAGCGTATTGTGGAGGTACGCGAAGTGATGGGCGACGGTCATACAATGTGTGAGTTGGTGTTCGATCCCAATCTTGTCCGAACCTACGCCAAACAGAAGCGCCCGTTTCAGGGCTGGCGATACCTCAAACCTGCTGATGCACCCCGTGATCTGGGTAGCAAGGAAGCCGCTGTCGACATTCCTCCATCATTGGATGCTGCGTTGAAACAGGCGGGCGTCTGGTAAACCCTAGTCGGCAAGCGCTTCAAGAAGGATGGCAGCTTGTAGTTCAAACGCCTCGCTGCCAGGGGCGACAAGCTCAACATGGCCTGTATTCGGGACAAGCACGAACCGCGCATCGCTGCCTGTTGCTATAGCTTTGTCGGTGTAGCTCTCGCCGAGTATCGGCGGTGCGATCTGGTCTTGCTCGCCATTCACGCTGACCTGATGCGCCGCAAAAGGCAGCAATTCCACGGGAGATGTATCGGAAAGCACATCCTGTCGTGCGCCTGACGGTGCGCCTGTCAGCGCTTCCATGATTGAGCTTAGGCAGGCAGCTTGTGTCACGGGCGCGGAAGCATCGAGATCCGCAAGACCACCGGAATTGACTACGAAATCTATGTGGAGTGGGTTTGAGCGCCAGAGCGTACTCGACTTCGGCAGCTTGGGCCGGGCTGCCAACCACAGCGCCAGATGGCCGCCAGCGGAGTGACCAATCGCACCGACCCGGTCGAGCTTAAGGTTGAACTGGCTCGCATGATCGCGAAGCGCGTCTGCCGCGCGGGAGACATCTTCAAACGTCCCCGGATAGCCGCCACCGGCTTCATCTACGCCACGATACTCGATGTTCCAGACCGCGAGCCCTTTTTGGCGGAGGTCCTCAGCTGCAAAATCCATCAATCTCCGGTCCGCAATCGATTTTTGCCAGCATCCACCATGCACCATGATCACGACAGGGTGCGGCCCGGCGCCATCAGGCAGCCAGAGATCAACAATGTCGGTTTCTGATGGGCCAGTGCGAATTGTGTGCGGCGTGGTTGGTCGTTCCCGCGAGAGCAGGTCTGGCCACTGCAGGAGCGGTATTGTCTCGTTTCGAGCATGGGGCGGAGTTTGCGACAATTCCGGATTTGGCGCGTCGCAGCCGACGAGACAGAGTAAGGCGAGGGTAGCGAGGGAAGGTGTGCGCATACGGGGATTGCTACTAGCGTCGGCGCATTCTGTCATGCACAAACAGGCAATGACCTTGATATCCCTTCCGGAATCGCGCGCCGAAGCGGAGGCGCTGGATGCGACCGACCCGCTCGCCCTTTGCCGGGATGCCTTTGCCCTGCCGGAAGGTGTGACCTATCTGGTCGGGCACTCGCTTGGGCCAGCCACCATCGGTGCCCTGCGAAATCTGCGTGCAGCATCAGAGGGTGCATGGGTGAACGACCGCGTCGGCGCATGGAACTCGGCAGAGTGGATTCATTTATCCGAACATGTCGGCAATCGCCTCGCACGGCTGGTGGACGCCAAGGCGGGCGAAGTAGTTGTTTGCGACAGCGTATCCATAAATCTGTTCAAGCTTGCTGCCTCGGCGTTGCCTTTGGCGCGCACGCGTCGCCTTGTTGTCGAAGAGGATGAGTTTCCGACCGATCAATACATTCTTGATGGTCTGTCTGGTTTGACTGGCGTGGACCTAGTCCGCGCTGCGCCGGGGAAGGGGATCTCCCAACTTGAGGGTGGTGTGTTGGTGAAGAGCCTCGTGAATTACCGCTCTTCTCAGCTCGCCGATATGGCCGCGGACGAGGCTTCAGCTCAGTCTGGTGGTGGTGTGATCATCTGGGACCTCAGCCACGCGACTGGCGTGCTTGATGTTAAATTGAGCGCTGCCAGCGCACGGTTTGCAACGGGGTGCACCTACAAATATCTGAATGGAGGTCCCGGCGCGCCTGCCTTTGTCTATGCCAGGGCAGATGTCGCTGACCGATTGGAAACGCCATTGCCGGGCTGGATGGGACATTCTGCACCGTTTGAATTCACTTCTGCTTACGCGCCTAAAACGGGGACAGCGCGCTTCGCCTCTGGCACGCCACCTATTCTTTCACTTGCCGCGCTGAATGGCGCGCTGGATGTCTTTGACGGTGTTTCGATGGTCGAGGTTCAGTCAAAGGCGCGAGCCCTGGGCCAGATGTGTCTGATGATGGCCGAAGGTATGGGGCTCGACATTGCGTCCCCGCTCGATCCGGCCTCGCGCGGTGGGCATGTCAGTGTGTGTCATCCAGATGGCTACCCGCTTGTCCGCGCCTTGGCCGATTGGGGCATTGAGGCCGATTTCCGTACGCCACACACGATCCGTTTTGGTCTGTCCCCGCTATTCCTTGGCTATGCTGAAATCTGGGACGCGATGTCGGAATTGGCCGAGATCATTGAAACGCGCAGTTGGGATACTGAGGCCTACCGGGAAAAGGCCATCGTGACCTGATGGAGTTGCTTGTCCAGTATGCACCCCTGTTGCTGGCGCTCGCCGCAGCAGGTATCGCGGCCGGCCTTGCCGCGGGCCTGTTCGGCATCGGAGGCGGCGCGATCATTGTGCCGGTGCTCTACTTCCTGTTCGAAGGGATGGGCTTTGGCGAGACAGCCATGCACGTCGCCGTATCGACGTCTCTGGCGACAATCATCCTCACCTCGATCCGTAGCGTGATGGCCCACAATGCTCACGGTGCCGTCGACTGGCAGATCATCCGGAGCTGGGCGCCCTGGATTGTCATCGGGGCGCTGGTTGGCATGGCGCTGAGCGGATACTTGTCCAATCGTGGCTTGCTGGCGATTTTTGGTTCATTGGCCTTCCTGCTTGCGGCACAGCTCTATTTCGGGCGTCCGACGTGGCGATTGGCAGACGAGATGCCCGGCGGCATAGTACGCGCGGGGCTTGGTGCATCTGTAGGGACACTGTCTGCCCTGATGGGAATTGGGGGCGGGACGTTTGGCGTCAGCCTGATGACTCTGTGTGGTCGGCCAATCCATCGGGCTGTTGCGACGGCGGCGGGCTGGGGCGTAGCGATTGGCTTGCCTGGCGCGTTGGCGGCAATCTATGTGGGGTGGGGCACAGGCGGTCGGCCGCCATTCTCGCTCGGAAATGTGAACCTTGCGGCGTTCGCGCTGATTTCCGCCTTCACTGTGACCATGGCGCCGATTGGCGCAAAACTGGCGCACAAGCTGGATGCGGCGAAGCTGAAACGCTGGTTTGCCATTCTGCTCGCAATCGTGGCGGCTCGCATGTTGTGGAAGGCCCTCGGCATTTAGAAAAACGTCGCGGCGATCCGTTCTATGGCCCAGAAGCTGCCAGTGATGCCGATCGCGTACGCTGCGGCCTTGCGTACGAATGGTGCACCCTGGCGATAGAGGCGCTGCCCGACCCAGGCGAGGGCCAATACGAATATCACAAACGCAACTTGCCCCACTTCGACACCCAAATTGAACAGGAGCAGCGCGAAGATCTCCGCGCCTTTGGGCAAGCCAATATCAGACAGAGCGCCCGCAAATCCAAAACCGTGGACAAGGCCAAATCCAAAGGCGATGATCCAGGGTTGGTTCTGTGCGAGCGTGTCTTGCCCGCGCTTTCTGTATATTGCTTCAGCTCCCAATAGCGCGATGCTCATGGCAATGACAATCTCCACGGGAGGACCGGGCAGCGTCACGCCGCCCAGCGCCGAGGCGGCAAGGGTGATCGAATGCGCCACGGTGAAGGCCGTCACCGTGGCAAGCAACTGGCGAGGTCTGACCAGCAGGACAAGACCCAGCACAAACAGCAAATGGTCAAAACCGAAAATGATGTGCTCTACGCCGATTTTAAAATAGGCAAGTGTCGGCGCGCCCTGGGGGCCGCTCAGCTGGATGGCATTCGCGCCAGGCCGCAGAAGTGCCGAAACATCATCTTCTTCCAGCCGCTCTACGCGCACGAACACATCGGTAAGGGTCCGGTCGAGGCCCGATATTGAGAGTTCGCCATTATTGAGATTGCATGCCATCGACCACCGGGTGACGAGCGTGGCTGCAGGGGCAGACATCCGCTCATTTTGTCGGGCGCAATTTCCAGGAAAGACCGGGTCGAGCTTCAGTCGTCGACCATCCAGAACTGGCTGTTTCCAGATCACATCATATTCGCCGTGAGCGGTCTCGGTAATTTCCAGATAGGCTGGTCGCACCTCATGTGCAGCAGCGCAGAGCGCCATCAGGATCGATGCCAACACGCACAGTGTGACACGCATCAGTTTCCGCCCTCTATCTCGACCTTGTACCGCGCAATGATCTCCTGAATGGCTTGCTCATTCTTTTCGCGACGTGTTTGCTCGAGCCAGTCCTTGCGAACTTCTGCTCTAACCTCATCAAGCGGTGAAAGCACAGCTGCGGTTGAGTGTGTAACCTGAACGAGATGGAGCCCGTAAGCAGAGGAGACGGGACCTTGCCAGTCTTCAGAGACCGGCATTGTTGAAAGGGTCTCGGCAAATGCGCCACCAAACTGCCGCGCCAACTCCCTAAGTGGCATGTCACCATACTGGCGCTGCAGCATGAAGGGGTCACCCAGCGACGCCGCTGCTGGAGGATTGGAGGCGTTTAAGCGCGTGAGCGTCTCTTCTGCGGCAGCAGCTGTCTCTGCGCCGCGAACATCAGGGCTGAAATAGACATGGCTGAAGGTCAAGGTAGCAGGCTGCGTGAAGCGATCTGCATGCGCGGCATGCCAGTCTTCGAGCTGTCGTTCGATCGGCATGGTATCTTCGTGCAAATCCGACACGACGAAACTCATCTTCTGCGCCAGTCGCCGCGTGATGATTGTGTCATTCTGGTCGAGGCCCAATCGTCGCGCCTCCCGTGCAAGAGCCACGTCGCGTATATGGTCGGACAGCATGGCCGCCATGTCCGCCTCGCCGGGCAGAGTGCCCGCCTCGGACGTGTACAGTGCGGCCATGCGCTCAATCTCACTTGCGGATATCAGAATGGTGGAGTCTGCCTGGTTCGACCGCGTTTGCCAGATGGCAAACGCGGCAAAGACCAAGGCGGCCGCAGTGATGAAATGGACGAGCGGGTCTCTCAGGAACTTCAATGGGAGCGTCCCTTAATCGGCTGGTATGTACCAGATGGGCGACGTGTAGGCGCGCTCCTGAATCGTCTGGGGCACGTCGGGGCGAGGTGGCACATTTCCACGCATTGCTTCCCAAGTCGACCAGCGGCAGCTCGGATTTTCCAAAACGCGGACATAGTATGTCGCGCGCTGGGAAACATCGAAGTCCGGGTCTTGCCAAACAGCTTTCAACTCGTTTGCGCCAGCTCCCGTGGGGGCGCAGGTCTCCATGTCAACGGCAGCGCCATTGTCTGAACAGCGATGTGTCGCCGGATCCGGCGAGCCTGTATGGCAAGCGACGTCATAGACAGCTTCTCCGACAGAGGTGACCTTGACGACTTGCACACGCTGCAGCGCACCCATGTTGGGATCGCGCTGGGCCCAGGCAAGGAAGGTTGGCGCTTCGCCAGTCCCAACCAGATCACCGCCCATCGGAACGCCGCCGTCATAGGCCTGCCGGGTAAGGTCGGCATCGTCCAACATATCGTCAGAATACCGATAACCCGCGAAGAAGCGAACCTTCATGCGTGGCCCTGTTGTGGCAAACGTCTCCTTGCGCCGGAACGCATCAAAGATAGACTCACGTGTGTTCTCCTCCGCCCACACGCCAGTCAGGCCAGATGCTGCCCACCTGGAAAACCATTCCCGGGCATTGTTGACCATCTGATTGTCTGGTTGCTCATCCCAATTCTTTTTGCCGAAGAAAGGGACGGATCCTCGCTCCATCGGTGTGCCGTCAACGACTCCGACCTTTGACCAATAGTCGCTCTCGTCATAGGCTCCTCCGACGACGTGGCTATCGGAAGCCGCGACGAGCCCGAAGCGGAATGGGTCGAAACCTTCCTCTTCCTGTAGTTTCAAGCCATTGCGATAGGCCTCACGAACATAGCCGCCTTCGGTTTTCGAGACCTGATAAGATGCCAATAGCCTGTCATAGATTTCGAAATTTGCCCACTCGTCATTGGGCGAAAGGGAGGGGTGGGTTTCGCTGGTGCCTTTGACTTGAGTTACCTCGACCAGGGGCTCATTCCTCATGCGCTGTTCAGCATAGGCCACATCGAGCGGATCTCCATTATATGTCTCTAGACGGAACATTTGCCCATCAGAGACATTCGAGTTATGTGGAATGGCAATGGCCTCATAACCTTCTGAGCGCTGTTCATCCATCCAGTCCCAGAGGTGTTCAGGGTTGGGCGAATCCAGCGTCGAGAAGGCGCGATCAGGCGCGTCCCCCTTGAAGAAAACGTTTCGGTGAAGGTTGCCTCCTGCAAAGGAGTCTTCCTCTTCATTGACGGTGACTGAGGTGAATTCATAGGCGGCGAAGGTCGTGAACTCTCCAGGCACATAGTGACGATTGGCGGCATCAATATTCTGTTCCCAAACAGACCCAATAATAGATTCATCGTACATTTCCTCGATCACTTCGCCAGAGCGAACAGATGCGCCGACGCTCTGAAATGCTGCGGTGATTTTTTCCGGATCGGTCGAAAACATGTCTTGGGCACGAGGTAATTTTGAGAGCTCTGTGCCGGGTGTATTCATGACAGGAAGGATGCCAAGATATTCGGCATGGTCGGTAACTGTGTAGAAATCGAGAGGACCGCCCGCAATCGTCATGTCGAATCCGGAAGGGTGGGTGATCGTTTCACCACGCGCAAAGCGATACGCGTCGTTGGCTGTGCGACGAACATTGAAGATATAGGCATCGAAGCTTGATCGCGTGTGGATATGAAGATCGCCGAAATAGGCATTGCGGTCTTCACTGTATCCTGCCGTCCGCTCCGTCGCGGAAGAGGCGGGCTCCATGTGGGCGGTGTCGGTCTCCTGCATGGAAGTGTCTGGCGCAGTGCTGTCGCACGCAGCCAAAGCGATCGCCGAAACGGCGAGGTCCAATAGTCTTTTCATGTCTTCCTCCCAAGGGGCATTTTAGCCTGCCCTCATTGGTTGGAATTCTGCGACGAACAGAACGTGCTGTCCAGCTTGACGCTCGGGAAGGATCAGACCGGGCTGATATCGGTGATCTTGTACGTCAGGGGCGTTTCACCATGGCTGGCGATTGTAACGTACTCGCCTTCCTTGAACACATGTTCGCCGAGTTTGAAGCCCGCTTCGTCATCGCCCTCCTCGTCTTCATCGTAATGGAAAAACCAATGGCTGCCTCGATGGGTCAGCAAGCCGTCGGCATGCTCCTCCGGATCGGGACTAAACCGTACAACGCGACACGCGGCGCGATTTTCACGCCAAGCATCGATATCGATCTGACCCGCTGCCGTCAGTGGTGCGACCAGTGTATAACCTTGCCCAGCGTCACCGTTCGGGAGGCCGGGGTTCCGCGCGAGCTGAAGGACGATTTTTGACAGGCTCATTTGAAGTTCTCCTTTAGTGGGCTAGCGCAAGGGCTGGGGCATTGTCAGCGGTAAGCAGGCGTCGTGTGGTGCCGCCGAAAATGCGCTCAGCCAGACGGGAATGACCATAGGCACCTGCCAGGATCATGCAGGCCCCGGTGCCCTTCGCCATCGCCAGAAGGCCGGAAGAAACTTCACCTTCGATTTCCATGACACGCGAGGAAATCCCTTGCAGTACCAACCACTCCACAAGCGCTTCCGGCGCCGCGATTTCGCGTTGAGGGTCCTTGTTCAGGTCATCTGTGTTCTGTGCAATGATGACATCGCCAAATGCTCTCAGAAGCGGCAAGTGAAAGCGGACCGTGCGGGCTGCGCCATTGCTTCCATCCCACGCAATGATGACTGGCCCATCCATATCGGGCGTGGTGCCAGCGAGAACAAGCGGAAGGTGCGCATCCATGAGGACGTACTCGAATCCCACATTCAGCGGCTGTGATCCGTCTGCTGCTGTACGTGGGAATATCACTGCCTCCGAGAGGGAGGCCGCATTGGACGCTGCACGTTCGACCGTGTTGACCTCGTGCTTGAACTCGCAGGTAACCGCGTCTTCGTCCTGAGTGGCTGTTTGATAGGCTTCGCGCGCCTTGGCGAGCACTTCTTCCTGCATGTCAAAGATCGACTGGGTGGTCGCACTGGTCAGGCCAGCAGCCTCCGGTGTGGCGATCACCATCAGAGCAGCGTTCGGATCTGGCAAGGCGCATAATGCTCGCATTGGCACATTCATGCGGCGAGCAAGGGATAGGGCGGTGCGTATGGTTGCAAGATCGGTCTCAACCGTTCCCTGCAGCATGGCGACTACGGACATGGGGTCACTCCTAGCGTCGTTCAGGTTCGATAATGGTGTGTACCATTTATCGCCCCGGTTTAACTAGGTGAGACTACCTAATCCGTCCGTCCAATTCTTTGGCGCGCGATTCTGTCTGCGACGAGATTGGTCGGCTCGCTGCTTTCCATCGCCAAATCCAGGACTTCACCGAGCGTCACCATGAGGGCCTTCACCTTGGCGTCGACCCAGTCCCGCAAATAGGTGCCGGAGATTTCCGCGCAGACATTGATGATGCCACCGCCATTGATGACATAGTCCGGTGCATACAGAATACCGCGGCGACGCAACAACTCACCCATTTCAGGGACGATCAGCTGGTTGTTCGCGCCACCCGCGATAGCCTTCACACGAAAACGATTCAGCGTCTTCTCATTGATGATTGCACCCAGCGCATTTGGCGAAAAAATGTCTGCATCGACATCATAAATTTCGTCGGGCGCGACGATCCGTGCCCCAGTGCGGGTAGAGATGTCGGACAAGGCTGCTTGGTCAATATCGGTGATGATGAGGTTCGCACCGGCCTTCGCCAAGTGTTCGCAAACATGTCCGCCGACTGAACCTACGCCCTGAACAGCAATCGTGCGGCCGGTAAGGTCATCAGTTCCAAGCGCGCGCTTCGCGGTTTCGAGAATGCCCAGATATATGCCCATTGCTGTTATCGGAGATGGATCTCCGCTGGCGGCATCGCCCTCATCAAGCCCGGCGACATGTGCCGTTTCCTCGCGCACGATTTGCATGTCGGAGACGCTGATGCCGACATCTTCGGCGGTGATGTACTGGCCTTTCAGACTCTCGACCGCGCGTCCGAACGCCCGGAACAATTCTGGTGACTTGTCGGCTTTCGCATCGCCCCAGATGACCGCCTTGCCTCCGCCGAGGGGAAGGTCTGCCATGGCATTCTTGTAGCTCATTCCATGGCTGAGCCGCAGGGCATCCCGCAACATGGCTTCACCAGTGTCGTAGTTCCACATGCGGCAGCCACCTGCCGCGGGCCCCAAGGCCGATGAATGGACAGCGATAATCGCTTTCAGACCGCTGTCAGCGTCGTGAAACATGTGGACACCCTCATGGGCATCGAAGGAGGAATGATCGAACATGAGAGAGTCATCGGTTGCAAATGTAACGAAGGGGCGTTTAGGCCCTTGCGGACGATCCCGTCAACCGGCGTCTGCCCTTGGACTTGGCGCGAAAATGGCATAGTTGCCCCGGCACAGGCCACACTTGGCTCGGTTCTACCGTCAGGAGTCCATGGGAAGCCCTCAGTTTCTGCCCAGATCGCATCCTTGGTGCATACTGCTTAACCACGTAACGCGTTGACACCTCAGCAGGAATTGCAGCGTATCTTGCCCTCCAGACATGCAGCTTCGTCCTCTCTTTCTTGCTCTCGGCATCATGACCGTCCTTCTGGGTGCGGCGATGATCCCCTGTGCATTGATCGATTCCGCCGATGGGCGGGCGGAAACCTATGTGTTTGAGGTGTCTGCTTTCGGTTCGATCCTGATCGGATCATGCATGTGGGTCTTGTCGCGCGGCGACATTGAACGCACCGGACAGCGCGAAGGATTTCTCCTGACCGTATTGGTCTGGGTGTTCCTGCCGATGATTGCATCCATTCCATTCCTGGCGTCGGGCATGACAGTGACGGATTCCCTGTTCGAGACTGTTTCCGGTCTAACCACGACCGGCGCGACTGTCTTGACGGGGCTCGACAGCATGCCGCGTGGTCTCTTGCTGTGGCGGGCCATCCTGCAATGGATTGGGGGGATTGGCATCATCGTGACGGCCATCGCCATCCTGCCCCAGCTGCGGGTTGGCGGGATGCAGTTGTTTGAATTGGAAAGCTCCGACATGTCGGGCAAATTCCTGCCGCGCATCACCGACATCGCGGCGTATCTGGGTTTCACTTACCTGCTGATCTCAATGCTCTGTGCCTTGCTCTATTATCTCACTGGTATGGATTGGTTTGACGCCATCACTCACGCGATGACGACCATGTCGGCGGGGGGGTATTCGACGCATGACGCCTCGTTCGGCTATTTCAGTGACACCAATGCGCCGTATGTCGCCACGCTCTTCATGTTCATTGCGGGCCTGCCATTCAGCCTGTTGGCGATGCTGATGCTTCAAGGTCGCATTCGGCCGATGCTCGCCGATCCGCAACCGCGCCTCTATCTGGCACTGGCATTGATCTTTTCGATCATCATTGTCGTCTACCACGAGGCCGTTGTTGATCCACCAGTGTTCGACCATATCTTTCACGGCTTTAAGGAAGCCCTGTTCAATATCATCTCGATCATGACCGGCACCGGTTATGCTTCGGCGCCTTATGACACTTGGGGGCAGCCCGTAATGGTCATATTCTTGGGGGCCACCTTTGTCGGAGGGTGTGCGGGCTCGGCGGCATGTGGGCTGAAGATGTTCCGGTTAGAAATCGCCGCCAAGACGATCGTTGCCTATTCGCAGCGCATGATCCAACCGCACCGTCGCACGCCTATTCGGTATGCCGGCAAGACGGTGGATGAAGAAGTCCTGCAGTCGGTTATGGTGTTTATCAGCCTCTACCTGCTGACTTTCCTCGTCGCCGCTGCACTAATCAGCCTGACCGGCGTGGACGCGCTGACGGCCATTTCGGGTGCCGCTACCAGCGTGTCAAATGTCGGACCGGGGCTTGGCCCCATGATCGGTCCATCCGGCACATTCCAGTTATTGCCTGACTTCGCCAAATGGGTTTGCGCCATTGCCATGCTGCTAGGGCGGCTCGAGTTCGTGGCTGTATTTGTGGTTCTGACCCGACGCTTCTGGCGCGGTTAGTGGTCAGTTCCAGGGATTGAACCGCTTGACCGGGCGTGGCGCTGCGTCTTCGGAGGTTTGAGTCTCTTCTTCGCTGGCTAAGGTTTCAGCCGGTTCGGTCGGAGTATCCACAATGAAGTCGGGCTCTGGTGCGACCTCTACTTCGGGCTCTGCGTGCGGCTCGGGCACCTCGAAATGCGTCTCCACGGCGGATGCATGCTCGTCAGAGTCGTCCGATTCTGCTCCGGGCCAAGGCTGGTCATGAGTAGCGTCGATCACGACTTGCGGGGCGCTCACCGACTCAACTGAGTCGGTCGCGTCCAGCGGAGCTGGTGCTTCGACGGGAGCCTGCCGGTTCCCAATTCCCGAAAGGCTGAAGGATTGAGGCGGCTGCGGGGCGACCTCAGGTGCTGGAGCAGCTTCCAATTGAGGTTCAACTTCAGGCGGTTCCGAAGATACCATTTCCGAATGTGCTTGTGCAGTGTCAGACTCAGGCGCGTAGTCATCTAGCCCGCCACCATACCCACCTGTAAGGAAATTATGGGAGGGGGGGGAGTTGTCCTGCGGGGCGGGCGACGGCTCACCCGCCGTTTCCTCGGTTCCACTCGTCGCGTCGATCGTCGCAACTTCGGGCGTGGAGGGTGCTATTTCTGGCTCCGGTTCTGGAGTGAAACTGCCAAATGGCTCAGCCTGGGCTTGGTTCGGCGCACTGTCGCTGACATCCGCAAAGGCAGGTGTGTAGGTGTCGGCCTCATCCGTAGCTTCGGAGTCGACTTTGCCCATGAATTGCGGCGCGTCTGCTTCCGCTGTCGAGGCATCTTCCGGTTCGATTTCCGTACAACCCGTCGGTGTATAGCCTGCGGCTGGTTCGTTTAGTGGCCCCGGTTCATCGACAGGCTCCATCGCGGCTGGCGCATCTGGTGACGAGACACCGTAACCCATGATTGGCGACATGGAGGCTTCGGCTTTAGGCGTGGCTTCTTCGGTGGGTTCTGCGTCTTCGACAGTATTTACCTGATGAGCCGAGTCAGCAACAGCCTCTTCGAGAGAGATGCCCGTGTTTTCATCGGTCAGGATTTCATCTTCGGACGGCATCTGTTGGTCGCCCCGTGATGCTATCGGAGACTCCAGCGTGTCTTCGCTGATTTCTTCAGGGGCTTCATGTTCAACCGGTTGGACTTCCAAAGGTGTATTTACCTGGCTCGCAAGAGACGCGACCGCTGATGTTATGTCGGACTGACTGTCCATTTCCAGATAGGCTTCCGGTTCCAGCGGGGAGCTGTCATCCAATGGATCCTCGACCGCATCCTCTCCTGACGCCTCAGGAGATACCTCCTCGTCAGCATCGTCGATCAGATCGGCAGGTTCATCGCTGACGCCTGTCTCTGCAGCAGTCAGTCCGGCCAGCACCGCACTGATCGCCTCTTCTGCGCCGCGTGCATGGCGCTTGGCCTCCCGGTAGAGCTCCTCGACGAACATTGCGTAAGGGCGGCCGTCGGCATCAAGTTCATCATTGAAGTCGGACGGGCTGCAGGTCTCTATTTCCCGGCCTTGCGCATCTGTGAGCAAGACGCCGTAAGGGTCAGGCGTCAGCGTGACTCGATAGCCTTCAGTGTCGTGGGTCATTTGGCCGTTTTCGGCTTCCTGCCACGTTACCTTCTGTCGACGTGTCATGTCGCCGAGCTTATCTATCAGCCGTTTGGTGGATGGATGCAGCATCAAGACCCGCCTTTCCGTTTATCCAGAACGCTTTTCCTAACAGTTACAAGCTGGCAGGCGAATGATCAAACGCCCTGCTCCATCAAAATCGATGAAATGACGCGAAATCCGGCAGGTCAGGCTTTCCGCTAAGTTAATCCATCGCGTCAGGGCGAGCTGGATAGTAGGCCATGCCAGTCAGAACCGCATCAGCTCCATCGTCCAGAGGTTCGAAAACGCGTTGAAATCGCACACCGTTGTCCAAGTCATTGCAAATCAGAAGATTTGCCGACTCATCCACCCCATCAAAGCAAGTCGATCGCGCTTGCTCCGTCAATTGGCTAAGCCGATACGTACCGATCTGTTCGCCGTCTGGCCCTGTGACGTTCGAGTGGGTGGTCGACACCCGGTAAACATGTCCCCTGGACCAGTCGGGCTCCACAGTGAACATTGGTGCCGTGTCTGACTGGGTCATCACCTGAAAGACCGGGTAGGTATCGCCTTCGGCGACCATCTCGCCTGGCACGATCTCCTGATCTGGAAACGCGGCGCGAATGGCGTTGGTATTGAATGGCGTCGCGCCAGTTATGCCCATCACACCTTGCGGGCCGATAACGGGCTGAAACGCTGGCGGGGCCTGTCCCGCCTTGACCGAGGATTTGACCCTGGCCACGTCTTTCAGAAAGTCTTTCACCGGCTCACCATCAGCGACAGACAGATCTGTCCGGAAGCCGCGCACAATCCCGGTTGGATCAACGAGGAGATAGGAAGGTGTCCACCTGATTTCCAAAGCAGACCTGAGGCTGGCGTCTTCATCCAGCAAGGTCGGATAGGAATATCCCTTGTCGTCGAAATAGGCGCTGACCGAACCATATTTTCCGTACATGTCAGTCGGCGTCGCACGATTGGCGTTTGCCGGCGTGTGAATGGACAGGAAGCCGAGATCAGGGTCCTGGTCTATTGCGGTGACCAGCGCGGCCACATAGCGCGCGTCTGCCATACAGTCCCCGCACCATATGCCCCAGATATCAATCACGTTCCACGTACCTTCCAGCGAGGCCGGGTCAAAAACGGAGCCGTCTGCCAACTTGCCTGACAGGGCGGGCAGGGGCTGGCCCAAAAGGGCGTAATTGTAGGGGCGGCCGTCAGCGTCGCGCGCGATGGTCTCGCCTTCGCGCACCGTGGCGGTTTCCGGTGCGACTGTGTTGGAAATGATGAAGCCTGTTGCAGCGTTCGGATCCGTGCTGACGCCATGGTCGGCTTTATCTGCGCCAGGCCCACAAGCGACAAGGACGATCAGGCTGGCGGCGGAAAAGAAGTGACGGATCATGATGGCCCCTGGTCGGATATGTCGGTGACGTTCAACATAAGGTCTTGTCCCCAAAAGGAAAACGCCCCGAACCGAGGTTCGGGGCGTTCACTGCGTTCAAGTTGACGGGGATCAGCTGAAGATCTCGAAGAGACCTGCTGCGCCCATGCCGCCGCCGATACACATGGTGACAACGCCATATTTTGCTCCGCGGCGCTGGCCTTCCATAAGCAGCGAGCCTGTGCAGCGTGCGCCGGTCATGCCGAATGGGTGACCGATGGAGATCGAGCCGCCATTGACGTTGTACTTCTCTGGGTCGATGCCGAGACGATCGCGGCTGTAGAGGCACTGCGAGGCGAAGGCTTCGTTCAGTTCCCAAAGGTCAATGTCGTCAACCTTCAGGCCGTGGCGCTCCAGCAGGCGTGGCACAGCGAACACTGGACCGATACCCATTTCATCCGGATCACAGCCAGCGACGTTGAAGCCAACGAAACGGCCGAGCGGCTTGAGGCCGCGCTTCTCGGCTTCCTTGGCTTCCATCACGACAACGGCTGCGGAGCCGTCTGACAGCTGGGACGCGTTACCTGCGGTGACGTATTTGCCTTCCTTGACGACCATGCCGCCAGAGAAGACCGGCTTCAGGCCGGAAAGGCTTTCAAACGTCGTGCCCGGGCGATTGCACTCGTCGCGATCACATACGACTTCCTGCAGCGTCTCTTCGCCGGTTTCCTTGTTGACCAGCTTCATTGTGGTCTTCAGCGGCACGATTTCCTCGGCCATGTAGCCTTTTTCCTGGAACGCGGCGGTGCGCTTCTGGGATTCAGCGGAGTACTCGTCTTGGTATTCGCGGCTGACGCCATAACGATCAGCGACGATTTCAGCGGTCTCGATCATGGTCATCCAGATCGCAGGCCACTTCTTCATCAGTTCGTCTTCGGTGTAGCGGTGCAAGTTCATGTGGCCACTGCGGGAGACGAGGGACAGGGATTCAACACCGCCGCCGATGGCAACGGGCGCGCCTTCGTTGATGACCGTGTGGGCTGCATTGGCAATCGCCTGCAGGCCGGACGAACAGAAACGGTTGATCGTGGCACCGGACGTCGTGGACGGGCAGCCAGCCCAGAGTGCGGCGTTGCGGGCCACATTGTGTCCGGTCGCGCCTTCAGGCTGCGCACAGCCGAGGAAAACGTCTTCAACCAGGCCGGCCTCGATGCCTGCACGATCAAGTGCGCCTTTGATGGCCGTTCCGGCCATGGTAATCCCGTGCGTATTGTTGAGTGATCCCCGGTTGGCTTTTGCCATGCCGGTACGGGCATAGGATACAATAACGGCTTCGCGCATGTGCTTTCCTCCAAAATGAGCGTCGTTGTTGCGCCGCACACTAATCAGGTGATAACCGCAAAGCCAGCCTTACCTTTGCGTAAACGGAACTCGGGACGACCCTTTTCCTACCCGCGATTGCCGTCTTCAAAACCTGCGAGGGTCCATTCGGCAAATTCAGCGAGATTTCCATCACGGAACAAGAAACCGGCTACGCCCGCCGCGCGCGCGGCGGCGATGTCGGTTTCCTTGTCACCGATGAGAAAACTCTGCTCTCGTTTGACTGGAAACTCGGACATCGCGGCCAGTAGCATGCCGGGATTGGGTTTCCGGTCGAAACTGGCCTTTCGGTAAGCTGGATTTTCCCCTTCCTCGTGGAAGGGGCAGTGATAGATCCGGTCGATGCGCGCGCCCTGCTGGGCCAGTTCGTCCAGCATCCACTCATGCAGTGTGTGCATGTCGGCTTCTGTGTAATAGTTGCGGGCGATACCAGATTGATTGGTAACCACGAAAACGAACCAGTTGCGCGCGTTAAACGCGGCGATGGCCTCGGCGGCGCCTGAAACCCATTCGAAATCCTCGATCCGGCTGACATACCCTTTGTCGACGTTAATCACGCCGTCGCGATCAAGGAAGAGGGCGGGGCGTGAGACGCTCATATGAGCGGTCTTTGCCCGCAGTCTCTCGCAGTTGCAACACTCTCATTTGTGGTAAATTTTCTGGACCTTGTGTCCGAAAGACGATTTCCTTCCGATTGGAGGGGTCGTCAGAGCCCCCCAAAATGCCTAAGGGAGGGCAAATTATGGAAAATATTATACCACTCATCCTGAGTGCTATTGGGGGTCTGGTGATCGGCCCGCTGGTTTCACGGCTAACCGGCGGCGGCGGCACAGGTGGACTGATCGGCGGAATTATCGGTGGCATTGGTGCGCACTACGGACTGGATGCAGCCAATATTCAGGTTCTGGGCGATGCCGCGGCCAGTTCAACCTCACCCATGAATATAATCAATACACTGCTGGAAGGCGGCGTGGGGGGCGGAATTGTCGGCATCCTCGCTGGCCTGGTCATGAAGCCGAAAGGCTGATCCATACCGAAATTCACAATGAAGCCGGCTCCGCTGTGGGTCGGCTTTATTCGTCTATTGGAAGCTTTTCCTTGTTGGCTTCGACCCCTCGCAGGAAGGGTATAATCGAAAACGCCGTCAGAATGCCTGCTAACAGAAACGCCGCGCCTGGAAAGTGCAACGGTGTGCCGGGTTCGGTGAAGTAGAACAGCGCGCCAGCCATGATCATGGGGCCGAATATCATGGCGAAGGAGTTCAGGCTGGCTGACGCTCCCTGCAATTCTCCCTGGGCGTTCTTGGGCGTGACAGTGGACATGAGGGAGTTCAAGGTCGGGCTGGCTACCCCGCCAAGTGCTCCTAACGGGATGATCAGGAAAACGACCCAGCCGAGCCCGGCAAACGCATAGGCGAACAAGGCGAGCGCATTGATGATAATCCCATAGAGCGCCGTCCTTACTGCACCGAAGCGTTTCAGCGCGATTCCGATCAGCCCGGCCTGGACGACAGCGGCGCCGAGCCCCACCAAGCCAAGCGACAAGCCGATTTCCTTCGGGGACCAGTCATATCGGATCTCGCCATGAATCGGCCAAGTCGATGGGTATACCGTGTGGGCGAGGAAAAACACGCCTGCCGAAACGAGAAACCAGGATACATGCGGCAGTTTCGAGAAATGCTTTACGGCTCCGAACGGATTGGAACGGGACGGGACAAACGGACGGCGGTGTTCTTCCTCCAGCGATTCCGGGAGGACAAAGAAGCCATAGCAGAAGTTCAACAAGGCCAGCGCCGCAGCAGCAAAGAAAGGCGCGCGTGGATCGAATTCACCCAGGATACCCCCCATGACCGGGCCAAAGATGAAACCAAAGCCGAAAGCGGCACCGACCATGCCAAAGGCTTTGCCGCGATTTTCCGGTTCAGTGACATCGGCAATGTAAGCATTGGCCGTTGAATAAGTTGCGCCGGAAATTCCCGAAAGGGCGCGCCCGAGGAAAAGCAACCAGATCGAATTTGCAAAACCCATAATCAGGAAATCGATAGAGAGCGTTGCGATCGAGGCGAGGAGTACGGGCCGGCGTCCAAACCGATCCGACAATGCCCCAAGCATCGGTCCGAACAGAAAGTTCATGAAGGCATATGTCGTGCCCAGCCCGCCTATATAGAGCGTGGCGCGTTCGGCTGAGATATTGCCAAGTTCCTGCACCAGTGTCGGCACGACAGGAATAATCAGGCCAAAAGCCAGCATGTCGATCGCGACCGTTATGATCACGAACATGAAGGCGTTCTTGCCATGGCGCCGAGTGGCAGGTGCAGAGTCAGTCATGCGCGCATCTGGCCGCAGCCGGGGGGGCGGTCAATGTGTTTATGCCCATAATGACAGGGGTTTATCGCCGCGTGAGCTCTTGTCGCACCTGTCCGCCTGTGGCCCAGTCTTTCGCATGACCGACTCTATTCCGATTACGCGGCGGAATGTATCGCCCGAGCGGGCCGAAGGTATTCGTGCGCGTTTGCGCGGTGCCGAGACATTGACTGAACAGCCCGATGCTTCACGAATTGCCGTTCCCGCAGACGCGGCGAGTCTCTTTGCGCTGTTGTCGGACCCCGCCGTGCATGCGCCTATCTACACGCTGCCGCGCCCCCTTACCGAGGCGAGTACTTGTGCGTTCATCGAACAGCACCTCGAAGAGCGCGAAGCGGGCACTGGCCTCCTGTTCGTCCGCGCAGCCGAAGATGGGCAAATCCTCGGATACAGCGACGTGCAGGTCTGGCCAGACTTGGCGGCGGGTGAGCTCGGCGGCGCGTTGCACCCGTCGCAGCACGCCAAGGGTCAGGGAACGCGCGGCGCCATCGCGAGCTTCAACTGGATGTTTGAGGCGCTGGATCTCGATCTGCTGTGCGAGACGGCCAGCCTCGAAAACATCCCGACCCAGCGCATGCTGGATGGGCTGGGTTTTGCCCGCATGGGGGAAATCGTGAGCGTGCGACCAGACGGAACATCGCGCAGGTCCCTGGTCTGGGAGATGACTCGCGAGGACTGGCGCGCCCGGCATGGCGGTGGTCAGCCTTAACAGCGCCCGAAAGCGCAGTTAAGGATAAAGGAGACCAACTCGGAGGCCTTCGACGTGCTGACCTATCTCTTACTCGGCTTCGTGGCCGTCCTGATTGTGACTGGTGTCCTGATATACAACCGGCTCGTCAGTCGATCACAGATGGCGGACAATGGCTGGTCGGATATTGATGTGCAGCTGAAACGACGCGCCAATCTGATTCCCCAACTCGTGACCACGGTCAAAGGCTATGCCGCGCACGAGCGAGACCTCTTTGTAGAAGTTACGGAAAAGCGCGCGCAGGCTATGGCAGCGGGGGACGATCTCGCCAGTCGGGGTGCGGCAGAGAGCGCCCTGTCCCAACCAGTCGCGCGCCTGATGGCCATTGCCGAAGACTATCCGGACATGAAAGCCAGCGGCAACTTTCTCGAACTGCAGAGAGAATTGTCAGACACCGAGGACAAGATTGAAATGGCGCGCCGCTTCTACAATGGTGCCGTGCGCGAGTTGAACACGAGTGTTCAGAGTTTTCCGGCCAACCTGGTGGCCGGCCCGTTCGGGTTTCGGCAACGCGCCTTTTTCGAAGTGGACATGGCCGATCGGGCATTGCCAGAGATCGACATGGGAGGCGTTTCATGAACGTTCGCGCGTTGCTCCTGTCCTTGATGGGGTGCCTGTTCGTATTCAGTGCGGTGGCCGAAGAAAAGATCGACAGTTTCGATGTTTCGATCTCCGTGGAGACTGATGGCGACATCGAGGTGTCCGAGACAATTCAGGTCACCTCCGAGGGCACACGTATCCGGCGTGGCATCTTCCGCGACCTGCCTCGATACTATGCCGATGACGAAGGGCAGACCGGCGACAAGCTGCCATACCAATATGATGTCAGGCGCGTGACCCGAGATGGACGTCGCGAGCCTTACTCAGTCGAGCGGGATGGCAATGCCTTCCGTATCCGGATTGGCGATGCCGACGTGTTTCTGCAGCATGGGAGCCATACTTACGAAATCGAGTATGAGGTGAAGAACCAGATTCGCTATTTCGAAACCCATGACGAGCTCTTTTGGAATGTGACCGGCAATTACTGGCTGTTCCCGATTGATCAGTCTGCAGTGCGCATCACCCTGCCAGAAGACGCGCGTACTGTATCGCAGGACGCGTATACCGGCGGGTTTGGCGATGTAGGCAGCGACTATGCCTACCGCCAAAGTGGTGGAGCGCATGTGTTCGAAGCCACGCGAGGTTTTCTGCCGGGGGAGGGGATGACCGTATCTCTCGGGCTGGAAAAGGGAGTGATCGAGCCTCTGTCCCTGTCGGACAAGGGTACGCTCTGGTGGTTCCGCTACGGGTCGCTTGGTTTGCTGATCGCCTCGTTTCTCGGCGTACTTACCTTCCTGACGCGCAGCTTCCGCAAGGTCGGCGAGGACCCACCCAAGGATCCGGTCTTTGCGCGGTATGAGCCGCCGAAAGGTTTGTCCCCTGCCGCTGTGCACCACATCTACTATCGCGGGCTGCGCGGGCATGGCGCCCTGATCTCCACGCTTATCAGTATGGGCGCGAAAGGCCTCGTCGATATCGATGCGTCTGAAAAGAAGTCAACCGTTCTGACTCGAAAGTCCGGCGTGTCCGCGACCCTGTCAGCTGACGAGAAGCAGCTTGACGACGATCTGTTTGATGGCGCGGGGACACGCACGCTGGGCGGCAAGTATGATGCAAGCTTTACGACAGCATATTCCCTGTTCCGAAAGTCGATTTCCCGGAAATATGGGAAGGCGTACTTCCGCTGGAACCTCGGCTATACGTTGGGCGCTGTTGTGCTGACGATTGCCGGCATTGCGCTGGCCGTTTCCCACACCATCAACTGGTCATGGTGGCATATGGCCATCATCCTGGCGCTTGCGGCCATGAATGGACTCTTCATGTATCTGATGCCAGCGCCAACGCCCAAGGGTCAAAAGGTGCGAACAGAGATTGAAGGCTTCAAACTGTATATGGAGAAAGCCGAGAAGTTGCAGATGAATTCAGTGGAGGTTGGCAGTGATGCCCCACCTCCGATGAGCGTTGAACGCTACGAACGGTTCCTGCCTTATGCCGTGGCGCTCGATGTGGAAAAGCCGTGGACGAAGTATTTTGAGAAGACGCTGCCCATCGAGGCCGCCAACTATTCGCCGGCATGGGGACATTTCGGCAGTCGCTCTTTCGGCAGTGTCGGTGGCATGAATGATGCCATCATGTCGAGCATGAGTACGGGCGTCAGCAGCTCTCTGCCACAAAGCTCCAGCTCCTCGGGCAGCGGAGGTGGCGGCTTTTCTGGAGGCGGCGGCGGTGGCGGTGGTGGTGGAGGCTGGTAAGCCCTAGCGGCTGAGTTCCTTCATGGCCTCGTCAAGACCATCCAGCGTAAGTTCAAACATGCGGTGGCCACCAATCAGTTCCCGGATCAGCTTGATGGAACCAGTATATTCCCAAGCGCCTTCCTTGACCGGGTTCAACCAGACAAGGTTCGGATAGCGTTCAACAAAGCGCTGAATCCAGATGCCGCCAGCTTCCTCATTCCAATGCTCCACCGAGCCGCCGGAATAGGTGATCTCATACGGGCTCATCGTGGCGTCGCCAACGACGATGACCTTGTAGTCGCTTGGGTATTTATTCAGGACGTCCCAAGTGGGAATGCGATTGTTCATACGGCGGCGATTGTCCTTCCACAGCCCTTCATAGGGGCAGTTGTGAAAGTAATAATATTCAAGATTTTTGATCTCGGACCGAGCCGCCGAAAAGAGTTCTTCCATGATGCGGACATACGGGTCCATTGATCCGCCCACGTCGAGCAGCAGCAGGACCGATACCGTGTTGCGCTTTTCCGCGCGCATCTCGATGTCGAGATAGCCTTTGCGCGCAGTGTTGCGGATCGTCTGGTCAAGGTCGAGTTCATCCGGCGCGCCTTTGCGTGCCCATTTGCGCAGCCGCTTCATGGCGACCTTGATGTTCCGTGTACCAAGTTCGACGGAATCATCGTAATTCTTGAATTCGCGCTTGTCCCATACTTTCACGGCGCGGCGGTGACGGGATTTCTCCTGCCCAATGCGGACGCCTTCAGGATTGTAGCCATTCGCGCCGAAGGGCGAGGTGCCGCCGGTGCCGATCCATTTATTGCCGCCCTCATGTCGCTTCTTCTGCTCGTCGAGACGCTTTTGCAGCGTTTCCATCAGTTTTTCGAAGCCGCCCATGGCTTCGATTTCGTCCATTTCTTCCTTGCTCAGGAATTTCTCGGACATCTTGCGCAGCCATTCCTCGGGAATGTCTTCGACGTCCACTGCGTCGGCCAGACTGTCGAGCCCCTTGAAGGCATGGCCAAAGACCTTGTCGAATTTGTCGATATTGCGCTCGTCCTTCACCAGCGCGGCGCGGGAGAGGTAATAGAAATCCTCCACGTCCATATCGATGACCTGTTTGTCCATCGCCTCCATCAACAGAAGGTATTCCTTCAGGGTGACGGGCACTTTGGCTTCGCGCAGCTCATTGAAGAAGTTCAGGAACATGGGCGGGTCTCTTCGATTGGGTTGACCCTGAAGATAGCGTCGCGAAGTCCTCATGTCCAAGATGACGCTGGGAAAAGCAAATTGACGACTTGACGCGAAACCATTTGGTTCCCTATAAAGGGAAACTGAAAGGTTTCATAATATGTCTGACAAAGATGTCTTCCGCGCCATTGCTGATCCAACCCGCCGACAGATCATGTCGATGCTGGCGGACGGTGAATTGCGCGTCTCAGATATTGCCAGCCAGTTCGAGATGAGCCGGCCAGCGGTATCCAAACACCTCGCTCAACTGGAGTCGGCCGATCTCATCATGGTCGAGCGCCAAGGCAGGGAAGCGATCAATCGACTCAATCCGGAAGGACTGAAACCCGTTGCGGAATGGCTGACCTTCTTCAGTCAGTTCTGGGACGACAAGCTCGCCAAACTGAAACAGGCTGTGGAGGGATCCGATGACTGACGCCACACTTACAAAAACTATTTTCATCAATGCCGCGCCGGAGCGCGTCTGGACTTATCTCGTCGAGCCGGACAAGCTCGCACGCTGGTTCCATGAATCCGATAAAATGCTGGACGCGGGCCATGACTACGCCTTGCTGCGAGAGAACAAGGATAAACCGGATCCGAAGATGTGCTGGGGACGGGTTCTCGTGTCCGAACCGCCGCACAGGCTGGTCTACACCTTTACGCACGCTTTTCTCGGTGGCCATGAAACTGAAGTGGCGTGGCAGCTGGAAGAGGCCTTCGGCGGGACGAAACTCACGCTTGTTCACTCCGGCTTTGAGGCGTTCACCGGCGACGTGTTCGATATGCTTACAAGCCATGACAAGGGTTGGGACCAACATTTTACCCGCCTGCGGGTGGTGGCTTCTTGAGTGACGCACTCATGCTCGGTTCAGCTGGATTTGCTAATCAGTCCCCATGAAAGCGATGATCGTAGTAGTCTTGATTGGCCTCACCTTGTTTGAGACGGGGCCCGCAAATGCGCTGGACGGCCAGTCTTGCGAGGGGGCCGAAGAGACAGCCTGCATGCTCGACGCGATATGGTCAGCTGCCTCTGTTCTGCCGTCAGACAAGCAGACTCGGTTGGCGCGGCCCTTTCTGGAAGTCGTTTCCATGAGCCGTGATGTTGCGTTGAAACGCGCTTGGAGATCTCGACTCGCGGTGCCTGAGCCGCGCCAAACGACTGATACGCCTTATGCGACGGAGAAAGCCCGGATGGCGCTGGCCGAGGGCGACTGGGATGCTTTTCTCCGGGATGCCCGTTCTGGAGGGCGCCCCTTCAATATTGGCAGGCCCGAGATCATGGCCGCCGGTGCGCGTCTGGCTCCGAATGAGACGGTACGACGCCGCGTGATCGAGACAATGTACGAGCTGGCTGGGCCACGCCAGCGCGCGTCCGGGCTCGACCGGTCATTCGAACAGGCAGACTTCGGATATGCGTTGGCTGAACTTGCCATGGAGGCCTGCGACTTGTCGGAGTTTGATCGCGCGGTCGCGCTGACGGCGGATCCGGACTCGCTGCGCTATGAGTTGTGGCGACATCGGATTACGGGAAATGCCGGTGTCCTGGCCAGTCGTATCCGGCGTGAGGCGGATGCAGATGACACCCACCATGTTCGTACCGCGCTGGAGGGCTATGGTGCCATCCTTCAGAGGGGTTATTGCGCCTAGCGGGAACTCGAGGCTTGTCAGCGCGTTGAAAGCCCATGGAATTTACTCCCATTGAGGATTTGAAGACTGAAGTCGAAAGCATGGCTTCCGCCTTCTTTAAAAGCCTGCCGAACCTGACCATTGCGTTGGCGATACTCGTCGTGACGCTGATCGCGGGTCGCGTCGTGCGGGCTATCGTATCCGCTGCCATGACGCGCGCTCATGTGCGCGACGCGCTAATCACGCTGGCACGAAATCTCATTTCCATTGCCGCGTGGATTGTCGGCGTCGCCATCGCGATGACGGTCATCTTTCCGTCTGTGTCTCCCTCCGACATTATTGCCGGCCTTGGATTGACCTCCGTGGCGATCGGCTTCGCGTTCAAGGATGTCTTCGAGAATTTTCTCGCTGGCGTCATTATCCTTGGCCGGGAAAAGCTGCGCATTGGCGACGTGATCGAATGCGAGGACGTCTACGGTCGGGTAGAAAACATTCTCATCCGCGAAACTCATGTGCGAGAGACCGACGGCGAATTGGTGATCGTACCAAATTCCTATCTCTTCAAGAACCCGGTGAATATTGAGACAGATCGCGGGTTGAAACGTCAGGAACTGGTTGTTGGCGTCGATTACGACACCGATATGCGTCAGGCGAAAGCGGTCCTGCAAGAGGCGCTTGAGGCTTGCGAGACCGTAAAACAATCCGAGACCAAGGACGTGCAATGCGTCTCCTTCGGCGGCTCCTCAATAGACTTCAAGCTGCTCTGGTGGTCCGGCAGCCGCCCGGCAGAGCAACGGGAAACTTATGATGAAGTCGCCTTTGCCGTGAAGGATGCACTGGATGAGGCTGGCATTACCATCCCGTTCCCTCAATCGACCCTGTCTTTCCGAGAAGAGTCTTTGCCGATCCCATTGAGGACAATGCGCGACGAAAAACAGGCATCATTGAACGAGGACAGCTGAGTCCGGGGCGCTTTGCCTCTTGGCGGGGCGGAGACTCCCGCCATAGAATGCCAAAATGAGCGATATCGAATTCTCCGAAGATCCGGACGGCGACCCGCCAGAAGCTATTGTTGGCAGCAAGGAGGTCGGCGCGTTGGCGCACCTCTATCGCGCCGAAGTCTATCGCTCGACCATTTGGCGACAACGTCTCGACCAGACCACCAATTGGGCCGTGATCTCCACCGGCATCGGTCTATCCGTCTCATTTGCCAGTGATCGTGCCTCGCCCTTTCCGATCGTACTCGTCGGCGCGTTGTGCATCATGTTCCTGATACTCGAGGCGCGTCGCTACCGTTTCTTCTATGTGTGGCGCTTCCGGGCGCGTGTGCTTGAGATCGCGTTTTACGTACCGATGTTGCGCGGGGAAGGGGCTCGCATTCCGCTCGACCGGGGCACGGCGCTGTCGGATGATTACGAAAAGCCGCAATACCGAATATCAATGCCCCGCGCGATCGGGCGGCGTCTGCGCCGTAATTATGGCTGGATCTTCGCCATTCAGGGCGCAGCCTATTTCGCCAAAATCGCCATCCACCCCACGGATGTGCTGACGCTCGGCGAGTTCGTCCGTCGTGCGCATATCGGACCTATTCCGGGACTTGTCTCCATCGTCTTCGGACTGGCCTTCCACGCGGCCTGGATGACGCTTGCCTGGAAAACCTGGTTCGACGAACGCCAGGACAAGACCAAGATGGCCGACTTTCTGAAAAGCCGCGAAGACGTAAACCGCCGGGCAAAGGCAGAGCCGCTGGGCGACATCACGCAGGACTGATTTGGGTCAAAGCACGAAGCAAAAATTAACCATTTGTTTACTTTAGATTCTATCTATGGTAAATATGGCGCTCAACTTTTGGGTGGGGGTGGTTGAATGAGATTGTTTTCAGTAGCTATAGGGTTTGCACTTTTGCCTGAGTGTAGCTCCATAAATGGCCAAAGTTTGGCTGGTAGCCAAATAAACTACGATCCGTACGTTTCGCGAAGTTTTTACGATTCAAATTACAGCAATGAGTCACTCAAATTTGTAGACTTACTCCATGCACTTGACCCGGAGAACACATCAGGTTGGCGGGGCGGCGATGCTTGTAAGACGTCCGGTAGTGGCAACCTGCGAGCAGATGAGAAACTGGCATGTGCGCTCAATGGTTTTTATTCGAACGAATACGCAGGCATCCCCTTCAAACTGGTAAGCGAAGACGATGGTCAACTAGACAACTTGTCTATGGAAACAAATACAAACCTGATGTTTCGCCGCAATCGTCTTCAAGATCGCGTTATTCTTGCTTCGAATCAGGCCTGTGATGACTACAAGCGTCATTTGCTAGCGACACAAAGCGAAACGAATTTCGTTTACGGTAACATGGCGGTTCTGACCGGGGGGTTGGGAGCGATTTTTACCCCGCCGAGCACCAGCCGCGCGCTATCCGGTGCCTCAGCTATCGTTACAGGGTCACGAGCAGAATATAACAGCAGCTTTTTCCGTAAGCTTCTTGCGGAGGTAATTACTCGCGGAATCTCTGAAGAGCGCGATACACTTTTTAAAGACATCAAGAAGAAGCAGAAAGTCAGTATTCGGGGCTACAGCGTCGAACAGGCTCTCGCAGATGCGGTTCAGTACAACGCGAAATGCTCGCTGATCGCAGGACTGGAAAACGCACAAAAAGCACAGTCTTTTTATGCAGATCCAGGTCTGGAACGGATGTCAGAATTGTTTGACGGAGAGACGAAGGGCTTCGCGTCGATCTTCCAGACATTAAAGGCTCTTGATCCGTCTTCAGCAAATGATCTCGTTCAACAAAAACTGGAAGATGTCGCGAAAGAGGAACTCGCCACCGCAACCGCGAAGGCATTGGTTGCGGCGAGTGCATTGAATGCCAATCCGGGTCAGAACGAAGCCAAAGAGAACCTGAAGACTGCGCTAGAGTCTGTGCGGTCGGCAAAGGAGCGGGTGGAGCGCCTATCGGGTTCCTCACCGGAACCGACACCCACTGGAGGTGTTCACAGTGGGGATACTTCTGATACATCGGATACGAGCGAAGACCCCAGAACTCTCGAGGACATATTACTTGAGTGGTCCGAGGAAGAGCTAGTTGTGAAATCCTTCACGAGCGATGATATGGCGGTTCGAAATGATGGGGAAGAAGCTTTGTTGGAGGGGGGAAACAACTGATTGTGTTCCACACAAAGCCTCCGTGGTTGGGATTTTCACTGAGACAAACTCGGTATCTCTTTCCCAAATCTGGGTAGATTTGTTGCGTTTGAGCCTAATTTGGCTGGCTGCTCTCTCTCGCATCCGCTGAGCACTCAATCAAAGGCGTGAGGTTTTTTTCCTTCTAGGCGTCAGCCAGCCGGGCCCCTGCGGCCTCCGCTGCTGTCGCCGCGACGGGCGAGGAAGGCGAGGCGTTCGAACAAGGCGACGTCCTGTTCGTTCTTCAGCAGCGCGCCATGAAGCGGCGGCGTCAGACGGTCCGGGTCAGTTTCCTGCAGCGTTTCGAGGTCGATATCCTCATTCATCAGAAGTTTGAGCCAGTCGAGCAATTCCGATGTCGACGGCTTCTTCTTCACACCCGGCAATTCGCGCATGGCGTAAAAGGTCGTCAACGCGTCCTTGACCAGTTTCTTCTTGATGTCCGGGAAGTGCACGTCGACGATTTCCTGCATCGTCTCTTCGTCCGGGAATTTGATGAAGTGAAAGAAACAGCGGCGCAGGAAAGCGTCCGGCAGTTCTTTCTCATTGTTCGATGTGATGATCACGATCGGGCGCTGAAGGGCCTTCACCGTCTGGTCGGTCTCGTAGACATAGAACTCCATCCGGTCGAGTTCCTGCAGAAGGTCGTTCGGGAATTCGATGTCGGCCTTGTCGATCTCGTCGATCAGCAGGATCGGGCGCTTCTCGGCGGTGAACGCCTCCCACAGCTTGCCCTTCTTGATGTAGTTCGCCACGTCCTTGGCGCGCTCTTCGCCCATCTGGCCATCGCGCAGGCGAGACACGGCATCATATTCATAAAGACCCTGGCTCGCCTTGGTGGTGGACTTGATATGCCATTCGATGAGTTCGGCGCCGAGCGCCTTGGCGACTTCAATGGCGAGGACCGTTTTGCCGGTGCCGGGTTCCCCCTTGATCAGGAGCGGACGCTCCAGAGCGATCGCGGCGTTGACGGCCACTTTCAAATCTTCGGTGGCGACGTAATCCTGGGTGCCTTCAAAGCGCATGAACTCTTCCTCATCTGGGTCTGATCCAACAATAGTGTCGCGGAAGTCAGGAGCAAGCGCTTACGTTGCGAAAGGCCTGTCACCGCAGTGCAGCATCGAAATCATTTCTGCCGGTTTCGTGAGTGTGGTAAAAGGGAATGGCCATGCGTGCCGCCGCAGTGCCTCAAGCTTCAGATGAGCGCCGCGCTGGGTTTGGTTGGGTTGTCCGAGAGGACCATGACGGACCGGATTTGACGCAGGCCGTATGATCCTATGCATATGGGAAACGGGCGCATGGCACACTTCCAAGCGTGCAGTTGATTGTTTTCATTCGACCCGGCTAACCGGATCGCAATCAAGCGTTAACGCCTTTCTGCAAATTTTACCGAAATCTGCAGGAGTGGAATCAGACGCCATGCCATTGAAGCTGTCCCTCAAACCGGGCGAAACATTCGTGGTGAACGGCGCGGTTGTCAGAAATGGCGATCGGCGCGGCGTTCTCCTGCTCGAAAATCGCGCCCGTGTCCTGCGTGAGAAAGATATTTTGCGCCCGAATGATGCGACCACTCAGGCAGGCCGCACCTATTTCGCCATTATGCAAATGTATCTGCTGGGAGAGGTCGATGGCCCGGCCTATGCGCAGACCGCGGAAGCTCTGGCCGGGCTGCTTGCGGCGTGTGATTGCGATGAGGATCGCGATGCAGTCTTGGAAATTTCGGCCGATGTTGCCAGTTCAAGCCTTTACCGCGCGCTGAGCCGTTGCCGCAAACTCATGATGGCTGACGCGCGAGGCGCGGAGTGATGGGGAGTGTGATGCGTATCGATCCCATCCCCGACACCAAGCCGGTCTCCCTCGAAGAGGGGATATCGCTATTGGAAGCCGGGCAGGGCGAAGGCCTTGTTGTCGATCTCGGCAATGGGCGTACCGCCAGTGCTGACGGGCATCGCGGAACCGACGGCCTACTCCAGAGGTTGCGCGGTCACCGCATGATGCTCTCGCTCGCGACTGGCGGCGCAGACCTTTCCCGCTTTGAAGGCCTGAATGACTCAGTGATCGTTGCGCCGCTCGTGCAGGAAATCCTCGACGCAACGGGTCAAAAGGACTAGGTCGGCGCCCATGAGCGCAGACCTTCTCTCCCTATTTACCGCGACATTCGTCACTTTCTTCGTGCTGATCGATGCATTGGGTGTCGCACCTGTGTTTGCGACGCTTACGGCGGGCGGCGACGCCGCCTATCGGCGAAGGATGGCGGTGAAGTCCATCATCGTGGCCACGATCATCATTTACGGTTTTGCGTTTGGCGGATCCTGGTTGCTCGGCGCAATGCATATTTCCATTGATGCGTTTCGGGCGGCTGGCGGCATTCTGCTGTTCATGATCGCACTGGATATGGTGTTCGAGAAGCGCACCGAGCGGCGCGAACACCGGGCCGAAGAGCATCTCGGTACGCACTCCGCCGATCCCGAGCCGGACGACATTTCGGTATTCCCGCTGGGGATTCCCATGGTGGCAGGCCCCGGTTCCATCGCAACCGCCATGTTCTACATGTCGGACAAGTCGGACTGGATCGAGAAGGGGGTCGTGTTGTCGGCGATTGGACTCAACCTCCTGCTGACGCTGGTGATATTTCTGATTGCCGGGCCGCTGGTGCGTCTCATGGGCGCGAGTGTTGCCGGGGCACTTACACGAATCCTGGGCGTCATCCTTGCGGCGCTTTCGGTACAGCTTCTGATCGACGGCATTCGCGGGGCGTTCAATCTGTAGGGATCAGATGCCGGAGGGCTCTACGCTCTTCTTCGGCAGCCGGACGTTCCGTCGGAAGGTCGCAATCATCACATAGAGCAGGGCGAGACCGGATGCGGTCAGCCCCATCACCTGCAACATCAGTTGTTGCGTCCATTTGATGCCGGTGTCGGCGATCCGCAGCGCGCCAGGACCATCCTGCTTGACCAGGGCAACGGACCGGTCTCCGCCAGCTTCCGCCAGCAAGCGCGCGCGCCGCAAGTCTGAACTGTCCTTCACATGTTCGATTAATGTGATGGCCGCCGGTGTGCTGGTCAGCATACCGATACGATCGATCTGGGCCAGGTCCTTTTCGAGCTGCTGCAGGCCACCGGCATCGATGGAGTTGAGATAAGCACTCCGTACCCGGTCTACGCGGACACTTGTCGTGGCCAGCTCACCGAGCGATTCTTCCAGGGCTGGTCGCAAAACAGTGTCGGGCAGGGCATCATTCAGCCGGCTCTTCATGTAAGCGGTGAATTCGGGTGTCATGCGCCGTGCCCTGCGCGCGGACTTCAGGATCGAGGCGGCCCGTACATTGCCGTCCGACACACCATCAGACCCCTCCTCGCCGATCAGGGCGAGCGCCGTGATCTTCAGCGTAATGGGATCAACCCGGTCGCCCTTCAGCCAGCGTTCGGAATTGTTGGCGAGATCAGAAAAGCTGCCCAGCAGCACAAACCGGCGGTCTGAGGGTCGCGTATTGCCCCATACGGTCACTTCAGGTTCTTCGTTTGGCACATCGGCATCCTGCGTATCGGCGGGATCGTCGGAGGCCTCTTCTTCCTCCACGATACTTGTGGAAGAGGGCGTGTTTCTTGGGCCGGCGGATGCCTGTGCCTTTTCGAACTTCAGGCCGATATCAAGAGGTAATTTACGGAGCGCGGCCGCGGCCATCCGGTCATCCGGACGGTCCAGCTTCACACCGCTGGAGTCAGCTTCGAGTTCGCGCACCGATTCCCGATCAAGCATTTGCGGCGCCGCCAGGAGGAAGCCGCGTGCTGCCGCAACATCCATATCCATCAGTTCACGTTCAACGATGTCGTGCCAGAATTTGTACTTGTCGCCGCCATTGCGGGGGGCGATTGACGCAAACGTTTCGTCAATGTTGCGACGGGTCTGATCAATCGATTCAATAGTGGGGGACTCTGAAAAACTCTCGCCAGAGAATGCCATGGCAAGACTTTGCGCAGCAATCACTGGCATGAGGACCAGCAGTGAGTTGAACACTACTGCCTGCATCCAGCCGGACGACTTATCCATAGTTTTCCGGCGTCGGGCCATCTACGCTGAAACCAGTGCATCAGTTGTGTTTTAGACAGGCGTTTATAGAGCGCGTCGTCGTCAGAAAGATCAAGTCCCGGCCTGTAAATTGCACGGGAATAGTCGGTTTCAGGTGCCGAGGATCAGGGACAAACTCATGAAGATTACATGATTTTGCCTCAATTGTCTGAAAACATTGACAAAAATTACACAGCATCAGGAATTGCAGAGAATCGCTAGGCGGTCTATATCCGCCCCCAAACAGAGTAAGGTGATAAGCGATGAGTGTTGACCTTTCGGACGACTATCGCCCCTCGGATGACGAGGAGTTCATGAACGAGCGTCAGCTCGCCTTCTTCCGGCGGCTTCTGGAGAACTGGAAAGCCGATATCCTCGACGGTGCGAAGCAGACGATCAATAATTTGCAGGATGAGTCAGGTTCGTTGCCGGATATTGTCGATCGCGCTTCAGCAGAGAGCGACAAGGCTCTTGAGCTGCGCACCCGTGACCGTCAGCGCAAACTGATCTCCAAGATCGATTCCGCGCTGCGCCGCATTGATGACGGTTCCTACGGATATTGCGAAGTGACCGGCGAGCCAATTGGCCTGCGCCGTCTGGAAGCGCGTCCGACAGCAACGCTCAGCCTCGAAGCGCAGGAGCGCCACGAGCGCAAGGAACGCACGCTGCGCGACGACTGAGCCTGCGCAAACCATTTCCGAATTAAAAAGCGGCGGTGATCCTGATCGGATCACCGCCGTTTTCATTCGCCCATCAACCCAACGCTTCGGCGGTTATGCTTGGAGCCTCATGCGTTGAGGACATAATGGCATCAAGGTCCAAAGGATGTCTTACAGCATGGTAATCAAGGCCTTAACGACGGCATGTGATATTTAACGCGAAGCGGACCTGCATTAACACTGGCGGAGTTTCGAGTGGAATCATGGCTGACAATGACCGCACCAAAGCGGAAATTCCTAACCAGTCGTTAACCGTATCTGACGCAAAACAGACTGGAACACGGAAGTCGGCTCACCGAACCATGACCAATGATCTGCCTCTTGCTGCCGATGACGGCTGGGACATGTCTCCCAGACGGGAAGCCGACATCATGCTCGACATGCCGACGACGTTCGAGCCAATCACACCGGATCGTCCAATCCCGACATCTCGCGGCGTGCTGAGCGCCGCCGAGATCGAGGCATTGTTGCGTCCCAATCTGGACGACATGCCAGAACCGGAACCCGAGCCTGTCAAAGTTACGGACGTTGATGTTCCGAATTTGCGCAAGCTGGCGCCGGCTGAACCGACCGAAATTACAGAGGATGCGCGCCGTATTGCGTCCCGGCTGACTTTGGCGCTGAGAGATGGCTGCGGTCTGAAGGCGGCGGCGCTTGCCCGCGCCAGCGCGCGTGGCAGTTTTGACCAGGGACTGGCAACAGAATGCGCTGGTCGTGGCTCTGCCATTGCCTGCTATTCTGCGCCCGGTGGTGAAATTGCGGCGATGCTGGTGATCAGCGCGTCGCTCGCAAATGCACTCATTGAGACTGCCTGTGGCGGAAAGCCGACACAGGGGCATCACCGCGCCCTGACGCCGATGGATGCTGCGCTCCTCGAAGGCCTGGTACGCCCCCTCGGAGCAGCGCTGGCATCCTCACTGAAATTCTCTCGCATCGAAACCGATGCGGAGTTCGCCTGCGCCCTTGCCGGACCGGGAATGACATCCATTCTCGATCTCGATGTGCGCGTCGATGACATCAAGATGCCGGCGCGCCTGATCCTGGCTGAGGATGACCTTTTTGACCTGTCCAGCGATATGCCGACGGCGCGTCGGCAGCCGCGCATCTCCCGCGAGGTCGCTCCGGTTGTTGGGGCAGGGGCGATGACGGCTGTGCTGACGGCGCGCGTGGCAACCCTCAGCGTACCCATGTCACGCCTCGCCAATCTCAAGCCGGGTTCAACCCTGCTGCTGGGCCTGCCAGCCGATCAGCCCGTTGAGCTGCTGACCGGTGGCCGCGATGGCGCTGTTGTTGCCGAAGGCGAGATTGGCCGGAAGGGCAATCGGATGGCGGTGCGCATCAATCGGCGGACAGCCCTTCTGCGCTAGGCAGGGGCTGCCCGAAAATTCCTACATGTTGGCTTCAGCGCCCGCTTTCGACGCTTCTTCTGTGCCTCCACCCAGAATTTCAGCCTCGCGCTGCGCCCAGAGGCGGCGCTGGTAGCGTACTGAGATGATGTCAGTGACCACCAGTACGAAGATGACGAGGTAGAAGGAAGACTTCGACATGGCTTCGATCGTGTAGTCGAACAGTTTCAAGTGGGCGAGATGTGCGCCCTCGGTGACCAGAAGAACGCCGACGAGAAACAGGATGAACAGGCCCATGACCTCATACATCCGGTTTTTCTTCAGGAAGTCCGCCACCGCGTTTGCCATCAACGCCATGACGATGCCTGACGCGATGATCGCAATTGCCATCAACCAGACTTGGTAGTCCTTGCCCGGCCGGCATGCGACCGCATCTGCTATTGGCTGAGCGATCAGGGCTTCCTTACAATCGGTTACCGTGCCCTTGAACGTGCCAATCGTTTCACCAGCGGAATTCACGATGCGCGCGATTTCCTCATTCGCGATGGCCATGGCCGACAGGATGGAGTCGAACGAGAAGACGAGGTTCATTGCCACGATAAGGCCAATTGCCTGCAACACAGATTTCGACTTGCCGCCCTCGCTGTGTTCGATGTGCTCCACCGTCAACATGTGGGAGATTTCCTTGATCGCCGTGTAGATGATGAAGGCCCCACCGACGAAGGTGATCATGCTCTGGAAGGTGAACTCTCCCTCGATTATTCCTGATAGATGGAAGCCGAACAAAGGCTCGGCCAGAGCATCGAACAGCGCGACGATGACGAAGAGCAGGACGATCCGGAACAGCACTGCGAGGCCAATGCCCCATTGGCGCACCATCGGCGCTTTTGCTTCGCCAACCCGTTTTGATTCGATGGAAATGTAGAGCAAATTGTCGAAGCCGAGCACGGCCTGAAGCAACAATAGCATGAATAGCGTAAACAGGCCCGATACGGAGAAGACCTCCGCCAACATTTCACCCAGCATCCCCGAATCTCCTGATATTAGTTCTGATCCTGTTCCCTGATAGGGAGGGTAGACCCGTCAGATCAAGTTACGCCGGGAGTCTTTAACAGTTCCGCCTCGATTTCAACGCGCACTATATCTGTGATCAGTCCGCTGAACCGGCTGATGCCGAAAACGGTCCGGTCGATCTCCGTTGTAGCCGAGAATCCGGCCACTTGCGCGTTGCGTAGCCGGTCGAAGCCCGCGCCATTGAAGGTCACGGCCAGAGTGACCGGGGCATTCTTTCCATGCAGGGTCAGGATGCCTTCGACGTCCGCTGTGGTTTCGCTGGTCATCACGATGCGAGTCGATTGGAACCGGGCTTCGGGGAAGTTGGCCGCGTTGAACCAGTCTGCTCCCATAAGCGTTTCCGCAAACTCGTCATTTGCGATGTCGAGAGAACTCATGTCCACCCTGCCTTCGACCTTCGCATCGGCTGGATTGTCAGCGGCGCCGCTCATCTGAACATCAAATCGTTCGAACCGACCAATATAAGTCGAGTAGCCCAGATGATCGATCTTGAAGGTGAGGGCGGCGTGAACCGGATCCAGCTGCCAGTTGCCGCCCTCCAATTTCACGACGTCCGTGGTGACGTTCGGTTTGAGCACCGGCGCCAGCACAGATGTACACGCAGCCAGCCCCGCCAGAGCGACAGAAGCGAAACAGGCGGGACCGAAGCTGCGTGAAGTCATGATCAGTCTTCCTTTTTCTCGGCGACCCAAGCCATGACATTCTCTTCCAGAATGCTCAGGGGCACGGGGCCATCCTTCAGGACAACATCGTGGAATTCGGCGATGTCGAATGATTCACCAAGTTCCCCCTTGGCTTGTTCGCGCAACTCGAGAATTTTGAGCATACCGATTTTGTAGGCCGTTGCCTGTCCCGGCATCACGATGTAGCGCTCAATGGCCTTCTTCGCGTCACCTTCCGGGTTGGGCGTATTGTCAAGCAAATACTGGATCGCCTCTTCGCGGGTCCATTGTTTGTCATGGATGCCTGTATCGACGACCAGGCGTGCTGCGCGCCAGATCTCCATCGCAAGTCGTCCGAAATCGTCATACGGGTCGGAATAGTAGCCCATCTCTTTTGGCAGGAATTCCGAATAGAGGCCCCAACCTTCGGAGAAGGCAGTATAGCCGCCATACTTGCGGAAGCTCGGAATGCCTTCCAGCTCCTGCGCAATGGCGATCTGCATGTGGTGGCCTGGAATGCCTTCATGGAAGGCGAGGGCCTGCAACTGGTAGGTCGGCATATCCTGCATGCGATAGAGGTTGGCATAGTAAGTGCCGGGCCGGCTGCCATCCGGGGCAGGGCGGGAATAGAAGGCCTTGCCGGCGGATTTCTCGCGGAATGGTTCGACCGCTTTGACGATCATGTCAGCCTTGGGGAATGTGTTGAATACGCTGGGCAGGTCGACCTTCATAAGCTCGATTTGGGCGCGAGCTTCGGCCAGATAGGCCTCGCGGCCTTCTTCAGTGTTGGGAAGATAGAATTGCTCATCTGTTCGCATGAACTCGAAGAATTCCTTCAGCGTGCCCTCGAATCCGACCTTCGCCATGATCCCGCGCATTTCCTCATGGATGCGAGCCACCTCGTCAAGGCCGAGCTGGTGGACTTCTGCCGCGCTCTTGTCGGTCGTCGTCATCCGCTTCAGACGCATCGCATAATAGGCGTCGCCCTCGGGCAGCTTCCATGCGCCATCCTCTGTGGTCGCGCTTTTGGCCTGCTCGGTCATGGTCGCGATGAGGTTTTCATAGGCCGGGCCGACCGCTGATGTGAGGGCGGTGGTGGCATCAGCGAGCAGCTTAGCCGCCTGAACATCGTCAATCGTTCCGGCCTCAACAAGTCCGGAGACCTTGCTGCGGAAATCCTTCATCAGTGGGCTGTCTTCGCTGCCATCACTCACATCGGTCGTGAAGGGATAGCCGGTGATTACGCCCTTGGAATCGTTCAGTACGTAGGGGTAAGCGAAGGCGGGTGGCATGATACCGAGGCTGGCGGAATATTCCGCATTTTCAATGTTTTGCGCCAGGTAAGTTTCCACGCCTTCGAGGCGGGCCACATAGGCCTCCGCATCGGACAGGCTGGTCACGCCATGCTGGTTGACCAAGAAGGCCGGAATGCCGGACTGGACGCCGCGCATCTGGTCGAAAACATAATCATAGTGGCGATACGGAAATCCGGCTTCTGCTTCGGCCAGCTCATATTCGGCGAGCCGCCAGGACAGTTTGGCCTGATCATTCAGTAGGTCAAAATCAAAGAGTGTTTTCATCTCAGCGATATTGGCGCGCTGGATTTCCATATCTTCGATAGCCTTGGCGTCGGAGACGTCATTCCATTTGTCATAGTCGGTCTTCACACCGAGATAGGTCTGGTACATCGGGTTGCGGTCCAGAGTTTCCTGGAACTTGTCCTCGAACCATTCATTCAGCCGGGCGCTTTCGGCCGCGACCAGTTCGCTCCGGTCGGCTTGGGTTGGCGCAGGCGGCATTTCAGCGACAGGAGGCGGCAGCGTTGTGTCATCCGCGCTTTGGCAGGCGCCGAGCAGCAGGAGCGCTGCGATTGCTGTTGAAGTTCGTCTCATGAAAAGCTCCGATTCCACTGTGATTTCTGTAATTTTCAACGTTTGTCTTAACGTCTTTTTCGCTTTCATTAACCTTTGTCGTGCCACATTTGGTACACTAGGATTCCGTATGACTGAGTCGGCAGTGATGCCGAACGGAAAAGGCGTAGAGTGCTGGCCTGACCTTGGCGGCTGGCAACAGGAGTGTAAAGCGACCAATGGATTTTCAAATGCAGGCGAAGGCCGCTCCCGCTGACGATCAGGATACCACCGCTGAAACAAGCGAAGTGACTGAGCGCGGACGCGTGGATTTCATGCAGCTTTCGTTCTGGGTCTGCCTGCTCGTTTCGATTGCTGCGGCCAGTGTTGCGCTTGCCTGGCCAAATGCTTCGGGCGCGCCTGGCCCGATCCTGCTGATTGCGATGGCCTCTGGTGGACTGGTATTCTTGCTGTGGAGCGTACGCGGCGCTGGCCGGATGCTGGGCTTGTTCCCGGAGCGCGGCTCGATTGCGCGCGCCGCTCAAGCGGCGACGCCGCGCTTTGGCTGGATCGAGGCGCTGGATGAATCGGTCCTGATTGCCGATCAGGGGGGTGCACCTGTTGCGGCCAATACATCTTATCGCGAGCTGACAAGCCTCGCGCTGATCGGCTCCCAAGCCGAAGGCGCTCCGGTGACCGTGGATCGCCTGTTCGGTGCCAATCCAGGTCTGGCTGCACCGGTTTACCGCCTGTCCAAGGGGGCGAAGGCCGGTCATGCGCGCCGCGAAATCCTGCCGCCGATTACGATTGGCCCGGAGCGTGTGCCCGCCCAGTTCGAAATCACTGTGTCGCCGCTACCGCGTGACAAAGTGCTCTGGCGCATTCGTCCGATCGCCGGCGAGCGCGAAGCGACCGGCGCGGCCGACTTGAAATCGCTTTATGTCGAAGACGCGCCGATGGGCTTCTTCGCTGCGCGCCCGGATGGCACGATCACTTATGCCAATGGCTGGCTGCGCGATATGCTGGGTCTGCCGGAGACGGCCAAGAATATTCGTATCGACGACATCATGCGCCCTGAGTTCGTGAAGATGCTCTCGCGTGACCGCAAGTCCGGCGTGCCGGGCCGGGTCGACATTCAGCTGCGCGGACGTGATGGTGTTGAGCGCCCGGTTCAGGCGATTACGACCTGGTCGGGCAAGGGCGCGGACGCGACCGGGCGCACGATCATTCTGGCTAGCCAGCAAGTCATGAACACCGGCGAGGAAGGCTTCCGCATTTCGACCGCGTCACGCCCACCGCGTCCGGATGGTGATCCGATGTTTGATGATGCGCCCTTTGGAGCGGTGCGCCTCGAGGGCGGCAGCGTAGACAGCGCAATCATCATGGATGCCAACCGTTCGCTGATGGACCTGACCGAGGGCAAAGCCGCGCCGGGCGGCAAGTTCTCTGAATTGTTTGCCCCGGAAGAAGGCGAAGATGCACTCAAGAGCCTGCTCATTGATGCCATCGACAAGCCGGTGAACCTGAAACTGGTTGGAGAAGAGCCCAAGCACGTAAACGTCTTCGTGGCGCTTGACGGCGCAGGCCGTCCCTCGGTGGCCTATGTCATGGACATCACCGAACAGCGCCAGCTGGAAATGCGTCTGGCGCACGGTGAGAAGATGCAGGCCATCGGACAACTGGCCGGCGGCGTCGCGCATGATTTCAACAACGTGCTGCAAGGCATCATCCTGAACAATGAACAGCTGATGGTTCACCACCCTCTGGGAGATCCATCCTATTCCAATCTGAAATCGATCCACGAATTCTCGATCCGTGCGAAAGACCTTGTGAAGATGCTGCTCGCCTATGCGCGCCAGCAGACCTTCAAGCGCGAAGTGTTTGCGGTGACGGACTTCATGTCTGAATTCTCGATCCTCCTGCGCCAGTTGCTGGATGAGCGGATCGAGCTGGACGTCAAGCATGGCCGCGATGTGCCTTACATCAAGGCCGACAAAAACCAGCTTGAGAACGCACTGTTCAACCTTGCCACCAATGCGCGCGACGCGATGCTCAGCCACAAGAATGGTGGCAAGCTGACAATCCGCACGGCGCGCGCCACCGGCAAGGAAGCCCAGGACAAGGGCTTCGCCTTTGTGAGCGATGGCGACTATATGCTGATCGAAGTGGAAGATAGCGGTCACGGCATGCCGAAAGACGTCATGGACAAGATCTTCCAGCCCTTCTTCACGACGAAGGAAGCTGGCGTCGGTACAGGTCTCGGGCTTGCGACGGTCTACGGCATCATCAAGCAGTCGGGCGGCTATATCTGCACCACTTCCAGCGTAGGCAAGGGCACAACGTTCCACATCTATCTTCCCGCGCTCAAGGCAGAGGAAATACCTGAGCCGGTGGACATGGCGCAGGCCGAGAAAATTGCCAGCCAGCCGGTGGATATTTCCGGCCGCGGTCGCATCCTGTTGATCGAGGACGAAGATGGCGTGCGCGGCATTGCCGCCTCCTTGCTACGGTCGAGCGGCTATGAAGTCGAAGAGGCCTGCGATGGCGAAGAAGCGATGGAAATTCTCGAGGACAATCCGGAAAGTTTTGATCTTGTCATTTCCGATGTGGTGATGCCGGGCAAAGATGGTCCGACGTTGATCCGCGAAGCCAAGGATCTGCTGGGTCATGCCCGCGTGATCTTCATCTCCGGCTATGCCGAGCGCGACATTGCCAAACAGCTGGACGACGACCGCGCGGTCTCGTTCCTGCCGAAGCCGTTCACCGTCCGCCAGCTGGCCGAGCGCGTGAAACAGGAACTGGGCAGCCCGAAGAAGGAAGCTGCCTGAAACTCAGGCCCAGTGTGATTGGAGCAGGGCAGCGAACTCGGTTGCCCGCTCCGCACAGGCCCAATGTCCGGCGCCGCGCTCTACATGCAGCGGAACGTTCCAGCGTTTGGAAAATCGTTCGCCCACAGAGAGGTCGACATAAGGGTCCGTCTCGCCCCAGAATAACTGGCCGCGCTCCGGCAGATTTTCGAGACCCTTCACCCATTCATCCGAAAAGCGCAGGCCGGCCGCTGACCGGTAGAGGCGAAGAATGCTCTGCCGCATCGTCTTGTCGATGAGCGGAACTTCCTGCTCGGCCAGGCTGCGCGGCATGCCGCCGGAAACCAGTGCAGGAAGGAGCCGTTTCTTGTTGCGCATGCCCAGCATGACAAGCTCACCCAGCACAGGCGTTGCCCAGCGCCTCGCCAGCGAGTGGCCGCGATAGTCGGGGTCGATCACCGCATTGGTGACACACCAACTGCTTACAAGATCCGGCCTGAGGGACACGGCGCGCAGGGTCAGCAGTGCGCCCCAGTCATGGCCGACAATATCGACATTGCCACCGGCCGCTTCCATCTGCTCGACCAGCCAGTTCGCGTAGGCGTCCTTGGTTGCGCTGAACCCGTCCGGACGCGGGCAGCCGAAGCCGGGTAGGGCGGGGGCGCGATAGTCATCGGCGCCGAGACCGAGCGCCGCAATCAGTGGCTCCCACAGATGCGGCGTATCCGGAACGCCATGTATGAACAGTTTCATTGCCATTTCCCCACCTCTTGCTTGACAATAGGTGAATATTCCTATTTAGCGGCAGGTGCAACCTTTGGGAAAATTATCCCATGAAACATCGTGATATCTGGCGGGGGCTTGATGCCCTTGCTGCGCATCATGGGCTGACGCCGTCTGGACTGGCACGCCGGGCCGGGCTGGATCCGACGGCCTTCAATCCTTCCAAGCGGGAAGGGGCTGATGGACGTCCGCGCTGGCCGTCCACGGAAAGCCTTGCGCGCGTCCTGGAATCTGTTGGCAGTCGGTTTGAGGATTTTGCCGCCTTGGTCGATGGTCGGCGCGGAGCGATTGCCCCCCTGATAGGCTTTGCGCAGGCTGGGCAGGACGGCTTCTTCGATGATTCCGGGTTTCCGGTTGGCGGGGGCTGGGAGGAGGTTCGGTTTCCGGGGCTGGAAACGGAGTCGGTTTACGCATTGGAGATCAGCGGAGATTCCATGGAGCCGGCCTATCGGGCCGGGGACCGGATTATCGTGTCGCCGGGTTCCGAAGTGAAACCGGGCGACCGGGTGGTGGCAAAAACTGTTGGTGGCGAAGTGATGGCCAAGGTCCTGGCGCGCAAGAATACGCGCACAGTTGAACTGGCCTCGTTGAACCCGGCCTATCCCGTGCGAAGTTTCAAACCGTCAGAGGTTGCCTGGCTCGCCCGTATTCTCTGGGCGAGCCAGTAAGCCTTATCCCTTGCGTTGGTCGGATGTGGCTTGAGCCAGTTCCTCATCCTGGGCGGGCTGGTAGAGTGGGGCATATTTGTCGACCATCTCGATGCCGTCTTCTTCGTGATAGACGTCACGCCAAAAATTCGGCTCCCCGTCTTCATCCACTGTGACGGTCATGTAGGTGATGTGAATCTGGGTTTCGGACTTGAACTCGATTCGTTCCGGATTTGACCCTTCGAGCGCCTCCGATACATCCCTGGATGTGATTTCCGGGTCATGCGCCGCAATCCATTTCGCCATGTCTTCAGGCCTTTCCAGACGGACGCAGCCTGAGCTGAACGTGCGCTGCGCGCGGTCAAATAGGCTCACGCCGGGCGTGCCATGGAGATAGACAGAATACTGGTTGGGAAAGATGATCTTCAGATCGCCGAGGGCATTACTGGCGCCAGGGCCTTGGACCAGTTGGTAGTTGTCGGCGGCGACTGGATCGGTCCAGTCTACCGAGGCGGCGGAGACAGACTGACCCGTGGCTCGTTCAATCACCCTGAAATTCTTGCGGGCGGCATAGGACGGGTCCTTGGCCAGCTTTGGCAGCTTGTCGCGGCGCACGATGCTGACCGGGGCATACCAGCGCGGATTTGCGACTGCGTATTCCACTTGGTCGGAGAAAACCGGGGTTTCACGGCTGGGCATGCCAACAATGGTCTTCATCGCGATTTCGCGACGGTTGTGACGCCAACCTTCGGCGGTGAAGGATGGAATATTGGCCCAGATATACTGGTCACCCAGATCATCATAATGACGCCAGCGATTCATCGTGTCGGCGATCCGGTCGATTTTGGAGTCGACACTTTCATTCAGCGCCGCAAGCGTGTTCCGGCCCACAACACCGTCATCCTCAAGGCCGTGATGGCGCTGGAAGTCCTTCAGGGCGCTCTGAAGACGCGCATCAAACACGATCTCCGTAGCGGATGTGCCGTCATCATTTTTCGAAGCCATGCTGATGGCGGACAGCAAATCGCCTGCCCATGTCTCGGGCGTGTAATAGCCTTCCGCTTCCAGGCGGTCGCGCAGGGCCGGAATACGTGGGTCTTCGTCGTCCAGTTCAATCGCTTCCCCATCCGGGATGGCGAGCCAGCCGCCCTCCGACCGGATTTCGCGATACTGTTTCAGCTGTTTCTTGAGACGATTATACTGGGGGTGCTCAGGTTCGAGCTCGGAAAGGATGTCGTCGGCATCACCCCGCGCCGCCTTGATCAGGCTTTTCTGCACAGTGGATTTGGAGGGCGCATCGGTCTTCGATTTTGCCGCTTCGCCATTATCGGACAATCCTCCGCTTACGGCAGAGGCCATGCGGATCCAGGCTGCGGTCAGTTGCAGATCGGCTGTGGCGCGAATCTCGTCGCTGTCGCCTTTCAGGCGCTTGGCTGCGATCTTGTTGAGGTTGGCTTTCGAGACGTCGGATGGGACGAGGCCGTATGAGAAGAGATCACTGCGCGCGCGCTTCAGCGAGCGGATCCCTTTCTCGGTCCAGATCGGCTTGAAGACATTCTGAGCATAGGCGGCGCGCACTGTGGTCAGGACACCGGCTTCGGTTTCACTGCCCAGTTCGCGCTCCAGCCAGTCATTCAGGATCAGGGTCTGGATGGCAGAGGCTTTTTCCGCTTCAAGTTCGCCGCCCATGGCCTCTTTCTCGCTCAGATCGGCCAGCTGCACAGTATCGGCGGGCGCGGCATGCTGGGCGCTGGCGGGAATGGCGGTCAGCAGGCCAGCGGTCGCGAGGAGGGTTGATGCAAGAAGTCGGCGATGCGTACGCATAAATAATCTCCAAAATACTCTTGTTAGAGAAGAGCGCGGCCGCCGCATCAGGCTGGCCTGGCCGGTCGGGAAGACTGGCGGAACTCTTCGCGGTGTTGCTGGATAAACCGATCGCGCCCGTTCCGGTTCCGAATTACGGCTCTGAAAAACATCAGAAAAAGTATGGCACTATTTGCGCTCTGATGCGTTTGAGGGGGCATGCGTAATGGTTAAAGTAATGCGTGCCTGCTCAGACCAGACAAGAGGACCAGACCCATATTTTCCGCGTTCATGAAATTCATCTTTCTGCCCTGGATCATCGCATCGGCGGAGCTGCACCCGGTCCAGCCGGTCGACAAGACTGAGACCGTCAAGACAGGTGCTGGCGTCGAGATTACCGTAAACGGAACACGCTCTGCGCTGCCGCTGATCTCTGTTTCCGCCATGCCGAGGGAGGAGGTCAGGCTGGCCATTCCCGAAGATGCCCGTATTGAGATTTCTGATGGAAAATTGAGCCGTGACGCGGCGGAGATTGCCTGGACCGCTCCGGAGGCGCCGGGGATGGCCGACATGAAGATCTCCCATCGCGGCGCTGAAACCCGCCTGAACCTGCTGGTGCTGACGCCGTTCGAGAATGGCGTCGATGACAGCTTGAATGGCTATCGGATTGGAATGTATGCCCGACCGTTGCGGGATCTTCCGTCCTATGCCGTGCCCAAGGGCTTTATCGACCTGACGGCGATGTCGGAGGATCTGCGCGTTTCGCCCAATTTCCAGCTCGGCCAGTTCCGCTGCAAGCAGCAGCCGGGACATGAGCCGACCTATCTGTTGATGCAGCCGGACATGCTGGTCAAGCTCGAAACCCTTCTTGCCGCTGCCAATGAGAAGGGCTGGGAAGCGGATACTTTCTTCGTGATGAGCGGCTATCGTACGCCATTCTATAATGCGGCCATTGGCAATACGACAACTTCATCGCGCCATTTGTATGGTGATGCCGCCGATATCTATATTGATCAGGACCGGGACGGGCAGATGGATGATCTCGACGGCAATGGCCGGATCGACAAGGAAGATGCCCGCGCGCTGGTCAAGCTGATTGACGAACTTGCCGCCGAGCAGCCCGAAGGTTGGGTCGTGGGCGGCGCATCGGCCTATGGATCGAATGCGGCGCATGGGCCGTTCGTGCATGTCGATACGAGAGGCTATTCTGCGCGCTGGTAGTTAGCGGCCGGATTTCTCGGCATTCCACATTTGCATGAAGGCCGGCGGTGGAGAGGGCTTGAACTCGGTTTCCGACAAGGCGTCCAGCGCGCGTTGGCGGTCGGCCTCGGTGAAGGTGCCGGAGGTCAGGCAGAATTCCACTGCATTGTCGTTCGGGTCCTTCGTATAGATCGAGTGACACCAATTATGGTCGATCTCGAACACGTCGAGCCCGGCGGCGAGCCATTTCTGTTTCCAGCTTTCCAGTTCTTCCTTCGTATCCACCGAGAAAGAATAATGATTTGTACCCGGCGGGAGTTTGGCGGCGGCGTTGATGTCGTAGACATAATCGTCGCTACGATCGGTCTCGTGCAATTCCCAGAAGGCGATGAAGCGGCTGTCATCGCCATCCATGCGATAGAAAAAATGCTTGCCCCAGCCGCCGCCCATGATTGGGGCGACTTCGACCTTGACCAGTTCAAAGCCCATGATGCCTTCATAGAATGCATGCGTGGCTTTCATGTCTTTCGCGGCGAGCGCGAGATGATGATAGGCCATGTTCAGTTTCCTCCCTTGTCGACCATAGACATGACGTCTGTATCCGAACCATCCGGCGCGACGATTTCGACGACGCGTTCATCCACATCATCATATTCCAGTTTCAGTGCACGGCTCATGATGGCGTGCATCATATAGGTGCAGGTGATGTAGGTGAATTCTAGGATTTCCTCGTCTGACAATTCCGCTTTCAGGGCCTCGAACACGCCATCGGGCACGCGGCCGCGTTGCAGGACCAGGCCGTCCGTATAGGCGAGCACGGCGCGTTCCAACGGGCTGAAACAGTCTGCGACCTGCCAGTGGGGAATGGCGGCGATCTGATCTTCGGTCAGGCCGACATCGCGGCTGGCCTTGCAATGCTGAGAGAAGACAAATTGTGAGCCGACGGCAAAGCCGGCGCGGATCTGGCCAAGCTCGCGCAGCTTTGGATCAAGCTTGCGGTTCTTCGAACGGTAGAACTGAAAGCCTTCGGTCGTGTGCTTGAAGGCATCCGGCACAATGTTGAAAACGGTCCACCAGTTTCCGGGCGTGCCGGTTGCGGTGCCGGGCTCGGCAATCGGGTCCCGGTCTTCAAACAGTAAATCGAAAATCTGGTTCGCGAACGGATTTCCGGCTTCGCGGCCCGCCTGTTTCAGTCGTGGCATACGCGTATCCTCCCGGTCGGGAGTGTACCACCACGCGGAAAGAATGACAGGCATGACAAGGGGCCGTCACGCGAGGGAAACGGGCGGAAAGGAATGGTTTTTCGGGGGAGTCAGCCCGAGCTTTCCCATGTTTCCAGGCCCACGCTGATCTGCTCGGGCAGCAGCGTGGCCAGCGCGCCAAGCTCTGGCGAGAGGCGAAAGGCGGGCGTTGCTGCGCCGACCATTGGTTTGGGCTCGCCGTTGTTCTGCAGGCGGTTGAGGGTGCGGGCGAGGCGGGTCGCGTGGGCTTCGGGCGCGGCAATCACGCGCCGGAGCGCAGCGATGCGGGCCATCAGCTTGTGGGGGGAAACGTGTCCATAACTCGTACCGGACATGTCCGGAAAGCCGCCGGGGCCTTCAAAGGCCTGGCGCGCAGGCAGCAGTGACAGCCGTCTGGGCGAAAGGCGGGGGAAAATGGCCAGCTCGACGCCTTCGGGCAGGTCCGGCTCTGGTGCGGGATTGGCGGGAGCCGGACGCGGCGGCGTCGGGGCCAGCTGCAGGCCGAGCGCCATCAGGAGGATCAGCCGACGGACGATTGTCTCCAGCATTCGCAACCGCCCGGAAACGCGCTGCGCCAGGCCGCGCCCGATCCGCTTCGGCCCCAGATGCAGGTTCGCCAGCGCCGACGCATCCATTACGGCAAGGGCAGCGTGTTCGAGCCCGCGTTTGAGAATGTCCATCTGCGCATCCATGCGGGAAGTATGGGGGTAGGGGCTATCAGACGGATTGTTTGTGATCGCACTGCCGCCCAGCGTCTTACGCTATGTATTCGAGCTAATGATAGCTTCTACTGCTACCAACATGCCGACTATAAAAAGTAGTCCGGAAATCAACGCAAATCCTAAGGCAGAGTACCTAAACCTATTACTTACTCGGCGTTCCCGACCCGCTTCCGTTCGAATCTCATCTGAAGCCTGTTTTCTGTTGATCTGTGCAAAGTAGATGCCGTCGGCATCATATATTGATGTAACCCCAGATACACCCTGTGAAAAATACGAACAGAAGGTTGCAATCAGCGCAGAAGATATTCCGATACCAAAACATAAAAACGCCAATCTATAGTTTAACACGGCCTCGGATGTCACACCGACGTTTCCGACAAATGTCAGCATCGCTAGCATTGCGCCGCCATTCACCAAAAATAGGCTTCGCAACCCCACGATTCCAAACTCTATGGCACCTCGATTGTTTATTCGAGCGTCCTCGTAGAAGTGCGCCATACGCGTGGTATTGTAGTCTTTGTTCGGGTCTTCAGACATTGAGATGATCTCCCCATAAGAACGTCAGCTTATTCCAGTTGAGCGCTTACAACAGTAGTGGCAGTTGGGTGTTGTCTTCTAGCTAAATTGCGCAAGCCGATTAGACGGTGCCAACCTTGCTTTTCCAATCATTCTACTTGCACCCGAATGTGCTTTAAGAACAGTTCTCGCACCTCCCGCAATCTCTGCTTGCCGCCGGGTCATTTAGGCGTCACAAACGCTCCCCATGGATTGGGGTAAGCTGAAATCATTTCACGCGGCGGCCGAAGCGGGCAGCCTGACGTCTGCCGGCGAGCGGCTGGGCATTTCGCAGTCGGCGGTCTCGCGCCAGATTGCGGCGCTGGAAGAGGCGCTGGGCGTCTCCCTGTTCCAGCGGCATGCGCGCGGCCTGGTGCTGACCGATAGCGGCCACACGCTGTTCCGCTCAACCATGGAAATGGCGACGGCGGCGCAGTCGGCCAATGCCTTGCTGAAGGACCAGCAGGAGACCCCACAGGGCGAATTGATCGTGGCGGCGCCAGTGGCGTTCGGCTCGACCTGGCTGGTGCCGCGCCTTGGCGGGTTTGCCCGCAAGCATCCGGACATGAATCTCGACCTGCGCCTTGATGACAGCCGCGAATATGACCTGCTGAAGCTGGAGGCCGAATGCGCCATCCGCCTGTGGGCTGCCGACAAGGCGGACCTGATCCAGCGCAAGCTGGGCACGGTGGCGACCAATCTCTATGCTTCGCCGGAATATCTCAAAGCCTACGGCATGCCACGCACGCCGCAGGATCTCGATAATCACCGGATCATTGCCTATGGCGATGAAAGCTCGATGCTGGATGTGATGAGCTTTGCCTGCCGTGTGGGCCGGGATGACAGCCCGCCGCGCCAAGCCGCACTGAAGGTGAACAATGTGTTCGCCATGTTGCGGGCCGTGGATGCCGGCCTGGGGATTGCCGACGTGCCGGACTATATGGCCGGGACCATGCCGCGGCTTGTGAAAGTGTTGCCGGAGACGGTCGGCCCGATCTTCGATCTCTACTTTATCTATCCGAGCGATCTGCGCCGCTCGAAGCGCGTGTCGGCCTTCCGGGACTTCATCACCGCAGAGACCGAGATCCTGCGCCGTCCGGCTATGCGTCAGAATTAGTCAGAAATGCGACATCCATGCATAAGTGCATGAAAGCTTTGCTGTCATGTTGGTTGTAATCATCGGGGGAGAGGTTATCTACCACGCATGCCAAGGGCCTCGGGCATTAACCCAATCATTCCTCCGATTGGGCGTTTCCTCCCCCCTACGGGGCCCGATACTTACAGCCCGGCGCGTTCATTCGCTGCCGGGCCTTTTTTTGCCTTGAATCCAGGGCTCTAACGGCCGCTTTTTCATTAACTGAATGCAAGATTGCCGCGCCTCATGGGCGCGGTCAAGCCCATGAGGCACGGCAAGTGTTGTGCAGTGCAATATGCAGGATGCGCCAATCCAGTATTGGCGGGCGGATCAGAGGTTCGCGCGCAGCATCCAGGCTGTTTTTTCTGCGATCGCCGCGCGCTGAGTCATCAGGTCTGCGGTCACCGCGTCGCCATTGTCTTCGGCAATTTTCAGGCCTGTCTTGCCAGCGCGGCTGACGGCTTCATGCCCTTTGACCAGGTTCTCGACCATCGTGTCGGCGTCCGGAATGCCATTGTCGGGCTTGATCGTGGCTGGCTCTACCATTTCTGCGGGTGATGTCGGGGCGAAATGGCCCAGCGCGCGGATGCGTTCGGCAATCTCATCCAGCGCCATCCAGAGTTCGTTATACTGTGTCTCGAACATGGTGTGCAGGCTGTTGAAGCGCGGACCGGTGACATTCCAGTGATATCCGTGGGTCTTGGAATAGAGTGCATAAGTCTCCGCCAGCAAAACGCGCAGGGCGTCAGCGGACGTATTACGGGCTTCGTCGTTCAAACCGATATCTACAGGCATGGGGGTAACTCCTTTGTCTCTCTTATCAAAGACGTAAGAGCCCCGATCGTTCCATGCCAATCAATAGGGGGAAGGCCGGATATAGGATTTTTCTATAGCAGTTTCCTATGTCAGATTTGCGCAGAAACGCTGGATGCGCGTGAGGGCTTCCTGCAGCGCCTCGGTTGAGGTGGCATAAGACACGCGGAAGGCCGGGGACAGGCCGAACGCCTCGCCGAAGACGATGGCCACCTTTTCCTGCTCCAGCAATTCGGCAGCGAAATCCTTGTCGCTTTCAATCACCTTGCCGGATGGGCTGGTCTTGCCGATGACGCCCGCGCAGGACGGATAGACATAGAAGGCGCCTTCCGGCGTGGGGCAGGTGATTCCTTCGGCGGCGTTGAGGCCGGCGACCACCATATCGCGGCGCTGCTGGTAGACGGCGCGGCGTGTGGGCAGGAAATCCTGTGGGCCGTTCAGCGCTTCGACGGCGGCCCACTGGCTGATCGAGCAGGGATTGGATGTGGTCTGGCTGATCACCTTGCGCATGGCGGTGATCAATTTTTCCGGGCCGCCCGCATAGCCGATGCGCCAGCCGGTCATGGCATAGGCTTTGGAGACGCCATTTACGGTGAGCGTGCGCTCGTACAGGGCGGGCTCGACCTGGGCGATCGTGAAGTATTTGAAGTCGTCATAGACGAGGTGTTCGTACATGTCGTCGGTCAGAACCCAGACATGCGGATGGCGCAGCAGGACGTCGGCGAGCCCGCGCAGCTCAGCCTCGGTATAGGCGGCGCCGGTCGGGTTGGATGGCGAGTTCAGGAGCAGCCACTTGGTGTTCGGGGTGATGGCGGCCTCGAGGGCTTCGGGTGTCAGTTTGTACTGGGCATTCGGGCCGCATTCGATGGCGACGGGCGTGCCGCTGGCGAGCAGGACCATGTCTGGATACGACACCCAATAGGGGGCCGGGATGATGACTTCGTCGCCGGGGTTCAGGGTGGCGAGGAAGGCATTGTAGATGACCGGCTTGCCACCCGGCGCAATGTGGATCTGGCTGGGCGTGTAGGTGAGGTCGTTCTCGCGCTGGAACTTGGCGCAGATCGCCTCCTTCAGCTCCGGGATGCCATCTGCGGGCGTGTATTTGGTCTTGCCATCGCGAATCGCCTGGATGGCGGCGTCCTTGATATTGTCCGGCGTGTCAAAGTCCGGCTCGCCCGCGCCAAGACCAATCACGTCATGTCCGGCCCGTTTCAGCTCATTGGCCTTGGTGGTGACGGCGATGGTGGCAGATGGCTTTACGCGGTCGAGGGCATCGGAGAAGTGGAAGGTGTCGGACATGAGGTTTTCCCGTGAAGTGTCACGCGCGGCGGCGTTTGCCTTCGCTTAATCCTGAGGGCCCCGGCCCGCAAGGGGAGGGCGAGGGTAATTCTGACGCACGGGCCTCAAGGGCCGGCCTCAAAGCCTTTCTGAGGCCTTAACAACATTCCCAAAAATCACCTGCGCGCTTGGGCCAGACTATTAGCCTTGTTTTGGCATGATGCAGGATTATGCAACCCAGTCGAAAGGCGGTCCCGGAAAGGGATCAGTGATACGGAGCCATGAGCATTTCATCGAGTATGGACCTGTTGAATCGGGTTCTGGACAAGGTCGCCGAAGTGGCCAATGAGGCCTATCTCGAATTCTCACGTTGGGTCGATCGTCTCGACGACATGGAGAAGCTGTTCTTCATGGTCGTGTTCATTCTGATATTGTTCATGCTGATCCTGGTGCGGGCAGGGCGTCGCAAGGCCGACCCGGCACGGGGGCGATCCTTCGTCTCGTCGATCGTCCTGGTGATGCTGTTCAGCTTCGGTGCGGGATGGATGATTGATTCCCGGTTTGACGTTCAGGATGTAATCAACTTCTTCTGAGGCTCGCATCCCCGGCCAAGCCGGACTATCTGTTGAGGCATGAACCCGACTGATTCCGGCGCAGCGTCCCTACGGGGCATTGACGTCATCAAGGACAATCTCAAACGACTGCCTGCAAAGCCGGGCGTCTATCGCATGTTCGGTGAACATGACGATGTCCTGTATGTGGGCAAGGCGCGCGACCTGAAGGCGCGGGTCTCGAACTATGCGCGGCTCGGCGGTCATACCCAGCGGATCGCCCGCATGATCTCCATGACCAAGCGGATGGAGTTCGTGGTCACCGAGACGGAGACCGAAGCGCTGCTGCTGGAAGCGAGTCTCATCAAGAGCCTTAAGCCGCGTTTCAACGTATTGCTGCGTGACGACAAATCGTTTCCCTACATCCTGATCCGCCGGGACCATGAAGCGCCCCAGATCAAGAAGTATCGCGGGTCCAAGATGGATCAGGGCGACTATTTCGGTCCGTTCGCCAGTGCCGGGTCTGTCATGCGGACGCTGGACACATTGCAGAAAGCCTTCCTGCTGCGCACCTGTGAGGACAGTGTCTACAGTGTGCGCACGCGGCCCTGCATGTTGCACCAGATCAAGCGCTGTGCGGCGCCCTGCGTCGGGCTGATCGAGACCGAGGACTATCAGGCCCTTGCCGATCAGGCGGCAGACTTCCTGCGCGGAAAGGGGGCCGACCTGCAAAAGCGCCTCGCCGCCGATATGGAAGCGGCGGCAGATGACATGGAATTTGAACGTGCGGCGCGGCTGCGCGACCGGATCCGGGCGCTGGCCCATGTGCGTGCCAGTCAGGATGTGAACCCGGAAGACATCGAAGAGGCAGATGTGTTCGCCATCGAGATGGATGGCGGGGTCTCCTGTGTGCAGGTCTTCTTCATCCGGGCGGGACAGAACTGGGGGGCGACCGCGCACTATCCACGCCATGAGCGCGAGCAGACACCGGAAGAAGTGCTGTCGGCCTTCCTCGTGCAATTCTATGACAAGCGCCCGCCGCCAAAGCTGATCCTTGTGAACAAATTACCGGACCAGGCCGAACTGATCGCTGACGCGCTTGAGCTGAAAGCCGGGCGCAAGGTGGAAGTGCGTCGTCCCGAACGGGGCAGCAAGAAGGACCTTGTCACCCAGGCCGCGCGCAATGCAGGGGAAGCCCTGTCGCGCAAGCTGGCCGAGACGGCCAGCCAGACGCGCCTGCTGGCCGAAGTGGCGAAAGTGTTCGAGCTGGAGACTCCTCCGGAGCGTATCGAGATCTACGACAATTCTCACATTCAGGGCACAAACGCCGTGGGCGGAATGGTGGTCGCCGGTCCGGAAGGCTTCATCAAGAACGCGTTTCGCAAGTTCAATATCAAGGATACGAGCATCGAGCCGGGCGATGATTACGGCATGATGCGCGAGGTGATGCGACGGCGGTTTTCCCGCGCCCTGAAAGAGCGCGAAGAGGGCAATGGCGCAAACTGGCCAGACCTTGTTCTGATTGATGGCGGGTTGGGACAATTGAACGCCGTGATCGAGGCGTTGGCCGGAATTGGTGTGACCCCGGAAGATGTAAACCTTGTCTCCATCGCCAAGGGCGTGGACCGGAATGCCGGACGGGAGCAATTCTTCCGGCCGGGCCGCGCGCCCTTCAAGCTGCCGGAAACCGCCCCAGTGCTCTATTACCTTCAGCGCCTGCGCGACGAGGCCCATCGCTGGGCGATTGGCGCGCACCGGGCAAAACGCTCTGCTGCAATCAAGACCTCACCCTTGGACGAGATCGAAGGGGTCGGTCCGACGCGGAAGAAGGCTCTGCTTCACCATTTCGGATCGGCCAAGGGCGTCTCGCGCGCGAAGGTTGCCGACTTGATGGAAGTGGACGGCGTCAACGAAGCTTTGGCCGAACGCATTTGGGGCCATTTCAATAGCGGCTAAGCTGACCGCGCAGTGGCGCGTGTCATCAGGCTTTCGATATAGCTTTCCACCAGATGGACGAGTTCATCTTCCAGAATGTCCGCATCGAGTTCCAATTCCGGTTCTGCGGCAGCCGCTCTCAGCAATTGCACGACAGTGTGTGTCAGGATGAAAGCCGCTTCCCGGCCGTGGGGAAAGTCGAAACTTTGCTGTCCACTGATGGATTCAAGGAAGGCAAAATGCTGGCGGCTCATGACATCGCTGCCGCCAGAGCGAAACAGGACGTCTGAGAGGATGAGCCGTGTTTGAGGCGAACCTGTGGGGCCATGCATCAGTGCCCGGATGACAGCACGTACGGGTGATGTCTCAGGGGAATCCAGAACAATCTTCGTGATCATTTTGCGGACATTGTCGCTTTGGCGCTGACTGAGCGCAAAGAGGATGGCTTCCCGGTCGGCAAAATACTGGTAGAGCGTGCCAATACTGACGCCAGCGCGCTCAGCGATGTGGTTTGTGGTTAAATTTGTGAGGCCATCCGATTCCAAAAGCTGAAACGTTGCTTCCAGAATGGCTTCCACCGTTGCCTGAGCTCGGGCTTGCCTTGGTTTTCTTCTATTTTTTTCAGTCACTTGTGCATTCCGATTTGCTTGACCCTGCGTACATCCTGATGCGAGTGGAATATCTGAGCTTTGCTTACATTATAGGGCGGCGACTGCCAAGAACACTACAGGAGGCGTCTGAATGCATCCCTCGCTCGCGCAGGTTCACGACCGGATTGAGCTGCAGAAATCAGCCTTGCCTCAAATGTATGGCGATGTCGATTTCACGCAGACACCAGAACGCTACACTCAGGATGTAGCGGAAAGTTCACTACCGCCATCGCTGCACAATATGGCGCCGCCTCCAGCGGATATGGTTGCGCGGGTCAAGGCCTATACGATGTTGGGGGATGTGACGGCTGATGCCTATGCGGCCCTGATGGGTGAGTATGGTTTCAGGCGGCTCGTGGATATGTTGACGACGGCCTGCGATGAGGGGCTGGAAGCTGTGCCCGATGCGCCGCCGGAACTGGTGGCCCTGATCACGGAAATGGAAACCAGGCCGGACTGGTTGGACATGGACATGGTGCGGAAGGGCGCGGCGCTGAACCGCCTCCCCATGGCGGTGACGTCCCCGTGGATGATCCGGGGGGCGTTCCTTGCAACCTTCATGAACAAGTATACCGCGCTGCCCATGGCGATTACGGGCACGCTCGGATATTCGACATCTGCGCGCCGCGTCAACGAGACGGCGACTTTCTTTACGGTGACCACGCTGCCCGGTGCGCTGGAGCCGCGTGGCGAGGGCTTCAAGGCCGCTGCCATGGTGCGGCTGATGCATTCCATGGTCCGGTTCAACATCCTGCGCAAGATGAAAAGCTGGGACGTGTCCGTGTACGGCATTCCGGTGCCACAAGTCGACCAGATGCCAGCTGGCCTGATCGATGTGTTCCTGCTCGCCTACCAGATGTTGGATGAGGGGCGTACCGAGTTCACTGCGGATGAGCGCGCCCGTGTCGAGTTCAGCCGCTATCGCTGTTACCTGCTCGGCCTGCCGGAAGATTTGCTGATGGACACGCCGCAGGGCATTGTTGACATCATGAATGCCCGGGGCGCGTCCATCCGCCAGGGCTTTGACGACGAGACTTGTGGCACACTGGTGCGCGCCACGCTGGAGGCGTATTTGCCACCAGACCGCAAGCTCGGTCACCGCTTGTTCAACGCACTGGAAAAGCGGCTCGCGCGGCTGGTCCTGGTGAAACACTTTCTTGGCGGTGACAGCCAGAAAGCGCGTGAGATCGGCGTGCCAGTCGGGCCGCTGGACTATGCGGTGGCGATGGGCCTGTTCCCATACATCTCGGCCAAGATGGCACTGTACCGGTTTGCCCTTTCCGTGCCCGGATTACGCGGCATTGCGGATCGGCGACTGACGGCGCGTATCCGCAAGTTGCTGAAACGCTACGGCCATGCCGAGTTCACATCAGATGCTGAAGCTTACCGTCCTGCAGTCCCCGTGGCTGCATGACGGTGGGAGGGGAGTTTGGTGCCCCCCGAGGGACCCGGGTGGGCGGGGGGCATCAAACGTTTTTTAGTCCCCACTATCCATTGCCACAATGATCTGGGCATAGCCTTCCGACAGACGTTTCATGTTCTCGACCGCGAGACGTTCATTGGTGCCGTGAAAGCCTGAAAGGTCGGTCGGGTTCAGCACGGACGGCGCGAAGCGGTAGACGCTGTCGGTGATGGCGCTGGCATAGCGGGCATCCGTGGCACCCAGCACCAGGCCGGGTGCAACTGCGGCGCCGCCGCCTTGCGCTTCGGCTACGCTGGCGAGCACGGCATAGGCCTTGTTGTCGGTAGGCGAGACTGGCGATGCTTCGCTGCCGCTGATGCCGCCGTCGGAGACCGTCACCTCAATCCCCTTGATGTCAGACGTGACGTCTTTCACGTGTTTGATCACGTCCTCGACCGTATTGTTCGGGTGCACACGGAAATTCACGGTCGCCATGGCGCGCTGGGCCAGAACATTTTCCTTGGCGGAGCCGGCCAGCATGGTGGGCGCCGTGGTCGTGCGGATCATGGCATTGCCGGCCGGGATATCGGCCATGGCGGAATCCACGCTGCCTGCGAACAGCCAGAGATTGGCAAAGGCCATCTTCTGCATGAAGGGCAGGTCCGGGGCGGAGACGCGGAAAAGATCAGACACCGGAGGTTTGGAAAAGTCGGCTGGCATCTGATTCTCATCCAGCGCAACAATGGCGCGGGCGAGACGGACCGCAGCAGAGTCGCGTGGCGGTGTGGATGAATGCCCGCCCTCGGCCAGCGCGGTCAGGGTGAGCGTCAGATAGCCTTTCTCGGAGACGCCGATATAGGCCATTGGCTTTCCGGTCAGCGGGGAAGGGTCAATAATCGCAAAGCCTTCGTCCAGTGCCATGACCGGCGAGATGCCGCGTGATTTCAGCAGGGCGATACCAGCCTCGGCACCATTGCCGAGCACTTCCTCGTCATGGCCAAACATGATGAGGACGGTGCGCTTGGGCTGGAACCCGTTTGCGGCGAGCGCGTCAGCCGCTTCCATCAGGGCGACCAGGCTGCCCTTGTCGTCAAGCGCGCCGCGACCGTAGACATAGCCGTCGACGATCTCGCCTGCGAAGGGCGCGCCGGTCCAGTCGTCCTCAGTGCCGATGTTCACCGGTACGACGTCCTGGTGGGCCATCAGCAGCAACGGGTCGAGCGAGGGATCTGATCCTTCCCATGTGTAGAGCAGGGACAGGGTACCGGGCACGAGTTCACGGTTCATGGCGGCGTGCGCGGCGGGATAGGTCGTCTCCAACCAGTCATGCAATTCCAGCCACGGGCCTTCCTGACCGACGCGCGGGTCGCCGGAAGCGACCGTGATCGTGCGGAACTGGATGGCTTCGCTCAGATGGCTTGCGGCGCGATCTGCGGAGACCTCGGGCACAGGGGGAAGCTCTACGCGTTCGCCCGTCGCCGCGCCGCCATATGTGAATGTGCGGAACAGGATCACCGCCACCAGAAGCACAATGAGCGCGACGACCCCGAACAAGATTTTCTTCAGCATTGGCCCATTTCCTCCCGGCACATCTTTTATCCGGTGTCAGGCCCGACCGGCGCGACGTCAACCGTTCCGGCAATAAAAAAATGACTTGGCCGTCACGTTTTTACCGGGCAGGCTGCGCGCATGACTGACGCAAGTGGCCCGCGCCTGTCCCTACCGAGAGTGCTCGCCTTTTCCTCACTCAGCGTCCCGCTGGCGGGGGTGGGGTTGCCGTTGGCCGTGTATCTTGCACCGCTCTATGCAAATGAAGTTGGCCTGGGCCTGGAGCTGACCGGCTTCCTGTTCATGGTGCTCCGCTTCTGGGACATCCTGACCGACCCGGTGATGGGCTTCGTGGTTGACCGATACCGTAGCCCGTGGGGCCGTGTGCGCCACTGGATCGTGCTGAGCGTGCCGATACTGGGGCTGGCGACCTATTTCATCTACATGCCGGAGCGCGGCGCGGGGCCGGGCTATTTCGTGGTCTGGATGCTGCTCTTCTATGTCGGTTTCACCCTGTTGCAGACCGCGCGGTCTGCGTGGGTGCCCGCCATTGCGACCGACTATGATGATCGCTCCCGCTTCTTCACATGGGCAGAAGTGCTCAGCATCATTTCGATGCTGGCCTTGCTGGCTGTGCCAGCGATCCTCGCTGCAGCTGGTGTCGAAGTGGACCGGTTCGGGCAAGTCGAGGTCATGGGCTGGGCGCTGCTTATCTCCCTGCCGATCGTGGCCTTCCTCGCCTGCACCTTCGTGCCGGACAAGCCTATGCGCGGCGACAAGGGCGAAGCAGCCAAGTTTGATCTGAAAGCCATGATCGCGGCGCTCAGGAACAGGTTTCTCGGCGTCGTCCTGTCCATGGAGCTGCTGGTCGGGACGGCCGTGGCCATTACGGCGTCAAACTATCTGTTCGTGGCAGAATACGTCTTTGGCTTGTCGGATTCCATGTCCAGCGTCGTGCTGATGATCTTCTTTTCTACGGCTGTTGCAGCGTTGCCCTTCTGGCTCAAATTCTCGGCGCGGACAGAGAAGAACACCGCTTTTCTGTGTGCGGTGATCATGGGGATGTCGAGCTATGTGATCTACTATCTTGCCGGACGTCTCGGCGGAGGTTTCTGGGCGCTTCTGATCGGCGCGCTGGTCAATGGTGCCGCCTTCAGCGCCCCGGTTGTTATCGCGCGCTCCATGGCGGCCGATGTGGTGGAGTATCAGGCAGCGAAAACCGGGGAAAACCGCGCCGGGATCTACTATTCCCTCCTGACAAGTGCCTACAAGATCGGCAGCAGCCTGGCGTTCGGTGTTGGCTATTTCGTGCTGGGACGGGTGGCCGGGTTCCGGCCGGGTGCGGAGAACTCCCCCGAAGCCCTGCATGGCCTCCTTCTGGTATTCTGTGTGTTGCCGGTGATCCTGTACGGCCTCGCGGCGCTTGTCGCATCGCGCTACACGCTGACCCGCGCCATGCAGCGGGATATCAGCAAGAGCCTGGACCCGCGCGGGCCGGAAATGCTGGACTAGAAGCCGCCGCCTTCTGCCAGCCACTCGGCTTCTTCCGCGGTTGTCTCACGCCCAAGCGCCTTGTTCCGGTGCGGGAACCGACCGAAATCCTGAATCACCTTCAAGTGCTGGTGGGCATAATCCAGCGTGCTTTTCGCGAAATCCTTGAACTCCGGACGCGCATCCGCGACCAGCTCTTCGAACATTTCGACGCAATGTTTCTGGTCTTCCAGGGATTCCGAATGTTCCAGTGGCAGGCAGAGAAAAACGCGCTCTGTTTCGCTGAGGGATTTGTGCTCATTCAGCGCGAGGCCGTCCTTGCACATACGAAGGGCAAGCGAGTCCTGATGGAATGCGCGAGCGTCTCCCCGGAACAGGTTGCGGCTGAACTGGTCAAGCACAATGATTGCGGCCAACCGTCCGCGCGGGCCCTCGGCCGCCCAATCATCGGCGAAGGGCATGTGCGAAGCATCGTCCAGCAGGCCCAGGAACCGATCCCGAATTTCGGCATCGGTCTCGTCCGATTTGCCGAACCAGAGCTTGTGCTTTTCCTTCAGGTTTTCGGCAGAATGGCGCGTATCGCCGATCCAGTAGGCCAGCACATCTTCGGGGGTGGGTATTTTCGTCATTCGGCAGGTCTCCGGGCCACGATCATGTAGTTCACCTTGGTATCGCCGGAGAGCTTCCAGCTGTCGGCCAGCGGATTGTAGGAGACGCCGATGGCCGGTTCGGTGACGAGGCCTGCGGCTGTGAGTCCGGCATCGGCCTCGTCCGGCGTCACGAATTTCGACCAGTCATGTGTGCCGCGCGGCAACCAGCCCAGCACGTACTCGGCACCGATCACGGCGGTCGCCAGCGCCTTGGCGGTGCGATTCAGTGTGGCGACAATCATCAGGCCGCCCGGCTTCACGAGACCGCCCGTATCTTTCAGGAACTGGTGCGGGTCAGCGACATGTTCGACAACTTCCAGATTGAGCACGATGTCGAAAAGGGGCTCTCCGCTTTCAATCAGGCCTTCGGCTGTGCCTGCGCGATAGTCGATGTCGAGGCCTTGTTCGCTGGCATGCGTCATCGCTGTCTTGATGTTGGCCTCCGAGGCATCAACGCCGGTGACCGACGCGCCCAGCCGTTTCATCGGCTCGCAGACGAGCCCGCCGCCGCACCCGATATCGAGCAGTCTCAGGCCGTCCAGCGGGCGTTTGGCCTCCGGTGCAATCCCGAAATGCTTCTCGGCCTGGTCACGGATGAAGCGCAAGCGCACAGGGTTGAATTTGTGAAGCGGCCGAAACTTGCCGCGGGGATTCCACCAATCTGCAGCCATCGCTGAGAACTTGGCAACTTCGTCCGGATCGATGCTGGGTGTGGCAGGCGCTGCCGTGTCTTTTGCTACTGTCATAGTTCAAGAAACCTGTTTGATCCGGGCGTGAACACCCCCTATGAGGGCGAATATAGTGGGATATCCCAAGAAAACGACAGGATATGGGGCGAAATGGCGCGCACGGTTCTGAAATTTGGCGGCACATCCGTAGCTGACCTTGATCGCATTGCGAATGTGGCGGACATCGTCGCCGCACGTGCGGAAAAAGGCGAGCGCATGGCGGTGGTTGTGTCCGCAATGTCGGGCGAGACCAACAAGCTGGTGGGCTATGCCGAAGGCGCAGCGGGCGATGCCCTTCCGCGCGAGCAGTTTGATGATGAGTATGATGTGGTCGTGGCCTCGGGTGAGCAGGTGACGGCAGGTCTTCTCGCATTGGCGTTGCGCCGGCGGGGCCTGAAGGCGCGGAGCTGGCTCGGATGGCAATTGCGGCTGAAGACAAACAAGAGCCATGGCCGCGCGCGGATCATGGGCTTTGATGATTCCACGCTGCCGGACGCGATTGATGCCGGCGAGATTGCCGTCATCGCTGGATTCCAGGGTGTGACCGACGATGACCGTGTGGCCACGCTTGGCCGGGGCGGTTCGGATACCAGCGCCGTGGCGGTTGCCGCCGCGCTTGAGGCAAATGTGTGCGACATCTACACAGATGTGGACGGCGTCTACACCACCGATCCCCGGATTGTGCCCAAGGCGCAGCGGATCGAGAAAATCTCGTTTGAGGAGATGCTGGAACTGGCGTCCCTCGGCGCCAAGGTTCTGCAGACCCGGTCTGTCGAGATGGCGATGAATCACAATGTGCCCGTAAGGGTTCTGTCCAGTTTCCTGAAGCCGGGCGAGCCGAACCCCGGAACCATTGTCTGCTCAGAGGAAGAAATCGTGGAAAAACAGGTTGTCAGCGGCGTTGCCTATTCCCGGGATGAAGCTAAGGTCACGCTCTATGGAGTACCGGACAAGCCGGGTATCTCCGCCAAGATCTTCTCGGCCCTCGCCCGCGCCGGGGTGAATGTGGACATGATCGTCCAGGCGCAGGCGCGCGGGCCGGAACAGGCCAACATGGTATTCACCTGCACCGACCGGGACAGCCCCATTGCACGCGACACACTTGAGAGCATGCATGAGGAAATTGGCTATGAGCGCCTCGAAGTTGTGCGCGACGTGTCGAAAATTTCCATCGTTGGTGTTGGCATGCGTAGCCATACCGGCGTCGCAGAGACAATGTTCAAGGCTTTGTACGAGAAGGGCATCAATATTGACGTGATCTCTACTTCGGAGATCAAGATTTCAGTACTGATTGGAGATGCCTATACTGAGTTGGCCGTTCGGGCCCTCCATACGGCATTCGGCCTTGACGCTGCCTGATAGAGGCTGCGACATACGGGCTGACCATGCCTTATAATCTGCCCGCGACGCGCTTGCTGATGAACCGGCTCCGCCAGGTTATGGCGGAGGAAGGTGAAACACGGTCTCGGCTCGACAAGGTCGTCCGCCTGATCGCCTCCACCATGGTGGCAGATGTCTGCTCCATCTATCTCAGACTGCAGGGCGGCGCGCTGCTCCTCATCGCGACGGAAGGTCTCAAGGCCGATGCTGTCGCCGCCACACGCCTTAGCGTGAATGAGGGACTTGTCGGCTTGGTTGCGCGCCGCGCCGAGCCGATGGCCATTCAGGACGCGCCGCGCCACCCCTCATTCTCCTACCGGCCGGAGACCGGGGAAGACCCGTTCCACGCCTTTCTCGGTGTCCCGATCCTGCGCGGCGGACGTGTCATTGGTGTCCTTACGGTTCAGAACCGGACCGAGCGGGCCTATGATGATGAGGAAATCGACAACCTCCAGACAATCGCCATGGTGCTGGCCGAGATTGTCGATCGGATTGATCCCGATGCGCTGAACAATGGCGGTAATGAGAAGCGAGAGCGCAACACGGCATCCTTGACAGGACGCGTGTTTTGCGAAGGCCTCGGTTATGGGCGCGCTGTGTTGCACGATCCGGTCGTGCCGGCCGCGAAATTCTTCGCGGCGGATCAGGTGACCGAAAGCAAGCGCCTGTCCGAAGGCATGGCGGAGCTGAAGGCCTCTATCGACCGCATGATGGCATTGGATGGCGCCGCGCTGGGCGAAGACCCGCGCGATGTGATGGAAACCTATCGTCTGCTAGCACATGATCCGTCCTGGGCCGAAAAGCTGCAGGAAGGCGTGAAGTCCGGGCTTTCCGCTGAGGCGTCGGTTGACCGGGCGCGGCGCGAACACCGCGCACGTCTGCAAAGTGCGCGGGACCCTTATTTGCGCGAGCGGCTGCACGACCTCGAAGATCTCGACAACCGGCTGCTACGCATTCTCGGCGGGGAAGAGGGCAAGCCCCAGATCAGCGAGGAGCGCAGCGTGCTTGTCGCGCGGCGGCTTGGACCGGCAGAACTGCTGGAATACTCCAACACCGGCCTCAGGGCGATCCTGATGGAGGAGGCAGCCGCCTCGTCTCATGCGGCCATCGTTGCACGCGCCCTTGGTATCCCGACACTGGGTGGCATTGCCGGCCTGACCACACGCATCGACCAGGGCGATTGGGTCATCGTCGATGCCGAGGATGGCACGCTTCATATTCGCCCGGATGACTCCCTGTACGATGCGTACAAAGGGCGGGTTTCGCTGCGTTCAGAACGTCAGGCGGGCTATGAAGCGCTGAAGGATCTGCCAGCCCGCACGACCGATGGCACGGAAGTCTCGTTGATGCTGAATGCAGGGCTCGACCTCGACATGGACATGATGAAACAGGCAGGCGCTGACGGCGTAGGCCTGTTTCGCACTGAATTTCAGTTCCTCGTCTCGGAATCTCTGCCCAAGCTGAATGACCAGATCGACCTCTACAAGCGCGTTCTGGACAAGGCCGATGGCAAGCCGGTCATCTTCCGCACAGTGGATCTGGGCGGCGATAAAGTGCTGCCCGCGCTGAACTTGCAACGGGAAGAAAACCCCGCGTTGGGCTGGCGGTCGATCCGGTTCGCGCTGGACCATAAGGGCCTGTTCCGACGCCAATTGCGCGCGCTCGTCCGCGCCGCTGGAGAGCGACCGCTGACCGTCATGTTTCCGATGGTGACGGTGGCGTCCGAATTCGAGGAAGCGCGAGATCTGTTGCTGAAAGAAGTTGAATGGTCGGCAAAGCGCACAGGCCGCCGACCGTCACGCGTGGAAGTCGGCGTGATGCTGGAGACGCCAGCCTTGGCGTATGGTTTGCCGGAACTTGCCGGCAAGGCGGAATTCCTGTCGGTCGGGACGAATGACCTGATGCAATTTTTCTTCGCAGCTGACCGGATGACGCCGCATGTATCGGATCGCTACGATCTGGTGTCACCTAGCGCATTGCGATTCCTGAAAGAGGTCTCGGACGCCTGTAAAACTCATGGCATACGCATGTCCGCGTGCGGGGAAGCGACGGGATCAACCCTGTCTGCGCTTTGCTTCGTGGCACTGGGATTTACCACATTGTCGATGTCGGCGGGCTCTATTGGACCGGTCAAGCAAATGATAAGGTCATTCGACTTGCAGGCATTCAGGCCCGACTTTTTGGCGGCTCTGGACGCCCCGAAGCAGGATTTCCGTAACCAAGTATTAGCCTTGGCAGCCGATCATGGGATTGAGCTTTCTGATGGTTAATATGGACTGGCCCATATAATAACCACATTCATGGACCAGAAATTGCGCTGCAGGGAGGGGACCCCCTCGCTGTATCGAAGAGCTGGAAGAATATGGCACACGACGACCTGACCCCTGAGCACGACCGTGATGATGCGAGCCCTGCGGCATCGCAGGACACGTCTGCGAGCGTGTCGGAATCTGTGTCGAATGAGACGGAAATGACCCCGCGCGAACGCGCCATGGAGATTTTCGAGGCACGCGAGTTTGATGGCGAGACGTTGCGTATGGGCCAGGTCCTGCGCCGTGTGCGGGAGGCTCTGGGCCTCGAAATCGCAGACGTTTCCCGCGCAACATTGATGCGCAAAGACTATCTGATGTGGATTGAGCGCATGGAAGTCGGCGAACTTCCACGTGGCGGCTATTTGACCGCGATCCTCAATACTTACGCCAAGTATCTCCAGCTGCCGGAAAAGGACGTAATCCGGATTTACAGTCAGGAATGCGGCGCTGTCGAAGAAGTGCACAGCGACGCCCCGGTCCCCAAGATTGGCCAGATCGCACCGGAAAAGGCCAAATGGCCACTCGCGGTTGCTGCGGCCGCGGTCTTGGTTGCGCTGGGCGCAGGCGCGCTCGGCGTGTCGCAATTGGTGCGCCCGAATGTCGAACTTTCCGCCGAACCTGGTGTCGTCTCCGTAAATGGTGCGCGTGACAGCCTGTTCGCGGAATCCACGAAATCCGATCGCCCTGTCCCCAGGAATTTGCCGCTGGAACTGGTGGCGGTGAAGCAGGGCTGGATGGAAGTTCGCGGCGCTGATGGCACGATTTTCCGCAGCCGCGTAATGGCTGCCGGGGAGAGCTATTTTCCGCGCCTTCAGGCCGGCTGGACCGTGTCTGCCCGCAATGGCGGCGCCTTTGAATGGCGTGTCGGTGATGTCACGATCGGCCCTCTGGGCCCTGAAGGCGCCCAGGTGTTTTCGGCGAGCATTGATGACCAGATTGGTCGTGCCACCGACGCGGCGGCCCCAGCCATGGCTGCCAATGGTGGCAACAAGGCGACCCGCTAGGCTTGCCATGAGCCGCCGGACCCGCCATGTGATCCGGGACACTCACCGGACAGGACCCCGCGCCCATGTCGCATAATCCAATCCGTCCCTGGCGCAATATCGAGCGCCGGAAATCCCGCCAGATCCGCGTTGGCAACGTGCTTGTGGGCGGCGATGCCCCGATTGCCGTGCAGACCATGACGAACACGCCGACCGAGGATGTCGCCGCCACGCTCGCGCAGATCGAGCGCGCCGCAGAAGCGGGCGTGGACATTGTGCGTGTCTCCTGTCCAACGGAAGACTCCACAGCCGCGATGCCGGAAATTTGCCGGGCGAGTCCCGTGCCAATCGTTGCGGACATCCATTTTCACTACAAGCGCGGTATCGAAGCCGCCGACGCTGGCGCGGCTTGCCTGCGGATCAATCCCGGCAATATCGGGTCTGAAGCCCGGGTGAGGGAAGTCGTGGCAGCGGCGCGCGCCAATGGGTGTTCCATCCGGATCGGCGTCAATGGCGGCTCGCTGGAGCGCCACCTGCTGGAAAAATATGGTGAGCCTTGCCCGGATGCGATGGTCGAGTCCGCGCTGGACCATGCCCGTATCCTCGATGATCTCGGCTTCCACGACTATAAGATTTCGGTAAAGGCCTCGGACATGTTCCTGACCGTGGCGGCCTACCAGCAACTGGCCGAGGCAACTGACGCGCCGCTACATTTGGGCATCACTGAAGCTGGCGGTCTGCGCACAGGTACCGTGAAATCCTCTATCGGTATGGGCGCTTTGCTCTGGGCTGGCATTGGCGACACAATCCGTGTCTCGCTTTCCGCCGATCCGGTGGAAGAGGTGAAGGTCGGCTTCGAGATGCTGAAGTCGCTCGGTCTGCGGACGCGCGGCGTGAACATCGTGGCGTGTCCCAGCTGTGCGCGGCAGGGTTTTGACGTCATCAAGACCGTCGAACTGCTCGAACAGCGCCTTGCGCATATTTCCGAGCCGATCAGCCTGTCGATTATCGGCTGTGTCGTGAACGGACCGGGCGAGGCGGCCCTGACCGATCTAGGCTTTACCGGTGGCGGCAAGGAAAGCGGCAAGATGTTCGTCTCCGGCCGCGCCGACCATAATGTCTCGAATGCCGAAATGGTCGATCACATCGTCGGTCTCGTGGAGCAGAAAGCCGAATCCCTGCGCCGCGAGCGCGAGGCGGCCGAGGTGGCAGCGGAGTAGGCGGTCACTGCATTTCGGCATTGTTTCCTAACCCTGTTTTCATGTCTCAACGCATAGAAGAACCCGCCCTGCTTTGCAGGGCGTCGAGGAGTATGTGTGATGCCGGATAGTTTTTCAGGGACCGAGACAGTCAGGAAGCCCAGTGTTTTCCATAGAGAACTGCGCCGTATTCGGGCATTCCAGCACCTGATTTCCCGCCAGGTAGACCATGAAGATGTGGTCGCGCATGTCCGTGATGATGGACAATTGTCAGGTCGCTATATCTTCATGATTGTCATGTCCTGCGCGATTGCGACCCTGGGCCTGCTATTGTCATCCCCGGCCGTAATCATCGGCGCCATGCTGATCTCGCCGCTGATGGGGCCGATCATGCTGTTCGGCTTTTCACTCAGCGAACTGAAACTTTCCTTCCTGCGAAAGTCTGCGGTGTCCCTGGTCGTGGGTGTGCTCAGCGCGCTCCTGATTTCTATACTCATTGTGAAGCTTTCGCCGCTGACAGATCCGACCCCGGAAATTGTGGCCCGGACCCGGCCGAATTTCTTTGACCTTCTGGTTGCTGTCTTTTCCGGCTTGGCTGGCGGCTATGCCGTGATCCACAGGAAAGGGGAGACGATTGTCGGTGTGGCGATCGCGACGGCCCTTATGCCGCCACTGGCGGTAACAGGCTACGGCATTGCCGTCGGCTCGCTCGCTGTGGCTGGCGGGGCCTTCTTCCTGTTCATGACCAATCTTCTTGCAATAGCCTTGTCCGTGACCGTCCTGTCCCGGATTTACGGGTTTGGCGACGAGGAAGCGGGCGGCAAGCGCGGCTATTGGCGATCGGCACTCGTCGTCGGCGTGTTCGCGGCCCTCTCGATTCCACTCGGCCTGGCTCTGCGCGACATTGCTTATGAGGCCCGGGCCACGGTGACCGTGCGGGACACGATCCTGTCTCCTTTTGCGGATGAACGGGCCCGGTTGGCAGACCTGGTCGTGACATTTCCGCGCGAGGCGCCGGTCGAAGTGGTTGCCACGGTCCGTGCACGGGAGCGTGTGGAAAATGCCGAGGCCGCGATCAGGGACCTCCTCCAAGAGCGGCTTGGTCGTCCGATCAGTGTCAGCCTGTACCAAGTCATGATCGACGAAGACAAGGCGCTGGAGCGGACTGAATTGCTGCAACTGGCGGATGCGTCGATTGCCGCACCGCTCCGGGCGCAGATGGCCCGACTGGAATCGGTGGCGCTGGTTCGCGAGCGTGAAGCCGAAATGCGCCAAGCCGCGCCATTTGCCGTTTCAGCAGCAGATGTAAATGCCGACGAGCGCAAGGCCATCTTCTTCGCCGAACCGGAAGCCGGCTTCACCATTGCCACCTATCGCGCGCTGGAGCAGGGCCTGGCCCGGCAATATGGTGACTGGTCGGTCCGTATCGTTCCTCCTGTGGGCGAACTTCCGCGGATCTCCTTCAGGGAGGGCGGCGTGGAGTTGGAAGACGGCGCGCTGCAAACGGTCGAGGATTGTGTGTGGGCCCTACAGCGATGGGGCGCCACGGACATTGCGGTTGTGGGCTATGCTTCGACGGCCGGGGAGTTGCAGCGCTTCAACAACCAGGCGCTTGCCTACCAGCGCGCCCAGGCGGTGGCCAACATGCTGGCGGAGCGGGGGTTTGTGGCCCGCGTCACGGGCGAGTATCGCGTAGTCAACCAGCGCCAGGATGAGCGCCAGCAAGGCTATCAGCGCTTCCAGACGGTTCAGATCCGGCCTGAATAGTTCTGTGTACGGCCAAGGACGTGGCCTCTTCAAGCTTGCGCATACACGGGCGAAGGGAAGCCTTCACCCGGGGCGGTGATTGCGCCTGTTGGGAGCGCAACGGGGCTTATGATGGCCCGCGGTCTGATGGCGACTCCCACCATCATGTCATCGCGGCCATTGATCCGGCGGCCAAAGCCGACTTAATCGCTTAATGACCCCTGACCTTCTTCTCCTGTTTGCCGATCGGATCGGCGTGTTCGTCTTTGCGATCTCTGGCGGCATTGTCGCCGTGCGCAAGCAAATGGACATGTTCGGCGTCATTGTGCTGGCCTTCCTGCCAGCGATTGGCGGCGGCACACTGCGCGACTTGATTCTGTCCCAACCAGTCTTCTGGCTGGAGGACACGCAGACCCTCGGGCTTGCGGTCGCAGGAGGCTTCACCGCCTTCTTCTTTCATCGCTGGCTGGAGAATTTCCGGCCCCTGCGTTGGGCCGATGCGTTCGGCATGGCGCTGTTCGCGGTGACCGGCGCGGCGAAGGCCATGTCGCTTGGCTTTGGCTGGCCGGTCGTGCTGATCATGGGCACGATGACGGCAAGTGCAGGCGGCTTGCTCCGTGATGTCGTCGCCAATGAAGAACCGCTGCTGCTCAAGAAGGATATTTACGCGACAGCCGCCCTGATGGGGTCGCTCGTCTATTTCCTGCTCAAGTTGAGCGCCGTCGAGGAGACCTTTGCCTTTGGAGGCGGTCTCCTCGCAGCCTTCATGATCCGCGCGCTGGCGATCATTTTCAAACTGTCGCTGCCGCGCTCGCCTTTCTAGAGACGGGCGACGCGCTGGCGGGCTTCAGCCCGAATAGCGGCCGCAGAAAGCCGACGCGGCGGATGACCAATTCGTGCAACAGGGCACATCCGGCAAATGTGCCGCCGATGACAAGCGGCGCTTCGATCCCGACAGGCAGTTCCTGCCGGGTCAGCCAGTAGCCGAGCATGACGGTCAGCGTCTGGTGCAGGATGTACCAGGGGAAGATCGCCTCGGTCATGTAGGTCAGCGCGCGGCTGGGCCGGTTGAGGTAGCGTTCGGCGAGACCGAGCAGGGCTGCGATGGTGATCCAGGCATAGGCGAGGCGCGCAATGCGGGCTGGCCAGATGATCCAGTCCCAGTCTCCGCCCTCGCTGAGCATTTCCCAGTTTTCCCAGAGGACAGACAGGCCTGCGCCGAGACCGACCATCAGACCGACCGCAAAGGGCAAGACGCGGCGGATTGCGCTCCAGAAATGGACGTCCTTGGCCAGCAGGAAACCAATCATCAGCATGGTCAGGCTGTGGGCGTGATTGGCCCAGTCCCAGGTGAGGTCGTGGGTAGTTTTGAAATAGGGATCGAGGGTAATGCGGTAGAGTATGTGGGGCAGTACGGGCAGGACAAGCGCCGCGGCTGGCCCCCATTTTCCGCCGAACAGGCGCTTTGTGATCCGCGCGCCGGTGCCGCCCATGAAGCGCGCGATCCGACCCGCAAATGGCGCCAGCATCAGCGTGTAGACCAGCAGGTACACAATGTACCAGAGATGGTTCCAGGTGGGGGTTGTGATCGAAAAATCCGACCCGAAATCAAGGTATTGAGGCCAGAAGGCTAAGAAACTGCCTGAAAACTCCCCGGATTCGACCAGCTGCAGCCAGCTTTGCGGCGCGACCACGACCGCCATGCCGAACAGGATGGGCAGGCCCAGACGTACGACGCGTTCCCGGGCCAGTTTCGAGCCGCCCAGCTTGTCGGCTGCAAAGCGTAGCGCCACACCGGAGATGAAGAAAAGCAGCGCGAGGCGCCACGGGTTCAGCAACATCATGGCCCATTCGGCCTCAGGGCCTGCATGCACGCTTTTCACGTGCCAGCCCCAAGTCACGTAGAACATGCCGGAATGGTAGAGAATGAGCAGGCCAAACGCGATAATGCGCAGCCAGTCTAGATCGTATCGGCGCGGGAAGGCGGGAGCGTTGGGCATGGGTTTCTCCTGTGGATTTGACGCCAGCCTCTCGCGCGCCTGTCGTCAGGTCACGCGGATTGGGATGTTCGGTGGATGCAGGGGACGAATGACCCGCCAGAGGGGTGGGCGGCGGTATTCAGGGACGAAATCCTGAGATTTCTATTCCGGACTTGGCCGGGCTTGTGGCAGGAAGCGAAGCATGGAGACACGTGCCGCCCATCCGGAAATCGAAGCTGACCGTCGCGCAGACCGGAAGACGTGGATCTATTTCGGATGCTTCTTGTTCGCGTCATTTCTCGTGGAGTCCTTGTCAGATCAGCATTTGCTGAATCGGGTTGGGGATCCGTACCCAAACCTGCCATGGCTGAGCCAGGCGACGTCGCATGGCGTGATCCTGGCATTGACGCCCTTTATCACTTTCATGCTCAGCCGGTTCCCACTCTCGGCGGGGCAGTGGCGCACCAATCTGCTGGTGCATGCAGCGGCGACAATACTGTTCTCGGTCGCACATATCCTGGCCATGGTGGCCCTGAGGAAACTGCTCACGCCGATTGTGTTCGGCATTCCTTATGATTTCGGGCTCTCGAATGTTTCGGTCTGGCTCTACGAATACCGCAAGGATGTGCTGAGCTATTCGCTGATCGCTGCGATCTTCTGGATGAACCGACTGGTCGAGCAACGCGCACTTGATTCCCGGGTGGCGCAACGCGACGCAACTGATTTGCATCGGCTGACGCTGAAATCCGGTGGGCGTTCCTATTTCGTGAATGCCCCGGATGTGATCTGGGCCAAGGCGGCGGGCAATTACGTCGAAGTTGTCACCAAGGGCAAATCCTATCTGGCGCGCCTGACGCTGACAGAGCTGTCACGTCTGTTGGATGCTGCTGGCGGACGGCATGTGCGGGTGCACCGCTCACACATCGTCAACCTGGACCATGTGCAGGCAATTGAGCCTACCGGCGAAGGGGATGTGACCCTGCGGCTGGACACGGGCGACGAGGTACCGGGCTCGCGGCGGTATCGCGCCCAGTTCGAGCCGGAACGGGCGGCCTGACCACTTTTCCGTGAGGGGGTAGGCGGCCGGATAAATGCCGCTAGGGTGCCGGAACATTTTTCTCGGAGAGGTCCATGCTCAACGTGTTTCGTGCCCTTGTCTGGTTTCTTGTCCGCGTGCCGCTCTTGTTGCTCATTTTTGTGACCGCGCTGATCATGAGCAGCTGCACCATGCTGGGCCTGAATTATGCGAGCCTGGAGACGGCCAACAAGCCTGTGCCCCAGCCTGAACTTAATGTGGCGGCGATTGTAAATGAGCCAGCTTACCGATCAGACGTTATGCAGGGCTTTGAGGACGTTCTCTACGGGCCATGGCCGGAAGGACTGCCGATCGAATGGGGTGAGCCACGTCTGGTCGATGCCAATTTGCTTGGCGGAAAAGGACGGCTTGAAGAGATACCTGTCACGATCGGTGAAGGTGAGGGTGCGAGCCAATTCTGGTTGGCTGTAGCCACTCCCGCCGGGGATGGGCCATTCCCGCTTGTGATCAGCCAGACCTTTTCTTCCAACTGCGCGGCCTTTCCCGGTTACCCGGTCACCGCGACCGACGGAACGATCTGCGAGGGCAGCGAGATGGAGGGTACATTCGGCTTCATCGCGACCCAGATCTTCGGCACATATATCGCCAAAGTGCCGCTCGACCGCTTCATGGATTCGGGCATTGCCTATGCGAGTTTCTATGGGTCGGATTTTGTGCCGGATCGCCGCACTGAAGCGCCGGGCGTGATGGCCAATCTGGGCGGGCCGATCAATCCAACCAGCACGTTGATGGCTTGGGCCTACGGGTATTCGGCCGCTATGGACGCGTTGGAGGGCCTCGAAGCGATCGATTCCGACGCGATAGTGCTGTTCGGGCATTCGCGGTTCGGCAAGGCTGCGCTGATCGCGGGCGCCTGGGACCGGCGGACTGACGGGGTCATTGCGCACCAGACCGGGTTCGCTGGCGCATCGCTCTCGCGTTCGGAAACAGGTGAAGGATTGAAGCGTATGGCAGAATCCTACCCGCACTGGCTGGCGCCTGAAATACAGGATTGGCTGGATCGGCTGGACGAATTGCCGGTGGATCAGCACCAATTGCTGGGCCTGTTGGCGCCAACCCCCGTCTTGCTGGGCAATGGACGCCGCGATGTCTGGTCCGATCCGAATTCCTCCTTTCGCGCAGCCCTGTCGGCTTCAGACGTTTATGAAGCGGCTGGTGAGCCGGGATTGCCAGCGGGCGGCATGAAGCAGGATTTCGTTCCAGAGGCGGGGATTGCGTGGTGGCTGAGGCCGGGCGGGCACAGCATTGTATCGGAAGACATCGACACGTTCATTGCCTTCGTTCACGCACAGTTTCCTGAAGCCTCTCGGACGCAAAGTGCTGTTCATGCTGCAGAATAGTGCCTAAGCTCCCCGCAATTAAAAAAGCTGTGGGAGGCCAAAATGCCAATCAATGTCGAATTTCTCCATCCTGTTCTCGCGCTTATCGTATGGACGCTGATCCTCTGGTTGTGGATGTACGCGACGCGTATCCCCGCCATGCAGAAGGCTCATATAAACCCGGACGACGCCCGTCATCCAGGCACCTATGGCGATAAACTGCCGGCGAATGTCCGGTCTGTGGCGGACAATTACAATCACCTCCATGAACAGCCGACCATTTTCTATGCCCTGATGTTCTTTGCGGCTTTGACCGGTGGTGGGGACCATCTCGCGACGCTGATTGCCTGGATTTATGTCGGCCTGCGCGTTCTGCATTCCTTCGTCCAGATCCTGTCGCCGAAAGTGGTTTTGCGGTTTACGTGTTTCGCGCTCGCCTCGATCACGCTGATCGTGCTGGCCGGTAAGGAAGTGATCCGCATCCTCCTCTGACTTAGGCAATCACAGCCGAAGGGACTTATCAGGTGGCCAAAAGCGCTCTAAAGGGCGCGGATGGCTACTCTTTCCCTTTCCCGGCTCCAGCAGGTTGTTGATCGTTTCGAACAGGTCGAGGCGCGCATGGGCGCGACGACCGAAACCGATGAAATCATCGCCCTGTCCAAGGAGCATTCCGAACTGAAACCCGTGGTCGACAAGGCGCGGGAAGTGATGACAGCGCGCAAGGGCCTGGAGGAGGCGCAGGCACTGGCATCCTCTGGCGATGCCGAAATGGCTGAATTGGCCCAGATGGAAATCGAGGACATCAAGGACCGCCTGCCGGACCTGGAGCAGGAGATGCAGGTCCTGCTATTGCCGAAGGATGTCGATGACGCGGCCAATATCGTGCTGGAGGTTCGCGCCGGAACAGGCGGAGACGAGGCCGCCCTGTTCGCAGGCGACCTCTACCGCATGTACACACGCTACGCGCAGACGATGGGATGGAAAGTCGAAGTGGTCGACGCGTCCGAAGGCGATGCCGGCGGCTATAAGGAAATCGTCGCCAATATTGCTGGCGACGGCGTGTTCGGTCACATGAAGTGGGAAAGCGGTGTGCACCGCGTCCAGCGTGTGCCAGCGACCGAAACGCAGGGACGCATTCATACGTCGGCCGCGACTGTGGCTGTTTTGCCTGCGCCCGAGAATGTCGAGATCGAAGTCAAACCCGAAGACATCCGTATCGACACAATGCGGTCTTCCGGTGCGGGCGGCCAGCACGTCAATACAACGGACTCCGCGGTGCGTATCACCCATCTTGCGACCGGTATCATGGTGACGAGTTCGGAAAAGTCCCAGCACGTCAACCGCGAGAAGGCGATGGAACAGCTGAAGATTCGCCTCTACGAGAAAGAGCGCTCCGAGCGCGATGCTGAACGCGCCGAGGCGCGCGCCAGCCAGATCGGCACGGGCGACCGCAGCCAGAAGGTGCGGACCTATAATTACCCGGAAAACCGGGTCACGGATCACCGTATTGGCCTGACACTGTATTCGCTCGACAAGATCATCACGGGCGACAAGCTGAACGATGTTGTCGAAGCGCTGATTACGGAAGACCGGGCGCGCAAGCTGGCCGCGATGGAGGCGAACTAAGCTGCCTGCGAAGACATATGACACTTTACTGGCAGAAGGCGCGGCGCAGTTGCGCAAAGCCGGCATTGATACATCGCGGCTTGAAGCGCGGTGGTTGCTGGCCCATGCGGCTGGCTGTCAGTCCTCAGACCTTATAGCGCGAGGGGGAGGCAATGTTTCAGATGAAATCAATTCTGCATATTCCAACAGTATTTTGCGCCGTGCCGCCCGCGAGCCTCTGCAACACATCATTGGCTCGACGGAGTTTTTCGGTCTTGAATTCCTGAGCGATGCGCGCGCATTGATCCCGCGCCCGGACAGCGAAATTGTGGTTGAGGCGGCCCTTGCGCGTATCCCTGACAATGCACCTGTCTTCATTGCTGATCTCGGAACGGGGAGTGGGTGCCTGTTGTCCGCAATCCTCGCAAATCGACCGCTGGCGACCGGGGAGGGCGTCGAGGCAAGCCAGGATGCAGCGGAACTGGCGGAGGAAAACCTGTCCCGGCTCGGCCTTTCGGATCGCGCATCGATCCATAGCGGCCCATGGTCCGATTGGCAGAAATGGGGTGCAGCGGACCTGATCATTTCCAATCCGCCCTATATTGTCAGCGCGGAAATGGCAGGCCTCATGCCTGAAGTTCGCGACCATGATCCGGCGGCAGCGCTTGATGGCGGCCCGGATGGCCTGAATGCCTATCGGGAAATCGTTGGCCTTGCAGCGGGTCGGATGAAGCCCGGCGGCTGGCTCGTATTCGAGATCGGGTATGACCAGAGACTATCCGTCAGCGCCTTGCTGGAAACGGCCGGATTTGAAGCCATCACCTGTCTGAAGGATCTAGGCGGAAATGACCGGGCCATTGCCGCGCAACACCCTGTTGTGTAATACTTACATTTCTTCTTGGCGTATTGGGAAAGTCACGCTAGAAGATTCTCGTGAGACGGTGACCACACACGGTGTAATTGCATGTCCCCCTCACAAGACTCGCGCAAATCAAGGGCTGGGGCCACTTTATCCAGAAGGCCAATTGCGCTGGGAATTGCCTGAAAACTGATCAGGCGCATGAAACGGGAAGATCTGCATGAAACGTTCACGCGGGCGCAATCGTCGCTCAGGCGGTAACAACCAGAACAGCCACAACAATCCGAATCGTCACTATGAAAGCGTCGGTCCGGATGTGAAGATTCGTGGCTCTGCACAGCAGGTTCTGGACAAATACCAACAATATGCCCGTGACGCCCAGACCAGCGGCGACCGGATCCTGTCCGAGGCGTATTACCAGTTTGCCGAACACTATCAGCGCATCGTGGCCAAGCAGGCGGAAGCGAAAGAACGCTCCCAGCAGAATCGCAATCAGAATCGCGACAATCGCCGCGATGATCGCGATAGCAATGACAACAATGACAACAGCAATGCCGATGACGACAATTCGTCCAAGCAGGAAGCCGAAGTCGAATCGCGCAACAAGAACCGCAACGAGGATGACCGTTCCGATCAGGACTCTGACTCATCCAGCGATGCGAAATCCAACCAGGACGACGCGTCGGAAAATTCAGACAAGTCCGATGATGGCGATGACAAGGCTGACAAGCCCCGTCCGCGCAGTCGCCGCAAGCCTTACGCCAAGCGCGAAAAGGCCGATGATGCGCCAGAAGCTGAAACCGATGGAGTGCTGAAAACCGTCTCCCGTGGTCGTCGTAAAGCTGCGCCGAAGGGGGATGATGGTGCCCAGCCCGAAGAGGCTTCCGCCGAAACCACCGACTGATTGCAAGTCGTCAAACCGATTTGAAGCGCCCGGCTGCATCTTGCAGGCCGGGCTTTTTCTTGCGCGTATCGTGACGGTGCGGGCGGTTGCAAACCCATCAAGGCTTCCCACATCAGGAAAGAACCGGATACCGGCTGCCGCTGAGCGGGGCCATTGTCCACCAACTTCCATGATCTGCCTTTCAAAGGGGATGTAGATGAATATTGAACAATACACAGAGCGCGCTCGCGCGATCATTCAGGGTGCACAGACCGCTGCCTTGGCGAATGGCCATCAGGTTCTGACGCCTGCCCATGTCCTGAAGACCATGCTGGAAGACCGCGACCAGCTCGCGGTGAACCTGATCCGTGCAAGCGGGGGTCGTCCGGAACTGGTTGCGCAAGGCATAGACACGGCGCTTGGCAAACTGCCCAAGGTGCAAGGCGCAAGCTCTGGCCTGCGTCTCGAGCAGGCAGGGGCCCAGCTGTTCCAGACTGCCGAAGCGGACGCAAAGAAAGCTGGCGACAGTTTTGTCACCGTTGAACGCCTGTTGCTGGCAATCGCCAGTCTGAAGGGTGATCCGGCTTCTGACGTGCTGGCCAATGCGGGCGTGACCTCATCTGGCCTCGAAGGCGCCATTGCCGAACTCCGTCAGGGTCGCACCGCTGACAGTGAAAATGCCGAAGAAGGCTATGATGCCCTGAAAAAATACGCCCGCGACCTGACCAAGGATGCGCGGGAAGGCAAGCTCGACCCGGTTATCGGGCGCGACGAAGAAATCCGCCGTGCGATCCAGGTCCTGTCTCGCCGCTCGAAGAACAACCCAGTCCTGATTGGTGAGCCCGGTGTGGGTAAAACGGCAATCGCCGAAGGACTCGCGCTGCGCATTGTTAATGGCGACGTACCAGAAAGCCTGAAAGGCAAACGCCTGCTTGCGCTCGACATGGGCGCACTGATTGCGGGGGCAAAGTTCCGCGGTGAATTCGAGGAACGCCTGAAGGCCGTGCTGAATGAAGTTCAGCAGGCGGAAGGGGGCGTTGTCCTGTTCATTGACGAGATGCACACGCTGGTTGGTGCGGGCAAGGGTGATGGCGCAATGGACGCCTCAAACCTCCTCAAGCCTGCCTTGGCGCGTGGCGAACTGCACTGTATCGGTGCGACGACTTTGGACGAGTATCGCAAACATGTTGAAGGTGACCCCGCCCTCGCACGACGGTTCATGGCCGTTTTCGTGGATGAGCCAACCGTTGCCGATACAATCTCGATTCTCCGTGGCCTGAAGGGTCGCTACGAGGCGCACCATGGTATCCGCGTGTCGGACGCCGCGATTGTTTCTGCCGCCAATTTGTCGAACCGGTATATCACTGACCGGTTCCTGCCGGACAAGGCCATCGACCTTATGGACGAAGCCTCTGCGCGTTTGCGAATGCAGGTCGATTCCAAGCCCGAAGAACTCGACGAGATCGATCGCCGCCTCCTGCAATTGCGGATCGAGGCCGAGGCTCTGAAGAAAGAAAAGGATGCTGCTTCGGTGGATCGCCTCAAGACAATCGAGAGCGAGATTACGGATCTGCAGACAAAGTCTGATGAGCTGACGGCGACATGGTCCGCCGAGAAGAACAAGTTGAAGGGCGCTGCCTCCGCGAAAGAACAGCTCGACCGGGCCTATGCCGACATGGCGGAAGCCCAGCGCCAAGGCGACCTGACCAAGGCGTCTGAGTTGAAGTTCGCGACAATCCCGCAGCTGGAAAAGCTCATTGCCGAAGTCGAAGGCAGCGAGGATGATCAGGGAGACGGTGGACTCGTCTCCGAAGTCGTCCGCCCAGAGCATATTGCTGCCGTGGTCTCGAAGTGGACAGGCATTCCCGTCGACAAGATGATGGAGGGCGAGCGCGAGAAGCTGCTCAAGATGGAAGACGATTTGCGCAAGCGGGTCGTGGGTCAGGATGCTGCGCTGGAGGCCGTCTCCAATGCTGTTCGCCGTGCGCGTGCAGGCCTGCAGGATCCGAACCGCCCAATCGGCTCTTTCCTGTTCGTCGGTCCGACGGGCGTCGGCAAGACAGAGCTGACCAAGGCACTGGCCGAGTTCATGTTTGACGATGATACCGCGATCCTTCGGCTCGACATGTCGGAATTCTCCGAGAAGCATTCCGTCGCCCGTTTGATTGGAGCGCCTCCGGGCTATGTTGGTTATGATGAAGGGGGTGTGCTGACGGAGTCAGTGCGGCGCAGGCCCTACCAGGTGATCTTGTTCGATGAGGTCGAGAAAGCCCATCCGGACCTTTTCAATACGTTGTTGCAGGTCCTCGATGATGGGCGCCTGACCGATGGTCAGGGCCGTACGGTCGACTTCAAGAACACGATCATCATCATGACGTCGAACCTCGGCGCAGACGCGCTGGCGAGCGGCGAAGAGGGAGAGGTGTCGGAGGCAGCCAAAGAGTCCGTCATGGGCGCTATCCGCATGCATTTCCGACCCGAATTCATCAACCGGATCGACGAGATCGTCTTCTTCAAGCGGCTGGGCCGCGGCGAGATCGACCATATTGTCGATATCCAGATGGAGCGCCTGGAAGCGCTGCTGAAGGATCGGAAGATGACGCTGCAGTTGAGCCTCGATGCTCGCAACTGGCTGGCCGCGCGGGGCTATGACCCGGTCTATGGGGCAAGGCCACTCAAGCGTGTCATCCAGAAGGAATTGCAAGATCCTCTGGCCCGCCTCCTGCTGGAAGGCCGCATCCATGATGGCGAGACCATCGAGATTGGGGTCGAAGGCGACCAGCTGTCCATCAATGGCGTCCCGAACGGGTTCGCCAAAGGTGCTGCAGCCCTGAACTAAAGGTTGATCGACCGAGAATTTTATGATGGCCTTTCTGTCACTCAGGGAGGCCATCTTGCATTTGAAAATGATATTGACCGCGCTCGCGGTGACACTGGCGGCCGCGTGCCAGACGGCGCGCGCGGACATGAACGAGATCGCGGAACTCTATGGTCGTGCGGACGGAATTGCTGAGCCGCAGCTTTCTCCTCAAGGCACGAAACTGGCCATTGAATGCGCCCCGCAGGGCTTGCCGTCGCTGTGTGTGTTCGACCTGACCGGGGCCACGGAGTCTGCTCTGATCGGCCTCGACTCCACGTATCGCCTGAAAGATTTTTTCTGGGTAGATGAAGCGCGTCTGATCTTTCGTTTCGGTATGTTCGAGCGCCTGCAGACTCAGAGCGGAATGCAGGAATTCGAGGCGTGGCGGGCCGTTTCGTATGATGTGAACTCTGGCGAATCCACCGTACTCATGAACGACACGCGGGGCATGGTGGACACGTCGAACATCGTGTCTCTGCTGCCCCAGGATGAGGGCAAGGTCCTGATCATGGGATGGATTTACGATAGTGGTGCGACTTCGGGTACGATCATGCCGACGAAATCCAACAAGGGCTGGATGCCCCGTACATTTGCGGTCAATCTGAAGAACGGAAAGACCCGGAAAGCTGAAACGTTCCCCAAACACACAGATCAGGTCGTTTTCGACCAGTATGGTCGAGAGGTTGCCCGTTTGCGTCGCGACATCAATCTCGGGACGTCGACCGTTTATCGCGGGCGGGATGAAATCTACTTCGAAGATGATGTGAATGTTCGTAATCTGCGCCTGATCGCGCTCGAAGAAAGCGTTGGAGACCTGATCGTCTGGATCGACAGGGGTGAGAACCGCGGCCTGAATTACATGTCGCTGCGCGACGGATCGATGTCTCCCGTCATGATCGGAGACAAGCGGGCCGGGGCCGCCGCGACGATCATCGATCCCTATACGGGCACATTGGTTGGGGTCGAATATGGTGGGGAATGGGATGAGCAGGTTTTCCTCGTGCCGGAACTGGATGCTGCGCAGTCCGCCATCGAGGCGGCCATGCCGGGCAAGCATGTTACGATCACTTCCTGGACGGCCGACCGCAAGAAAGTCTCTGTCGCCCTGGCGGAGGCCGGGCGGCCGGCAGACTATTTCGTCTATGACTCTGCCGCCGGCACGATGGGGAGCATCGGCAGCGCCGGATCACATCTGGTGAACCGCCCTGTTGGAAATGTCGTTTCGATTTCGTATGAGGCCCGCGATGGCCGCACCATTCAGGGTTTCGTCACCTTGCCGCCCGGCAAGACGTCGGATAATGGCCCGTTTCCGCTGGTCGTCCTGCCGCATGGCGGCCCGGTGGCCCATGACACGGCCGAGTTCGACTGGTGGTCCGGCGCCTATGCCGAGGCAGGCTATGCCGTATTGCGCCCGAACTATCGCGGCTCGACCGGTTCGACTTCGGAGCATCGCTTCGCCGGATATGGCGAGTATGGCGGCAAGATGGTCGACGACGTGATCGACGGTGCGGCATGGGCCATCGCGCAGGGCATTGCCAAGCCGGACGGTTATTGCATCGCTGGCGGCAGCTATGGCGGTTATTCGGCCCTGATGGTGGCCGCGCGGGATTCCGGACGGGTGAAATGTGCTATCTCGGTGAACGGAGTGACGGATCCGATCCTGCGCCTGTCGGAATACACACCCGACAACGATGCTTACAATCACTATGAATTGATGCTCGGGTCAGGCCGGTTTTCAGACGATGCCAGCCGCGCGGCCATCATGCCGGTCCGTCAGGCCGGGGCAATGTCGGCGCCGATCCTGATCATGCATGGCCGCGAAGACACGCGCGTGCCCTTCCGGCAGTTCACGCGGATGCGCGAAGCTACCGGAAACCGCCCGAACTTCACCTTTGTGGAGATGGAAGGCGAGGATCATTTCCTGCAGTCCACGTACGCACGTTCGGATGTGTTGAATCGGACGCTTACATTTCTGGAGGCGCATCACCCAGTGCAATAGCCGCAGGATACGCGGAGCCTCGGGAACTCCGCGACATTCCTTTTACGGAGAGGGTGGATTGGTCAGCGAGCCGGTGCCTGCCATGAGCTGGGCGCCCTGGGCTGTGCGGATCGCGTCGATCTCGGCCTTGCGGGCTTCGAATTCGGCAAGCATGTCCGGCGTCTCAGCCAGCTTGCGGCCGGTCGGCAGTTTCAGGCGCATCGCGTTGACTGGCTTGCCCTTGATGTAGACTTCGTAGTGCAGGTGCGGTCCGGTTGAGGCACCGGTCGAGCCGACATAGCCAATCACGTCGCCCTGGCGGACCCGCTTGCCAGCGCGCACGCCTGGTCCGTAGCGGGACATGTGGGCGTAGGCGGTCTTGTAATTATTGGCGTGCTTGATGCGGACATAATTGCCATAGCCGCCATAGCGGCTGGCGCGCTCGACCGTGCCATTGCCCGCTGCATAGATCGGCGTGCCGGACGGCGCAGCGAAATCAGTGCCCTTGTGCAGGCGCGTATAGCCAGAGATCGGATGGCGCCGATTGCCGAAGGAGGATGACAGACGCGCGCCATTGATCGGAGTCTTCATCAGGAATTTCGTGGCGCTTTCGCCATTCTCGTCGAAATAGTCAGCTACGCCGTCATCGCTGGGTGTGAAGCGATAGAAGCCGCGTGTCAGGGCCCGGCCATTCAGCTTGGCGAACACCAGCTCGCCATTCTTGACCGGTGTACCACGTTCATCGACCTGGGTCTCGTAGACCATTTCGAAGGTATCGCCCGGATGGATCTCGCGCTGGAAATCCACGTCATAGGCAAACGCGCTGGCAAAATCGACAACCTGCTGGTCGCCGGCGCCCAGCTTGCGGGCGGCTTCATAGATTGAGGTTTCAATTGGGGCTGCAACGCGGTGATAAGTTGGGCTGAGGCGGGCTTTCAGCTCGCTGGCGGTCCAGCCGCTCTCGGCTGAGCGCGTGATGAAAAGATTGCGTTCGGCGTCCGCCTTGATGTTGAGCGCGGTCAGTTGACCATTGGTAATGAAGGCGTCGGCCTTGACCCCGGGGCGAAGGCGCCGCGGATCGAGGAATTCCTTCTCGTAAATCGTGTGCAGTGCAGCGGCAGCATCGGATGGCTCGGCCCCAAGGCGCGTAACGAGTTCCGTCAGCGTTTCGCGGCTTTTCAGCGTGCCGCTTACGCGGTTTGGAATGCCAAGGCCGGGCTCGAATTCGGTTGCAGACAAGAGTGTTGTGGCGAGGGGCGGCGGGGCCGGCGATGCATGGGCGGCGCCCATTCCGACCGGCTCATTGGATGGACCGACCGTTACAAGGCCCAGAATGGCCGAAACCGATCCCAACAGACCCAATACGACCAGACTCTTCACGCCATGCGAGACCGTTCGGCCCGGCTCGGCAGTGTTCGTTTCGACTGTTTTCACGTCATGCACCATGGCGCGATCTCCCTCACTCCAGTGCCACCCAGCACCTCTGTCTCTCAAGACTGTGAATGTCAGAAGGACCTTTTATACCGTTTACACGTTAAGAAACGACATTCTTGCTCAATTTGGCCTTCTTGCTTTCCTACAAATCCTAGTAGCCAATCAAAGCAAGAAGCAAGCCGGAACCGTCAGTGAATACGCCACATTACAAAGATTTAGAGGTTGAAGGCTCGAAGGCGGGCACGCGCCGCCTGAATTGGGGGCGTTGGCTGCTGGTCGCGATCCTGACCCTGATCCTGCTTTTTGGTGCACTCGGCTGGCTCGGTCGCAAATACATCGCCCAACAGGCATTGGCGCAGTGGTGCCATGACCAGTCCCTGACTTGCGAGGCCGATTTCAAGCGCCTTGGGCCTGGTGGCGCGGTGATTACCGGGGTGCGCATCAAATCCGGCGACGAGACGCCCTTCGTGGCAGACGAAGTAATTGCAGACATATCCTGGAAGGGGCTGGTGCCGTCTCTCGGTGCCGTATCGGTTATTGCGCCGGAATTGCACGGCACGTTGGATGATCGTGGTATTCGCTTTCATGGGCTTGAAAATCTGGGCGGGTCTGGCGGGGACAGTGGCAGTCCGCTGCCTCCAGTGAAGATTACCAAGGGCCGCGTCTTGCTGGCCACAAGCGCCGGCGACATCGGGGCATCGGTCGATCTGGAAGGCGAATTTCCCGAATCCGGCACATTGCAGATGGTACTCGACCCGGTGTCCCTGTCCGGTCCGGACGGCACGCTGGTCTGGTCGGAGGGGCGAGTCGATGTCACCGCCAGCGACGGCCAGCTGGAAGGCGAGGCTTTTCTGGATCTTGCCGAGGCCGATATACGCGGCGTTCAGGCGCGAAACGTTCAACTCGACGCGTTGCTGAATTCCCCCCTCGACGGAGCAGGTGACACACAAATTGTCTGGGACGGACATGTCGCCAGCGCCTCCTGGAGCGGATATGAAATTTCCAATGCATCAAGTAGGGGGCGTGCCATTTTGGATCGTCTGCCATCCTTTGAGATCGACTCGATTTTGAATGCGCTGGTTGAGGCCTCTGCCGAGACAGATGCGTCGAAAGTTTCCGGCAGCGCATTTGCCGGTCGCGACATGCAATTGGAGTTCGATCTTGCGGGCGAAGCGGGGCACGTCATCGGCCCTGTACTGGCTTCTGCAAGCGACCTGGACGTTCCTCAGGGCCGCACGCAACGTGCGTCGATCCGGGCAAACTTGGACAGGACGGTCGCGGACGGCATCGACTTCAAGGCCGATGTATCGACGTCCGGGACATCGTTGACTGCCGCGACATCTGACCAGTTGCTCGACTTGGTCAATCTGCCCGACATGTTCGCGGCCCATGAAGCTAGTCTCACGAGCGCGCTGCGTCGAGCGCTAACGGCCTTCAATGCGTCGGTTACGGTCGAGGCTCAGCACAAGGCGGACGGATGGGCCATTTCGGCGGATGGGCCGGCGCAGCTCAACGCACAATCAGGGCTGGCGGCAGACATCTTGCCTGGCGCTAACGGAAAATGGCTCTCTTGGATGGGCCGTGATCGATCGGTAGCAGGTCAGCTCTCTTTGAAAGGCGGCGGTTTGCCAGCCCTTACGGCAGACCTTCAGGTCCAGATGTCCGAAATGGGCCTGTCGCATTTCAACGCGACGGATCTGAAACTGTCCTCCTGGTCGGCAGGTGGCAGGACTCTCTCAGCCGATTTGAAACGGATTGACTATCAACGCGTCGGCGAAGGGGAGATGGCGCTTGAGACATCTGGCAAGATCGGCGTCGCGGGTAATGTGTCCGGCTTTGATCTCGACTTTTCCAGACTGTCCGGTCAGTTGCTGGTGTCGTCCGACAAGGCGGGGTGGCGGATATCCACTCCGGATCGGTCCTGCCTGTCACTGGACAGCCAGGGCTTGCGGTTCGGATCGGTCAGCCTCGGCGCTTTCCGCACGCCGATATGCCCGGAAGGGAAAGACTTCATCTCGCCGGGGGCCGGATTTGCCGGGGCCACAAAACTCGGAGACTTGGTGGTTCCGGTCGCTTTCTCATCGAATGCCGGGACGGTCAGCTTCACAAATGCACAGATTGACTGGACGGGCGGAAAGACTGCGAGCGTCTCGGCGGTGTCAGACTCTGTCTCATTGGCCCTTGGCATCGGTGAGGAGACGCTCAGCATTGATGGCGACGGACTGAGGCTGGGCATTGCCACCCGTCTGAACGCCGCGCCCGCTCTGTCGGCGCGACTGGGGGCAACCAAGTTCAACGGAACGCTTGTGCCCGCCAATGTCAGCTCCAGTGATTTCCGCTTCGACGGCACAACGGGCGAGGGTGGTGTGAAGGGGAGTATGAGCGCCGACGGTGTGATTATCCGCGACTATCGCGATGACCCCCTCTACCAGCCGCTGACAGCAGACCTGGACGCAACTCTGAGCGGTGCCGATTTCAGCATGTCCGGGCCTTTGCGGCTTGCGTCAAACGGCATCACCGTTGCGGACACACTGCTTCGCCTCGACGTGACGAAGCTGAGTGGCATGGCGGCGCTGGAGAGCCGTGACCTGCAATTCGAGCCCGGTGCCCTGCAGCCTTGGCGCCTGTCAGACCGTTTGCGGGGCGTTTTCACGGATGCGCGCGGCGGTCTTGCTGCGGCGGCGCGGTTTGACATTGTTGGAGGCAAGATCGAAGGGACAGGGGAAGTCTCGGTTTCCGAATTCGGTTTTCAGACGACACGGCTTGGCCGGGTGCAGGGGGTCAACGGCACCGTCGCCTTTCGCGAATTGCTGGCCCTGACCACCGAGCCAGGACAGACCATCCTCGTCGAGCGTCTCAACCCCGGCGTACCGCTGGAGAATGGCCAAATCACGTTTCAGCTGGTCGAGGGTACGCAGTTCAAAGTCGAGTCGGCTGCATTCCCCTTCGCCGGGGGGACACTGGCATTGCCGCCCTTTGTCTGGTCGCTTGGCGGCGAGCAACAGAACATTGAAGTTACGGCAGAAGCAATCGAACTCGCGAAACTGGTCGAGGTTTTGAAACTGCCCGACACACGAGCGACCGGCACTGTGTCCGGCAGCTTTCCAATCGACATTGACGGCACAGATATTCTGGTCCGCGATGCTCGGTTGAGAGCCGATGCGGATGGGGGCTATATCTCCTATCTGGGCACGGCTGCGGACTCTGCTGGCGCAGCAGACGAAAACGCAAAAATGGCCTTTGAAGCGCTGAAGGATTTCGATTTCACGGTCCTTGAGCTTGGCCTTGACGGCAACGTCCGCGATCGGATGACCATTTCTCTCATTCTGGAGGGTAAGAGCCGGAAGGGGATCGCGTATGGTGACGGAAATCAGGTGCTGACGGGGCAACCCTTCCTGTTCAACATCACGGTTAACTCGGCACTCGGCGAACTCTTGCGCAACACTCAATACTATACGAGCCAGAAGGGGCTGACCGACGCCGTTGTCGAGCAGGTGAAAGCAAAACGACTGGATGAATCTGAATAGGACACAACCGCCAACTTCATTGACGTTAAGGTGGCGTGTGTCATGTTCCCCATTGAACCCTGAGGAGCGAATCCTGATGAATTATTCCAAAGCCTTGCTGGCTGGCGCGGGCATTGCGGCACTGGTCGCCTGCACGCCGACCGTCCGCATCGAACCGTCCGACAAGCCGATCAAGATCGACTTGAATGTCAATATTACCCAGGAAGTCCGCGTGATCCTCGACAAGGAAGTCGAAGACCTGATCGCGGACAATCCAGACTTGTTCTAAACTCGCGAAATCTGGAGACGAGATGATGAAATCCCTTCGCACTTTTTTCGCTGCCCTGGCCTTGGCCTTCGGCCTTGCCGCGATGTCGCCAGCCGCCTTTGCGGGTGATCCCGCCATTGATGCTGCCATTGAGGCGGGTGAGGTCGGCGAACGCATTGACGGTCGCCTTGGCGTTATCGGGTCGGCTGACCCGTCGCTCATTCGCAAGGTTCAGGAGATCAACAACAAGCGCGCCGCCAAATATGCGGAAGTCGCTGCTGAAACCGGCACGACGGTCGCTGAAGTCGCCCGCATCACCGGCGAAAAGCAGATTTCCAAACTGAGCCCTGGCCAATGGTACATGGATGCCAGCGGCAGCTGGAAGCAGAAATAGCTTGTTTCCAGCGCCGTCAGGCGTAGGTGATCAGACATGTCACGCAAGCTGATCTTCTGGATTGTAGCCAGTTTCGTGCTCCTGGGGCTGATGCTCTGGGGCATTTCGCTGTTCTGGGAAAGCAATGCTGACGGGCTCTCGGGGCATGGCTGGATCGCCTATGTCCTGGGCGGCGTCATGACGCTTGGCCTGTCGATTGGCCTGTTTCTGCTCACCTTCCACAGTGCGCGCCACGGCTATGACGATATCGACCGTCCGGAAGATGCAACTGAGCAGAATGTTGAATATCGCCAATAGTTCATACAGCCTTGATTGACACGCCGGGCGGCTCACACAATCCTGCGAAAAAGCTGAACTCTAGAACGGGGCTCCACTACCCATGATCGATCCTGCACGCCTATCCGCGTACATCGCATCACGCATCTGCCACGACCTTGTTTCGCCCGTATCTTCGGTCACGAATGCGCTCGATCTGTTGAACGATCCGGGTGACATGGAAATGAAGGCGCAGGCCCAGGACCTGCTGCATGATGGAGCCGAGAAGGCGGGCGCTCGGATTCAGTTTCTGCGCTACGCCTTTGGGTCGATCGGCTTGAATGCGGGCGCGGCCGACATTCATGAAGCGCGCAAGATCACCGAGAACTTCGTGGCCAGCCACCGGCCGAGTATCGAATTCGATATCCAGACCGACCATTTGAGCTTCTCGCATGTTCGGATGATGATGAACCTCGTAATGATGGGCATTGACTGTCTGCCGCGCGGCGGCGTGATTCATGTGCGCATTCGCAATGAGCAAGTGGGCCTGACGATCACTCTGACCTGCAAGGGCAATCGGGCGCGCCTGCGCCCTGACATCGCCAATGGTATCAAGGGAATCGAACCAGAGGATGGCTGGCGTCCGGAAACCATTCAGCCCTTGTTCTCGAAGATCATCTGCGATGGTCTCGGCGGCGAGTTGACCGCCAGCGAAAGCGAAGAGACGGTCATCATCATGGCGGCGGGCATTCGCGCAGAGGGATAGTGCTGGCCCGAAATTTACACTTTGGCAGGACTTTCTTAACCGGGGTCGGCCAGATTCGAGTCCGAACCGCTGCGCACAGGATACATCATGAAAACCTGTCTGATCGTTGATGACTCCCGTGTAGTCCGGAAAGTGGCGGCGCGCATTGTGCGCGACCTGAAGTTTGACGTGCTGGAAGCCGGCGATGGAGCAGACGCCATGCGCCAGTGTCGCCAGAAAATGCCCGATGCCATCCTGCTTGACTGGAATATGCCAGTCATGAACGGCTTGGACTTCCTGCGGGCCTTGCGCCGCGAAGAAGGCGGCAAACATCCGCTTGTCGTGTTCTGCTCCATTGAGAATGATGCTGAACACATAAATGAAGCGTTGAGTTCAGGCGCTGACGAGTTCATCATGAAGCCCTTCGACGCCGATATTCTGGAAAGCAAATTTGCGGAAGTCGGCCTGGTCTGAAGCATTTCTTAATAAACCGAGCCCTATGGGTAAGGTTTATGGGCAGAATGTCCGATTCGGAGTGTTAGATGCAGGAAGAGGTCTTCAACGAGTTGGCTGAGCTGGCGCTGAAAGGCTCCGGTCAGGCGATTCCGAAATCCAAATCCTATCTGATTGAAGCCCGGCTTGCGGCAATCGCCCGCCGCGAGGGCTTTGGCACTATGGCGGATCTCGTCCACTGCCTGAAATCGCGCGCCAATCCGGTCTTCGCGGCCGAAGTCGCATCCGCGTTGGTGTCCAAGGACACCTGCTTCTTCCGGGACCGCGACGCCCTAAAGCGTGTTGTCGACGACGTACTGCCGAAACGGCTGAAGGCGTCCAATACGGGCCGTCTGAAAGTCTGGTGCGCCGGCGGCAGCACGGGCCAGGAAGCCTATTCCCTGGCGATCCTGCTGGAAGACGAATTGCCTGCCAGCCTGCGCGGCGCAAAGATCGATATTCTTTCGACTGATATCTGCAAGGTCTCCACCGAGACCGCTCGCGTGGCGCGCTATGGGCACTACGAGGTTCAGAAGGGGCTGTCGATCCACCGACTCGTCAAGCACTTCACCCGTCTCGAAACCGGCCAGTGGGAAGCGTCTGAAGCCTTGCGTTCGCGCGTGAGCTTTCGCCAGCACAATCTGCTCGAGCGGGCAGACGGGCTCGGAAACTTCGATGTTATCCTCTGTCGGAATGTATTGTCCGGAATGGCGCGCGCGTCCCGTACCAAAGTGATTGAAAGCGTCTCGAAACAAATGATGCCCGGCGGCATGATTCTGCTCGGTGGTGGCGAAAGTGTCATCGGCCTGACCGACAAGCTGGAGCCGGCTCGCCACTTCCGGGGCGGTTGGGTTGCTGCTGGAACGGCCAACGCTGAAGCATCTGCAGCCTGACCCCCTCGCAATTTGGCGCGTCTCGCGCTATATGCGCCCATTCCTGAAACTGCTCCGGGCCTTTAACCCGGTTGGAGTGAGACATGACTTATGAATTGCCGCCGGCCTGGGATGGCCGTGTGAACTCTCTTGGATTTGCCAAACCGCCCGCGGAAACGCGCGTCGTCGCTGCCATGTCGGGCGGAGTCGACAGCTCTGTCGTGGCCGCCATGCTGAAGGCGCAGGGCTACGACGTGATTGGCATCACGCTACAGCTTTACGATCATGGCGCTGCCATCGAGAAGAAGGGCGCCTGCTGCGCCGGGCAAGACATCCATGATGCCCGCAACGTATCCGACCAGATCGGCATTCCGCACTATGTACTCGACTACGAGTCTAAGTTCCGCGAGCAGGTGATGGAAGACTTCGCCGATACCTATCTGGCCGGTTCGACACCGATTCCGTGCATTCGCTGTAACCAGACGGTCAAGTTTTCGGACCTGTTGAAAACCGCCCGTGATCTCGGGGCAGATTGTCTTGCCACAGGGCATTACATCCGCCGCACGGATGGTGACGATGGGCCGGAGCTTCACCGTGCCGCGGATGCGAGCCGTGATCAGTCTTACTTCCTGTTCGCAACGACGGCAGAGCAGCTGGACTATCTGCGCTTCCCGCTCGGCTACCTGCCGAAGACGCAGGTGCGCGAACTGGCTGATCAGTTCAATCTGCCGGTGGCTTCCAAGCCGGACAGTCAGGACATCTGTTTCGTGCCGGAAGGCTCCTATGCCACGGTTGTGGAAAAGTTGCGTCCGGGTGCCGGACGGGGCGGAGACATTGAACATCTTGATGGTCGCGTGCTCGGTCAGCACAATGGCGTGATCCACTACACGATCGGCCAGCGCCGGGGGCTTGGGGTTGCGACGGGTGACCCGCTCTATGTGGTCAAGATCGACGCGCCCAACCGCCGGGTCATTGTTGGCCCGCGTGAAGCCTTGATGACGTCCGGCCTGTTGCTGGAAGAACTCAATTGGCTGGGCGAAGGATCGCTCCAGGCGGCTGCTGATGCAGGGGTGCCCGTGCTCGTCCGTGTGCGGTCCACGCGGCCGCCCGTGCCGGCCCGTTTGGGGTGGAGTGATGGCGTTCCCGTGATCTGGTTCGATAATCCGGAAGAGGGTGTCGCGCGTGGCCAGGCCGCCGTGCTCTACGACGCAGAAGGCAGCACGCGTATTCTGGGCGGCGGCTTTATTCTGAAGCCGATCCCGGCCGATGAGCGGGTTGTTGCTGCCTAGCGGGGCTTTCGGGCGCCGGTCACTGACAGCCCGATACCACCGAGTACAATCAGCGCAGCAATTGCAAAGCGTAGTGTCAGATCCTCGCCGAGCATCGCGATGCCGCCAAGCGCGGCGAGGATCGGGACGCTGAGTTGTGCGATGGCCGCGGTGGCTGAGGTGATACGGGGCAGGATAGCGTACCAGAGTGCATAACCGAGCCCAGACGTAACAATGCCTGACAGGCAGGCCAGCAAGACGCCTACTGGGGTCAACTCTGGCCCGATGGCGAAGAGACCTAGCAGGCTGAGCGGAGCTGCCAGCGCGAAGTTTGCTGCGGTATCCTCGGTGGCATTTTGTGCACCGCGACCGAGGAGTGAATAGATTCCCCAACCGAGCGCCGCGATGCCCATCAACGCCGCGCCCACTGGGTCGACCGGAGCGGCGTCAGTCGGCCAAAGAAACCAGGCCAGGCCACCTGCCGCCACGAGTGCACCGATCCATTTCAGGGCCGGGACGTGCTCTCTGGCCAGCAGGGCGCCAGCGAACATGGTGATTTGCACACCGCCGAACAGGACCAGCGCCCCGACGCCCGTATCGAGCGACAAGTACGCAAACGAGAAACCGAGCATGTAAGCGAGCAGGGCGGCGACGCTGACCCCCCGCTTTGTAGACAAGAGAGCCGGACGTGTGGAAGACCGCGCCAGCACGATCAGGCCGAGAATGATCGCGCCGCTGAACAGGCGGATCACTGCGAAGCTTGCTGGATCAATCAGCTCGCCCGCGAGTGCCAGCCGGTTGAGCACCGAATTGGCAGCGAAGGCGAGCATGGCGAGCAGGGTGAGTGCGAACAGCTTCATGCTGCACCGCTCCGCCACTGTCGACAAAGTATCATTCCATCCAGTCCGGCGGCGCGACTTTTGACCCATCGCCGCCCATGTCTGGCTGGGGGTGGCGCTCCAGAAGCTTCTCGACGATTGCATCTGCAACGCGGTCTGCCTCACGCAATGCTGGATAGCTCCATGTTTCCAATGTGCCCCCGAACCAGCGAGCGGCGCCATGATCGATCAGGCTCTGGTGCAAGCTGTCGAATTTCTTGGAGCGACCTTCCAGACGCGCGATGTGGATTGGCAGATCATGCCAGGCCGCATCGGACAGCATGTTGGCGCTGTCCTCTGTCACGATGGCGCAATCGGAAAAGACCAACCATGCAAGATAGGGATTGTCGCCATCTTCCGGGCCGGCCCAGAACCGGGCTCCGACTTCATCCGCCATCGAACGGAACCTGGATACAATCGGCACAGGCGTGCGGCGCGATGTTGTGATCCGCAGACGCCAGCCTTGCCCCGCCAGGATGCGAAGCTGGGATTCAAGACGCTCGGCAGCAGCATCGGTAAATGTATGTGTGCGGGAGTTCCCCCCCAGAATGACGATCGCGCTCTTGTTGCGCTCGTCGGCCAGATCGGCAAAGGATTGGCCCGCATCTTCGATCAGGTCAGGGGCAAAATAGGATGGCGAACCGATCGTCTGAATGACATTCGGGCCGTTTGTCTCGTCATGCGCCGGTGTGACCAGAAGGTCGAAGTTTTCTGAGGGAATCCTTGGGTCGAGGATTTGGACGGTCAGCGTTTTTCCGCCGGACAGTTCCCGCACGGCACGAGTCAGGGCAGCTGAACGACGGCCCGCAGCAATCCAGATCGTTGGCCATGGCGGGGTTAGCAGGTCGCGCTGATTCTTCGGCAGGGAAGCCAGGGGAGACGGCCATTTGTCCGCAGGCAGCAGGGTCCACGGCAAGCGTGGGCTCAGCGTCAGAGGTTCGGAGCGGTGCGATTCACCATTAATGTGAGCAATCTGAATCCATCGCCGCGTATCACCCAGTGCCTGCAGCACTGCGCGAACCTGAGCAGCATTGCCTGCGCGGCCGTCCGAGACCGCCCAGACGGATGGTCCGAGCGACCCCGCCTCTGCCATTTACAGGTACTCGACCTTGGCAACTTCGTAAGCGCGCGCTCCGGACGGGGCGGCCACTTCGGCTTCGTCGCCTTCTTCCTTGCCGATCATTGCACGAGCAATTGGCGAGGTGACGGAGATCTTGCCGTCCTTCACATTGGCTTCGTCTTCGCCAACGATCTTGTACGTGCTCTCTTCTTCCGTATCGACATCAATCAGAGTCACAGTCGCGCCAAAGCGCACCTTGCTGCCACCCAGCTTGGAGACGTCGATCACGTCCGCGCGGGCAAGCTTGTCATCGATCTCGGCGATGCGGCCTTCGATGAAGCTCTGCTTCTCCTTGGCAGCGTGATATTCAGCGTTTTCGGACAGATCACCATGCGCACGCGCTTCCGCGATCGCCGCGATAATATTCGGGCGCTCTACGGATTTCAGCGTCTTAAGTTCTGACTGAAGCGCAGCATGGCCTTCAGCGGTCATGGGAATGCGTTCCATCTGTGTCACCTCTATTGTTGGCGGCAAAATCGTTGTCTTAATTGGTAATGGCGTCAAGTGGGGCTGATCAGGCCGATTGCAAGGCGCGCACCGAGATTTCCCGGTCTTTCATACTCTCAATGGCCTGCACCGAGGCAATCGAGGAGGCCAGAGTTGTGAAATACGGTATCTTGCGGTTTACGGCAGTCCGGCGAATGGATGCGGAATCTGCAAGCGATGCTGCACCTTCGGTCGTGTTGAAAACCAATTGCACGTTGCCATTGATCATGGCGTCCAGAATGTGCGGCTGGCCTTCGAGAACCTTGTTGATCCGGCTCACTTTCAGGCCTTCAGCCTCCAGAAAGGCAGCTGTTCCGGCGGTGGCGAGGATCGAGAATCCGAACTCCGTAAGCTTTCGAATCGCCGGAACGATGGCCTTCTTGTCGGAATCTCGCAGAGACACGAATACCGTTCCTGAGTCTGGAAGATGGACCCCGACGCCAAGCTGACTTTTCAGGAAGGCCATGCCGAAATCATCATCCCAGCCCATGACTTCGCCGGTCGACCGCATCTCCGGGCCGAGTTGCGGGTCCACACCGGGGAAGCGGGCGAATGGGAACACCGCCTCTTTCACCGCCACGCGCCGAGGATTGGCCTGGGTCAGGTCGAATTCTGTCAGGCTCATGCCCGCCATTACCTTGGCCGCAATTCCGGCAATCGGGGCACCAACGGCTTTTGCAACGAATGGTACGGTCCGACTGGCGCGGGGATTGGCTTCCAGCACGTAGATTTCGTCATCCTTGACGGCGAACTGAATATTGATCAGGCCGCGTACTTTCAATGCGCGGGCAAGGGCAATCGTTTGCTCGGCGAGGCGCCCCTGAAGTGCAGGCGAAAGCGTATAGGGCGGCAGGGCACAGGCAGAATCGCCCGAATGCACACCCGCTTCTTCGATATGTTCCATGATGCCGGCGACGTGCACATTCTCGCCATCGCACAGCGCGTCCACATCCACTTCAATCGCATCGGACAAATATCGGTCAATGAATAGCGACGCATCGCCGGAATCCTTGGCGACGCTCAGGGCTTCGGCGGCGAATTTGCGCAGGTCTTCGTCATTGCGGGCGATTTCCATGGCCCGGCCGCCCAGCACGAAGGAGGGTCGCAGCATGACCGGATACCCGATCTCGTTGGCTTTGATTTCGGCTTCTTCGACAGAGCGGGCCGTGCGGGACGGTGCTTGCTGGATGCCAAGAACGTCGAGCAGGGCTGCAAATTGCTCACGGTCTTCGGCGAGGTCGATGGAGGCCGGGCTGGTGCCAAGAATTGGCACGTTTTCCTGGTCAAGCGTATTGGCGAGTTTCAGCGGCGTCTGGCCGCCGAATTGTACGATCACTCCGTTCAGCGTGCCGGCCGATTGCTCTTTGTGGATAATCTCCAGAACATGTTCTTCCGTCAACGGCTCGAAATAGAGCCGGTCAGATGTATCATAGTCCGTGGACACCGTTTCCGGATTGCAATTGACCATGATGGACTCGATGCCGATGTCATCCATCGCGAATGCGGCATGACAGCAGCAATAGTCAAACTCGATGCCCTGACCGATCCGGTTGGGGCCGCCCCCAAGGATGATCGCCTTGTTGCGATCTGATGGCAGCGCTTCGCATTCAGCTTCGTCGGCGCCGAACACGGGCTGTTCATAGGTGGAGTAAAGGTAGGGGGTCTTCGCGGCAAACTCGGCTGCGCATGTATCGATACGTTTGTAGACCGGGCGCACGCCGAGGCCGTGGCGTGCATTGCGGATTTCCGCTTCGCCCTTGCCGGCCAGCTTGCCGAGGCGCTTGTCAGAGAAGCCGAGCATCTTCAGGCGCAGCATGCCTTCATGGTCGTCAGGCAGGCCATCCTTCAGGATGCCAGCTTCAACCTCCATCAGTTCAGCGATCTGGCGCAGGAACCATTTCTCGATAGAGGTGATTTGATGAACTTCGTCCACGGATAGACCCTGACGCAGGGCTTGCGCCACCACGCGCAAGCGGTCCTGTGTCGGTACGCCGAGCGCCGTGCGCAAATCAGCTTCTGTGTCGAATGCGATATCATCAAGCCCGGACAGGCCGGTCTCCAATGAGCACAGGGCCTTCTGCAGACTTTCCTGGAATGAGCGACCAATCGCCATGGCTTCGCCGACGGATTTCATCGCCGTGGTCAGTACGGGGTCGGCGCCCTTGTACTTCTCGAAGGCAAAGCGCGGTATCTTGGTGACAACATAGTCAATTGTCGGTTCGAACGAGGCAGGAGTGACACCCGTGATGTCATTGTCCAGTTCATCTAGCGTGTATCCCACGGCCAGTTTTGCGGCGATCTTGGCAATCGGGAAACCGGTGGCTTTCGAGGCAAGCGCAGAGGAGCGCGACACACGCGGGTTCATCTCAATCACGACGAGGCGGCCATCCGCGGGGTTGACCGCGAACTGGACGTTAGATCCGCCCGTCTCTACGCCAATCTCGCGGAGCACCGCGATCGAGGCGTTCCGCATGATTTGGTATTCCTTGTCGGTCAGCGTCAGCGCCGGCGCGACCGTGATGGAGTCGCCAGTATGGACGCCCATCGGGTCGATATTCTCGATGGCACAGATAATGATGGCATTGTCCGCTGTGTCGCGGACCACTTCCATCTCGTATTCTTTCCAGCCCAGCAGGCTTTCATCGACCAGGATCTGCGCCATGGGGGAGGCAGCAAGACCGGACCGACAAATTTCTTCATACTCTTCGACATTGTACGCAACGCCGCCACCGGTGCCGCCGAGCGTGAAGGCCGGGCGGATGATGGCGGGCAGGCCAACTTCGTCCAGCGCGGCCATGGCGCGCTTCAGGCCTTCGATCCGATCATATTTGCCGTCTTCACTCTTCGGAGACGCGATGATGGCGGCGCGGGGATTTTCAAGACCGAGCCGATCCATCGCTTCGCGGAACAGCTTGCGGTCTTCGGCCATCTCGATGGCTTCGGCCTTTGCGCCGATCAGCTCCACGCCATGCTTTTCGAGGATGCCGGCATAGTGGAGGTCCAGCGCGCAATTGAGTGCGGTCTGGCCACCCATGGTCGGGAGCAGGGCATCCGGCTTTTCAGCCTCGATAATCTTTTCGACAACTTCCGGCAGGATGGGCTCGATATAGGTTGCGTCAGCGAGCTCTGGATCGGTCATGATCGTTGCCGGGTTCGAATTGACCAGGATCACCCGGTAGCCTTCGCTTTTCAGCGCTTTGATCGCCTGCACGCCGGAATAGTCGAACTCGCAAGCCTGCCCGATGATGATCGGACCGGCACCAATAACCAGGATAGAGCGGATATCCGTGCGCTTCGGCATGTTGCTTTTCTCCTACCGGCCAAACGGCTGCTCCATAGCTGGGAGTCGGGGGCGGGGGCAAGACTAAAGGGGTGGGTTTCCGTTATTAGCTGCAATTGACTGTCGCGAGGCGATCAGGCTGCAAGCTCAGAGCGCTCCATTATGGACAGTCGAATGCTCATGAACCAGGTGCCACCCACCTGTGATTTTCTCCCAGATTTGAGAAACTGCCTGCGTCTGGTTCATCACCCCGTCTTCATGGGTGATGCCGCTCAGCTCGGTGAAGAAGTTTGCGGCGGCCATGTCTTGGGTGCGGCGCAAATTGATCGCGGATACGATGTTGATATGCCAGCGCTTGAACGTGTCTTCCAAAACCGGCTGCCAAAGCTGACGATATTGGGCAAGGTTTTGGCTTATCGCGACGTCGCTGCCAAAATCACTAAGCAGGCGGATACACCCAGAGCCTGTGAGGGGTATGGCTTCTCGGTCGGCATGGCCTTGCGGCCAACAGCTGTACCAGGCGCGGATCCTTTCACGGATCGCGCGATCATCTGGCGCAATCCACGGGTCGTCTGAAGCAGTTTTGTTAAGGGGCGTTACCCGTCCCATGAAGTCTCTCCTGTTTAACATAGGTAAAAGGGAGACGCGTTGTCGCGCAGGGCGTTCCGATTTTGGGCGGGGAGAGACCGGGGTGATTTGGCGGCGAAACTGTGCCGCGAAAGAAAAAGCCCCGCATCCAATGGATGCGGGGCTCACCATCACTTTAGTGCCTCGGCTGCTTACCAGCGCGTGCTGTCATTCGGGTAGCGGTCATAGATGTCCGCTCGACCGTCTCGGTCGGTGTCTTTTTCGTCAGCCTGGTCTTTCACGCCCGGCATATCGCAGTCTTCCGACTCCGTGCAGCCCTTTGCTGCGCCAGCAGTGCCGCCCAGAACGGCGCCAATCGCAGCCCCGCGTTGCGCGTCACCATCCCCGACATTATTGCCAATCACAGCACCCGCGGCTGCGCCAGCAGCAGCGCCATAGGCAGCGTTGCGTTCAGTGGTGCCAGTTTGGGTGCAGGCGGCCAGAGCGAAGGCGCTGGCGCCGATAGCGGCGAGTTTCAGATAAGCGGTCATAAGACATTCCTTTCCGTTGTGTACGGGTCAGAAACGTCTCCTTGGTGGCTTGGTTCCGTTGGATTTCCGAGGCTTACGGGATGGTAATACCGTTTGCTTGTCAGCTCCAACGCTTGGCAAGTTTCTGGTCGGTCGAACTTGCATCTTGCTTTGCGGCGCCTTGATATCCGGTAATCGTATCTGCCACGAACGGGTTGGTTTGACGCTCTTGGCCAAAAGTGGACAGCGGACCATGACCCGGCACAAACCGCATTTCATTGCCAAGTGGCCAGAGCTTGCCGGTAATCGAGTCGATCAGTTGCTGATGGTTCCCGCGCGGGAAATCAGTCCGGCCGATGGAGCCCTTGAACAGGACGTCACCAACAAAAGCGAGCGCGCCTTCTTTCTGATAGATCACAACATGGCCCGGCGTATGGCCCGGACAGTGTGCGACGCCGAATTTTGTACCAGACAGCTCCAACTCGTCGCCATCATGAAGATACTTGTCCGGAGTCACATTGCGGCCATCAGTGATGCCGTATTTGGCGCCTTGAGCTTCCAGTTCATCCAGCAGCCACTGATCGTCCTCGTGGGGGCCAATGATAGGGCAGCCCGTGCGCTCCGACACTTCGGTGGCCGCGCCGGCATGATCCAGGTGGCCGTGGGTCAGCCAGACGCCGACGATCTTCACACCGAACTGCTCTGCTGCGCCCATCAATTTGTCGACCTCGCCGCCCGGATCGATGAAGACGCCATCCATTGTGTCTGTGGACCAGATCATCGACGTGTTCTGTTGCAGCGGCGTCACGGGAATGATGCGAATTTCGAGCTTGGGCGGGGGAGCTTGGTCTGTCATGCCTCAGAAATAGCGTCCCGACATGGTTTCGTGAAGGTGCAAGCGTGCTTTCCCTCGCGGTTCTTCTTGGTTTAAACGATTTACCAAGCAGATTTGACGGAGATTGCCCATGCGCCTGCCGCGACACGCCTATGGCCACAAGACCCGCAGTAGCGGGATTGGTGGCCTCTTGCGCAGCCGGTTCAGCCTGATCCTTGTCGGCTTGTTCCTGCTGTTTCTGTATTGGCAAGCCAACCAGACCGAAGTGCCTTTCTCGGGCCGCAAGCAACTGAACACCGTCCCGATCGAGAAAGAGGTGCAGCTGGGCCAGCAGTCCTATATCCAGATACTGAACCAGGAGCAGCAGCAGGGAAATGACGTCCTGTGCGCAGATGGCAACAATTGCGAAGGCACGGAGGCGGAATACACTCAGGCCGTTCGCGAGATTGGCGCACGCCTCCAGCGCGCCGCAGTCGAGCTGGAACAGGATCTCCTGCGCCAAGGCGCCTCCTTCACCCCGGTCGCCGACCAATTCGACTGGACCTACTATGTCGTCGATTCCGATACGCCGAACGCTTTCTGCCTGCCGGGTGGGTATGTTGCGATTTACACGGGCATTCTCGACATTACGGGAAACTATGATGGCAAGGTCGACGCCGAGGATATCAGCGATCTCGACAAGCTGGCCGTGGTGATGGGGCATGAGATTGGCCATGCCCTGGCCCATCATGGTGCTGAGCGGGTCAGCCAGCAACGCGTCGTCCAGTTCGGGCAGATCGCTGTCGGCGTGGGCCTTGGCGACATGGACGCCTCTCAACAGCGCGCCATCATGCAGGCTTTCGGCATCGCGGCCCAGGGTGGAATGCTCGCCTATTCGCGCAAGCATGAGACGGAAGCCGACAAGATCGGGCTCGATCTACTGGTTCGCGCCTGTTACGACCCGCGCGAAGCACCTGATCTTTGGGAGCGGATGGGTCAGATTGGTGGTGGCCAGCGTCCACCGGAGTGGATGTCCACGCATCCGGCGTCCGAAACCCGGGCCGAAAATTTCCGGAAATGGATGCCGGAGGCGATTGCGGAATATGAGCGTCGCTGCGAACCGCTGGGCTAGGCGCTGTCCTCGTCGCCGCGCAGGCGGTCAATAATCGCATCCCGCCAGCTTTCCGGCATCAGGAACAGTGCCCACGCGCCTGCCTCGTAATGTGCACGACGCCAGATATCGAGCGGATTGTACCCGCCATTGGGACAGGCGGCGAGCGCCTTGGCCTGCTTGCCCGGATGGCTGGCATAGACGGCCTTGGCGCGCAGGATATGCATGCAATTGGAGATGAAGACGATCTTCCCACTCTCCGAGGCGCTGGTGGTGTTGGCGAGGCTTTCCAGGCCGGAAATCGTATCGCGGCTCTCGACATCGGCGCTGACCTTCGCGGCCTGGCCGGACCGGCGCGCCGCGAGCAAGGCCATCTCCTGGCTGCCGAGACGGCCTTCCTGGGGGCGATGGCCCCCCACGACTTTCAATTGGTCCAGCTTGCCCGCTTTCAGCAGGGCGACGCCCTTGTCGACCCGCGCAGAGGCATCGGATACATTGTCGGTATAGAAGATGATCCCGCGTCCCCCCGCCAATTTGCCAGTTTGGTCTGAAAGCCGGGTGACGCCCCAGAAAAGAAGCGTCGCGGCGAGGTCCACGAGGACCAGCCAGATCAGCAAGGTTCGGATGCGTCGAATCACAGCCGCTATAATCACCAACTGGCCCCGGCCTGCTAGAGCCGAGCCGCAACAATGACTACATATTTGCAGTTTCAGCCGGTGGGGCCAGCCGGCTCCAGAGAGGCGAGATAATCTTTCACAGGCGTGGTGATCTGGTCTGGCAGGTCATCCAGCGCAAACCAGCCGCATCCGCCATGCTTTTCCGGTTCCATGACACGTGGTTCGCCTGACACGATGCGCGCAGAATAGACTGGCGCAACCCAATGCTTCCCGTCACCCTTGTCGATGGTCTCGGCAATGCAGGCGAGGCCAGTCAGCTCGATGGTGACACCGAGTTCTTCTTCGATTTCGCGCCGGGCGGTGTCCTCGGCGCGTTCGCCAAAATCGATCTTGCCGCCGGGCAGACCCCACGCTCCCGCTTCGGGTTGCTTGAGACGTTGGATAAGCAACAGGCGCCCGTGCGCATCGCGAATGGCTGCGCCGCAACCGGCGCCGGGAAGGGAGTTAGAATCAGTCATGCTTACCAGTTTACAGGGCCATGGCGCGATTGGCAGGGCGAAATTGGAACCGTGGCCCGCCGGATCGCATTGCGTTTCTTCACAATTCAATTAGCCTTTGAGGCGCTACTGGAGATGTTTGGCATGGCCTACACAATCACCCGCACACTGGATGGCATCACGCTCGAAGAAGCCGACAAGCGCACGCGCGCAGCGCTGTCTGGCAAGGGGTTTGGGGTTCTCACCGAGATTGATGTCCAGGCGACGATGAAGAAGAAGCTGGATGCCGACATGGCCGGGTACCGCATTCTTGGCGCGTGCAATCCGGACATGGCGTTCGAGGCCATCAAGATGGAGCACAGGGTCGGTGCGATGCTGCCTTGCAATGTCATTCTGCGCGAAGTCGATGGCGGCATTGAGATCAGTGCGATTGATCCGGTCGCGTCCATGCAAGCGATTGAGAACACGGAACTCCATGCCGTAGCCGGGCAGGTGCGTGACATGCTGGCGGAGGCATTGGAGGCGATCTAGCCGATTAGAACAAGTGGGGGGGAAAACATGGCAAAAGTGATTGGTTTGGGTGGACTGTTCTTTCTTTGCAGAGACGTGGATGCGACGCGGGCGTGGTATACGCGGGTACTCGGTGTGCAGATTGACGAATATGGGGGCGCGAGTTTCTCCCAAGCGGATGCTGCTGCACGATTCCCGCAAGGTGCCCGCACGATCTGGGCGCCCTTCAAGGCAGGAAGCGACTATTTCAAACCTTCAGACAGCGACTTCATGATGAATCTGATGGTGGACGACCTCGACGCCATGATTGAGCAAATCAAGGCTGAGGGCGTTGAAATGGAAGGCGAGCCCATGACGGAAAGTTATGGAAAGTTCGCCTGGATCATGGATCCTGATGGCCGCAAGGTCGAACTCTGGGAACCCATCGAGGCGCAACCCGCGACCTGAAGCGGTGACTCTCAGAACCAGCCAGCCACCCGTCCCCACGGGACAAACAGGAATGTGATGGTAAGAGCGGCGGCCGTTGCCGCGAAGCCGGCAAGCATCAGCGCGCCATCCTTGGCGACGAGCGCCAAACCGAACAGGACAATCGCAACACCCGGCGCTGCGACGGCGAACGGCACGAGTTCCAGAGGGATCATCAGAATAGCGAGCAGGGAAACCGCGATCGCGGCCAGATAGGTGGCCACACGTCCTGTCGCCCAAGCGAGCCGCTCGGTGATCATGCGATCAATGCGTTCCAGCCAGGGTTTCACCTTGTGTTCGGCTTCTTTGAGTTTCGAGGTTTCGATGGATCGTTTCTCAACGAAGGACGGCATCCAGATATGATCGGCGCCAAACAGAATCTGAATGCTGAAAAGCAGGATGATAACCCCGATCACCGCTGGCAGGCCGGGTATTCCGCCTAGCGGCGGCAAGACGACCAGAAGGCCCAGCAATGTGATGATGGGACCAAAGGATCGGTGCCCGAACATGTTGAGCAGATCCCCAACCGAGATTGTGCCTTCGCCACCTTCTTCAATGGCGGTCTCGAGTACGTTCTCCAACGGATCGCTCTGTGATGCGGGCATGGCCTTCCTCTTGGTTACTCATGGTAACGCATCAAGTCGGCTGGGGTTCGCACTGCGCGCAAAAAAAGAGCCGCCTGGCATGACACCAGAGCGGCCCGAGGAGAGGTCTGCTATTCAGGAAAGTGCGTTAGCGTGCGGACTTCTTGCACGCTTCAATATCGTCTGCTTCCAGCTTGGAATTGGAGTTTCCGTAGGAGATGATTTCGCCGGCCTTCTTCGCAATCTTCTTGCAATCGCGAACAGAGGCCTTCTTGCGGTCGAGGTCGCCTTTGCAGACAGTGCCTTCGCAAAGCCAAACAGTGCCGATGGCCACGACCTGGCCTTCGTCGACAGGGGCGGCTGTTTCGAAGGTGAATGTGTTGGCGAAAGCTGGTGCGCCGAGCGCAAGGAAGGCTGCGGTGGTGAGAGCGGAACGGATCATGGGAGGATACCTTTCGGTGGGTGGACTTCAAAACAGTGTCGGACCCTAAGCGTCCGTTCGCACTCAATAGCGATTACTGACGAAAACGTCAATCATTCAGCCTTTCTGGCCTTGGTGCCTAGTTCGCGTCAGCCAGAATGCGCCTGTTCAGGCCAGAACGCGACACATAGGCTTCGGTGAGCTTCGGGTGGTCAATCTTGTTCACAGCTTGCGCGATAACCTGCGAGACGCACGAATCATCGACACGGGGTGCCTGCGAGACAGGGGCATCGTAGCGGCAGATGGAATCAGCCTGCATTTGCAGGGAATCCAGAACGACTCCGGCCCCGGCACGAGAGTGCAATGCGCTGTTATCATACTGGATTTCTGCTGACACAGTCTGGGCCGGATCGGCCATGGCAGGGGCGGCATAGGCGAGGCCGGCAAGACCGGCAGCGACAACGATAAGAGAGAGGCGGGAAGACGGCATGGGAGGAAACCTTCTTGCAGTTGCGGTCGGTGGTGACCGTAACGACAGAATATGATCATTGAATAAAAAGTCAATTGTTCATTGATTATATTTTTGTTTCAATCCTGCCGTGGCGGCATAAATTGCCGCGCGGTTTCAGTGCGGTAGTCTCGAAGGTGGAAAAGAGATCGCCGCTGAGGCGACCGCTCAGGAGGACAAAGCATCATGGATTTCAATATCCCGCAGGACATCGCCGATTATCTGACCGTGCTCGACCAGTTCATCGAGGACGAGATTAGGCCGCTCGAACAGCAGGACGACAACATCCGCTTCTTCGACCATCGGCGCGAATGGGCCCGGACTGATTTCGAAAATGAGGGCCTGCCGCGGCCCGAATGGGAAGAATTGCTGCGCGAAGCAAAGCGCCGCGCCGACAAGGCCGGACACCTGCGCTATGCGTTGCCGAAGGAGTTCGGCGGGCAGGACGGCTCGAACCTCGGCATGGCAATTATCCGCGAGCATTTCGCCAAACAGGGCCTCGGCCTGCACAATGATCTCCAGAACGAACATTCCATAGTCGGCAATTTCCCGCAGATCCTGATGCTGCGCGACTTCGCCCGGCCGGATCAGAAGCATCTTGCCGAAGACGCTTTGAACGGGAAGTTTCTCGCTTGTTTCGGCCTGACCGAACCTGATCATGGGTCCGATGCGACCCATATGGAAACCCGTGCGGTGCGCCAGAAGCGCGACGGCAAGGATGGCTGGCTGATCAATGGCGAGAAGATGTGGATCACCGGCATGCATGTGGCCACGCACATCATGATGTTCTGCCGCACAAGTGGTGAAGATGGCGACGCCAAGGGCATCACCTGTCTTCTCGTACCGGCGCGTGATCCCGGCGTCATCATTGAAGAATACATGTGGACCTTCAACATGCCGACCGACCATCCGCGCCTGACCATCAAGGATGTCTGGGTGCCTGAAGATGCCGTGTTCGGCCCGCCGGAAGGGGGCCTCGCCCTGGCCCAGCATTTCGTGCATGAGAACCGTATTCGCCAAGCCGCGAGTTCGGTGGGCGCCGCGATGTATTGCATCAATGAGAGCGTGCAATATGCCCGTGAGCGCAAACCGTTCGGCAAGCCGCTCGCGACCAACCAGGCGATCCAGTTCCCGCTTGTGGAGCTCGCCACCGAGGCCGAGATGCTGCGCCTGCTGATCTTCAAGACGGCCTGGGAAATGGACCAGATGTCCAAGCCGGACGTCGCGATCCATCTCTCCGACAAGGTCTCCATGTGCAACTACCGGGCAAACCGGCTCTGCTGCAATGCCGCCGACCGGGCGATGCAGGTGCATGGCGGGATGGGCTATTCGCGCCACAAGCCGTTCGAGCACATCTACCGCCACCATCGCCGCTATCGCATCACCGAAGGCTCGGAAGAGATCCAGATGCGCAAGGTCGGTGGCCACCTCTTCGGCTTCATGGGCCCCAACAAGCACGGCCAGGCCAAGGGCGAAAAAGACGCCAAGGGCAAGAGCACCGAGCCCACCGATTTTGCGGTGCGGTAGGCGCAGCAGAAACTTCCCCTCCCGCGCGAATGGTTAATGATGGCGTAACTATCATTAGGCATTTCTCGTTTGATCCAGATTGAATCAGGCGGGAAGGGAGACGGGCATGTCTCTGCTCGAACGAGTAATTCGCGGCCATCGGTGCCGCTCGACGCACCACTATATCGCGATGGACGCGCTGTCGCTCATAGCCTCGGAGGAGGCCGACAAGTGGAAGGACCTGTTCCTGGTTCACCACGAGCACCTGCTCGAAGGGGCCAAGGCGCCGGATTCCAAGTTCAAGGATTTCCGCAACCATGTCCTGCACATTTCCGAAGGGGAGTGGGGCGGCGCGCCGGGCAAGGCGATGGAATGGTATGCGACGGCGGTCGACCATCTCCGTCGCAAGCAATGGAGCAAGGCCGCCTATGCGTTCGGCGTGCTGAGCCATTATTATGCCGATCCGATCCAGCCCTTCCATACCGGCCAGACCGAGGAAGAGGGCACGATGCACCGGGCGGTGGAGTGGAGCATCGCCAAATCCCGCGACAAGATTGATGCCCGCATAGAGACGCTCGGCTATCCGGATGTGCCAGTGCCGGACGGCGCAGGATTCATCGCCGACATGGTCCGCAATGGCGCGCGCCTGTCGCATCCCCACTATCAGACCTTCATTGACCATTATGATCTCGACGTCGGCGTGAAGGATCCGCCCGCCGGGCTGGACGAGACCATGTTCGATGCGATCGTGGAACTGGTCGCCTATGCCACGGCCGGATTCGGCGCGATCCTCTCACGCGGTATTGCGGAGGCTGCTGTCAGCCCGCCCAAGACTAATCTGACCCTTCAGGGCTATATCGAGACACTGGACATTCCGCTGCGCTGGGTAACGGCGAAACTGTCGGATGCGGCCGACAAGCGCACCGTGACGCGGATGTACAAGGAGTATCAGAAGAGCGGTAAGGTCATCCGCACCCTGCCGGATGATGACAAGGAAATCCGCAAGCTTCACGCCAAACAAGTTTTGCGCGTTCCGCTGAAAGAGCTGAACAAACAGGAGATTGGCCCAATAGGTTCGAAGAACAAGGCGGTCGAGGAGCGCCTGCTGACCGCACTGATCGAGGATGAGGCCGAGATCGCCGCTGAGGCGACCGTTATTGAAGAGGATGTGGTCGAGGAGGCTGTAATCGAAGCGGCGCCAACCGACGAAACACTTCACCCGGCCGAAGCAGAAGTGCCGCTGGCCGAGGAAGCCCCTCCGCCGAAGAAAAAGGCTCCCCCAAAGGCAGAAGAAGTCTTGTTCGAGCCGGAGCCCGAGGCCGCTGCCCCCGCGCCGCTTGCTGATGATCTTGGCGAGGAGTCCGGCGACGTCGCCCGCCGCAGCCGCATCACCCGCGAGTCCCCCGTGGTCGAGGCGCCGAGCATTGGCAAGAAGACGGCCAAACGCCTGTCGCGCGCGGGGATCACCACGGTGGGTGACCTGCTGGATTGCGATACGGAAGAGACCGTCTTCCTCGTCGATGTGGCCTATATCGACATTGACACGCTGAACGACTGGAAGGACCAGACGATCCTGATGATGGAAGTGCCGGGCCTGCGCGTGCACGACGCCCAGATCCTTGTCGGCGCGGGCATCCGCAATCGCAAGGAACTGGCCGAGGCGCCTGCGCGCACCCTGTTCATGTTGGCGAGTGAATTCCTCCAGACGCCACAGGGGGACCGTGTGATCCGCGACGACGACTACCTCGCCGAAGAGGAAGTCGAAGAGTGGATCGAAATGGCGAAGGAAGCCTAACGCTCCCGAGGTTTTTTTCCGCGCTTCACCTCTGTTGCGAGCGATTCAAGCTTGTGCGTCCAGAAACCGCGGAAATGGCCTAGCCAGTCGTCGACTTCTCTCAATGGCTCTGTACCGAGCGAATAGATTCGCCGCGTGCCTTCTGCCTTCACTGAAGCAAAACCGTTCTCGCGCAGCACCTTGAGGTGTTGGGAAACGCCGGCTTGCGAAATGCCGAATTCGGCCTGGACCACGTCCACAATGTCGCCTGACGACAGGCTGCCTTCCGCCAACAGCTCGAGAATGCGACGGCGGACCTGATCACCGAGAACGTCAAAGGCATGCATGATGGTCAGCCTCCTTCCGGCGGAGCCTCGCCGAGATAGAAAGACGTTGTATTCGCTGCAGCGCTGGCTGCAATCTGCGGATTATTACCGGCGGCGACGGATGCGTCGCGCCAGCCTGCGCTGCTCTTGCGGACGAACAACTTGTATTCGTCGGTCCTTGTCCATTCCATGTCGGCTTCCGGAGGTTTCGACCAACCGCTGGCAATATGTGTTTGCAGGCCCAGTAATCCGAGATCCCAGCCAACGCCAGTGGCGCCGGGGCCGTATTTCTCGGCCCATGCCGGATCGATATGGCCCTCGTGAACCAGCTGGAGGTGCGTTTCATCTTCGCTGACTGCGTGCAAATGGACCTCCACCCAGCTGACCGTTCCGCCAAACTCCCACGTCAGTTCAAGCGTCTTCGGCGGATCGCACACTGTCACGGTGCCGCCCGCATTTCCCTCCACTTGGTAGCGCCCGCCGAGTTTGAGGTCGCCCGTAACGGGAGAGAACCAGCGCGGCAGTCGCTCCGGATTGGTCAACGCATCCCATAGGTCCTTGATACCGATGTCGTAAGTGCGTTCCGCGATGACGGACTCTGCAGGTTTTCCGTCGCGTTCGCGCTTGCGGACGATGCGGCTCGTGGCACCGATGGCAGCGGCGATATCATGGATCATGAGTCACCTATATATAATTCTACAATTATATAAGGCTTTAGTTATATAGGAGTCAATCTGCGATCAAAGCGTTTCAAACTCCGCCGTGAAGTGGCGCATCATGGGCGGCTCTTTCACGATCTTCAGGCCGCGAATGTCATCTTTGCGCTTCGCGAGTTCCTCGAACACTTCGACGATATAGTCCGCATGCGACTGGGTGTAGACGCGGCGCGGCATGGCTAGGCGGACAAGGTCCATCCGGGCGGGTTCTTCGGTGCCATCCGGTTTGCGACCGAACATGACCGTCCCGATCTCACAGCCCCGAATGCCGCCTTCCTCATAGAGCGCGCAGGCGAGCGCATGGCCCGGATATTCCAGCGGCGGAATGTGGGACAGCCATTCGCGCGCATCCACGAACACTGCATGGCCGCCCGCCGGCTTCATCACCGGCACGCCCAGCGCGTCCAGCCGTTCGGCGATATAGGCATTGGTGCGCACGCGGTAGCGCAGATAATCCTCATCCACGATCTCGGTCAGGCCCTGTGCGATCGCGTCGAGGTCGCGGCCGGCAAGGCCGCCATAGGTCGGGAAGCCCTCGGTCTGGATCAGCCGCGTGCGGGCCTGTTCGGCCAGCGCGTCATCATTCAGCGCGAGCCACCCGCCGATATTGGCGAAGGCGTCCTTCTTGGCGCTCATTGTCATGCCGTCGGCCACGTCAAACGTGTCGCGCACGATCTCCTTGATCGAGCGGTCCTGCTGCCCGTCCTCGCGCAGCTTGATGAACCAGGCGTTCTCGGCGAACCGGCAGCCATCAATGAAGAAGGGCTTGCCATGCGCATGGGCGATCTCGGCGGCGCCGCGAATATTGGCGAGGCTGACCGGCTGGCCGCCGCCTGCATTGTTCGTGATCGTCATCATCACACACGGCACGGCATCGCCGCGCTCACTCATCAACTTGGCGAGGGCGTCCAGGTCCATGTTCCCCTTGAAGGGATGGTCGAGGGAGGGGATCTTGCCCTCTGCGATGGGTAGGTCCAGTGCCTCGGCGCCCGCGGCTTCGATATTGCCGCGCGTCGTGTCGAAATGCGTGTTTGACGGAATGAGATGACCGGATTTGGCGATCAGCGAGAAAAGCAGGTGCTCCGCAGCGCGCCCTTGATGGGCGGGGATGATGTGCTTGAAGTCCATCAGATCCTTCACGGCCGCTTCGAACCGGTAGAAGCTCGGCGCGCCGGCATAGCTCTCATCGCCGGTCATCACCGCGCCCCATTGCGCCGCGCTCATGGCCGAGGTGCCGCTATCGGTCAGCAAATCGATCAGCACGTCATCCGAATGCAGCTTGAACAGATTGTAGCCCGCCTCTTTCAGCAGTCGTTCGCGCTCGTCTCGCGTGGTCATGCGGATCGGCTCGACCGATTTGATGCGGAAGGGTTCGATAATGGTCTTCATCTGTCAGCACTCCTGGCTCTGAATGTCCTGGGGGGTGCCGACAACGGCGCACACACAGGACTTATCCTGCGCCGCGGTTGCCTCGTCTTCGTGACGCGACCGCGCTCAGCGCCTGTTGTGAGATGGGTCGAATATCACGGAGCCAGCCCGCCATGCAAGATGCCGCGCAGGGCGCTCGTCAGTCGTCAAACACGTCCGACAGGGCCTTGTCCATTGCCATCATGGCGACGCCGAAGAACAGCATGTTGATCCCGGCCAATATGCCAATGGCCCAGGCCGCTGTGCTGGGCAGGCCGATCAGGATCAGCGCGCCTGCGATGATGCCGGCAAGGCCTGCCACGATCAGCATGGTCTTGCTGTTGCCGCGCAGACGCGGGCTGTTGGAGGCGAGGGCAAGCTGGACCCCGCCCTGGACCAGGAAGGATACGCCCAGAATTATGGTGAAGGAGATGAGCCCGATCCACGGAAAGACGAGCAGGCTGATCCCGCCAGCAAGGAAGAGCAGGCCGAGCAGCAAATGCTGCGTTCGCCCTTCAAGGCTCGGCCGCCAGGCCCACCAGAGATGCGCCGCGCCCGCAAAGATGATCAGATAGGCGAGAATGAAATTGTAGGAGAGCCCGGCAACATACGGGAAGAGGATTGCCAGCGCCCCGAGGATAACAAAGACCATGCCTGCGATTTTCATGTGATCAGCTCCCGGTCAAATTCAGACCAAGTCAGCTTATCATGTCCTGCCATGCGCTTGTACCGGACTGTGCCGTATTGACTACGCGCGGCGCGCCTGCATGGGTGTCTCGCCCGGACGCAAGGTCAGCACTTCAACACCGGTTTTCGTCACAGCAACCGTATGCTCGAATTGGGCGGAGAGCTTTCCGTCATTGGTCACCACCGTCCACCCATCAGCCTCGGTCGAAACCTGGCGTGTGCCCAGATTGATCATGGGTTCAATGGTGAAGACCATGCCTTCGCGCAGCTTGAGGCCGGTGCCCGGCTTTCCGAAATTGAGAACCTGTGGATCCTCATGCATTTCGCGGCCAATGCCGTGCCCGCAATACTCCCGTACGACAGAACAGCCATTTTTCTTGGCATGGCGGTCAATCGCAAAACCGATATCGCCAAGGTGCGCGCCGGGACGTACCTGTCCAATGCCTTTCCACATGGCTGTCTCGGCGATCCGAACAATTCGCTTGGCGGCGGCTGAGACATTTCCGACCATGTACGTCTTGCTTGAATCCGCGATGAAGCCGTTCTTTTCGAGGGTGATATCAAGATTGATGATATCGCCATCCCGGATGATCTCATCCGAACTGGGCACGCCATGACACACGACATGATTGATTGAGCAGTTCAGGACGAATTTGAAGCCATACTGCCCTTTGCTTGCGGGGCGGGCGCCGAGGTCTCCGGTGATGAAGCGGTCGACCAGATCGTTGACCTGTAGCGTCGACATGCCAGCCAGGTCCTGCTGGTCCAGCATTTCGAAAACGGATGCCAGCAGTTTGCCAGAGATGCGCATCAGCGCGATCTCGCTCGGCGTCTTTACCATGTCAGGCGACCTTCAGGTCGGCCAAGGGCGCATCGGCCGCTTCGAGCTGCATCTTCACAATGTCATTGAAGGAGAGCGTTGGATTGGCTTCGGCGAGCCGGCCGATTTTAATCCAGAATTCGGCTTGCGCATTGATGGATCGACACATGACCCCGCTCGCCCGCCGGACTTCTTCATGCAGGTCATTGTCGATCTTCACGATACCCATATTTGTCCTCGATATGAATTATATACATTCCGTATACGTTTTGTATATTCATGCGTCAAGCGAGCCTGGACGCTTTATCGGGGCGAGAGGCCTGCCGCTGCATAGATTGCGTCGATCACGGCCATGTTGCCGATCGCGTCGGCGCCACCGGTCAGCGGCACGGCGCGTCCGGCCATCACGTCCATGACATGGGCCAACTGGTGCTCATAGGTGATCATGCCGTCGGCCGTCTCGGTGCGTTCGTGGCCGCCTTGCCGGATGGTGATCTGGTGGCCGCGATGCGGGTGTACCGGGTTGAGCAAGGAGACACAGCCATCCTTGCAGACGATTTCGAGCCTGATATCGCGGTCCACATCTTCTGCCATACTGCATTCCACAATTGCTGACGCGCCGCTTGAAAAACCGAGATGTGCCTTGGTGCCGATATCAACACCGGGCCGGTCGCACTGCGCACTGGCCGACAGGACATCGGGTTCTGCGTCTGCAAGGGTGCGGATCATGTGGACCGAATAGCAGCCCAGATCCATTAATGCGCCTCCACCGAGTTCCAGCGTATGGCGCAACTCGCCCTCGCGATACGGGATCGACACATTGAACACCGCCTCCATGGTCTTGATCGCGCCGAGGTCTCCGCTGCGCACGATTTCCAGAACGCGCAGGAAAGCCGGGTGGAAGCGATAATGAAACGCCTCGATCAGTGGCTTGCCGGCCCGGTTGGCGGCGTCGACCATGCGCGTGGCTTCGGCGGCGTTCATGGCGAAGGGCTTCTCGCATAATACCGCCTTGCCAGCTTCCAGCGCGGCGATGGTCAGATCGGCATGGCGATGCGGGGGCAGGGCGTTGTAGATCAGGTCGACATCCTTGCGGTGCACCAGCGCGTCGTAATCGGTCTCAACATGCGCGATGCCGTTCGCTTCGGCATAGGTGCGCGCCTTGTCCGCGTCGCGCGCTGCCACGGCGACGATTTCGCAATCATCACGTTTTGCAGCGGGCTCGATGATGGCCTTGGGGCCAATCTTGGCGGCGCCGAGTATGCCGATACGGATCATGAAAACTCCTTGGGACGTACGGATGAGGGGTCAAAGGTAAATGATTTGGGGCGGTTTGTTTACCCGGCCCTAATGCATCTTAACGCACTTGGTCGCATTTGCCTTGCACAGCAATGCGCCCGGTAACCAAGCGGTAAGCACAATGAGGGTTAATGATAATTCCGAAGCCGTTAATCCTAGGAGTGCCATCGCACATGTTGAACGATCTTACAGCACACCTCGCCCGGCATAATGGCCTCTCGGAGGACGCGTCCCGACAAGCCCTCGGCATTGTCCTGAACGCAGCAGAGCGTCAGGATTCCCCCTTCGCCACGGCCATGTTCAAGACCATTCCGGGCGCACGCGCCCTGTCGGCCCGCACAGGCAGCACGATCGGCGCCCCGGTTGGAGAGATTGCTCGCCTGATCGAACAGACGCCCGGCGGCAAGCGCATTGTCGCGCAATCCATGATTTCCGAACTCCACAAGCTGGGTTTGGACCACAAGGCCATCGGCCTGCTATTGCCGAGTATTTCCACTTATATGGACGAGCACCACGCCCTGGTCGGCTTTGGCCATCTGGGTGACCTTATCGGGTCGGACCTCGACGCGGTCGCAGCCGCGGCCCAAGCCGCCTGATCTGGCTCGAAAGACAAGCTTTGGATGAGCCGCCGCGAGGGCGGCTTTTTCATGCGCGAAACTTTTTTCGTTTTCCGCGGAACCAAGCCAACTGAAGAGCGTAAACCTTGTATCTTGCAGGCAGACACCCCCCCTGACACTGTCAGTTGCCTCAAGACGTTCCCAATATGGGGCCAAGTCGGTTCTCCCTCTCTTCCCCCCAACCGGCTTGGCCCTTTTCTTTTGGAACGGGCCTGTCTATGTGCAAGGCCAGTGATTGAGGGCTTCCACCACATGCAAGACGTAACCACTCTGAAACCGGACGAACGACTGGCGCTGGACCTGATGGCGGCGATACGTGCCGATGCTGAAGCGATCTGCGCTCCCAATCCGGTGGAAATGGTTTCTGTCACGATCGACGTGTCCTCTGAGGCGGCTCAAGGCGCCGATGTCACGTTGGAGCCCAAGGTTGACCGGCAAACTCGCACAATCCTGTTCACCGGCGGCATGGCCCGCCAAGGTGACAAGCCCCTGATGAAAGCAACTGCGGTCTACCGGATTTTGCCAGAGTCGTAGCGGCCCTGTCGCAGCGTTTGCCGACGCGTTCCCATATACCCAGACCTATCCAGACGGAGAGTTTCTATGACTACCACGCTTATCACCGGTGCAAATCGTGGGATCGGTCTGGAGCTTGTCCGCAAGTTTCTCGCTCAAGGTCATGACGTGATTGCCACGGCGCGCGACCCTGAGACCTCAAACGAACTGAACGCGACGGGCGCCAAAGTTTATCCGCTCGAAGTGACCGATGCAGCTTCGGTGGCGGCATTGAAGGAAGCGGTCGGCGACCAGCCCATCGACTATCTGATCAACAATGCCGGCATTGGCAGTTTCGCTGCGTTCAAGGATCTCGATTATGACGCGTTCGCCAACATGCTGGCGGTGAACACGATTGCGCCGATTCGAATGATCGACACGTTCCTGGACAATATTGCGGCCAGCGATGTGAAGATGGCGGCCAGCCTGTCCAGCATGATGGGATCCATCGAGAACACGCATGCGTCCTTCGGACTGATCTATCGCACGTCCAAGGCGGGTCTGAACATGGCCTTGCGTGCCGCCGCGCCCGAACTTGCGGAGAAGGGGGTGACCCTGCTCGCGCTGCATCCGGGCTGGGTGAACACTGACATGGGCGGCAAGCAGGCGCCAGTCAATCCGGCTCAGAGTGCTGCTGGCCTCTACACGGTCATCACCACGGCAGGGCCATCAAGCGAGCTGCGCTTCCTGGACTTTGAAGGCAAGACCCATCCCTGGTAGCGACTAGCCCTGCTGGGGCGCAAAGCCGCCGAAATCCTCTGGCAATCTTACATCCGTATCAGCGCGCAGCCGGGGCAGGGCTTCGGGATGCTCGGCCTGAAGCCATTCGATCATCTGCTCACGGATCAGGCAACGCAAGTCCCAGGCTTTCGGAGACGAGCTGGCCGAGGCGAGCCCGCGCACCGTTACAGAATTGCCCGAGGCTTCGGTAACCTGCAAATTCACCACGTCGCCATTCCAGAGCGGGGTGGACTTGCAGATCTCTTCCAGCTTCTCGCGCATCCGCGCGATGGGTGCGTGATAATCTACCGTCCAGTAGACGCTGCCGATGATGGAGGCGCTCTTGCGAGTCCAGTTCTGGAAAGGCGTCTCGATGAAATAGGAGAGCGGCACGACGAGGCGTCGCCAGTCCCAGATCTTGATGACAACATAGAAGAGGCCGATTTCCTCGATCCAGCCCCATTCACCTTCGACGACGACGGCGTCATCCAGCCGGATCGGCTGGGTGAAGGCGATCTGCAGTCCGGCGATCAGGTTGCTGAGTACGGGACGGGCCGCCAAGCCGATGGCGATGCCCGCGATTCCGGCCGATGCAAACAGGCTGACGCCAATCTGTTTCACGCCGGGAATGACGGTGAGCGCGGCGGCGAGGGTGACGATTCCGGCAATGACGATCCAGACGCGGCGCACGACATCCAGCCGCGTGGCCGATTTGCGTGCTTCCAGATTGTCTTCTGCATCGAGGTGCAGGCCAGCCAGACGGCGTTTGATCAAGGCATCGACAATGGTGCCGACCAGCCAGCCAAAGGCGATGATGAACAATACGCCTGAACTGATCCCTGCCATTCGCTCGAGCCGGTCGCCTGAGACAAAGCCGTCAGGGATGTACTGAGGTAGGTATGGCGTCGCAAAGACCAGCGCCGCGCCGGCCAGCGCAAACAGAAGGGGCGGGCGAAAGCGCTTCAGCCAGCGCGTATTCCTGTGGGCAGTGATCTTTGTCCGGATACGCAGATTCCCTTCCAGTCGCTCGACGGGACTACGTCTCAGCCTGAGAAAGGTTTCATCGATTCAGCAAGCCACGTGCCCGGAATAGGTCAAGCCATTGCTGGCCTGCGCGCGGTTCGGTCAGTGTTTGCTGAAGTTTGCGGCAAGGATTCCCGTATTATTTTACGCGTTCGACCCGGAATGCGATGCCGCCATCCAGTTTCATCTTGTAGCTGCCGAAGGCCGCTTCATAGATCTGGGCTTCGGTCTGGCCATTATTGCGCAGCGCCTTGGAATCGGTTTGCCGCCAGATCTGTCCATTTTCCAGCGTGATCACCAGATTTCCACGATTGCCGCGCACGGCTTTCACAGGGAGCGTCATCTCCTTGAGGCTCTGGTCGTCAGATTTGCCGAGCGTCAGAGAGGGCAGGGACGGAATGGAGAAGCCGAAGGAATCCTGGCGGACCTGTTCGACTTCCTGTCGGGTCACTGTTGTGACGTCACCCGCCGCTTCGGCGGCTTGCAGCCGTCCAACAGCCGTATCGTAACAGGCAAGGCGCTCTGCATCTTCGGTGACGGATGTGCAGGTATAGACGTCATCGGTTGAGACATCTTGTGCAGTGGCTGTTGCGCCAAGCGCAAAAATCATCCCTGCAATGCACCAAATTCGGGTCATTCCTGTTACCTCATGTGCGACTTCCAGCAGGAAGGCTTTGCAAAACCGTAATGGTCTGGCAGCAGTGTTGCAAATCGCGCGATCGCGGAAAAGACGTTGGAGACACAAAACCCATGAAGTTGAACGCCTTGATGACAACCGGCCTGGCTGCCGCACTTGCCCTGACACTGGCCGCCTGCGGGGGCGGTGGGGATTCCGCAGCCTCTGACGTGCCGACCCTGCGCCGGGGAATTTCGGCCAAGGTGGACACGCTGGACCCCAACAAATCATCCGCGCAGTGGGAGAACATTATCATTGGCGACATGATCATCGGCCTGACCACGGATGGCCCAGATGGCCGCCCGGTGCTGGGCATGGCCGACAGTTATGAAGTCAGTGAAGATGGTTTGGTCTGGACCTTCACTTTGGGTGATCATGTCTGGTCTGACGGCACGCCCGTCACTGCCGGCGACTTCGTCTACAGCCTGCGCCGCATCCAGAACCCGGAAACTGCTTCGCAATACGCGTCGCTCCTCTGGTTGATCAAGAATGCGCAAAAGGTGAGTTCACAGGAATTGCCGCCCGAAGAACTGGGCGTGAAAGCCATCGACGACAAGATGCTGGAAATCACTTTGGAATACCCGGCGCCTTATTTGCTTGGCCTGCTGAGCCATTACACGACCTATCCGTTGCCGAGTTGGGCCATCGAAGCGCACGGAGATGCGTGGATCCAGCCGGAAAATATTGTCGTCAACGGTCCTTACAAGCTGGTCTACTGGCGCACGGGTGACCAATTGGTCGCCGACAAGAACCCGACCGGATTTGGCGCGCCGGAGGCGTGTTTTGATCGGGTCGTGTATCTGGAACTGGAAGACCTGTCGGCCGTCGAGAACAAGATTTCCGCAGGCGAACTGGACATCAATAATGCCTTTGACGGGTCTCGCTATACCGAATTGGATGCGAAATTCCCCGGCTGGCTGCGCACGACACCTTCTCTCATCTCGACCTACTGGACATTCAACACCACCGTTGAGCCGTTCGACGACGTGCGCGTGCGCAAGGCCCTTTCAATGGCGCTCGACCGGGAGTTCATGGTTCGCAACGTGCTGACACAGGGCTATCTGCCAGCGTATTCCTTCGTGCCACCGGGCATCAATAATTACGATGTCAGTCGGCCATCCATGGATTGGAAGGACACCTCACGCGAAGATCGGCTTGCCGAGGCGCGCAGCCTGTTGGAAGCGGCAGGGTTCGGCCCGGGCAATCCGCTTGAGTTCGAATTCATTCACCGTTCGACGGACGACAATCCGAAGGTGGCGCCGGTCGCTCAGTCCAATTGGAGTGATATCGCCCCCTGGGTTAACCCGACCATCGTGAAACAGGATACAAAAGTGCTCTATTCGCGCTTGCGGACCGGAAACTTCTCGGTAGCGGATGCGGCATGGGTCGCGGATTTCGATGATCCGATCAACTTTCTTTACCTGCTCGATTCCAAAACGGGCCAGCAAAACTATGGCGACTATGCCAATCCGGAGTATGATGCGCTTCTGAGCCAATCGAACCAGCAGCTGGACCTGCAGATGCGGGCAGAAGTCTTCGCAGCCGCTGAAGAACTGATGCTCGAAGAATATCCGATTACGCCGATGTGGTTTCAGGTGACCAAGAACATGGTCGATCCGGAGCTGACCGGCTGGGAAGAAAATGCGAAGGATCAGCATCGCTCGCGCTTTCTGTGCCGGGAGGGGCTCAGCGCCGAGTAGCGGTAAACAGACGGGGGTCTCGAAATGGAACATGAAATGGAGGCCGCAGGTCTCGGGTCGGCAAGTGGCTTGTCGACCGGAGACCATCATCCGGTAAAGTCCGGTTTGCCTTGCGCAAATTGCGAGACCATCGTCGAGGACCGGTTCTGCACAACGTGCGGCCAATTGGCGTCTGACTTCCATCGCCCGGTCTGGGATCTGGTGGCGAGCAGTCTGGCGGACGTATTTGCGCTGGATGGCCGCTTGTGGCGGTCCTTGCCCATGTTGTTGTTCCGCCCCGGCCGGATGACCCGGAACTATCTGGATGGAAAGCGCGCACGCTATGTGCCGCCTTTCCGCATGTTCCTGATGGCGTCTGTGATCTTCTTCCTGACCCTGTTCACGCTCGGCGATCAGATGGGCTGGTACAATTCTCTCAAGATCGACCGCCTCCTGGAAAACGGGATCGATGTCGGGATAGGGGAGGATGGTGAGCCTCTTCCGGTGGTGACCGAAGAGGGGCTGGAGGAATTGCGCGCCCGGGCAGAAGACCCCGACCTGACGCCGGATGAGCGCGAACTCATCCAGCTGGAATTGCTACAGGCGGAGCACGGCATCACATTTCAGCGTATCATGACGGATGACGGCCGCATCAATCGCGACGCGCTTTGTGATGAGGTCACTTCAAGACTGGACGAGGATGCGACCCCCGCGGAGCGCGAGCAGGCATGGCGCGCCGCCGACCATGCGGCGACCGTGTACGAGAACCAGGATCGCTATGGCGCGCGCATTCGGGAATGGGCGCCGAGATTCAGTTTGATGTTCCTGCCTATCCTGGCCTTCATGCTGACGATTCTGTATGCGTGGCACCGCAGCCGGTACATCTATGACCATGTGATCACCGCGCTGCATGTGCAGACCTTCATCTATCTGACAGCGACCTTCTTAATTGTGCTCGCCGCCGTGAACGCAGCTTGGCTTGGCGAGCTTATCTTGGGTGGGGTGCTGGTCGGCATTGCGTATCTCTATCGCCAATTGCGCGTGACTTACGAGACGGGGCGATTCATGGCTGCCTTGCGAACCCTGATCCTGTTGTTCTCAATCCTGATCGTGGGCGTCACGCTGGGCATTTCCCTGGTCGTTGTCAGCTTCATGCTGGTCTGAACAGGGCGGATTGCCTGAAATGCGATCAGGCGCAGCATGAAGCTCGGCTCGAATTCAGGTGGCCTGCCTGGAAAACAAGCATAGTGGAGGGCGCCGCAAAATCCGTTCGGGGCATTTTTTCGGATTTATCAGGCGTATCTGGAACAATATTGCCCCAAACCGACCAAAAAGGTGATGCGATTCTGTCACACTGGTGTCATTTTGCTTGTGAGCGCCGCTGCATCCAATTGACTATGCAAGGTGCTCAATCCTTACTGCCCGGTAAGACTTGGTCTAGGGGGCCAGGTTTGTCTGCATGATGTGGACACATTTTTTTGACAATCCTTTCGGAGGTTCAAGTGAGCGAACTTAACTTGAAGAAGCGCCTATTGGCGTCGTCGGTATTTGCCGGCGCTGCACTTGCTGCAGCTGCTGCGCTGCCAGCGTACGCCCAAGACGCAGATGAAGACGTAATTGCTGTAGCAGAGGCGGACGGGGAAGAAGCATCCGTACAACAGACCATCGTCGTCACGGGCTCGCTGATCCCGCAAAGCGGCAACCTGGTTGAGACCAGCCCGGTCACGTCCCTCGGCTCCGCCGACTTCGACGTGCGCGGTGTTGTCCGTGCGGAAGACATGATCAACGCCCTGCCACAGGCATTCGGTGCTCAGGGTTCCGCCCTCGCCAACGGCGCGACCGGTACGGCTTCGGTCAACCTTCGCGGCCTGGGTGCTTCCCGCACGCTGACGCTCTTGAACGGCCGCCGCCTGCCATACGGCTCGCTGAACACGGCTGCTCCGGACATCAACTTCATCCCAGCCGCAATGGTGAAGAAAGTTGACATCCTGACCGGTGGTGCGTCCGCAACCTACGGTTCTGACGCTGTTTCCGGTGTTGTGAACTTCGTGCTCGACACGGATTTCGAAGGTGTTCGCCTGGAAGGTAACTACTCCTTCTACCAGCACGACAATTCCAACAGCTACATCCAGGACATCCTGGGTGGCTTCGCAGCTGACAACCCTTCCCAGTTCACGGTTCCGGATGGCTCGACGTCTGATGGTGAGTCCGTTGACATCACCGCAGCGTTCGGTGGCAAGCTGGACAATGGCCGCGGTCACGTCATGGGCTTCGCCAGCTTCCAGAACACCAAGGAAGTTCTTCAGGCTAACCGCGACTATTCGCAGTGTGCCCTGTCCACCACCAATGGTGGTAACGACTTCACATGTGCCGGTTCGTCCACGAACCAGTTCACCAACATTCTGGACCTCGGCTCCAACCTGCCGACCGGTCTGTGGGCTCGCGTTGACCCGACCACGAACGAGTTCGTTGAGCGGAACTTTGTCTCTGACACGTTCAACTACAACCCGTACAACCACTTCCAGCGTCCGAACGAGCGCTACTCCTTCGGTACGTTCGCGAACTATGACATCAACCCATATGTGAACGCATATGGCGAATTCATGTTCATGGACAACCAGACCAATTCCCAAATCGCGCCGTCTGGTGTGTTTGGTTACGGTGTGACCGGCGGAAATGGCGGCATCAACTGTGACAACCCATTCCTGAGCGCACAACAGGTCGACTTTATCTGTACGTCGCGCGGTGCAGCGGGTGATGACATTGCCGGTATCGGCGACGTCCTGTTCCTTCGCCGGAACGTCGAAGGCGGAAACCGCAACAACGACATCCGTCACACGACCTATCGTGGTGTGATCGGCCTGCAGGGCACCATTGGCGACTCGCCATGGGGTTATGACATCTCTGCTGTGTACGCCAACGTGCACCGTTCGGAAGTCTACAATAACGACCTGTCGATCTCGAAACTGTCCAAAGCGCTCTACGCTGTTGATGACGGAACGGGCAACATTGTCTGTGCGGTCAATGCCGATGCCGATCCGAACAATGACGACGCGGCTTGTGCTCCTTACGACATCTTCTCAGGTGCCGGCCCAAGCGACGCTGCTGTGAACTACATCGTCAACCCGCTGTTCAGGGATGGCGACGTCAAGCAGACGGTTGTGACTGCCAAGACCTTCGCAGACCTCGCCGACTATGGCGTCGTGTCTCCGATGGCTGAAGAAGGCATCAAGGTTGCCTTCGGTGTGGAATATCGTCGTGATAGCCTCGACTCCAACCCAGACAGCAACTTCCAGTCCGGCGACGGTGCTGGTCAGGGTGGACCTACGAACCCAATCGCTGGTTCGCAGGAAGTCTATGACTACTTCGCAGAGGTCAACGCACCACTGATCGAAGGTTATGAGGGTGTTGAGTCCCTGGGTGTCGACCTTGCTTATCGCCGGTCGAACTATGACGCCGTGTCTTCTGACGCTTACAAGATCGGTGTTGAGTACGCTCCGGTTGAAGACATCCGCTTCCGCGGTTCATTCCAGCGCGCCGTGCGTGCTGCGAACATCTTCGAACTCTTCTCGACACAGTCCATCGGCCTGTTCGACCTGACTCAAGGTTCAAACGGCATCTACGATCCATGTGCTGGCACGACGCCAACCGCAACGGCTGCACAGTGTGCAAACACTGGCGTGACCGCTGCCCAGTACGGCAGCATCGCGGATAACCCAGCTGGCCAGTTCAACACGCTGACCGGTGGTAACCCAGACCTGGAACCAGAAACGGCTGATACGTACACGATTGGTTTCGTGGCCACGCCGTCGATGATCCCGGGCCTGACAGTTTCCCTCGACTACTTCGACATCACTGTTGAAGACCTCGTGGGTACGGTTCCACAGGAACTGGCACTCGATACCTGCCTTGAAACCGGCGACACGTTCTTCTGTTCGCTCGTCAATCGCGGCAATGGCGGCACACTGTGGGCGGGTCAGACCGGCTACATCGTTGCAACCAACATCAACACCGGTTCGCTTTCGACCTCCGGCTTCGACCTTCTGGCCAGCTACGCTCTGGACCTGGATGCTCGCGGCGGAATCGACTTCGACTATGTCGGTACGATGCTTGAATCTCTCGAGACCAAGCCACTGCCGAACTCCACCGGCGCTGATATCTTCGACTGTGTCGGCTACTACGGCGGCAGCTGTGCCTCCGGTGGTGGTACGGAAGTTGCCAACGGTGCTTCGCCAGAATACCGCCACAAGGCTTCCATGACCTGGGCCGATGCCGAAGGCCTGTTCAGTGTCACCGGTACGTGGCGCCACTTCTCGGAAGTCGAAATCGCAGGTGGTGACGATGGCACCATCAACGGTGTTCTGGATGCCCAGAACTACTTCGATCTTTCCGGTTCCTGGAACGCGACGGACTACATGTCCCTGCGTCTCGGCGTGAACAACGTCCTGGACGAAGATCCACCGCTTTCCTCGGTTGTCGGTACGGCGCCGGGTAACGGTAACACCTACCCACAAGTGTACGACGCTCTTGGTCGCTACATCTTCATGGGTGCGACGTTCGACTTCTAAGTCTGACGACGTAACAGAAACAGGAACGGCGGCTTTTCGGAGCCGCCGTTTTTGTTTTAACGGGTGCGGTGACAGCGCTTAGCGCTTCACCCGAACCGGGCTAAGGGCTGTTTTGTCTGGCTGCGCAGAAAGAGGCGTGCGGTCAGGCGCCCGCGTGCCAGCGTGCATAGATGGCTGTCGGCAAGAGCCGGTCTGAACCTTGCTGGGGCAGGGCCATCTCGCCGGTCTCCATCACGCCGCCCAGCGGGGAGAGCCGGTCAGCCAGCGCCTGTGACAGGGCCAGATAAGACAAGCGCACGGCATAGGCCGTCAGGATCACAAACAGGGGCCGGTCACTCAGCAGCTGCTTCACGACGTCCAGCAATTCGGGCAAGTTTTCCTCGAACCGCCAGGTTTCATTCTTTGGGCCGCGTCCGAATTTCGGCGGGTCCAGGATGATGGCGTCATATTCGTTGCCACGCCGGACCTCGCGGGCGGTAAACTTCATGGCGTCATCGGCGATCCAGCGAATGGACCGATCCTGCAGGCCACTCATCGCCTGATTGTCCTTGCCATAGCCGTTTGATTTCGGGCTGGCATCCAGATGGACCACTTCGGCGCCCGCGGCTGCGCAGGCGAGCGACATCATGCCGGTATAACCGAACAGGTTCAGCACCTTGATCGGACGGCCGGCTGCGCGGATCTTCTCCTGCGCGAAGCGCCAGTGAACCGAATGTTCCTGGAACACGCCCATATGCCGGAAGGCAGCACGGCGCGCCTCGAAGGTCAGGCCATTCCATTGCATCGGCCAGCTGTCGAGCGCCTTGGGAGACAGCACTTCCCAATTGCCCGCGCCGTCATCATCTTGCGACTTCGCAGAAAACTGCGCATCGGCGCGCCAACTTTCCAAGGGGCGGGCTGGCTCCCAGAAAGCTTGGGGATCGGGCCGGATGACGGTCTGGCTGCCGAAGCGCTCAAGCTTCTGCAAGTGGCCACTGTCGAGCAGGGCGTAGTCTTTCCAGTCGTCGGCGATCAGGAGGCGGGTTTCGGTCTTCATTTGAAATCCCTCTGGCGCCACGCTTCATAGGTCATGATGGCGGTGGCCTGGGCGAGATTGAGGCTGTCGGCGCCGCCCCGCATCGGGATCAGGCAGAGCTGGTCGCAGGCGGTTTCGGCTTCAGGCGGCAGGCCGGATTGCTCATTGCCCATGATGATGACAGAGCTGGAGGTGAAATCGGTGCGGTCATGGCGGGCCGTGCCATTGACCGACGCGGCGCTCATAGTCAGGCCAAGCCTTTTGCGCCAGGCGTTGAACTGGTCGAACGAGGCGGTCGCAAAGGGCATGTCGAAGATCGAGCCCATGGAGGCGCGCACGGCCTCGAAACTGTAAGGATCACAACAGGTTTCGATCAGGATCACGCCGGAAATGCCCGCGCAGTCGGCCGTGCGCAGGATTGTGCCCAAATTGCCGGGATCGCGCACTTCATAAAGGGCGACAAACAGGCCATTGCTGTCCTGCGGCAGGGCATCAAGGCCGAGATGGCGCTGGTGGAACGCCGCGACCACGCTCTGCGCATTATCCTTGTGAGTGATACGCGACATCAGTTTGTCGGCGGCCAGCACGACCCGCGCGCCGGAAGTCTCTGCCTGACGGATCAATTCCGCGAGGTGTGGCCGATCTGCCATGCTTGCCGCGACAATCAGCGAGTCCGCCTTCCAACCGTTTGCAAGCCCCTGGCCGATCAGGCGCGCGCCTTCTGCGAGAAACAGGCCCGTTTCGGCTCGGCCTTTCTTTCTTTCAAGACTTTTCAAGGACTTGATGAGCGGGTTTGATGCGCTGCTGATCGTCTCAATCTGGCGGGTCATGCTGGGGATTCGGCGTCTCTGACTCTGCGGGGTAACTCTTGCGAGGACATGCTGAATAGGGCATCCCTGATTATCAGGGGATTAGCAATGGAGGAGGTCGCGGGGCCTCTATGAGACTGCTCGACTACCTTTTTGGATTTGTGGCCCTTGTTGGCTTGATCTGCACGGGCTGGTGGGCCGTGTACCAGTCAGCGAACACGCCTGTAAACCTCCAAGCGCGGCTGGAGGCCAACGCCAATGCGGCGCTGGCCGAGCAGGGCTTTGACTGGGCAGGCGTGCGCATGCATGGCCAACGCGCCGAGCTGACCGGCAAGGCCCCCTCCATGGATGCCATAGAAGCAGCAGCTGAAACCGTGCTGACATCCAGCGGGTCAGGCGGGATCGTCCTTGGCGGAGTGACCATGGTCGAGAGTGGGGTGGGCACTGCGCCGCCGGTGACCCCCTATGTCTGGCGCGCCATCAAGACTGGTGCAGGCGACTATATCCTGATGGGGCATGTGCCCTCGCGTACCATTCGCGCTGACCTTCTGGACTATGCCGGTTCGCATGCTGGCGATGGCGCGGTTGAAGACCGTATGCAGCTGGCCAATGGCGCGCCAGCCGCTTACTGGCAGGGCATGGCCCGGCTCGCATTGGACAGCCTGGCTGAACTCGATACAGGCGAAGCCCGCCTGCATGACACGCGCGTCCGGTTGCGCGGGGTCTCTATGGAGACTGCGACCCGCGCGCGGGTTTCGGCCGACATCGCCAATGTGACCGCCCCGTTCCGGGGAGAGCCTTTCCTGCGCGGCCCGGCCTTGTGGAGCGCGGCGCATGGCGACGGCGAACTGGTGCTGTCCGGCAAGGTCGCCAGCGAAGCCGAGCGCGAGGAAATCCTGACGATCGCCAAGCAATATTATGCGCGCACCGTACGTGACGAGATGGAGGTCGCTGGCGAGCCTCATCCGGGCTGGCTGAACGGCGTGCGCGTGGGCTTGCCGCATTTTGCCAAGTTCCGGTCCGGCGAAATGGCGTTCGAGCCAGAGGAAACCGGTCTCAGTTTCGAGGGCGAGGCGTCAGGGTCCACGATTGCCTACCTCCAGCAGGATATGGCCAATCTTGGTGGCCCTTATCCTGTCACAGTCTTCGCCGATACGGTGCAGGTAGATGTGGACGAGATTCGCGACATCGACTTTCAGGCAGACCCGGTTGCGGCCTGCCAGCAGGCCTTTGACGCGGTGATGGAGACCAACAAGGTGTATTTCGAGACCGGCCTGGCAAACATTAGCCGTGAAAGCGGCCTGACGCTGGACAAGGTCATGACCGTATCTGAGCGGTGTGCGCGAGATCTGGTGTTTGAAGTGGGCGGCCATACCGACTCCACGGGCGAGCGGGAGGCAAATATTGCCCTCAGCGAGGCACGGGCGCTGGCTGTGCGGGATTATATGGTTTCGGCCGGATTTTCTCCTTCTCGGCTGACTGTAATTGGGTATGGTCCCGACGAGGCTGTGCAGAGTAATGACACAGAAGACGGTCGGGCGAAGAATCGCCGGATTGGGTTCAAGGTTCGAGAACGGAGCGAATGATGGCGTGGCTATTGGCACATATGTGGGCGGCGCTGGCAGGGGTTGCCGTATTCGGTTTGCTGCTGGGTTGGTCCATTCGCGGCATGATGCTGGTTGGAAAAATGCGGCGCGCAATGGTCGAGCGCGATGTTACCCAGACCGAACTCGAACAGGCCAAGGAAGAGATTGAAAGCCTGTATGCGGCCCAGCGTGGTCAGCCTGTGGGCAATACGAATGCGCGTGAGGCTCAGGCCGAGCAGAATGTGAAATTCCAGCGCATGAGTGATGAATTGAGCCGCGCCAAGAGCGAGCTGGAAGCGCTGAAGGCGAAAGCCGACGAGGCGCTGGTGAGCGGCGCAAAGGCTGCGGGTGCGGCAGGAGCTGGCGCTGTGGGCACGCTTGCTGCTGTTGGCGGCGCGACCGATCCGAACCCGGCGCTGGTCTGGCGCAACCGTCACCTCGAAAGCCGTGTACGCCATCTGGAAGCCATGATCGGCGAAGGGGGCAGCGAAGCCGCTGGCGCATCCCCTGCGGAGGCGGCACCTGCTGCGATGGCGACTGGCGAGACCAGCGACGCCGATGCGGCCAAGGCAGAATGGCAACAGAATTTTCTGAAGCAGCGCGTCGAAGCACTGGAAGATGAACTCGCCAAGGTGAAAGCCCCGGCAGCTACGCCAAGCGGGCGTAACGGCAATGGTGAGGCGGAAGAAGAACTGGCCCGCCTGCGCTGGCGCAATCGTTTTCTGGAAGGCCGCCTTGCCTATTTCGAAGGCGACCAAGACGCCGAGGAAGAGGGCATTGAGGCCGACGCGGTTGCCGAAGCGGCCATCACGCCGGAGCCTCTTCCGGACTTGCCGGAGACCGAGCCCGAATCTGAACTGGAATCCGTGCCGGACTTTGATGGCGAAGCTGAAAACGAGCCGGAGGTTGAGCTTGCCGAGCCTGAAGCCGAGCCAAGTGACGAAGCCGACTTTGCCGAAGAACTCGCGGAAGATGCCGAAGATGACATCGAAGAGGCGATTGAGTTTGAGGCTGAACAGGAGCCGGAAGCGCCAGCCGAGCTGGCCGCTGATCCTGACGCTGAACCGGATGTACCTGCTTTCGAGATTGTTGACCGGTTCGCCGATGAGGCGCCTGCTGAGGCAGAGGCAGCGTTCGACGATACAGAACTGACGCCCGTCGAGGACGAACTGACTGAAGACTATGCAGAGACTGCCGAGGTCGATGCAGATGATGAAGTGCCCGCCGACGGGTCAGACGAAGAGACCGATATCGACCGCGCAGATGAGGCCAGCCGGGCTATCCTGGCAGCGCTCGAACTGACCGATGAGGAAGACGAAGCGTCAGACAACGCCGCCGAACTGGGCGTGGCCGAGAGTGAGTCCGCGCCCGAAGACGAGGCGGATTTCGTCGAAGCGGACACGGAAGAGGCGAATGACGACTCCGGGTCCGACGAGACCGCAGAAGAGGGGCCCGCAGGCGTACAGCCGATGGCGCTCGACAAGCCCGTTGCCAACACGCCGGATGATTTGACCATCATTGGCGGTGTGGGGCCGAAGATTCAGGAAGTGCTGAACAGTATGGGCATCTGGCACTATGACCAGATCGCTGCCTGGACGCCTGAAAACGTCACATGGGTGGATCATGAGCTCAATTTCTCCGGTCGGATCACACGTGAGGGCTGGGTGCAGCAAGCGGCGATCCTGGCAGGCGACACGGTGGACGAGGACGCCTAGGCAACCGCCCATTCAGGACCTATTCAGCCGTAATCGTTCAAGTTGGGAACCAATCGTGCAGGGGTGCGATTGCTTTTTGAGGGTGCAGGGGTAACCTCTGGCTCGAGGCGATAGGGAGAATGAGATGGCCGATCTAGTTGAATTTGATAGCGAAGTTCTGGCCGGAGCACCGCAGGTGCGCCTGTCGCGCCGCGCGCTGATTACCGGTATTGCCGCAGGCACCGTATTCCCCTTCATTTCCAGCTGCACCACAAACCCGGCGACCGGATCCAGCCAGCTGATCCTGTTCGGGGAAGAGCAGGTGGCCAGCATGGCCGCAACGGCCTGGACCGACATGAAATCGCAGACGCCCGTTGTCTCGAACTCGCGCCTGAAAAACCAGGTGCTGAGCGTCTGGGAGCGTACGTCTGATGGCGCAGTGAAGGCGGGTCATATCGACCCGAACGCTAATTGGGACGTGGCGGTGTTCGACACCGATGACGTCAACGCGTTCGTGATGCCTGGCAACCGCGTCGGCATTTATCGCGGCATTACCGAACTGACCGAGAATGACGACCAGCTGTCGTCCGTTCTGGGCCATGAGACCGGCCACGTGGTCGGTCGCCATGCTGCAGAGCGCCTGTCGGTTTCGACCGCAGCGCAAGTTGGCCTGATGGCGGGTCAGATCGCCGTCGCGCAGTCAGAAGAGCTCAGCAAGTATGGCACGGCCATCGGCGCTCTCGGTGGCGCGGCCATGCAATTCGGCGTGATCCTGCCCTATAGCCGCCGGCATGAGCTGGAGGCTGACAAGCTGGGCGTCGATTACATGCACAATGCCGGCTATGACACCCGCGAATCCGTGCGCTTGTGGGAATTGATGGCCGCGCAGTCGGAAGGCCAGCGCCCGGCCGAGTTCATGTCCACCCACCCGGATCCACTGCGCCGGGCCGAAGAGCTGAAGCGTTATATCAATGCGCGGGGTTATGCGCTGATGTAGTCGGTCGGCCGACCAGAAATTCGAGAGCCCGGTTGCCCTGTGCTGCCGGGCTTTTGCGTGTTTTAAACAGTCGCGGGTGGAGACGCGCGGTTGTATTGGTGGAAATACCCGTTATATGGGGAATTCGACTTTTCGCCGGACGATCAGGCATTGAGTGAACGGGCTTGCCCTGCCACTCCTTCAGAGACCTCCCATACAAAATTCGTGTTCCCGCGGACCCGCATGTTGCAGGACCGCATCTATTCAGGAGTGTTTCATGACAAGTGGCACCGTAAAATTCTACAACGACCAAAAAGGCTTCGGCTTCATCCAGCCAGACGATGGCGGCACCGACGTGTTCGTGCACGCCACGGCGCTTGAGCGCGCTGGCATGCGCGCCCTGTCCGAAGGTCAGAAGGTTTCCTTCACGACCGCCGTTGACAAGCGCAGCGGCAAGACCGCCGTCGACACGATCACCGCTGAATAGTCCGTCAGGACTTTTCCAGTTGTATCAGATTGGCCGTCTCCGAAAGGAGGCGGCCTTTTTGATTCCGGGGGTGTGATAACTCCGCCATCCGTGGTGTTCTGACAGCGGGATGAACGCGCGCCAGTTAACCGCGCAGGACCGGGGGGAACAGATGACAGCAACCAACACGCCCAGGACGGCCGGGGCCAATGGCCGTTTGTGGGGTATGCGGGCGCGTGACTGGGCCGATTTGCAGGAGGGTGGATTCCGCGCCGGATACGTTGCCGCGCTTGAGCACGCAGCGGTCGGGGCAGGCACGCGCTATCTTGATGCCGGGTGCGGATCCGGCATGGCTGCGGCGCTGGCGGCGGATCGCGGCGCGCAGGTGACGGGAATTGATGCCTCGGACTTGCTGCTCCAGATTGCCCGCGACCGTGTCCCGCAGGGCGCTTTCCAGACAGGCGACCTGGAAGACCTGCCATTCGGGGATGACAGCTTCGATGTGGTCGTCGGCTTCAACTCTTTCCAATATGCCGGAAATCCCGGCGCGGCGCTGGCCCAAGCACGGCGCGTGACGGCGCCTTCGGGCACTGTGGTCATCATGACCTGGGGCGAGCCGGACGGCATGGAGGCGGCCGCGATTGTCGGCGCCCTGAAACAGCTCCTGCCGCCTCCGCCACCGGGCGCGCCCGGACCGTTTGCGCTGTCGGACGAAGCCAGGCTGCGGGCGTTCGCAGCCGAGGCAGGGCTGACGCCGCTGGAGGTCGTGGATGTGTCCAGCCCGTGGGAATATGAAAGCGAGGCCCTGGCCGTGCGCGGGATCGGCTCCTCCGGTGTGGCGGCGAAGGCCATGGACGCCTCGGGTGAGGCGGCTGTGAACGCAGCCCATGCGGCGGCGATTGCGCCCTTTGTTCAGGCCGATGGCCGCGTGCGCATTGGCGCGACCTGCCGACTGTTGTTTGCGACGCCGGCGGGAAAAAGGACTTGAACTCTGCCGGTGATCTGGCAGCCCTTCAGCATGACTGACCTGATGAGAATTTGCCCGGTAGGGCCCGAAGACCTGCCTGTTTTGCGGGATCTGGCCGAGGCCACTTTCCTCGACACGTTTTCAAGCCAGAACGCCCCGCAGGATATTTCCGCCTATACGTCCGTCGCCTTCGACATGGACAAGGTCAGGGCAGAGTATGAAAACCCGCATTCCCGCTTCTATTTTGCCCGGACCGGCTCTGACATTGCGGGATATCTGAAGCTGAACACCGGGCCTGCCCAGACCGAGCAGGACCTCGAAAACGCGATGGAAATCGAGCGCATCTATGCGACCCGTGCCTTTCAGGGCAGGGGCATCGGAAAGCGCCTGATGGCCACCGCGCTGGAGGCGGCGCAGGAGGCCGGTGTGAACTGGGTCTGGCTGGGCGTCTGGGAACACAACCAGAAGGCCATCGCCTTTTACGCGCATCAGGGCTTCGAGCCCTTTGGCCGCCACAGTTTCCGCCTGGGGGACGACGTGCAGATCGACGTGATGATGAGGAAGAAGATTGCGCAGGATTAGCCGCGCAGGCTGAGGCGCAGCGATTCAGCTGGGGAGTTGCAATTCCCTGCACTTTCAGCCATACGCCCCACTTCCGTGGGAGGCCGTTAGCCCGGCCAGACCACGAACCTCCAAAGTAACCGGGCGGATCGAAAGACCACCGCCCCATCTGAAACGTTCGAGAGGACAATATGGCTAAGAAACTCCTGGGGCACCTCAAGCTCCAGATTCCTGCCGGCCAAGCCAACCCGTCGCCGCCAGTCGGCCCGGCGCTCGGTCAGCGCGGAATCAACATCATGGAATTCTGTAAGGCGTTCAACGCCAAGACACAGAGCATGGAACAGGGCCTGCCCGTTCCCGTCGTGATCTCCTATTATCAGGACAAGTCCTTCACTTTCATCGTGAAGTCTCCACCGGCCACTGTGCTGCTGAAGAAGGCTGCCAAGCTGAAGCTCGGCAAGAAGCCTGCTTCCGGCGCCAACAAGCCCGGCTATGAGACGGTCGGCAAGGTCACCATGGCTCAGGTTCGCGAGATCGCGGAAATGAAGATGGAAGACCTGAACGCAAACGACCTCGACGCAGCCTCGAAAATCATTGCCGGTTCCGCCCGCGCAATGGGCATCGAAGTGACGGAGTAAGCATCATGGCGAAACCAGGAAAGCGTACCCGCGCAATCATCGAATCCGTGGATGCCGACAAGGCCTACACGATCACCGAAGCTGTTGCTCTGGTGAAATCGAATGCGAAAGCGAAATTCGACGAGACCGTCGAGATCGCCGTGAATCTCGGCGTTGACCCGAAATATGCAGACCAGATGGTCCGCGGTGTGGTCAACCTGCCATCGGGCACCGGCAAGGACGTTCGCGTCGCCGTGTTCGCAAAGGACGCCAAGGCGGACGAAGCCAAGGAAGCCGGAGCCGATTTCGTCGGCGCTGAAGACCTGATGGAAAAAATCCAGGGCGGCTTCATGGACTTTGATCGCGTCATCGCATCGCCAGACATGATGGCCGTTGTCGGTCGTCTCGGTAAGGTGCTCGGGCCCCGCGGCCTGATGCCGAACCCGAAAGTCGGCACGGTCACGCCAAACGTGGCGCAGGCCGTCAAGGACGCCAAGTCCGGCTCGGTCGAGTTCCGCGTCGAGAAGGCCGGGATCATCCATGCCGGTATCGGCAAGTCCAGCTTCTCCGAAGGCGACATCGAAACCAATGTCAAAGCCTTCCTTGATGCCCTGACCAAGGCACGCCCATCGGGCGCCAAAGGCCAGTTCGTTCGCAAGATCACCCTGTCGTCCACAATGGGCGCTGGCGTCACGATCGACACGGCCGAGGCCAACCAGACGGCTTAAGTCCGACATCGGATTGAGAGAGAGAACACAGTAAAGCCCGGCGCAGCGATGCGCCGGGCTTTTTCGTTTGGGATACAAATAGCCCCCATGGTCGCATCCCCGGCGCATGCCTGCATCAAGGTCAAAGCCGATCAGGCGCGCCTCGACATCGGTGAAGCGCAAGGAGGCGGAGATGTCTGAACAGCGCAGGCATGGGGCGCGGCTATAGCGCGCCCTTTCCAGGATGCGAACGCGACACTTGCACACGGGGGGTGAACCCGCAGCAGATGCGCCGCCGCCGGTGGGACCGGGGCGTTTGGTCAGGACTGGCGATGAGTGTGGGGGTCAGCTCGTATCCGAGCCAAGCGCCATCAGGACGAGGAGGTAGAGATCGGACAAGACCGGCACGGCTGGCTCCGTCTTTGCGATCTCAGCATGTTCCGGCGCGGGCGCGGCGGCGAGGGGGCTCAACCGCTTTGCGCCATTCGATGCCTGCCGGGCCATCCAGTGGGCCATGCGCATCGCATAAGTGTCGAGGTTGGCAAGGGCATCGGCGAGCGCCTGGGTCCGGCGGAGATAACGATCTTCGAAACCGGGCCTTGGGCGCGGGGGCTTGGGGGCCGCCTGGATGGGCGGAATGAAGGGCTGCGCCGTGTCATCCATCAGCGTTACGCGCGGGCATTCAGCCGGGGTGAGCAGGCGGCGCGGATCGCGGTCCTGTTCCGGTTCGATCAGGCGGAAGCGGGGCGCGCGCGGTTCGCGTTCCATCTCGGCAGAGGGGGCGGAGGCGGCCGGGCGCTTCGGGATTGCCGCAGGCGCCGGGGCGGGCGCATCCAGCCGCAGGGCCATGAGATAGATCACGCGGCGCAGCAAGTCTTCCACGAAGGGCAAGTCCTGCATGCCGCGCCGGGCGAGCGCGAGGCCGTTGCCCGCAAGCCTTGTCAGCGCGGCCACCATCTTGGCGGCGATCTCCAGCGCGACGGCTTCAAGCCGGTCCGGCTCAGCGGCCGTGGGGATAGGGTCGGGATGCGTTTCCATGCGGTGCAGTATCGCCCAGCCTCAGACGAGGGGGATGAGATTGGCGAACTATTTCGCAAGCGATTGATTTGATTGAGACGGAGGGTTGGGAGTTCGTCGGATAGGCAATGCTCGCTTGCGCGAAATCCTGATTCGTGATGAAGGAATTGCAGCGATCCGAATGCGGGCCCGGTTTGCCCGCCGGCATATTATCGGGCTGTTCCCGCAGGCCGCGATTGGCTTTCCAGCCCGCCCTTGACTTTTTATCACAATGGGGGGTTGCGGGTTTCCACAAGAAGCGTTAACAACCCGCTCTTGACGGGAGTTCTCTGATATGCATCGGGGACCTCCCGTTTTCCTGTCCTAGACCATAGGCCCCTCTTTTCAGGGGGATAAAGACAGTCTTCTGTCACCTATGCAGACGGGGTGAGGCGTATAAACGGTTCGGATACAAGGGGTTAGCACCCTGAGTTAAAAAACCGGGCAGGCCAATCCCTGGGCAGGCGCTGGAAGGCTGCAAGGCCAGAAGGCGATTACCAGGGCGGCCGGATGGTCCGGGCGCCTCAAACTGGAGACCCGCTATGGATAAAGCTGGAAAAACAGTGGCTCTCGAAACCCTCAAAGGGGTTTTCGGCGAGTCCGGTGCTGTCGTCGTGACGCACTATACCGGTCTTACCGTTGCGGAAATGACCAAGTTGCGCGGCATGCTCCGTAAGGATGGCGCACAGCTTAAGGTGGTCAAGAACCGTCTGGCGAAAATCGCTCTAGACGGACAAGGCGGCGATGCTGCCCAGGAACTGTTCTCAGGTCCTGTGGCGATTGCTTACTCTCCCGATCCGGTGTCGGCGGCGAAAGCCACTGACGAGTTTGCCAGGGAAAACGACAAACTCGTAATCCTCGGCGCGGTGATGGGCGATCAGGTTCTCGATGCCAAAGGCGTTGAAAGCCTCGCGAAACTGCCTTCTCTCGACCAACTTCGTGGCAAGCTTATTGGCCTCCTGCAGGCACCGGCAACGAAAGTTGCAGGCGTCGTTCAGGCTCCGGCTGGCCAGCTCGCTCGCGTGGTGGCGGCCTACGGCTCCAAGGATGCCGCATAAGCTACCCGTTTTCGCACTTTAAAGACTACAAACACCGAACCAAACAGGAATTAGAAAAATGGCAGATCTCGAAAAGATTGTCGAAGACCTCTCCGCTCTTACCGTTCTCGAAGCGGCTGAGCTGGCGAAACTGCTCGAAGACAAGTGGGGCGTTTCCGCCGCTGCTCCGGTTGCTGTTGCAGCCGCTGCTGGTGATGCGGGCGGCGCTGCTGCTGCAGAAGAAAAAGACGAGTTCGACGTGGTTCTGACCTCCGCTGGCGACAAGAAGATCAACGTGATCAAGCTTGTCCGCGAAGTTCAGCCGTCCCTCGGACTGAAAGAAGCCAAGGAGCTCGTTGAAGCTGCTCCAAAAGCTGTCAAGGAAGGCGCTCCGAAAGCAGAAGCTGAAGAGCTCAAGAAGAAGTTCGAAGAAGCCGGCGCAACAGTCGAGCTCAAGTAAGCTCCGGCGACTTCAAATCCGGGCGGCGTTCGCGCGAGGCGTTGCCCTATCAAGACTTGCGCGGCGGTTTCATTTTGAGGCCGCCGCGAACTCGCGTTCTGGCGATATAGTTGTCAGCCCGGTGGCTGACGACACAAAAAATGGGATCCTGGGATGGCACTCTCCTTCACGGAAAAGAAACGTATCCGCAAATCCTTCGGGCGCATTCCCGAAGCCATCGAAATGCCAAACCTGATCGAGGTTCAGCGCGAAAGCTACGAACACTTCCTCCAGATGCACACCCCCGCCGACAAGCGGACGGATGATGGCCTGGGCGGCGTGTTCAAGTCTGTGTTCCCGATCTCCGACTTTTCCGAGCGCGCGACGCTGGAATATGTCTCTTACGAATTTGAAACGCCGAAATTCGACGTGGAAGAGTGCGTCCAGCGCGACCTGACCTATCAGGCGCCGCTGAAGGTTCGCCTCCAGCTCGTCGTGTTCGATGTCGACGAAGACACCGGCGCTCGCTCGGTCAAGGAAGTCAAAGAGCAGGAATGCTATCTCGGCGACATCCCGTTGATGACCGACAAGGGTACGTTTGTGGTGAACGGCACCGAGCGTGTGATCGTCTCGCAGATGCACCGCTCTCCGGGCGTGTTCTTCGATCATGACAAGGGCAAGACCCACGCCTCCGGCAAGCTGCTGTTCGCAGCCCGCATCATTCCTTACCGTGGTTCGTGGCTCGACTTCGAGTTCGATGCCAAGGACGTGCTGAACATCCGTATCGACCGCAAGCGCAAGCTGCCGGCGACGACGATGCTGTATGCGCTCGGCTATGACACCGAGCAGATCCTCGACCTGTTCTACACCAACTCCATCTATCGCATGGACAAGGCTGGCTGGATCACCGGTTTCCGCGCCGATGCGTGGAAGGGTGTGAAGCCCGAATACGACCTTGTTGATGCCAAGACCGGCAAATCCGTTGCCGAAGCTGGCAAGAAGATCACCGCCCTGAAGGCCAAGCGGATCGCGGAAGCCAATACAGACGAGATCCTCGTGCCGTCCGACGCTCTGGTCGGCAAGTTCCTGGCGCGTGATGTTGTGAACACCGAAACCGGTGAGATCTTCGGCGAAGCTGGCGACATGCTGGAAGAAGAAATCATCGCGGAAATGCGTGATTACGGCATCAGCACGATCGAAGTGCTCGACATTGATGCGTCCGGCCGTGGCCCTTGGCTGCGCAATACGCTGAAGGCCGACAAGAACGAAACCCGTTTTGAAGCCCTGTCGGACATCTATCGCGTGATGCGCCCAGGTGAGCCGCCAACCCAGGACGCCGCTGACGCCCTGTTCGGCCAGCTCTTCTTCGATCCGGAGCGTTATGATCTCTCGGCTGTTGGCCGCGTGAAAATGAACATGCGCCTGAATGTGGGCGTGCCCGGCTATGAGGCCGCTCCTGACGACATGCGCGTGCTGCGCCATGACGACATTCTGGGTGTCATGAAGGTCATCCTCGACCTGAAGGACGGCAAGGGCGAAGTCGACGACATTGATAACCTCGGCAACCGTCGTGTCCGTTCGGTCGGCGAGCTGATGGAAAACAATTACCGCATCGGCCTCGTGCGCATGGAGCGCGCGATCAAGGAGCGTATGGGTTCTGTCGATATCGATACGGTCATGCCGCATGACCTGATCAATGCGAAACCGGTTGTGGCTTCGGTGCGTGAATTCTTCGGCTCCTCGCAGCTGTCGCAGTTCATGGACCAGACCAACCCGCTGTCGGAAATCACCCACAAGCGCCGCCTGTCAGCGCTTGGCCCAGGTGGTCTGACCCGCGAACGTGCCGGCTTTGAAGTGCGCGACGTGCACCCGACCCATTATGGTCGGATCTGTCCGATTGAAACGCCGGAAGGCCCGAACATCGGCCTGATCAACTCACTGGCGACTCATGCCCGCGTCAACAAGTACGGCTTCATCGAGAGCCCGTACCGCAAGGTCGTGAACGGCAAGCAGACCGATGAAGTGGTCTACCTGTCGGCCATGGAAGAGAGCATCTATTCCATCGCGCAGGCCAATGCGACCGTGGACGAGAAGGGCATGCTGGCGAACGAATTCGTCAACGCCCGTGTGGCTGGCGAAGCGACCATGGTATCGCGCGACGACATCCAGTTCATGGACGTCTCGCCGAAACAGGTTGTCTCGGTGGCTGCCTCGCTGATCCCGTACCTCGAAAACGATGACGCCAACCGCGCGCTCATGGGATCGAACATGCAACGTCAGGCTGTGCCGCTGGTCCAGTCCGAAGCGCCATTCGTCGGCACCGGCATGGAAGCCGTTGTGGCCCGCGACAGCCGCGCGGCCATCACGGCCCGCCGCTCCGGTGTGGTCGAGCAGGTCGACGCAATGCGGATCGTGGTTCGCGCCACCGAAGATCTCGAAGGCTCCAAGTCGGGCGTTGATATCTATCGTCTCGCGAAGTTCCGCCGGTCGAACCAGAACTCCTGTATCAACCAGCGTCCGATCGTGCGCGTGGGCGACGTCGTTTCCAAGAGCGATATCATTGCTGACGGTCCGTCGACGGATCTGGGTGACCTGGCGCTCGGTCGCAACGTGCTTGTCGCGTTCATGCCGTGGAATGGCTATAACTTCGAAGACTCCATCCTGATCTCCGAGCGGATCGTGAAAGACGACGTCTTCACCTCGATCCATATCGAGGAATTCGAAGTCGCGGCACGTGACACCAAGCTGGGCCCTGAAGAAATCACCCGCGACATTCCGAATGTCGGCGAGGAAGCGCTCCGCAACCTCGACGAAGCCGGCATCGTGGCTGTGGGCGCCGAAGTCAAAGCTGGCGACATTCTCGTCGGCAAGGTGACGCCGAAGGGCGAAAGCCCGATGACGCCGGAAGAGAAACTCCTCCGCGCCATCTTCGGTGAGAAGGCGTCTGATGTGCGGGATACATCCCTGCGCGTGCCTCCGGGCGACGCCGGTACGGTCGTGGATGTTCGCATCTTCAACCGCCACGGCATCGACAAGGACCAGCGTGCCCTCCAGATCGAGCGTGAGCAGATCGAGAAGCTGCAGGAAGACAAAGAAGACGAACAGGCCATCCTGGAACGCAACACCTATAACCGTCTGCGCGATCTGCTGACGGGCAAGGAAGCGGCAGCCGGGCCAAAAGGCTTCACACCGGGCAAGATCAGCGCGTCCGCACTGGACGAGTTGAGCGAGACCCAGATGTGGGACATCGCCCTGAAGTCCGAGAAGGCCCAGGCCGACCTCGACGCCCTCCGCGATCAGTTCGATGGCGCGATCGGCGAGCTGGAGGCCCGTTTCAACGACAAGGTTGAGAAGGTCCAGCGCGGCGATGACTTGCCACCGGGCGTGATGAAGGTCGTCAAAGTGTTCCTGGCCGTGAAGCGCAAGCTGCAGCCGGGCGACAAGATGGCCGGCCGTCACGGCAACAAGGGGGTTATCTCCAAGATCAATCCGCAGGAAGACATGCCGTTCCTGGAAGATGGTACGCCAGTCGATATCGTTCTGAACCCGCTGGGCGTTCCATCGCGGATGAACGTCGGTCAGATCCTCGAGACCCACACAGGCTGGGCCTGCCGTGGTCTTGGCCGGATCATCCAGAACGCACTCGACGAGTTCCACCAGAACAATGATGTCGAAGGCCTGAAGAAAGCCCTGAAAACCGCCTATGGCGAAGAGCAGGAGCTGCCAGCAGAAGATAGCGAGATCATTGAGCTCGCCGGAAACCTTCGCAACGGTGTGCCGATGGCCACGCCAGTGTTCGATGGTGCTCGCGAAAGCGACATCAACGCGATGCTGGAACGGGCGGGTCTCGACTCGTCTGGTCAGGTCAAGATGTTCGATGGCCGGACCGGTGTCCAGTTCTCGCGTCCTGTCACCGTGGGCTACAAGTATCTTCTCAAACTGCACCACCTGGTGGACGAGAAGATTCACGCCCGTTCGACCGGACCTTACTCGCTCGTTACGCAGCAGCCTCTGGGCGGCAAGGCCCAGTTCGGCGGCCAGCGCTTCGGGGAGATGGAAGTCTGGGCACTCGAAGCCTATGGCGCCGCTTACACGCTGCAGGAAATGCTGACCGTGAAGTCCGATGACACGGCCGGTCGTGCGAAGGTCTATGAGGCCATCGTTCGCGGTGATGACACGTTCGAGGCCGGTATCCCGGAATCCTTCAACGTGCTCGTCAAGGAAATGCGGTCGCTCGGCCTGAATGTCGAATTGATCGAAGAAGGTGGGGGCAACGACGATGCCGATACCCCCGTCGCCGCCGAGTAGAGCTGATACCAACCGGATAGCCCCGCCAGACCGGCGGGGCGACCCGGACGAAACTGAGATTTCATAGGGCAGGGGCCCGCCAGCCCCGAAACAACCGCCCACCCAAGGAGCAGACACCCATGCGCCAGGACGTCGCCAGCATTTTCAACCCGAATACCCCGTCGCCAACTTTTGAGGCGATCCGTATCTCTATCGCCAGCCCGGAAAAGATCCGGTCCTGGTCGTCAGGTGAGATCAAGAAGCCTGAAACCATCAACTACCGGACCTTCAAGCCGGAGCGGGACGGCCTGTTCTGTGCCCGTATCTTCGGCCCAACGAAGGACTATGAGTGCCTTTGCGGCAAGTACAAGCGCATCAAGTATCGCGGCATCACCTGTGAGAAGTGCGGTGTTGAAGTGACGCTGGCGCGCGTGCGCCGCGAGCGGATGGGCCACATCGACCTGGCTGCGCCGGTTGCGCACATCTGGTTCCTGAAGTCGCTGCCGTCCCGCATCTCCGCGCTGCTCGACATGGCGCTGAAAGATGTGGAGCGCGTGCTCTACTTCGAAAGCTATATCGTCATCGAGCCGGGCCTGACCGAGCTGGAGCCGCGTCAGCTGCTCACCGAAGAAGAATACATGGACAAGCAGGACGAGCTTGGCGAGGACGCGTTCACCGCCATGATCGGTGCCGAGGCCATCCGCGAATTGCTGCAGGCGCTGGACCTGCCGGTTCTGGCCGAGACGCTTCGCGAAGAGCTGGCTGAGTCCACGTCCGAACTGAAAACCAAGAAACTGTCCAAGCGGCTGAAAGTCGTCGATGCCTTCCTGACATCGCGCGCCAAGCCGGAATGGATGATCCTGCACGTGATCCCGGTCATTCCACCGGATCTGCGCCCGCTGGTCCCGCTGGATGGCGGCCGCTTTGCGACCTCCGACCTCAACGACCTCTATCGCCGCGTGATCAACCGGAACAACCGCCTGAAGCGCCTGATGGAACTTCGCGCGCCGGACATCATCATCCGGAACGAAAAGCGGATGTTGCAGGAATCCGTTGACGCCCTGTTCGACAATGGCCGTCGCGGCCGCACGATCACGGGCACCAACAAGCGCCCGCTGAAGTCGCTGTCCGACATGCTGAAAGGCAAGCAGGGCCGCTTCCGTCAGAACCTGCTCGGCAAGCGCGTCGACTATTCCGGCCGTTCGGTCATCGTGGTTGGCCCAAGCCTGAAGCTGCACGAGTGTGGCCTGCCGAAGAAGATGGCGCTGGAACTGTTCAAGCCGTTCATCTATGCGCGTCTCGACGCCAAGGGCCTCGCTGGCACCGTGAAAGCGGCCAAGAAGCTGGTCGAAAAGGAAAAGCCGGAAGTCTGGGATATCCTGGACGAGGTCATCCGTGAGCACCCGGTTCTGCTGAACCGTGCGCCTACGCTGCACCGTCTCGGCATCCAGGCGTTCGAGCCGAAACTGATCGAGGGCAAGGCCATCCAGCTGCACCCGCTGGTCTGCGCCGCGTTCAACGCTGACTTCGATGGTGACCAGATGGCCGTGCACGTGCCGCTGAGCCTTGAGGCCCAGCTGGAAGCCCGCGTCCTGATGATGTCGACCAACAACATCCTGTCGCCTGCCAACGGCAAGCCGATCATTGTTCCGTCCCAGGATATCGTCCTCGGCCTCTACTACCTGTCGCTGGACCGCGATGGCGAAGTTGGCGAAGGCATGATGTTCACCGACGTGGCAGAGATCGAACAGGCCATCGATAATGGCCACATCAGCCTGCACTCCAAGATCAAGGCCATGTATGAAGGCGTTGATGATGAGGGCAATCCATGGCGCCGTGTGATCGACACGACCGCGGGTCGCTTCATGATCGCCAACATCCTGCCGCGCTTCAAAGGCATCCAGCCTGACCTCGTCAACACGACGATGACCAAGAAGACGATCTCCAAGATCATCGACGAGGTCTATCGCCTGTGTGGCCAGAAGGCGACGGTGATCTTCTGTGACAAGATGATGGAGCTGGGCTTCCGTGAAGCCTGCAAGGCCGGCATCTCGTTCGGCAAGGATGACATGGTCATCCCGGCCGCCAAGCAGAAACTGGTCGACGCCACCAAGGAGCAGGTCTCCGAGTACGAACGCCAGTATGCTGACGGTCTCATCACGCGTGGTGAGAAGTACAACAAGGTGGTCGACGCCTGGTCGACCTGTACCGACAAAGTGGCTGATGCCATGATGGATTCGGCGGCTGAGGCACAGGTTGCCAAGGGTGACCGGAAGGCGCAGGTCAACTCGATCTACATGATGGCCGACTCCGGTGCACGTGGTTCGAAGAACCAGATGAAACAGCTGGCCGGTATGCGCGGCCTGATGGCCAAGCCATCGGGTGAAATCATCGAGACGCCGATCATCTCGAACTTCAAGGAAGGCCTGACCGTCCTTGAATACTTCAACTCGACGCACGGTGCCCGTAAGGGTCTGGCCGATACGGCTCTGAAAACGGCAAACTCGGGTTACCTGACCCGCCGTCTCGTTGACGTGGCCCAGGACTGCATCATCAACGAAGATGATTGCGGCACGGAAAACGGCATTGACATCGCTGCTGTCCTGGAAGGTGCCGACGTGGTCGTCTCCCTGGCTGAGCGCATCCTTGGCCGTGTCACGGCCGTGGACGTGAAGAATGTCGAAGGTGAACTGGTCGTTCCGGCCAATACCTATATCGACGAGGAACTGGCCGATACGATCGAGAAAGCCGGCGTAGACATGATCAAGGCCCGTTCGGCCCTGACCTGCGAAGCCAAGAACGGCATTTGTGTCCAGTGCTATGGTCGTGACCTTGCGCGCGGCACCGTGGTCAACCGCGGCGAAGCCGTTGGTGTCATCGCGGCCCAGTCCATTGGTGAGCCGGGTACCCAGCTGACCATGCGGACGTTCCACATTGGTGGTGCGGCCCAGGTGGCAGACCAGTCCTCGGTGGAATCGAGCTTCGAAGGCACGATCCGCTTCAAGGATGCCGAGATCGTTGCCCGCAAGGACAAGTCGCTGATCGTGGTGGGCCGCCGCATGCAGGTGGAACTGGTGGACGCCGATGGCCGTACCCGTCAGTCTTTCCGCCCGGCATATGGTACGCGCCTGATGGTCACCGATGGCCAGAAAGTGCCTGCCGGTACGCTGCTCGCTGACTGGGATCCGTTTGCCCAGCCGATCGTTTCGGAAGTCACAGGCCAGATCAAACTGGTCGATGTGATCGACGGCGTGTCTGTCCGTGAAGAAACCGATGAAGCGACGGGCATCTCCTCGCGCGTCATCATTGACTGGCGTTCGGCTATCAAGTCGGCAGACATCAAGCCGTCGGTTCAGATCATCGGCAAGGATGGCGAGCCGGTGAAGCTGCCGAATGGTTCCGATGCGGTCTACCTGCTGTCCGTGGGCGCGATCCTGTCGGTTGCCGATGGTGACACGATCTCTGCCGGTGACACGATTGCACGTGTCACGACCGGTGGTGCGAAGACGAAGGACATCACCGGTGGTCTGCCGCGTGTGGCCGAATTGTTCGAAGCGCGTCGTCCGAAGGACCACGCCATCATCGCGGAAGTGGACGGCAAGGTCGTCTATGGTCGCGACTACAAGAACAAGCGTCGCGTCTCGATCGTTCCGCTGGAGGAAGATCGCGAGCAGATCGATTACCTGGTGCCGAAAGGCAAGCACCTTGCCGTTCAGGACGGGGACTTCATCAAGCGCGGTGAATACCTGATGGACGGTAACCCGGCCCCGCAGGACATCCTGCTGACGCTGGGCGTTGAGGCGCTCGCCAATTACCTGATCGACGAAGTGCAGAAGGTCTATCGCCTGCAGGGCGTGCCGATCAACGACAAGCACATCGAAGTGATCGTGCGTCAGATGCTGCAGAAGGTCGAGATCACGGATCCGGGCTCCACAGCGCTGATCAAGGGCGAGCATGTCGACGTGATCGAGTTCGAACAGGCCAATGAAGCGGTGCGCAAGTCCCGCAAGAAGGACCAGGTCGAGGCGAAAGCCAACCCGCTCCTGCTTGGTATCACCAAGGCCTCCCTGCAGACCCGCAGCTTCCTGTCGGCAGCTTCGTTCCAGGAGACGACCCGCGTCCTCACCGAGGCGGCCCTCATGGGCAAGATCGATACGCTGGAAGGTCTCAAGGAGAACATCATCGTGGGCAGCCTGATCCCAGCGGGTACGGGCGGTGGTATCCGCCAGTTCCGCCGGGTTGCTGGCGATCGCGACCAGAAGCTTCGTGCCAAGCGTGCTGCTGCGGCGGCCAAGGAGCAGGAAGCGCTGGAAACGACGGCCGCGCTGCCGGCACCAGAGCCGGAAACGTCGGCCGAATAGGCCGGGCCTCCAGCTTGTACCATTCGGGAAAGCCTGCCAGTCTTGGCAGGCTTTCCTGCGTTTCGGGCCTAGGTCTGAACCAGACAGAAAGCCTGAACAGGAGCCTGAACGGGGAGCGCCATGCGCCGCACGCATTTTGATCGCAAGGATTTGATCGGCGCCGCCTGCGCGGCGCTGGCAATCGGGCTGATCGGCTTCCTGGCACTGGATGGCTGGGCCCGGGCGGACTGTCGTGAGTTGCTCAGATTCGGTGATTTTGCCTCTGCGGAAGGCGATGTGACAGACCCTGAACTGGCCGCATTGGAGGCCCGCTTGCGGGCCGGGCAGGGGACCATTGAAGAGGCTGCATGCGTCCAGCAGATCGGATTGCCGTTTTAGGCAGACCGTGACGGGACCGAAACAGCTGTAGCCAGACAGCACGCCGCCCTTGACGCCAGCCCCTGAGAGGCTTAAACGCCACCAATCGTCAGAGAGGTAGAAGGCTTGAAAAGGCTGACTGCCGCACCGGAACAGGCGGTTTCGGTCAATCTGGCCCCCAAGTTTTCGTCCGTCCCGGAAGCCATTCTCGGCATTCGGGGCATCATTCGTTACCGGCCCATCGGGCCACTGAGATCAAAAGAGACAGAAGGCCCGAATGCCAACGATTCAACAGCTTATTCGCAAACCGCGTCAGCCAAAGCCGACGCGTACCAAGACACCGGCCCTCAAGGCTTGCCCACAGCGTCGCGGCGTTTGTACGCGCGTCTACACAACCACGCCAAAGAAGCCGAACTCCGCGCTTCGTAAAGTGGCCAAGGTGCGCCTGACGTCCGGCTTCGAATCGCTGTGCTATATTCCGGGCGAAGGCCACAACCTGCAGGAGCACTCTGTTGTGCTGATCCGCGGCGGCCGTGTGAAAGACCTTCCGGGCGTGCGCTATCACATCGTGCGTGGTGCCCTGGATACCCAACCCGTCAAAGACCGTAAGCAACGCCGTTCGCACTATGGTGCGAAGAAGCCTAAGTAAGGAAGCCGAAGCATGTCTCGTCGTCACTCTGCTGAGAAGCGCCAAGTCCTTCCTGATCCGAAGTTCAAGGACATCATTGTCTCGAAGTTCATGAACCAGATCATGCGCGACGGTAAGAAGTCCGTTGCCGAACGTATCGTCTATGGTGCGTTCGACCTGGTCGAAGGCCGCGCCAAGAAGAACCCGGTTGAAGTTTTCCATGAAGCCCTGGAAGCTGTTGCTCCGTCCGTCGAAGTGCGTTCGCGCCGCGTCGGTGGTGCCACCTACCAGGTTCCGGTTGAAGTCCGCACCGAGCGCCGTCAGGCTCTCGCCATTCGCTGGTTGGCCGCTGCTGCCGCTGGCCGCAATGAGAACACCATGCGTGAGCGCCTTGCTGGCGAACTGATGGATGCCTCTCAGGGCCGCGGCAATGCCGTGAAGAAGCGGGAAGACACCCACCGCATGGCAGACGCCAACAAGGCGTTTTCACACTACCGCTGGTAATCAGCACTGGAACTGCGGAGCGATTGCGGGTAACGCGCCCGAAAATCGCTCCGAACTTCCTCCCGGAAACCAGACACGAAGGTATATCTCATGGCCCGCGAATATACGCTGGATCGTTATCGTAACTTCGGCATCATGGCTCACATCGATGCTGGTAAAACGACCACGACTGAACGCATTCTCTATTACACCGGTAAATCTCACAAGATCGGTGAAGTCCACGATGGCGCTGCCACGATGGACTGGATGGAGCAGGAGCAGGAGCGTGGCATCACGATCACGTCGGCTGCGACCACGACGTTCTGGTTCCGCACCGAGGACGGCGTAAACCCAACCGGCATTTATGGCGACACGGCTGACGAAGCCAAGTTCCGCTTCAACATCATCGATACGCCCGGACACGTTGACTTCACGATCGAAGTTGAACGCTCCCTGGCCGTGCTCGACGGCGCAGTTTGCGTGCTCGACGCAAACGCCGGTGTTGAGCCGCAGACCGAAACGGTCTGGCGTCAGGCTGACCGCTACAAGGTTCCGCGGATCGTGTTCGTCAACAAGATGGACAAGATCGGCGCAGACTTCTTCAACTGTGTTCACATGATCAAGGATCGCACTGGTGCGATCCCGGCTCCGATCCAGCTGCCAATCGGCGCTGAGACCGAGCTGGAAGGCCATGTCGACCTGGTCACCATGAAGGAATGGGTCTGGGAAGGTGAAGACCTCGGCGCAAGCTGGGTCGTGCGCGAAATCCGCGACAGCCTGAAGGAAAAAGCCGAACAGATGCGCGCCGAGCTCATCGAGATCGCCGTCGAAATGGACGACGCGGCCATGGAAGCCTATCTGGAAGGCAACGAGCCTGACGAAGCCACCCTGCGGTCACTGATCCGCAAGGGCACGCTGTCCATGTCGTTCGTGCCGGTCATGGCGGGTTCTGCGTTCAAGAACAAAGGCGTGCAGCCAATGCTGAACGCTGTCATCGACTATCTGCCGGGCCCGCTCGACGTGCCAGCCTATATGGGCTTTGCCCCGGGCGACGAAGACGAAGTCCGCAATATCGAGCGCCGCGCAGATGATTCGCAGCCATTCTCGGGTCTTGCCTTCAAGATCATGAACGACCCTTACATGGGCACGCTGACCTTCACGCGTATCTATTCCGGTACGCTGTCCAAGGGCGACAGCTTCATGAACTCGACCAAGGGCAAGAAAGAGCGCGTCGGCCGTATGGTCATGATGCACTCCAACAAGCAGGACGAGATCACCGAAGCCTATGCAGGTGACATTGTTGCGCTTGCCGGCCTGAAGGAAACGACCACGGGTGACACGGTCTGTGATCCGAACAAGCCGGTCGTTCTGGAAACGATGACCTTCCCGGATCCGGTGATCGAGATTGCGGTTGAGCCGAAAACCAAGGCTGACCAGGAAAAGATGTCGGTTGGCCTGCAGCGCCTTGCTGCAGAAGATCCGTCCTTCCGTGTCGAGACCGATTTCGAATCCGGCCAGACGATCATGAAAGGCATGGGCGAGCTTCACCTCGACATCCTGATCGACCGTCTGAAGCGCGAATTCAAGGTTGAGGCCAATATCGGTCAGCCACAGGTGGCCTACCGTGAGAAGATCGGCCGCGCTGCCCAGATCGACTACACGCACAAGAAACAGTCCGGCGGTACCGGTCAGTTCGCGCGCGTCAAGCTGGACTTCGAACCCCTGGAATCGGGTTCGGGCTTCATCTTCGAAAGCAAGATTGTCGGTGGTGCTGTTCCGAAGGAATACATCCCGGGCGTCGAAAAAGGCCTGGAAAGTGCCAAGGAAAACGGCCTGCTGGCTGGCTATCCGGTGACGGATTTCAAAGCCACGCTGACAGACGGTGCGTTCCACGATGTCGACTCCTCGGTCCTCGCATTCGAGATCGCAGCCCGCGCTGCGTTCCGCGAACTGAAGGGGCAGGGCGATCCGCGCCTGATGGAACCGGTCATGGCAGTGGAAGTTGTCACTCCGGAAGACTATATGGGCGATGTGATCGGCGACCTGAACTCTCGCCGTGGCCAGATCCAGGGCTCCGAGCCGCGCGGCAACGCTGTTGTGGTCAAGGCCTTTGTCCCTCTGGTCAACATGTTCGGTTATGTGTCCGACCTTCGCGGCATGTCGCAGGGCCGCGCCCAGTTCACGATGCTCTTCAATCACTATGATGAAGTGCCGCGTGCTGAAGCGCAGAAGATCATCTCGGACGTCGCTGGTTCGTAAACAATTGAGGCCGGTTCCCGGCTCGGTATTTGAATAAAGGAGAGGCCCGATGGGCAAGGCAAAGTTTGAACGTAACAAGCCGCACGTTAACATCGGCACGATTGGCCATGTTGACCACGGCAAGACGACGCTGACGGCAGCGATCTCGAT